>OJIY01000037.1_pt1 | contig 200135 bp, 173 predicted proteins | sample 1596061 | NCBI WGS metagenome assembly OJIY01 (sample SAMEA4350111, study PRJEB24818) | metagenome | biome: human; feature: gut; material: faeces | place: Denmark | collected 2013-09 | reverse complement strand
ACTTGATACATCTAATATTTTAGAAGATATCGTCTCTGCGAGTGCCCACACAGATTGTCTGATAATTTGTTAAAGAGCAGTGCAACATTCGCTGCCGTTTCCGGTCTTCTGCGTTGTTGCGAGGAGGCGTATATTACGTTATTCCTCTGAAGAGTCAAGAGTTTTTTCAAACTTTTTTCTTTTCTCTTCGCTGTCCTTCGTGGCTGTTGTCAGCTCATCGTCGGTCAGTGGATGCGCATTATAGGGAGATCTCGGATTAGCGCAAGTGTTTTTTTAAAATAATTTTTCGTTCGCTTTTTTTTTCAGCAAAACACGGAAAAACGCTCTATTTCTATGCTAATAGCGTAAAATCCGAACAGCTTTCTATAGCTGACTCACGTAAGATAGAAGATAAATTATGGTATAGGTAACCTTTATTATGCAATTTAGCGACCAACGTTCAGCTTCTCAAAAAAACCTTTCTTATATTGTTGCTGAAAAATTAGGTAAACAAATTCTTTCTAGTCATTACGAACCTGAATCTTTGTTACCAGGAGAAATAGAATTAGCAGAATTACTCTCTGTTAGTAGAACCGTTATTCGAGAAGCGATAAAAATGCTTGCGGCAAAAGGAATGCTTTTACCGCGCCCAAGAATAGGCACTCGAGTAACACCAATGCAGAACTGGAACTTATTAGATAATGATCTTCTTAATTGGTGGATAGACAGTGGTGAATTTAATAAAGTCAGCCACTACTTTCATCATGTTCGTTTAGCTATAGAACCTCAAGCTTGTTATTTAGCTGCATTTAATGCAACCGAAAGCCAAAAACAGTCTCTTGCTTTATTCGGCAGAGAAATGCAATTGCTTGATGATAATTTTGATAGGCAACATTGGTTAGATATCGATACTCAATTTCACTATCTTATTTATCAAGCCAGTGGCAATCCATTCTTTGCCTCTTTTGGCTCATTATTTCTTTCTGCTTATAAAAAGTATTTCGATCTTATTGTGGGTAATGAAACTGTTCAGCCAGAAACACATAACCAGATTGTTCAAGCTATTATTGATGGTGATGGCAATAAAGCACGCGATCTCTGTTTAATCTTATTAACGAGTGATTGAATAGTTTTAATACAAAAATTGTAGGTTTTCTGTTTATAATGAAGCGATAATCAAAATATAGAACAGACGGTATATGCTTCATGTTGAAATCCGCCAAAAATATGTCTGGGTTGCCTTGGATAGCTGCAATGGCTTTTTTTATGCAAGCTCTCGATGCAACCATTCTTAATACGGCATTACCTGATATAGCCAAGAGCCTTAATCACTCACCGCTCGCCATGCAATCTGCCATTATTAGCTACACATTAACTGTGGCATTATTAATTCCAGTTAGTGGATGGCTAGCCGACAGATTTGGAACTCGCCAAATTTTTATTATTGCAGTTTCTTTATTTTCTGCAGGTTCTTTATTATGTGCACTTTCTCCTAACCTCTCTTTTCTTGTTATTTCACGAATTATACAAGGAATAGGAGGGGCAATGATGATGCCTGTTGCACGACTTGCTTTATTAAGAGCCTATCCACGTAGTGAATTATTGCCTATTTTAAACTTTGTTACGATGCCAGGGCTTGTTGGTCCAATAATAGGACCTCTCTTAGGCGGGATACTGGTCACTTATGCCTCTTGGCATTGGATATTTATTATTAATATTCCTATTGGCCTATTAGGTATTTTCTATGCCATAAAGCATATGCCTAATTTCACCATGCCAAAACGTAAGTTTGATTTACTTGGTTTTATTTTCTTTGGTTTTGGCTTAGTGATGCTTTCCGTTAGTCTTGATCTTTTTGGTGATAAAAATATCTCTCGCTACATCCCTATAGCCGTTATTTTAGGTGGTTTTTCTTTACTTGGTTTATATATCAATCATGCAAGACGCCACCAGCAACCACTTATTCCATTAAATATATTTAAAACACGGACCTTCTCTGTTGGTATTGCAGGAAATATCGCAACAAGACTAGGGACTGGCTGTATTCCTTTTTTAATGCCGCTTATGTTGCAAGTCGGTTTTGGTTACCCAGCTATTGTTTCCGGTATGATGATGGCGCCAATGGCTCTGGGCTCTATTTTAGCCAAATCATTTGTCACCAAGATCTTAGTGAAATTTAGCTATCGCCGAACGCTCTTTGCTATCACTATTATTATTGGTTTGATGATCGCTCAATTTTCACTTCAATCTCCTGACATGTCTATTTACTATCTTGTTATTCCGCTCTTTTTATTAGGTGTGGTCATGTCGATACAATTTACATCAATGAATACAATTTCATTGGCAGACTTAACAGATAATAATGCAAGTTCAGGAAATAGTGTTTTAGCTGTCACTCAACAATTAGCGATTAGTTTTGGTATTGCTGTTAGCGCATCTATCTTAGGATATTTTGATACTGAAAATGTAGGCTCGACTGTAGATAACTTCCACTATACTTTTATTACCGTAGGCATTATTACGTTACTATCCTCCTTCGTGTTTTTACTCCTTGATAAACATGATGGCGATAACCTCACAAATAAAAAGAAAAAAAGCTAATTACTTTTATTCAGACTAAAATAGAAAAGAGAGCTTAAGCTCTCTTTTTATTTCTGCTTTATAAAGAAGATCACGATAACGATGTAGATAAAAAAGTATCAACTTCATGACGCCAAGGTACAGAAGGCTGAGCACCAGAACGAGTCACAGCAATTGCAGCCGCAGCATGAGCAAATTTAATCGCTGTCATCATAGGCTGTCCTTCTAATAAAGCAGTTATTAAAGCCCCATTAAAGGTATCACCAGCAGCTATGGTATCTACGGCTTTCACTTTAAAAGCTGGAACAATACAACCCCTATTATTTTGTTCACTCACCCAAACACCACGACTGCCTAATGTAATAAGCACTGTTTTAATTCCTTTATTATGTAAAACCTCTGCTGCTTGCTGTGCACTTTCATCATCAACGACTTTAATTCCAGTCAAATATTCAGTCTCGGTTTCATTGGGCGTAATAATATCCACCAATGAAAGTAATTCATCAGGTAGTGCTTGAGCAGGAGCCGGATTTAATATTACCTGCACATTTTCTTGTTTTGCAATTTCAGCTGCTTTTAACACCGAATCAAGAGGTGATTCTAATTGCATTAATAACGCATCGGCTTCTTTTATAATACCGCCATGACGTTGCACATAATGTGTATCTAACCGACCATTAGCACCAGCATGAATACCAATGACATTTTCTCCCTGCTGATTAACAAAAATCAGGGCAACACCGGTTGATTCATCATCAATTAACTCAATACTATGAGTTTTAATGTTGTCAGTAATTAATTGGGCCTTAGCTTTTTGGCCAATATCATCATTTCCCAAACAAGCAAGAAATGAAATATTAGCCCCACAACGCCCAGCAGCGACTGCTTGATTCGCTCCTTTACCGCCGAATACCAGTTGAAATTGATTACCTGAAATGGTTTCACCAGGAAGCGGAAAGTGGGCAACATTAAGAATATGATCAGCATTAACACTACCTAAAATCACAAGTTTCTTCGCTTCCATGATTTTTCCTTACTCTCAATAATAAATTCTAAATGTATAGCATAAATAACATGCAATATTTTAAACCGATCATCTCAGTAACATTAATGGAAAAATGTGATCACCATCGAAACGTTTCGCTAGTAAAACAAAAAAGAACCAAAAATAAGCAGTAGGAAGCTGAATCGATTTTTGTTATAAACAATTTGTGTGCTAATAGAATGTTTGACTATATGTCAGCGATCCTTTTCTGATATTTTCGGGGAATAATGAAAATAAGTACCCACTATTAGGAGTGTTTATGCAACTAGCAGAACGGATTTCACAACTTAGCCAATACCTTGAGACTGGCCTTTATGAGCGACAGTCTGCTATCCGTCTTTGTTTACTTGCCGCACTGAGTGGTGAAAGTGTTTTTTTACTAGGTCCTCCTGGAATTGCTAAAAGCTTAATAGCAAGAAGGATGAAAGAAGCTTTTAAAGAGGCAAAAGCATTTGAATATTTAATGACACGTTTTTCCACACCGGAAGAAATTTTTGGCCCTTTATCTATTCAAGCTTTAAAAGATGAAGGTAAATACCAACGTTTAGTTGATGGCTATTTACCTGATGCTGAAGTAGTCTTTCTTGATGAAATATGGAAAGCGGGGCCTGCTATTCTCAATACGTTATTAACAGCCATAAATGAACGTAAATTTAGAAATGGAGAAACTGAAGTTTGCATCCCCATGCGCTTATTAGTTTCAGCTTCGAATGAATTACCTGATGCAGATAGTAGTCTTGAAGCACTTTATGACCGAATGCTAATCCGAATTTGGCTAACAAAAGTGCAAGATAAGAAAAACTTTCGTGCTTTACTCGTTAATAAAGAAGTTGGTTCTTTTCATATTCCGGCCCATATTCAAATTACCACAGAAGAATTTTCACGCTGGCAATCAGAATTAGAAAAAATCACATTAGATGACCATTTATTCGATTTAATTTATCAACTTCGTGAGTCTTTAGATAAAAGTGATACTGCTCCTTATGTTTCTGATAGACGTTGGAAAAAAGCGGTTCGTCTTTTACAAGCCAGTGCATTCTTTAATGGTCGTAGTACTATTTCTCCATTAGATCTTATTTTATTAAAAGATTGTCTTTGGCACGATCAAGCATCATTTGCATTATTAGATAAACTGTTACACAACCTTTTAACAGAACAAGCTTACCACCAGCTAGAATTGATCAGAAAAACAGAGGGTTTGTGGGCTGAGTGGATGCAATCAACGAGAAGCAAACAAGATCAACAAGCTTTTCGTTTTGAAAAACAAAGTGGAATATTTGGCCGTAATGTTCATTTTAATCTGCCAGAAAAAATGCAGGCAGATAAATATACGCTGTTTTTACACATACCTCTGCATATTCATAGTATTCAAGTTAACTTTATTACATTTGAACACAAAGCCTTAGAAAACTTCTTATCCAAAGGAGAAGAATTGTCTGCACGTTTAAATGGTATTGGTTTTCCTCAATCTATTAATGCTCAAATTCGCCCAGATGGCATATTAGAAATTTTAGATGTAAGTCGACGCACAACTTCTCTTTACCAACAACAAGAAACAGCACCTACGCCCCTTATTGAGAATAACAATGAGTGGCAAGATAAAGTAAAAGATCTGACTCAAGAAATTTATGGTGAACAAGAAAAATTTAATCATCACCAACCAAATTTATTTATTGATAATGATTGGCTTATCTCCATCGAGCAAAGTTTTGTTCAGCTAAATGAAAAACTCTCTCAATTAAAAAGCCAAATAAAGTGATGATATTATGCTGACACTTTCGACATTAGATATGCTTTTAGCTATAAATGAAGGACAACTTATAGAAGAAGTTATTATTGCTATATTAGCCTCTCCTCAATTAGCTGTTTTTTTTGAAAAGCACCCAAGATTAAAAAAAGCATTACTTAAAGATATCCATCAATGGAAAAAAAGCTTACAACAAAGAGTTAAGGAAACATTAGTCCCCACAATGGTTGCTGATGAGTTTGCTCTTTATCAACAAACACAATCCTTAGGTAATGCGATATTTAATCAGCAAGTTGAACATATTCTTGCTGAATTAAATAAATTAGACTCCTCTTTTATTGAAGAAGCCTCCCAGCTTATAAAAACAAACAAACCGTTTTCTCCAGCTCAGCAAGCTTTGTTTATCCAACACTGGCGGATAAGTTTAATTTTCCAAGTCACGGCATTACACAAAGCCTTATTTGACCAAGAACAAGAGCAACTCCTCGCAGAACTACAAGAACGTTTAGCATTAAGTGGAAGCTTAAGTAACACCTTCTCAGAAAATGAGCGTGCAGCAGGGCGTTTATGGGATATGAGTAAAGGTGTTTTAACAAAAACCCCTTTTGATGAAAAAATAATTCAGCGCTATAGCGATTTTCTTGATCAACAACCTGAATTACATAAACTCGCAAGTTTGTTAGGCCGAAGCAAAACAGCGAAATCACTCCCTGAAGAGAGTGTTATCTTTGAGCCCATAACAATCGTTGAAAAAGCACCTGATACGACACCAGAGCAAGTTAACGGTATTGGGCTTAGTGACGATATCTTACGCTTACTCCCAGCCGAGCTCGCTTTATTAGGTATTAATGAAATAGAGTATGAGTTTTATCGAAAGCTGGTGGAAAAACAACTTAATACTTACCGATTACAAGGTGATAATTGGCAAGAGCGTACTGTCTTGCGCCCAGTAACTCATCATCATGATGAAGAAAGGCCTAGAGGACCATTTATCGTGTGTATTGATACATCGGGTTCAATGGGAGGTTTTAATGAACAGTGCGCAAAAGCTTTTGGGTTAGCATTGATGAAAATAGCGCTTGCTGACAATCGTTCGTGTCATGTGATGCTATTTTCAACGGAAACGGTACATTACCAGTTATCCTCATCTAACGGTCTACAAGATCTTATCAAATTTTTAAATCAATCATTTAGAGGGGGCACGGATTTAAGTGCCTGTTTGGATGATGTTGCAGAAAAACTAAATAGCCCTGCATGGAAAGATGCTGATGCTGTTGTTATTTCTGACTTTGTCGCCCAAAGGTTACCCGAAAACCTAATCAACAAAATCAAAAAAAGCCAACAGCAACAGCACAATCGCTTCCATGCGGTTACCCTATCCAATTACGGTAAACCCAGCATCATGAAAATATTTGACCATATATGGCGTTTTGATACTGGATTAAAAAGTCGTTTACTTCGACGCTGGCGTCAATAATTACAGCATATCAGCGAAAGCTAAACGGGTATCTTTTTCCCACACACCGCACTGCACTTGTCCAATATGCTCTTTTTGCAGAAGTAGCATTACTAAACGCGATTGACCGATACCACCACCAATAGTTTGTGGCATATCGCCATGCATTAATGCTTTGTGCCAATCAAGCTCTAAGCGCTTAGTATCATCTGTCAGAGTTAACTGGCGCATTAATGTTTCAGGATCAACACGGATACCCATTGATGACAACTCAAACGCATCTTGTAATACAGGGTTCCAGACTAAAATGTCACCGTTTAAACCTTCAAATCCCTCTTCGTTTGGTGTCGTCCAGTCATCATAATCAGGCGCTCTAACATCATGAGATTCGCCACTTGAAAGTTTGCCACCAATACCAATTAAGAAAACGGCACCATATTCTTTTGCTATCGCTTTTTCACGACCTTTAGCATCAAGGTCAGGATAACGGCGCAATAACTCTTCAGTGTGGATAAATTGAATTTGATCTGGTAGGAACGGTACCAGACCAAATTCTTCGCTGACGGCTTTTTCAGTTTCTTTTATTGCCTGATAAATTTTACCCACTGTCTGCTTAAGATAAGGAACAGTACGATCCTTAGCTTCCATCACTTTTTCCCAGTCCCACTGATCAACATACACTGAGTGGATCTGAGTTAAGCGATCCTCGTCTGGTCGCAACGCTTTCATATGTGTATAAAGCCCCTGACCAGAACTAAATCCAAAACGACCTAACGTTTTACGCTTCCATTTAGCTAATGAATGAACGACTTCAAAGGTAGAATCTGGTAAAGATTTGACTTTAACTTGTACCGCCTTCTCATGCCCAGATAAGTTATCTTGAGTTCCATCACCAAGGCGACTTAAGATCGGTCCTTGAACTTCAATCAGTCCTAATTCTTTTTCCAGCAGGCGAGAAAAATATGATTTAACAAAGCTAATTTGCTGTTGAGTCTGAATGAATGATTTTTCCATTTTTATGTCCCTAGTGGTGATGTTGTGTTTCGCTGATATAGATTAAGCAACAAAATGGGTACTAAATTCAATATACTTCATTAAAAATAGCCTTGCTTGTTTTAAATCGTTAAAAATAACGTTATAAAAATGTATTATCGTTAAAAATAGGAGGAGTTTATGGACAATATTTATCAGATCGACAATCTCGATCGTGACATACTTCACGCATTAATGGCGAATGCGAGAACACCTTACGCTGAATTAGCCAAAAAATTCGAAGTAAGCCCGGGCACAATTCATGTTCGTGTAGAAAAAATGAAGCAAGCGGGAATTATTACGGGAACACGTGTCGATATTAGTGCAAAGCAATTAGGTTTTGATGTCTGCTGTTTTATTGGCATCATTTTAAAAAGTGCAAAAGATTACCACACAGCATTAGACAAGTTAGATAAGTTAGATGAAGTAGTAGAGGTGTACTACACAACAGGGCAATACAGTATTTTTATTAAGGTAATGTGTAAAAGTATAGAAGCGCTACAAGATGTACTTATCAACAAAATTCAGACAATTGATGAAATTCAATCAACCGAAACATTGATCTCTCTGCAAAACCCGATAATGAGGACGATCAAGCCATAAGGATAAATTCTTATTTTTTTTTATAACCACATTATCCACAGGTAGATCCCAAGTGATTCACAGCGTACAATAGCGCGTCTTGAACATAAGGAGATCATTAATGAAAAAAGTCACTCTAATTAGTGGCAGTACCATGGGTAGTGCTGAATATGTCGCAGAACATCTTGCAGAGATCTTATCTGAAGAAGGTTTTGAGACTGATGTGCACCATGGCCCTTCACTCAATGATCTTCCAAATCAAGGGATCTGGCTGGTGGTTACCTCCACACATGGTGCAGGCGATATTCCTGACAACCTACAGCCTTTTGCTGATGAGATTTCGGCAAACGCTATTGATCTTAGCAATGTCTCTTTTGGTGCTATCGGTATAGGAAGTAGTGAATACGACACTTTCTGTGGTGCGATCAGAACATTGGATCAAAAATTAATAGAGAAAGGGGCTACTCGCCTTGGTGATCGTCTCGAAATTGATATTCAAAAGTATGACATTCCGGAAGATCCAGCTGAAGAATGGATAGCTTCTTGGAAAAATTTACTTTAATTTGCACAAAAAAACAGCAAACAGATGTGGATAACTCTGCCTAAAAGCAGGGGTTAACCCGTAGTTATCCATTGTATAAGCCTCTATCAAGAAATGACCTGTGCATAAGTCGTCATTTTGATCCCAGCTTATCAGCAGATAGATCACGGATCATTCACAGTATATGATCCTTTACACTTTTATGATCTTTAAATAGAAAATCCACTTATCCACAGAGGATCGCTTCCTTAATAAAAGATCTAATAAAGAGATCTTTAAATAAAAAGATCTTTAAATAATTACCTGCGGATCAGCTCGCTTGTATCTGTCAAAAAGTTGAGTAGAATTCGTTTTCCCAATGCAACACATTCAGCATTCGTAACATTTAAGGTTCACACATGTTTTATCCAGAACACTTTGACGTCATCGTCATCGGTGGTGGTCACGCCGGTACAGAAGCCGCTATGGCAGCAGCTCGTATGGGGCGTCAAACCCTATTACTGACCCACAATATTGATACTTTGGGCCAAATGTCTTGTAACCCAGCTATTGGTGGGATTGGTAAAGGGCATCTGGTAAAAGAGATCGATGCCATGGGTGGATTAATGGCAACCGCTATTGACCATGCTGGTATTCAATTTAGAACCCTTAATGCAAGTAAGGGGCCCGCTGTAAGAGCCACAAGAGCACAAGCAGACCGTGTTCTTTACCGCCAAGCAGTTCGTACAACACTTGAAAATCAACCTAATTTGATGATCTTCCAACAACCAGTAGAAGATCTGATTGTTGAAAATGACCAAGTAACGGGTGCAGTTACCCGTATGGGATTAAAATTCCGTGCTAAATCAGTTGTTTTAACTGTAGGAACTTTCCTTGATGGAAAAATCCACATTGGTTTAGAAAACTACAGTGGTGGACGAGCAGGAGATCCACCTTCAGTATCGCTATCACACCGATTACGCGAATTACCTTTACGTGTCGGTCGATTAAAAACAGGAACACCACCACGTATTGATGCTAGAACCATTGATTTTAGCCAATTGGCTGTTCAATTAGGTGATACACCGATGCCTGTTTTTTCGTTTTTAGGTAATGTGGATCAACATCCGGAGCAAATGCCTTGCCATATCACATACACTAACGAAAAAACTCACGACGTTATTCGTAATAACCTCGATCGTAGCCCAATGTATGCTGGAGTCATCGAAGGAATAGGGCCTCGTTATTGCCCATCTATTGAAGATAAAGTGATGCGATTTGCTGATCGTAATTCGCATCAGATCTTTTTAGAGCCAGAAGGTTTAACCAGTAACGAAATTTACCCAAATGGTATTTCAACAAGCTTACCTTTTGATGTTCAAATGCAAATCGTAAATTCTATGAAGGGTATGGAAAATGCGAAGATCATTAGACCGGGTTATGCTATTGAATATGACTTTTTCGATCCCCGAGATCTAAAACAAACTTTAGAAAGCAAATTTATCAATGGGTTATTCTTTGCTGGCCAAATTAATGGCACAACAGGCTATGAAGAAGCGGCTGCTCAAGGGATGTTAGCAGGCCTTAATGCTGCACGTTATGCCTATGATCAAGATGGTTGGTTCCCACGTCGTGATCAAGCTTACATTGGTGTATTGGTTGATGATCTTTGTACTCTTGGTACAAAAGAACCATACCGTATGTTTACGTCTCGTGCGGAATATCGCTTGATGTTACGTGAAGATAATGCTGATTTACGTCTGACAGAAATAGCTCGTGAATTAGGCATGGTTGATGATAACCGTTGGGCACAATTTAGTGAAAAAGTTGAGCTTGTTGAAAAAGAACGTCAGCGTTTAAGAAATATATGGGTTCACCCTCAAGCTGATAACCTTTCTGAAATCAATAAATTACTAAACACACCGTTATCTAAAGAAGCGAATGGTGAAGATTTATTGCGTCGTCCTGAAATGACGTATGACATACTAAAAAATATCACTCGTTTTGCACCGGGTATTGATGATTCAAGACCACAAGCGGCAGAGCAAGTTGAGATCCAAGTAAAATACGAAGGTTATATTAACCGCCAACAAGAAGAGATCGAAAAAAAGCTACGTAATGAAAATGCGGCACTGCCGATAGATCTCGACTACAAGCAAGTGAGTGGGTTATCTAACGAAGTTATTGCCAAACTTAACGATCATAAACCGACATCTATCGGTCAAGCATCAAGGATCTCAGGTGTAACTCCCGCCGCCATCTCTATTTTATTAGTATGGTTAAAAAAACAAGGCTTATTACGCAGGAGCGCATCATGAGTGACTTACTTAATCGGCTAAAAAAGCTGGCTAAGCAAGCCAATATTGAGCTAACAGATATTCAAGCTGAAAAGTTAACGGGTTATGTGATGATGCTTGATAAGTGGAATAAAGCGTATAACCTGACCTCAGTCAGAGATCCACAGCAAATGCTAATCCGCCATATATTGGATAGTATTGTGGTTAGCCAATACCTTGAAGGCGAAAGATTTATTGATGTAGGTACCGGGCCAGGATTACCCGGTATTCCTTTGGCGATAATGCGTCCCGATCATCACTTTGTCTTATTGGATAGCTTAGGTAAGCGCGTTCGCTTTATGAAGCAAGTTCAACATGAATTAGGGCTTCATAACATCGAGCCTATTCAATATCGTGTTGAAGAATACCAACCTGAGAAACCTTTTGATGGTGTTATCAGTCGTGCATTTGCATCTATGAAAGACATGCTTTCTTGGTGTTCTCATTTAGTGGCTGAAGAACAAGGGTATTTTTATGCATTAAAAGGACAAATTCATCAAGAAGAGTTGGATGAACTTGCTGATAGTGGCTTAAAGGCACCTAAGAAAGTGATCAGTTTATCCATTCCTGAATTGAATGAACAAAGACATTTGGTGATTATTTAGTCAACCTTTGTGTGTCTTATTGACCTTTTTTTCATTTTTTGTGCTCTGGCGATAACATTTACAATGTTATCGCCATTTGTTTTATGGGGAATTATAAGAAGCATTGAATTTTACTTTAATAAAACAATAAATTAACATTTTATTATCTTTCGTGTTAATTCGCTTTGTAGCCTGAGTTTTTCTTATTTTATTTCCAAAATAAATTAATAATTCTGTGCATTATAAAAATATTGAATTTATTTAATTGAAAATGAGTCAATTTTTTTTCAATTCGTACTAAATTGTTCATAAAAAGGAAGTTAATTGTTAACTCAGTTGTATATTTTATGAAATAAGTTTTATTTATACTTTTATATTTGTGATATATATCACGCTATTTATTTTATTCGGCTCTATTATTTTTACTCTTTTTGTCCTTAATCATTTTTCATAAATGGAACCTTGGTAAGAAATTTAAATTAATCTTCACTTTTTCGCTACTTATTGATTGAATTCATTGCCACGCCCCGTATAATTTGCTCGTTTTTGTCACTTGACACTTTATAGCAAAGACAGTTTGATACATCATTCAGTAATACCTTTTACGATAGCTAGTCTGGAGAATACAAACGTCATGTCTGTCTCCCTCTACAACGGGAAAGTTGCACTGAAACTGTTATTTTTGCAGTTTATGACTTTTGTTATTCTCAGTGCGGTTTTCTACTTAAAGAGTACAGACTGGAGTTTTTCGGCTTTTTTAGGCGGAATAGCATGTTGGTTACCCAATATTGCTTTTTTATTGTTAATGCGCTTACAAAAAGTCAACGAAGAAGAAGCTCCAGTTCGCATAAACTGGCTTTTTGCTTTCAGTGAAGGGTTGAAGGTTATATTATCAATAGCCTTGCTGATTGTTGCTTTAGGAGTGTTTAAAGCGGCATTTGCACCACTGGTCATGACCTACTTAGCGGTGCTTGTTATGCAGGTCGTTGCACCAGCCGTCATTAACGGTTAGCGTTTTTAACAACAAAAGGGTAATTGGCATCATGTCTGCATCAGGAGAAGCATTAACCACTAGAGACTACATAGGTCACCACCTGAATAACCTTCAGTTGGACCTACGTACTTTCGAGTTGGTCAATCCCCATGCTGAAAATGCGCCATCATTCTGGGTGTTAAATATTGACTCACTTTTCTTTTCAGTATTAATGGGAGCATTATTCCTATGGCTGTTTAGAAAAGTAGCAGTAAGAGCAACCAGTGGCGTACCGGGAAAATTCCAGACTGCAGTAGAAATGATCATCGGTTTCGTTGATAGCAGCGTTCGTGATATGTATCACGGAAAGAGCAAGGTCATTGCACCTTTGGCATTGACTGTGTTCGTTTGGGTGCTGTTAATGAATGCCCTGGATTTATTACCAATCGACTTCATCCCTTATATCGGTGAACACATCTTAGGGTTACCAGCGTTACGCATCGTTCCAACTGCGGACGTGAGTATTACTCTTTCGATGGCAATTGGTGTATTTATCCTGATCCTTTTCTATAGCATTAAGATGAAAGGCATTAAAGGGTTTACTAAAGAGCTGACGTTACAGCCTTTTAATCACCCTATTTTTATTCCTATCAACTTAATCTTGGAAGGGGTAAGCCTGCTATCAAAACCTGTTTCACTCGGTCTTCGACTGTTTGGTAACATGTATGCAGGTGAACTGATCTTTATTCTTATTGCTGGTCTGTTACCGTGGTGGTCACAGTGGTTATTAAGCCTTCCTTGGGCGATATTCCACATATTGATTATTACGTTACAAGCCTTTATTTTCATGGTTCTAACGATTGTTTATCTGTCGATGGCATCTGAAGAACATTAATTATTAACTCTTTGAAGAAATAACTGAAACAAACTGGAGACTGTCATGGAAAACCTGAGTATGGATCTGCTGTACATGGCTGCCGCTATTATGATGGGTTTAGCTGCAATCGGTGCTGCAATCGGTATCGGAATCCTCGGAGGCAAATTTTTAGAAGGTGCTGCTCGTCAGCCTGATCTGATCCCTCTTCTGCGTACACAGTTCTTTATCGTTATGGGTCTGGTTGACGCCATCCCAATGATTGCTGTGGGTCTGGGCCTTTACGTGATGTTTGCTGTTGCCTAATGATGGCAATGAGCAGTAAAAGCATCAAGTTAGTTAATAACCAAGAAAGAGGTATTGTGCTGTGAATTTAAATGCAACAATCCTCGGCCAGGCCATCGCATTTGTCCTGTTTGTTTTGTTCTGTATGAAATTCGTATGGCCACCAATTATGGCGGCCATTGAAAAACGTCAAAAAGAAATTGCTGACGGTTTATCATCTGCAGAACGTGCGAAAAAGGACTTAGATTTAGCGAAAGCCGATGCAGGCGATCAACTAGCAAAAGCAAAAGCAGAAGCGCAAGCAATTATTGAGTCAGCGAATAAACAGCGCACTCAAATGATTGAAGAAGCTAAAGCGGAAGCAGAGCTAGAACGTAGTAAGATCGTAGCGCAAGCTCAATCCGAACTGGATGCAGAGCGTAAACGTGCTCGTGAAGAACTTCGTAAACAAGTCGCAATGCTGGCTATCGCAGGTGCCGAGAAAATTATTGAACGTTCCGTGGATGAAGCTGCTAATAGCGACATCGTTGATAAACTGGTCGCTGAACTGTAAGGAGGGAGGGGCATGTCTGAAATAGCAACTGTAGCTCGCCCCTACGCCAAAGCAGCTTTTGACTTTGCTGTGGAAAACCAGGCTGTCGATAAATGGCAGGTTATGCTGGCGTTCACCGCTGAAGTAGCACGCAATGAGCAGGTAACCGAATTACTTTCTGGTTCTTTAGCATCAGAAAAACTGGCTAACATCTTCGCCGACCTCTGTGGCGATCAATTAGATGAACATGCTCAGAATTTAATTCGTGTTATGGCTGAGAATGGCCGTTTATCAACGTTGCCTGAAGTATTGAGCCAATTTATTCAATTGCGCGCAGTACTCGAGTCAACGGTTGACGTTGAAGTAACATCTGCCATTGAGCTAACTAAACAGCAGCTAGATAACATTTCTGCAGCGATGGAAAAACGTCTATCACGCAAAGTGAAGCTGAATTGCAAAATTGATAAGTCTGTTATCGCAGGCATGATTATACGCGCCGGTGACCTCGTCATCGATGGCAGTATTCGTGGCCGTTTAGAGCGATTAACTGACGTCTTGCAGTCTTAAGGGGACTGGAGCATATGCAACTGAATTCCACTGAAATCAGCGAACTGATCAAGCAGCGCATTGCTCAGTTCAATGTAGTGAGTGAAGCTCACAATGAAGGTACGATTGTTTCCGTCAGTGACGGTATCATTCGTATCCACGGTTTAGCCGAAGTTATGCAGGGTGAGATGATCGCACTGCCGGGTAACCGTTTCGCTATCGCACTGAACTTAGAGCGCGACTCTGTTGGTGCGGTTGTGATGGGTCCTTATGCTGACTTAGCAGAAGGCATGAAAGTTAAATGTACAGGTCGTATTCTGGAAGTGCCTGTAGGGCGTGGTCTGCTTGGCCGTGTGGTAAACACACTGGGTGAGCCGATTGATGGTAAAGGTGCAGTAGAGCATGATGGTTTCTCACCTGTTGAGATGATTGCTCCTGGTGTTATCGACCGTCAATCCGTTGATCAGCCTGTACAAACAGGTTACAAATCCGTCGATGCCATGATCCCAATCGGTCGTGGTCAGCGTGAATTGATCATCGGTGACCGTCAAACAGGTAAAACTGCTCTGGCTGTCGATGCGATTATCAACCAACGTGATTCTGGCATTAAATGTATTTATGTCGCTATTGGTCAGAAAGCCTCTACTATTTCGAACGTTGTTCGTAAACTAGAAGAACATGGCGCGCTAGAAAATACCATTGTTGTTGTTGCTTCTGCATCAGAATCAGCAGCGTTGCAATACCTCGCGCCTTATTCAGGTTGCGCAATGGGTGAATACTTCCGTGACCGTGGTGAAGATGCTCTGATTATTTATGATGACCTGTCTAAACAGGCTGTCGCATATCGTCAAATTTCACTGTTACTTCGTCGCCCACCAGGACGTGAAGCATATCCAGGTGACGTTTTCTATCTGCACTCCCGTTTACTTGAGCGTGCTGCTCGTGTGAATGCTGAGTACGTAGAAGCTTTCACTAATGGTGAAGTTAAAGGTAAAACCGGCTCTCTGACTGCGTTACCAATTATCGAAACGCAAGCAGGGGACGTTTCTGCATTCGTTCCTACGAACGTAATCTCTATTACCGATGGTCAGATCTTCTTAGAATCTAACCTGTTTAACGCAGGTATCCGTCCAGCTGTTAACCCAGGGATCTCCGTATCTCGTGTAGGTGGTGCAGCTCAGACTAAGATCATGAAGAAACTTTCTGGTGGTATCCGTACTGCACTTGCGCAGTATCGTGAGCTGGCAGCATTCTCACAGTTCGCTTCTGATCTGGATGATGCTACCCGTAAACAATTGAACCACGGTCAGAAAGTGACTGAATTGCTAAAACAGAAACAGTACGAGCCAATGTCTGTCGCACAACAGTCTTTATCACTGTATGCAGCAGAGCGTGGTTATCTGGAAGATGTTGAAATTTCAAAAGTTGTGCCATTTGAAGCGGCTTTATTAGCTTATGCTTCTCGTGAACATGCTGATTTATTGAAAGAAATCAACCAGACTGGTTCTTATAACGAAGAAATCGAAGCGAAGCTGAAAGGCGTGCTAGAAAACTTCAAAGCGACTCAGTCCTGGTAATAACTATTCGGCCTAATAGTTAAACATTAGGCCGTCTGGTTCATGAGGAGAAGCAGAAATGGCCGGCGCAAAAGAGATACGTTCGAAGATCGCCAGTGTGCAAAACACACAGAAGATCACTAAAGCGATGGAGATGGTCGCCGCGTCGAAAATGCGTAAAACGCAGGAACGCATGGCAGCCAGCCGTCCTTATGCAGAAACCATGCGCAGTGTGATTGGTCACCTTGCGTTAGGGAATCTGGAATACAAACATCCATACCTCGAAGAGCGTGAAGTTAAACGTGTCGGGTACCTGGTTGTTTCGACCGACCGTGGTTTGTGTGGTGGTTTGAACATTAACTTGTTCAAAAAACTGCTGGCAGACATGAAAGAGTGGTCTGAAAAAGGTGTACAGGTAGATTTAGCTCTAGTGGGTTCTAAAGCCGCTTCATTCTTCGGCTCTGTGGGCGGAAATGTTGTTGGTCAAGTAACCGGCATGGGCGATGATCCAAAACTGTCAGACCTTATCGGTCCAGTCAATATCATGTTGCAGGCTTATGACGAAGGTCGTTTAGATAAACTGTATGTGGTGGCAAATAAGTTCATCAATACCATGGCTCAAGAGCCTAAAATTCTTCAGGTTTTACCATTACCACCAGGTGATGATGAAGAGCTGAAAGAAAAATCTTGGGATTATCTGTACGAACCTGATCCTAAGGCGTTACTGGATACTTTACTGCGTCGTTATATCGAATCGCAGGTTTACCAGAGCGTCGTAGAGAACTTAGCGAGTGAGCAGGCCGCCCGAATGGTCGCGATGAAAGCCGCTACAGATAACGGTGGTAACCTGATTAAAGAGCTGCAATTGGTGTACAACAAAGCACGCCAAGCAAGCATTACTCAGGAACTTACAGAAATTGTGTCTGGTGCAGCCGCGGTATAACAGCTAGGTTTACGAATTACGTAGAGGATTCAAGATGGCTACTGGAAAGATTGTCCAGGTAATCGGCGCCGTAGTGGACGCCGAATTCCCTCAGGATAGCGTCCCTAAAGTGTATGACGCTCTTGAGGTTATGAATGGTAAAGAAAAACTGGTGTTGGAAGTTCAGCAACAGTTAGGCGGTGGTATCGTTCGTTGTATCGCAATGGGTACATCAGACGGTTTAAGCCGTGGCTTAAAAGTTGAAAACTTAGGCCACCCAATTGAAGTACCAGTAGGTAAAGCAACACTGGGACGTATCATGAACGTTCTGGGTACACCTATTGATATGAAAGGTGATATTGCAACTGAAGAACGTTGGTCTATTCACCGTGAAGCACCAACCTACGAAGAGTTATCAAACTCACAAGAACTGCTTGAAACCGGTATCAAAGTAATGGACTTAATCTGTCCGTTTGCTAAAGGTGGTAAAGTAGGTCTATTCGGTGGTGCGGGTGTTGGTAAAACAGTTAACATGATGGAATTGATCCGTAATATCGCGATCGAGCACTCAGGTTACTCTGTATTTGCTGGTGTTGGTGAGCGTACTCGTGAGGGTAATGACTTCTATCATGAAATGACAGATTCTAACGTTCTTGACAAAGTATCGTTAGTTTATGGTCAGATGAATGAGCCACCAGGAAACCGTCTGCGTGTAGCACTGACGGGTCTGACTATGGCTGAAAAATTCCGTGATGAAGGCCGTGACGTACTGTTATTCGTCGATAACATCTATCGTTATACCTTAGCCGGTACAGAAGTATCAGCACTGTTAGGTCGTATGCCATCAGCGGTAGGTTACCAGCCAACATTGGCTGAAGAGATGGGTGTTCTGCAAGAACGTATCACTTCAACCAAAACAGGTTCAATCACCTCTGTACAGGCTGTATACGTACCTGCGGATGACTTAACTGACCCATCACCAGCAACAACGTTTGCTCACTTAGATGCGACAGTTGTACTGAGCCGTCAAATTGCTTCATTAGGTATCTACCCTGCGGTTGACCCACTGGATTCAACCAGTCGTCAATTAGACCCACTGGTAGTTGGCCAAGAGCACTATGATGTCGCTCGTGGTGTTCAGTCTATCCTGCAACGTTATCAGGAACTGAAAGACATCATCGCTATCTTAGGTATGGATGAACTGTCAGAAGAAGATAAACTGGTTGTTGCGCGTGCGCGTAAGATCCAGCGCTTCCTGTCACAGCCATTCTTCGTTGCTGAAGTATTTACCGGATCACCAGGTAAGTTCGTTTCCCTGAAAGACACTATCCGTGGCTTTAAAGGCATTCTGAACGGTGATTATGACCACCTGCCAGAGCAGGCGTTCTACATGGTTGGTACTATCGAAGAAGCAGTAGAAAAAGCTAAGAAGCTTTAATACGGCTGACGGGAGGTTGATATGGCCGATACATCGTTCCACCTGAAAGTTGTCAGCGCTGAAAAGCAGTTATATGACGGCGAAGTCAAACGAATTCAGGTAACTGGTAGCGAAGGTGAGCTCGGTATTTATCCGCAGCATACCCCGTTATTAACTGCCATAAAACCGGGCATGGTACGTGTCGTAAAAACATCGGGCGAAGAAGAGGTTATCTACCTTTCAGGTGGTATTCTCGAAGTTCAGCCGACGGGCGTCATTGTACTGGCAGATACAGCTATCCGTGGTCGTGATTTGGATGAAGCGAAAGCGTTGGAATCTAAGCGTAAAGCTGAAGAACACATTCAATCCTCTCATGGTGATGTTGATTATGCTCAAGCATCAGCAGAATTAGCCAAAGCGATTGCAAAACTACGTGTAATCGAACTGACTCGACGTTGATGTAAATAGGCAGTCTATGAATAAAAAAGCCAGTTGGTTCTTAGCTAACTGGCTTTTTTGCGTCATGAAATATTTTGTGTGACGAAATATGTAGTATTATTTGGCATAAACAGGTTTACTTGCCATTCTTTACGGGAGTTATCAGGTTAATTATGTCTAATTCAGCTAAAAGCGTTGTTATTCTTGCTGCGGGAAAAGGCACCCGCATGTATTCACAGTTACCTAAAGTTCTTCATAAACTTGCGGGTAAATCCATGGTTCAACATGTGATTGATACTGCTAAGTCATTAGGTGCTCAACAAACACACCTTGTCTATGGACATGGTGGTGAACTAATGAAAGAAAAATTAGGTTCACAACCTGTTAATTGGGTACTACAAGCAGAGCAACTAGGAACGGGTCACGCAATGCAGCAAGCCGCGCCTTTCTTTGCTGATGATGAAGATATCCTGATGCTTTATGGTGATGTTCCTCTTATCACCAAAGAAACATTAGAACGTTTAATTGAAGTCAAACCAGAAGGCGGTATTGGTTTATTAACGGTTATTTTAGATAATCCAACTGGCTATGGTCGTATTGTTCGTGAAAATGGTGAAGTAATTGGCATTATCGAACAAAAAGATGCGTCTGAAGAACAACTCAAAATTAATGAAATCAATACCGGCATTTTAGTCGCAAACGGTGGTGATTTAAAACGTTGGTTAGGTAAGCTCGATAATAACAATGCACAAAAAGAGTATTACATTACTGACATTATCGCGTTAGCGCATAAAGAAGGTCGTAAAATTGAAACGGCTCATCCTCGTCGCCATAGTGAAATGGAAGGGGTGAATAACCGTTTACAACTGGCTGCATTAGAACGAATTTACCAAACAGAACAAGCAGAACGCTTATTACTCGAAGGTGTCATGTTGCTTGATCCTGCGCGTTTTGATTTACGTGGTACGCTAACTCACGGTAAAGACGTCGTGATTGATACTAACGTGATTATTGAAGGCGATGTCACTTTAGGCAATAACGTTGAAATTGGTACAGGGTGTGTTCTAAAAAACTGTGTGATTGGTGATGATTCTATTATCAGCCCATATACGGTGATCGAGGATGCAAATTTAGCACAAGAGTGTACTGTGGGGCCATTTGCACGTCTTCGCCCGGGTAGTGAATTGGCGGATAAAGCTCACGTTGGTAACTTTGTTGAGATGAAAAAAGCAAGTTTAGGTGTTGGCTCTAAAGCCGGTCATCTGACTTACTTAGGTGATACTGAAGTAGGTGCTAATGTTAATATTGGTGCTGGGACTATCACTTGTAACTACGATGGTGCGAATAAATTCAAAACAGTTATTGGTGATGATGTCTTTATTGGTTCCGATACTCAGTTAGTGGCGCCAGTTACTGTTGCTAATGGTGCAACCATTGGTGCAGGAACAACACTCACTAAAAACGTGAATGAAAATGAATTAGTGATCAGTCGAGTTAAGCAAACTCATATCAGTGGATGGAAACGTCCAGTGAAGAAAAAACAATAATTTTAAGAGAAGGGCGTATATTTCATTAGCGCCCTTTTCTTGTACGCTATTATTCTAAAAACAAAAAAATATCCCCGCTTTCTACAATGGCTTGGGGAATAAACCAATCAGGTATAGACATCCAAGTGCGAAAAAACGCACAGTTTTAGGAATAACACAATGTGTGGAATAGTAGGTGCAGTTGCACAACGCGATATCGCTGAAATATTAATTGAAGGCTTACGTCGTTTAGAATACCGCGGTTATGATTCTGCGGGGTTAGCCGTTGTTGATAATGACTGCAAAATGACGCGGTTGCGTGAAGCTGGCAAAGTACAAATGCTGGCTGAAGAAGCAGATAAAACACAAGTCATTGGTGGCACAGGTATTGCTCATACTCGTTGGGCAACACATGGTGAACCTTGTGAAGATAATGCGCATCCTCATGTATCTGGCACGATTGCGGTGGTACATAATGGCATTATCGAAAACTACCAAGAACTGAAAGCAGAATTAATTAAAAAAGGGTATCAGTTTGCTTCACAAACTGATACCGAAGTCATTGCTCATCTAGTGAACTGGGAGCAGCGTCAAGGTGGTACATTACGTGAAGTAGTGCAACGCGTTATACCTCAATTACGCGGTGCTTACGGTACGGTTATTATGGATAGTCGTACACCTGAATTATTAGTCGCTGCTCGCTCTGGTAGTCCGCTGGTGGTTGGCCTTGGTGTGGGAGAAAATTTCCTTGCTTCTGACCAATTGGCTCTATTACCTGTTACTCGTCGTTTTATCTACCTTGAAGAAGGGGATATTGTTGAAATTACCCGTCGCCACGTTCATGTTTTTGATGTAAATGGCAATGAAGTTGATCGTGATACGATTGAATCTAACGTTCAATACGATGCGGGTGATAAAGGTGTTTATCGTCACTACATGCAAAAAGAGATCTACGAACAGCCTCTCGCGATTAAAAATACGCTTGACGGCCGTTTAAAATCAGAAACGATTGATCTGAGTGAGCTAGGCCCTAAAGCTGAAGAGATCTTATCTAAAGTTGAACACATTCAAATTGTAGCTTGTGGAACGTCTTATAATGCAGGTATGGTTTCTCGTTACTGGTTTGAATCTTTAGCTGGAATTCCTTGTGATGTCGAAATCGCATCAGAATATCGCTATCGTAAACCAGCAACTCGCCGTAATAGCTTACTGATCACATTATCTCAATCAGGTGAAACTGCGGATACTTTAGCCGCTTTACGCTTATCCAAAGAATTAGGTTATTTATCCTCTTTAGCGATTTGTAACGTTGCTGGCTCTTCTTTAGTCCGTGAATCTGAATTTGTCTTAATGACTAAAGCAGGTGCTGAAATCGGCGTTGCCTCGACAAAAGCATTCACAACACAATTAACCGTTCTATTAATGCTGGTGGCATATATGGGACGGATTAAAGGTGTTGCGACATTAGAACATGATGTTTCAATAGCATTACACGCATTACCAAGCCGTATTGAAAGCATGTTATCGAAAGATAAAGTGATTGAAGCGTTAGCTGAAGACTTCTCTGAAAAAAGTCATGCTTTATTCTTAGGTCGTGGCGACCAATACCCGATTGCGGTAGAAGGTGCTTTAAAGTTAAAAGAGATCTCTTATATTCATGCTGAAGCGTATGCCGCTGGCGAATTAAAACATGGCCCATTAGCATTAATTGATGCGGATATGCCCGTTATCATTATTGCGCCAAACAATGAGTTATTAGAGAAATTAAAATCTAATATCGAAGAAGTTCGGGCTCGTGGTGGCTTACTGTATGTGTTTGCTGATCAAGATGCTGGCTTTGAAGAAAATGAAACGATGAAGCTGATTTCCTTGCCTCATGTTGAAGAGCTTATTGCGCCAATTTTCTATACTGTACCATTGCAGCTGTTGTCTTATCATGTTGCTTTAATTAAAGGCACGGATGTGGACCAACCTCGTAACCTAGCAAAATCAGTTACGGTTGAATAAAAATTAGCTTTTTATAAAGAATTTATTGTTAATTATACTTAAACCCAGTGAAATTTTAACCGATACACTGGGTTTTTTATTATATTTACAGTACGTTGGATCTATAGTTATAAATAAAATTTATTAAATTAGTAGAGGGATTCTAATTTACAGTTAGCATAAAAATAAAGAAATGAAAAATAAATAATGAGTGATACTTAACTTAGAGAGCAACTGACTAAGTTTAATAAAATTATAAAAATATACTTTTTATAAGAATAATTTGTTTTCCATAAAGAATAAAAAATATTTTATTTTTTTAAATAAATTTATAATAAAATATTTAACTTATTGTTAATTATCGTTATTTTTATTTTACCATTTCATTTTTCCTATATTTAATTATCAAATATATATCAATAATCATTATTGATATTCTTTATTTTATCTATATTGATTTAAATTACGTTAAATTTAAATTCTTTTTTATTTGGTTTTGTTTGTCTAGTTTTTTATTAAAACAATCAAGCAATATTTAGGTTAATTCCCCTATCTCCTCCGATCTCTTATTAAAAACGATCTATTTTTAAAACCAATTTATTGTGAGTTTGATTAATTGTTGTTATGAGTTTAAAAAATAGATGCAATCATATTAAATATATGTAAAGTTTAAGGTTGTTTTATTTATTAACCCATAATGAAAATTACAAATTAACGCTAATAATCGTATTTGGCGTTTTGTTGCAGTTTTATAAGCAAGTTCTTTCAAGAGAAATAAAAGCTCAAAAACAAGCTAAGAAAAACGACAAATTATAATTACAAGAGGTAAGAGAAATGCAAAACACAATTCATTCACAATACAATGAAATGGTTGAATTTTTAAAAGAATTAGTGAACACAGAAAGTGGCTCTTATGATAAAGAGGGCGTTGATGCTGTGGCTAATTTACTTATTCAACGTTATAAACAATTAGGTTTTCTCGTCGAGGTTTTTGAGAATGAAAAGCTGGGTAATAATTATCGCTTAGTTCATAAAGAAGCCAAAAATCCACAAATTTTCATTGCTGCTCATCTTGATACTGTTTTCCCTAAAGGTACAGTCGCTGAGCGCCCATTTAGTATCGACGGTACTCGTGCTTATGGACCTGGTGTTATTGATATGAAAGCCAGTCATGTTCTGACTTATTACGCTATTAATGCACTAATACAATCAGGTAATAACGCTTATAAAAATGTTGAAATATTCTTAAATTGTGATGAAGAGATTGGTTCAAAAACGTCACGTGGTTTGATTGAACAGTATGCAAATAATAAATCTTATGCCTTAGTGATGGAGCCTGCTCGTGCTAATGGGGCAATTGTTAGTGCTCGCCGAGGTGTGGGAACTTACGAACTTTTAATTGAAGGCAAAGCTTCTCACTCTGGTATTGCACCAGAAGCGGGAATTAGTGCTATTCAAGAGTTATCTTATAAAATTCAAGCATTACATGCACTGTCTCGCCATGATGAAGGGCTTTCTATTAATGTTGGTTTGATCTCTGGTGGCACATCAGTTAATACGGTAGCACCTAATGCTCGTGCTGAAATTGATGTGCGTATTTCAACCGATGAGCAAGGTGTTGAAATAGATAAATTAGTCAGAGAAGTATGCAGTAAGCCTGTTTTAGAAGGCGTTAAACTCACGCTTAATGGCGGTATTAATCGTCCTCCAATGGTAAAAACACCAGAAAGTGCAACTTTAATTGACATTATAAAAGAAGAAGCGCGTTTACTCAGTCTTGATATTGAAGATATTTCGACAGGAGGAGGCTCTGATGCTTCATTTACTGCGGGTGTGGGTACACCAAGTGTTGATGGGTTAGGGCCTATTGGCGGATATCAGCACAGTGATAAAGAATATATTGATTTACCTTCATTAACCGAAAGAACGGCGTTATTTGCCAATATCTTAAAGCGTCTGTCTCAATAAGGTGAATGTATGGATAAGAATAAAAAAATAAAATGGGCTATGCCTGATGCCTTTATTATTATTTTTGGCATTGTAATCTTAGCCGCAATAGCAACTTATTTAATTCCTGCAGGAACCTATGAACGCGAAACAGTAAATGGGCTAAATCGTGTTGTACCAGGTAGTTTTGGTTATGTTGATCAAAATCCAGCTTCGTTAATGGATGTGTTTTACGCTATTCCTGTTGGATTAAAGCAGTCAGCAAGTATTATTTTCCTGATATTTATGATTGGTGGTGCAATTGCTATTTATGACAGAACGCGTGCTATTGATTCAGGGATCAATGCGTTAATTGTCAAAACAAAGGGTAATTACCAAGCGCTGATTATTACGGTTGCATTTATCTTTGGTATGCTTTCATCATTGGGATTGGCGGCAAATGCTGTTATAGCCTTTATTCCAATAGGAATAGCCCTTTCACGTTCGATGAAATTAGATGCCATAACGGGTGTTGCTGTTGTTTACCTTGGATATTATGCAGGGAATGCTGTTGGTGTTTTGGATCCAACTATTTTAGGTACAGCACAAACCTTAGCTGAAGTGCCTTTATTTTCAGGCGTGATTTTTAGAATTGTATTATTCTCAGTTCTGATTGTGGTCACTATTGCTTATATTGTTTGGTATGCAAGACGTATCGCGAATAATCCAACTAAAAGTTATATGTATGGGTTAGCTACAGATGATCCTGATTATGATGATCACAAAGATCAAACCGTGGACGGTACTTTCTCTTTAATGCAGAAATTGAGTCTTGTGGTCTTTATTGCATTTATTGGGCTATTTTTATACGGTGCTTTTGAATATAAATGGGGTATTGAACACTTATCTGCCATCTTTATTATGATGAGTGTTGTGGTTGCTGTGATGTTTAAAATCGGGCCAAACGACTATATTAAAACCTTTATGAAAGGTGCCCAGTCTTTAGTTTATGGGGCATTAGTTGTTGGAATTGCAAGAGCGGTTATTGTTATTTTGGATGAAGGGCGTGTGCTAGACTCTATTGTTCAAGCTACACTCGTTCCATTACAGCAAACCTCTCATTTTTGGGGCGCTCAGTTACTTTATTTCTTTAATTTATTATTCAATTTATTAGTGACATCGGGTACAGGGCAAGCATCTATTGTGATGCCTATAATGGTACCTATTTTAGATATCTTAGATTTAACTCGCCAAACGGGTGTCTTAATTCTTAAATTAGGTGATGGATTTACTAACATTATTACACCAACATCAGGTGTATTAATGGCAGTATTAGCTGTCGGTAAAGTACCTTGGACTCGTTGGGTTAAATTTGTTTTCCCTATTTTAATGATTTGGATAGTGATTGGTATGGCGGCAATTGGTATTGCAACGACTATAAGTTATGGTCCTGTTTGATTGTATAAGGTAAGAAAAATAGCCGCATATTTTAAGCGGCTATTTTTTTATCATGATCCATTTATTTGATGCTGAAAACCTAAAATAAGATGCTCTAATCCAAAGTCAAAACGATAGGTAAAATCATCAGCAAACAGAACCTCTCTCGCTTGCCAAGTTTGAGGAAATTTATCTTGAACTAATTGTTCAAAAGCTTCTCTTTTATTGGCTAGTTCTTCTTTCTCAATCAGCATGACAGATTGCTGTTCTATACAGCAGCCTAAAATAAAATAGAGCAAGGTCATTGTTATTTTACTTGCGAGTTGAGCTGAAGTGCCGGACTGCATAATGGCGCTAATAAATGTATTGTTTATACGTAATACATTTTCAGATATCACATAAGTACCAGCAAATACTCTCGCCCCATCTCTGTGGCGTAAAAATGCATTTCTTAAATCATAAGATAGACGCTTAATATCTTCTTTCCAATTATTTTTAAATTCAAAATTTATTGCAACCTCACTGACTATTCTATCTGCCATCCCTTCAATTAAGGTTTGTTTATTATCGAAATGCCAATAGAGAGAGGCCGCTTTAATCTGCAACGCATCCGCGAGTTTACGCATTGTTAGGCCTTCAATACCTTCTGTCTCTAGCAATGAAAGAGCGGTATCTAATACTTTCAGCCGATCAATTTTAGGTGTTTTCATAAATAATTCTCATTACCCCTTTTCTATCTAACAATGTTAGTTTACCATATTTAAAAAACCTAACAATGTTAGATTGCTATTTAAGAGAGCAAAAGATCGGGGTTTGGAGTTAACAATGGAAAATATGCCATCAAATAAAGAGAAAATAACAAAGTTTATAATGACTTATACTCCTTGGGTTGCTGTCATTTGTGTGATTACATTTATTGGAATAGCCATAATAGATTGGGATAAATGGTGGAGCGATGCGCGTTATCAAACGACAGATAATGCTTACATTAAAACGGATACCACAATATTAAAATCTCGGATGACAGGTTTTATTTTAGATGTAAAAAAAGAAAATTATCAATATGTTAAGAAAGGTGAAGTTATTGCTACTATTAATAATAATGAGCAAATTCTCAATAAAGAAGCGGCTATTTCTGAGTTGAAAAAAGCACAATTACAACTTGATAATTTAAAAGAAGAGATAAAAGCTGCTGAACTTAATATTGGAATATTACGTAATCGCTATGAAGCTACGATAATTGATGTGGAACAGGCTAAGCGCAATCCTTTATTACGAAAAGATTTGATTCAAAGTGGTGCAATAACAAAACAAAACTACCTTGATGCACAGTCTGATTTGCAACGTTTAATTAAATTACAAAGTGCTGCTAAAAATGAATGGGAGCAAGCTAAGCAGTCATTAGTGTTACTGAAAGCGCAAGAACAGATCCGTTTAACAGAAAAAAATATTGCACAAACCAGATATCAACAAACAGAAACTGAACTCACCTATACCACTATCGAAGCCCCTTTTAATGCTCAATTAAATAAAATAAAAGTAAATATTGGTAGTCTAGTAACCTCTGGCACAGAGGTTGTTACGCTAACACCATTAAATCATATTTATATTATTGCTAATTTAAAAGAAACTCAGATAAAAAAAGTTATTCCAGAACAACGCGTTTTAATCAAAATAGATGCTTTTCCTTATGAAGAGTTTCAAGGGAAAGTTCGTTATATTGGCGCACAAAGTAGTGGTGAATCCGCACTTATTCCAGCGGATAATGCCAGTGGTAATTTTACTAAAGTGGTACAACGTATTCCTGTTTACATCACTTTTGATAGTAATAATAAATTATTAGCTAAATTACGTGCTGGTATGTCTGTCGAGGTAAAAATAGACACAGAAAGTTTATCTATAGAGGGTGATCATGAGGCTTAATTTCTTATTTAGCGCACAAGAAAATAGGCCAATCTTTATTGTGCTTTCTGTTTTTTCAGGTGCTATTTTATCAACACTTTTTATTCGTATGTTTTCTATTTCTTTAGCTGATTTACGCGGTATTTTTGCTCTAGATATAGTGCAAGGCTCTTGGTTAAACGTAGCAATTAATTCTGCTCAGTTAATCAGTATGACATTAGTACCTTGGTTTATGGTGATTTATGGTGCTGAGAAAATATTAATTAGCTCAAGCTTGTTACTTTTTTTCTGTTGTATTTTTGTCTCTAGTAGTGGTGATTTTATTGGACTCCCTTTTTTATTAATACTACATTTTTTGATTGGTTTTTGTTTGGGAGTCTATTTGCCAATGACAATATCTTTGGCATTAAGAAGTTTAAATCCTAATGTTTGGCTAATCGTTATGGCGGCTTATAGCCTACGAGTTTCAGTCGGAATGGATGCAGGAGTAGGAATATCTGGTTCAATATTCGAAATCTTAAATTGGCGCTGGCTCTATTGGGTTTCAATGTTATTTTCGTTAGCTATTATGTTTTTTGCTTGGCGAGGTATGCCTATATCCTCTATCAATAAAGAACTATTAGCACAAAGTGATTGGGGAGGTATGACATTAAAATGCTTAGGTTTAATTTTATTGTATATTGGTATTGTGCAAGGTGAATTACTAGGATGGTGGGATTCAGGGCTGATTATTTCTTGTTTACTAACTAGTTGTATCTTAATACTCACTTTTATTATTAGAGCGTCAGTTTATAGCAAAAGCTTTGGATATTTAAATTGGTTCAAAAATTATAATTTAAGGCTCTGCTTTATTATTGCTTGTTTATATGGTTTTTTAATGTTGCCTAACTCTTTGTTTATACCATCCTTTTTAAGTATTGTGGCAGGTTTAAAAGCTCAGCAAATAGGTGATGTGAGTAATATAGCTTTTATTATTTATCTTCTTTTCAGCCCTTTTGCCATAATGATTGCTCGTCGATTAGAGCCTCGATTAGTGATGATAATAGGGATAACGATTATTGGAATTGCTTGCTTAATCGGACATCAAATGACTTATCAGTGGCGAGCAGATGATTTCTTTGTGCTAATGATGTTACAGGCTATTGGGGAGTGTATTTTATTAATTGGGTTGATTGCATCATTTGTCACAAACATTAAGCCTAGTGAAGCATTACATCTTGGTGCATATATTTCGATTGCTAGAGTATTAATGCCTGCATTAGCTGGGGCTTTAATGAATACCTATTTACGAATATCTTATGATACGCATCACAACTCATTGAGGGGTTATATTCAAACGGGAGAGCAGAAATTATCTAGTGATTTATTAGAAAATGTTCAATATATAGTGTCATTAATAGCAAGGGGATCTCATGTCGCCTCTTTTATAGATGGATTTCATTTAATAACGTGGTTTGTTATTTTAGGGCTAATTTGTATGATTTTTTTAAAGCCTTCACCTGCTAATCCTATTGTGCCAACATTATTTACTATCCAAAAATAAAGTACTGCCTGTAAAATCGAAAACAGGCAGAGAAAAATAACGCTATCGGAGAGCTATATTGCTATTAAAACGACACGATAGTAAGAACAAAATTAGTTGTAAGACTTAAACAGTGACTGATTACCTGATTTATCAAAAGCAATCACTTGGTAAGGCTCTTTATAATCACCCGCATACATACCTAAACTACCTGCTGGCATACCTGCAACCGCAATACCAGATTTCGATTTATCCACTAAATTGATATTTTTTAAACTATCAACAGGAATGTGCCCAACTAAGTCTTTACCTTGGTAAGTCGCTAAGTGGCAACTAAATAAATTATTTGGTACGCCTGCTTGTTGATATTTTTCCATTAATTGCGTTTCTGAAACAATATTTACCTTAACGTTAAAACCAGCTTCTTTTATGCCATCAGCCCATAAAGCACAGCATCCACAACTGTCCGTTTTATAAACCTCAATAATATTATGATTATTAGATGCATAAGCGGTGCTTGTAAATACTGAAATTGCAATAATCGAAGGTAGTAATAATTTTTTCATTGTCCATTCCTTTCATTAAATTGATGGGTATAACAATAATGTTTCCCCCTACGGGAAGGTCAATGTAATAAAAGTATAAACACGTAGAGTTTTGTAAAAAAATATTTATATAAAACAAAGATATAAATAATACTATGTTTATGTTTTTTAATTTTTTTCGAAAAAAAAAGCACTTAATATAAAAAGAAAAAAGCCAATTTATTCAATAAATTGGCTTTTTTAATAAGAGATGCTAATTTTGTTTAGATACAAATTATTTGATGATAATTATTTAATGATAGTAATTTGTTTTACGTCGATCTCTGTACTTGTCCACTCTTTATCTACTTTACCTTCAATTCTGACGGTATTATCAGGGGTCACTGTTTGCCCGCGCCATCTTTTATTATCAATATCTACATTGATACCACCGGTACTATCTTCAAAAACATACAACTCATCACCAATCTTTTTCGTAATTTTACCGGTTAAGATAACCCAAGTGTCATCCGAAAGATCTTTTGCTTTAGCAACGGTGGTTTCACTAATAGAAGGGCCTTTAAATCCACCTTGTTCTGTTGGTGCTTGAATTGAGCCTTGAAAACCACCTTGTTGTGTCGTATTTGCTTGAGATGCAAAAGCCAACGTACTACCAATTAATAATACCAGTATTTTTTTCATAACAAGCTCGCTTATAGGTTAATAATATAACTAATTATTGTGTTAGATTTTATTTCATTTTCATGTATAAAACCGCATATTAAGGTAAATTTCGGTATTCATATATCAACTGATTGATATTACCTCTTAAATTATAGACTGTTATTTTTCTTTGTATTTTTTATTGATATAAGCATCTATCACTAAATACTTCTTTTCTCTAAGTTAAATCCACTAGTTATTTCCCCTTAGTATCAACGTGGGCAGTTATTCAAAAATATACCCATCGGGATCATTGTTTTTAAATGTATTACCTCTTATTATCCAGCGCCTTCAAATTTTTTTTAATTTTCCCCTATTATTTTTAGAGGTTTTAGGTTTTATGACTAACGAACGTATTGCCAATCCGGGTCCATTAGGTTTGATGGGTTTTGGTATGACAACGATTTTGTTGAACATACATAATGCCGGTTTTTTCCCTGTTGTCTCTGTCATTATGAGTATGGGAATTTTTTATGGTGGGATCGCACAGGTTATTGCTGGAATTTTTGAGTTTAAAAAAGGCAATACTTTTGGCGCGACCGCATTTACCTCTTATGGCTTCTTTTGGGTCACATTAGTGGGAATTTGGTTATTACCCGTAATGGGGTTGAGTGAACCCACAACTCCTGTCTTTTTAGGTGTCTTTCTAGCATTGTGGGGAATATTTACCTTTTTCATGTTTATTGGCACATTAAAAGCCAATAGAGCACTGCAATTTGTCTTTTTAAGTCTGACAATTTTATTTGCCTTACTGGCGATAGGAAATATCACCAGTAATGCACTGATTTTAAAAATTGCTGGCTTTGAAGGTATTATTTGTGGCGCCAGTGCTTTTTACCTTGCAATGGCTGAAGTATTAAATGAGATGTATGGCAGAACAATATTGCCAATCGGCCACAAATAATTGTTTTATCAAGAAGTGGCTTTTTATTTAGCCACTTCTATTATTTGGCTTTTTCGTCGGACTAATTTTTTTGCGCACCATGCATAAAATAGTCCCGCAACCACACCTGCAATATGTGATTCAGTCGATACACCTAATTGACCAGGAATTAAGCCATAGGCCATTGATCCATAATAGAATAGAACAAAGAGTGCTATCACGATATCGATAATTTTACGACGTGTAAACGCATGAGCAATCAACAAAGACCATAATCCAAAAATCCAGCCACTTGCACCAACATGAATGGCACTTCGTCCAAAAACCCACACTAATAAACCACTTACGATAATAATAAATATGCTTGATAAAACATACTCTCGTAAAGATTGTGTCATGGATAAAAAACTAAGGATAAGAAGAGGGAGTAGATTACTAAACAGATGAGACCAAGAACCATGAATAAAGGGTGCGATGAAGATACCTATTAATCCTTCACCTGTTCTTGGAATAATTCCCCATTGAAGAAGTGAAATTGGTAAGAGAGAGCCAATTAACTGAAGTAGGATTAATGTGATAGTTAATCCACCAAGAAAAGTTAATCTTTTTTTAAACCATATCTTATCCATAACGATCGCCTTAATACCGAGTGACGTAGATAAAACCGTTTTGATAGAAGAGCCTTTAATAAAAGAAGAAAGGCTCTTTTTTGTTTATCAGTCTAATAAATTAAGGCAAGCAGCTCCACGGGCGCCACCTGCATCACCATGACGTGCTTTTTCTATTGCTGGAATTTGTGCATTTCCATAAATACAGTGAGAAAGATATTTAGGTAATTGGTCATACAATGCATTAAATTGTGATAATCCACCACCAATAACAATTAAATGTGGGTCAAGTACAGTAAGAATATTGCTTAGGTAAATTGCCAGTACTTTCATATAACGATCAACATGCTCTTCCGTTTTTTTATCTCCAGCATAATATTGCTCAACAATATCAACGGCTCTTTTGGGGGCATTATTGAAGGCTTTATACATACGTTCAAAGCCTCTGCCTGATAAATAAGTCTCAAAACACGCTTTTTTGCCACAACCACAGATAATTTTTGGCATGGTGTCACCTATGACGTTATCTGCATCCACCGTTAAATTCATATGGCCAATTTCACCAGCAATACCATTTTTACCGGAAAGAACTTTTCCATCAACAACAAAGCCACCCCCGACTCCTGTACCTAAAATAAGGCCAAGTACTGAAGGGTGGTGACGAAATTCAGGATCCCATGCTTCTGATAAGGCAAAACAGTTAGCATCATTTTCAACTTTAACGGGTCTATTGAGTATATGTGCGAGATCATGAACCATTGGTTTGTATTTGGCTGCGGGAACGTTGGTGGTAAATACTGTTCCTTCTTTTGCGTTAACAATGCCTGGCACACCTACGCCGATTTTCCCTTTGCATCCTAATTCTTTATCGGCTTCTAAAGTGAGCTCCTTAAACACATTCAATAATGCCTGATAGTCATTTTTAGGTGTAGGAACACGCTTTTGCCATACTTGAGTAAGATCTTTATCAAAAACGGCAAGCTCAATTTTTGTGCCGCCCATATCAAAACCATAATACATATCAGTCTCTTAATTATTCTGTAAATATTATTTATAGTAACAATAAAGTTGTTGTTACCGGGCCATTTCTATTTCAGTCAATACTTAAGTTATCTCTACTGTTTATATACACTAGGTTAAATAAGAACAGTGATTGGTGACAGTTGAGTTTTTTACCTATTGATGACTGCCTTCAATTAAAACACGACGTACTTTCATTAGAGCAAAGCCTAATAAATTTAATCCATTCCATAAAAGGGGATTACCGATCTCTTTATCTTGTTCACTTAAACCTACTCCCCATATCTTATCAACGGGGCTTGCTTCCACAAGCACACGATTGCCTGTCGAAATTAAAAAATTACCTAGCGCATTATTTTGAGAAAATTTAGCAATATTAGCTCGAATAACAATAGCCATACGTTGTTGTTCCCAAATTTCTTGGTTAAATCCTTTTACTTCTCGACCAAGTGCTTTAGCTGTACCTGGGTTTGATGTTGTAATTATACGTTCTCGTATTTCTATATCATTAAAAAGCTTTGCTTTCTCTGCCATCATATAGTGTTCAGCACTAACGTAATGAACATCATCTAAGATAAACGGTGCAGGATACCATTGGCTAAAGCAACTTTTTGTGACGTCATCTGTTTTACTTTTGTGCCCCCAAAAATAGATAAATTTTATTTTCTTACCAGTACGAAAATCTTTCTTTAATTGTTCTAAATCCATCTTTTTTCCATTATCGCGAATACGTTCGATTCATCTAATAAAGATAGCATAGAAGTAAAGAAGGATAGAGTGCCTTTTTGTTATTCTGTGAGTAGGTGAAGCGATTCCGCAATTTTGAATTATCGCTACAAAAAACCATCTTAATTTGATGTTTTTTTGCTAAAAGATAAAAAAAATACAACTTAGATTCATAAGATTACTCTTAAAAAAATGCATCTGAAGAGTACCTTTATTTACGTATTTACCTAAAAAGAAGGTCTTAAAATGATACTCTCTGTTTAGTATAAAGCTATAGTTAATTAAGTATTTTTAATATAAAAAATCACTTTGATTGGTATTTATACTAATTATTAGTATTTATAACTAAGTGGTTGTTTGTTTTTATTTTAATTCAATGTGTTATGTTGAATTGTTAGCTTATTTTCATTGTTACATTTATTATTTGAACCAAATCACGATTGTCTGTTTGTTAAGCTAAGTTAACAATATTATTTTAGTAGTAAAATATTACTTAAGTTAATTATTCTGAAATACAGGTTATACTTAGCAGTATTTACTATAAGTAAATAATAAGACTATTCATAGATTGATAATCTATTTTTGTATTTTTTTAGATGTTTTTTTCTAAAACTTAACGAATACTGATGTGTTTTATTTTTTCTTTATAAAATAAAACTATCAGAATATGACAAAAAACAATAAATTCTCTTTTTAAGAGTAAAAAATAAACCTATTTTGATGCTAATCAATATGAATAAATAATTATTTTTATTTTTTTTTTATTATTTATTAGTCATTTTTAGAATGGAAATAAGGTGATTTTTTTTAATTGATCTTGAAAGGTTCTTTAATTTTTAGAAGAAATAATATTAATACTTAATTATTTTAGAATTTTATTTTTATAAAATTTATACAAATTGTTATTAGTTGACTTTAGTTATTATCTGGCTTTTAAACCTATTTTTTTAGAGTAAAAAGACACTCTTTTTGATGATAATAATCAATATGAAGTTAAGTAAAAGTACTCATTTTTATAAAGCAAAAATAAGGTGTGGCTAAGTTTTTATATTTTTTTTGATGTTGTATTTTTCATTAAAATAATTATACAATTTAATTTAAATAATCATTACTCCTAATCGAATGATGTTTATTTGTAATTTAATAAATTAATATAAATAAGATTGTTTTACCCTACATAGTTGATGTTCATTAATTGATGTTTTAATGAAAGTTTAAATTTGAGTTTATAAAGATATATTTTTAACTTGTTGTGGATATTATCTCTAAAGTACTCACTTTCTTATTTTAGATGAGCATCAAATTATTGAACAAGGTTTAGAGTATTGTTATTAAAGGGGCCACACTATGTATGATGACATTAGTAATCTAAAAGATAAGTTTCAGGAAGATGCCTTTGCTTTCCAAGAGTTTTCTTCTTCTCCAACACAAGATGTTGATAATAAAGTAGAACCAATAGTTATAAGTAATGAAGATAACAATAAAATGGGTAATTTAAGTAATAAAACGTTTTCAGAAAGTTCATCTTCTTCTATGAAAAACGAACAAAAACAATCTCTTATGGTTTCTTCAAACCCTTCTTATCGCCAGGATGCTTTAGTTGTTAAAGCAAAGAAAGACAATTTAATTAAGAGCAAGAAAAATTTGTTAGCAGATAATAAAATATTTGATAACAAAGAAACGGATAGAGTTTATGCGCATGAAAATATATCACTAAAAGATATATTTTCATTTATTGCCTCTGTCTAATTTAAATAAGTAACACTCTTTGTATAAATAAATAATATTGACTAGTGTCAATCTTTAGCCATTGTTATTTTATTTTTTAAGCTAGGTTTGTTTTTTTCGATATTTATTTATATCGATGAATAACTATTTTCTTAAGAAAAAATCTATGGCGATGACAAAGGTATGGGTTTATGAATAAAGTATTTAAAACATTAATTACGGCTTTTCTATTGATAACAATGTTTTCACTTATTGTTATGCCAATGAGTGCCGAACAACAATATATATTCGGCATTATCAATATATTGTTGTTATTTGTTGTCGGCTTTAAAAAATCAAAAAAACGATTGTTAACAATGGTTTTTATCTCGTTGTTGATGTCAACACGTTATCTTTACTGGCGTGCAACGAATACCCTTAATTTTAATACAACCATCGAAGCTGTTTTAGGTAGCGGTTTATTTATGGCTGAAATTTATTCTTGGGTTATTTTAGTCTTAGGATATTTTCAAACATCATGGCCATTAAATAGAAAAATAGCGCCTTTACCTAAAGATATTTCTCAATGGCCAACAGTTGATATTTATATACCGACGTATAACGAAAGTTTAGATGTGGTACGTGATACGGTTTTAGCGGCTCAAGCTATTGACTACCCACAAGATAAAATGAAAGTGTATATTTTGGATGATGGTAGTCGTGAAGAATTTAAACAATTCGCAGGTGATGTTGGGGTAACTTATATTGAACGTGAAGTTCATGATCATGCCAAAGCAGGTAACTTAAATCATGCTATGGGATTAACAGATGGTGAACTTATTTGTGTTTTTGATTGTGACCATATTTCAACCCGTATTTTCTTGCAAGCAACAGTTGGTAGCTTTCTTGAAGATCCTAAATTAGCGCTTATTCAAACACCACACTATTTCTATTCTCCAGACCCTTTTGAACGTAATTTAAGTGCAGCAAAAGATGCACCACATGAAGGCGCCCTTTTCTATGGCCCTGTTCAACGTGGTAATGATAACTGGAATGCGACTTTCTTCTGTGGTTCATGCGCTGTAATGCGCCGTAGCGCACTTGAAGAGATCGGTGGTATTGCAGTTGAAACAGTAACAGAAGATGCCCACACCGCGTTGAAATTACAACGCCTAGGTTGGAACTCTGCATTTATTGATATTCCTTTAGCCGCAGGCCTTGCAACAGAACGTTTAGCATTACACGTTAATCAACGTATTCGTTGGGCGAGAGGGATGACACAAATATTCCGTGTTGATAATCCAATGTTAGGTCGTGGTTTAACATTTCCTCAGCGCTTATGTTATCTCAATGCCATGCTCCATTTTCAGTACGGTTTACCTCGCATTATCTTTTTAACTGCCCCATTACTGTTTATGTTATTTAACCTCAATATTATTGCTTCATCTGCCAGCATGATATTCGCCTATGCATTGCCACACTTAATCATGTCGGTTTATGTAAACTCAAAAAATATCGGTAAATATCGTTATTCTTTCTGGGGGGAAATTTATGAAACCGTCATGGCTTTTAGTTTGGTTTTACCTACGCTACTCAGCTTAGTTTCACCAAAATTAGGTAAATTTAACGTAACAGATAAAGGTGATTTACTTGATAAGAGCTATATGGATTATCTCACTGTACGCCCTTTAATTATTACCGCTCTTCTTTTAATTACGGGTATTTCATGGGTCGTTATCCGTTATCTATTAAATGATTTTCAAGGTATTGATCCTCTAGTTATTGTTTTAAACCTAACTTGGGCAACTTATAGCTTATTTATCATTCTTGCATCGATTGCTGTCGGTAAAGAGACTCGTCAAATTCGTAAACATACCCGAATTAATGCTGCTCTTCCTATTACATTGTATTTTGATGATGGCGCGAAATTAAGAACAACCACTGAAGATATTTCAATGGGGGGCGTTCGTATCGCAGTGAATAAAATGGCGGAATTTCGCCAACGCAATGTCACTTCAATCACGCTCAATGTTCAACGCGATGAAGTTTCAGTTCCTGTTGAAATAGTAAGTTTAGAAAATAATCAATTACGCCTTGAATATTTACCTATTAATTTAAATATTCGTCGTAAATTGGTGCGTATTATTTTTGGTCGTGCTGATGCATGGATCCATCAAGCAGATTATAAAGATAAACCTTTTAAAGAGTTAGCAGGTATTACTCGTTGTATTTTTGAATTGTTCTTTGGTTGTCGCCAAAAAGTAAAAGCAGCCGCAACAAGAACCAAAGCCAAAACTTCACTCTCTGTGCAATCAATTAACGGGGATGACTAAGCATGAAAAAGAAACTGACATTAATGCTAAGCCTGACTGCGATAGCGATTGCGAGTATTAATTTATCTCAAGCAGCGACGGGTATGTTAGAACTCGGTGGTGAAATTTTGCCTGACCCGACTTCTTATATCCAATCAACCGTACAACAAAATGTCAATAATCCCATTCGAATTGAAGATGCGAGATTATCTGAAGCTCGTAATATCGAAGAGCAATTAACATTGGCACAGATGGGAAATCCATCGCCTATCGTATTATCAGGAAGAAGATTACTTTCTGGTGTGACTTTTAATATGGCGAATGATTTATTTATTGATAACGCCACATTAACGATGAAGGTGAAGGCATCTCAAGGATTAGTTCAGTCTGACCAAACACTCCATTTAATGTTAAATGGTCAACCTATGGGATTTTTACCTTTAGAAGAGGGTGGGCAAGAACATGAATATGTTTTAGAAATCCCTGAAATGATGTTGACGAATGAAAATAACCTCAGCTTTCGTTTAGCTAGCCGTGATGCATTGGATGAAAATCAATGCATGCCACCATTAGCCGAAGGGCTTAGCCTCGTTATTTCACCTGATTCATCATTAGATTATCGAGGTCGTTGGATTAATGGCGGGTATAGTCTGGAACGATTGCCCCTACCGTTCTTTGATCCCGACAGAATGACAGCGACCTCGTTACCTATCATATTGTCAGATAAACCTGACCATGCGGAGGTAACAACAGCTGCGATTGCAGCATCATGGTTTGGTAGTTTTAGCCATGATATTAAGCAAGTTGATTTACCGGTTTTAATGAATCAATTACCTGAAAGTGACGGTATTTTAGTTGGGTATTCAGGACAAACTATCGCAGGTATAACTCTTCCTTCAGGGAATAGTGGGCAGTTAACGATAGTTGATAACCCTGTTGATCCTGTTTTCAAATTATTACTGATTAGTGGTGATAATGAGAAATCATTACGCCAGGCGGTATGGGCGTTAAACAACGGTAAATTGCCACAAAATGATCACTTGGTCGTTCCTTTTCAAACATTGGCTGTACGAAAAGATTACGATGCACCACGTTGGTTAAACACGGATAAACCGGTCACATTGGGTCAAATTGCTAATGGCAATGATGATTTCTCACGCCAAGGTATTAATCATGCACCGAATCAGTTTTCGTTTCGTGTTTCTCCCGATCTTTTTTGGTGGGATGGTGATGCGTTACCTTTAGAGTTGAAATATGTTTTTCCTCATTCAGATAAGCTAAATAGTCGTCGCTCGTCATTGATTGCTTCTTTGAATAACCAATTCTTAGGTGCGTTATATCCAGCACGTTCAGAGCCTTTAGGTATGCTAAGACAATGGCTAGGTATGGAGAGTGAACAACAAAATAGCACTCTTTATTTAAATCCTCGCCAAATTTATAGCCAGAATCAATTGCAATTTTATTTTGATTTACGCGAGCCAGATGATTCTCCTTGTATTTTAACGGATGGCAGTAGCTTGATTAGCCAAATTGATCCGCAATCAACACTGCAATTTAAAAATACTTGGCACTATTCAAGAATGCCGAACTTAGCGTATTTTTCTGGGGCTTCATTCCCATTTAGTCGTCGTGCTGATTTTTCACAAACCACACTTCTATTACCTGAAAATCCGACAACAGAAGAGCTTTATACCTTAGTCAACTTAATGGCGAGAACGGGTTATGCCACAGGTACACCGGTTTCTCATACTTCTGTGTTCTTAGGGGCTAAGGCGCTAGAGAAAAATAATCTATCTCAACAGGATATATTAGCGATTGGTTCATTAAGCAGTGAAGGTTTTTTACCTACACGTTTTTCACAACAGGCATTCTCTTTTTTAAATAAAAATATCGAGATCAAATCACAGTCATTTCTTGATAAAGCAAAAGGCTGGATCGCGGGTGATTATTTATCTCAAAGTAGTGATGCCACTAATTATCTCGCTTCCATGAAAAACTGGCGTGGCATGGTGAGTTTTATCTCACCTTGGGCGAGCGATAGGGTTGTCGTGTTAGTGACTGCTAAAGGTAATGATTCGATAAAAACCATCATCAACGATTTAAATTTAGCTCAGATAAATGCAGCCATTAAAGGCGACATCACACTGATTAGTGGTAAAGACACAGTAAGAAGTTTCCATTTAGGCGAACACTTTTCTCAAGGGGACTTACCTTTATTACAACAATTTCTTTGGTATAGCTCTAGGCATGTGTATTTGCTTGGTCTTTTAGCTGTTGGTTTTTGTGCGTTGACGGGCTTAGTGACTTATTACTGGTTACAGCGTCGCTCAACTCGTCGTTTACATCAGATATCACAGCATCGTTCAGGTAAATAGGAGGATATGGGATGAAAAACCACGCACTTAACATCATCGTTAAAGTTATTTATGCCGGTTGTATTTTAGGCGCTTCAAGTCAAGTACAAGCTACGGCAAATGATGTAAATACAACAGCTACTGATCCAAATATTGTGAGCTCTCTTATTGAACAAGCTAATTATTGGCACGGTAAAGCGCATGATGCGCGTGCAGTAGAAGCGCTACAAAAAGTGTTGATTATGGAAAGTAATAATCAAGACGCTTTATATTTAATGGCATTCTTTACAGCACAGCAAGGGAATGAAAAACAAGCGACCTATTGGCGCGAAAAACTTGCACAAGTCGCACCGCAAGATCCGCGCATTAATGGATTAAAAAACATCCGATCATCACAATTTAATGATCAACAATTAGGCTATGCCAGGGAATTGGCAAAAAAAGGGCAACATGAAGAAGCAGTAAAAGCGTATCAACGTTTATTTGTTAGCAGTGAACCACCTGAAACACTGGCATTAGAATATTATCAGACGATGGCTGGTATACCTGCAATGTTGCCACAAGCCATTACTGGTTTAAAACAGCGTGCAGCATTAATGCCTGATAATAAAGAAACACAAAGAGCATTAGGACTGACACTCACCTACAACGAAGAAACACGTCGTGAAGGGATAACTATTTTAAGCCATATTTCGGGTGATGAGTCAGCAAAAAAAGGCCTTCGTCAAGCACTGCTATGGCTGAATGTTCGCCCTGATGATGACGTGTTATATAAAACTTACTTACAAGCGAATCCGAATGATAAAGCGATTGCGGAACATTTCCAAGGCGCTATACAAGGTAATGCTCGTCAAGCAGGTTATACCGCTTTAAATAAAGGTAAATTAAAAGAAGCTGAAGGTTATTTTAAACAAGCATTAGCAGCAGATAATAATGATGCGCAAGCATTAGCAGGGTTAGGTTATACCGCATTACGTTCAGGTGATTTATCAACAGGTCAGCGCTTATTAAATCAAGCTGCACAATCAGGTGGCGAGCAGGGCAGTAAATGGAAGCAACAAGCTGAAGATGCGGGTTTCTATGCGCAATTACGTGATGCGCAACACCGGGCTAAACAAGGAAATATTCAACAGGCACTTGATAAATTAGCACCTTTAACGGGCGCTTCAGGTGAGAAAGGATTATCCGCTAATTTGCTACAAGCTGATTTATTACGTAAACAAGGTAATTTACCCGCTGCTCACCAATTATTAGCCGGCCTTTATCAACAAAATAGTCGTAATGAAAAAGTGATTTCTGCTTACTACTATTTATTGGTTCAGGAAGGGCAAAATACGAAAGCAGAGCAATTACTGGCTCAACAATCAGCCTCTTTACGTCAAAAACTTACTGCAAATACAGATCCTTCAGAGACATTACGTCGTGAAGCACAAAAAGCGTTAGAAAATGGTAATCGTGTTCAAGCAAGACAATTACTGACACAAGCACAACGTAAGAATCCACAAAATAACTGGGTTTATCTTGATTTAGCTCGTTTAATGGCTGCTGATGGCGATAGTGTTGGTGCAAAAAATATTATTTCACAATTGCAAAATCGCAAAACAAGAGACACAGATTACGTCGCTTCTCTATTTTATGTTGAGCAAAAAGAGTGGGATAAAGTTTTTAACTTGTTAAGTAGTCATAATCAACAGACAGAAGCTGAAAAAGAGTTATTACAGCGTGCTCGTTTTCATCGTCAACTTGCGCAAGCGGACCATTATCGCCAAGCGGGCAATCTTGTAGCAGTACGTAATACCTTGCGCCCTTTAATTAATCAAGTTGCTGATTATCCAAATGATGTAGGTGAATTAGCTGAACGATTAGTAAGTAGTGGATTAAACGATGAAGCGTTGCAGTTAGTTGAAAATGATATTGCCAAAGGCACTAAAGGCTCTGTAGGTAACTATGCTGGGCATATCAATGTTCTCAATGAATTAGGTCGTTATACACAAGCATCTAGCTTGATTAACGATCCAGTATTGCAACAAGAAACACCGATTGTTGAGAAGAAACGTTTAGAAGTGGCGACTAAAGTTGCCCAAGCCGATAGCTTACGTGAAAAAGGTGAAATTAAAGCAGCTTATGACATGCTGGTTGTCGCCTTAAAATCATCCCCTAACGATCCTGATTTATTAATGGCATTAAGTCGTGTTTATTTAGCGCAATCCATGCCGGAACAGTCAAATAAAATTCTCTCTTATTTAGAAAAAGAGCAAGGAAAAGATACCAAATTAATCCAGGCTCAAATTGAAGTTGCATTAGCGCAACAAGATGGTCGAAAAGCACAGCAGTTATTGCAACAAATTCCGTCCTCTTCACAACCCGCTTATTTATTACAAGCAGCGCAAATTGCGCAATTAAACGGTGAAAACCGTAAGGCCTTAACCTTGCTACGTAGTGCGCAATGGCAAAACAACGATAGTACATTGAATACTTCTGCGGGCCAATTACGTGTATTAGAGAGCGATAATACAGCCATAGCAGGTTCTATCTATGAACGTAAAGAGATGGCTTCTGTTCAACGTTCTATTCGTGAGTTAGAAGAAAAAGTCTCACCGTGGGTGCAAGGTGGTGTTGCTGTACGTCACCGTAATGGTGATAAAGGATTATCTAATGTGACAGAAATTTCTGCACCAATCAGCATTTCAAGTGTTCCTGGAGAGGAGTTCCGCTGGGAATTTAATGTCACCCCGGTTTCTATGACGAGTGGCTCAGTTTCGGGTGAGAGAGCAAATCGTTTTGGTACAGGTCAGCTTCAACATGCTGAACGTTTTGCTAAAAATAGCGATAACCATGATGAGAAAAACAAAATTAATGCCGATGAAGCCGGTAGCCAACGTGCTTCTGGTGTTGAATTAGGACTACGTTTATCTGACAAGAATGTCAGCTTTGATGTTGGCTCAACACCATTAGGTAAAGATACGGCAACGGTTGTCGGTGGTCTCACATATTCACCTAAAATTGGCCAAAATGGGCAATTAACACTGACTGCAGAGCGCAGAGCTATCAAAGATAGTCTACTTTCTTATATGGGACGCACTGATCCTACTACGGGTGAAAGTTGGGGCCGTGTAACACGTAATGGTGCCAAAGCTCAATATGCTTGGGATGATGGCAAAGTTGGCGCTTATGTCGGAGGGGGGATTTATAACTATGAAGGTAAAAGTGTTGCGAGTAATGATGAAGTGAAAGCATGGATGGGATCTTACGCTAAGTTCTATAAAGATGAGCAGCAAGAGGTGAAAGCTGGTGTGCATGTTGATTATATGAACTTTAGAAATAACCAAAATAATTTCTCATTAGGGCATGGCGGTTACTTTAGTCCACAAGATTATGTTTCTGTTTCATTACCTGTTGCTTATACCCGCCGTTTTGAAAAAGGTGAAGTGTCCTTAAATGGTGCGATAGGTATACAAAGTTACAAACAAAAAGGCAGTGATTATTTTCCAACACATAGTTATATGCAGGACGTCCTAAATAAACATAACGCGAGCGATCCTCGTATTAAATCTCGTTATGAAGAAAAAGACGAAACAAATATTACTTACAGATTAGGTTTAGACGCGAAATATTATTTAAACAAAGAAACCGAGTTAGGTGTCAGCTTATCGCATGATACATCCGGTGATTATGCTGAAGATAATATGTGGTTACACCTAAAATATACTCCAGACTTTCTGTCTAAATAATTAAGGAAACAAACAATGAATAAGCATGACAGTGATATCTTACAATTACCTTTTGAAAGCGGCTGGCAAGATCTAACTCAATTATTATTTTTTCAAGTATTAAATGACAATGATATTTCTACCGCCGAAAGTAAATTAAGAAATATTGGTAAAGATATTGCCTTACGCTATCCTTTGCCAGAAAGTGAAAATATTCAATTACTTGAATCACATATTAATCGCGTATTAACGTTATTCAAATGGGGTTTTGTCACCATATCTCCTGCAATGAGTGAGCTTTTATTAGTGCACTGTGCATGGCCTCATTTTACGCAAAGCCAAGATGATGTTCAGTGGCGTGTTGCAAGTGCTGGCGTATTAGAGGGGCTATATGAGGGTTGGTTAACCCATCAAGGCGGTAATGCAAAAATGCAAGTACATCGTCAACCCACTGATGCTAAAGATGTTTTTATTTTTCGCTATGCGCATAACTCATCAGCCGAATAATAATATATATGCTTTATTGATGAGCATAGGAGGTCAAAAATGAATGAAATGATATTTAATGATGATAATTCTAAATGCTTATTAATAAAGCAATTTACTAATAATGTTTTTATGATGTTAGTAACTGATATTAATGGCGTTATAGTTTATGCTAATGAAAAATATTGTGAGTTTAATAATGTTCATTTCGAAAATATAAAAGATAAAAAATACAACTTATTTTATTTAATTGATGAGAATCAAATCAATTATTGTGTAAATGGTAATAATGATAATAAAGGCGTTTATCGATTAGAAGCAAAGAGAAATAATGAATCTCAACAAGATGTATGGGAAGATATTAGTATTATTCCTGTATTTGATAAAGATAATTTAATTTCTCATTATGTATTTATCAGCTTGGATATTACTGATAAAGTAGAATTAAGAAATGAGTTGTTTAGTAAAAGCTATATTGACTCATTAACCGGAATATCAAATAGATTGAGTATTGTTGAAAAAATTGAAAATGAGCGATTAAATATTTCACATCCATCATCATTTTGTCTTGGTATTATTGATTGTGATAAATTCAAAGCAATTAATGATCAATTTGGGCATCATGCTGGTGATAAAGTATTGTGTGAAATATCAAAGCGATTATCACAATTAGAAAACAGTGAAGTCTATTGTGGTCGACTTGGCGGTGATGAGTTTGCTGTGCTTTTCCCTAACGGATTACGTTCTTGTTCAGTTATTTTATTAGAAATAATAGAGTCACTTTGGAAATCGATGGAAAAGCCAATCAATATTAATTCAGACTATATGTTAACGCCCTCCATTAGTTTAGGTATCGCAGAATATCCTAAAGATGGAAAAACATTATCTGAATTATTAAAATCTGCAGATGAAACACTTTATTCCATTAAAGAAATGGGTGGTAATAAATATGGGTTTTATTCTGGATTTTAAATAGAAAGTTTTTTAAATAAAGATATATAAAATAATATTATCTCTTTTTTAATAAAGAGGGAGATAGCTATATTTAAAATATATCTTGCACTCCTTATGAAATATAAGAGTAACTTTAAAATAATATTAATTATTAGTTTTAGATAAATATCTATTAGAGGATTTTATTATGATGAAAGCGGTTATCCCTGTTGCTGGATTAGGTACTCGTATGTTACCTGCAACGAAATCAATTCCTAAAGAAATGCTACCTATCGTTGATCGCCCTTTAATTCAATATATTGTTGAAGAGTGTGCTCAGGCAGGAGTTGAGGAAATTATTTTAGTCACTCACTCTTCTAAAAATTCAATTGCAGATCATTTTGATACTAGCTTTGAATTAGAAAATATGCTTGAACAGCGTATTAAAAATAAATTATTAGATGAAGTACGTTCAATTTGCCCTGAAAATGTCAAAATTATACAAATTCGTCAAGGTCATGCATTAGGCTTAGGCCACGCTATTTGCTGTGCTCGTCCTGTGATAGGTGATAATCCATTTATTGTTTTACTCCCTGATGTTTTATTGAATGCACATTATTGTGATCCTAAACATGACAATTTATCAGCAATGATAAAACGTTTTGAAAAAACAGAACGTAGCCAAATCATGGTTGAACCTGTGCCAATGAGCCAAGTGCAACAATATGGTGTTGTGGATTGCGAAGGCATTTTCTGTCCTCAAGGTAATTGGGCTCCTATTCGTCGTATCGTGGAAAAACCAAATCCAGAAGATGCACCTTCTAATCTTTCTGTAGTAGGTCGTTATGTTTTCTCTTCTGCTATTTGGGAATTATTAGATGGTTTACCAGCTGGCGTTGGTGGTGAAATTCAGTTAACTGATGCGATTGATTTATTATTGAAAAAAGAGACGGCTGAAGCTTACACCTTAGTGGGTAAATCTCATGACTGTGGTAATAAGCTGGGATATATGAAAGCCTTTGTTGAATATGGTTTACATAATTCCGTTTTAAAAGAAGAGTTCGCTTCTTGGATGCAGGATTTTTGTGAAAAAACATTGTTACCCAAAACAGAAGTCATAGAAGAAGACGAAATTAATGAAGAACAAAAGATAGTTGCTATCTTTTGAGTTACCTTGAAATAACATGCAATGTGCCGACCGAAATATGATAACGGTCGGCAATAGCAGGAGAGAAAGGCAATGTCTTTTAGACACTTATCTCGTTTTAATTATCTATTTTTTACTTTTTTTATTTTAGGTTTGTTGCTTATGGTATCTCCCTCAATACAAGCAGCAGATACTCAAACCGGATGGCAGCAGTTTAAAGAGCGCTATATTAAGGATGATGGGCGTGTGATAGATAGTGCTAACAACAATATCTCGCACTCAGAAGGTCAAGGCTATGGGATGTTGATGGCGGTAATGAGTGATGATCATGAGACATTTAAGAAACTGTGGCGTTGGACTGCGACCTCTCTTTATCGAGGCGATTTAGGGCTGTTTAAATGGCGTTATGAACCTGAAAACAGTGAACATACTCCGGATCCTAATAATGCAACAGATGGTGATATTTTAATTGCTTGGGCATTATTAAAAGCGGGTGAAAAGTGGAATGATGAAAGTTATCTTTCAGCTTCGGATTCTATTCAACATGCTATTTTAGAACATACTTTAGTTAAAATAAAAAACTATACTGTATTATTACCCGGAATTAATGGCTTTAAAACGCCAGAAGAAATTATTATTAATCCATCCTATTTTATTTTTCCAGCATGGAAAGATTTTTACCGTACAAGCAAAGATGTTCGTTGGAAAGCATTAATTAATGATAGCCAATCTTTACTTAGAAATATGCGATTTGGTGAATATCAATTACCAACAGACTGGGTGAGTTTATATCCTGATGGAAAGATAGAGCCTAGTAAAAAATGGCCAGCACGATTTAGTTTTGATGCTATACGTATTCCTCTTTATTTAGCTTGGGCTCATGATGAATTAGCATTACAACCTTTTGTGCAGTATTGGCAGCAATTTGATCGTTATAAAACCCCTGCTTGGGTCAGTATTGATGGTCAAGAGCGCGCTGAATATAACCTCACACCAGGTATGATGGCTGTGAGAGATTTAACGATGAAAACCCCTATTGATGATGTCGATTTGAGTAAAGATACGGATTATTATTCTTCAGCTTTACATTTGTTAGCGACATTTGCTCAGAATGGGCAATAAGTATTTTTAATTTAAACAATAGATAGCTTAAATTACTTTTAATTAACTGGTTTCTTAAGTTATCTATTTCGTTTATGGTAATAATGATAAAAATAACAAGATATAACTCTCTGAATTTATTTCTATTAATTCACTAGTTCTATTTATAACGCTGTATTTTTAAATAATAAATAAACTTTAAACTATGATCTAAGAATAATTTATTGGATAGTATTTATGGTACTGTTATCTGAGTGGTTTCATAGCGTTATTTATATAATTTCTCATGAATAATAGAGGTGGATAAATGAAAGTATCAGCACGCAATCAGTTAGTTGGTAAAGTTATTGATATTATTGAAGGTGCCGTTAATAACGAAGTTGTTTTATCGTTAGCGCATGGTGAAAAACTGGCAACCATTATTACTAAAGAGAGTTGTGGCAGTTTAAATATTAAAAAAGATGGCGAAGCAATTGCCATTATTAAAGCGCCATGGGTTGTTTTAGCACTACCTGATTGTGGTTTGAATTTTTCTGCACGTAATCAGTTTGCAGGAAAAGTAACTCAAATCGTACAAGGCGCTGTAAATTCAACGGTGCACTTAGAAACAGCGAAAGGCTTAGAGTTGACTGCGGTTATTACAAATGAGAGCTTGCAAGAGATGATGTTGGCAAAAGGCAGTGATGTTTTAGCATTAGTGAAAGCATCTAGTGTGATCGTTGCAACGCGTAAATAATAGCATTCAATGTTTTGAGATAAAAAAAGAGGCTAGATAATTAGCCTCTTATTCGTTGATATTAATCAGATTTATAATCCCGATCATCCATTATTTAAGTGACAAAAATTAATCATCAGCGACACCAGCAACTTTCAGTTTTTCGTAAATATAATTTTTATAACTGTTAATTAATTTTTCGTCTTCACAGTCATTTAATTTCCCTTCACATAAGTGTCGCATTTGAATATTGGCTTTATAGAAAGGAGATAATGGTAAACGTGCACGCTCCAGTATCATTCCACCTAAGAAGCTAATATCTGTTAATTCACCTGTTGTTATTGGTGCACCTTGAGTTAGATTGTCTCTTAATGTGAATTGAGTAATATGTGCGGGATTAGTAAATGGTGACTGGTAATTATTTAATTCAATATTAGGTTGATGATCACCAAAATAAAGAAACATTGTTGGTTTTTCTCTTTGAGCAACAAAATTAGAGAAATCTTTAATTGCTGGATCACTAGTAATAATTTTTTCCATATAGTGGCTAAATTTACCTGGTGCATTATTGCTTTCTGTTTGACCCGTAATTTGGTACATATCTCTGTGTGATTCATCATAAGGACCATGCTCATACATGGTTAATGAGAATATAAACAATGGTTTGTCAGTCCTTTTTTTCAATACCTCTTCAACGTAACCTAGCATATCTTGCGTCGATATCTTCCACAGATTTTCTTCTAATGTCCCAGGGTAGCCAAGTTCTTGAGGTTGAATGATTTCATCAATTCCCATTTTTTCATAAGCGTAGCCTGCATGGTAAGCACTGCGATTAAATGGGGTGAGTAAGACGGTGTAATAACCTTCTGCTTTGAGTTGACGGAATAAACTCTCATTCAGGTTATCGACAACAAAATAGAATACAGAGTTTTTACGTGCACCAAAATCATCCGTATTTAACCCTGTTAATACAGAAAATTCAGAAAGCCAAGTACCACCACCAAAGGTTTGTACACGTAAAGGGCTTTGCGCACTTACTCCTTCATCTTTTTGGAACATAAATAAATCAGGGAGTGTGACATCTTTATCAAATTGATAAATGGAAGGATTAACTGTTGATTCTTGTAATAAAACGATAATATCAGGTTTTATTTTAACCTGTGTTTCAGGTAATACGGTTTTGCTTGCCTTTTCAAGAAAGTAGTCAGCACTTTCTTGAAAATAAGGCGGATGATATGTTGTTTGGTAACCTGACATCATTAAATTAGTGACAGTACCTCTTCCTCCTGGAAGCGTTCCTTCCCATTCAGCTTGCCATTTTTCTACGGTAAAATGGATTGTGGTAAACCCAATGATGATGAAAAGTAAGCTACTTATACGTAAGGCTGGGCGTGATTTTTTGGAAAAACGCCAAGCAATAGACATATTGATAAGAAGCCATATTAGCATTGCAACTAATGCTACAGCGGCTTCCCAATAATGCCCTAATGTCCCTAAATTTGAACTGTCAAAGGCTAAGTTAAAGTCAGAGAACATTAATGTTTCTTTGTAATAATGGACTTTAAGTTGGTTAATAAACTTAGTGATAAGGAAAAGCGTACCGGTGGTAATAGCCGAAAATAAAACACGCGCTGATAAAATAAAGCAAATAGAAAAAATAATAAAATAAGCACCTACAGAGAGTAGTGCAGTATAAATAAACGTTGCTTTCTCAAAAACAATAAACAGAGAGCCAATAAGAATGAGTGCAAGATAAGCACTTCCTAATAGTTTTTTCATATCTCTTCCGAGTATAGCGATAAAGAATAAAGGGGATATTTTACAAATATTGTAGGTGATAACCTTAACTTAGGCTAAATAAAGTTATTTAGCCTAAGTTAATATGGATATTTAGAATAACCCTTTATCTCGTAAAATATGAAGATCTTTTTTGCGACGAGTAAAACCAGTGCGGTCAAAATATTCTAAGATTTGTACTGCTAATTTACGTCCAACAGATAACTCATCACGAAAGTCCGCAGCGGTGACACTGCCATTATTCTCATTGTATTTCACAATAATGGAAGCAAACTTTTCTATAGAAGTATGTGTATAGTAGCGATCAGCAATAATCGGAATAATTAAACCTAATTGTGCTGCTTTGCGTAATAAGGAACGAATTTCTTTTTCATCGATTTTCATTTCGTTTGCAAGATCACGTACCCACCAAGGCTCAGATTGTTCAAAATAGACTTTAGCATGTTGCCATAAAGACTCTTGTTCTGACGAAAAAGCAAGACCATGAGTCGGGAGGTGAAGCCAACCACGACTTTGGCTAATCGCACCTTCTTTACGTAATTGTTCAATTAAGTGGTATACCAATTCATCATGATACGTTGGGAGTGCCATCCGTTTTAAACGAGAGCGTCCAACTCCCATTTGATCATTATGTTGTTGGTGATATTCCTCAAGAGTATTAAGTAATTTTTGTTTTGCATTATCAGCATTATTTTTAGAAAGAATAATGCCCGCAACGTTGACTAGCTCAAATGTCTCTAATAACTGCTCAAGTGCATTTTCGGTTAATTGTTGGGCCCAAGCAAATTGATTGAGAGATAATTCACCTTTCGGTAAACATAGCGCCAAATTAGCGCGAGCACTGTCCGCCTTATCCAGTTGATGTAGCCAAGTTAAAAATTCACGTTGTCGTTTACCTCTGCGTGGTGAATGCAAATGTAAGACTTTTGCCGCTGCTAATGTACGTTGAGCACTAATATCACGTAAAATCAGTCTATCGTTATCCACCAGCCAAAGTGGTTCATCAAGAATAAGCTCGGCTAATTGTGGTGTATCGTTCGCTTCATTTAAGAGGGCAACTCGTCCCGTAATATGACGAGTACCATGGTGAATATGTACCGGTTGCCAATGTTTTAAAGGTTCATCTGCGATTAAACTAACTAAGACTTTATGGGCTTGATAGTTGGGCTTTTGAGAAAGCAACCAATCGCCACGAGAGACGTTTTCTTTGCTGACATCTCCCGTGATATTAATTGCGATACGATGACCTGCTCCTGCACTTTCTACGGGATGATTTTGTGCATGTAACGCTCTTATTCTTGCCGGCTTATCAGCGCCTGTTAACCAAAATGTATCACCAACAGAAATTTGTCCTGCCAGAGCGGTACCTGTAACCACTAACCCCGCCCCTTTAATACTAAACACGCGATCTATTGCTAAGCGGAAGCGTTTATGCCATTGAGGGTGTTGTTGCTCTTGTTGATGAAGCTCAACAAGATAGTCACGAAGTGCTGGGATCCCTTCACCAGAAGGCGCTGAAGTGACAAAAATATCAGGGTGTTGCCAACCTAAATTTGCTAATACATCGGTTGTTTGTGCACGAACTTCTTCAATGCGAGCTGATGTAACACGATCTGCTTTTGTGAGAATAACCGTGACTTGAGGACAGCCAGCAAGGTGTAAGATAGAAATATGTTCGATGGTTTGTGTCATAACCCCATCGTCACAAGCCACAATTAATAATGCATGAGAGATCCCACCAACCCCAGCAAGCATATTTGAAAGAAATTTTTCATGGCCAGGTACATCGACAAAACCAATAGACGTTCCGTCATCTTGGCGCCAATAGGCATAACCTAAATCTATCGTCATGCCTCGTTTTTTCTCTTCGGGTAAATGGGTTGTATTTACCCCAGTGATAGCTTGTATAAGTGTGGTTTTTCCGTGGTCTACGTGACCTGCTGTTGCAAAAATCATAGTAAAAGTGCCTGTATTAATGCATTTTCATCCTCAAGACAGCGCAGATCAAGCCACAGGCGACCATCCGTAATTCGACCTATAATAGGCTTTTCTAAATCACGCCAAAGCGCGGCTAATGCATCTAATTGGCTACCTTTTCCATCTTTCGCTTCAAAGGTCAGTGCAGCACTTGGTAAACTTTCAATAGGTAACGAACCACTGCCTATTTGAGATGCACATGAGGATATCGTGATATGGTAATTTTCCCCATAATATGCCTGAAAATGGGGTAATAACCGTTGCGCCATGTCATGAATTTCTGTTTGTGTCCGAGTTAACAAACGTAATGTCGGAATTTCAACAGCCATTTTTTCAGGTTGCTGATAAAGGCGTAATGTGGCGTCTAATGCCGCTAATGTCATCTTATCAACACGTAGCGCACGCTTTAGAGGGTGATGTTGAATAGCTTCAATCCACGCTTTTTTACCTAAGATGATCCCCGCTTGAGGTCCACCTAATAATTTATCACCAGAGAAGGTGACAAGGTCGATACCTTGTTGCAGATAATCTTGAGGCATGGGTTCTGAAGGTAAGCCTAAGGTAGCCAAATGAGTCATTGAGCCACTACCTAAATCGATAGCAGTAGGTAAATTCATCTCTTGACCTAAAGCAGCTAACTCATCACTATGTACTTCAGCGGTAAAGCCTTGAATAGCGTAATTGCTGGTGTGAACTTTCATCAGCAATCCCGTATTTTCATTGATAGCGTTACGATAATCTTTAAGGTGAGTACGGTTTGTTGTGCCCACTTCTTTGAGTGTACAACCTGCTTGTGTCATCACATCAGGGATACGAAAAGCGCCGCCAATTTCCACTAATTCACCGCGAGAAACAACAACTTCTTTATTTGGAGCCACTGTTGCAAGCATCAGTAAAACAGCCGCTGCGTTGTTATTTACTATACAGGCATCTTCTGCTCCTGTTAATTCACATAACAAGTCAGCGATAGCGCGATCACGGTGTCCTCTTGAAGCACCATCAAGAGAATACTCTATGGTTGCTGGTGAACGCATAACTTGGCTAACGGCTTCGATGGCGGATTCTGCCATTAATGCACGCCCTAGATTGGTGTGTAAAACGGTACCTGTTAAATTGAAAACAGGTTTAATCGAAGATTTTCGTTGTAATGTAATGCGATTTTTTAATTCATCAGCCCAATGGTTGTGCCATTGTGGTAGGCCATTTTTTTGGCGAATAGTGATACGCGCTTCTTCTTGTAACTTTCGTAAATACTCAGTAATAAATGTCTGACCATAAGAAGCAACTAAAGCCTGAATTTCTTCTTGATGCAACAACTTATCAATAGACGGTAGTTGGCTGTAAAGTGAGCGCGTATCATTTGTCATACTAGTACCTAATTATTATTCATTGGGGAACAGGAAAGGGTTAATGCTACTACGAGCAAAGCCTTCTTCTTCCATTTTTGCATCAAGAACAATAGAGGCTAAATCATCAGCCACCGCATCGACATTCGCATCTTTTTCTTGATATAAAATTTTCAGATAGCTTCCACAGTCACCACAGCTTTCTGCTTTAACAGGCGCATTTTCGCTGTCTAATGACCAGTAATTTAATTGACCTGTTAGTTCACAGTTGGTGCATTTTATACGCACAACATGCCACTCGGTTTCACATAAATTACAATGTAAATAGCGTAAGCCTTGTGTTGTTCCGATTTGTACTATGCTTGTCACTGGCATACTGTTACAAACAGGACAGAATTGGCGGTTTTCACCATATTCTGTTTTCGCTTTACCAGGAATATTAGAGGCCAATTGTGCCCAGTAAAGAGATAATGCAGACCAGATAAAGACCGATTTATCTGCAGACACTTTTGAATATTCATCATTAAGTAATGCTGTCGCCATCTCTTCTAATTCAGTTTCAGAAGCTTTAGACAGGTTTTCTAAGGTGATAGTGACGCTTTCAGGTACAACTGGATGTAATTCAGCGATGATAGAGGCTAATAAGGCGTGCCAATGTTTACTACGCTTGAATGTTCTTTTGTCTAAAGGTGCAATACCCGCTTGCTGAGTGAGAAGTGGTGCAAGATCAATAATCAATGGGTTGTCGTGGAGTGCTTTTTCTTGTGCCTTAGCAATTTCAGCTGCGAATTCAAGGTAGTCTGCAAAAGGATTCTCTTTTGCGAGTGCGTGAAAACGTTCAGCACGACGTTGGTAGAGATTTTTCAGATTAGGGAATAAGACGGGGGGAATAAAGCTAATGCCTTTTTCTGATTGCTCTTTGCCTAATTGCTCTTTAGGAACGATGCGAATACTCATAACGTTCTATCTTCCTATTATCTTAAATTTTATAGTGAATACCCACAGGGTTTGGCTTCAGGATAAATCAAATACAAACACGAAGCCATGACAGCAGGTAATAATAGCGTGATTTTATTGTTTTTTTACGTTTTAAAACGGACGTAAATTGAATAAAAAACGGAGGCTAACAAGCCTCCGTTTGTTCAGAAATGTGCTCTATTGCATTATTTCTGTGACTGCTTTTCGGCTTCTTTTTTCTCTTCTTCGAGAATTTCACGATACCAACGAGGATGGTGTTTTTTAGCCCAACCACGAGTTACCCAGCCTTCAATCATGCTACGAATTGATCCTTTCACCCAGAATGCCGCATAAGCATGAACAAATACGGTGATTATCAGTAAAATAGCTGATAATGAGTGAACTAATAAGGCAATTCGAATCACTGGGATTGAGAAATATTCTGCGAAATAAGGGCGCCAAATGATAATGCCACTGACTGTGAGTAAGATAAGGCTAATACTTAACATCCAGTAAATACCTTTCTGACCTAAGTTATAGTGACCGATATCACCAGCTTCTTCGTTTTGCAGCACTTTATGAATATTTTTAGCCCAGACTAAGTCATCTTTATCAATAAAGTTATACTTCAAATATCTGAAGAACATAAAGATAAAGAGAATAGCCATCGCACTACCTACAAATGGGTGTAACAGGCGTGACAGTTCTGGTGTACCTAATATATTCATGAACCAGTTCAGAGATGGGAAGAAGAAACCCAATCCGCTGATTGCTGTGAACAGAAAGACAATCACAACGACCCAGTGGTTTATACGCTCTGATGCGGTGTGGCGAAGAATTTTATCACCTTTCTTCTTCATCATTTCTGCTCCTCCTTATTCACAGAGGTCTGTGTTTTAGAAGATGCTTCCATCTCTTTGAGTGCTTCTTCTTCATCTTCTTCAGTTGTACGGTTTGGACCGACACCTAAATAATGGAAAATCGCACCCGCGAAGGTTGCGGCAAAACCAACAGCAGCTAATGGTTTCCAGATACCTTTCCAGAACTTAACGGTTGAGCTAATTTCTGGATTTTCTGGTAAACCATGATACAGGTTTGGTTTGTCAGCATGATGGAGAACATACATCACATGTGTACCACCTACGCCTTGTGGATCGTAAAGACCTGCGTTGTCATAGCCACGCGTTTGTAGTTCTGAAACACGTTCGCTTGCAAGATTGATCATCGCTTCTTTCGAACCAAAATGAATCGCTCCTGTAGGACAGGTTTTCACACACGCAGGCTCTTGGCCAACTTCAACACGGTCAACACATAACGTACATTTGTAAGCACGGTTATCTTCTTCATTAATGCGAGGCACGTCAAAAGGACAACCAGCAATACAATAACCACAACCAATACAGTGTTCTGATTGGAAATCAACAATACCGTTAGCGTATTGAATGATAGCACCTTCCGCAGGGCACGCTTTTAAACAGCCCGGATCGGCACAGTGCATACAACCGTCTTTACGGATCAACCATTCCAGCTTGCCATTCTCTTCAACTTCAGAAAAACGCATGACTGTCCATGATTTTGCCGTTAAGTCAGTTGGGTTATCGTAAACACCAACGTTAGTGCCAATTTTATCGCGAATATCATTCCATTCAGAACAAGCAACCTGACAGGCTTTACAGCCGATACAAGTTGTTACGTCGATAAGTTTTGCCACTTCTTCCTTGTAATCCCGCACATGAGGTGCGGGTGTTAGGGAGTTGGTGGCAGAGCGACGAATAATGTCTTGGGATTGCAGTGACATAATTTATCTCCTTACACCTTTTCCACATTAACAAGGAACGCTTTAAATTCAGGCGTTTGTGTATTTGCATCACCAACAAATGGTGTCAACGTATTGGCAATAAAGCCTTTGACTGCAACACCTTCAAAGCCCCAGTGGATAGGAATACCAATGGTATCCACTTTGCGCCCATCAACATCAAGGGTTTTAATACGCTTAGTGACCACTGCTTTGGCTTTGATATAACCACGTTTTGAGCTGACTTTAACGGTATCGCCTTGTGTAATCCCTTTTTCTGCGGCTAAACGCTCACCAATTTCAATAAATTGTTGTGGCTGAATAATCGCATTTAAGCGCGCGTGTTTAGTCCAGAAGTGGAAATGCTCTGTCAGACGATAAGTTGTTCCGACATATGGGAAGTCTTCTGCTTTACCCATCTCTTTCCAGTCATCTTTAAAGACACGCGCTGCCGGGTTTGAAACCACATTTGGATGCAGTGGGTTAGTCCCTAATGGTGTTTCAATGGGTTCATAGTGTTCAGGGAATGGACCTTCTGCCATCTTATCGATAGCAAATAGACGTCCCATACCTTCCGGTTGCATGATAAATGGACCCACATCAGAACCTGGTGCAGCGTTGCTATAGTCAGGCACATCAATACCTGTCCATTTACTGCCATCCCATTCGATTAACTGACGTTTAGGATCCCATGGTTGACCTTGTGGGTCTGCCGATGCGCGGTTATAAATAATGCGACGATTAAGTGGCCATGCCCATGCCCAACCTAATGTATTACCCAATCCCGATGGATCTGAGTTATCACGGTTAGCCATTTGGTTGCCTTTTTCTGTCCAGCTACCAGAGAAGATCCAACAACCACTTGACGTTGTACCATCATCACGTAACTGAGCAAATGAGCTAAGCAGTTGGCCTTTTTTCAGAATGATATTGCCATCAGCATCTTTTAAATCGACTAATGCTCTACCATTACTTTCTTGTGCCACTTCTGCTGGTGTTGGATTATCAGGATCAAAATAATCCCAAGTCATATTCAACACTTGCTCTGGCATCGCACCGCCTTCTTCTTTGTAAAGTTGGCGTAAGCGATGGAAAATACCCGATAAAATTTCAGCATCAGGGATGGCAACGCCTGGGGCATCTCCCCCTTTCCAGTGCCACTGCAACCAGCGACCTGAGTTAACAATAGAGCCGTCTTCTTCTGCGAAACAGGTTGTTGGTAAACGGAAGACTTCAGTTTGAATATCTTCTGTCTTAACGTCGTTCTCTTCTCCGTGGTTCTGCCAGAAACAAGATGTTTCTGTGTTTAGCGGATCCATCGTGATAAGGAATTTCAGTTTTGATAATGAACGGATCACTTTGTTCTTATTTGGGAACGAGGCTACAGGGTTAAAGCCTTGGCAGATATAGCCGTTGACTTCACCTTTATCCATCATCTCAAAATATTGCAGAACATCGTAAGGTTTATCCCACTTAGGTAATAGTGAGAAGCCCCAATCATTATCACGTTGAGCGTTATCACCATAGAATGTCTTCATCATACTGACGAAGAATTTAGGATAATTGCCCCAGTAGTTTACTTGTCCTGGTACTGTCGCTTTTGGCGTATTCGCAGCTAGGTAGGTTTCTAATGACGTCTGCTTTTCAGAAGGCAACGTCAGATAACCTGGTAAGCTTTGAGATAACAGACCGAGGTCAGTTAAGCCTTGAATATTGGAGTGACCACGTAGCGCATTAACACCGCCACCCGCCATACCCATATTACCTAACAGTAATTGGATCATTGCCATGGTACGAATGTTTTGGGCACCGACAGTGTGTTGAGTCCAGCCTAATGCATACAGGAAAGATGCTGTTTTATCTTTCGCTGCTGTTTCAGCGATATATTCACAAACTTTTAAGAAATCATCTTTTGGTGTACCACAAATCTGAGTGACAACATCTGGTGTATAGCGACTCACATGTTGTTTTAACAGATTCCAGACACAACGAGGATGTTGTAATGTGGTGTCGCGTTTTGCGAAACCATTTTCATCCATCTCGTAATTCCACGTGGTTTTATCGTATTGACGTTTTTCAGCATCATATCCACTGAATAAACCATCATCAAAATGATAGTCTTCGCGGACAATTAAGCTCGCATTGGTATAAGCTTCAACGTACTCTTTTTGATATTTCTTATTTTCGAGCAGATATAAGATAACGCCCGATAAGAACGTAATATCAGTACCAGAACGAATAGGCGTATAGAAATCCGCAACAGCCGCTGTACGGGTGAAGCGTGGATCAATAACAATGAGCTTGGCATTATTATGGATTTTAGCTTCCATTGCCCAGCGGAATCCCACAGGATGCGCTTCTGCCGCATTACCGCCCATGACGACGATAAGGTTGGCATTTTTCATATCAACCCAGTGGTTGGTCATCGCACCGCGACCAAATGTTGGAGCAAGACTTGCTACCGTTGGTCCGTGTCAGACACGCGCTTGGTTATCGACGGCAAGCATCCCAAGAGCTCGGGTGAATTTCTGAGTTAAAAACCCTGTTTCGTTACTTGCTGCTGAGGCGCAAAGCATACCCGTTGTTAACCAACGGTTGACTTCTACACCTTCTTTATTAAGTTTCTGGAAGTTGGCATCGCGGTCTTTTTTGATTAAGCGCGCAATTCTGTCAAACGTTTCTTCCCATGAGAGTTTTTCCCATTTATCCGAGCCGGGTGCACGGTATTCTGGGTATTTTAAACGACCTTCACTGTGGATGAAATCCACAAGACCAGCACCTTTAGGGCATAATGCACCGCGGTTTACTGGATGGTCTGAGTCACCTTCAATATGGAATATCGTTTCTTTTGCGTTTTTTGCGCCATCGCCCAGACTATACATTAATAGTCCACAACCGACAGAACAGTACGTACAGGTATTGCGGGTTTCGCGGGCTCTCAATAATTTATACTGACGCGAACCTGCTAGCGCAACTGCTGGTGCAAAACCGAGCGCTGCCGCTGTAGTACCTGCCATACCGCCAGCACAGATCTTAAAGAACTGTCTTCTGCTGACCTGCATGGGGTCTCTCCTCATCATACATTGCTTTTACTGACTCTGATTTTCTTCACGAAAATGGAGCTGATTGTTTTTTTATTCCTATTATCCCTAATAGGATCAGGTTCATTGCCTGATAGGTAGTGTAAAATCGTTTTACCCGTATTGTTATTATGTATTAATAAATTTAGGAATTCATCTTATGGATGAAACAAAATCGACAAAATTGTTAACTAAACGTGTAATCGTTGGCGTAGATCAAACAATTGTGCAACACAAAGGATCGCTTAACAGACAAGAAAGCGATTATATTGCACTCGAAGTTCCTGTTGCATTAGTGTACAACGGAATTTCCCACGTTGTTATGATGGCAAGCCCTAAAAATTTAGAGTTGTTTGCTGTCGGATTTTCTTTATCCGAAGGCATTATAGAATCTTCTAATGAAATTCGCAGTATCGAAATTGTTGAAAGTTGTAACGGAGGCATTGAAGTTCAAATTGAATTATCAAGCCGACGTTTTATGGGATTAAAAGAGCGACGCCGAAATATGACTGGGCGTACAGGTTGTGGTATTTGTGGAACAGAACAACTTGAAGAGGTTTTCCGTCCTATTACGCCATTACCTTTTACACAAACATTTGCACTTTCTAATCTTGATAAAGCGTTAGAACAGATGACGACAGTACAAGAAATTGGTGAATTAACTGGGTGCACTCATGCTGCTGTTTGGTTATCACCAGAGGGTGAAATGCAAGGTGGTTGTGAAGATGTGGGACGTCATGTGGCTCTTGATAAATTGTTGGGCATGAAAGCGCAAGAGAAGTGGTGTCAAGGGGCGGTATTAGTCTCTAGTCGAGCCAGTTATGAAATGGTGCAAAAAGCGGCTATGTGTGGTGCTGAAATATTATTTGCAGTTTCTGCGGCAACCTCTTTAGCTGTTGAGGTCGCTAATAAATATAATGTGACGCTGGTGGGCTTTTGTCGTCGAGGAAGAGCAACCGTGTTTACTCATCCACAACGACTAACTGATTAATGAGCATGAAACACATTAAAATAGGTGTAATAACTCTATATTCTCGTATTACACCTATTTGATCTTTCACTTTATTTATATTTATGACCACAGTTTACCTAGTGTGTAATCCCATTCTTGTGGCTTAATCGGAATCCGCCCTGCATTTGGAGTAAAGGTCATTTCGCTAAAGATAAGTCTATTTTCAGACATTAAAAAATCAACACGACAATAATTAAAGTTATCAGCCATTTTTGTGGCTAACTGCAACATTTTTTCAAATTGGATTGGTTTTTCAACCGGTTCTGGAGTGTTGGGATCTTCTAATGTGAAGGGTTGTAGTAGCCAGTCTGTATCATACACATTTATATACTCATTCCCTTTGGTATCAGAAATATCAATTTCAGCATAATGAGGATGACCATGAAAACAATGAAGACGGCAGGTTGTAGGGATCATAGGGCTTTGTGTATCAAACAAATTAATATATTCTTCACAAAGAATTTGAGGTTTAATATTTTTATAATGCCATTCTCGTGTAACAGGATAGAGATTACGTTTTAAATGAAAATGGAGCTTTTTTTTTGCTTTTTCAAAATCAAAGGTTGATTTATCGAGGCAGATCACCGTGCTTCCACTGTCATGATTGCATTTCAATACAAAGCGTGAAGGGAGTTGAGAGATATCTATTTCATCAGGGTGTGAATAAGTTTTAATAATAGGAACAAGGTAGGATGAGCCTATTTTTTCTATCACATAGTCTCTCACTTTAATCTTATCTGCCAAGCGCGTATAAATCGGATTTCTATCAAACAACATACGTGCATTGATTTTTTCATTTAGTGAAGTCGGTAGTTTAAAATTAGGCTGGTAACCTAAGTTACGAATGAATTTATTCTTTAAATAAATACGATCAGGTAATGCGATAGTACGAAATTTTTTGAAATAATATTCTATAATTTTCATAAGCGAATTTATATTTTAGTTTATTTTTTATATTAAGAAATAATTAAATTTATATTAAAAAAGTATTAACTTATTGAAGCAACGATAAGATGGTTAAATAAATATCTATTTATAATTTTTTTATTAATATAGATATCAACGCATCGATATTGAGAGTATTGACAGAAATTATTTTAAATTAATATAAAAATAGCGACATTAAGAGAGAATTAACAAATGTAAAAATTGATTAAGAGAATATTAATTGGATGACCACTTAGTTATATGAATAGGTTTATCCCAATTATGAAAGCGTAATCCTTTACCTGTTCGATTGCCGTGAGTATCTAATATTTCATAATACTCTTCAACAATTTGGCTACGACCACGTTGCCATTCATTGGTTGTTGCAAAAGGATCGATTAAATAGATATCACCGACAACGGTATATAGCTCACCTAAATAGCGAATTTTTTTTGTACTGCTATTTGAATAATGAGAAAACATAATTTGGTAGGTTTTATAGTGTTCAGGTTGGCCATAAGGGCCATATTTCATCGCGATATAACGAATACCTTGAGGATCAGAGCGGTTTGTACCACCTGGAACGGGCATATCTGGGGTGATATTAAAAAGAGTATACCGAGAGCTTGCAGTAGGTTGTCTTAATGCTTGTCGATAGCTTTGTGTATCGAGTCCTGTGGTGTTCCATGTTCTGTCCACCAGCCCATTTCCTGCAAAACAGGAAACAGATAATCCTAATAATGAAAGAATTATAAATAGGGACTTAGCAAACATAAATACTCCTTTATTGCCATTATGATGCCAGAAAATAAGGGATCTATTCCGTGAAACAGAGATGTAGAACCCTGTTATTTCTTGCTGTAACCCCAATCGATTCCAAAAAGTTATCAAAAAGAGAAAATAAGTGATTTTATTTTGAGCAATAAATACGTTTTTATATCGAGAGAATATAAGGTTTAATAGGTGAAAACGTATGAACACATACCAAACATTGCGAGTCGCGACAGTGCAGTTTCAGCATAAAGCGAATGATAAAACTAATAATCTAGCGAAAATTCATCAATTTATTGATAAAGCGGCGACTGAAAAGGTAAATGTTTTAGTTTTTCCTGAAATGTGTATTACGGGGTATTGGCATGTTCCTAAATTATCGGAGCACTCAGTGTATGCATTAAGTGAAAGAATTTTGGATAGTAGATCATTAGCATTAATAAAACAAAAAGCGATAGAGCATCAGATGGCGATAGGTGTTGGGTTAATCGAACGGGATGAAGATAACTCTCTTTATAATACATGGGTTGTTTGTATGCCTGATGGCTTATTACATAAACATCGTAAATTACATGCCTTTGAACATCCAATCATCAATAATGGTGAGCAATACACTGTATTTGATACCCCTTGGGGCGTCAAAATAGGGATACTCATTTGCTGGGATAATAATTTGGTTGAAAATGCACGAGCTAATGCATTATTAGGTGCTGATATTTTGCTAGCGCCTCATCAAACTGGGGGAACAAATTCACGTAGCCCATATAGCATGAAGCCCATTCCTATGATTCTTTGGAAAAACAGACACCAAGATCCAAAATCATTACAAGATGCTTTTCAAGGAGAGCATGGACGAGGTTGGTTAATGCGTTGGTTACCAGCAAGAGCCCATGATAACGGGATGTTTGTGCTCTTTAGTAATGGAGTTGGGCGAGATGAGGAAGAAATTCGCACAGGTAATGCGATGATTATTGATCCTTATGGGCGAGTCGTAAAAGAAAGTAACGCTATTACTGATGATATGGTGATTGCTGATATTGATTTGACGTTATTAGAAAACTCCACAGGAAGACGTTGGCTAACAGGGAGAAGACCTGAGCTGTATTCTATTTTGACAACGAAATTGGGTAATGAGCAAGATCCTATCTCGGTACGATTTGGTAAAGCATAATTCAATAAAAAAACAACTCACATTTTGTTAGCTGTTTTTGTTTTAGCTAGAGAATAATTTCAAAGAAAGATAGAACATTTGATTTATCAGGTTGTTGGTGTTGGTTATTAATTTTATTTATTTATTCTATGATAGAATAATAAAAGGAAAAATAATGTAGGATTAATGATTAATCATGGACACTCGTTTATTGAATGCCTTTGTTGTACTGGCTGAAACCGAACATTTTGGCGAAGCATCATCACGGCTTTGTATTAGTCAGCCTGCACTCACAAAACAAATAAAAACATTAGAAACCCAATTGGGTATTACTCTTTTTCAACGTGGGCGCCAAGGTGCAAAACTCACGCCTGAAGGACAATATTTACTTAATCAATCTCAATCAGTATTAAGAGAAGTTCGTCTTTTAGAAAAACAGGCTCGCCAATTAATTGAGCCTCAAAAGATCGAGCTTTATGCTGGGTTTGGCTTGTCATCATTAAGCTTTATCACCCCTTTATTGGCTAAATTTAAGCAAAAATATCCTAATATAACGGTTCATATTGATGATATGCCCTCTAATATAATGGAAGACAAATTACTGTTAAGTGAACTGGATTTAGCTTTTTCACGTTTGCCTATTTCTGAGCCATTAAAAGGTCTCCAATTAGCACAAGAGAGACTAATGTTAGCTGTTCCAATACAAAATATTACGGTATTAGAGGTGGATGATAATCCATTACACTATTTTGATACGCTTGGGCTTATTCAACTTGTGCCTGAAAAAGGAGAAAAGCTTTATCAGCAGATCCATGCTTTTTTAAAGTATCATCAAATAAAGCCTCGAGTATTACAACAATCACAAGATATTCAAACACAATTGGCGTTAGTTGCAGCAGGTTTGGGGGTAGCTTTTGTTCCTAATAGTGCTGAATTTATCTGTGATAAGCAAAAAGTAACACTATTACCACTTTCTGGTTTATATACACAATGGGAAATAGGTATTATTTGGAATAATAATATTAAAAATAAAGAGCGTGATCTTCTTATAAATATAGTTTCTGAAGAAATAGATATAACCTAATTAATAAAAGAGTCTTTTTTATTTTTAGATGTGATTATGTTTATAATTTTATTATATATTAAATTATAAATACTCATTTAATATTAATTGGTTTTAAAATAAAGCGATTTAATTAATTGCGAGACTGTTCACAAAAATAAACATGAAATACTTATTGGTTTTTTATGTATTTAAATAAAAAATTAAAGCAAATCATTTAATTAATCTAATTATCATAACATAAGTAGGGTTAATTAAAATCGCTCTAATTAAAATGTGTTATTTACAATAAAAGAGATTTATTTAATATTACCTACGAACAACACAGCAAACTTTATATTCGTAAGTGAAGCTAGAAAGATAGATAAAATATTAATATTTCTGTAAGTGGCTACTTGTTATTTCTATTTATAATAAGTAGCCACACCCTCAAATAAATAATAAGGAAGTTATTATGAAAAAACGTAATAAATTAGTCTGCGCATTATTTATATTAATGGGCTCTCATGCAGTACATGCTGAAATTCACTTTAATCAAAGTGGTTCTCTGACTACGATGGTTGTTGGTGAAAGTGATGCAGTTAATCGAGGTCCTCATCAATCAGCTGGAGGAGAACCGGGTGTTGGTATTAGAACGATTGGATATGGTAAAAAAATTGGTTTTGCTTCGTTAACTTCGCCAAGAATGAGTGGTGGGGCGGATAGTAATGGAATTTACACTATTCAGCCTAACGAAAGTACGCCTGCTAGTCATCGTGATATGGGGGTCTTTCACTTTGCCAAAATCACGGATGCCAATGTCTATTTTGGTGACTGGGCAAAAACAACATCAGCAACGGATGCAACACACCAAACCTATTATGTTGGTAAAGATGTTACAACCACATTACCAACGGATAGTGCCACTTATACGGTAATGGGTATTAGTCGATACAGTGGTAGTAATCTACTTTCAGGTACGTTCGATGTTAATTTCTCACAAAAAGAAATTACAGGTTCGCTGACTAATAGCCAACGTACAGTTGATTTAGTAAGCGGAAATATTTATACCGCAAATAACCAAGTGACATTTTCTGCAGATGCAAAGGAAGGGTCAACATTCGGGGTTGTTGAAGGTGCCTTTTTTGGTGAAAGTGCAGAAGCCTTAGCGGGTATTGTGGTGTTTAGTACAGATCATAAAAAAGATATTGGTTTTGGTGGTATAAAAAATAGCAGTGACAGTGAATAAATGACAGCAAGCATGGATGCTTCTTGATTTTTTCAAAAATAATATTATAGATTTATTTGGTAAAACAATCGGTTAATTCTTTAAAAGTGGTATTAGTGGTTATTACGCTAAATGTTAGCAACAGATAATCTGGTATAGGGTTATCTGTTTTTTTTATCTAAATTAAACCGATTTAAAGGAATTGTTCTTTTGTTTTTATAAGGATATATCATGAATTATTATCAACTCTTAACTAGAGGGTTACTGGCTTTATTGCTTATTTTATTTTCATTTAATGGGAGTGCAAAAGAGAGCCGCGACAAACTACTTTATTATCTTGAAACAACGAGTACAGCTAAAGTAGGTCAGCAACTTTATCACTATTTGCAACAACAACAGTGGCAAAAAGCAGAAAGATTACTGCTTTATTATCAACAACAACCTCAACATGAAGCATTACTTGTTAATTACGCAAAGGCGTTATTGGCACAAAACAGAGGTGATTTTTTAAACGCTGAATTTTATTATCAGCAACAACTTAAGCAAAAAGCCGATTTTATCCCAGCTCAAACTGGGCTAATTCAACTTTACTTTCATTTACGAGAATATAAAAAAGCACAGCAACAACTTAATCAACTGAGCAATATTATTGATTTATCTAAAGATATTATCCAGTCTATTGAGTTTTATAAGGTTAAGTTAGCCTCTTATTTTCAAGGCCAACGTTTCTATCAACTTGGCTTTTTCTATGACGATAATATTAATCATGCACCTTACTTATCTGAAAAAATTGTCTCTCAATCCACTCAAGGAAAAACGACGCTAAGAGGTGCAAAACCTATTGCATCTACAGGAATTACTCATTATTTTTCTTTTTATCAACCTTTTATTATTTATTCTTACTATACTTTTTCTTCTTATACTTATGCTAGATATATAGATTATCACTCTCATCGTAACGCCAATTTTTTTGCATTATATACACAACTGGGTTATCGCTATCAAAAACCTCAATATCAGTGGTCAATAACACCTTATTACGAAATAAAATCATCACGGGAACAATATGAATATCAAGCATGGGGAAATGAAACACAGCTTTCTTATTTTATTAATAAAAAGCAAACTATTAATTTAAGCTTGGATTATAAAATAAAGAAATATCAAAAAACGTTAAATAATTTAAATAGTAAGCGATTTAGTTATAGTGCTTACCATAACTATTATTTTAATAATAAAATACACTTAGTTAATCAATTAAATTATCAGTTAGTTCGTAAAAAAAACACTTTATTAAATTATCATCTGTATGGTATAAAAACTGGTATTTATTATCCATTGTCAGCTAATTGGCATATCTCTCTTTTTTTACAGTATCAATTTAAATATTTTAATAACTATAATCCTTTATTAAAAAAGAGAAGAAAAGATAATAGTATTATTTTTACAACCAATATTAAAAGCAAATCACCTTTTGTTTTAGGGTTTTATCCCACAATTGAATTACGTTATACCCGAAGATTAAGCAATGTGGATTGGTTATATCAATATCAGCAACATGAAGTGTTATTTAAATTAGAAAAACAATTTTAATTAAATAAGTGACTTCCTTTATTAATTGAATAGGTAAAATAATGCATGTAATGCTTTTTAGAAAGCGGAAAATTGTGTCAATCTTCGTTTCTCTATCACTATTTTCTCCTTGCTTTTATCTGCAAGCCAAAGAAGATAAAACCAATCTTGGTCATATTCAAGTTTCTGATAATAAAGAAAAAGATAAACAGGGTTATTCACACGTTTATGAAAAAGATGTTTCTAATGTTTATTTAGGAAAAGAGCTATTAGAGCGTTATCAAGGCGTTTCTCCCGCTGATTTACTAAAAAGCGCCATTGGTGTTTATAGTGGTGAAGCGCGTAATGGGGGTGCGCTTGATCCTAATATTCGTGGTATTCAAGGGCAAGGTAGAATACCTGTTACTGTGGATGGGACAGAGCAGGCAATTACCGTTTATCGAGGTTATAGTGGTGCATCTAATCGTAACTATATTGATTCTAATCTGATTAGCAGTATCTATATTGAAAAAGGTCCCTCATTAACACCTGATATGAAAACGGGTATTGGTGGGGGTATTGCAGTAAAAACCCTAGATATTCGAGATATTGTACCTATTGGCGATTCTTTTGGTATCAATTTTAAAGGAGATATCAGTAATAACTCCACACGGTATAAAGAAGTTTATACAAATATGATTGAAGATTACCGCTATTATCCAACGTTTTATCAGCAAAATGCTTACATTATTGATCCTGCTTTAGAAATAACCCCTCAAAAAAGTAAAGTACAAAATTTTCAAGATTATTCATTTCGTCTTGGAGTAGGATTTGAAGAAGAAAAATTTAACTTATTATTTGCTTATGCTCTACGAGAGAAAGGAAATTACTTTGCAGGAAAAAGGAATGCCAAAAAATATAGTGAGAATAATAAAGACTTATTAGAATCCGTTCATGTAAGGGATGGAACAAGAAATTTTGAGCCTTATTTACCTTTTATTGCTCATATTTATCGTCCTGATAATGAAGTCCCTAATACCTCTAATCGTAGTCGCTCTCTTTTAGTTAAAGGAACGTTATTTCCTGAATTAATACACCGTTTTTCTATTAATTACCGATACACTGATTTACTATTTGGCGATATTATGCCATCACGTTTAAGTTGGGTTCGTTATGATAAAAATTTAGTCAATCAGTGGCCTCTGGGAAATATTACACAACAGGCAGGAATATTAACCTATCAATATAAACCAGAAGATAAAAAAACAGATTTACTATTAAGGCTATGGGGTAATTTAACTACAGGTCATACTAATACACGAGGAGGAAAACCAAGGGAGCCAAAACAAGTGGATCCATTTTCTAATAGAAATACACAATGGGATCTCAGTTATGAGACAGGATTTATTGATACATCTTCTCTTTATCAAGAGAACAATCGCTATGGTATCGATTTATCTTCTATATTTAAATTATCGCCTCAATTTTCTATTTCATTTTCCAGTAATTATCAGTTTGAAAAATTAGACAGTGATGAATTAGAAGTACCAGCCGGTTTTGATTTTGTTACCTCAGGGCGAGCAGGGCAACGTCATGAAATTAATTTAGCCCTTTCCACAGATTGGAAGCCACTTTCTTGGTTAGCCATTACTGCTGGCGGCAAATATCATTACTATCATTTAACGGATACTTTTTTAAATAATAAGCGACGGAATAACGTAAAAGGTTATGAGAAAACCTCATCAATAAGAGGCTTTATTCTTCCTTATCGACGAACTTTAACTGCTGAGGAATATTTATTATATAGAGCCTATCACCGTATTGATGTAGAAGGTTTACCGGAAGAACTAAAGAATGATCGACGTTATCCAGAAAGCTATAAAAAAATACGTGAGTTTGTACAATCTAAGTTTATTTACCCTGAATATGAAAACTTACCATTAGAAATAAAAGAAAAGATAATTAATAGTAATGGAGTTAAAAGAGTTCAAGTTGATATGATGCAGGATGATTTTCTTCGTGATAAACAAGGAAATCTCAACATAAAATCTTCTCAAAAACGTCTTATGGTCACTGAATATACAGTCTTACTTTATGATGAAAATGGAGAGTTACCTAAAAGTAAAAACATCTTCTTAAGTGGCTATGTTGATATTAATGAAAAAGTACCTGATCCAATTACAGGTGAACTAGTTAATAAGTATGAAATGGGCGTTTTTAATTCAATACCTATTTATCTTGATGATGATAAAGATAATTTTGCACTAGAGCCCAGCTATCATCATGGCGCATTTTCACCCTTAGTGTCTGCGACGGTATATGCCAACGATATATTACGTATTTATGGACGTTATACTGAGCAACTACGGTTACCTAATCTATTTGAAGACACCAGTGGTTTTTCTGGGTCCAAAGCGCGTTATTACGGTTTTAAATTAAAACCCGAACGTGCAAAAAGTACTGAGTTAGGTGTTGTTTTCGATTTGACAGATTGGCTAAATGTGGAGCGCCATGCCGATATTAAAGTTAATTATTTTCGTACCAATATTGAAAATGTGTTTGATAGAGATACGAATTGGCAAATTAGGCAATTTGAAAAGCAAATATTAGAGGGGTTAGAGGTTCAAGCTCGCTTTGATAATGGCTTTATTTTTATGGATACAGCTTTAGTTTATAGCCATAAAAATAAAGTATGTGATAAAAATGCTTTTAGTAACTATGATCCATTTGATTTTTTGGGTATTAAAGAGTGTATGACGGGTGGTTATCCTGGTGGTTTTTTACGTACCTCTATTCAACCTAAATATTCGGTTAATTTACATTTAGGTACTCGTTGGTTAGATAATAAATTAGAAATTGGTAGTCGCTGGCTTTATTCATCAGAAGTGGAAAATAAAGATGAAAAATGGCTAAAAGAAAAATTACCACGAGAAATGTACGGTCAAAATAATAATCCAATGCGTTGGGCAAAAGTCTTTACCGTTGATGCTTATATTAACTATCAATATAGCCCTAATTTATCTTTTGAAATAACGGGCAGTAATTTATTAAATGAATACTACATTGATCCTTTAACGCGATCAGGTATGCCTGCACCCGGAAGAACATTCCGATTAGGTATGACTGCACAATTTTAACTAAAAGAGAGTAAGGAGCTTTTATTTATGTTGGCACTTTCTGTCAGGCATCCGTTTAATATTTATTATTGGCTAATAGGCATATCATTAGTTTATATCGCCATATTAAGTTGGGTGTTGCGTTCACTTTCTATGACAGAAAGTGCACACCATATTCATCAGCAACAAGAAAATACATTATCCGTTTACCAAGTGGTATTTTCACCGCCCCAACAATCTACAGTGATACCTGAGCCGATTGAAAAAATTGAGCCTCAAGACACTGCCATTATTTTTCCGAGCGCTCAACAAGGTGAATTTGTTGAAGTACAAAAAAAGCCCCCTGAAAAAATAAAAGAAAAGCCGATACCTCTAAAACCAAAACCAATTACACCAGTAAAAAAACAGGTGGTGCAAGAAAAAGTAGAGCCGACAGAACAGCGTGAGTTAGAAAGCCAAATAGCGCAAACGACATCAGAAGCCTCGGCAGAAAGCTTGACGCAACATACGGCAAGTTCGTTAGCAGGAAGAAGTCATGCATTAAGCGAGAAAGGGATAGGGCAAGGCGGATCTGATAATCACTATATTAGCTCACTGCGTCGAGAAATAGAGCGTCATAAACGTTACCCATCACAAGCACGTCGTATGCAACATGAAGGTCAGGTGGTGGTGAGTTTTTCACTCACATCAGAAGGTGTGATTTCAAGGGTTGAGATAGAAAGTACCTCGGGTATTTCTTCCCTTGATAATGCGGCTATTGCTGCGGTTAAACGCGTAAAACCTATAGGTCCTAAACCCGAAAACTTATTGAATCCTTTGATTGTTTCATTAGATTTCGAATTAAATTGAGGATTGTCTAAAACACCTAAGTTTACATCGTACTTAGGTGTTTTTTAGGAACAACTATTAGAACATAACAGTAATATCTGCTAATACCGTATTCGGTTTAGAAAAGTGTAAATAGAAATAAAGATTTGATTCATTCTCATGAGTAAATAAACAATTTAATTCAAGCTGATAGGTACGAAAATAGGCTTTATTATTTGTGATAGGGTGATTAAGTAACGGCTTTATATTATAAATAATATTGTCTTGGTTAAGCCCAAGAGAAAACTCATTTGAGGCAATCAATGAACCATTAATCGCGTTACCCGTTCTTATAAACACTGATAATTGTTGTTCGTTTTCAGCTGCACACTGTAATAATATTTTCATCTTCTGGGCGGAATTTGTTTTACCTATGGGTTCTTCTGAAGGTAAGCAAAAATAGGCCTCTTGATTTAATAAAATACAGTTTTTACCTACCAGCATATCGCTATAACCAGATTGGGCGTTACTTAACTTTGTATCAAACCCATGATTTAAATCTAACTCATAGCTTTTTTGCGGTACAGGTAAATGGTTTTCAGTTTCTAATAAAAGAGATGCGTAGCCATCATAAAAACGAAATATTGGTGCTGACTCTGTTAGCCAAGCGCCAGAATCATCATGGCATTGTTTACCATTATGTCGGCTTAAATAAAGGTTTACACCATTAAAACAGTAACCTGGAATATTGAGATAGGATTTGTTCTCTCTGTTACCTTGTCCAAGAGTAAAGCTATCATTATTTACATCATCAAGCACCATATAATGTAAAGTGCCCCAAGGTGTATCAGAAATATAGCGAACAGAAGGTAAAATTTGAGAGGGCGATAAATAGGCTTTATTACTATCTGGTGTGAAGAATGTTCTTGTTTTCACGACATCTTGGTTATCACCCGTCACACCATAACAGCCTTCATATTGAAAACTATCGGCCACTTTTTCAACGCTGAAATAGTTGTGTTTAATGCGAATAATGGCATCAATATGGGAATACGTTTCGATACTTTGCAACATTGATGTTCGGTGTAATATGTCTTTTCCTATATCAAAATAAGCGTTGTAATAACTGATTTTTGGATCATGACTATAGTCATTTCCATATAACTCTAAGCTATTCCAGCGAGAAAATGGGGTATTTAACTCAATGGCAAAACTTCGTTTTACCCAAGTCTGATAAAAAGAGAGGCCGGAGGTATAGATACCAGATAAAAAAGTATTACTTTTATTGTAATCATCTTTAAATATCCCAGAGGTTTGCTGATAAATTGCAGTATGAATTTCACGATTGAACTTATCTATACTTTCTCTTAATGTTCTTAAATTACTTTTAAAGTAATTATCACTTAATCCTAGGCTATCTTTATTGGTCAGAATATCGCAGTGTGCTGCAACAAAAAGTGCGCAACAATGGCAGTAAAAAGGGAGTCCTGCTGATTGTGCTAAATTTAAAACTAGCGGTTGTTGAGAAATAACCGTCGTAATAACATCATCGAAACGGTTTAGTACTTGTTCTTGTAAGTCTTTTTTTTGTTGCTCAGAATAATTCGCGTTAGGATCAAGATAACGGGAGAGAGTATCAGAAAATAGTTGGTAAACATCAGAAATTCCTTCCGTAGTTAACTTGATAATTTTGACATTATTGTCAGTAATTTTTGCATCAATAATATGAGAGACATGTTCAATAATCTGGTCAGCGAGAGATCTATCTTTCATATTTTTATTCATCATATTAAAGAGCGCTGAAGTGACTTTGGATAATACACCGCCAACAACAGGTACTAAGCCAATAATATGTCCAATAACTGTTTGTCCGACAATAATGGGGGCATTGAGTGGATCTTGTTCATTAAATTTATCTACAATTGTAGGCAATACATTACTGTTACGATTAATCATATCTAACATACCATCTTGTAATTCTTGATAATCGATACAATGTAATTGCTGTGTAGCGGGTAATGATGACGGACTCATGGCGATTTTTAATGGGTTTAAATGCATAACTGAAGCTCCTTATTTGAACTAATTCCAATGCTCGATTAATTCGGGTTGCCCTGATAATCCGTTATAAACCGCAATAGAAAATTGAGAGCCCCGGATGTCGACAGATAAGTAATCGCCTTTAAATAAAGCGCCACTGTTATAAACAGGAATATCACCAAAGATCTCACTTCCTCCATAGCGATTATCCTGCCCAACATAATGGGTATGACCAACAAATACAGCTTTCACACCATAATGCTCAAGCATGTATTTAAAGAATGAGAGTTCCTCTTGTGAAGAGTTTTCAGGAAAGTGTTGGTTACCATCATGAAAGTTTAACACGATGGTTTTATTACGATTTCTTGCTTGAATTAAATCTTTTTCTAACCAATCAATTGAATCGGTGACTGTAATTGTGGATGCAGCCCAGTGATCAAGCACGACATGATAGGTAGGATAGTTTTGTAATTGTACAAAATGAATATCACCATACTCCCAAGAATAGGCTTTACTGCCGGAATATTCGCTACTATCAGCTCTAAAGTTTTCAGAAGTTGCATAATGTTGATATTCTTCAATGCGGTAGTGCATATCAAATACCATGCCACGAGCACAGGCATTCATACTGTAATCAGAATTACCAGGCTCAGCGCAATCACCAACATTATTTTGATAGTCATGGTTACCAAGACCGACATAGGTGTTAAATCCTAATGGGGATGGGGCAAAAAGAGAACGAAAACTTTCTCGTTGGTAACGACGACCGAATTCAGTTAAATCACCATTGATAATGCCAAAAGCAAATGATTTCTCATGGTGTAATAATTTGATGCTATCTCTGACTTTTCTAACGGTAGATCCCCAACGGTCTTGGTCATTATTGGGGTCGTTATTATCTAGATCCAGTCGCCAAGGTTGAGGGTCGGACATGACGATAATGTTGTAATCTGTCGATTTTGGGGATGTCATTTCTATATTCCTTTTTACTGAAGTTGAGGACCTCCTTTTTGACTCAATAGATAAATAACTACAATTTCAAAGTTTGTTAGTAATATATGGAAAAATAAAATAGAAGAAAAATAAAAAGCAATACTTTATTAATGCGTACCGCTTTTTATTTATATGATAAAAGAATTAAATTACATTTTTTTGTGATTTATTTGCAATCCAAAGTCCACTCATTTTCATGGCATAACCAAATAAAACACCGACAATTAATGAAGGGATAGTTTGAGGGAGATCCCCTTGAGCGGCAAATAGAGTGCATGCTCCAATAAATGTCCCTGGGATATAAGCAAGCAGAGCGCTTTTGGCTTGAATACACATCACGAAGGCAATCACACCCGTTACGGCATAACCAAAAATAGAGATATCATTAAATACTTGGCTACCATAAATAATCGCTAATGCCCAAATAATGCCACTCATAATGGTTGCTATAGTGACAACTAACCCTTTAATGCCTTCTTTAGGGTAAGCGAAATAAGCAGTACAACCTAAGAAACCAGCCCAGCTTAATAAACCAAATTGATTGGCAATAAATGCCCAAATGGCAGAAAGAATGCCTGTTGTCAGCGCAGTAAAATAAAGCGTTCTCACGATAGACTCTTAAATATAAGGGGGATATTTACCCAGTTAACTAAAGGCGAAGTTTATCATTCTGGTGGACTGCTAATCTATATTTAGATCATAAAAAAGCACAATTAATAAAGGTATTAATACATACTTTAGATATTGATTTTTATTAAAAATAGAAAAAATAAAAAGTAAACGATTGCGTAATTAAATTTGAATGAACGTATTTTCAAGCGTCTCTGCTATTAATTTATAAAATCATCTGGGTATTAATAAGAAAGAATAAAAAGGTATTTTATATAAAGCATAAAAGCGAAATTGTTTATATGAACTATTGTTCTTTAATAATTAATATGAGTCGTTTTTGGCTAAACAGTCAGAAATGACGGCGTTATTTTTAAGAGAAATGGTAGCGTGTAAATCTTAGCTTACCTGTTATAACCGGTAATGCAGAAATGACACGCTATAGGTGGTAGAAAATAGAAGGTTACTTCCCGATACAGAAACTAGAGAAAATACGACCTAATAAATCATCTGAAGTAAATTCACCCGTGATTTCACTTAAGGCTTGTTGAGCAAGTCTTAATTCTTCTGCTAATAACTCACCCGATTTTGCATAAACCAATTGTTCATGACCTTGGCGTAAATGTTCTGCCGCGGTATTTAAGGCTTGCAAGTGGCGACGACGAGCCAAGAAACCACCTTCAGTATTACTATTAAAGCCCATCGCTTCTTTTAGGTGATCGCGCAGTAATTCGATACCCATACCATCACGGGCGGATAAGCGGATCATTGGGTAGTTACCTTGTGCCGTGATCTCGACATTTTCACCGGTCAGATCGGATTTGTTACGAATAACAGTAACAGGCAAGGTATTTGGTAAACGAGCCATAAATTCAGGCCAGATATCTTCAGGCGCTGTTGCATCGGTTGTGGTGCTATCAACCATAAATAGTACTCTGTCTGCTTGCTCAATCTCTTTCCAAGCACGTTCAATACCTATGCGTTCAACTTCATCACTTGCTTCACGTAAGCCTGCAGTATCGATAATATGCAATGGCATACCATCAATATGAATATGTTCGCGCAATACATCACGAGTCGTTCCCGCAATATCTGTGACAATGGCGGCTTCTCTGCCAGCTAAGGCGTTTAATAGGCTCGATTTACCTGCATTAGGGCGACCTGCAATAACGACTTTCATCCCTTCGCGTAATAAGCTACCTTGGCGAGCTTGAGCGCGAACATCATCTAATTCAGCAATAACGGCGTTAAGTTTTCCTTCGATGATACCGTCAGAAAGAAAATCTATCTCTTCGTCTGGGAAATCAATAGCTGCTTCAACATAGATACGTAGATGAGTTAATGACTCCACCATCTCGTTAATATGAGAGGAAAATGTACCTTGTAGAGAATTAATTGCTGAACGGGCGGCTTGTTCTGAGCTGGCATCAATTAGATCAGCAATCGCTTCTGCTTGTGCTAAATCGAGTTTGTCATTTAAAAAAGCACGTTCAGAAAATTCCCCTGGGTTTGCAATACGCACACCTGGGATCTGCAAAATACGTTTTAGTAATAAATCCAGAATAATCGGACCACCATGGCCTTGTAGCTCTAAAACATCTTCACCCGTAAATGAGTTTGGGTTAGGAAAGAAAAGAGCGATACCCTGATCAAGTACTGAGTTGTCATCATTGCGAAATGGCAGGTAATCGGCATAACGTGGTTTAGGCAACTTACCTAAAACAGTTTGCGCCACAAGGGCCGCTTTGGGGCCAGAAACGCGTAGGATACCGACACCGCCTCTTCCCGGAGGTGTGGCCTGAGCGACGATAGTATCAGTGCTATGCATGGTGTACTCGCTTAATCAGAATAATCATATCAATATAAAAACAGAAGGCGGTCATTGTAGACCGCCTTCGCTATTTTATGTCACTTTCCTTTGAATGTAACCAAGGAAGAGGTTTTTCCTCATGAGACTTTATTTTTTGTCTCTACTGTGTAAGCCACGTTTTTCCAGGCCGCGGTAAATTAACTGCTGCTGGATGATGGTCACTAAGTTACTGACGATATAGTACAGAACCAGACCTGATGGGAACCACAGGAAGAATACGGTAAACACAACTGGCATAAAGGTCATGATTTTTTGTTGCATCGGATCAGTCACTGCTGTTGGCGACAGTTTCTGAATGATGAACATTGTTACACCCATTAATAATGGCAGGATGTAGTACGGATCTTGTGCAGACAAGTCTTGGATCCATAACATGAATGGCGCATGACGTAATTCAACTGAGCCCATCAGCATGTAATACAACGCAAGGAAGATTGGCATCTGGATAATTAGTGGTAAACAACCCCCCAGAGGATTCACTTTCTCTTGTTTGTATAACGCCATCATTTCTTGGCTCATACGTTGTTTGTCATCACCAATACGTTCACGCAGTGCAGCCAGTTTGGGTTGCAATAAACGCATTTTCGCCATGGAGGTGTACTGCGCTTTGGTCAGCGGGTACATGATACCACGAACGATAAAGGTGATCATGATGATGGAGAAGCCCCAGTTACCGATAAAGCTGTGAAGGAATTTCAGCAGTTTAAACAGTGGCTGAGAGATAAACCATAACCAACCGTAGTCTACAGATAGGTCTAAATGTGGCGCGATAGCGGACATTTCTGACTGAATTTCAGGGCCAACCCATAATGTAGAAGTGATATCCGCTGTACTATTGGGAGCAATAGTGACAGGTGCTGATTTATAACCAATCAGAGCAATAGATTTATTTTCTAAAGTAATAGAGTAGAAGTTATTGTTCTGACTATCTTTAGATGGGATCCATGCTGTTGCGAAGTATTGTTGTAACATCGCAACCCAACCATTATTTGTGGTTATAGATAAGTTTTTATCTTCGATATCACCAAAACTATATTTTTTATAGTTGGTTTCGTCTGAGGAGTATGCCGCACCACGATAAGTGTGTAGCGCAAAGTTGCTGCTACCCGTATCGCGACTTTCTGGCAATTTAACAGATTGTTTTAACTGACCATAGAAGTTCATTGTCAGTGTCTTATCTGTTGTATTCTCAATTTTGTATTCAATACCGATATCGTACTGGCCTTTTTTCAGAATGAAGGTTTTGACGAATTTTACGCCTTCTTCATTCACAAAAGTCATAGGTACACGTAATTCATCTTGATTTTCACCAAGTACGAAGTCGTTTTTATCAGCACTATAAATTGGGCGAGATTTCTGATCTGGGCCATCAGGGCCGATTAAGCCACTTTGAGCCTGATACAGGAATTGAGGTGTAGTTTCCAGTAAACGGAAAGGTGTCTGTGAATTAAGCTCGGCGGGATAGGCTAACAAATCAGCCTCATCGATTGTACCGCCCTGAGTATTGATACTAAGATCAAGTACATCAGTTTTTACGGTAATCAATTTTGCCTGCTCATTGCTGTTACCAGTTACAGCAAGACTATCACTACTCGGCATGTCCGCTTGTTGCGAGATCTGAGTGGTAGTGGTGGTGTTTTGTGAAACTTTATCACCCTCCCACTGCTGCCAGATCAGGAAAGAAACGAACAGCAAAGCGATGAATAGAAGATTGCGTTGCGAATCCATCGTTAATTTTCTCTGTTATCGTCGTTTTTTCTAGGTGGGACAGGATCATCACCACCTTCGTGTAAAGGGTGGCATTTTAATATGCGTTTCACTGTTAACCAACTACCTTTTATCATTCCAAACCTGCGCAATGCCTCAATTCCATAATGAGAGCACGTAGGATTAAAACGACAACGAGGCCCCAACAGAGGACTAATCCCCAGTTGATAGCCCCTAATCAGCAAGATCAGGATTTTTGAGCCAAGCGACAATGACGACGCCATAATTTACCCAACACTTCCGTCAATTGGTGGTTATCAAGTTCAGCAACCCCTTTTCTTACTAATAACACAAAATCCATCGGCGGTAATTCATGCTGATGTAAACGAAAGTATTCACGGGCTAATCGTTTAATACGATTACGCTCATGAGCACGTTTAACGTTTTTCTTTGCGATAGTTAGACCGATGCGGGGATGCCCCAGCTCATTCTGGCGACCCAAAATAGTAACTTCTGGTGAACTCGCGCGTTGTGGTTGCTGGAAAACAAAATTGAAATGCTTGGGAGTTAACAAACGTAACTCCCTTGGAAAAGCGAGCTTAACCACGGAATGGTTAGCTTTTATTATTTCGAAGAAACGGTCAGACGAGAGCGGCCTTTCGCACGACGGCGAGCCAGAACCTGACGACCATTTTTAGTGGCCATACGAGCGCGAAAGCCGTGGTTACGGTTGCGCTTCAGTACAGACGGTTGAAAAGTGCGTTTCATGGCGATTTCTACCTACTTAATATTATTACTGATTCAGCAAATGCGTTGACAGACAGGCGTGCAATAAATAAACAAACCAGTACTTCAATCGCAGCATCAATGATGGAAAGATGCGGGATTGTAATAAAATCACTCAAATGCGTCAATCAAGATGACGCTTTAAGTACCGATTTTTGTCGTCTTTTTTAGCAAACCCGATAATCAATCCTGACTTATGCGCAACGAGTACGCTTATTATCGACCTAAAAGAGAGTCTTAATAAGTGACTTTGTTGGTACAAGCACGCAGGGTGCAAGATTATACGGACTCATGGTGAAAGCGCAAGGATCTTTGGTGGATCAAATGAGAGATATTTGATCACTTACCATAAGAAAGAGAGATTTATACAAAGAGAAAGTTATCCCCAATTGCTATTTATAGGGCGACTCAAGTACACTAGAACGCCTTTGCATATTTCATTTGGTGAATTATCACAAATCGGCAAGCCTGTGGATAAAAACCATAAAAACTGTGCAAAAGAAAGAGGATCTTCGTTTCATTTTGCGATATGATCCCCCGTCACGATCAGAATAGCCAGTCTGCGATCGTGAGTCACGATGTAAAAAAATCGTTGTCACCAAGAGTTGTTCCTTATTAAGAATTGAAGAGGAACGGTGTTGTGCACTTTGTATTTAGGCACACAGTGTTTAACTGCATTTTTCCTGTTTATTTTTTAGTCTTGTTTTTTTAGGGGAGTTCGCCGTGTCACTTTCGCTTTGGCAGCATTGTCTTGCCCGATTGCAGGATGAGTTACCTGCCACTGAATTTAGTATGTGGATACGTCCCTTGCAGGCAGAACTAAGCGATAATACGCTGGCGCTGTATGCACCTAATCGTTTTGTTTTAGATTGGGTGAGAGAAAAATACATTAATAATATCAACGCATTACTAGTGGATTTTTGTGGTTCTGAAGTCCCTTCCCTACGTTTTGAAGTGGGTAATAAACCGGTATCAACACGGACAACGGAAAGTATTCCTAAAGCTGTTGTGCATCCGACAGTCAATACGGCACCCACGTATAGTCAGTCTGTTCGCCCTAGCTGGGATAATCAACCCGCATCTCAACTGCCTGAGCTTAATTATCGTTCGAACGTTAACCCAAAACATAAATTTGATAACTTTGTTGAAGGTAAATCAAACCAGTTAGCAAGAGCTGCCGCGAGACAAGTTGCTGATAATCCTGGTGGTGCTTATAACCCACTTTTTTTATATGGTGGAACTGGGCTGGGTAAAACGCACTTGTTGCATGCTGTAGGTAACAGCATTATGGAACGTAAAGCAAATGCAAAAGTGGTTTATATGCATTCTGAGCGTTTCGTTCAAGATATGGTTAAAGCGTTACAAAATAATGCGATAGAAGACTTTAAACGCTATTACCGTTCTGTGGATGCGCTATTGATTGATGATATTCAATTTTTTGCCAATAAAGAGCGTTCACAAGAAGAATTTTTTCATACCTTTAACGCATTGTTAGAGGGTAATCAGCAAATTATTTTAACATCAGACCGTTATCCGAAAGAGATAAACGGTGTTGAAGATAGATTAAAATCACGCTTTGGTTGGGGATTAACGGTGGCGATTGAGCCACCTGAACTTGAAACTCGAGTGGCGATTTTGATGAAAAAAGCGGATGAAAACCAAATTCAGTTACCTGACGAAGTGGCCTTTTTTATTGCCAAAAGACTTCGTTCTAACGTCCGTGAGCTTGAAGGTGCATTAAACCGAGTGATTGCAAACGCGAATTTTACAGGTCGTGCGATTACTATCGACTTTGTACGTGAAGCATTACGTGATTTGCTCGCTCTACAGGAAAAATTAGTCACTATCGATAATATTCAAAAAACAGTTGCTGAATATTATAAAATTAAAGTTGCTGATTTACTGTCAAAGCGGAGATCCCGATCGGTTGCCCGTCCGAGGCAAATGGCAATGGCGCTGGCAAAGGAACTCACAAACCACAGCTTGCCTGAAATCGGGGATGCCTTTGGTGGTCGTGATCATACAACTGTTCTTCATGCATGCCGAAAAATAGAGCAATTGCGTGAAGAAAGTCACGATATCAAAGAAGATTTTTCTAACTTAATCAGAACATTATCATCCTAGCGCTATGAAATTTATCATTGAACGTGAACAGCTTCTTAAGCCGCTACAACAAGTGAGTGGCCCTTTAGGTGGTCGTCCTACCTTACCCATTTTAGGTAATTTATTGCTTAAGGTGACTGAAAACACTTTATCATTAACGGGAACTGACCTTGAAATGGAGATGGTGGCAAGAGTTAATCTTAGCCAATCTCATGAAATTGGCGCCACAACTGTTCCTGCGCGTAAGTTTTTTGATATTTGGCGTGGGTTACCAGAAGGTGCTGAAATCAGTGTTGAGCTCGATGGTGATCGCCTTTTAGTGCGTTCAGGTCGTAGTCGTTTTTCGTTATCAACCTTACCTGCATCTGATTTTCCTAACTTAGATGATTGGCAAAGTGATGTTGAATTTACCTTGTCTCAAGCAACATTAAAACGCCTCATTGAGTCCACACAATTTTCAATGGCGCATCAAGATGTGCGTTATTACCTCAATGGTATGTTGTTTGAAACTGAAAATACAGAATTACGCACAGTGGCAACAGATGGACACCGTTTAGCGGTTTGTTCAATGGATATTGGACAATCTTTACCTGGGCATTCTGTTATTGTTCCTCGTAAAGGTGTCATCGAATTGATGCGCTTACTCGACGGTGGTGGTGAAAGCTCACTGCAACTGCAAATCGGTAGTAATAATCTACGTGCTCATGTAGGTGATTTTATTTTCACCTCGAAATTGGTTGATGGACGTTTTCCTGACTATCGTCGGGTATTACCGAAAAACCCAACCAAAACAGTGATTGCGGGTTGTGATATCCTTAAACAGGCATTTTCTCGTGCTGCAATTTTATCAAATGAGAAATTCCGTGGTGTGCGTATAAATCTCACGAATGGTCAATTGAAAATTACAGCAAACAACCCAGAGCAAGAAGAAGCAGAAGAGATTGTTGATGTCCAGTATCAAGGCGAAGAAATGGAAATTGGCTTTAATGTCAGTTATCTCCTTGATGTCTTGAATACCTTGAAATGTGAAGAAGTTAAGCTGTTGCTAACGGATGCTGTTTCAAGTGTTCAAGTTGAGAATGTGGCAAGTTCTGCCGCGGCTTATGTTGTTATGCCAATGCGTTTATAATAGCCACTAAGATGATTTTATCCCGTTTATTGATCCGCCATTTTAGAAATATTGAACAAGCGGATCTGCCATTAGCGGATGGCTTTAATTTTCTTGTTGGGCCAAACGGAAGTGGTAAAACAAGTATACTTGAAGCGATTTATACCTTAGGACATGGACGAGCATTTCGTAGTTCTCAAGCAAATCGCGTGATCCAACATGATGAACATGAATTTATTCTTCATGGGCGCTTAAGTGGGCTTAATGACGAGAGCCGTGGCTATGCGATTGGATTGAGTAAAGATCGCGAAGGTAATAGCACGGTACGCATTGACGGAAGTGATGGTCATAAAATTGCAGAATTAGCTAAATTGTTACCGATGCAATTAATTACACCAGAAGGTTTTACCTTGCTAAATGGTGGGCCTAAATATCGTCGCGCGTTTATCGATTGGGGTTGTTTTCATAATGAACCTCGATTTTTCGCCGCATGGTCTGATTTAAAACGTGTTTTAAAACAACGTAATGCGGCACTAAGGCAAGCAACGTCTTATCGACAGCTGATGCCTTGGGATAAAGAGCTTATCTTATTAACGCAACAGATAAGTGAATGGCGAGCTCAATATACTGAAGATATCGCTAAAGATATTGAAGAAACGTGTCGTCTGTTTCTACCTGAATTTTCGCTGAAAGTCAGTTTTCAGCGTGGATGGGATAAAGAAACTGATTATGGTGAATTGCTAACACGTCAATTTGAACGTGATAAAATGTTAGCATACACCTCTCTTGGTGCTCATAAAGCGGATCTACGTATTAGAGCAAACGGCACGCCAGTAGAAGATATGTTGTCACGAGGTCAGCTCAAGCTATTGATGTGTGCATTGAGATTGGCACAAGGTGAATATTTCACTCGTAAGAATGGGCAAAGATGCCTGTATCTGCTCGATGATTTTGCTTCCGAATTAGATGCAAGTCGGCGTCAATTATTAGCCGAGCGTCTAAAATCTACGCAAGCTCAAGTGTTTGTTAGTGCGATAACACAAGGGCAAGTGAAAGATATGCTAGATGTAAATAGCAGGCTATTTAGCGTAGAACGTGGCAAAATAGAGGTTAAACCATAGGAATAAAGCGAGAAACGTTGATGTCGAATACATATGACTCCTCAAGTATCAAAGTATTAAAAGGGCTGGATGCGGTGCGTAAGCGCCCGGGGATGTACATCGGGGATACAGATGATGGAACCGGTCTGCATCACATGGTCTTCGAGGTGGTCGACAACGCAATCGACGAAGCCCTCGCGGGTTTCTGTGATGAGATAATTGTCACTATCCATTCAGATAACTCCGTCTCTGTTCGAGATGATGGTCGTGGAATTCCAACCGGCATTCACCAAGAAGAGGGTGTTTCAGCAGCAGAAGTCATTATGACGGTTCTGCATGCCGGGGGTAAATTCGATGATAACTCCTATAAAGTCTCTGGTGGACTTCATGGTGTAGGGGTTTCTGTTGTTAATGCGTTGTCTGAAAAACTTGAACTGACGATTCATCGCGATGGAAAAATCCATCAGCAAATTTATCGTCATGGTGTACCTGATGATCGCTTAAAAGTGATTGGTGATACTGAAAAATCTGGCACATTTGTTCGCTTCTGGCCAAGTCTTGAAACCTTTAAAGGTGAGACCGAATTCCAGTATGACATTTTAGCAAAACGTCTTCGTGAGTTGTCATTCTTAAACTCCGGTGTTTCTATCCGTTTAATCGATAAACGCGATAATCGTGAAGATCATTTCCACTATGAAGGCGGTATTAAGGCATTCGTTGAATACTTAAGCCGTAACAAAACACCGATTCATCAAAATGTATTTTATTTCTCAACTGAAAAAGATGGCATCGGTGTTGAAGTGGGGATGTTGTGGAATGATGGTTTCCAAGAGAATGTTTATTGCTTTACCAATAATATTCCACAACGCGATGGTGGTACCCACTTAGTTGGTTTCCGTACGGCAATGACACGTACGCTAAATAACTATATGGATAAAGAAGGCTTTAATAAGAAATCAAAAATTAGTGCAACGGGTGATGATGCGCGTGAAGGCTTGATTGCGGTTGTTTCTGTTAAAGTACCTGATCCTAAATTCTCATCGCAAACAAAAGATAAACTAGTTTCTTCAGAAGTTAAAACAGCAGTAGAAACGCTGATGAATGAGAAGCTGGTCGAGTATCTGTTAGAAAATCCAAACGATGCAAAAATTGTTGTCGGTAAAATTATTGATGCCGCTCGTGCTCGTGAGGCTGCGCGTAAAGCACGTGAGATGACACGTCGTAAAGGCGCATTAGACTTAGGTGGTTTGCCGGGTAAATTAGCAGACTGTTCGGAACGTGATCCTGCTTTCTCTGAACTGTACTTAGTGGAAGGGGACTCTGCGGGAGGCTCTGCCAAACAAGGACGTAACCGTAAAACACAGGCTATTCTTCCGTTAAAAGGTAAAATCTTAAACGTTGAGAAAGCGCGTTTTGATAAAATGCTAGCATCTCAAGAAGTCGCAACGTTAATCACTGCATTAGGTTGTGGTATTGGCCGTGATGAATATAACCCAGATAAGTTGCGTTATCACAGCATTATCATTATGACGGATGCTGACGTCGATGGTTCTCATATTCGTACACTATTACTGACATTCTTCTATCGTCAAATGCCAGAAATTATTGAACGTGGTCATATTTTTATTGCTCAACCACCGCTTTACAAAGTGAAGAAAGGGAAACAAGAGCAATATATCAAAGATGATGACGCGATGGACGAGTATCTGATGTCGATAGCACTTGATGGTGCGGCACTTTATATCAGTGAACATGCGCCAGCAATGCACGGTGAGCAACTTGAAAAACTGGTTGTTGACTACCATGCTGCACATAAAATTATTCGTCGTATGGAGCGTATTTATCCACTGAGCATGTTAAACAGCTTGGTGTATCACGCAACACTCACAGAAGAAGATTTATCTGACAAAACTAAAGTTGAAGAATGGATGAGTGGCTTGGTCAACCGTTTAAATAATACGGAAGAGCAAAGCAGTACTTATAGTTATACCATCACTCAAAACGATGAAAATCGTTTATTTGAGCCAGTATTACGTATCCGTACTTACGGTATCGATACAGACTATAAACTGGATTATGACTTTATCCACAGCAGTGAATATCAACGTATTACTCATTTAGGTGACATTATTGGTAACCTGATTGAAGAAGGTGCGATTATTGAGCGTGGAGAGCGCCGTCAGGCGATTTCAAGCTTTGAAGAAGCACTTGAGTGGTTAACAAAAGAATCACGTCGTGGTCTTGCTGTACAGCGTTATAAAGGTCTTGGTGAAATGAACCCAGAGCAGTTATGGGAAACCACGATGAATCCAGATACACGTCGTATGATGCAAGTGACCGTTAAAGATGCAATTGCAACGGATGAGCTATTTACTACGCTAATGGGGGATGCGGTTGAACCTCGTCGTGCCTTTATTGAAGAGAATGCGCTGAAAGCTGCCAATATTGATATCTAATTTTAGATTCGATAGATTAGAAAAAGCGGAGCCGTAAAAACGGCTCCGCTTTTTTGTTGATAATAATAACGCTTATCCGCGTTGTCCTATTAAACGGCACAGCATTTCGGTCACTAAATAGCTCTTTTCAAATGAGCTAATAGGCAAAAATTCAAAACGAGAGTGGAAATTCAATGCCCCAGTGAAATAGTTTGGTGTCAGTAATCCTCTTGCTGAAAGTGCAGAGCCATCTGTTCCTCCTCGCATTGGGATCACGTTAGGTTGAATGTCTAATTGTTTTAATGCTTCAAAAATAAGTTCGATAGCAGTGCGATCTTCCCCAATGGAGTCGCTGATATTGCTATACACATCGACAATTTCATAGTCGATTTGTGCACGAGGGTGGCGAGCACGTAGTAATTCAACAGATTGTGCAATGTATTGTTTACGTGCTTCATAGCTTTTCTTGTCGAAATCACGAATAGCCATTTTAATCACTGCATTATCAGGATTAGCGATTAAATCAGTGACATAGAAATAACCTTCACGATGCTCGGTGTGCTCTGGTGTATCAAAACGGTCAAAACAGCCAATAAAATCATGAGCAACACGAATTGGGTTTAATAAGACGTTTTTTGCGGACATTGGGTGTGCCGTAATACCTTTTACGGACACATTAATGGACGCTGCATTAAAGGTTTCATACACGACTTCTCCTAATGCACAGCAATCAATGGTGTAAGCAAAATCAACATTGAAGCGAGATAAATCCATCAATTTAGAGCCACGTAACCCAATTTCTTCATCAGGTACAAACGCCACATAGATATCACCGCAATCAAAATCAGCGTGTTGAAGTTTATCCATTAACGCCATAACCACGGTGATCGCCGCTTTATTATCAGCACCTAACACACTTGTACCATCACTGAAGATAATCTCTTCACCAATATAAGGTGTGGCTTCGGGGTGTTCTTGAGCTTTAAACCAGATATCCTTCTCTTTATTTAAGCAGAGATCGTTTCCCTCATAACGCAGTGTTTGCGGGTGAATGTCTGGCGAAATACCTACATCAACAGTATCAAGGTGGGCAACAAAGCCCACTTTCGGTGCATTCGGCTTATTGCCTGGCCTCATGGCATATAAAATGGCATGAGAATCGATATAGATATCTTTTAATCCATAAGTTTCTAACTCTTTAGCTAGTAATTTTGCTAACTCAAGTTGCCCTTGTGTGCTGGGTACCACAGATGCAGATGCATCACTTTGGCTTTCAATTGCCAGATAACGGAAGAAACGCTGTTCTAATTTTTGACCTAGGGTGTTCATTATCATGTTGTTCCTAATTCAGTTATTTTTATAAGTGTGAGCTAAGAGGCGGGTTGCCATGTATATCCGCTGTCAAAACCCAGAGGAATATCGAGCCCCCAGAAAATAAACAGTGTCGTTGTTAATACAATAAGCAAGCCAATAGTGAATGGGATCATCATTGAGCACAGTGTGCCGATACCTGCCCCTTTATAGTATTTTTGGCAATACATCAAAATGAGTGGATAGAATGGGAACATCGGTGTACTCACATTCATTGCGGAATCACTGACACGAAACGCGGCTTGCGTTAATTCAGGTGAAATACCGACAGCCATTAACATTGGTACTAAAACAGGTGCAATGACAGCCCATTTTGATGTTGCTGAGGTGATCATGATATTTAAAATCGCAGTGAGCAAAATCACCCCTAATACAGTCATACCTGAAGGCATATTAAGTGTACGTAGTAGTTCTGCACCCGATAACGCTAATAACGTTCCTAAATTTGAATGTTGGAAAGAGTAAAGGAACTGAGCTGCAAAAAAGGCAAAAACGATAAATGGGATCAGCGATTTAGTGATATTTTCCATTGCTTTGACGATATCTTTTGTGGAGGCAAAAGACTGCGTCATATAGCCATAGATTAATCCAGGTACAGAGAAGAAGATAAACAGTAAAGGCACAACAATTTGCATTATTGGGGCTTTAGGACTGGTTAAACTGCCTTCGGGTGAGCGTAGTGGTGAGGTTTCTGGTAATAACAGCGCAAATAAACCAATCCCCATTAAAATGACGGACCAACCCGCAAAACGGAATGCTCGTTTTTCTGTCGGTGTGATTTCACCGAGCTCTGCATCTTTGGTGTCAATACCAGAGGAAACAGGGCAGTTTTTATTTAACCAAGGTTCGACAATTTTTTCAGTGATATACCAACACGTTAAAATAACGCCAAATGTTCCGCCCACACTAAAAAAATAGTTACATAAAACGTTAACACTATATCCTGGCGCCATAATTTGCGCCGCTTCTTGAGTAAAGCTTTGCATTATGGGATCAATAATTGACGGTGTATAACTTGCGGTAAATCCACCCGCTAAACCCGCAAATGAGGCTGCGATACCAGCTAAAGGATGACGACCACTAGCATAGAACATCATCGCTGAGACGGGCATTAGAATAACGTAAGCGGAATCCGAGGCTAAGTGCGCAACGATACCAACAAATACAACCGTTGGCGTTAGCATTTTAGGAGAAATAAACGAAAGCATCTTTTTTAACGCCGTTTTAATAAAACCACTACTTTCTGCAATGCCGATCCCTAAAGTTGCAACAATCGTTATTCCAAGTGGAGGAAAGCTAATGAAATTTTTCACTGCACTTGTCACAAATAATATAATTTCTTCATATTGAAACATATTAATGACGGCGATTTTCTCTTTAGTCACTGGATGGAAATAATCAAAATGTACAAAAGAGAGAAAAAATGAGAATATCCAGCAGATCACTAAGGCGTAAACGAACAACATCGTAACATCAGGCATGATATTACCAATGCGCTCTACTCGGTTTAAAAAACCTTTTTTATTGGGTTGTGTTTGTGTTGTCATATTTATAATGCATCTTTTTATTAAAGTAATAAAAATCACCTTAAATAAATGGCAATACAAAGTAAATTTATTTTTAAATAATAAGTAGTTACCGTGATTTATATAAAATGAATAATATATTAGAAATTATTATATTTAGGTTTTTGTCGTCATTATTTTTCAGTTGTTAAAAAATGCTTTATTAATTTTTACACTCTGTTTTTAATAAAAATAGGTAGATTATGCTGAATATTCTGTCTGAATTCTTTAGCATTATTATTGAAAGTATCGCAGAAAACGTATTTTATAAAGAGTCATAAAACTAAAAATAAATAAAATATGAAAAATTAAAAAATAGTTTTATGAAAAAATAAGAATGGGATGTGGGCAATGAAGTGAATAACGATTGAGAATAAGAATATCAACCATTTCTATTTTCTAAAAATGGTCAATATTCTAAAGATTTAATATTAACGCAGAATATTCAACATACGACGTAAAGGCTCTGCGGCACCCCATAACAGTTGGTCACCCACAGTAAAGGCTGAAATAAATTCAGGGCCCATATTCAGTTTGCGAATACGTCCTACAGGTGTGCTCAATGTACCTGTTACGGCTGCAGGTGTTAATTCTCTAATCGTCAATTCACGATCATTAGGAATGACTTTTACCCAATCGTTATGACTTGCCAGTAATTGTTCAATGTCAGCAACAGGTAAATCTTTTTTTAGTTTTAGAGTGAATGCTTGGCTGTGGCAACGTAACGCACCAATACGAACACAAAGACCATCAACAGGGATAATATTTGAACCTGTGTTTAGGATCTTGTTCGTTTCAGCTTGTCCTTTCCACTCTTCACGGCTTTGACCATTTTCTAGTTGTTTATCAATCCAAGGGATCAAGCTACCCGCAAGAGGAACACCAAATTGATCTGTTGGCATCGTACCGCTACGCGTAAAGTTAGTCACTTTACGTTCAATATCTAAGATGGCAGAAGCTGGATTTTCGAGCTCTTTGACTACTTGATTATGTAAAGAGCCCATTTGTGACAGTAGCTCTCTCATATGACGAGCGCCAGCTCCAGAAGCGGCTTGATAGGTAGATACACTTGCCCATTCTACTAAGTTATTAGTAAATAGACCCCCTAATGACATCAGCATTAAACTGACCGTACAATTACCGCCAACAAACGCTTTAATCCCTTTATTTAAACTATCTTGAATATGTTGACCGTTAACGGGATCGAGAATAATCACGGCATCATCATTCATACGTAATGCGGATGCAGCATCAATCCAATAACCTTGCCAACCGGCTTGGCGCAGTTTTGGGTAGATTTCATTGGTATAGTCACCACCTTGGCAACTGATAATAATATCGAGTGATGCTAGGGTATCAATATCATAAGCATCTTGCAGAGTGCTACGGTGGTTACCATAAGCGGGTGCTGCTTCACCCAACTGAGATGTGGTGAAGAAAACAGGGTTTATCCCATCAAAATCACGTTCTTCAACCATTCTTTGCATTAAAACGGAGCCGACCATACCACGCCAGCCCACAAAACCAACATTTTTCATTGTAATTACCCTGTCTTTGTCTGTAGGAATAGTGAGAGACCTCACACTAACCTGACAAAATATAGAGGTAGGTGCAAGTGAATTTATTGATTATTGACCAAAGAATTAGAAGTGTTTCTTATAGTCTGCGTAGAGTTAACAAAAGAAAGCCACAGAACGAACAAATATCAATGAGTTGTTAAAAAAGAAAATGGACTCGCCATAAAAATGTAAGAATATTCTGTTATAGCTTATTTTGTTTTTTAGGATAAATAAAAATATATTCTTGTTTAAGAAAATAGAGTAAAAATAGAAAAATGTAAAATAGTGTAATATATAAGAAAAACGTATTTACTTAGAGGCCACTCCAAGCTTTATACTAAATGCTACTGTTTAATAGATGATTTATTTTCATAAATAAAAAATACTGGTGAAGGTTACTCATTGAATTTGAATTTTATTTTACTGCTTATTAAGTGGTATTAGGAGGCGAAATGGATATATCAACAGTCATTCCATTATCTACGTACTATTCGTATTTAAAACGGTTTGTGATTTCACCAACCACTATGGGTACTATTGCGCCTTCATCTCGTTGGTTATGTTATGAAATGTTGGATAAACTCAATTGGCAACGGGACATTCAAATTGCAGAGTTGGGGGCTGGCACAGGGGTTATTACCCAACAAATATTAAAAAGAATGTCGGTGGATTCTTCATTAGATGTTTTTGAAATAGAACCCAGTTTTGCAACAGAGTTAGATAAAATCGACGATAATCGATTAAGGGTTTATACCGCTTCAGCAGAAAAATTGAATAGTCATTATAATATGATTATTTCAGGGCTACCTTTTTTATCTATACCAAAGAAAACTGGCTTAAGAGTTTTAAAACAAGTACATAAAGAGTTATTAAAAACACAAGGCTGTTTTGTCTTATTTCAATATACAACTCGATATGAAAAAACGTTATCTCGTTATTTTCATTTAGAAAAGAAATTAGTCATGCTTAATGTTCCCCCTGCTTGGGTTTATTATTGCACGCCTAAAAATAATATAGGGTAAATAAAAAATTTACTCGATTTTTATATCATAAATGACCAATAAGAATAAATGTTATTTATTTAGATAAAGCGTGAGCAAGCAAAAGAATACTCTTTTCAATTTCATTTGTATTATGAGCCGCATACCCTAACAATACACCTTGTCTAGAGTAAGATTGAATACAGTAACGAGACAAAGGTTGTATGGCTAATCCAATATTTCGCGCTTTTTTTACAATATATTCTTCTGTATAACCTGGCTGCAACCAGCAGACAATATGGATACCTGAGTCAGTCGGTTCAACATGAAAAACATGAGATAGATGTGTTTTTATGGTATGAGTTAACACTTGATAGCGTTCATAGCAGGCTTTTCTTATCCTTCTCACATGGCGGGCGTAATGCCCTTGAGAAATAAATAGCGCTAATGTCGCCTGTTCTAAAAAACCTGAATGTGAGTCGGTGTAGTATTTAGCCGCTTTAAATGCATCAACTAAAGATAAAGGAACCACTAAAAAGCCTAAACGAAACCCGGGATACATCATTTTTGAGAATGTGCCAGCATAAATAACACGCTGATATTTATCTAACCCTTGTAGTGATTGAATGGGTTTAGTGTGATAACGAAACTCACTGTTATAGTCATCTTCAAAGATCCACACATTATTAGACGATGCCCACTCTAATAATGCGATACGACGTGAAAGTGAAAGCGTATTGCCCAAAGGAAATTGATGTGACGGGGTTGTAAAAATGAGTTTTGCTTCGGGACACTGTGCTATTCCTTGAGAAATATTCATTCCATTAATATCTGAACTAATAGGGTATGTTTTTATACCATAAGACGTGAAGATGCCTCGTGCGCTGTCATAACCAGGATCATCTAACCAAACAGTATCGCCCTCTTGTAATAGTACTCTAGTGGTGAGATTAATCGCTTGTTGCGTACCATTGACAATAACGATTTGCTCAGATTGGCAAGAAAGCCCACGAGTTGATTGAACATATTGGCATATCATCTCTTTTAATGGCGTGTAGCCTGTTGGCGAATTAAACGTTGCGAGTGCTTTTTTTGATTGTCGCCAAACCCGCCCTAATAATCTACCCCACAGTTCATGAGGGAAAAGATCCACACATCCAACACCAACATGAAAGATAGGACTGCTATTGATAGTGGGTTGTGATTGTTGCCAAAAAGCGTGTGCTTTTTGCATATTAGGATTAAGGGTGTCTAATGGGCTTTGTGGCTGAGGTGAAAAGGGAGGATAGGGTATTTTGTTCCACTTATCCGAAATAATGACATCAGGGATTGTGTTTGCAACAAAAGTCCCCGCTCCACGACGAGTAAATAAATAGCCTTCATCAATTAAACGTTCAAATCCTGCAATAACGGAGTTGCGAGAAATCGACATCATTTCAGCTAATGTACGACTAGATGGTAGACGACTGCCCGAAGATAAACGTCCCTCTAAAATAGCGTTTCTAATCGCGTGATAAACCTGTGAACCAATAGGTCCTTCTTCTAAAACAAGGTTAGGAAAATAGGCTGTTTTTTTCTGTTTCATAAAGTGGATCCTATAAAAACACAAAAAGTGTACCTTATTAAGAACCAAAGTTAAACGTACCATGACAACGATAGAAGACAGGGTGATACCTTATTTATGGCGTTTATAAGAGTAGAAGGAAGTGAAGCAATGAGCACAACAGCAATAACGGTTTCAATCCAATTAGTTGAACAAGTGCATTATGCACAATGGCTACCACATTGGTTAAATTATCAAGCATTTTATAACGTTGCATTATCGGAAAAAACAACATTAAAGACATGGGCGCGCTTTTTTGATGAAAAAGAGCCTGTTTATTGTGCTGTTGCAATGGACGGTGAAAAAGTATTGGGTTTTGTTCATTATCTTTTTCATCGTTCAACATGGGCTGAAAGTGATTTTTGTTATTTAGAAGATTTATTTGTTTCACCAGACACACGTGGCCGCCATGTAGGTAAGCAACTTATTGAGTTTGTTAATCAACAAGCAAAACAGCGTGGTTGCGCTCGCTTATATTGGCATACACAGGAAACCAATTTACGTGGTCAGCGCTTATATAATTGGGTCGCTGAAAAGCCAGGTGTGATTGAATATCGTATGGCGCTGTAAAAGCATGTTAGGTAGGGCCGATAGGGGAGAAAATAGGGGGTAATAATTACCCTCTATTTTTTGAGTTAGCATTATTTATAAGATTTAATTTGGGTTAATTAAACGCTTGTTGGCAATAAAATTCATTGCCAACTTTTTTTGCTTCTTCACATGCTTGTTTCATTAATTCATCAGCTTTTTGTTTATTTGGCTCGATAATATGATATTGACCAGAAAACATAAAAGAGGCCATGGCTTGAGCAAATCCCTCAAACGTCATTTCATTAGCTTTTGCAAACCACATATTGGCTTTCTCCGTATCTACGGGCACATTGCCAACACCACTATAGATAACTCCTAACCAAATTGGAGCGTAAACAAGTTCTTGTTGATGAGTCGTTGCGACTTCTTCTAATAATACAATCGCTTTTTTGTGATCTGTTTCGCCAGATAATGGCGCAATGAGAGCGGTTGCTAAACTTATTTTACCTCTTAGGCTCCCTTTATTTACCGCGAGAGTGGCTAATTTCTTTGCTTCGATATAATTATTTTTAAAATAAGGATCGGCATTAAATAAGTAGATATCAGCAAGTAGTGCGTAGGCATCAGCATAATCACTTTTTATCGCTTCATTTGCCCACAGTTGTGCATTTAGTAGGTTTTTTTCTACCCCGGTGCCCATGAGATACATTTCAGCTAATTGATATTGAGCCTGTGCATCATGGTTTACTGCTGCTTTGCGAGTATTTTCAAATTTTATTTTGTCTTGTTCTTCAAAATTAGCCTGCAAAGAAAAAGAGAAAAAAAGTGTAATTAGACTGATAAAGGTCGAAATATATTTAATAAATGTCATGTAGAGTACCGTTTGTAATGATTTTGAAAATCTTACCAAGAATAATGGTATAAAAGCAGTTTATTTCTTCGGCTTAATCAAATAAATAACAATATTGGGAGAGCGATAATGGCGATTGACCTTAGCAATCTTGTCACTGAAAGTAGAAATCATAACAGTGAAAATATAGACACGCTTTCAACATTAGATATGCTAAAAGTCATTAATAATGAAGATAAAAAAGTGCCATTAGCCGTCGAAAAAGTGTTACCTGAAATAGCTCAACTCGTTGATAAAGTCGCCACGGCTTTTACTCAAGGTGGTCGTCTGATTTATTGTGGTGCTGGCACATCAGGACGATTAGGGATCTTAGATGCCAGTGAATGCCCGCCAACCTACGGTATACCTCATGAAATGGTGATTGGTTTAATTGCGGGTGGGCATAAAGCGATTTTACAAGCTGTCGAGAATGCTGAAGATAATGCTCAATTAGGTGAAGAGGATTTACGCCAACTTCATTTTAACGATAAAGATATTTTAGTGGGTATTGCGGCAAGCGGTCGAACACCGTATGTGATGGGGGCCTTGCAATATGCAAAATCACTCGGAGCGATAACGGGAGCGATTAGCTGTAATCCTGAAAGCCCAATGGCTAAACTTGCGGATATTGCGATTACACCGGTTGTGGGCGCTGAAGTGATAACGGGTTCATCACGAATGAAAGCGGGTACAGCACAAAAACTTATTTTAAATATGATCACGACAGGTGCGATGATAAAAATTGGTAAAGTTTTTGGTAATTTAATGGTGGATGTTGAAGCGACTAATGCCAAATTGGTTGAACGTCAAATTCATATTGTAATGCAAGCAACAGAGTGTGAAAGAGCTATCGCTGAAGCAGCATTATCACAATGTCATCGTCACTGTAAAACGGCAATTTTAATGATCCTTGCAAACGTAAATGCACAACAAGCCACACAAATGCTTAATCAAAATAGTGGGTTTATTAGAAAGGTGTTGGGTGAGTGATTTTTATTTATTAAATAGAAAGTTAAATTTTATTCTTGATAAAAGCCAGTAAATACAAGGTATCTACTGGCTTAATGATGGGCTGTAAACCGCTAAGAAATCTTACTCAATATTTTGGATCTGCTCGCGCATTTGTTCAATTAAAACTTTTAATTCAATGGCTGAATTGGTGACTTCTGTATTAATTGATTTTGATGCTAACGTATTCGATTCACGATTAAATTCTTGCATCATAAAATCAAGACGACGACCTACTGCTTCTTTTTTCACAAGAATTTTGCGTGTTTCTTTAACGTGAGCTTCTAATCTATCTAGCTCTTCAGCGACGTCTAAACGTTGCGCTAACATCACGAGTTCTTGTTCTAAACGATTATTGTCGATTTGAACTTGAGCCTCTTCTAATTTGCTTGTTAAGCGCTCACGTTGCCAGAGTAATATTTCTGGCATTTGGGCTCTTACTTTCACTACTTCTGCACTAACCGCATCTAAACGTTGTTCGATAAGTGCTTTGAGTGATTGTCCTTCGGTTTCACGGCTAGCAATAAAAGCATCAATCGCTAAATCTAATTCGGCTAAAAGTTCAGTCCCAATCGCATCTAAATCTTGCTCTTGTGCTGAAATCACACCCGGCCAACGTAAAATATCAAAGGGGTTGATAGTCCCTTCATGGCTATGACTTTTTACCCAGTTGGCAGAAACAATCAGTTGTTTTGCCAGATTTTCATCAAGATTAAGTTCGCCTTGAAAGCGGGCATTAAGATCAAAGCGTAAGTTACATTCAATTTTACCACGCGTTAAGCGATTACGTAGACGTTCACGAATAACAGGCTCTAAACTACGTAATTGCTCAGGCAAACGAATATAAGTTTCAAGGTAACGTTGGTTTACGGAACGCAGTTCCCATGCAGCGCTACCCCAGTCTTTTTTGATGTCTCGGCGGGCAAAAGCGGTCATGCTACGGATCATAATAGGGTCTCAATAGTGTAAAAGATGGTACGATTATAACCTTAGGCATCGATACAGGATAGGCATAAGCGATTTTAGGTCGTATAATGCGCCCCCAATATGTCAGAGAAAGCGGAGATAACACCATGCGTCCAGCAGACAGACAAGCAAACCAAGTACGTCCTATTACCATCACTCGTCATTATACAAAACATGCTGAAGGTTCTGTATTAGTCGAGTTTGGTGATACTAAAGTCTTGTGTAACGCCACTGTGGAAGACGGTGTACCACGTTTTCTTAAGGGACAAGGGCAAGGTTGGGTAACCGCAGAATACGGTATGCTTCCTCGCGCAACCAATAGCCGTAATGCACGAGAAGCGGCTCGTGGTAAACAAACTGGCCGTACTATGGAAATCCAGCGTTTAATTGCACGCTCATTACGTGCTGCGGTTGATTTAAAAGCATTGGGTGAATTTACCATTACTATTGATTGTGATGTTATTCAAGCTGATGGTGGTACTCGTACAGCTTCTATCTCTGGTGCTTGTGTGGCATTAGTTGATGCATTAAATAAAATGGTTGAAGAAGGTAAGCTGAAAAAAAGCCCGCTTAAATCAATGGTAGCTGCAGTCTCTGTGGGGATTGTTGATGGTGAACCATTATGCGATCTTGAATATGTTGAAGATTCCGCAGCAGAAACCGATATGAATGTGGTGATGATCGATGATGGTCGTATGATTGAAGTTCAAGGTACGGCCGAAGGCGCGCCATTTAGTCATGAAGAATTGCTTGCTTTACTCGCCCTTGCGAAGGGGGGATTAGAGAAGATATTTGAAGCGCAAAAAGAGGCGCTTAAGCAATAGATTTTATATTTAAGGCGACTGAGAAGTCGCCTTTTTTATGCCTAAATTTTGTCATCAAGTAACGTAGAGAGGAGAAAAAAATGAAAGCCTACCAACGCCGCTTTATCGAACTAGCATTAGCAAAAAATGTTTTGAAATTTGGTGAATTTACACTGAAATCAGGACGAGTGAGTCCTTACTTTTTTAATGCCGGTTTATTTAATACAGGGCGTGATTTGGCTTTACTGGGGCAATTTTATGCACAAACATTATTAGATAATAATGTACCTTGTGATGTGTTGTTTGGGCCCGCTTATAAGGGGATCCCTATTGCAACCACAACGGCAGTCGCATTAATTGAACATCATGACATTGATATTCCTTATTGCTTTAATCGCAAGGAGGCGAAAGATCATGGTGAAGGAGGAACATTAGTAGGAAGCCCATTAAAGGGTGATGTTGTCATTGTGGATGATGTTATCACAGCAGGTACTGCTATTCGGGAATCAATGGAAATTATTAAACAGCATGATGCAACGCTTTCGGCTGTGCTATTAAGCTTAGATAGACAAGAAAAAGGACGAGAAAAACTTTCTGCCATACAAGAGCTAAAACGTGATTATCAGTGCCAGGTGTATTCAATTATTACCTTAGATGATTTAATCAGCTATTTAAACGAGAGTGAGACGTTATCTGAACATTTACCTGCGGTTAAAGCTTATCGTGAGCGCTATGGCGTTAATTAATAAAGTCAAAATACGATAAATGAAAGGTTAATTCTAAATAAAAAAAAGCCCTCGCCCAATAATGGGCGGGGTGAGTAGTACAATGAATCTTCTGTGATAATTACCACAGATGTTGAAATATAAAAGGACTTTTACAGCAGGGGCAAAGCGATTTGCTAATGCCACAATGTAGGAACTGCACGAATGCCATTCCGGATAAATATATTGAGGTACTTCTGTACCAGAGGATGCATGTTAACACAAATAAGAAAAAAACGGCATATTTGTCAATTTCAAATTCTTGAGTTAAATCACGAGTCCATCAATTCATTGTAACTGTGCCAATATTAATGGCCAACGCGCTTCAAATTCTTGGGTCGGGTGATAACGAAATTCAGTGCGTACAAAGCGCGCTAGCATGCCTTCACAAAAAGCGAGTAATTGTGAGGCGATCAAGGCTTCATCGTGTAAGAAAGTACTACCTTCACGAATTTTACGCTCTTTGATAACTTGTCGAAGTTGAACTTCAATGCGCTCATAAAGTTGATTTATACGACCTTGTAATCTATCTTGCTCAAACATCAAAGCATGACCCGTTAAAATACGAGATAGGCCTGGATTTTTTTCAGCAAAACCGAGGATCAAGATAAGAATTAAGCGAATTCTTGCTATCGTTTCTTTCTCGTCTTTTAAGATCAAATTAATACGAGAGACTAAGCTGTCTTCGATAAACTCAATCAGGCTATCAAACATTTTGGTTTTACTTGGGAAATGTCGATAGAGTGCCGCTTCAGATACACCGACAGTGGCTGCAAGTTTTGCCGTTGTAATGCGTTGGCTACCATCACTTGACTCTAACATTTGAGCTAGTGATTGTAAGATTTCATCCCGTCTATTTCTTTTCTTTTTGGTTTCTTTTTTTTCTGCCATGACTGATAAGGCCCCTGCTAAAAGCAAAACAAATCAGTAAACCTTTGCACTCAAATTTTCAGTGCAAAGGGAGTGATATCGTCATTGAAATAATTAATGCAAGACGTCGTTATTATTGGCGGCCGGAATGACCAAAACCACCACTACCGCGTTCCGTTGCGGTAAAATCTTCAACAATATTAAATTCAGCTTGAACAACGGGCACGATAATCATCTGAGCAATGCGCTCACCGGGTTCAATAGTAAACGCTTTTTGGCCACGATTCCAAACTGATACCATCAGTTGGCCTTGATAGTCAGAATCAATCAATCCCACTAAATTACCTAATACAACACCGTGTTTATGGCCTAAGCCTGAACGAGGAAGCACCATTGCTGCTAAACCTTCATCGGCAATATGTACAGCAAGACCTGTCGGTAATAATTCAGTTTGCCCCGGTTCAAGGATCAATGGTGCATCAAGGCAAGCACGTAAATCTAAACCAGCAGAGCCTGTTGTGGCATAAGCAGGAAGTGGATATTCTTGACCAATACGAGCATCAAGAATTTTAACATCAATTTTTTTCATCATAGTGTTTGGCTATCTCATCAAGTAGGCGATGGCTAAGTTGTGCTTTACTACTGTGTGGTAAACGCGTTTCTCCATTAGCCCAAATAAGGTGTAATGCATTATTGTCACTGTTAAAGCCTTGATTTTCTAATGAAACATCATTGGCACAGATTAAATCGAGCTGTTTCTGTTCTCGTTTTTTGCGGGCATATTCTTCCACATTCTGGGTTTCGGCTGCAAATCCAACAACAAAAGGGCGGTGCTCAATCATTTTTCCAACACTGGCGACAATGTCGGGGTTTTTTACCATAGTGATGGTGACTTCATCACCTTGTTTTTTTATTTTTTCAGTGGCGACAAGTTTAGCGCGATAATCTGCAACAGCCGCACAACCAATAAAAATATCTTGTGAAGGCGCGAGCGTCATCACTTGTTCATACATTTCTTGTGCGCTTTCAACGTCAATACGTTTAACACAAACGGGTGTCGGTAATGTGACAGGGCCTGCGATAAGAGTGACATCAGCACCACGTAATGCAGCAGCTTGTGCAATTGCAAAGCCCATTTTTCCAGAGCTATGATTACTGATAAAACGTACGGGATCTAATGCTTCACGCGTTGGTCCTGCTGTTATCGTGATCTTTTTACCTGCAAAGTCTTGTGGTTGTAAAGCAAGTTGTTTTTCAGCTAAAGAGACAAGCTCTAAAGGATCTAACATTCGCCCAGGCCCTACATCACCACAAGCTTGGCTACCAGAATCGGGTCCCCAAATTAAGTAGCCTCGTTGTTCTAAAGTAGATACATTTTCTTGTGTGATCGTGGCTCTATACATTTGTTGATTCATTGCTGGTGCAATAGCAATAGGGGCACTACTCGCTAAACAGAGAGTGGTGAGTAAATCATTTGCCATCCCGACGCGTAAACGAGCAATAAGATCAGCTGTCGCGGGTGCTAGCAGAATGAAGTCAGCCCATTTGCCTAATTCAATATGTCCCATTGCTGCTTCTGCTGCGGGATCAAGTAGGTCATCTGCAACAGGAAAGCCAGAAACCGCTTGTAATGATAATGGTGTGACAAAAGCATGTGCCGCGGGTGTCATTACAACACGGACAATAGCACCTTTATCACGTAAACGGCGAACAAGTTCAGGTGCTTTATAGGCCGCAATACCACCACTAATACCAAGAATAATCTTTTTGTTGTGAAGTGTAGTCATGATGAAATGCCTAAGTACATAAATAATTGTCCGCAATTTTACCACAAGGTATCCGTGAATTCGGAATTCTATGTAACTTCATGTTTTATTGATTAAATTTTTGTGGGTTATCTCGCACAATTTTGGTTGGTGTCTTTTTCATACAATATAAGCAGTTTATAGTAAATGAACTGTATAAAACAACAGTTGTTTTATGATTGGCATTTTATGAAGAGTAATGAAAAATAATAATGTGATTAATATAAATAAAATCAATGACTAACTTTATAACCTTTACTCAATAAGGAGCCCAAGGATGGAAAATCAATCGGTTAGTGAGCTTTTACCTAGAGAAAAATTGTTGCTTTATGGCGTGGGATCCCTCTCTGATATTGAGTTGCTTGCGCTTTTTTTACGTACAGGAACCTATGAAAAATCAGTATTAGAGTTGGCGGCTTTTTTACTAAAAGAGTGTGGTTCTCTGTATCATGTTCTAAATGCTGATTATGAAACGTTAGGGCGTTTTAAAGGTGTAGGGATCGGTAAATTTACCCAGCTACAAGCAATTAATGAAATGGCGCAACGCTTTTCCACAACACAATTTATGTATAGAAATGTGCTATCTTCCTCTGAAGATACAAAGCATTACTTACAAAAATTACTGCATTGGCGAGACCGAGAAGTGTTTGTGGTGCTTTTTCTTGATAATCAAAATCAATTGATTGCTTTTGATGAAATGTTTAAAGGTACAATTAATCGAGTCGAAGTTCATCCTAGAGAAATTGTTCGCCAATCAATAAAAAAGAATGCAACATCTATTATTCTTGCTCATAATCACCCTTCTGGTATTTGTGAACCGAGCCTTGCCGATAAACAATTAACTGAAAAAATTTTTACAGCTTGTCAGTTAGTAGGCGTAAAAGTACTCGATCACCTTGTAATAGGGCATGATAACTGTGTTTCTTTTGCAGAGCGTGGTTGGTTGTAGCAAATATTTTTGTAATTATTGTCAATCTTTATTTGTACGGGTCTTGAGCGTTGAGGCCATTGGGCGTATACTACGCCACCTTTGAGGATCTTGGGTTTGGCGAGAAGAGCCTATCTCAGCAAGTTTTTTCTGAGGTGTTAACACAGTTTTTCAATCGTTAAAAGTTGCTGAGATGGGCTCCAAAGCCTGACGAGGCGGTCAAACCTGATACTAAAGCTCGAGCTGATTAGATTTTTGGAGAATAGACATGTCCCGAGTCTGCCAAGTTACCGGCAAGCGTCCTGTGAGTGGAAACAACCGCTCTCACGCATTAAACGCGACTAAACGCCGTTTTCTGCCAAACCTGCACTCTCACCGTTTCTGGGTTGAGTCTGAGAAACGTTTCGTAACTCTACGTGTATCTGCTAAAGGTATGCGTGTGATTGATAAGAAAGGCATCGAATCTGTATTAGCAGATTTACGTGCCCGTGGTGAGAAGTTCTAAGGAGCTGAAAAATGGCTAAAGGTATTCGCGAGAAAATTAAACTCGTCTCTTCTGCTGGTACAGGTCACTTCTATACCACTACGAAGAACAAACGCACTATGCCAGAAAAACTGGAAATGAAAAAATTCGATCCAGTTGTTCGTCAACATGTGCTTTATAAAGAAGCTAAAATTAAATAATTTCAGTTTTCTTAAAAAACCCGACCTTTGTGTCGGGTTTTTTGTTATATGAGGTTTGCTAAGTATAACAAAGTAAAGCTATTGTGATCTTCGTTTACTCTTTAGTTATACTATAGTTCTTTTGAATCATCAGGTGAATGGATTGCGGATGAGTAAGTCAGTGCTATCAATATTACATACAGAATCATCTTGTGGGTGGGGTGGTCAGGAAATTCGTATACTGACAGAAGCTCAAGGCATGATCCGTAGAGGACATAAAGTTGCACTTGTGTGTTGTCCCACCTCTAAAATTGCTAAAGCCGCACCTGATTATGGTATTGAGGTTTTTACATTACCTGTTGAAAAAAAACGTGCCTCTGCATTAAAAGCACTTCGTCAATGGCTGAAATTACATCATCACCAATTTGATGTTATTAATACCCACAGTTCTACCGATGCATGGCTAGTGGCTGTTTCTTGTGCCACATTGCGCCATTCACCGGTTATTGTCCGTACTCGACATGTTTCTACCGATGTTTCTCGTTCACTGCCCACTCGCTGGCTTTATCTTTCATCTAGTGCTCATATTGTAACAACAGGTGAGAAATTACGTTATACATTGCATGAACATAATCGATTTCCATTGGAAAAGATGACATCCGTACCTACTGGTATTGATTTACAACGTTTCTTTCCACAGGATAAACAGCATGCCAGAGAGAAAATAGGTATCCCTAATAAACCAACGTTAGGGATAGTGGCGACTATGCGAGTATGGAAAGGACATAAATATTTAGTTGAAGCATGGAAATCGTTACACCAGCAGTTTCCCGATTGGCAATTAATTTTTGTCGGTGATGGACCTCAGCGTAAAAATTTAGAGCCGATGGTTAAAAAGGCAGGATTAGCGCAAAGTATTTTCTTTTTAGGTAATCGTGATGATGTGCCTGATTGTTTAAATGCGATGGATTTATTTGCATTACCTTCTTTTGGTAACGAAGGTGTACCTCAAGGTATTATGCAAGCAATGGCCTGTGGTTTACCTGTTGTTTCTACAACAGTGGGTGCGATTAGTGAAGCTGTGATTGATAGTAAAACGGGTTTTACTTTGCCTCCTCAGGAACAAGAGATACTGACGAGTTATTTAGCTAAATTAATGGGTTCAGAACAATTACGTGAGCAGATGGGGAAAGCTGCGCTTGAACATGCTGTTTTACGATTTGGCTTAGATAATATGCTAGATAAAATGGAAAAGATCTTTATTCAGGCAATTAATGATAAAAATAAATCAGTATGATTAATGTTGATAATAAAGTTAAGAAACGATTATTTCTACTTGTCATACTTGAAGTGATAGCGTTGCCGACTACGTTTATTCGCGCAAGTCATATACTTATGTCTGCGCCCAGATCTTTTTAAGGAATAGATCCACATGTTGCCGAGCTACACCTTGAATTGATTTAAAGTATCTATTATCAACTGAGTGTATTCATTCCATTGATGAATATTTGTAATACTTTTTAGTGTATAGTCTGAGAAGTAAAGGTATCATTTAAGCTAAATAAAAAGCATATGGATCCAAATAATATATTGGTTATAGCGATAGCCCGTTTCGGTGATACATTACTTATCACGCCGGTTATCCATGCATTAAAACAGCGCTGGCCTAATGCTCATATTCATGTGCTTGCACATAAACGTAGCGCATGCATTCTTGAGCATAATCCCGATATTGATTGTATTAGACATTTTTCTAAAAAAAGAGCCGTTTGGGCGGGTTGGTTACCCCATAAACCTTATGATTTAGCACTAGTATATGGCAATGATAGTGCGCTGGTGAGTTATGCTCGTCGTCAATCTCACCATACAGTGGCTTTTGCTGATAATAAGTCACAACAGCAAAATGATGTGACTTGGGTTGAACGCCCTAAAAAACTAATGGTGGCACAGAAAGAACGTGCCTTATTAATTAATGCATTAGGGATTTATCCGAGTTGTTGGCAGTTACGCTACTTTATCAGTGATGAAGAAGCGGATTTTGCACAACAGTTTTTAATAGATAATTCATTAATTAATAAGAATATTATTGGTTTTCAATTACAAAGTTTTCCAGCTAAAGCCTATAGAGATTGGCCTGTGGATAACTTTCTGCAATTAGCAAAGCAGATTATTACCCATGACGCGAGTACGTATTTCTTGCTATTAGGTAGTAAAGAAAGTGAACAACTTTCCATTGATTTAGCTAAAAAAATGGGTGAAGAGCGCTGTTTAGCCTTAGCTGGTCGAGTTTCAATGCGACAAAATGCGGCAATTATGGCAAATTTATCGCTTTATGTTGGGGTAGATACAGGACCCACACATTTAGCAGGGGCTTTAGATATCCCAATGGTGGCGTTATACCATAGCTATCACCCTGGGTGCTATTTAGCGCCATTACAACATTCTTGTTGTCAGGTTATCCAACATCCAACCTCGTTGGAAAATGCGCGTCGTGAAGACAATATGGCTGACATATCAGTCGAAGAAGTGTGGAATGCAGTGCGTAATATCATTAATGGAATGAAGGTGAAAAGTAATCCATGAAGATCGGTATAATTGATGTCACAATCACCATGTCTTATGGCGGGATCCAAACAGCGGTTTGGGAACTGGCTAAGCAGTTGCATGATGCTGGGCATGAAGTTCATCTTTATGGTGGCAATGGTGATATCCGACACAATCTGGCAGGACGCCAAATACAGGTTCACACTTACCCTTATACACCAAGAGATAACGTGATTGATCTTGGTGGGCGTTTTCGTCGTATTGTTGAGCGTTATACTTTTGCACGACATGCGAAAAAAGAGGTGATCAGCCAACATTTTGATTGGGTGATTTTAACAAAACCATTTGATTTTTTTTGGCCTTCTATGATGCCTAAATCATCCTCAACGCGTTTTTGCTATATGAGTGGAGGAACCAGTTTTTTTAAAGGCGATCGCAGATTAGGTAAAAAAATTTCAGCATGGGTTGCATGTAGCCACTTTAATGCTTGGCAAATCCAACACCATTTTAAGCAGTTTCCTAGTGTGATTTATAATGGTGTGGATATTGAAAAATTTAGACCTATGACCACGTCGTTGCGTGAGCAATTAGGAATTAATGAGTCTACTTTTTTACTTTCATTTGCTGGCCGGTTAGTGGGTTGGAAAGGCTTAAGTGTGGCTATCGATGCCATTGAAAAGCTAAAAGGTGAAGATGTTAAATTGCTCATTATCGGTGCCGGCGATGATCTTGAGCGATTGAAAAGCAAAGCGACAGCCAAAGGTCTTGCTGAACAAGTGATTTTCCACCCCCCCGTTGAACATAATACATTACCGGAATTTTATGCAGCCAGTGATGCGGGTATTTTTCCGAGTACAGGAGATGAAGCCTTCGGTATTACGATTGCAGAAGCGATGGCGTGTGCAAAACCTGTCATTGCTAGTCATATTGGGGGAATTCCTGAAGTGGTGGGTAATGAAGGCTCTGCTGGATTACTGGTGGCACCGGGAAATGCCGATGAAATTGTGATGGCAATTAATCATCTTCGTACATTATCGGATAGAGGTAAAAGCATGGGAGAGAAGGCACGCCTGCGTATAAAATCACGTTATACTTGGCAACATTCTGCGCAACGTTTATTACAGGCATTGGCGTCATAATAATGAAAATTGCCTATCTTGATCCTTATCCTGTTCCTGATTTACGTGTGGCTTCATTGCAAATATTGCAAAATGTGGATGCATTTGCCCGAGCTGGCGCTCAAGTGACATTAGTCACACCCAAAGGACAATATCGAGATAGCGATATATTAGGTCGTTCAATACATGTTAATGCTAGCCTAGTTGCTTTAAGAGATATTCGTCGTAAATGGTATTTTCCATTTAATTCACAAAAACTTTTCTCATTACAGATAGCTCGGTGGATAAAGCAAAATAATATTGATGCTTTATTTACCCGTAACTTAAAACTCGCGTGTTATCTTTGTGAAAATCATCCAGAAATTCCTCTCTTTTTTGAAAGTCATGAAATTTTCGCTCAATCTTTTGCAGAGTCTCATTCATTTGAGAAAAAAAAGAATCGTGCAAAATATCATAAACTATTAAAAATGGAGAAACTCGTTTACAGCCGAGCGACAGGCATATTTGTTCTTACTTCATTATTAAGAGATGATATTGTTTCGCAATATCAAGTTTCTACACCAATAACAGTGGTTCCTGATGGCGTAGATTTACATGCTGTAGCTGATCATCAGATAGCGCCTTCTACAGTAAATAAAACTATTACGGAAGTGCTCTATTTAGGCAGTTTGCATAAATGGAAAGGGATCCCTACCATGATGCGAGCAATGAAATACCTGGATAACGCACGGTTGAATATCGCAGGGGGAACGCCGGAGCAGATTGGTGGATTAACCTTATTAGCTCAAGAAATGGACGTAAAAGACAAGGTCAATTTTTTGGGATTTATTGATCCCAAAAAACGCTTTAATACGATTGCTCAGCACGATATCTGTGTACTCCCGCTTACGTTAACCAGCATTGGAAGCCGTTATACTTCACCACTCAAGTTATTTGAATATATGGCTATGGAAAAGCCTGTGGTGATTTCAGATTTTCCCTCAATTCGTGATGTGGTAGATGAAAGAGCGGTAAGTTTTGCAGATAGTGGTGATGCACAAAGTTTTGCAAAGCAGATAATACAGTTAAGAGATAACCCGCAACGGGCAAGTGAAAAAACAACTCATGCCCGTTCTCTTGTTGAAAATTATTACAACTGGGATAAACGGGCTGAGGTTATTCTAAAAACAATAGAGACGTTAATTCAATAAGTTATTGTTGTTTATCTGGCGGTGTTGCTGATGGATTATTACGTAAAGCATGACGCAATGCCAACATTAATCCCACTAAAATACCCACTTGATTAATATACGCATTTTCAAATAACCCTCTCAATACATAGACCCCTAAAAATGACATCAGTAATACAAGAGAGGCTTGGCGAATAATCCCGTGATTTTTTCTTATTAGCTGGATACCTTGGGCAATAATCGAAGAGCAGAAATAAAGAATACCAAATAGCCCCAAAATACCGCCCGCAAACCAAAAAGCTAAAAAGATGTTATGGGGTCCTATAGAATATTTAAATACCCAATTTGGATAATCTTTAGTACGTTCATTATAGATGTTATGGTAAACCTGATTGCCATAGCCATAACCTTTTATGGGGTGTTCTAAAATAAGATCTAAAGCTGAGCCTTGAGTGCCGTTATCAAAACGTAATCCACTATTAGTTTGAGTTAATTTATGTTGAAGTAATTTACTGATAACGGGATTTGTCGGTAAATTTGTTGCCCCAATAAATAATAAGGCACAGGTTAATGCACTTATTATCATCAGTAACCATTGGCGATTAATAACTAAAATCAGTAAAGTACTTATAGCTAAAGCGACCCATGCGCCTCGTGCTAAGGTTCCTAATATAATAAAAATAAACGATAAACTAATAATGGTTAACAATAACCAATTAATAATAGAATTTCGTTTTTTTACCGCCCATAAAGCTAATATAATGGGAAAGAAAAAAAGAAGAGCGTAGGAAATGTCTCTATGTTGTGATTGGCTCTCCGTTGTAAATGGTAAAATATTTCTTTTATACTCCAAATAATACTGCACTAACTCCTTAACCATAATTACCAACAACCCAATCGCAAAAGCCACCATCACCATCTTGGCAATATCAGTAGGTTTCTCTTTATACAGCACAATCGGAAAGGTCACGGCAAAAAGCAGTAAGCCATTGAGTATGGGCTTATTAATCTCTTTTATACTGATGCTGGGCTCGACAGAAATCACGATGGAATAACCAATTACCAGCAATAAAAATAGCAACGAGAATGACAGATTATTTTTAAATATCTTACAGATAGCCTTAAAGTCACGTATCAGATACCACAGTGCTGTTGCACCAATCAATCCCATTACAATATTTTTATAACGGGTGATATCTGGTAAGTAGATCAATATAATGTAAAGCCCAACAATGGATAAATTCCAAAGGGATTTTTTACTACAGTTTTTAAACACCATCATAATAATCTGCTATCGTCCTTTATGCTTTTAGGGAAGCTGATCATACAATAAAAATGATGTTATCGCTGTATCTCTTATCTGATAATCATGGAGCCACCTGTGCCTGAATTACCGGAAGTTGAAACCAGTCGCCGAGGTATTGAACCTCATCTTGTAGGCAATGTGTTGCACTATGCTATTGTGCGTAATAGCAAATTACGCTGGCCGGTCTCTGAAAAAATAAAAACCTTATTGAATGAGCCTATTTTAAGTGTGAAACGTCGCGCTAAGTATCTGTTAATAGAGCTTAATACTGGGTGGATCATAATCCATTTGGGGATGTCGGGAAGTGTGCGTATTTTATTAGAGGAACAGCCTGAAGAGAAACATGATCATATCGATTTAATTTTCCGAGATGGCAAAGTTCTGCGCTATACCGATCCGCGACGCTTTGGTGCTTGGCTATGGTGTGAAGATTTAGCCACAAGCTCTGTATTAGCCCACTTAGGGCCAGAACCGCTATCTGATGAATTTAATACGGAATATCTCTATCAACAGTGCAAAAATAAAAAAACAGCCATCAAGCCTTGGTTAATGGACAATAAGCTAGTTGTTGGTGTCGGCAATATTTATGCTAACGAAGCGCTATTTTCATCGGGTATTATGCCTGATAGAAAAGCCAATAGCTTAACACTTGAAGAGTGTGCTGTGCTGGTAACCGCGATTAAACGGGTGCTAACTCGCTCAATTGAGCAAGGTGGTACAACACTTAAAGATTTTCTGCAATCAGACGGTAAGCCCGGTTATTTTGCGCAAGAGCTCTTTGTTTATGGGCGTAAAGATAAGCCTTGTTTGATTTGTGGACAACCGATTGAAAGTATTAAGCAAGGGCAACGTAGCACATTTTTCTGCCGACATTGCCAACATGGCGACAATGAGTGCTAAATTTTGCCTAGTTTTTTTAGCATTGCGGTGGTGACGACATCAGGTAAGAAAGTAGAGACATCACCGTCATGGCGTGCCACATCTTTAATTAAAGAGGAAGAGACAAATGAAAGGTTTTGAGATGGCAGTAAAAACACACTGTCGAGATCGGGTGCAAAGTGACGGTTCATGTTCGCCAGTTGCCATTCATATTCAAAATCAGAAACACTACGAACACCGCGAATTAGGATCGTGGCTTGTTGTTTTTTAGCAAAGTTAGCCATTAATTCACTAAAGCCAACGACTTCGACATTAGGTAAATGATGAGTAACATCTTGGGCTAAATTCACCCGTTCTTCTAAGGTAAACATTGGGTTTTTACGGGCACTATCAGCAATCGCTAATAAAACCGTATCAAACATACCCGCAGCGCGGGTTAAAATATCGATATGTCCATAAGTGATGGGATCGAATGTTCCGGGGTAGATAGCTTTATTTTTCATGATTTACAGTCTTCTGGCTGAGTTCCCATAAAGAGGCGTATTTATTAAAGGTATACTGTGCATTAACCAATGCCAGTATTAATCCTTGTTTCCCGTCTAAAATGCCCATTCGTAATAACCAAGTTTTAAAAAAAGCGCCTAATGTATGGCTTAAGATAGAACAGTAACGGGTTGTTTTACCTTGTTGATAGCGCTCTTTTGCCCACTCGGTAGCATATTTTAGCTGTTTTTGCTGAAACTCCATGAGATCACGGCAGGTAAGATGTAACAGATCACCTTGCAACGTTTTAACTGTTGCGCCTTGCGTTTCTAACGATTCATGAACCAAATTATTGTTATATTGATAACGTTTTCGATCGTATAAACGCGTGACTTTATCGGGATACCAACCACTGTGTTTCATAAATCGGCCCATAAACAAGTTACGGCGAGCACAGTTATAAACCACATTTTCTTCAGGTTGTTGTAATATCGCAAGGATACTGGTTTTTAGCTCAACAGTGACACGTTCGTCACTATCGATCATAAAAATATAATCACCCGTGGCATATTGTTGTGCTAATTGGCGCTGTTTACCAAATCCTGGCCACTCGCTGTTTACAAAGACTTTCGCTCCTTTTTCTGTTGCAATACGACAGGTGTCATCTTGACTCCCTGAATCCAATACAATAATTTCATCCGCCCATTGTACAGAGTCTAAGCATTCACCAATGACATCAGCGACATTTTTACTGATCATCACCACAGAAAGGCGCTTACTCTGGCTCATTAGTGACTCCGAGGGGGAAGATAAGGTGAAAGTAAGGTAAGTAAACGCAGTAATGCTCCTTGGTTTTCATGAAGCACTTCAACAGCATGGCGACCATAGTAACGGCGATAATCTTCATCATTAAGCAATGAGGCAATAGCTGTTGCCATCGATTCACTGTTTGTAACCGTAATTAACCCTTCAGCTTGATCAAGCTTGGCACAGATATTTTTAAAATTAAAAGTATAAGGCCCCATGATCACTGGGATCGCATGTGCTGCGGCTTCTAAAGGATTATGACCACCACGCTCGACTAAACTTCCTCCAACAAAGGCCAGATCTGCAATGCCATAGAGCAACATAAGTTCACCCATGGTATCACCAATAACCACTTGAGTTTGTGCATTAGGCACAGTATCAGTACTTCGTAAGGTATATTTTAACCCTGCTTCGCGTGTTAGTTGTTCGGCTTTAGGAAAACGCTCTGGGTGTCGAGGTACTAAAATTAACAGAAGTTGTGGAAATTGTGTCAGTAGCTTTTTATGTGTATCTAAAATAATGGTTTCTTCACCTTCATGGGTACTTGTTGCGATCCAAACTGGACGATGAGCAGCCCATTGACGGCGTAAAGCAACAGCTCTTGCCGCTAATTCAGGGGTAACCGAAATATCAAATTTTAGGCTACCTGTCACATGCAAATGTGAACGTTTGAGTCCTAATTCGATAAAACGCTCACCATCTTCTTGGTTTTGAGCGGCAATTAAGGTGATTTTTTGGAGCATCGTTTTGACAAAACTACCTAATTTCTGATAACCAGCAGCTGAGCGTTCTGATAAACGGGCATTGGCGATAATTAACGGGATTTTTCGTTGATGTAGTTTTGAAATTAGATTAGGCCACAATTCGGTTTCCATAATGATAACCAATTTGGGATCAACCGTTTTAAGAAAACGGTTAACTGAACCGGGTAAATCATAAGGAAGATAGACATGGTAAACATCATCACCAAACGCAGAGCGTACACGTTCTGAGCCTGTCGGAGTCATGGTAGTGACAGTGATAGGCAAATCGGGATAGTGATGACGAAGGGCGCGAACAAGTGGCACGGCGGCGAGTGTTTCACCGACAGAAACGGAATGTAATAATATCCCTTGAGGCACAACTTTGCCTTTGCAAAAGCCATAGCGCTCTCCCCACCGTTTGCGGTAGGCGGGTGCTTTACGGCTACGTAGTAAAAGACGTAACCAAATCAGAGGTTGAATAAGGTAAAGAAGTACCTGATATAAACGCAACAACATGCTATCAAATTCACTTATCTGGACGAACGCTTATAGTATCACACTGTGTAGTAGAAAGTGTGTAAAACAAGTAGGCGCGGATTAAGGAATTAAAGCGATATACTGCTTTAAAATATGGTTTAGTTCAAATTTTGCATAGGATGATGGCAATATTTGAGGTGGTGAATAATACGCAAGGCGTAGTTTATCGGCAAGTGAATCGCTATCCATCGTAGAAAGGTAATTAGAAAGTGCATCAGTCATAATTTCGCTGACGCCGCCAGGGCATCGAGTACTGACAATGGGCGTTCCACAAATTAAAGCTTCGATTAATACAGTAGGAAGCCCTTCACTATCAGAGCTTAATGCAACCACTTTAGCGCTTTTGATTGCAGGAAGAGGGTTGGGAGTAAAACCTGCAAGTATGATTTTCTCCATTAAATTAAGTTGTTTAATTTGAGCTTCTAATCGTTGTTTAACGATGGGAGTACCTTCACCTAGTATAATGAGTTGACAAGGTAAATCTGCTTTAGCAAAGGCCTCAATTAATCTGTCTTGTCTTTTTACTTCATGTAATCGTCCAACATGTAAAATATAGTCTTGTTGAGCAAATGCATTCGGTTGTGTTGCTTTTTGTTGTATTTCTTTAATATTAAAAGGGTTATAGATGGTTTTTAGCTGGTGGGCATGAATACCAATGGCATTTATTAAATCATCTCTAACTGCATTAGATACGCAGACGAGGTTTTTATCTTTATAAACGCGTTGAATTTTGATTTTTTTTAACCAATATGAAAATCCAGATTTGTTACCAAGATAAGATTGAGAGTAAATACCATGAATACAGTACCAAACATTACAGGTTTTTAGTTGCTTGGAACGACAAACAATACGGTCTGTTTTGTGTAGATTGGAAAGAACAAGCGCAGGACGTCCTTTCTTTGCAAAAAGTTGTATTAGTACATTATCAAGGGATTTTGCTCTACGCGATATTTCAGTCAATTTTCTGAAAATACCACGATAGTTATCATGATCAACAATATAATCAATAAAATCAGGTAGTTCATACGCTAATTTATTATGTAAGGATAGCAATGTGACTTGATATCCCGCTTGATGAAAACCATTAGCTAGCCTGAGTGTGACATTTTCAGCACCCCCCCCGGGTAATCCATCAATAATAAAAAGTATATGTTGTTGACTCACAAGGCTAATATCCGTTTATAAAGTGAAATAAGCTCGCCTGATAATCGTTGTGGTGTGTAAGGGAGAATAGTCTCTCTCGCCACTTGTGACATTTCAGTCCACGCTGTATTTTTGGGGATCTGTACAATTGCATCAGTTAATCCTGAAATATCCAATGCATCACAAACAAATCCATTTTTACCATTTTGAATAAACTCTGCGCCACCACAATTTGTCGAGGTGATCACGGGTAAACCACACGATAATGCCTCAAGAATAACATTAGGGAAAGGATCATAAAGAGTAGGAAGAAGCAATGCATCCGCCATTTGATAAAAATCGAGCGTTCTTTTCTGCATACCTAAAAAGAAAATACGTTGCTCACAACTTAATTCGGTCGCGAGTTGTTCATATTTACGCTGATTTTTATCACTTCCGACAACTAACAAAATAGCTGATGTTTTTGCTATAGCTGAGATAGCAGCAGCTAATCCTTTACGTTCAAAACCAGATCCCACATAAATAAAGCAAGGCACATCTTGTGGGATATTATATTGTGTCTTTAATGTATATTTTTGAGAATTTGTCGCGGGGACAAAAGTATTATGATCAATTGCGTTATAAATGACAGATATTTTATCGGCAGATACGCCGAAATCCTCAATAATTTCATTTTTAACCATCTGTGAATTACAAATAACCTGCTTTAATGCAGGATCTGCATACATCTGCTTTTCTGCATTCATCACATAACGATGGTATCTATCATAAAATAGCCAACGACCTTTCCATTTGGGTAATATACGTTGGCGTTGTAGTAGCCATCGGCGATGTACGCCATCACCTGCTCTGAAAATATCACAACCCGCAATACGTTCATGGCTTTGAACGATATCAAAATGATTTTCTTGCCAACATATTCTTGCTGCTTTAGCGAAACCTGATTCTCGACTAATCCTGCCTAATTTTCGAGGGTTACATAAGTGAATATGCCAATCTGGATTGGTATCACCTTGCCATTCTCGAGTGATCACATTGAGTTCAAGATCATTGTTTGACAAAGCATCTAATGCGCGGGCAATAAAACGCTCTGCTCCTCCATCAGGGCGATATTTTTGTCGAACAATAGCGAGTCGTAATGGGTGATTCATTAAGATAAATACCTTATAGCTGTATTGTAAACTACACCAACAGGAATAGCGGAAAGATAGCGTTGTTGGGTATCTGTTTTGATATGATCTGGGTGTGGAATATCGCCATAATTACCCGCCCATATTGTTTCACCTATCGCTTGCCAAGGATGCCAAAGTTCAAGTTTTGAAGGGCCAAAAAGTGCCACTAAAGGAGTTTTTAATGCCGCTGCCATATGCATTGCAACAGAATCAACACCAATAAAAAGTTCAGCATTATCGATTAATATAGCGAGTTGAGACAAAGAAGTTTGACCTGCCAAAACGGTAATAGTCTCTTTATTTGGACATTGTGCCAAAATAGTTTTTATCATCTCTAATTCTTTTTGTTCTGGGCCTGAGGTTAAAACAACGGAATAATGACTTTGTTGAAGTTGTGTAATTAAAGTCGCCATTTTATCTTCATCCCAGCATTTGAAAAACCAGCGAGATGTTGGTTGGATAACGATATAGTTTTTAGGGAGATGCTGTTTTTCAATAGTCTCAGTTAACCACTGTTTATCTGCTTCACTATAAGACATCGTCACATCCGACATAATAGGAATATTAAGTGGAGCAAGGATACTCAAGTTTTGTTCGACAGTATGTAGCTGTTCATGATCTGCTGTAGGGACAATGATATTATGGCATTTTTTCCAAAATTGACTGTCTTTGCGTTTTTCAAACTCAAAGCCTAAACGAATTTGTGCTTTAGTGACTAAAGTAAAAATAGCGGCTTTCCACTGATCTGCTAAATTAACCACTAAGTCATACTGTTGTTTTTGTAATGTTCGGCCAAGTTCCCACTCTTTTTTTAATCGAGTCAATTTACCTTGATGCTTCCAATTGCGATCAAGATAAAAAATGTTATTGATTAGTGGGTTGTGCTCAAGCATAGGTAATGTTTCTTTGTATAATAAAACATCAATCGTTGCATTAGGATAAGCTGATTTTAATGAGCATATAACGGGCGTCGTTAATAACATATCTCCATGATGTTGGAGTTTAATAACCAGTATTCTATTAAATGATTGATTTATATTAGTCATAATTACTTTAGCTTTAGTGAGATACGTTAATTGTAAACAAATCCGCAGAATGCATCTACCATACTGTATTTATATTGATTGAATTGATGTTTTCTACTGCGTAACATAGAACGATTTATTCAATTGTGAACCTATAATCTATAAGTTGGCGGGGAATGCATGACTAAACCAGCATTTATTATCACATTAGATACCGAAGGCGATAATCTTTGGGAGAATGAACGTGATATTACTACACAAAATACGCACTTTCTTCCCCGTTTTCAGCAACTTTGTGAACGTTTTCATTTTAAACCGGTTTGGTTAACTAACTATGAAATGGCCATGGATGATGCCTATATTGAGTTTGCTCGTGATGTTATTGCACGTAATACGGGTGAAGTTGGTATGCACTTACATGCCTGGAATAGTCCGCCATTGACTCCTTTAACAGATGATGATTTACATTATCAGCCTTATTTAATTGAATATCCCACAGATCAAATGCGAGAAAAAATCGCATTAATGACACACTTACTTGAAGATAAACTACAAACCAAAATGTTAAGTCATCGTGCAGGTCGTTGGGCATTTAATGAGATTTATGCACAACTCTTGGTTGAGTTTGGTTATCAAGTTGATTGCTCTGTCACGCCTAAAGTTGATTGGCGATTTACTAAAGGCGATCCCGCACAATCAGGGGGAAGCAATTATACTGATTTCCCAAGTCATGCTTATTTTATGGATCTAGAGGATATCACTAAAACAGGTAATTCAACGTTGCTAGAAGTGCCAATGAGTATTCAATATAAGCATTCGCCTTTAATGAATAAATTTAAGCAGGGTTACGATAAATTAAGAGGTAAGCAACGAGCGCCTTCTGTGAATTGGCTTCGCCCTAAAGGTGGTAATGCTCAGCAAATGATTGATGTTGCTGAAAAATCGTTAGCTCAAGGTCATTCTCATATTGAATTTATGTTGCACTCATCTGAATTTATGCCGGGAGGTAGCCCAACATTTCGTACTGAAAAAGATATTGAAGGGCTATATCACGACTTAGAAACGTTGTTTAATTTCTTATCAGATAAAGTACAGGGAATGACATTAGCTGAATATTATCAAAGTAAGGTGCAGGCAAAATAAGATGAAGTTGAAGAAATTAAAATGGGTACATAACTTCCTAAATATTTATAACCCACTTTTTGGCAAGATGAAAAAAATAGAGACATTTTCATCTGATATTCAATTTAACAGTATTCTTATTTTTTCCACGACAGCACTGGGAGATTTTATGTTTAATACTCCCGCGATAAGAGCGATTCGAGCGCACTATCCTGATGCACATATCACCTTGGTTTCAAGTGAGAAGAATAGGTTATTAGTTGAGAATTATGATCAAATAGACAGTGTGGTTTATTGGGATAATAAAATAAAAAATTTACTTCCCATTGCGTTACAAGCAAAAAAATATAAACCTGAATTAGCTATTATTCTGCATTCACATCTTCCTTATGATGTGCTATTTGCAGTAATGGCAGGTTGCCAGTATATCTTACGTAATACTTTTCATGTTATTCCGAAATGGTTTCAGAAATGGATTATTGCTGAGCATCAGCCTCCTAATTGCCATGTTATTCAAAGTAAACTTAATATTATTCGCTATTTAGGAATAGATAGCTCTGATACAAGAATGGAACTTCCATGTGAAATAACGCAATTAATTAAGAATGAAAACAATATCGTTGGTTTTCAGATGGGGGCATCAACACAAGAGCGTAGATGGCCTATTAAATACTTTGTAGAGTTAGCTCAAAAGCTTATTGAGAATGACCCATCGTTACAGGTTAAGTTAATTGGTTCACCTAGAGAGTTAGAATTACCCGAAGCATTTTTTGTATTGTTGCCGGAGCAATATCATAACAATATTGAAAACCTAGTAGGTAAAACTTCATTACCTGATTTGTTAAGTCAAATAAAAATAATGGATGTATTAGTCACTGGGGATACTGGGCCTTTGCATTTAGCAATAGCGTTACAAATACCTACAGTTAGCCTATTTGTAACAGCTGATCCAAAATGGACGGGGCCTTATCAGGATCTTCATTTACATACCATTATCAATAAAAAGCCTAGTCCAGATAAGGGAATACCCGATTCAATGGAGCTTATTGCTGTTGATGAAGTTTTTAATGCCGTCAATAAAACCCTAAAAGACTAATAACTTTAGGGTTGATAAGGCTAAATATCGAGAATATTGATAACTTGTTGCGCACTTATCTCCCCAATATCCCCACCTTCTGCTTTTATAGAGGTTTGGGCTTTACCGTAACCGCCTATTAGGCCGGGATCGGTAGGGCCAAATAAGGTGATATTGGGTTTATCTAATGCAGCCGTTAAATGGCTTAACCCTGTATCTACAGATACGACACTTTTGGCGCCCGCAATCACTTGAGCCACTTGGGCTAGAGACATCTTCGGTAACACATCAACGTAGTCAAAATCTTTTGCTAGACGTATTGCACGTTGATGCTCATGTTCGGCACCCCAAGGTAATTTAATCCGCAATCCTGAATCGGCAAGTAAGGCGATTAACGCTCGCCAATGAGACTCCGGCCAATGTTTTTCATCACGTGTTGTTGCGTGCAAGAAGACCAGATAAGGACGCTCATCAAAAGGGGGAAGTGAGAGAAAATGTTGTGCAATGCCATAATCACCTTGAGATTGTGGTATGGAATAACCCAAGCTTAGTGCAAATAGCTGGCGAATACGTTCAACCGCATGCATTTTTCTACTGACATCGTGACGAATATCGTAAAAGAAACTGGCTAAAGGCTCTCGGGCACATTGACGAGAATAGCCGTGTTTAGTGCCTTTGGCGTATCGAGTCACTAAAAATGCACTTTTCAGTAAACCTTGCGCATCAATAACAGCATCATAATGATGGGCTTGAATAGCGCGACGAAATTGCGCGCGCTCTGCACGAATAGGCGCACTAAACCAATTTTTACGCCAACGACGTATCGCCACAGGAATAACGGTATCAACCGCTTGATGCCAGCTTGGAATTTGTGCAAAACCCTCTTCAACTGCCCAGTCAAAACGGATATCAGGATACGCATTTATTGCATCAGTTAATGCTGGCAATGTATGTAACACATCGCCCATGGAAGAGGTTTTAACGATTAATACCCGCTTCACGCTGATGGCTCCGTTGACAGTAAATTTTCTAATTCAGCAAAAACCTTCTCTGGCTGAATATCTATTAAGCTTTGGTGATAACCTTGTTCTGCATTCCCTTTACGTACTTTGTGATAGCCCGTAATCAAACGGATCACGCGTGCTTTATGGGATAATGGTGGCGTAAAGTCAGGGCTACTTGGGCCATAAAGGGCAACTAACGGGCGCTCTAATGCCGCCGCCACATGCATTAAACCAGAGTCATTACTGACGACAGCTTTACAAGATGCAATCAAATTCACCGCTTGTTCAAGGCTGGTTTCACCTGCAAGATTAAAACAGGCTTCACGGGCTTCTGGCGTTAAAGCTTGTTTTATCTCTTCACCAGCTTCTTTATCTTTTTGAGAGCCAAATAAGAAGATTTGATAACCTAGTTCAATCAGTTTCTGTGCTAAAGCAGCATAATGATAATGAGGCCAACGTTTTGCAGGACCAAATTCAGCACCGGGGCAAAAACCAATCGCAGGGCGTTGGGTAGATAATGCAAATTGGGTCAATGTGGTAGAGATATCATTTTCAGTAACTGATAACTTAGGCCATAACAGAGGTTGAGGTAAATCAGTCGCTTTTTGCACCTTTTGTTTGTCATAAGCCAGGGCAACATAGCGTTCAACCATTAAAGGAAATGCGTCTTTGTCTAAAGGGCGCAAATCATTTAATAGCCCATAGCGCATTTCTCCACGCCATCCTGTGCGTTTAGGAATATCGGCAAAGAAAGGCACTAATGCTGATTTTAATGAGTTTGGTAATACATAAGCGTGAGTATAACCATTCTCTTTTAATTGTTTTCCTAAACGGCGACGTTCACCAATGGCTAACACACCATGTCCTAATGGCATTGAGATTGCATTATCAACCTCTGGCATTTTTTCTAATAATGGACGGCACCACGCTGGTGCCATCACATCAATCGTTGCCGCAGGATGTAATGCTTTCAATGTACGATAAAGGCTTTGGGACATCATCATATCCCCGACCCATGAAGGCCCTACCACAAAGATTTTCATAAACAGAGATTACTTACCTTGATTTAACCATTGCATATAAAGCTCGACGCCTTCTGCTACCGTTTTAAACGGTGCGGTATATCCTGCTTTACGTAAATTCGTTAGGTCAGCTTGAGTAAAGGCTTGGTAACGGCCTTTCAATTTCTCTGGGAACTCAATATGTTCGATAGAGAGATCTTTATCTTTATGATGAGCAATCACTGCGTCCGCAACAGCTTGGAATGATTCCGCACGACCTGTACCACAGTTAAAAATACCAGATACATTGTTGCGCCAGAACCATAAATTAACCGCAGCCACATCACCTACATAAATAAAGTCACGTTGGAAGGTTTCGCTACCTTCAAATAATTTTGGATTTTGACCTGCATTTACTTGGTTATTTAAATGGAATGCAACACTGGCCATACCACCTTTATGTCCTTCACGAGGGCCATAAACATTAAAATAACGGAAGCCACAAATCATGGAATCAGCTTCAGGTAAAATCTGACGTACATATTCATCAAATAAGAATTTGGAATAGCCGTAGACATTTAAAGGTGCTTCGTACTTTCTCTCTTCAATAAAGTTATCAGTGCGGCCACCATAAGTGGCTGCAGAAGAGGCATATAAGAACGGAATTTGGCGATCTAAACAGTAGTGGAGTAGCTCTTTAGAGTATTGATAGTTGTTATCCATCATATATTTGCCATCCCACTCAGTGGTAGAAGAGCAAGCACCCTCATGGAAAACAGCATCGATATCACCGAAATCATCCCCAGCAACAATGCTTGCAATAAAATCTTCTTTATCCATGTAATCAGTGATATTTAGATCGACCAAATTTACGAACTTGGTGCCATCTTTGAGGTTATCAACAACCAAAATATCGGTATAACCTTCATCATTTAATGCTTTAACAATATTGCTGCCGATAAAACCTGCACCGCCAGTGACGATAATCATATGGCTACCCCTTCATATAAAATCTAAAAATTAGCTCTGAGTCTATAATAACACTGAACAGCGTTAACGGTAGTATTCATCAAGGAACAACAGACTGAAATTCTCGAAAAAAGCAGTGCATATTAGTGATCTTAATTACACAAATAACATTATTTATTTACATTTGTCGTTTTTAATAGAGTAAAGGCATAAAATAAGAAACAATATGATTATATTATAGTCAATTATAACTATTGCTTCTTTTTGTCTCTGTTTAGGAGAAAGTATGTCCACCCACTCTTTCTATCAACAAATTAATCAACAACTCGAACAAACTCGTCAAGATGGCCTCTTTAAAAATGAGCGCATCATCACTTCTTCACAACGTGCTGAGATTGCCGTTGCTGACGGAAGCCATGTTATTAATTTCTGTGCTAATAATTATCTCGGTTTAGCAAATCATCCCAAGCTGATTGAAGCGGCGAAAACGGGTATGGATAGCCACGGGTTTGGTATGGCATCTGTCCGTTTTATCTGTGGTACTCAAGATTCACATAAAACATTAGAAAATAAAATTGCTGAATTTTTAGGTATGGAAGATGCCATTTTGTATTCATCTTGTTTTGATGCCAATGGGGGATTATTTGAAACATTAATGGGGCCAGAAGATGCGATTATTTCTGATGCCTTAAATCATGCGTCTATTATTGATGGTGTGCGTTTATGCAAAGCAAAACGCTATCGTTACGCGAATAACAATATGGCTGAACTTCGCGCACAACTTGAAAAAGCGAAAGCAGAGAATGCTCGTCATATTATGATAGCGACAGATGGTGTGTTTTCAATGGACGGTGTCATTGCTGATCTAAAAAGTATCTGTGATTTAGCGGATGAATTTGGTGCCCTAGTCATGGTTGATGATTCGCATGCCGTCGGTTTTGTGGGGGCACAAGGACGAGGTACACATGAATATTGTGATGTGATGGAGAGAGTTGACATTATCACCGGTACTTTAGGTAAAGCGCTAGGTGGTGCATCGGGGGGGTATACGGCGGCACGCAAAGACGTCGTTGAGTGGTTACGCCAGCGATCTCGTCCTTATCTATTCTCGAACTCGTTAGCACCTGCGATTGTTTCGGCCTCTATTGCCGTTTTAGATATGCTGAAGTCAGGTGATGAGATTAGAGCTCGTTTATGGCGTAACGCTTCACTTTTCCGTGAAAAAATGAGTGTGGCGGGTTTTACATTGGCGGGTGCTGATCACGCGATTATTCCCGTGATGTTAGGTGAAGCTAAATTAGCGCAAGAATTTGCAACTCGTTTACTTGATGAAGGTATTTATGTCACGGGATTCTTTTATCCTGTTGTACCGCAAGGGCAAGCACGTATTCGTACACAAATGTCGGCAGCGCATACTCCAGAGCAAATTGAACGGGCAGTGGCTGCATTTATTAAAATTGGTAAGCAACTTAATGTGATTGCATAAGGCTCTCCTATGAAAGCATTGTCAAAATTAAAAGCACAAGAAGGTATCTGGATGACTGATGTTCCAGTACCTGAACTTGGTCATAATGATGTGATGATCAAAATTCGTAAAACAGCGATTTGTGGCACGGATGTTCATATTTATAACTGGGACGAGTGGTCACAAAAAACAATTCCTGTTCCTATGGTCGTCGGTCATGAATATATTGGCGAGATTGTTGCGATAGGACAAGAAGTTAAAGGCTTTAATATTGGTGATCGTGTCTCGGGTGAAGGACATATCACTTGTGGTCATTGCCGTAATTGTCGTGGTGGTCGTACGCATTTATGTCGTAATACTATCGGTGTGGGTGTAAACCGCCCGGGTTGTTTCGCTGAATATCTAGTTATTCCTGCTTTTAATGCGTTTAAAATTCCAGATAACATTCCTGATGAGTTAGCAGCCATTTTTGATCCTTTTGGTAATGCTGTACATACCGCATTATCTTTTGATTTAGTGGGTGAAGATGTGCTGGTTTCCGGTGCTGGCCCTATTGGTATTATGGCAGCTGCCATTTGTAAGCATGTTGGAGCCCGTCATGTGGTGATCACTGATGTTAATGAATATCGCCTTGATCTCGCGAAAAAAATGGGTGTCACTAGAGCTGTGAATGTCAGCAAAGAAAACCTAATAGATGTTATGAAAGAATTGGGTATGACCGAAGGATTTGATGTGGGGTTAGAAATGTCAGGTGCACCACCTGCGTTTCGTACCATGTTAAACACCATGAATCATGGTGGTCGTATTGCGCTGTTGGGTATCCCACCTTCTGATATGGCAATTGATTGGGGGCAAGTTATTTTTAAGGGGCTGTTTATTAAAGGTATCTATGGGCGTGAGATGTTTGAAACATGGTACAAAATGGCGGCACTTATTCAGTCTGGCCTTGATCTCTCTCCGATTATTACTCATCAATTCCCAATCGATGAATTCCAAAAAGGCTTTGATATCATGCGTTCCGGTCAATCAGGTAAAGTGATTTTAGATTGGCAGTAATGAGTGATCATTAAGCAAAAAAGAGCCTTGAAAGGCTCTTTTTTATTGCGTTACTTTTCAATTTCATCCATTGAATTAGGATTAGGAGGGTTGGGTAATTTCTTTTTTTCTGATGAGCTAAATCCATTGGATAACGTATTAATCAGTGTACTTTTTTTTATCGAAATAATCGCTTCTTGTGCGGGTTTTAACCATGAAGCGGGTTTTGGCTCTTGCGGTGATTTTGTAGGTGGTACCACTTTGGGTGGTTCAGGCTGTACTGGTTTTTCTGTTTGTGGTTTTAATAAGCTACTTGGTGCGACGAGTTGAATATCAGCAGGTAGTAAAGGCAGTTGTTGTTGCAATGCTCTGACGGTAGAAGGGTGAGGGTGTCCAATAGCGATGGCTGAGCCATTTTTCCGCGCTAAAGCAATTGCTCGGGCAAGTTGTTGGCGAGTCTCAGCTTCTGTTTGTACGTTATCGAGAAAAACATGGCGACGCAAAGAGGGAACACCCGCGGCTTTAGCGGCAATGGCAGCTTGTGTATTACCAATGGTTACACTATCTAAAAAATAGAGGTTTGAGTGATTAAGTGCTTTTATCACTCTATCCATCGCTTGCCTATCTGATGTCATTGCACTACCCATATGGTTATTCATACCGACAGCGTAAGGAACATTGTTAATAGCATGTTGAATAATACGGTTAATTTCAGCCTGATCCATTGACGGTTTTAGGGTGTCGCGCTCTAGAGGTTGTTTGCTAATGGGCGCCATGGGCATATGAATGAGAATTTCCCGCCCTTGTGCATGGGCTTTATTCGCCACTTCTTTACCATGAGGAGAATCAGGCAAAATGGCGATAGAAACCGCAGTTGGAAGTTGTAAAATTTGGTTATCTTCTTTTTTACGATAACCAAAATCATCAATCACAATAGCTAATTTGGCCGCAAATGCAGGTGTGCTCACAACCAGGCTTAGCAACATTAAACTAAGTAAAAAAGCACTCTTGTGTTGTAATGTGCCAAGTAATTTCAAACCTACCTCCCAAGCCAAGGAACTGGGTTTACCGCTTTCCCTTGACGTCTAATTTCAAAATAGAGTGCTGAACGCTCTTGTCCACCACTGTTACCGACTAAAGCAATAGGTTGACCCGCTTTAACTTGTTGACCGACATTCACTAAAGCACTTTGGTTATAACCGTAAAGGCTCATATCACCTTTACCATGCTCAACCACAACCACTAAACCATAACCTTGAAGCCAATCCGCTAATAACACTCGCCCATCCGCAATTGCTTTGACTTCGGTACCTTGTGTTGCGGGGATGACAATGCCTTTCCAGCGTAATTCTCCCGAGCCAGAAATAGATTCACCAAAACGGTGTAATAAAGTGCCTCTGATTGGCCAAATTGCTTGTCCCGTAGGTTTACCTAAACCGCCTGTACGTGACATCAATGATTGTTCTTCAGCTGTTGGTTTATAGGTTGAACCGCGCTGTTGGGCTTCTCGTTGTTTGGCGGCGATGCGCGCAGCTTCCCGGGCTTCACGCTCTGCGCGGGCTTTGGCTTCTCGCTCTGCTTGAGCGATTTTATTTCTTAATTGCGCTTCGTTAGCTCGCATAGTCGCTAAGTTTTTTTGATCCGCTTTTAAGGTGGATTCAAGTTGGGTCAGTGTTTTTTGTCGAGCTATTAATGCGTTATCAAGCTTTTGTTTTTCTTGCTGTTGTTTAGTTAAGACTTGCTTTTGCTCGTTCTGTTTTGCTTGTTGTGCGGCTTTTTCTGCTTCCAGTTCTTTGGATGTTTGAGCCAGTTCGGCCATTGTTTCTTTACGAGCATCATTAATATAGCTGTAATACGCTAAAATACGCTCTTCACGCTGACCTTCTTCACCACGAAATAGGAGTTCAATACCTTGGTGTTTGCCTTGACGATAAGCCGCATCCATTTGACGGGCTAATAACGCTTGTTGTGAATGATATTGTTTTTGTAGGCGTGCAATATTCGCGGTAATCGTTTTGATCTCTTTACTTAAAGTTTGTAAGCGGTTTTGTGTTTCATGCACAGAACGACCTGCATTAGAGATTTGTGTTTCTTGTGTTTTTAATTGATTAAGCAGTGCTGTACGTTGTTTTTGTTGTTCTTGAACTCGTTTTTCTTTTTCTGCAATTGTGGTTTGTAGATCTTTTAGTTGATTGCGATTATCCGTTAATGAGTTGGCAAAAACAGGGGTAACTGAAAAAAGAGTTGTGCTAATTAGCAACGCGATTAACGGTAAAGAAAATACACGATAAGGCTGAGGTGTTTTTTTTTGAAGATCCATTTTCTCTGCCATCTGACCAACGTACCTTTCATAACAGTTTGTAAGATTATTTCATGCCACAAAACAACTGACCAGCTAACATGAAATAAAGCCGAAATTTCAGATAATACCTAACAGGTAATCTATTCAATTAATAAGAGATTATAAAGCAATAATAGAGGGAAAGAGGAAAAAAGAGACAATCCGTGTGACAGCGCAATAAAATATCACGCTGTCCACGAGAGCGATTATTCGACGATAGTACCCCAAAGGTCATATTCATCTGCATGTTCAATCAGAACACGAACGATTTGCCCTGGTTCAACGTCAAACTGCTCGTTAAGATAAACCGCACCATCAATTTCAGGTGCATCAGCCATACTGCGACCAATCGCACCTTCTTCATCCACTTCATCAATCATAACAAGCAACACTTTGCCGATTTTCTCTTGCAGGCGTTCAGTCGAAATTTGTTGCTGTAATTGCATAAAGCGATGATAACGCTCTTCTTTCACTTCTTCAGGTACTTGATCGGCTAATTCATTTGCTTGCGCGCCATCAACAGGGCTGTATTTAAAGCAACCAACACGGTCTAAACGTGCTTCGCTGAGGAAATCCAATAACATTTGGAAATCTTCTTCTGTTTCACCTGGGAAACCAACAATAAAAGTAGAACGTAAGGTTAACTCAGGGCAAATTTCACGCCAGCGTTTTACGCGCTCTAAAGTTCGTTCAACAGAGCCTGGACGCTTCATCAGTTTTAAAATTTTCGGGCTTGCGTGCTGTAATGGAATATCTAAATAAGGCAAAATTTTGCCTTCAGCCATTAAAGGAATAACATCATCGACATGTGGGTACGGATAAACATAATGCAAACGAACCCAAATCCCCAATTTTGCAAGCTGTTCACATAGACTCACCATACTGGTTTTGACTGGCATCCCATCCCAAAAACCCGTTTGATGTTTCGTATCAACACCGTAAGCGGAGGTATCTTGAGAGATAACCAGCAACTCTTTTACTCCAGCATTAACTAATCTTTTAGCTTCACCTAATACATCACCAATTGGACGACTATCTAAATCGCCTCGCATTGATGGAATGATGCAGAACGTACAGCGGTGATTACAGCCTTCAGAGATTTTTAAATAGGCGTAATGACGCGGTGTTAATTTGACACCTTGTTCAGGTACAAGGCTGAGAAACGGGTTGTGATCAGGTTTAGGGACATAGTGATGAATATGTGATAAAACTTGCTCATAACTATGAGGCCCTGTGATTTCGAGTACTTTGGGGTGCACTTCACGAATTTGGTTCTCTTTTGCACCTAAACAACCAGTAACAATCACTTTACCGTTTTCATCGAGTGCTTCACCAATCGCTTCTAGCGATTCTTGTACTGCGCTGTCAATAAAGCCACAGGTGTTGACGATGACTAAATCAGCATCATTATAGGTAGGAACAACTTGATAACCTTCTGTGCGCAGTTCGGTTAGGATACGTTCAGAATCCACTAAATTTTTAGGGCAACCTAATGAAACGAATCCGATTTTAGGCACTTGATTTGTTTGCGACATGCTCGTGTTCTCAATACTTTTAAATAAATAACAGACAGTTGTTGTTTCTCAGACAGGTATAAATCTTACGCAATATAGGTGATTTTATACGTAAATAGCCATTATTTGGGATGCTGATTTATTAATAGCTTGCCTGAAGAGGGTTCCTGTAGAGTAAAAAGGTACGGCCTTTTAAATTCATCATTTTTTATGGAACGGGTGCTAATGGTACATAAATCCGTCAATAAAAAAAATGATTGTTGAGAAACTTTCCGCAAAAACTGAAAGAGAAACGCAGGAATAGGCTGTAATTGCGCCATGACAAAGGTATACTTTGGCTCTTTGATACTATTTTTAACCAACGAGAGTGATTGCATCCTATGCTGCAAGAAGTAATGCAATTTTTCAACCGGCATACCCTGTTAAGCTTTATCTGGGTTGCGCTGCTGGTGGCGGTCATTGTATTGACCTTTAAAGGACTTTTTTCTAAGACGAAAAATATTACCCGTACAGAAGCGATTTCTTTGATAAATAAAGAGAATGCGGTATGTGTTGATATCCGTAGCCGTGATGAATTCCGTAAAGGACACATCATTGATTCTATCAATTTAACGCCTTCTGAAATTAAAAGTAATAATATTGCTGAGCTGGAGAAATATAAGTCACAGCCAGTGATTGTTGTTTCACCATCAGGTATTGAAGGTGCAAAACCTGCTGAAAGCCTAATTAAACTCGGTTTTGAAAAAGTCTTTATTTTAAAAGAGGGTCTTTCTGGCTGGAGTGGTGAAAATTTACCACTGGCTAAAGGTAAAAAATAACGAGCAGGCAGATTGAGTTCTATACTTACTGCTATTCAATTAATAAGGATATAAAAAGGTAAGATTATTATGTCAGAACAGCAAAACCAAGAGATGACTTTTCAAATTCAACGTATCTATACAAAAGATATCTCTTTTGAAGCGCCTAATGCTCCACAAGTTTTCCAAAAAGAGTGGCAACCAGAAGTTAAATTAGATCTGGATACATCTTCTAATACTTTAGCTGAAAACGTCTATGAAGTTATTTTGCGAGTCACTGTGACTGCAACGATGGATAACGAGACTGCATTCCTGTGTGAAGTACAACAAGCGGGTATCTTTACTGTTGAAGGTATTGAAGGCACTCAATTAGCACATTGCTTAGGCGCATATTGCCCTAACGTTCTGTTCCCTTATGCTCGTGAATGTATCACTAACTTAGTCAGCCGTGGTACTTTCCCACAACTGAACTTAGCACCAGTTAACTTTGATGCGTTGTTTATGAACTATTTACAACAGCAACAAACTGATGCTGCTAATGAAGGGGCTGAAGAAGCTTAATGAACGCTTCTATGACAGTTATCGGTGCCGGTTCATACGGCACCGCTTTAGCGATTACCTTAGCACGCAATGGCCATGATGTTGTACTTTGGGGTCATGATGCTGAACATGTTGCGGCGTTAGAACAAGCACGTTGTAATCAGGCATTTCTGCCCGATGTTTCTTTTCCTGATAGTTTATACATGGAAGCTTCTTTGCAAAAAGCCATTGAAGCTAGCCGTAATATTCTGGTTGTGATCCCAAGCCATGTTTTTGGTGACGTATTACAGCAGATAAAACCCTTTTTACGTCAGGATGCACGTGTTGTTTGGGCGACAAAAGGACTTGAGGCTCATACTGGTCGCTTGTTACAAGATGTGGCGCGTGAAGTATTAGGTAATGAAATCCCGCTCGCAGTTTTATCTGGTCCTACTTTTGCCAAAGAGCTTGCAGCAGGTCTGCCTACTGCGATATCTGTTGCATCAACAGATAATACGTTTTCTGAAGAGCTTCAACAGTTGTTCCATTGTGGTAAAAGTTTCCGTGTGTATAAAAATCCTGACTTTATCGGTGTGCAATTAGGTGGCGCGGTAAAAAACGTGATTGCTATTGGTGCTGGAATGTCTGATGGTATGGGGTTTGGCGCGAATGCACGTACAGCACTAATTACCCGCGGACTTGCTGAAATGAGCCGTTTAGGTAAAGCATTAGGTGCAGATGCTGCGACGTTTATGGGAATGGCCGGGTTAGGCGATCTCGTTTTAACTTGTACCGATAACCAATCCCGTAATCGCCGATTTGGTATGATGTTAGGCCAAGGGCTTGATGTTGATACTGCCCAAGAGAAAATCGGGCAGGTGGTTGAAGGTTATCGGAACACTAAAGAAGTTCGCGCCTTAGCAGAACAAGTCGGTGTTGAAATGCCTATCACTGAGCAGATCTACCAAATTTTATACCAACATAAAGACGCGAAAGAGGCGGCACTATCTTTATTAGGTCGCGCAACAAAAGATGAAATAGACAGCACTCTGTTCTAAGTCTATTTTAAATAATCGCTACTTAACGCATTGGTTTAAGGTGTCTGTTTCGGTTTTCAACATAAGAAGCTTAAGTTGTTACTTAGGTTTCAATGTAAAAAGAATGAGAGTGAGTATGTCGCTAGAAGAACTAAAAAGAGTCTGGGATCATATTAAAAATGAAGCAAGATGTTTGGCTGATTGCGAGCCGATTTTGGCGAGTTTCTTCCATGCGACATTACTCAAACATGAAAACTTAGGTAGCGCCTTAAGTTATATGCTAGCGAATAAGCTGGCGACACAGACAATGCCTGCGATTGCCGTTCGTGAGATTGTTGAAGAAGCGTATCGTAGCGATGATTCCATGATCGAATCTGCGGCTTATGATATTTCAGCTGTTCGTTTACGCGACCCCGCAGTTGATAAATACTCCACACCGTTGCTTTATTTAAAAGGCTTTCATGCGTTGCAGGCTTATCGCATAGCACATTGGTTATGGGGACAAGATCGCAAAGCGCTTGCTGTTTACCTACAAAACCAGATTTCTGTTACGTTTGGTGTCGATATTCACCCAGCTGCACGTATTGGCCACGGTATTATGCTTGATCACGCAACAGGCATTGTAATTGGTGAGACAGCTGTTGTTGAGAATGATGTTTCTATTTTACAATCTGTGACTTTAGGCGGAACAGGTAAAACCTGTGGTGATCGTCATCCTAAAGTGCGTGAAGGTGTGATGATTGGTGCGGGTGCTAAAATACTCGGCAATATTGAGATTGGTCGCGGTGCTAAAATTGGTGCGGGATCTGTCGTATTACATGCAGTGCCTGCACATACCACGGTTGCAGGGGTTCCTGCTCGCATTGTTGGTAAGCCGACGAGTGATAAACCTTCACTCGATATGGATCAACACTTTAATGGTGTAGTACCTGGTTTTGAATGTGGTGATGGCATTTAATGGCATTAACAGAAGTTACATTTTCTGAACTTAAGGCTTGTTTACACGCTGAATATATCGGTGATAACAAGCCTTTTAGTTGGATAAGACTTTTTCATCGCGTCTTTTTCTGCCAACGTTCACGTTATCTGTTTTGGTGGCGTGTCGCTCAATTTTTTTATTTCTCTAAAAATCGTTTTCTCAAAAAATTAGGCATTTACATTGGTGCTAAAAACAATCGTAAATATTGCAATGATATCTCATTAAGAACGCGCATAGGAAAAGGCCTTTCATTACCACATCCTATCGGTATTGTGCTGACTAATTACTGTCAATTAGGTGAGAATGTGACGTTAATGCAAGGTGTGACCATCGGAGTAAAAGAAAAGGATGGTAAAGCAGATATTCGAGTCGGCAACCACGTTTATATTGGTTGTAATTCTTCGATTATCGGCGGTGAGATAGAGATTGGTGATAATGCAGTGATTGGTGCTCACGCATTGGTATTGAAGGATGTAGGGGAAGGGTGTAGGTATCTCACGAAGGTTGTTGCTGAAATAAAACAACTCTCAATGTAATAATAAATTAAGTTTTTAGTCATTTGAAATTAAAAAAGCGCTTGCTCATTATTTATGATCAGCGCTTTTTGCATTTCAGTCTCTTAATAACGCACCAGGATAACCAAGTTGACGCCATGCTTCAAAAACCACAACTGCAACGGTATTTGACAGGTTCATACTGCGACTATCAGCAAGCATTGGAACTCTGATTTTCTGCTGTGTTGGCATATTATCTAACACATAAGGTGGCAAACCACGGGTTTCAGGTCCAAAAAGGAGATAATCTCCATCTTGATAGCTCACATTGCTATGTGCTGGTGTGCCTTTTGTCGTTAACGCAAATACACGCGCACCTGTTGGTGATTGTGCATTATCAGGGTTTAAACCTTCACTTTCTAAAAAAGCATAGTAATCGTGATGCTGTTTAATATCAGCAAATTCACGATAATCAAGTCCTGCACGACGAAGACGTTTATCATCCCAAGTAAAACCCAAAGGTTGGATCAAATGAAGATGAAAGCCTGTGTTAGCACACAGGCGGATAATATTACCCGTATTCGGTGGAATTTCGGGTTCAAATAAGACGATATTGAGCATATAAAATCGATTTAGTCGTTACCAAAGAGGTCACGAGTATAAACTTTTTCTTCAACGTCGTTTAGTACAGATGACATTCTATTAGTAATAATGACATCAGAGATTGCTTTAAACTCATTTAAATCACGAATTAATTTTGAGTTAAAGAAAGTCTCTTCTTTCATCTCTGGCTCATAGATTACCACCTCAATCCCTTTGGCTTTAATGCGTTTCATAATGCCTTGGATAGAAGAAGAACGGAAATTATCAGAGCCAGATTTCATAATTAAACGATAAACACCTACGATTTTTGGCGATTTAGCGATAATTGAGTCGGCAATAAAGTCTTTACGTGTGCGGTTAGCTTCGACGATTGCACTAATAATATTATTAGGCACCGAGTCGTAGTTTGCTAACAGCTGTTTAGTATCTTTTGGTAAGCAGTAACCGCCATAACCGAATGATGGGTTATTATAATGGTTGCCGATACGAGGATCTAAGCAGACGCCTTCGATGATTTGTTTTGAGTTCAAACCATAAGATTCAGCATAACTATCAAGTTCATTAAAGTAAGCAACACGTAGCGCTAAATAAGTATTGGCAAATAATTTAATGGCTTCTGCTTCTGTTGAGTCAGTGAACAGAACATCAATATCTTTCTTTAATGCACCTTGTTGTAAAAGGTCTGCAAACTTTTGTGCTCTTTCTGATTGTTCACCAATAACAATACGCGATGGGTATAAATTATCGTAAAGTGCACGACCTTCACGTAAGAATTCAGGAGAGAAAATAATATTATCCGTATTATATTTTTCTCTCATTTCTTTCGTAAAACCAACAGGAATGGTTGATTTAATAATCATTGTCGTGTTTGGATTATATTCTAAAACATCACGGATAACAGACTCTACAGAGGAGGTATTAAAGTAATTTGTTTTAGGATCGTAATCGGTAGGTGTAGCAATGATAACAAAATCCGCATCTTTATAAGCGAACTCTTTATCTAAGGTTGCAGTAAAATCGAGCTCTTTGGTTGCTAAAAATTCTTCAATTTCTTTATCTGTAATTGGAGAGATTTTTTTATTCAGTAATTCAACTTTTTCTTTATTGATATCTAACGCAACAACTTTGTTGTTTTGGGAAAGGAGTATTCCGTTAGATAGACCGACATAGCCGGTACCTGAGATTGTGATTTTCATAAATAGACCTTTAAGATTAACCTAACTTTATAGGTGTATTATAGATAGTAAATTGATCTATTAAATTAAGAATTTTTTAGCATAATTGGGATCAAAAGGCCCCTCTTTTACTTCCAACATTAATGCTTTTTGAGAGATGCATTTAAGAGCGTGTATTTCATTTGGTTCTAAGTTTACAATCGAAATATTAGTATTTTCTCCAGCTAAGAATTTTTCTTTTATTTCTCCAGAATGGTTATATAGTGTAATTTCAATTTGCCCTTCCAAAATAATAAACATTTCCCATTGATGAGGTAACTCGTGATAATGTGGTTCAACATAGCTATCTTTTACTAAAGCAATAAGTAAGCGTTGTACTTTGTCTTCATGGGATTTATGTAATAATAAATGGGAACGTAACCTTTCTGATTTTTTTGCTTCTTTATATAAATTCTCTAACGATGAATTATCAATATATTTCATTTTAAAGATCTCAACCTACCTATTAGTGTCGATGCAATAGAAGTAACTGAAAACTCTTTACACAACAGATTATAAGCATCATTTCCACATTTTTTTCGTAGTTCTATATCAAGGTGGAGCTTTTTAGCAGATTCAAATAAATTATCGTCTTCGCCATTTATATGAATAAAACCTGCATTTTCTTTATTTACTAGTTCTTGTAAGTCGTTTCCTTCATTAACGCTACCTAATATAGGGATATGATTAGCCATATATCCTAATAATTTACCTGGAAAATTATGTGCAGAGTGATGTGACGCTAATGAAAATAAACCAATATCAATTTCTTTAAGAATTAATTTAAATTTAGTCTGATCAACTGAAGGTAGATAGCTAAAATTATTTAAATTCCATTTATTAGATAAAGTTTTAATTAATTCAACTTCATCGCCTTGTCCAAGAAAGAGAAAATGAGCATCAGGATAAACACTCATTTTCTTCACTAGTCGCATCAAATTACCCATATCTTGGGCATGACCAATGTTTCCACCATAAAAGAAAATAGTTTTATTTTGTAAGTTTAAAGATTCACGTATTGAAATATATCCATTAGTATCAATGTTTGTTTGAGTAGTATTTGCCCAATTTCTTAAAATTTCACATTTCAAACCTTTATTTTTATTATGTTGATAAAAATAATCTAGATTTTTTTGAGACATTAAGCCAATTATTGATGCTTGTTTATAGGAGTAACGTTCAAAAAATCGAAAGTACTGTTCGATCAATGAACCTTGCTTTAAAATACCAGCATCAACAATCCATTGAGGAAATAAATCCCTTAATATTAAATAAGAAGGACACTGGCATTTTTTCTTTAGTTTATTAACTAATTTTCCCCAAAATATAGAAGGAGAATAGTAAATTATGCCATCAAAAGAATCCTTATTGATTAAATGTTTAATAGCTTTCCAAGCATAAAGTAGTGTTTCATTAATTGCTCTTTGGATCTTTTTTACATCCTTAATAGGACCATTTTTAAAACGCCAGATAGTAATATCATCTAATTTATCAATATATAGATTAGATGGTTGATCTTTTGACGGTGTAATAATGGTAATCTCATGACCATGATATTTTAATTCTAGTGCTAATTCATGAAACATCTTTGCCCCAACTCGAGTGCTATGGGGTAAATAATCATCAATGATTAAAGCAATCTTTAGTTTTACTTTTTCCATATTACTCGATTAACATAATCTGTATAGCTAATGATAGTCCTTAGTACTTTTTCAGATACATTTGGTGCAATATAATCATTAACTTTATTAATTAGACGTAAGTTTCCTCTAGGTTGGTTCTCAAGTATGGATATAGCTTGTAAAATTCTTTCTGTATTCATTCCTGTGAACATCACAGCACCTTCTTCAAATCCTTCGGGTCTTTCCTGAGCCTCTCTTATATTAATGGCAGGAAAGTTTAAAATTGAAGATTCTTCAGTAATAGTCCCACTATCACTTAAGACAACTTTAGCTTTAGTTTGCAGATGTACATAATCAGAAAAACCTAGAGGCTTCATTAAATGAACTAATGGATTAAATGATAGCTTTAACTCTTCTATTTTTTTTCTTGTTCTTGGGTGTGTGGATATGATAATTGGGAAGTTGTATTTTTTTGCGAGAGAATCTAAAGTATCAACGAAATTTCTTATATTCTCTTTTGAGTCAACATTTTCTTCTCTATGCATACTGACTAAGAAATATTTTTCTGCAGACAAATTTAGATTTTTTAATATGTTAGAGGATGTAATTTTATCTTTATAGAACTCTAATACTTCATCCATAGGGCTTCCTGTTTTTACTATAAAATCAGGACTAATTCCTTCTCGAAGTAAGTATTCTCTTGCTATATCGCTATAAGGAAGGTTGACATCAGAGATATGGTCAACTATTTTCCTATTTATTTCTTCTGGTACTCTAAGGTCAAAACAACGATTACCTGCTTCCATATGAAATATAGGGATTTTCTTTCTTTTAGCAGAAATTGCGGAAAGGGCACTATTTGTATCACCTAATATTAATATTGCATCAGGTTTAATTTCAGCAAACACTTTATCAGACTTGCTGATTACTTGAGCCATAGTTTCAGCAGCAGATGAACCAGCACATTCAAGAAAAATATTGGGAGCTCTGATTTCGAGGTCATCAAAGAATATTTGATTTAATTCATAATCATAGTTCTGTCCAGTATGAACAAGAGTATGTTCACAATAATTATCTAACTTATTTATTATTCGTGATAGTCGAATTATTTCTGGACGTGTTCCTACTATAGTTACAATTTTTAATTTTTTCACTTTTTATACCTTTTGTTATAGTCTTCATACATGTATTTGATTAATTCATTCCATGATGGTGAATTAAAATCAAGCTCGTTGCGTAAAGGTGTGGAATTAAGTGAACGATCTATAACAAGCTCGTCTGATGGATTTATAATAATATTTTTATGATAAATAGCCGCAATATTTGATAATAGTGTATATTTATCAATTGGTTCACTTGATAAATGATATAAACCATTTAAATTTTTATTGGGTATTATTTTTTCAGCTAGCAACTTTGCTATATAACATGTAGGAAAACCAGAAAAAATGGCTTTAGTATATCCATTTACCTGATCTTTCTGATTTAAAAACCAATCTACTAGGCTAACGCTTGAAGATAATTCGTGACCTATAATTGATGTTCGTAAAGTTAAATGCTTTCCATAAGTGACTTCACCTAAATGTTTAGTTCGGCCGTAAAGATCTGTTGCTGTAGGGATATCAGTTTGTTGATAGTTACCTGACTTCCCATCAAAGACACAGTCTGTAGAAAAGTGAATTAACTTTGCTTGATAATTGTCACAAATATGAGCTAATTCGTGAGGTAATAAAGCATTTACTTTTATCGCCTGAATATATTGGTTAGAAATACTATGTTGTTTTATTAATCCAATGCAGTTAATTACAATGTCTGGTTTGTTTTTTTGAAATAAAATTTCAAGAGAAGATAAATCAGAGATATCAATATTTTCTATAATTTTGTTTTTAAATTTAGAAAAATAATTTTCTTTTTTTCTTATATTTCTAACTGTGCCAAAAACATTAAAACCTTTATATTCAGATAAATTGGTAAAAATACTATAACCCAGCATACCACTGGCACCTAAAATATAAATATTTAACATTTAAACACCTTCAGGAATAATGATGTTTCCAGACTCAATTTCTCTAATAAAATCAAGTTTTCTAAGAAGCTCTTTCATACCGTTAACGTCTAAACGTTGAGTATTATGTGAATTATAATCTTCAACAATAGCTAAATCCTTTTCGCCTTTTTCAAAGTATTTTGAATAATTTAAATCTCGATTATCAGCTGGAATTCGATAATAGTTACCTTGTTCTTGAGCAACGAACATTTCTTCTCGGCTGCATAAAGCTTCAAATTGTTTTTCACCGTGACGAGTACCAATAATATTAACTTTGTGATCTGGCTTTTCTGTTATTTCTAACAATGCTTTGACTAGAGTATTAATTGTCGCTGCAGGTGCTTTTTGGACAAAAATATCACCATTTTGACCATTCTTAAATGCATGTAACACGAGGTCTACTGCATCATCTAATGTCATCATAAAACGAGTCATTTCTGGATTAGTGATAGTGATTGCTTCATTATTCATAAGTTGTCGAATAAATAATGGGATAACGGAGCCTCTAGATGCCATTACATTTCCATATCTAGTACAGCAAATTGTGGTATTGGTGTGTTCTAGATTTCTACTTTTAGCAACAATGACTTTTTCCATCATTGCTTTTGATATGCCCATCGCATTTATTGGGTAAACGGCTTTATCTGTACTTAAACAAACAATACGTTTAACCCCAAATGTGATTGCTGCTTCTAATACATTTTCTGTCCCTAATACATTAGTTTTTACTGCTTCTAATGGATAGAATTCACAGGAAGGTACTTGTTTTAATGCTGCTGCATGATACACATAATCTACACCACGCATAGCATTGGCAACACTTTGATAATCTCTGACATCACCAATATAGAATTTCAATTTATCTGATTTAAATAATTTTCGCATATCATCTTGTTTTTTCTCATCACGAGAAAATATACGAATTTCTTTTATATCAGTATTTAAAAAACGACGTAATACAGCATTACCAAAAGAACCAGTACCACCTGTGATTAAAAGTATTTTATCTTTGAACATTAAATTATTCCTTTTATTCTTTAATTAATTTTTCTATTAATATTAAAAAATTATTATTAGAATTTAATTTTTTTTCTATTTCATTTTCACTTGAATCATGAATATTTAAATTATTTTCTATAAATTTTTTTATCTCTGATGCCCAATCTACTTTATTGTATGGGCAACAGAATGTGACTTTATCATAGTATTTTAAAACTTCTTTAGCATAAGGGAGTCTAGATGCAATGATATTCTTATTTAGAAGAGATGCCTCTTTTAAAGGTAAACCATAGGTTTCTAGAGTGCTAGGGAATAAAATAATACTAGATAATCTATAATAATAAAAAACTTTTTCTCTGGAAATTTTTCCTATAAATAAAAAATATTCTTCTAGAGGTGTATTTATTATATCTTTTGCTAAGTTATGTTCCTTATCTATTGTGAATATTATTTTAATACTATGTTTTTTTAGATAGTCTATTCCAATATTTTTAATTGAATCAATTATTATTTTATGATTTTTATATTCATGTCCATAGGCAGGATAAAATAATATATTATGATGTTTTATATCTTCTTCATCAAAAATATTATCTTCATTATATAAAATATTTACCTTAGGTTCGATAATGAATGTTTTTTCTTTAGGCAGATTAAACTTTGAATGAACTGACTCTCTCATCCATTCTGCTTGTACTATGAGATAGTTTAAGTAATTTATATTCATTCTAAAAAAAAGAAGGTAAAAATTTTTGTATAACCATAATTTTCTTGATGACTTTTTGAATGGGGAGAATTTAATTTCACTAAAGGGGATTGCTTGGTGGTAATATACTATTTGTTTTATATTTGTTCTGATGGGTATATTTTGAAAATTAATACAGAGAGAATATTTTTTTTCATTAATTATTGGATATTTATAAAAATCATAAAAAATTCTCTTTATCCAGGATGAAATATCTAAAATAACATAATTTACATTATCTTTTTTGGGGAGCTCATTTATAACCGATGAATGAAAATATCATATAAATAAACATCATTTAATTCTTGGATAAAATCTTTTAAGATAGATAAAGCACCAGCTTCCTTAGCTGTAGTTGCAAGAATAAGTATTTTTTTCTTCATATTAATTAGTTAACCAAAAGTTACGGATATTTTCCTCAATATCATTAGGCGGGAAATCAAGAAGAAATTGTATAACAATATTATTTTCTAATGAATAAAATGAACCCATAGGACCACTCATAAAACTAAATAGAGTTGCATATAAATATAAAAAAACAATAAGCAATAATGTAGATTTAAAAATTATATCCTTTAAAAAGTAAATATAATTTAGAAATAAAATGAATGGGAATGGAGATAAATAAATTCTTAATCTTTGAGATAATAATGGGAATTGAAATGCTAACAGTTCAACTAGAAGTAATAAGAATGATAACATCCAAAAGTTTATATATACGCTGTTTGTTAATATTTTTTTATTAATTAAATTTACATGTTTATTAAAACATACAAAATATAAAAATATTATTCTTATAAATAGAGAGTAAATATTAGGTTGAACTGCATAAGTAAGATAGAAATAAATCTTTTTAATTATGAAGTTATCTCCTAATAGTAATAGATAGTGAAAGTTGTGAATTAATAGTAAAGATAAGAATACAAATAAAATAGATATTTTTACAAGTTGTTTTCTTTTTATAAATTGAAGTTTTATAAAGAATATAAGAACATATGAAGAGTGGAATAAAAAACCAAAAATTATATTTTTGTAGCTAATTTTTGATTTGTTCATTAATATACCAAGAAATAAAATAGAAGTGGCTATTAATTGACGAAGAGGATCGTTTATAAATGGGAAGAGGAATATAAGTATAAATGTAATTGCGGTTGTTGGATAAAGGCAATATTTTTTTATTAGTACAAATAACGATGTTAAAAAAATAAATTTAATAGCAAAAACAAATACCCAAAAGTTTATATTTATATAACTAAAGAACTTAGATAGCCAAGAAAATCCAATTTCATAATTCTCATAATTTGAAATATTTTCATATAAAGAATAGTATTCAATCCAATCAACACCTAATTTATATGATAGTCCAATATGAAAATATATAAGAATAGTCGCTATAAAAAAATAGAATATATTTTTTTTATTGAAAAGTTCCAAAGTAGAAATAACTAATAATATTAATGAAAGATATAATATGTTCATGTTATTTGTTTTTTATAAAAAAGAAATAAGATATTAGTAATAATGATAGACTAATAATCTCAGTTATTAAAATAGCAATACTACTTCCTATCGCACCATAATTTTCACTTAAAGGTATTGTATATATAATATGGAAAAATAAAGTAATAGTAGGAATGATAGCATAAATTTTATTCATTCCATGTGGAAGTAATATAAAATTTGATATTATTACTGATAATGGGATTAAGATTATCATTGGTGACATTAATTGAATAATAAGCTTCATTTCAATAAAAGTATTACCCAATAATATTGGAGCTAGATATGGCATTAATAAAAAAAATAATAAAGATGTTATACTGCAAAATGAAATTTGGTATATAATTATTTTTTTTATAAATAAATTATATTTTTTTTTACTTTCAGATAATAGAATATTGACTCTAGGGTAAATTGCTTGTCCTAAAATTAGAAATATTCCAATACACGCTATTCTTAATTTATCTGTTGCAGTAAATATTCCCACTTGATCATAATTGCTAACTAAACTTAAAATGATCGGAGTGCTTAGTGTGTAAAGACTGATTGATATACTACCCCAGAAAATAATAGAAGATTTTTTTAATATTGATAATACTAGGCTAAAATTAATTTTTTCTATTTTGATATAAGGTAGATTTGTGTGTAAGTAAAAATAATTGATTATTAGTGGAAGTAAATAAGACCAACTTAGTATTATTCCAGCTATATATATATCATTTTTATCTTTAACATAGAAAAATAGTAATGGTAGGGTAATAATTTTACTAAATACAGAACAAATTGATATAAATGATATTTTCTCTAATCCCTGATATAACCATAATGGAAAGAAAATTGCGTAAATCAATTGTGGCAACATAACATAAATTAATGACTCAATATCATTAAATAATTGAAATCCTCTAATAAGAATTAATAGTATTAAAATAGAAATACTTGCTATTATTATCTTTGAATAGATTGTTGCTGAATATATTCTTTGTATTTTTAATTTGTTATTTCTACTCTTGGCAATGTCTTTTGTTGTGCTAAAATTAAATCCAAAATCTATGAATAGCATCAAATATAAAATTATATTTAATGCTGTACTTATCATTCCATATTCATAGAATCCTAATTTTCTTGTTAAGTATGGTAATGATATTAAGGGAATAAGATAATTTATACCTTGCATGCCCAGAAGAAATAAGGAATTTTTTATTAGATTATTCATGTGAATTTTTATATTTTATTTTCTTTAATAATTTCATGATTAGGAAGTAATTTTTTTTATTAAAAATACCTAAAAAATAAAGTGTTAATAATAATTTCTTTTTTATTGAAATGTTTTTTAGAAAAAAATTTCTTGTATTTATTGTTTTCTCGTGGAGTTTAATATATGGTGAAAAAATAACAATTAAATTATATAAATGATTTAATTGGAAGATGTCAATATCTTTTTTGTATCTTTCATTTAATTTGCTTGTAAATATCTCTTCAACTAATTTATGCGCATTATAATGATCTCTAAATTTTTCATTAGTAAGATTCGCGGTAGTACTCAAATTATGTCTAACTTGGTTATAGACTTTATCATTAATAACTTTGATTTTTTTAGTTTTTGTTATTATTCTGGATAGAATGATGAAATCTTCACTTACTTTTAAATTTGATACTAAGTATTCTTCATCTAAAATCTTTTTTTTAAATAATATTGGCCATAAAGAGGTTGGTAGTTTTCCTCTTAGATAACTAGATATTATATTTTTTTTAATCTCATATTTAGTGTTAGATAATATTTCATTATGATTGTTTACATAATTTGCTTGACCAATAATTAAGTCGTAATCTTTATATGAAAGTAAAATTTCTATACAGTCATTATTAATATAATCATCACTATCTAAAAATAATACATATGATGAATTAGATATATCTAAGCCAAGTTTTCTTGCGTTTGATACACCCACATTATCTATGTTTTTATAGATAATTCTGTTATCCATAGAAACATAATATTGACATAACTCGTCTGTATTATCTTGACTACCATCATTTATTATAATTATTTCAATGTTCTTATAAGTTTGGTTAATACATGATTTTATGCATCTTTCTATCCATTTTTCTGCATTATATGCTGGAATTATTATGGATACTGAAGTTTGATTTTTCACTTCGGATTCTCGTAATTAAACAAAGCTACCGCACTGGGTTTACGGCCCCCAGAGCGCCAAAACTTATCTCGAAAAACCCTTATCTTTTTGTAATATAAGAGTTTTATTATATAAGCACATTTTAACAATATGCGAAAAACCGCACTGAGAGTAGACTCTTCAAACCAGACGGTCAAGTAATAGCTGGGTATTTTAGCATTGATTGTAGATATATAAATATCGGAATAGCGGTCGATTCAGCCAGATCATTCTGAATTGCATCATTAGATGCTAACAAAAAGAATATGCCACCTATTCTTCAATAGATGGCAGGATATTTTGATACAACAGTTTAATTACTCTATCTAGGCTATTGGCTATTTATTACCGGCACTTCCCCTCGGCAACCAAATCTCTACTCTCAGCCCACCTAATGGGCTGTCATCGGCTTTAACATGGCCTCGATGTTGACTTACTGCTGTCTCAACAATCGCTAATCCTAAGCCTGTACCACCTGATTCGCGATCTCTTGCTTCGTCAGTGCGATAAAACGGTCGGAAGATATGCTCTCTGTCTTCAGGGCTAACACCTGGGCCATCGTCATCAACAATAATGGTGATGCCTTGATTTTGCTCTGTGAATGCAACTTCAATGCGAGAATTTGAATAACGTAAGGCATTACGAACAATATTTTCAAATGCGCTAGCGAGTGAGTAAGGGTTACAGTAAATAGGCCATGCACCTGGAGGTGTTGTCACTTGTAATGTCTTATTACTCTGTTCAGCCTCAAATTTAGCGTTATCTAAAATATCATCCCACAACTCATTTGCTTTTACAGTTTCTCGTAACAACTCATTTTTATATTGATTACGTGAAAGCACCAATAAGTCATTAATCATCCCATCAAGGCGTTGAGTCTCAGTTTCAATGCGTTCTAATTCTTTACTTTCTCCGTTGCGGCGACGTAACAATGCACTGGCTAATTGTAAGCGTGTTAATGGAGTTCGTAATTCATGAGAAATATCAGAAATTAAACGTTGCTGTGCTTCAACCATGCGTTCGAGTGCGCTTATCATCTGATTAAAACTAGTACCAGCAGCTAAAAACTCTTGTGGGCCGGTTTCTAGCTCTGGATGAGGGCGTAAATTACCTTTCGCAACATCATCAGCTGCGTTTTTAAGTTGTCTTGCCGGTTTTGCCAAGCTCCAAGAAAGCCACACTAATAACGGTGTGCTAATAAGCATAGTGAATATGAGTAGCAATAACGGTTTATCAAATAATAAGTTGATAAAGTCAGATTGAGGGCTACTTGATGGACGTACAAGATAAAGCTGATAATGATCTTCACCATCCCTTACTGAAAATGGCCCTAACATCTCAGAACGACCATATTTTTTCTTTTTAGGATGATCGGCGTTATCAGATTGGCCAATAAAGTTTCTGACAACCTGCATTTCATTACGTTGAGCGCCGATAATACGTCCTTCACTGGTTACGATAATTAAACGCTGGCCAGGAGGGGCCCATTTATCAATGGCACGAATTAATCGACGCCACCAAAGGAGATCGTTAGCGGGATCTTGCGCTAATTCCGCTTCGATATGTTGTTCTAGCATAACACCTTGACGGTACTCACTCTCTAAAAGAGGGGTAAGCTGGCGCGAGTCCAGCTTTGGAACCATCATAACTAGCATAAGAACTAATGCTAGCGTCAGCCAGAATATTGCAAAAATACGCGCTGACAGACTATTTATCATAAAGAATATTTATCAAGTTATTGAAACCATCAGATAACCACGGCCACGTAACGTCTTGAACCACGGTTGTCCATCTGTTCTTTCTGGTAATTTACGGCGTAAATTGGAAATATGCATATCAATCGCTCTATCAAAAGGTGTTAAGCGCTTACCAAGCACTTCTTGACTGAGATGTTCGCGTGATACGACTTGGCCCAAATGCTGAGCAAGAAGATAAAGTAAGGTAAACTCAGTTCCCGTTAACTCTAACGGCTCATTATCAAAACTCGCCTCTTGTCGGCCAGGGTTAAGTTGTAGTTTATCAACCTGTAATGTTGGAGATGTATTACTATCAGTCTGTTTTTGTTCGCTCCAGTTAGAGCGACGTAAAATAGCTCTGATACGAGCAACAAGCTCTCTATCATTAAAAGGTTTTGGTAAATAGTCATCAGCACCAAGCTCTAAGCCGAGCACTCGGTCAAGATCACTGCCTCTTGCCGTTAACATAATGACAGGTGTCTGGAAATTTTGGCGTAACTCTTTGAGTGTCTCAATCCCGTTTTTACGTGGCATCATAATATCCAGTAATAACAGGTCGATAGAAGCATCCAAAAGTTTAAGTGCTTGTTCGCCATCAGAGGCGATTACAACATTAAAGCCTTCCATTTCAAGCAGTTCTTTCAATAGCGATGTTAATTCGCGATCGTCATCTACTAATAAGATTTTATGCATTCGTCAATTCCTCCAAGAGAAAAATACGATAATAAATAGCGCGAATCTATGACTTTACGTTCTTTTACACGCTCTGACGCTAGTTTGCAGCCGTAACGGTATAGTAATCCACATAGCAAAGAATTACACATATTTAGGTAGTATTAATTAGGTCGGTATTAATCGCCGAGTTTAGGAGTAAGAGCAATGCGTAAAGTAGCAGTAGTTGCATTAGCATCAATGTTTTTGGCAGCTCCGACGGTAGTATTAGCTGAAACCGCAAATACCAATCCGCCTACTGAGCAACAATATAATGGTAATTATCACTGCGGTTATGGCTATGGTATGCATGGCGACCGTGATTATAGAGGTCACCGCGGACAACGTGGACATATGATGGATCGCAATTATGGTGAATCTCGTATGTTTAACGGAATTACATTAACAGAGCAACAACGTACTCAGATGCGTGATTTAATGCGCCAGCATCATCAAGACAGATATAACGGAAACTACCGTCAACGTCATGAGAATATGCATAAATTAGTTACTGCACCTCAATTTGATGAAGCGGCTGTTAGAGCACAAATACAAGATATGGACAAACAAGCGATTGAGCGTCATGTTGAAATGGCGAAAGTTCATAATCAAATGTATCAGTTATTAACCCCAGAACAGAAAGCGCAGTTGGAAAAGAATTACCAGCAGCGAATGTCAGATTTTGATCAACAAGGTCAATAGAATCCGTAATGAAGTAAGTAAGAGTGTAGTACAGCAGTACCTAGTTAGAGAGTAAGTAGCAACAACGAAGTTTTTTCCTTGCCATAGACACCATCCCTGTCTTTTGCAGCCCCTCTGGAGAGGGGCTTTTTTTTGTCCGTTATATTTTTAGTTATATCAATTCTATTTTAGGTGAAAATATACTTTTCTTTCTATTGTGTTTTTTAGTGTGAAATCTAAAACTTGTTCTTTTAGTCTAGATAGTTCTCGTATTATTTTATTATTATTTCCTATCTTATGTATAACGCGATGAATTCTATTATCTTCTAAAATACTAGGAAAGTTATTATCATTTTTATTTAAAACAAAATCTTGTATACATAAACAAGGCATAGTTTGTCCAACAATATATTTATTGTCTATTAATAAATCATTAAATATCTCATGATCTATTGGATTCTTAATAGGTTTTTGAGCGATTTTATCAAATAAAAAATGAGCACCTTTATTCGTGATAATATATCCTGCAGTACCTAAGTGTCGACTTTTTAATCTAACAATTTGAATATTCATGATTTTTTTTATTGGTCTAATGGATGTTTTTATTTTATCATTGGATTTTTCAATTTTTATAATATCAATATTTTTATTCACCCATGAATAATTACTTAGCAATTTCTCAGAATTTTTTCCTAAGTAAATATCATCTTCAAAAATTCCAGCCACATCAATATCTTCATCAATAATTTTTTTCCATAAAAAAATATGACTTAAAAAACATCCTTTTTCTCCAGCAGTTAAATTAGGATTATTAAAGCTTATATTTAAATGTTCTGAAGTATCTAAGTTATTCTTATTTATAGCATCAAAAAATAAGAATGGAATATTTTTTGAATTAAATTGATTAGATATATGTTTACGTCTCTTTTCATTATTATCTTTTAAGCTAATTATGAAATTATTCATGTAATATTCTTTATATAAGTAATATCTTAAGGGAAACATAAAAGTATTATTTCCCCTAGTTAGATTTTTATTTTGTTAGCTCATCTTTGATGATTGCATGTGTATTTTTTATGAAATCATCAACACTGTGAATTTTTTTGACGTAATCAATGGCTTCTATTGATAACGTTTTTCTTTTTTCATCATTCTCAATAAGTTCTCTAACTGCATTCACAAATAGGTCTACTTTATCAAAACCATTACCTAGCACCTCACCAACATGGATACCAAACTTAGATGTTAAGTCGTCGGGGTTTCTATTACTAACAAGTAATGTCCCAAAAGATAAGGCTTCAAGGAATGAAACAGGTAGTGCTTCATGAATAGAGCTATTAACTAGTACTTTTGCATCGCGTAAATATTTATTTTTCTTTTCTCCTTCGACATGGCCTACAAAATGAAGGTTAGGAATTTTTTCATATTCAGACATGATGTCATGATTTTTGTCATCAGCTCTAAATATTTTACCTAAAACATAGAAATTGTATTCAGGCATTTTTTTTGCAATTTCACAGAAAATCCAACCTCGTTTAACGGATGCAATGCGTCCTAAAAAAACAACATTATTTTGTTTAGGGTGAGTTGTAACGTCGAATTTATAGTCAATGTCAATTGGATTTGGAGCAAAATCAATTGGAACATTTTTATCTAAATTATATAAATCAATGGCTTTTTGATTAAGGCACTTAGCTTGAGTAATAAACCGCACTCTTCCTTGTTTGTACCAAGAGTGAACAAGGTCATAGATTTTTTGATTATAGTAAGATGTTTCTGGAATTAATTTTACTGTAAAAATTTCATCCCATTCATACATAGGTCTAGGGTCTTGTATCCAAAGAATTAGTCGTTTAGATGGATCTAATTCATTCTTTAGTACATTATCGTGTGTAAGTTCAACACTGAAGTAAATATCATAATCTTTCTTTTTTAAAAATTGTTGAGTAAACCATTTTCTACGAGGAAGTTTATACAGCGCTACACCATCAACAATTGTTTTTTCAGCAAAAAAGTGACTTTTACCTTTACCTAATAAAACATCGAATTCAAATTCTTCATTTTTTAGATATTTAGCAATGTAATATCTAGCTAAATAACCATATCCACCAAAGCGAGTATTTGCAGCTCCAAAAAACTCATCAACGATAAGGCCAACTTTAATTTTACGCTTATTTTTTGTATTCATGATTGTAGAGCTCATAATTGAGAGATTAAATAATCTTTTAATATAACAATATAATTTTGTAAATTTTATGTAGGAGATGTATTTTATTCGTGAGTGTGAGTAATTTGTAGTAGAGAGCAAATTGAAATGACCCAGAAATCACAAATCATATTCTTATATTTTTAAGGTGCGAAAATATATCGCACCAGTCTACATGATTTTTATCTTGACCTACAACAATGCTTCTGGAGATTCAGGTAAAATTTGTCCGCCATCGACGATAATTGTCTGGCCTGTAATATATTTTGCTTCATTGGAGGCAAAGAAGGCGGCGGCGTAGCCGATATCTTCTGGCTCACCTAAAGTATGCGTTGGGATAGAAGCCTTCATCTGATTTAAATAGGCTTCGCCTTGGGCTTGTAAGCCTTCAGTGAGGATATTTCCCGGCATCACTGCATTAATCGTAATACCGTGGCGTGCATATTCTAGTGCTGCGCTACGCATAAAGCCTAATTGACCTGCTTTACTTGCGCCGTAGTGGCTCCAACCTGGATAGCCTGTGATTGCTCCCGTAATGGAGGACGTGATAATCACGCGACCTTGTTTTTGTTTCTCCATAACACGAAGTGCAGCTTTCACTAAAAAGAACATACCTTTAAGGTTAACAGTATGCATTTTATCCCAATCCGCTTCGGTCATCTCTTTAATGGTTGCTTGAGGAAAAATACCCGTATTGGAACAAAGAATATCGAGTTTACCATACTCTTTTACGACATCATCAATCACTGTTTCACAGGCAGATTGATGAGTGACATCAAGGTGCATAAATTCAACATTTAATTCTTGTTTTGTTTTATTGCCAGCAACATCATCAATATCCGCAATAATTACTTTAGCGCCACTATTTTTTAGGGCGATGACAATACCCTTACCAATACCTTTTGCACCACCTGAAACCAAAGCGATTTTACCCGTTAAATCAAACATAAAACCTCCTATGATAGTATGAGTTCTACTGTATCAGTCTAGGTTGAAAAACGGTAAATCAACCAGAAAACTTTGTAGTGGGTCACAAATGTACCTTAGATCATTTTTTTCTTTAAAAGGATGACATCACAAAATAGAGAGATAAATACCAGATAGAACATTGCATCAGGGAAAACGGAATATTTATCAAAATACGCGGATGCTATTTTTTAGCATAAATAGTGTTTTTTTTGAGGTGAATGCAAAAAGGCAGTAAATTGTCTGTATAAAAATTGTTAACTTATTAGTGAAACACATTTGAGATAAGCTAGTCTAAACTTTATACAGGCTATCTGATTAATTTAATGCGCATCAAGTTTATGAAAAAAAATGTACGATAATGATGAACTGGTAAAAAATATGCGTACAATGGTATTGTTGAATCAATTCAGCATTTACAATATCGGAAAATAACACCAGATAAGCCGGTATTGAAATAAAAAGTTATTCCAACAATTTTGCAATAATTACATCGAATAAGAATCAGAGGTAATCATGGTCAATGGGATCAAAAGAATTGGGGTTTTAACAAGTGGTGGTGATGCACCCGGAATGAATGCCGCGATCCGTGGTGTTGTTCGTGCCGCACTAAGTGAAGGTTTAGAGGTTTATGGGATTTTTGATGGCTATATGGGGCTGTATGAAAACCGCATGAAAAAACTCGACCGTTTTAGCGTGTCAGATATGATCAACCGCGGTGGTACGTTCCTTGGTTCTGCTCGTTTCCCTGAATTCCGTGAAGACAATGTGCGTGCTGTTGCTATCGAGAACATGAAACAAAATGAGCTTGATGCCTTAGTGGTTATTGGTGGTGATGGTTCTTATCTTGGTGCGAAAAAACTGACGGAAGCAGGTTTTCCATGTATTGGTTTACCAGGCACAATCGATAATGACGTAGCGGGTACTGACTACACAATCGGTTATTTTACAGCATTAGAAACGGCAGTTGAAGCCATTGACCGTTTACGTGATACCTCAACGTCTCATAAACGTATCTCTATCGTGGAAGTCATGGGACGCTATTGTGGTGATTTAACGCTATCTGCTGCAATTGCTGGGGGATGTGAGTTTGTTGTTCTACCTGAGTCCGAATTACCATTTAATCGTGACGAACTGCTCGCAGAAATCAAAGCGGGTATTGAACGTGGTAAACGCCACGCAATCGTCGCAATCACAGAACACGTTTGTGATGTGCATGAATTAGCTCGTTTTATTGAAGCTGAAACTAAACATGAAACACGTGCAACAGTATTAGGTCATATTCAACGTGGTGGTTCTCCTGTCGCTTATGACCGTATTCTTGCTTCTCGTATGGGGGCTTACTCTGTTCAACTGCTATTAGAAGGTTACGGTGGTCGTTGCGTAGGTATTCAAAACGAAAAACTGGTTCACCATGATATTATTGATGCGGTTATGAATATGAAACGTGTCTTTAAAGCCGATTGGTATGAAACAGCGAAAAAACTGTATTAGTTAATAGATTTCTCGTAATACCCAAGTCTTTCTGAGTGCTATCCTTATTCGCGAACTGCTCTGATACATGATGTGTCAGAGTAGCTTCTCGAGTGAAAACATTTCATTTTATAATCCTATTCTTCTTCAATTCTTTCTAACATCCCTTGTATTAATAGTTATATTCCCGTTGTGTATATCAATCAGTTTTTTGTTATTTCATCGTTATAAAACTTTCTGTCAGCCTAGTTAAATACTTAACGACAGGGGATGGATAGACATGTTTAAACAATGGGGTTTAGTATCAACGACTTTAATCGCATTACTTTTTTCTAATAATCTATGGGCTAAAGATATTCAATTATTAAATGTCTCTTATGATCCGACAAGGGAACTGTATCAACAGTATAATCAAGCATTTAGCCAGTATTGGGAACACAAAACAGGAGATAAAGTCACAGTACGTCAATCACATGGTGGATCAGGAAAGCAAGCAACATCGGTTATCAATGGTATAGACGCAGATGTTGTGACATTAGCGCTTGCCTATGATATTGATGCGATTGCACAAAGGGGAAATCTTGATAAGCAATGGATAACTCGATTACCTGATAACTCAGCACCTTACACTTCAACAATTGTTTTTCTGGTGAGAAAAGGAAACCCTAAGCAGATAACGGATTGGGACTCACTGATAAAACCGGGGATCTCCATTATTACACCAAACCCTAAAACGTCTGGTGGTGCAAGATGGAACTATCTTGCTGCTTGGGGATATGGATTAAAAGCCAATCATCAAGATAGCGAAAAAGCAAAAGCCTTCGTGAAAGCGCTCTATCAGCAAGTTGAAGTACTAGATTCAGGTGCACGAGGCGCTACAAATACATTTGTTGAACGAGGTATTGGTGATGTATTGATTGCATGGGAAAACGAGGCTTTATTAGCAATTAATGAATTAGGGGCAGATCAATTTGAGATAGTTACTCCATCCGTATCTATTCTTGCAGAGCCTACAGTATCTGTTGTTGATAAAGTGGTTGATAAACGAGGAACGCGAGAAATTGCAACGGCTTACTTAAATTATCTTTACTCACCACAAGGGCAAGAGATTGCAGCAAAAAACTATTATCGCCCTAGAGACAAAGTGATTGCTGAAAAATACCAAAGCCTTTTCCCAAAACTCGAACTATTTACTATTGATAAGGTTTTTGGTGATTGGCAATCTGCGCAGAAAATACATTTTGCGACAGGGGGGGTATTTGATGAAATTAGTCGTCGTTGATGTGTAATAAAGCGAAAAACAAAAAAATCACCTTCTGGTTTATATTCAGTAAGGTGATTTTATCTATTTTTTATCCTTTAACGGTATAAGCCGGGAAGATAAAAATTATTTTTTCGCTTTCGCTTGTGCTGCTGCTTTAACGATAACGGCAAATGCATCAGCTTTTAGTGAAGCACCGCCGACTAATGCGCCATCAATGTCGGGTTGACCAAATAGTTCAGCTGCATTCTTATCGTTAACAGAGCCACCGTATTGGATAATAACTTGTTCAGCGATAGTGGCATCTTTCTTCGCAATATGATCACGAATAAATTTATGAACAGCTTGAGCTTGTTCTGGAGTAGCAGATTTACCTGTACCGATAGCCCAGATTGGTTCATAAGCAATCACGGCATCTTTAAATGCCGCTGCACCGTGTGCATTTAAAACAGCATCGATTTGGCGAGCACAGACTTCTTGTGTTTTACCCGCTTCGTTTTCTGCTTCGGTTTCACCAATACACAATACTGGCGTTAAACCTAACTCTTTCAACACGCCAAATTTTTGAGCGATAAACTCGTCAGATTCTTTATGATAAGTACGACGCTCAGAGTGACCAATGATAACGTATTTAACATCAACGTTTTTCAGCATTTCTGCCGAAGTTTCACCAGTGAAAGCACCAGATAAGTTAACACCTGTATCTTGAGCACCTAATGCAATACGGCTTCCACCAATTTCATGGCGTGCTTGGCATAGGTAAACTGCGGGTGGTGCGATGGCAACATCACAACCTGCAACACCGCTAACTTCTTTACGTAGTGCAGCAATCAACTCATGAACCATATGAATGCTACCGTTGAGTTTCCAGTTACCCATGACTAATGGATGGCGCATAACTTTTCCTCCAACCGAGTGGTTTAAATTTAGTTTGCTAATAAACTTGAATTCTGTTGATGCACAACAGTATAGAGAACATTGAATAGAATAGCTTTGTTTTTTATCACGGAATAGCTGAAACGATCTTGCTATTTAAAGAAAGCTTAATCGGTTCAATGGCGAAGGTCGTTAATTTATCATCTTCATGTGCAATAATGTAACGAATAGCCCCAACGTTATGGCTAATGTAAGCGGGTGTTTGGTTTTTAAATGCAAACAAATCGAGCACTTCTTGAATTTGTGTTGGTGTTATTGATGGGTCAAATTGAGCGACCAAAGTGATAATGTATTGTGTGGTGATCTCACGGTTTATTTTTTCTAATTCAGGTGAGTCTGGTGTGTGGATAAGTGTCAGTTGTAGGCTTTTAATTTTTTCACTACCACGCTCTAATATTGCAGATGAGTAAAGATAAGGTGTGATACGAGTTGCTGCTCTGACAAGTGGGATCGCAATATTATGGTTGGTGATAATTTTATATTCATTAAGAAATAATAACGGATTTTGTTGGTTGAACTTTGCTCGTAGCTCAGGGATCGTTATCTCAAAAACAGGTGCATCTTGTTTAAGATAAGCAATATCATCTTTAGTGGGTTGCTTTTGTGCGACGGACATCCCTGTTGCGAAAACGGAAGTTGGCAAACAAAGAGCAATGCTTATGATTATCAGGTATAACGTAGAAAGTGTACTTTCTTTTATCATCTGTCCTCCGTTTGTCTGTGCTGTTATTGGCTAGTCTGTATTATTTGATACTAAATGGACAGTGTCATTCACACATTAAGTAAATTATTGAGAATTTATGACCTTACAACATTGGGCATTTTCATTCAAAGGGCGAATTGGGCGTCGTGATTTTTGGGTCGGTTTTGGTGTCTGTTTTGCTCTTTTTTTGGGCCTTTTTATTATTAATGAAGTGATTTATCCCTTACCGGCTATCGTAATGTGGATATCGATCTTCTTTATTCTCTACCCTTTTTGCGCGATTTTTACCAAAAGACTCCACGATAGAAATAAAAGAGGAATATGGCTTTTATTGCTTTTACTTGCAGTGATGTTGGGACTCACTGATACAAGTAGTTTAGAACCATTTTGGCAATGGGCGATGGGGCGTTTTCTTCCTTCCTTTATCGGGATGATTATGTTGTTAGATTGCGGTGTGTTTATTGGCAATCAAAGTGAAAACTACTTTGGTAAACACACGGAGCAAGTGAATTACCGTCGCTGGCGTTAATACTTTTTATTAAAATAAATCCAATAAGGGCAAAAGAGAAGATTGCCCTTATTTATTTTGCTTTTTCATATTACCAATACTGTTCGCTGGTGATATGCCCCGGTTTACGTCGTAAATGTTTACGCATTTCTCGTTGTTCTTTTAATAGTTGTTGGGTATCTCTTACCATTTGTGGATTACCACATAACATAAGGTGGCTCTCTTCTGGGGAGATGGTTAAGCCAACGGTTTTTTCTAAGGCACCACTTTCAATTAATGCAGGAATACGACCTGTTAATGAGCCAATATGATTTTCACGGCTAACAATAGTTTGAATGCGTAATTTTCCTGAGTAATGTTCAACGAGTTTTTCCATTAAAGGGAGATAACTTAAGTCATTAGCATAACGAACTGCGTGAACAAGAACGATATTCTCAAATCTATCCAGATCTTGCCCTAATTGTAAAATCGATAAAAAAGGCCCTATGGCGGTTCCTGTAGAAAGCATCCAAAGGGTATTAGCACTAGGTACTTCTTCTAATACAAAAAAGCCGCTGGCTTGCTCGGTGACAAGTAATTCATCCCCTATTTCTAGAGCGCTTAATTTAGGGCTTAATTTTCCTTCGGGTACAGTCACCAGATAAAATTCTAAGTTAGGATCATTCGGTGCATTCACATAAGAATAGGCACGTTGCACTCGTTCGCCATCAATATCTAATGCTAATTTTGCAAATTGTCCCGCTGTAAATTTATCAACAGGGGCATTTACAACAAGACTTATTAACGAGTCAGTCCAGCGATTAACTTGGATAACTTTTCCATTCACCCAATTTGCCATAGAGGTTATCTCCTTACGATAAATGCGTTGATGTCGCTTATTCATTCTAAGTAGGAAGTGATTTTTTATTTATCAAGATGATGTGGTGATATTATTTATCTGAAATTTTGTCAATGAATGACACAATATGTACATTTATATTGACAACTATGGTGTTTTTCTCTGACATTAGGTGTCATGCAAAAATTGCTGGCTATCTCGCAAATTTCTCCAAATTTGTTAACTTAGTCTCATTCTTAAAAGGTGTACATTTTGCAGAGTTTATTTTTTATAAATTCTCTGTGGTGTGCGTCTGTCTGTTAATTTATTTGAAATTTCTGAGCAAAGAAAAGAAATGAGAAAGTTAGAACATGCAAATCTATTATTATTGATAATTGCACTGGTTGCTGTGGGTCAAATGACGCAAACCATCTATGTGCCTGTGATCGCGGATATGGCGGTTTACTTTGGTGAGCCGACCGGTGCAGTACAGCAAGTGATGGGCGCCTATCTTTTTTCTTATGGTTTTTCACAACTCATTTATGGGCCTATCTCTGATAAAGTAGGACGCCGCCCTGTGATTTTGGTCGGGATGACTATCTTTTGTTTATCGACACTAGTGGCGATTTTCTCACAAAATTTAACTACATTGGTTATTGCAAGTACTTTACAAGGTATGGGGACAGGGGTTGCGGGCGTGATGACACGGACACAACCTCGTGACTTATATACAGGTACTGCATTACGTTATGCCAATAGCTTATTAAATATGGGTGTTTTAGTTAGTCCATTATTAGCACCAATGATTGGTGGCATCGTCGCACACTTCTTTGGTTGGCATGCGTGTTATATCTTTTTGTTATTATTAGGAACGAGTGTTCTGTTTTGTATGTATCGCTGGATGCCAGAAACACGTCCTGTACAAGTTGAAAAACGTAACATGCTGTCATCATTTTACTTATTGCTTTCAAACAGTACCTTCAGTGCATTTTTAATTATGCTGATTTGTGCTTTATCTGGTATTGCGGTTTTTGAGGCATCGAGTGGTGTCTTAATGGGCGGGGTATTAGGCTTAAATAGTATTACTATCAGTATATTATTTATTTTGCCTATTCCTGCAGCATTCTTTGGTGCTTGGTATGCTGGTCGTGAAGGTAAAACCTTTGTGCAATTGATGTGGCACTCTGTCTTTTGTTGTTTATCAGCCGGTATTTTAATGTGGATCCCTGGTTGGCTAAATGTCATTAATATTTGGACTTTACTGGTACCCGCTGCATTATTTTTCTTTGGTGCAGGCATGTTATTTCCGCTTGCAACAACGGGGGCTATGGAACCATTTCCTTATCTAGCAGGTTCTGCGGGTGCGCTGGTAGGGGGATTACAAAATGTGGGATCAGGTGTTGCAACGTGGTTTTCCGCTTTATTACCACAACATAATCAATTTAGCTTAGGCATGATTATGTTCGCTATGTCAGTCGCTATTATGCTTTGTTGGCTTCCGTTGGCTCATCGTTTTAGCCATGAAGAACATACTATTTAGATTAGCGATGCCGCAAATTAGATGAAAAATGCCGAGATTTTTATCTCGGCATTTTAGTTTTGTAGCCTAGGCTACTTCTCTCTCAACCTGTTTTACTGCAATTAACCGCGATCTTCCCATTCTTGGGCACGAGCAACGGCTTTTTTCCAACCGTTATAACGATAGTTACGTTCAGTGGTTTCAATTCCAGGGCGGAATTCTTTATCGATAGCGGCTTTGTTTCTGACTTCCTCTAAATCATTCCAGAAACCAATCGCAAGGCCAGCAAGGAATGCCGCACCTAATGCTGTACTTTCACGAACAACAGGGCGTTCTACACGAGTACCCAAAATATCGGACTGGAATTGCATTAAGAAGTTATTGGCAACTGCACCACCATCAACACGCAATGATTGTAAACGTGCGCCTGAATCGGCTTGCATTGCATCCAAAACATCGCGAGTTTGGTAAGCGATAGATTCTAAGGTTGCACGGATAATATGATTACGGTTAGCACCACGGGTTAAACCGAAGATAGCACCACGCGCATACGGATCCCAATAAGGAGCACCTAGGCCAGTAAACGCAGGAACAACATAAACACCGTTTGTATCATTAACCTTAGTCGCGAAGTATTCAGAGTCAGTCGCTTCATCAATGAGTTTTAATTCATCACGTAGCCATTGAATAGATGCACCACCAACGAATACTGCACCTTCTAAGGCGTAGTTTACTTCACCACGCGGGCCACAGCAGATTGTTGTTAACAAACCATGATTAGAACGAACGGCTTCTTTACCTGTATTCATCAGTAAGAAGCAACCTGTACCATAGGTATTTTTCGCCATACCACTTTGTACGCAAAGTTGACCATAAAGTGCAGCTTGTTGGTCACCCGCCATACCCGCGATAGGAATACGTGTACCACCTTTACCACCAATATTTGTTTGGCCATAAACTTCTGACGATGGCACTACTTTTGGTAACATGTTGCGAGGAATATCCAGCAGATCGAGGATTTTCTGATCCCAATCTAACGAGTGGATATTAAATAACATTGTTCGTGAGGCGTTAGTGAAATCAGTAACGTGAACACGACCTTGCGTCATTTTCCAAACTAACCAAGTATCAACAGTACCAAATAATAACTCGCCTTTTTCTGCTCTTTCACGAGCACCTTCGACATTGTCGAGGATCCATTTTAATTTTGTACCAGAGAAATAAGGGTCAACCATTAAGCCTGTATTTTGGCGAATATATTCTTCGACACCTTCTTTATCTTTTAAACGAGTACAGAAGTCGGCAGTACGGCGACATTGCCATACAATGGCATTATAGACAGGTTTACCCGTTTCTTTATCCCACACAATGGTGGTTTCACGTTGGTTTGTGATACCAATACCTGCGACATGATCAGATGGAATATCTGCTTTTGCTAAGACTTCAACTAAGGTTGCACTTTGTGTTGCCCAAATTTCCATTGGATCGTGTTCAACCCAGCCTGGCTTAGGATAAATTTGAGTGAATTCGCGTTGTGAAATACTGACGATGTTAGCATCGTGATCAATCACTACAGCACGAGAGCTGGTTGTTCCCTGATCAAGCGCAACAATGTATTTCTTTTCAGTATTTGATGTATTTGTTTCTGTTGTCATGTTAGTAACCTGTTTTGATAATCAACAATCTTGCTCTAAGTATTATTTATCGTCTTCAATTTTGCAGGTATCGCAAGGTAAGTGACGGCCAATTAATTTACGGTAAGCCAATGCACCTAAGATACCACCGATAAATGGAGCAATCATTGGCACTAAGAAATAAGGAATATCACGTCCACCAGTCAGCGCAATATCACCCCAACCAGCAAAGTACGCAACCAGTTTTGGACCAAAGTCACGAGCAGGGTTTAAGGCGAATCCAGTTAATGGACCAAATGCACCACCGATAACAGCAATTAAAATACCAATCAGTAAAGGCGCTAATGGGCCTTTAGGTACACCGTTACCGTCATCAGTTAAGGCTAAAATTAAGCCAACTAAAATAACGGCGATGATAACTTCAACAAAAAAGGCATGTACAACGGAAATTTGAGCTGCAGGATAAGTCGAAAATACACCAGCAGTGAAGAGACTTTCTTGTGAGCCTCTGACAATGCCATTAACTTGTTCGTAGTCGAGGAAAACATTGTAGTACATAAAGTACACAATGGCTGCGGCAAAGAAGCCACCTAACATTTGTGCAATAATATAAGGGATAACTTTTCTGCGTTCAAAGCAAGCGAATAACCAAAACGCAACAGTAACTGCCGGGTTCAAGTGAGCACCCGAGGTGCCTGCGGTAAGATAAACGGCTAAGGCAACACCCAGCCCCCAGATAATACTTATCTCCCATAGTCCTAGCTCTGCACCTGCAATACGTACCGCAGCTACACAACCGAGGCCGAAGAAGACTAGCAACGCAGTTCCGATAAATTCAGAAATGCATTGACCCATAAGAGAGGTTTTCGTCTGGCTCATATATTCTATCCTGAAAGAGGGTTATTTATTGTTAGTATTCTTTTCGAATTGAAAAGATAACTGTAAATTTATCGTTAATGAGCGTAAACGAGAATAAGCGAAATTGAAATTTGTGTGTCTCATCAAGAAAATGAGTGAAAACGCTCTTAATTAGTGACTTGTTCGACATTTGTAATGTGATCTGACCAGTGTTTTTGATAAATTGAAAAAAGAATGTAATTCCACGGAAGATGCTAGACAGTTGTTGATAGGCTACTTACAATCGGAAGTATCGATTATATGGGGGATTACAGTATGTCATTTGAAGTTTTCGAAAAGTTAGAATCAAAAGTACAACAGGCTATTGATACCATCACGTTATTACAGATGGAAATTGAAGAGCTAAAAGAAAAAAATGATGCGCTGAACCAAGAAGTTCAAGAAGCGAAAGGATCACGCGAAGCCCTTGTTCGTGAAAACGAAGAGCTAAAACAAGAGCAATCAAGCTGGCAAGAGCGTTTACGTGCACTGTTAGGTAAAATGGAAGACGTACAGTAATGGTTTTTTAAGCCAAAAATACAAAAGCCACCAGACGGTGGCTTTTGTGTCTTAAATCGTAAGAAAGCAGATAAAAGTAAAATTAATCTTCAATTAAATCTTCATCTAAGCCTAAAGGCTCTTCTGATAAAATGATCCCTGTGTTATCCGCATAAAGATAATCACCAGAGAAGAATGTAACACCACCAAAGTTAACGCGGATATCACTTTCACCAATGCCTTCACTCGGGCAACCCGCAGGTATGGCAGCCATCGCTTGAATACCTAAATCAAGTTCTGACAATACATCAACTTGACGTACTGCACCATAAACGACAATGCCTTCCCATTCATTCGATACGGCAAGTTGTGCTAATTCACCATCAATTAAGGCTTTACGTACAGAGCCACCGCCATCAACTAAAAGAATACGGCCTTTGCCATTTTCTTCTAGTAAATCATAAATCAGACCATTATCTTCAAAGCATTTCACGGTGATGATTTGACCACTAAAGGCGCTTTGACCACCAAAGTTTGAGAAAAGCGGTTCTACGACATTGATATCTTCTTGATAGATATCACAGAGTTCAGAAGTATCATATTTCATAGGAGATTACGTCAGGTTGCCACAGGAAGAGCCAGTATATCCCTTAACAGGGGCTGTTGGCAAAAGACTCACTGAAAATTCAGTGAGTCAAATCAACAATCGGACTAAATTATTCTAAAATTAAACCTAAAGAGAAGAGCACGTTAGTGAGTAATGCCGCTTTTACCATATGTTCAAGTAAAGGACGCATCGCTTCGCCAGAGTGGTCGGCATTAACACGTTTAATATGCAGTAAAAGCATGGGGGTGGCGAGTAAGAATAGCCATGCTGTCCAGCGGTGCATATAAAGAAGTGTGAAGATAATTAAGCACGCAATAGAGAGAAAAATAACACACGTATGGTAGGTTCGAGAGCCTGAAGGGCCTAAACGAACGGCTAATGTATTTTTACCGGCTTGAATATCACTTTCTAGATCGCGCATATTATTAATATTTAGGACGGCAACAGAAAGTAAACCACAGGCTGTGGCGGGGAGAAGGGTAACAATATCAAAAGTATTCGATTGTAAGTAATAAGTCCCGATTACGCTTAACCAGCCAAAGAATATTAAGACGGAGATATCACCTAATCCCATATAGCCATAAGGACGTCGGCCTACGGTATAGGTAATGGCTGCAACAATGGCAAGTAACCCCATCACTAAAAAGCCAATGGCGTCTTCTGGTTTTTTGCATGCGACAATAATCAGTGCGATACCTGAAATACATGAGATGATGACATTTAGTATTAAGGCTTTTTTCATTTGAGCTGGCGTTATTACGCCTTTTTGCATTCCACGAAGTGGCCCTAAACGCTCTTCTGTATCCGTGCCTTTTACAGCATCACCGTAGTCATTAGCAAGGTTGGATAGAATTTGTAATGTCCCTGCCGTCAAAATAGCAAGCAGTGCAATAGGTAGCTCAAAATGACCCATCCAATACGCTAATGCGGAGCCAGTCACAATGGCAATTAACCCTAAAGGCAGTGTTTTGGGTCGTAAACTTTCAAGCCAGGCTTGTGTCCGGCTAGTGGAATTTAGAGAGCTCATGCTGAAATTCGATACTCATGTTCATTGTTATTATAAAAATAAGAATGGGAGGCAAGCCTCCCACGTAAATATTGCTGATAAGGATCGCACAAGTTGATTATAAAATAAATCGACTCAGATCTTCATCTGCTACAAGCTCATCCAGATGCTGTTTCACATATTCTGCATCAATCAATATAGATTGACCTTGTCGTTCGCTTGCATCGTAGGAAATTTCTTCCATTAAGCGTTCTAAAACGGTATGTAAACGACGAGCGCCGATATTTTCAGTTGTCTCATTAACACGCCATGCTGATTCGGCAATTTTGCGAATACCGTCTTCAGTAAAGCTAATAGAGACCCCTTCAGTTGCCATTAAAGCTTCATACTGTTTTGTTAGCGATGCATTAGGTTCTGTAAGAATACGCTCAAAATCTTCTGCTGTCAGCGCTTGAAGCTCAACGCGAATTGGCAGACGTCCTTGCAATTCAGGAATTAAATCAGAAGGACTGGAAACTTGGAAAGCACCTGATGCAATAAACAGAATATGGTCTGTTTTCACCATACCGTGTTTTGTTGAAACTGTACAACCTTCGACCAGTGGTAAGAGGTCACGTTGCACCCCTTCACGAGAAACGTCAGGGCCAGAACTTTGACCACCACGTTTACAGATTTTGTCTACTTCATCAATAAAGACAATACCGTGTTGCTCTACTGCATCAATGGCTTGTTGCTTTAACTCTTCAGGGTTAACCAGTTTAGCGGCTTCTTCTTCAACAATAAGCTTAAACGCATCTTTGATTTTCATCTTACGCGCTTTTTGTTTTTGTCCCGCTAAATTTTGGAACATAGATTGTAATTGGTTTGTCATCTCTTCCATTCCTGGAGGAGCCATGATTTCAACACCCATTGGTGTTGCAGATAACTCAATTTCAATCTCTTTATCGTCTAATTGGCCTTCGCGTAATTTTTTACGGAAAGATTGGCGAGCAGCAGAAGGTTCAGAGGCTTGCTCTGCGACACCCCAGTTATTTTTTGCTGGTGGAATAAGTGCATCCAGAATGCGTTCTTCCGCCATTTCCTCAGCACGGAAACGGTTTTTATCAATCGCTTGGCTACGCACCATTTTGACCGCAGAGTCGGTTAAATCACGGATAATAGAATCAACTTCTTTACCCACATAACCTACTTCAGTGAATTTAGTTGCTTCAACTTTGATGAAAGGTGCATTGGCTAATTTTGCTAAACGGCGTGCAATTTCAGTTTTACCCACACCAGTAGGACCAATCATCAGAATATTTTTAGGGGTGACTTCATGGCGTAGCGCTTCATCAAGTTGCATACGGCGCCAGCGGTTACGTAGGGCAATTGCCACAGCGCGTTTCGCTTTATCTTGACCAATAATAAATCTATCAAGTTCGCTGGCTATTTCGCGAGGAGTCATTTCAGACATGCTCTCAAATCCTTACTCTTTTGAAGAGAGTTCTTCAAAGTTGACATTATGGTTAGTGTAAATACAGATATCTCCAGCGATGCTCAGTGCTTTTTCAGCGATTTCGCGTGCAGAAAGTTCAGTATTTTCTAGCATGGCTCTTGCCGCTGCTTGTGCATAAGGACCACCAGAGCCGATAGCAATGAGATCGTGTTCTGGTTGAACGACATCACCATTACCAGTGATGATAAGAGATGTATTTTCATCTGCAACAGCAAGTAGTGCTTCTAATTTGCGTAGCATTCTGTCTGTGCGCCAATCTTTTGCGAGCTCTACCGCAGCTTTGGTTAAATGCCCTTGGTGAAGTTCTAATTTGCGTTCAAACAGTTCAAAAAGAGTAAAAGCATCAGCAGTGCCGCCAGCAAATCCCGCAATGACTTTGTCGTTATAAAGACGGCGTACTTTGCGAACATTGCCTTTCATGACGGTATTACCCATCGTCGCCTGTCCATCACCACCGATTACAACTTGGCCCTTACGGCGAACACTTACGATTGTAGTCATGAGTCAGCCCCTGGTTTAATCAATAAAAATGAGACGGAAAGTGCTTATCTTTGAGATAAAGCACGGCCCGTTATGTGAATTAGAATTATAGGTGGGGGAGAAAATTTATTTTTCAACCCCCAGAAGAGCGAAGAATACAACCTGATACGCCAGCGCCAGCTGCTTGTTTACTGACTGAATTGGCTTGTTCTTTACTGTAAGGTCCTGATAATACGCGTATCCAGCCATCATTGCCTTTTGTTACTCGACTTTCAATACCGGAAAAAGCCAGTGTTGCTCTTACTGATTCGGCTTGTTCTGTATTTTTAAATGAGCCACATTGCACTAAAAAATGCGTTGTAGCCACAGCCGGTTTTGGTGGTTGCGTCACGGTTGCAGGGGCTGGCACTTGCTCGGATTGAGTCTGTGCCGGTTGTTGAACCACAGAAGGTAGGGTTGTTGCCGGTGGTGTTACGACCACTTGTGAGCGCGGAACTTCCCCATTGTAAGGGACTTCAGGTAACTGAACGGCCGGCTGACGCTTATCTGCTTCAATTTGCTGTAAAAATCTCAATTGTTCAGGTGAAAGTGTTGCTTTCGGATTAATCTGGCTACCTGAAGAGGAAGATTCGGGCAATAAAGGCGTACCCACCTGACGATTTTCCAGTTCTTTAATGTACTGCCAACGCTCTTGCGGTTTAGGCGGTAAGCTATTCGCTGGATGCTGCCCAGTGATTGTTGGTGCTGTTTCTATGGCTTCTTTTTTATTATGCGTAATAAAATAGAGGCCACCGATAAACAGCGCCACAATTGCGATTGCCGCGATAAGTGTTGTCAAAGGCAACCCTTTAGCAGCCTTTTTATTTTTACTTTTCGTTGTCTTTTTACGACGAGCAGATGTCTGCCCTCGTCCCACATAGTCTCGTTGTGCCACAGTTCGATTCGCTGATAATTAAAGGAATAGGTATCACGAGCGATATGTTACTTAACATAGTGTGTTTTGCCTAGCTTTTAAGCTGACAGACACTATCTCTTATAATTAGCTCACAATCTAATAAGCGAGAACCTGGTGCAACAGGTCTACCTTGTAATTGATCGAGCAATAACAGCATAGATTGACGTCCAATTTCATAACGAGGTTGTTCCATCGTTGTCAGAGCGGGTTCGCTGTAGCGTGTGATATCAAGATTATCAAAACCAATTACAGAGAGATCTTTCGGGAGCTCTAACCCTAGTTTTTTCGCCTGCCACATAACGCCAATCGCCATAATATCACTATGACAGAACACCGCTGTCGGTGGTTCAGGTAAAGAAATCAGTTTTTTCAGACTTTCTGCACCGCTTTCATGGGTAAAATCACCACGAATAATATAGTCTTCACGTAAAGGAACCCCTGTTCTACGCATAGCTTGAATATAGCCTTGTAAGCGATAGCGACATAAAGGCATATCTTCAGGGCCTGTAATACAAGCAATACGCTTATGCCCCATTTGCTGTAAATAGTGTGTTGCTCTAAAAGAGGCTGTGAGATTATCAATATGAACAGTAGGTAATTCGAGTTCGGGTGCAAATTCATTCGCCATGATCATTGGCGGTAGGTTTTTCTGCTCTTCTTTGGAAACATCAAAAGGAATATGTGATCCAAGCAGTAACATACCATCAATTTGTTTGGTGATAATGAGGTTAATAAATGCATTTTCGTGTTTTTGCTGATGCTTACAATCACCAATAAGAACAAGATAACCATGTTGTGCGGCGGTTTCTTCAATACCACATACGACATCAGTAAAAAAGGGATCACTGATGTTAGGGACGATCACAAGGATCGTTTTTGACTCGTTGCGTTTAAGATTTTTTGACAGGTTATGTGGGTAATAGCCCACGTCAAGAACAGCCTGTTCAACTTTCTGACGGGTTTGTGAGGATACTTTTTCCGGATTCATTAAAGTCCGTGATACGGTTGCTGTGGACACACCGGCTGCAAGGGCAACATCTTTCATTGTTGCTTGCGTATTATCTTTATTATTCTGTTGCAAACCCCATACCTCCCTTTTGGATGGTTTAGTTAAACGATTGCTTTTTTTATTTGTAAAAAAACCGCCGGTGCTCAAAAAAAGATTTTATCGACGGTTTTAGTTTGAGAAATATTCTAAATTGTTATTCTACCCGCTTTTTAAATAGATACTGTTACCTAGTTTGCATAAAAAGTGTGATACCAATCGTTTTTATGAGTTAGTTCGCAAAATTGATAAATAGTCTTGGACTGTAACAAGTATTTCATCAGAATTTTATTCTCAATATAAATTTGGCTGGAATATATTCAAATAGATATAATAAAAACGATTAACAATCTGTTGGGTCAACATCAATATTCCACTTTACTTTCTTACTCTCAGGCAAAGCCACAATTTGAGGGTAAGTGACAGACATTAATTTTTGTAAGTAACCTCGCGAAGGATGTTGTAGCAATAATTGCCAACGATAGTTTCCTCCTCGTTTAGCTTGAATAGCAGGAACCGGCCCCATAACCCATAAATTGGGATCTCGCATTGGATGTTGTTCAAGAAATTGTTTGAGTTGCCGTAAAAATTGAGGCGCACGTTGGTTATTATGATCTTCTGAACGGATCATTATATGACTGGAGTAGGGAGGCAGGAAAGTAGCTTGTCGTTCTTGTAACGCTTCTTTCGTGAAGGCATCGTAGCCCTTTTCTAATAACGTCAATAGCAGAGGATGATCAGGTTGGTGAGTTTGTAAATATACAGCGCCTTGCTTACCTGCTCGGCCAGCACGACCTGATACTTGTGTATAAAGCTGAGCAAAGCGCTCTGCTGCACGAAAATCACTTGAAAATAGAGCGCCATCAACATCGAGTAAAGCGACTAAAGTGACATCCGGAAAATGGTGCCCTTTGGCTAGCATCTGTGTACCAATAAGAATACGGGAGCCACCTTGGTAAATATCTTCAAGTTGTTGCTCTAAAGCCCCTTTACGGCTGGTGGTATCTTTATCGATTCGCGTAACGGGCGTATCAGGGAATAATTCACCAATCCCCTGTTCAAGTTGCTCTGTTCCTAACCCAACAGGCATTAAATTAGTTGAACCACATTGTGGGCATTGTGCTGGAATTCGTCGTTGACTATCACATTGATGGCAACGCAACATGCCATGCTTTTGATGTAGCGTGTAATAGTGATCACAGCGAGGGCATTCTGCTATCCACCCACACTCATGGCATAACAATGCAGGCGAAAATCCTCGGCGATTTAAAAAGAGCATGGCTTGGTTTCCAGCATTTAGGTGCTCTTTTATGGCTTTAATTAAAATAGGTGATAATCCCGTAGTGAGGGGCTGTCCTTTTAAATCAATTAAATGCTCAGTTGCAGGTTTGGCATTTCCTGCTCGTTGTGTAAGTGTTAGTTGTTGATATTTTTTTTGTTCAACATTAAAACTGGTTTCAATTGATGGCGTTGCTGTTCCCATCACGATAGGAATATTTTCTTGTTTCGCACGGAATACAGCTAAGTCACGGGCATGATAACGCCAACCATCTTGTTGTTTATAAGAGCCATCATGCTCTTCATCGATAATAATAATACCAAGATGCTGAAAGGGGGTAAGAAGGGCTGAGCGCGTGCCAATAATAATCGCATTATCACCGCGTTTGGCGCGTAACCAAACGGCTAAGCGTTCTGTATCATTTAATCCAGAGTGCAAAACATCTACAGGGGCATTAAAACGTGCTTTAAAACGACGAATAGTTTGAGGCGTTAAGCCAATTTCAGGTACTAGCACTAATGCCTGTTTACCTTGTGCGAGTATTTTTTCTAATACACTTAAGTAAACTTCTGTTTTGCCCGAACCTGTAATACCTAATAATAACCAAGGTGAAAATTGATCGGCTTGAGCCGTAATGGCACCCACCGCTATAGCTTGTTCGGTATTTAATTTAAATCGTTCACCTTGCACTGCAAAATCATTGTGCCAATGTATGGGGGCAGGTTGTATCGGACGTAAATCTGCAAACTCTTTCTTTTTTAGGTTATTGAGTGTTGCTGTAGTGATATCGAATTCATCAAGCTGATGGCGATATAAAGGTGTACGACGAAGTGTGGCTAAGGCTTGTTGCTGTTTTTTTGCCCCTTTTAAACGATTAAGGTCGAGATTAGCTCCCTCTTTTGTGGCATACCATTGCCATAATGGAGTAAATTCAGCCGGTTTCCCCTGCCGTAATAAAATGGGCATGGCATGAAATAATACTTCTCCTAAAGGGTAGTGATAATAAGCCGAGGCCCAATTTAACATATCCCATAAAACCCCCGGGAAGAGCGTCTCAGTATCGAGAATTTCCTCAATAGGTTTTAGCTTTTCGATTGGAAACTCACTGTGTGTAGTGAGTCCTTTGACAATCCCAAGAGAACGGCGTTTATTACCAAAAGGTACGATGACTCGACTACCGACAACTGGCGCATTGATCCCTTCTGGTAACAGATAATCAAAAGAGGAGAACAGTGGTACAGGTAAAATTACCTGAACTATAGTCATATCAGGGTTTCCGAGTGTTTTAGCGAAAAGGTAGCGTTAAGAATATCACAAAAAGTGTGCAGATTTCATTGCGCGTTTAGTAGATATTCTGTATGATCCGCCCCCTTTGGTAGATAAATTACCAGACACTTAATTTCAATCAACACGACGTGTGGTGTTCGGCTGTGGGCTGAATGGCGACACGGCCTTAGTAGAGGTTTTCCATGCAAAAAGATATTCATCCTAAATACGAAGAAATTACTGCATCTTGTTCTTGCGGTAACGTTATGAAAATCAACTCCACAGCAGGTCACAACCTGAATCTGGACGTTTGTGATAAATGCCACCCATTCTATACTGGTAAACAACGTGATGTTGCAACCGGTGGTCGTGTTGATCTGTTCAACAAACGCTTCAAAATCCCAGGTAGCAAATAAGATATTTGTTGCTACACGATATCAGCAAAGTCTGGTATCTTGCGGACAGTTTGGCACTAAAGAAAAGCCCAAAGTTTTTGCTTTGGGCTTTTTTATTCGTGTTAATCAAGCAATGAGTCAATAAATCGGCGCTGATTAATACTCCCAAGTATCGGGATCAACCCCGTGCTGGCGCATTATTTCTTTTGCCTCTTCAGGGATTTCATCATTACGTTCTTTACGTAAGTCTTCATCATTTGGGAGAGGCTGTCCGGTAAATGCGTGCAAAAATGCTTCACACAATAATTCACTATTGGTTGCATGTTTTAGGTTATTAACCTGACGGCGAGTGCGTTCATCGGTCAAAATTTTCAACACTTTCAACGGAATTGAAACTGTGATTTTCTTAACTTGCTCACTCTTTTTGCCATGCTCAGCGTAAGGGCTGATATATTCACCGTTCCATTCAGCCATGGATTACCTTTATTAATATCATTTAGTTGAAGTCAGAATAGGGTTAACCCACATTCTGATGTGGCAATACCAGTTTATCATGACTTTTCTAAAACCACCGACTCTTCTGACTGAAGGTGAGAGAAAAAGTAATGGTCACTGGTGATATCCTTAATTCAGGTATTATTCCATTACTTAATCTATCCGTAAAGGAGTTTAGATGTCTAGATGTATTGACGTCTTGGTGTCTAATTGGATATGCTGTTGTCGACTTTTCCATTTATCGCTGTGACAAGGTGCCTGCATGACGAAGAAAACAGCAACACTCGCTATCCATAATGGGCTAAATGAAGATACACAATTTGGTTGTGTTGTACCGCCTATCTATCTTTCTAGCACTTATAATTTCTTAGAATTTAATCAGCCTCGTGAACATGATTATTCTCGTCGCGGTAATCCCACACGTGATATGGTGCAAAAAGCATTAGCTGAGCTAGAAGGAGGGGTAGGCGCTGTTGTCACTAGCAGTGGAATGTCGGCAATTCATTTAATTTGTACGGTTTTTTTAAAACCAGGCGATGTTATCGTTGCACCTCATGACTGCTATGGGGGGAGTTATCGCCTTTTTAACAGTCAACAAGAGCGTGGAGCTTACCGGGTCATTTTTGTGGATCAAAATGATGATATTGCACTAAAGCAAGCTTTATTACATCAGCCTAAAATTGTTTTTATCGAAACACCAAGTAATCCTCTTTTAAGAATAACGGATATTCAAAAGATCAGTGAACTAGCTCATCAACAAGGTGCTTTAGTGGTTGCGGATAACACCTTTATGAGTCCGGTCTTACAAAAGCCATTAACATTAGGTGCAGATATTGTTGTGCACTCCTGCACAAAATATCTCAATGGTCATTCAGATATTGTTGCGGGTGTTGTTATCTGTCAGTGTCAGAAACAGCTTGAGGAGCTAAGCTGGTGGGCGAATAATATTGGCGTCACATCTGGCGCATTTGATAGTTATTTATTATTACGAGGTATAAGAACTCTCGTGCCTCGAATTCGACTTCAACAAGAAAATGCACAGACATTAGTGGCATTTTTACAAACACAGCCTTTAGTCGAAAAAATGTATTACCCCGCACTGGAAAATCATGCAGGCCATCAAATAGCAAAAAAACAGCAGCAAGGTTTCGGTGCGATGTTAAGTTTTGAGTTAAAAGGGGGGGTGGAGGTAATTAAACTCTTTTTATCTCACTTAACTCTCTTTACACTGGCAGAATCTTTAGGTGGGGTAGAAACCTTAATTTGTCACCCTGCCACAATGACACATGCGGGCATGTCAGATGAGGCGAAGAAAATAGCGGGAATAAGTCCCTCATTGCTCCGTATCTCTGTAGGTATTGAAGATAGCCAGGATTTAATCAACGATTTACAAAATGCGTTTGATGTAGCAACTAAAAGGTAACCATGGATCATGAGCGTAGTGGCAATTAAACAACAGGCGGAACCGATTTGCCGTCAGTTACATAAATTCGGTGGTAGCAGTCTTGCAGACATAAAATGTTATCAACGTGTCGTGAATATCATGACAAACTATAGCCAACCGAATGATCTCATGGTGGTTTCTGCGGCGGGTTCAACAACCAATCAGCTAATTAGCTGGCTTAAACTGAGTCAAAGTGATCGCATTTCAGCGCATCAAGTTCAGCAAACATTACGACGCTACCAATTGTCATTAATTGAAGGTCTTCTTTCAAAAGAAAATGCAGAGCTTCTCTCTCAAGCGTTTATTGCCGATCTTGAACGTTTAAGTTATTTACTTGATAAGCCTATGACAGAGGCGACTTATGCCGAAGTTGTCGGCCATGGTGAAATCTGGTCTGCAAGATTAATGGCAAAACTACTAACTGAACAAGGTTTACCGAGTATTTGGTTAGATGCTCGTGAATTTTTGTGTGCAGAAAGGGCCGCACAACCTCAAGTGAATGAAATATTATCTCGCCCATTATTGCAATCACTGTTAGCCAAACATCCTGAATGTCGTTTTGTTGTGACTGGTTTTATTAGCCGTAATCAACAAGGTGAAACGGTTTTATTAGGTCGTAATGGTAGTGACTATTCAGCTACGCAAGTGGGCGCGTTAGCTGATGTCGGAAAAGTGACCATTTGGAGTGATGTCGCGGGAGTATACAGTGCGGATCCACGTAAAGTTAAAGATGCCTGCTTATTACCCTTATTACGTTTAGATGAAGCCAGTGAGTTGGCTCGTTTAGCAGCTCCTGTTTTACATACACGGACATTGCAACCCGTATCAGGCAGTAATATTGATTTGCAACTTCGTTGTAGTTATCAACCTGAGCAAGGTTCAACACGTATAGAACGTGTTTTAGCATCAGGAACGGGCGCCAAGATCGTTACAAGTCATGATGATGTTTGTTTAATTGAGCTACAACTCTCATCTCATCAAAACTTTGAGCAAGTAGCAAAAGAAGTTGATGAATTACTTAAACGTGCGCAAATTCGTCCTTTAGCAACTGGCGTGGACAAAGACAGCCAACTTTTACAACTCTGTTATACCAGTGAAGTCGCAAACAGTGCATTAGATGTATTACAAGATGCGGTTTTGCCGGGTAAATTACATTTACGTGAAGGGTTCTCTTTAGTGGCGTTAGTTGGTGCGGGTGTGTGTAAAAACCCACTGCATTGTCATCGTTTTTATCAACAACTTAAAGACCAACCTGTTGAATTTATTTGGCATGCTGAAGATAACATTAGCTTAGTCGCTGTATTGCGTAATTATACCGAACATTTATTACAAGGTTTGCATCAAACGCTATTTAGAGCAGAAAAACAGATTGGTTTAGTATTGTTTGGTAAGGGTAATATTGGCTCTCGTTGGCTAGAGCTTTTTGCACGAGAGCAAGAGCCGTTATCTGCACGCAGTGATTTTGAATTTATTCTTGCGGGGGTCGTTGATAGTCGTCGCAGTTTACTTGATTATCAAGGTATTAACCCTAGTCGTGCATTGGCTTTCTTTGATGAAGAAGCAACAGAGCATACTGAAGAATCACTTTATCTTTGGATGAGAGCACATCCTTATGATGATTTAGTGGTTGTTGATATTACGGCGAATGAGTCCCTTGCTACTTCTTATGAAGATTTTGCCAGCTATGGTTTTCATGTTATTAGCGCTAATAAAATTGCTGGCTCCGCATCAAGTTTGCGTTATCGGGCTACACGAGATGCCTTTTCTAAAACTGGCCGTCATTGGTTATATAACGCAACAGTGGGCGCAGGCTTACCGATAAACCATACCGTGCGCGATTTACGCGAAAGTGGTGATTCCATTTTATCAATTAGTGGTATTTTCTCAGGCACATTATCGTGGTTATTCTTACAATTTGATGGCTCGGTACCTTTTAGTGAATTGGTAGAACAAGCATGGCAACAAGGGTTAACAGAGCCTGATCCACGAATCGATTTATCAGGACAAGATGTAATGCGTAAGCTGGTTATTCTTGCTCGTGAAGCGGGTTATGATATTGAGCCAGAGCAAGTGAGAGTTGAATCTTTAGTGCCAGTAGAAGCTGAAACGGGTTCACTAGAAGCGTTTTTTGATAACAGTGCGTTGATCAATGAACAAATGGCACAGCGGTTAGCTGCTGCAAATGAAATGGATATGGTATTGCGGTATATCGCGCGTTTTGATGCCAATGGTAAAGCCAAAGTGGGTGTTGAAGCAGTAAGAAAAGATCATCCTCTAGCCTCACTGTTACCCGGTGATAATTTGTTTGCGATTGAAAGCCGTTGGTATCGTGATAATCCACTAGTTATAAGAGGGCCGGGAGCAGGAAGAGATGTGACTGCAGGTGCAATTCAATCAGATTTAAACCGTCTCTCTCAATTACTGTAATTTAATTATTTCTTTTTTATAAAGGTTATCAGCGGGTTATTTTTTGCTGATAACCTTTTGTCATTTTTGTGTCATATCACTCAATTTTTTTAAATTCTTTGGCTATACTTGAAGTATCTCTAGTCACAAAGGAGCGATTAATGTCAAAAGTAGTAAGACAGATTGTCCCACTAAGAAATGAAATGACGGAGGTGAACCATCAAGCTAAAGAGAACGATTGTCAGTAGCTCATGATGTGAAATTTTAGCGTCTTGAGTGGAAGTTGAAGTACAGTTACAACGTGTTTGAACGTTATTAAGAGTACAATTCTATTTACCACGTGTTTTACAACAGACAATTTAATTTACTGAAAGAATAATTTGTTATTCTTAATTTAAAGCGCTGATTTTTCAGCGCTTTATTCGTTTATTAAGGTAGAATGGCAAAAGAACGTACAGGGAAACCAGTGGCATTATTGGGTTTGGCGACAATATTAAAAATAACAGCCCCACGAGTGGGGAGTTGATCTAAATTAGTCATTAATTCAATTTGATAAGTATCCTGTTCCAATACGTAATACTCACCTAATAACGCATTGTTTTTATGGAATTCTTTTGCTGGATCTGTATCAAATGTTTCATGACCAATAGCTTTTATTTTTCGCTCTTCAAATAAGAATTTGAGAGCATCAAGCCCCCAGCCCGGAATTTGATTTTTTCCTTCAGCATCTTTGTTATCCATCGCCTCTTGTGAAGGCCAGCGCTTACTCCAGTCAGTACGTAATGCGACAAAAGTACCGGCTTCAATTTCACCGTGTTGTTTTTCAAATTCAAGAATATCATTTTTTGAAAATGAGAAATTAGCGTCAATTTTTGCGCGCTCTGATTGATCAATAACAATCAGTGGTAACACTAATTCTTTCAGTTCTAACTGATGCAGATAACGAGTATTAGGAACAAAATGACAAGGTGCATCAATATGCGTACCGTATTGGCCCGGGAATGTAAATTGCTGAGCAAAAAAACCATCTTGATAATCAAAAAGGGTTTTGAAGTTAGCTGCGTCAAACATAAAAAAATGAGGTGAATCTTTATCGAAGCTGTGTGTTAAATCTACCCATTTTTTAGATTTGATGATAGAAAGTGCATTCATTAATTCATTTGTCATCGGTTTCCCCTGTCTGATAACGGAAATAGTAATAGAGTGATTTGATCGTTTTTAATGTTATGGATGTTGAATTTGATTTTATTTTAAACAGAAATTAGTTTGCTTTAGTGATAATAAACATAAAGAAAAAACAAAATAAAGCGTTAAACCTGTTTGATAATAAAAATCTTAATCTGACAGAGTGAGTAAAAAAAGATAGGAAGAATAAGGTATGAGATAGCGTGAACGGTTATAACACATGGACGTAAAAAACTAAAAAGTACAAATCACACCAGACATTTCATCAATATTAAAAAAATTCATCCAAATTTTTAACCAGATAAATTCCCACGTATCTTCCCCTTCATAGTAAAAAACGCTTCTTAGCCGATAAGAAACAAAAAAATGTCCTTATTCTTGGCAAAATTGAGCTAAAACAACACGAATATTAGCCATTCTTATAAGACTAAAGCCGTAATTAAATTTCAGAAAAATCCCCCAAAACGATTATTTTCTGATATGAATAGTAGGCTAAGTAAAAAAAGCAGTGTGGCTTATCACAAAAATCAAAATAAAGTCACATTAGAGATGAAAGTTAATTACACAACTGGGAGGACATGACTTTTCTAATAGGAAGATGCATGTTGTTACCGCCACAAAGACAAGGTCAGGAGTCTCATGAATCAACAATATTCTGCTATGCGTAGCAATGTCAGTATGCTCGGCAAGCTACTTGGAGATACGATAAAAGAAGCACTTGGTGAGGAAATTTTAGATAAGGTTGAATCTATTCGAAAATTATCTAAATCATCGCGAGCAGGTAATGAAGTGCAGCGACAAAAGTTGTTGCTCACGTTACAGAATCTATCTAATGATGAATTATTACCCGTTGCTAGAGCATTCAATCAATTTTTGAACCTGACGAATGTAGCTGAACAATATCATAGTATTTCACCTCATGGCGAAGCCGCAAGTAATCCTGTGGCATTGGCAAAATTAATCTCCCGACTAAAAGATAAGAATTTTACCGATACGCAATTAAAAGAAGCCGTAGAACAAATCTCTATTGAGTTGGTATTAACGGCGCATCCAACCGAAATTGCACGTCGTACTCTTATTCATAAGCTGGTTGAAGTGAATACCTGTTTATCTCAACTCGATCATGATGATTTAGCTGATTATGAACGCACGAATATTATGCGTCGCTTACGTCAGTTAGTCGCTCAATCATGGCACACAGATGAAATTAGAAAAGTCCGTCCAACGCCGATTGATGAAGCAAAATGGGGTTTTGCTGTTGTTGAAAATAGTTTATGGGAAGGCGTTCCTGCTTTTTTACGTGAATTTAACGAACAGCTTAAAGAATCGATAGATTACAACTTACCGGTAGAAGCATCACCCATTCGTTTTACATCATGGATGGGAGGCGACCGCGATGGCAACCCAAACGTTACAGCAGAAATCACGCGTCATGCTTTACTGTTAAGTCGCTGGAAAGCAGCTGATTTATTCTTAAATGATATCCAAGTACTTGTTTCAGAACTTTCGATGACAGAAAGTACACCTGAATTACGTGAATTGGCGGGGGGGGCTGAAGTTGCAGAGCCTTATCGTGAAATCGCTAAACAGCTACGCACTCGCTTACAAGTGACTCGTGATTATTTAGAACAACGCATTAAAGGTCAACAATCATTACCACCAGAAGGTTTGTTGATTGATAACGCAGAGCTTTGGGAGCCACTATACGCATGTTATCAATCACTAAATCAGTGTGGTATGCGTATTATTGCTAATGGACAATTGTTAGATACATTACGCCGTATCCGTTGTTTTGGTTTACAGCTAGTTAAGCTCGATATTCGCCAAGAAAGTACCAATCACACCGAAGCGCTCTCTGAATTAACACAATATTTAGAGTTGGGTGATTACGCGGATTGGTCTGAAGAGCAAAAACAAACATTCTTATTGGAAGAATTAAATTCTAAGCGTCCACTTATCCCGACAAATTGGCAACCAAGTGCGGCGACCCAAGAAGTATTTGAAACTTGCCGTGTCATTGCACAATCACCGAAAGATTCTATCGCCTCTTATGTTATATCAATGGCAAAAGTACCTTCGGATGTATTAGCCGTAAAACTGTTATTGAAAGAAGCGGGTGCGGATATTCGCTTACCGGTTGCGCCGTTATTTGAAACACTTGAAGACTTAAATAACGCTGAAAGTGTAATGACACGTTTGTTTGATATTCCGTGGTATCGCGATTTAATTGATGACAAGCAAATGGTGATGATTGGCTATTCCGACTCTGCAAAAGATGCGGGTGTGATGGCTGCTTCATGGGCACAATATCGAGCACAAGATTCGTTAATCAAACTGTGTGAAAAATCAGGTGTGACATTAACGTTATTCCACGGACGTGGCGGTACAATTGGTCGCGGTGGTGCGCCAGCTCATGCAGCATTACTCTCTCAACCACCAGGAAGTTTAAAAGGTGGCCTGCGTGTGACAGAACAAGGCGAAATGATCCGCTTTAAGTTCGGATTACCACAAGTCACCATCAGTAGCCTTGCTCACTATGCAGGTGCAATCTTAGAAGCGAATTTATTACCACCACCAGAGCCAAAAGCGCCTTGGATTGAGGTAATGGATTCCTTGTCTGACGTTTCTTGTGCAATGTACCGTGACTATGTACGAGGACAAGAAGACTTTGTGCCTTACTTTAGAGCGGCAACGCCAGAAGGCGAGTTGGGTAAACTACCATTAGGCTCACGTCCTGCAAAACGTCGCCCTACTGGAGGTGTTGAAACTTTGCGCGCTATCCCGTGGATCTTCGCATGGACTCAAAACCGCTTAATGCTACCTGCTTGGTTGGGTGCTGGCGCTGCATTACAACATGAAATTGATAGCGGAAAACAGGCGGTATTAGACGATATGTGTGAGAACTGGCCGTTCTTTAATACACGTATTGCGATGTTGGAAATGGTGTACGCTAAAGCAGATTTATGGTTAGCGGAATATTACGACCAACGCTTAGTTGAAGAGCGCTTATGGCCACTAGGTGCAAAATTACGCCAACAACTTTCCGATGATATTAAGAGTGTCTTGGCGATTTCAAAGGATGAGCATTTAATGGCGGATTTACCATGGGTAGCGGAATCTATTGCGTTACGTAATGTGTATACTGATCCATTAAACGTACTTCAGGCTGAGTTATTACAGCGCTCTCGTACTCATAGCGAGTCTGATCCACGCATTGAACAAGCGCTAATGGTAACAATTGCTGGTATTGCAGCTGGTATGCGTAACACAGGCTAGAGCAATCCGTATTTAGAAACTAAAACAGCGCTTAATAACAGCGCTGTTTTTTTATGCTTACTTATTTCAAAGAGGCGATAAATAAAATGCAGTTAACTCAAAAAATAAACCAGCGTTGATGCCAATTATTTACGCTTTTATTGAGAGAGGAAAATAAAGAATAAGTAGAAAATTGTTTTGCGATTATTTTTTGATTTTTTGCATCACAACATTTACGAAAAAGAATAAAAAAACTGCCTAATTCACGAACTACCTGTTGGCGGAGTGCTTTTGCTAATAACTGATCAGATTGTTTATCGGTTTCTTTTAATAGTTGTAAGATTATCTGCAAATAACTTTGTGTTCGTTGAGCTTCTTTTTGTTGGTCGGGTTTACGTGTAATAGAGTCAGGATTAGCACAGTAATAATAGAGAGGTTGGTTATCAAAACCTATTCGCTCTGCAACAAGCGCTAATTGCATTGTCCACAAAATATTTTAATGGTAAAGACCTTCAATAAATTGAAGTTGATGTTTTTTTATTAAGTCATGCCGAGTTAACTGCAACCAAACGAAATGTGGCCATTGATGTTGAGTGACGGCATGAATGATCCACTCACTACCTTTTATGACTTTTTGATAAGGCTGTCGTTGATGGATGGTTTTTTGGTGCTTGTTAAGATCACTTGGATTGAATCGTTCATCATTACCAATTAAAACATCAACGTGTTGGGTAACAGCTAATTGATACCAATGTGCGAGTAATTCAGGTTTAATAAAATCATCACTATCAAAAAAAACTATCCATTCGCCTTGCGCATATTTTAAACCCGTATTTCTTGCGCTGGATAATTCTTGATTAGTTTATTGATAAAGCTTCACACGCGCATCTTTTTGGCAATAAGACGTGGCGATTTCAGCACTATTATCTGTCGAACCATCATTAACAATAATGACTTCAATATCGGTGAATGTTTGAGTGATCACACTATCCAATAATCTCGTCATACGAGACGCTTCATTAAACATAGGAACGATGACAGAAATTTGGGGTGTTTTCACAATATTGAGCCAGTTATCAATAAATAAAGTTTTACTATCTTATCCTTTTTTTGCCTTTTCATAAGACTCAATCGCTCTTATTCGTGCTTTGGCGTGATCAACTATCGGTAATGGATAATCAAGAGGATTATTGGTTTTTGCTGCCCACTCATGAGGTGTGTGAATATACCGATTAGGCACATTGGCTAGCTCAGGAAGCCACTGGCGGATAAATTCACCATCAGGATCAAACTTACGGCCTTGGGTTGTGGGATTGAAAATTCGAAAATAAGGTACTGCATCGGTTCCTGTGGATGCGGCCCATTGCCAGCCACCGTTATTTGATGCGAAATCGCCATCAATGAGTTGTGACATAAAATAACGTTCACCCCAACGCCAATCAATTAACAAATCTTTGATAAGAAAACTGGCTGTGAGCATACGTAAACGGTTATGCATCCAACCTGTATGATTAAGCTGTCTCATGGCGGCATCAATAATAGGAAAGCCGGTTAAACCTTGTGCCCAAGCATTAAATTCCGCTTTATCATTGCGCCAATTGATTTTTTCTGTCCAAAGCTGAAAGGCAATGTGTTTGCATAAATGAGGATTAGCCACAATTAAATGTTGGTAAAATTCTCGCCAAATCAATTCGTTAAACCATACGAAAGCACCTGATGCACTGTTTTCCAAAAAGTCAGGTTCAGTTTGGTATAAGCGATTAAAACATTGGCGAATAGACAGTAATCCAATAGAGAGATAAGGGGATAATCGACTTGTGCCATCGACTGCAGGAATATCTCGCCATTTTGCATAATGAGGGGCACTTTCATAACAGAATTGTTTTAAGCGTTTAAGCGCCTCTTCTTCTGTGGCGAGAAAAGAGAGTGTTGGTGGATAGTCCAGTGAAAATAATGGCGCTTTTAATGGGGTAACTGTTTTTTGATGTGCCCTTATTTCTGGAGCAGGTAATGACGCATTATCTTGTGAAAAAAAGAGGCGTAAAAATGCATTTCTAAAGGGTGTAAAAACTTTATACATCTCCCCTTGTTGTGTAATCACATTACCCGGTGGAATAAATGTATTGTCATGATAAGCATAAACCGTTGTTTTATTTTCTAGCAATTCAATGACTTTTTTATCACGGCGTTGTTCATTAAGGGCATATTGGTGATTGAAAAAAAGCGCCGTTACTTGATATTGTTGGCAATAGTGTGCCACTTCATTGGCTGCAGTTGAATAAGTATCACTCATGATCAATGTCAGGGGAATATTGAGTTTCGCCAAAGAGATTGAAAGACTGAGTAAGGCATCATGAATAAACGCCTGACATGACAAAGCCATATTATGGGCTTTCCATTGTTCAGGCGTGATGGTGAAAAGAGCATGCACCTGTGCGTGTTTATCTTGGCAAGCATTAAAGAGTGCTTTGTTATCTGTCACTCTTAAATCATGACGAAACCAAACTAAATGAACAGGGGACGGGTGCATGTAACCTCTCTTAATCTAATTTAGGATGTTGATCGATAAGGGCTTGACGTTTTTTCTGTAATGCTTCAATTTCTGCCTCGATATCTTCAACACGGTGTTCAATACTATCATAGTGCTCTGATAAAATTTCTTTAGCTTCTGATTTATCAGATGCTGCCGGTGTTGCTCCACGCAATGGTTTATTGGCAGTTTCAATCATCTTAATCCCTGTGATCAAACCGACAACGGCAACAATCATCAGATAATAAGCAGGCATATACAAATCACCGGTCGCTTCAACTAACCATGCAGCTACTGTTGGTGTTGCACCCGCAATTAATACAGAGATATTAAATGCGATGGCTAGTGCACTATAACGAATATGGGTCGGGAATATGGCAGGTAAAATGGATGCCATTACTCCAGTAAAACAGTTAAGTAAAACCGCAAGAATTAATAATCCTAAGAAAATTAAACCGATTTCATCACTGTTAATCATCATAAATGCTGGGTAAGCAAGGACAAACAAGCCAATACTACCGCCAATAACAAAGGGTTTACGACCAATTTTGTCACTCAATAACCCAATGACAGGTTGTACGAACAACATACCTATCATAATCGCGATGATGATCAGCACACCGTGATCTGCCGAATAGTTTAGGTTATGAGATAAATAACTCGGCATATAAGTTAATAACATATAGTAGGTGACATTAGTGGCAATCACTAAACCTACACATACGGTTAAACTTTTCCAATATTTCGATGCGATTTCTCGTAATGAAACACGAGGTGGATCTTGAATAGATTTTCGGTCGTCACTATTCATTGCATCAACATGTTGTTGGAAAGCAGGTGTTTCTTCTAAAGCATGACGTAAATATAAGCCAATAAGACCTAATGGTAATGCTAAGAAGAACGGAATACGCCATCCCCATTCATGAAACGCGGCTTCACCTAAAATAGTAGAGATAAGTACAACAACACCCGCACCCATGACAAAGCCTGCGATTGAACCGAAATCTAACCAGCTTCCCATAAATCCACGTTTACGATCGGGTGAGTATTCAGCAACGAAAATTGCTGCTCCTGAATATTCACCACCAATAGAGAAACCTTGTGCTAATTTGGCAAGTAATAATAAGACGGGCGCCCAAATACCGATGGTTTCATACGCCGGGATAAGACCAATGGCAAACGTACTGAGTGCCATAATAATGATGGTGACAGATAAAACTTTCTGACGACCAAATTTATCCCCTAGCATCCCAAATACAACACCCCCTAATGGTCTTACCAAGAAAGGCACAGAGAAGGTGGCAAGAGCCGCAATCATCTGTACGCCAGGTGATGCACCAGGGAAGAAGACTTGACCTAAAACGTAAGCAAGGAAGCCGTAAACACCGAAGTCAAACCATTCCATGGCATTACCTAATGCGGCTGCTGTAATGGCTTTTTTGAGCTTACTATCATCAATAATGGTTATATCATTGATTTGTAATGGTTTGTTTCTTTTTTTCTTCATTTTCATATTAAGTAACCTTTATTAAGGTATTCGTAATTTCTTGTTATTCAATTAATTAAAAGAAATGAAGTGACTATTTGTTAGCGAGAAGAGTGAGTGATAAAAATTCACTAAAAAACAGCTTACTTCTACCAAAATTAAATAGTGATATTAAGCTAATAGATAAGAGAATATTTATTAAGTATAGATGAGATTGAATAAGATATTAGGATGTTTTCTTTGTTGTTTTGATATAACAAAACATAGCCTCTAAGTATTAAAATGTGATCAATATCATAACGTAATTCTACTTTTCTGTAAAATTTATGGTGTTAGTGATTGTAAATTTGACTTAGGAAGACTGAAAGTAATTGCAATGAAACCCTAAAAATAAAATTAAAGTTCTATTTTAATAACATAGTGTTAGGTGGATCTGTTTTTTTTTGATTCAGGCTAACGCATTTGTATGAGCATTGTGCATAATACAAAGGCTGATAGATAAATAGAAAATAATAACACCTTATTTTGCTTTATTATTCTTTCGAATAGTTAAGGCGAAAGTGTGGATAATAGAATAGATCTCGCTATTCTTATTATAAGGTTATATCAAGGTAGTATGGCGGGATATCAAAACAGAGATAGTAAAGATAATTTATCTGTTGCTCATATTTAGAATAAAAATTTATAAAATTAATAATTAACCGCGCATTTGTGCAGATTAACCCAGGTACCTCTATGAACATTAATCAACTGAAAAGCTTTGTTGAAGTCGTAAAAAATAATTTCAACATTACTAATGCGGCTGAAAAACTCTATACCTCTCAACCCACAATTAGTAAACAACTCAAAATATTAGAAGATGAATTAAGTGTATCGCTATTTGTCCGTAAAAATAACAACTTATTAGCACTAAGCCCAATGGGTAAAGAAGTACATAAAATTGCTTGCGATATTCTCGGACAAGTTGATCGAATTAAAAGTATTGTGGCTGAAGAAGATCGTAATAAAAAAGTTGATTTGCATATTGCGACAACACATACCCAAATACGTTATTCATTGCCCAATGTTATTGACCATTTTCGACGTTATTACCCTAATATTTCTTTGCATTTTCATCAAGGCGCACCGGCTCAGTTAGCCGAAATGGTCAAAAACGGTGACGTAGATTTTGCTATTGCAACGGAGTCTATGCACTTGTATGAAGATTTAATTACTCTGCCTTGTTATCGCTGGACGCGCAGTTTACTCGTTCCTTACGATCATCCTCTTGCCGAATTAAAAGACAATGAACAAGTGACTATTGAACAAATGGCTGAATATCCATTAATTACTTATGTTTTTGGTTTTACTCGAGGGTCGAAGTTAGACAAGGTATTTTATAAAAATAATCTTAAACCCAAAGTGGCATTAACTGCGACTGATACGGAGATTATTAAATACTACGTTAAGCGCCATTTAGGCATTGGTGTTATTGCAACGGCTTCTTATGATGAAGCGGAAGATAGTCGCGCATTAAAATGTATTAATATCGATCACCTTGTACAACCGAGCTATACCCATATTTGTGTCAGTAAACATACGCATATGAAGGATTATATGCATGAATTTATTTCTCTTTATGCACCTCACATTGATAGGAATATTATTCAGATGCCAGAGCAATGGGAAACGCAATGGCACAGTAAAGAAGTTTATCAAATATTACCTGATTTGCGTTCAGTGAGTCTCAATAATAACGATGCAGAATTAGCGTAGGAATGAAAAAGCCCGTTTTGCGGGGGCAATAACGGGCTTCGGGCAGAATAATAAAAGATTAGCGAGTCAGAATATTAATAAAAATCTGAGCTCCAACTAATAAACAATCATCATCAACAAAATAAGGATTGGCGTGAAGGTAATTATTAATCCCTTTCGCTTGGTTACCACTTCCTAAGAAGAACATTGCACCCACTTTACCTTTAGTGGCATTGACCATATAGCTAAAGTCTTCACTGCCCGTCATTGGTTTACCGTTCGATTCAATATTCTCTTCTGGTAAGAATTTACGCATCGCATCTAATAAGCGCTGATGTGCAGTAGGGTGATTCACAACAGCAGGGTATCCGCTGTAGCTTAATGTCGTTTTAAACCCACCAGCGGTGCTACGAGCCACGATTTCGTCAAAGCTGGCTTTCAATACTTGATCGGTATTTTCATCCATAGAACGAATAGTACCGCGAGCTTGAACGTGGTCAGCTAATGCGTTAGGGATTGTTCCCCCATTGATCATGCCACAACCAAAGACTGCTGGGCTAAATGGATCTGTTTTTTTCGCAACAACATAATCCATATAATCAATTAAGCGAGTTGCTTCACGAATCGCATCTAAGCCTTTATGTGGTGTTGAACCATGTGCAGAAACACCATAAACATCTAATGTCCATGCTGAGCCATAAGATGACATCACGCCATCATTAAAGCGTACACAACCGGTTTCAATGGCCGCATCATTATGAAGTGCGTAGGTTTCATCAACGCCTTCCATACAACCCAGTTCGACCATTTTTTCAGCACCAGGAACACGCATATCTTCTTCAGCCATTTGGAAAATAAAACGGACGTTCGCGCTCATCTCTTCTTTATTTTCGGCAAGATATTTTGCACTGGTTAATGCCATGGTCATATGAGTATCGTGACCACAGTTATGAGCACAACCTTGGTGAACTGAACTATGTTCATTATTGGTTAAGTCTGGCATTTCTAATCCGTCCATATCGGTACGGATAGCAATTAATGGAAATTCAGAATTAACGATTAAATCTGCTGTGAAGCCAGTATATCCATCAAAAGTTTTAATTTGATAACCAAAACTTTCCATTAATTCACGACAGTATTTAGATGTTTTATATTCTTCACCTGATAGCTCAGGTATTTTGTGCAGGTCTTGTCGTGTTTTTTTACTAAAGTCATTTAATTGAAAGAGTTTTTCACTGACATTATAAATATTATTCATTAGATAACTCCCTGGATAGTAAATCCAATTTGCGCGACGATTGATGCGCCAAAGAAACAACATGTTGAAACAATCATGAAAATAAGAATAACTTTCCATGACATTTTCTTAAGTTCTTCTAATTGACCACCAACAGATAAACCAGCAAATGCTAATAAAGGTACACAACAAGATAAGAAAGAGACTTTACCAATAGAACTAATAAAGAAATCTCTTATTGGTGTTTCGGGTAAACAAATTAGAATCCCGATAATTGTTGCATAAGCAAATGTTGGTAAAGATGAAGGTAAATAATGTTTTGCAACGAGTGAAATAAATACCACTAATGACATAGCAATAAAGCTATCCCACATTGCATAAAGAGCGATCCCTGATGTTAACGTCTGAGTAAACATTGCCAGTAAAATAGCAACGAATACAAATTTCATATCAATAATTATATTTTTCATGCAGTTTTGCCTCTGGTGAAAATTTTATAAATTTTTTCTGAAAGAGGTAAACCTAAATAGGTTAATGACAGTGCGCCTAGTGCTGATGATAATAAATTAGATGCAGCAGCAACACTTAATACTTGCTGTGCTAAAGCTTCATCAAGACCATTAATTAATGCACCTGATGCTGCACTTAACATTGAACCAGAACCCACGCCAGAGCCTGCGGCAAGCGCAAGTGGATGTAATCCTGTTAATGGTGCGATACTTCCTAATACACTAAACCACAAAGTACCGATAACAGAACCACATAAATAAATGGCTAATACACCAATATATTCTTGTGAGCCTGTACCAAACTTACCTTGAATAACGGCGATAGAAGGTTCACGACTAATAGATGAACAAGCACCAATTGTACGACGACCAAATCCAAATTTAATCGCTAATGGAACCGCAATTAATACAGGTAATAAGTTTCCGAGTTCCTGAACAAATAAAGGAATACCGACACTTAAAATCATTTTAATATTAGGAACAATCATCCCTGCATATTGCGTACCTAAAATAAGTAGGCTGAAACCTACCATTTTACCGCAGAAGCCTTCTTCTTTTTCTGTAAATAATTTACCCCATACTTTAATTTTTTTACGGGTAAATCCAGCAGATATACACATACCAATAATTACTGCAAATAACATTGGTAGAATAGGTATTACTGCAATGCCAATTTTAATTTCTTTTTTGCCAATAACATATTGTGAAATAAAAATTAAGAAAAGGACTGCCAGAATACTAATAAAGAAAACCTTTATCGGACTTCTACTTTTGTCCATCCGTTAATCTCCGTCGAAAAATAATCAGGCTTTATTCTAGAGGACAAAAAGCAAAAGGTAGCGTGACCAATGTCATGTTTATTTCATACCTCTTTTTCATGGGACATGAAATAAAACAATGATGATAAATTTATTAACAAATAGGGAAAGGTTAAATTTTTTAATAAAGACAATAAGTAAGGCTGAAATGAGTCAGCTTAATTGTTAATAAAGATGTGATGTGAAAAATCTCAACTAAAAATTATTTTAATTATTAAAATAATCCTATAAGCAAGATTTGTCTATTATTTAGTAATAATAGTACGATATTAATGAGATATATTCTTATTTAATGCGGTTATTATAAATTTAATGAATGTATTTGAAAGTGATATTTTATTTTTGCATTTTTTTTGCACTGATTTTATCTCTACAGTGACATTATAGTGATTGGTGTTATTCTTTATATTTGAGTTAGTGAGATGATTTTCTCTGCAAGCTCGTGAGCAAGAAAAATAGAAGAGGGAAGGTGATAAGCTCAGCTCGCAGAGGTGCATTTACCCAAAATTGAGGAAAAATATCACCATGAGTAAGCAAACAGTTGCAACCTATGTTGCTAAAGTACTCCATAATGCAGGTGTAAAACGTATTTGGGGCGTGACAGGCGATTCACTCAATGGATTAAGTGATAGCTTACGAAAGATGGGAACGATTGAGTGGATGGGCACTCGCCATGAAGAAGTGGCCGCTTTTGCAGCAGGAGCAGAAGCGGCGGTAAATGGCCAATTAGCGGTTTGTGCTGGCTCTTGTGGACCAGGAAACTTGCATCTTATTAATGGGCTTTTTGATTGTCATCGTAATCATGTACCTGTATTAGCCATTGCAGCACATATCCCTTCTGCTGAGATTGGCAGTAACTACTTTCAAGAAACACATCCTCAAGAACTTTTCCGCGAATGTAGCCATTATTGTGAATTAGTGTCTAACCCAGAACAAATCCCTCAAATACTTGCCATCGCGATGCGAACCGCTATTTTGAAAAAAGGAGTTGCGGTTGTTGTTTTACCAGGAGATGTTGCATTAAAACCTGCTCCAGAAGATGCTCATGAAAATTGGTATCCGCTACAGTTTCCACTGATCATGCCCAATCGTTTTGAAATCGAAAAGTTATCCGATGCACTGAACAATGCAAAAAATATCACGTTAATGTGTGGCGCTGGGTGTGCTCAAGCCCATGATGAAGTAATTAAACTGGCTCAAACTTTAAAAGCGCCAGTTGTACATGCATTGCGAGGTAAAGAACACATTGAGTGGAAAAATCCGTACAGTGTAGGAATGACAGGGTTAATTGGTTTTTCATCGGGTTATCATGCGATGGAAAATGCGGATACGCTGGTGCTATTAGGAACACAATTTCCTTATCGCGCGTTTTATCCATCAAAAGCCAATATTATTCAAATCGATATTAATCCAAGCAGTCTCGGTTCACATTGTCATGTCGATATGGCAATGATTGGTGATATTAAAGCAACATTAAACGCCATACAGCCTCGTTTAAAAGAGAAAACAGATACCTCTCACCTTGATGCGTCATTGAAACATTACGCCAAAGCTCGGCAAGATTTGGATGCACTTGCACAACCGAGTGAACGTGAACTTATTCATCCTCAGTATTTAGCACGCAGATTGAGTGAAATGGCAAATGATGATGCCATCTTTACCTGTGATGTGGGGACACCAACAGTATGGGCGGCCCGTTATGTTGGAATGAATGGAAAACGCCGTTTACTAGGTTCGTTTAATCATGGCTCGATGGCAAATGCCATGGCTCAAGCTATTGGCGCACAAGCATTAGATAGAAAACGTCAAGTTGTTGCAATGTGTGGTGACGGTGGATTCACTATGTTAATGGGCGATTTTATCTCGTTAGCACAAATGAATTTGCCAGTGAAAGTAATTATTTTTAATAACAGTGTATTAGGTTTTGTGGCGATGGAAATGAAAGCCGGTGGCTATTTAACCGATGGCACAGATTTGCATAACCCTGATTTTGCTGCTATTGCCAATGCCTCTGGCATCAAAGGTATTCGTGTTGAGAAAGGTGAGGATTTGGATAGTGCACTGAAAGAGGCTTTTGAACATGATGGCCCAGTGATTGTGGATGTGGTAACGGCAAAACAAGAGCTTTCAATGCCTCCTGAGATTAAATTTGAACAGGCAAAAGGTTTTAGCCTGTATATGATGAAAGCGATTATTAATGGTAGAGGTGATGAAATTGTTCAACTAGCCAAAACCAATTGGTTACGTTAATCGCCTATCTGCAATCCGAATTATTTAGAGTATTAATTGAAGATAAAAAACCCTATCAACGTAAGCTGATAGGGTTTTTATTATTGCGCTTTTTCTGTTAAACAGAAGTTTTCAATTAATTGCCCCATTAATTCACGAGTCGGTTCAATAAATGATGTATCAATAAATTCATCAGGTTGATGGGCTTGTTCAATCGAGCCTGGACCTAATACTAAGGTCGGGCAGAGATCTTGAATAAATGGCGCTTCAGTACAGTAGTTCACCGTTTGCGCTTTCTCGCCTAATAACTTTTCAATGACAGCAACCATTTTATGATCGGTTGGACATTCATAACCAGGAATAGGATCGTGTAGCGCTTCAACATTTAAGCGCCCCGGCCAACGTGCTTTTACGGGAGCTAATGTTTCGTGTAGTAAATCATCTAAATCTTGCAATGTAAGCCCAGGTAATGGGCGAATATCCATATGAAGTTCGCAGCAAGCACAAATTCGATTTGCCGCATCACCGCCATTAATATAACCAAAGTTCATGGTGGGATAAGGGATAATAAATGCAGGATTGTTATAGCGCGTTTTTAGCGTATCGCGCAGTGTACTAAGGTGAGTAATGGATTCATGCATTAGCTCAATCGCATTCACGCCTTTTTCTGGATCGCTAGAATGTCCTGATTGCCCCGTAATACGTATCGCATTTGATAAATGTCCTTTATGAGCACGAATAGGTTTTAGGGATGTCGGTTCGCCAATAATGGCAAAATCAGGGCGGATTGTCGTATTAGCAGCAAAATAACGTGCGCCTGCCATAGAGGTTTCTTCATCTGCGGTGGCGAGAATATAAAGAGGGTGAGTTAACGCCTTAGTATCTACATCTCGCAATGCATCAAGAATAAAAGCAAAAAAGCCTTTCATATCCGCAGTGCCTAAGCCGTATAACTTATTTTCTTTTTCTGTCAGTGTAAAAGGATCTTGTGTCCAACGACCTTCATCAAATGGCACAGTGTCAGTGTGACCACAAAGTAATAACCCGCCTTTCCCTGTTCCTAATGTTGCTAAAAGGTTAAATTTTCCTCTAGTTTCAGGTACAGGTTGAATTTCAATGGAAAAGCCTAATGTTTCCAACCAATTAGCAAGCAAATTAATCAGTGATTCGTTGCTTTGATCGTTCTTAGCATCTGTAGCACTGATAGAGGGTGTTGCAATTAATTGACGATAAATCTCAATAAATGTAGGTAATTTAATATTCACTGTTGACAGCCTTTCTTCATAATAGTATCAATATTCATGCACTTTTTTTGAATAAAAATACATTAATCGGTTTGTGTTCATAGTACAAGGTAAGAATGACATGTTAAATACTCTGATTGTAGGAGCAAGTGGTTACACTGGCGCTGAATTAGCCGCCTATCTTCAGCAGCATCCCCATGTGAATTTGAGCAGACTGATGGTATCAGCTCAAAGTGCAGATGCAGGAAAATGCTTTTCTGAACTTCATCCTCAATATCGTGGCTTAGTGGATCTCCCTTTAGAGCCAATGGTTGATGTTGTTAAAGCGGCTGAGAATATTGATATCGTTTTTTTAGCAACAGCCCATGAAGTCAGCCATGACATTGCCCCGATTTTTTTAGAGCAAGGTTGTGTGGTGTTCGACCTATCGGGTGCTTATCGAGTGCAAAACGAGCATTTTTATCAACAATACTATGGATTCGAGCATAAGAATACAGATTGGTTATCACAAGCAGTTTATGGATTAGCTGAATGGAATGCTGACATTATCAGTCAGGCGCAATTAATTGCTGTGCCGGGCTGTTATCCAACGGTATCTCAGTTGTCATTAAAACCCTTAGTGGAAGCGGGACTGTTAGATACCGCGCAATGGCCAGTCATTAATGCCACCAGCGGTGTAAGTGGCGCGGGTAGAAAAGCCTCTTTAACCAGCAGTTTTTGTGAAGTGAGTTTGCAACCTTATGGTGTATTTACTCATCGTCATCAACCTGAAATTGCAACACATCTGGGCATTGATGTGATTTTCACCCCCCATTTAGGTAATTTTGCCAGAGGGATCTTAGCCACTATCACCTGTAAGTTAAAAGCAGGCGTGACACAAGAGGAAGTCAGACAAGTCTTTGACGAAGCTTATCAAGATAAGCCATTAGTGCGTGTTTATGACAAAGGATTACCTGCATTAAAAGCCGTAGTAGGAACGGCTTTTTGTGATATCGGGTTTGCTCAACAAGGTGAACATCTAATTGTGGTGGGTGTTGAAGATAACTTGTTAAAAGGGGCCGCAGCGCAGGCGGTGCAGTGTATGAATATTCGGTTTGGCTTCGCTGAAACCGAATCACTTATTTAAATAATGAGTAGGGAAGTTTCATGGAACCATTAATTATCAAACTGGGTGGTGTACTCCTTGATAACGAAGAAGCGTTAACACGTTTTTTCACCGCATTACAACAATATCGTTCAACACACTCTCGCCCTTTGGTCATCGTACATGGTGGTGGCTGTTTGGTGGATGAATTGATGGGTAAATTGCAATTACCTGTCGTGAAAAAGCAAGGCCTGCGTGTTACACCCGCTGATCAGATAGACATCATTACAGGAGCACTGGCCGGAAGTGCCAATAAGACCTTGTTATCGTGGGCAACCCAATTTGGGCTTAATGGTGTAGGGCTTTCTTTGGGGGATGGGCAATTAGTGAAAGTCACTCAAATCAATGAAGAATTAGGTCATGTAGGGGATGCAACTCCAGGCTCTCCTAATTTACTTAATTTATTACTGGATGCGGGCTATCTACCTATTATCAGCTCTATCGGTATGACTGAGAAAGGTGAGCTGATGAATGTCAATGCAGATCAAGCCGCAACCGCTATCGCAGAAACGTTGGGAGCTGATTTAGTGTTGCTTTCAGACGTTAGTGGCATTTTAGATGGTAAAGGCCAGAAGATAGCAGAGATGTCAGCCGAAAAAGCACAGACATTAATTGACCAAGGCATTATCACTGACGGCATGATTGTGAAAGTAAATGCAGCGTTAGAAGCTGCCAAAACACTCGGTCGACCCGTTGAAATTGCAAGTTGGCGCCATGCTGAAAAACTAACCGCACTGTTTAATGGTGTTGCAGTAGGAACCCGTATTTTAGTTTAAAAATGTTTCTAGAAATCTTATCGCTATTTGATAGTTGGCAGAATTTAAACAAATTGGAAATTGAAGGTTATCACTATGACTAAAGGTATTAAAAAAATCGTACTAGCATACTCAGGCGGATTAGATACTTCGGCGATCATTCCTTGGTTAAAAGAACATTACGATAACTGTGAAGTTGTCGCTTTTGTTGCAGATGTTGGCCAAAGCCGTGATGATTTAGTTGGCGTAGAACAAAAAGCATTAGCATCTGGTGCTTCTGAGTGTCATATCATCGATTTACGTGAAGAGTTTATCAAAGATTATGTTTACCCAGTATTAAAAACAGGTGCTTTATATGAAGGTAGCTACTTATTAGGTACTTCGATGGCGCGTCCAGTTATTGCTAAAGCACAAGTTGAATTGGCATTAAAATTAGGTGCTGATGCTGTTGCTCATGGTGCAACAGGTAAAGGTAACGATCAAGTTCGTTTTGAAAGCACCTATGCAGCTCTTGCTCCACAACTAAAAGTCGTCGCACCTTGGAGAGAGTGGGATTTACGTTCTCGTGAAGCACTGCTGGATTATCTGAAAGTCCGTAATATTCCCACTACTGCTACACTTGAGAAAATTTATAGCCGTGATGAAAACGCATGGCATATTTCAACGGAAGGAGGGGTATTAGAAAGTCCATGGAATGCATCAAATGAAGATTGTTGGGCATGGACAGTTGATCCTAAGAAAGCCCCAGAAACACCAGAATTAGTGACTGTTACGGTAAAAGCAGGTGAGGTTGTTGCTGTAAACGGTAAAACACAATCACCTTTTGAATGTTTAGATACATTAAATGCATTAGGTGTTAAACACGGTGTCGGACGTATTGATATTGTTGAAAATCGGTTAGTGGGAATGAAGTCTCGTGGTTGTTATGAAACACCGGGGGGCACCATTATGATGGCTGCACTGCGTGGTGTAGAGCAACTGGTTCTTGATAGGGATGCGTTTAAATGGCGTCAGCAATTGGGCTTAGAGATGTCTTATGTAGCCTATGATGGTCGTTGGTTTACGCCAATCCGTGCTTCACTACAAGCAGCTGCAGAATCACTGGCAAAAGAGGTGAATGGTGAAGTGGTTTTAGAGCTTTATAAAGGTCATGTGAATGCTATTCAGAAGAAATCAGACAATAGTTTATATTCTGAAGAATTTGCAACATTTGGTGAAGATGAGGTTTACGATCACAGCCATGCTGAAGGGTTTATCCGTTTATATTCCCTACCATCCCGTATTCGTGCATTGAGCAAGAAATAACGTAAGGCAATAGAGTGATGCCAAGATGAGATGCATCACTCTCACTTTTTAATTACACAGAATAAATACAGGAAGCGATTATGGCACTCTGGGGTGGACGTTTTAGTCAGGAAGCTGATCAACGGTTTAAACAATTCAATGATTCACTGCGGTTTGATTTTCGACTGGCACAACAGGATATCTTTGGCTCAGTAGCTTGGTCTAAAGCGTTAGTCACAGTTGGTGTATTGTCGCAAGATGAACAAGCGCAACTTGAGCAAGCTTTAAATGAGTTATCAGAAGAAGTCATTGCGAATCCGCACTCTATTTTACAAAGTGATGCAGAAGATATTCATAGCTGGGTTGAAAGTAAGCTTATTGCTAAAGTGGGTGATTTAGGTAAAAAATTACATACGGGCCGTAGTCGTAATGATCAGGTCGCAACAGACTTAAAATTATGGTGCAAAGAAGAGGTTATTCATCTTCGCCAAGCAATTGTTGAGCTACAAAAAGCATTAGTTATTACCGCAGAACAAAATCAAAATGCTGTGATGCCGGGTTATACCCATTTACAACGCGCTCAACCAGTCACATTTGCACACTGGTGTTTGGCCTACAATGAAATGTTAGCCAGAGATGAAAGTCGTTTAGCTGATGCTTTGAAGCGTTTAGATATCAGCCCATTAGGTTGTGGGGCTTTGGCAGGAACGGCTTATGGTATCGATCGTGAACAATTAGCGGGATGGTTAGGTTTTGCGAGTGCGACTCACAATAGCTTAGATAGCGTATCCGATCGTGATCATGTATTAGAGCTATTATCTTCAGCCGCTATTGGCATGGTGCACTTATCTCGTTTTGCAGAAGATCTTATATTCTTTAATAGTGGTGAAGCGGGTTTTATTGAATTATCAGATAAAGTGACTTCTGGCTCATCATTAATGCCACAAAAGAAAAACCCAGATGCGCTTGAGCTTATTCGCGGGAAATGTGGACGTGTTCAAGGTGCACTAACGGGTATGATGATGACCTTAAAAGGTCTACCTTTGGCTTACAATAAAGATATGCAAGAAGATAAAGAAGGTCTATTTGACGCGATCGATACATGGTCTGATTGTTTGCATATGGCAACACTTGTCCTTGATGGTATTCAAATTCGTCGTCCTCGTTGTGAAGAAGCAGCTAAACAAGGTTATGCGAATGCGACTGAGCTGGCTGATTATCTTGTTGCTAAAGGCGTGCCATTTCGTGAAGCGCACCATATTGTGGGTGAAGTAGTTGTCTGTGCGATTGAGCAAGGTAAAGCGATTGAAGAGCTACCTCTTTCTGAATTACAGATGTTTAACGATAAAATCATGATTGATGTGTACGATATTTTATCGCTTCAATCTTGTTTAGATAAACGTCTTGCAAAGGGGGGAGTTTCTCAAAAGCAGGTCGCTTATGCGATAGCAAAAGCCAAAGAAGCTTTAAATATGGATAAATAAGAAAAAAATCTCTCTAAGATAACTTACTGTTATTCCAAAAGAACAGAGTCAATTTTACTCTGTTCTTTTATTTTTAATTGCCGATAATATCGAAATTAATTATTTTGTTTGAAGTCTTTATTAAGAAAATACCAAAAAAGAGAGACAGAATAACATTCGACTGATAGAAAAATTTATCAGTTGATATATTATCTATAGACATTAACTATCAGCAATAAATGTAGGATCTGCAATGAATATCCGTGACTTGGAATATCTGGTAGCTCTAGCTGAGCATAAACATTTTCGTCGGGCGGCAGATTCTTGCCATGTGAGTCAGCCAACATTAAGTGGGCAAATTCGTAAGCTTGAAGATGAACTTGGTGTGATGTTACTTGAAAGAACTAGCCGTAAAGTTCTGTTTACTCAACAAGGTTTATTGCTGGTGGATCAAGCGAAAACGATCCTACGTGAAGTCAAAGTGTTACAAGAAATGGCTTCATTGCAAGGTGAAAGTATGGCTGGACCTTTACATATTGGGCTTATCCCTACTGTTGGACCTTATTTATTGCCTCATATTATTCCTGAATTGCATAAAAACTATCCTAAGTTAGAGATGTACCTTCATGAAGCACAAACACATAACTTATTAGCCCAATTAGATAGTGGGAAGCTCGATTGTGCAATTTTAGCAATGGTAAAAGAGAGTGCTCCATTTATTGAAGTACCACTATTTGAAGAGCCGATGAAGTTAGCAATTTATGAAGGGCACCCATGGCATGAACGAGAGTCTGTACCTATGGGGGACTTAGCTGGTCAGCGTTTATTGATGTTAGAAGATGGGCACTGTTTACGCGATCAAGCGCTTGGTTTTTGCTTTCAGGCAGGTGCAAAAGAAGATACTCATTTCAGAGCCACCAGTTTAGAAACGTTACGTAATATGGTCGCTGCAGGTAGCGGAATAACCCTATTACCTGATTTATCTGTACCTCAAGAACAAAAACGTGATGGGGTTTGTTATCTAGAATGTACAGATCCCAATCCATCACGTTCTATTATTTTAGTTTATCGTCCCGGATCGCCTTTGCGTAATCGTTATGAACAACTTGCAGAGACAATCCGTGAACATATGACCGCCTTTTATGCAAAAAAACAAAGTACATTAAAATAAGCGGTTTAAACCATTCAGTGCAGCAACACGATAGGCTTCTGCCATTGTTGGATAGTTGAAGGTTGTATTAACGAAATACTCGATAGTATTGCCTTCACCTTTTTGTTCCATAATTGCTTGACCAATGTGAATAATTTCTGCTGCACGTTCACCAAAGCAGTGAATACCTAAAATTTGCTTAGTTTCACGGTGGAAGAGAATTTTTAAACTCCCTACATTCATACCTGCTATTTGTGCTCTTGCTAGATGTTTAAATTGAGAACGACCCACTTCATAAGGAATTTTCATTGCAGTGAGTTGTTGCTCTGTTTTACCAACAGAACTAATTTCAGGAATAGTGTAGATCCCGGTTGGGATATCTTCGATTAAATGTGTTTCTGATTTTCCCGCTGTAATTGCTAAAGCAGCAATACGACCTTGATCATAAGCTGCTGATGCTAAACTTGGATAACCAATAACATCACCTACCGCATAAATATGTTCACAACTGGTTTGGTAATGCGCGTTAACAGAAACGAGTCCACGGCTATCTGTTTTAATACCCACATTTTCTAAACCCAGCGAATCTGTGTTTCCTGTTCGACCATTTGCATAGAGTAGGCAATCTGCTTTGACTTTTTTACCTGATTTTAGGTGAACAATAACACCATCATCAACACCTTCAATACTTTCGTATTCTTCATTATGACGAATCACAATACCGTTATTCCAGAAGTGATAAGAAAGAGCATCAGACATCTCTTGATCAAGGAAAGACAATAGATGGTCACGTGTATTGATTAAGTCTACTTTTACTCTTAACCCTCTAAAAATAGAAGCATATTCACAACCAATGACACCGGCGCCATAAATAATGACATGGTGAGGCTCATGCTCTAAATCAAGTATGGTGTCACTGTTATAAATACGAGAATGAGAGAAATCGACATCAGGCGGACAATAAGGACGCGACCCTGTTGCAATAATAAAATTATCTGCTGAAAGAATATCGCAAGTACCATCAGGGTAACGTACGCTGATCCTATTTTCATCAATAAATGCGGCTTCACCAGAATACATTGTACAATTATTGCGCTCATAGAAGCCTTGGCGCATTTTAGTCTGCTGGCTAATCACGGTGCTAGCTTGACGAAGTATTTGAGAAAAAGAGGAGTTAATAAGACGAGACTGGTCGCTATAAAGGGGATTTTGATTAAATTCGATAATGCGGCTTACCGCATGGCGTAGGGCTTTGGAGGGGATCGTGCCCCAATGAGTACAGCCACCACCGACTTTGTTATAACGTTCTATAACTGCGACGCGTTTTCCTTGTTTAACCAGCCCCATGGCCGCGCCTTCACCGCCAGGACCTGAACCGATAACAATGGCATCGAAATGAGAATGTTGCATAAGAAGAGACCTGTTTTATACAAACCGACAACGCTATATTAACATTAGAATGAATAATAGCCCAATTGACATTAAGGGCATTAGTCACACTTTGTTGAGTTTTTATGAGAATGTGCCTTTAGAGATGATTGCACGCACTGCTTTTTTAACAAAGTTTGATATATTGAGCATAAACCAAATTAGGATTATCAGGATTTCTGTGAGTAATAATATTGGCATCAGAGCTAAACAAAAAGAAAAAACCCGTCGCTCTTTAATAGAGGCTGCTTTTAGCCAACTCAGTGCTGAGCGTAGCTTTACCAGTTTAAGCTTACGAGAAGTAGCAAGAGAAGCGGGTATTGCACCTACCTCATTTTATCGTCATTTTAAAGATGTGGATGAACTTGGGCTGACAATGGTTGATGAAAGTGGATTGATGTTACGCCAACTGATGCGACAAGCACGTCAACGCATTGCGAAAGGAGGCAGTGTTATCAGAACATCAGTAGCGACTTTTATGGAATTCATTGGCAATAATCCTAATGCGTTTCGATTATTATTACGTGAGCGTTCTGGGACTTCGGCGGAATTTCGTGCCGCAGTCGCACGAGAGATCCAACATTTTATTGCAGAACTGGCAGACTATCTTGAGCAAGAGAGTCATATGCCACGTTATTTTACAGAAATGCAATCTGAAGCAATGGTCACTATTGTATTTAGTGCAGGCGCAGAAGCACTGGATATTGATATTGAAAAGCGTCAACAATTAGAAGAAAGATTAGTTTTACAACTGCGTATGATTGCTAAAGGTGCTTATTATTGGTATCGACGTGAGCAAGAGACGCAAACACCTCTACAAGATAACCCAGACATAAAGAAAAAAACGCATCAGAAAGGAGACAAATGATGGAACAAAATCGCTGTGAAAAAAGCACGCTATTACTTGCCACAGTCATTGGTGTCGCTTTACATGGTACTTATTCGAGTTTTTTTAATTCATTTATTGAGACGTGGTCAATTTTCCCACTCATCAGTTTAATTTTGGCCGTTTACTGTTTGTATCAGCGCTATTTAAATCAACCTATGACCGATGGTATGCCTAAGCTGATTTTTTCATTCTTTTTATTAGGTCTATTCGGTTATAACGCTTACACCAGAACCGTTAACCCTGAATGGGGTTCAAACTTTTTCTCTTCTGTTTGTATTGTTATTGTTGCGTTGTGGATTTATCGTCAATTTAAACAGCGCCAACGCTTACGCCTACAGGCTGAAGAAGCTGAAAGAGCATCACAAGCAGAACAGTACTAGTTTGTACTTATCTCTTTGTTGTAAACACAGCGAAATTTTGACACCAGCAAGTTATCTTGCTGGTGTTTTTGTTTTTATTCGCGTTATTAAAGAATTTTTTACTCTAAGAAGAGAAATAAGCCGTTATCTTTTTTCTAATAACACACCACATTCCATATGGTGGGTGTATGGGAATTGATCGAATAAAGCTAACCTACTGATTTTATGTGTTTTAATTAAAATCTCTAAATTTTGGCACAATGTTTCTGGGTTACAAGAAATGTATAAAATGCGAGGGTAAGTTTTGACCAGCTCTACAGTTTTCTCATCTAAACCACTGCGAGGTGGGTCGACAAAAATGGTTTCACATTGGTAATCTTTTAAATCAACCCCTTCTAGACGCTTAAATTCTCTTACCCCATTCATTGCTTGCGTAAAATCCTCCGCAGACATACGAATAATTTTTACATTATCAATATGATTCATCGCAATATTGTATTGCGCCGCCTGAACAGATGGTTTTGCAATTTCTGTTGCCAGCACACGCTCAAAATTACGCGCAAGCGCTAATGAAAAGTTACCATTACCACAATACAATTCAAGCAGGTCACCTTTCGCGTTTTCTGTTGCCTTTAATGCCCATTCCAACATTTTAATATTGACCTGAGCATTAGGTTGCGTGAAGCTATTTTCAACTTGGCGATAAATCATCTCTTTACCAGCGACAGGTAACACTTCATCAATAAAATCGTTATCGAGCATAATTTTTGTTTTATATGCACGACCGATTAACTGCACATCAAAGCCTTGGGTAATTAAGGTCTGGCGTAATGCTTGAGCTTCTTGTTGCCAAGCTTCATCCAATTTCTTGTGATAAAGCAATGAGACAATAATTTTATTACTCAATGTCGAAAGATAATCGATTTGAAACAATTTTTGTCTCAATGTTGGTTTATTTTTGATTTCTGCTAACAAGGCAACCATCATTTTATTAATCAGTTGACTGGCAACTGGAAAGTGGTCAACACGAATACGCTGCTTAGTTTCTTGGTCAAACATAATATGATAAAGCGTGTCTTGCTCATGCCAGATGCGGAATTCCGCACGCATACGATAATGCTGTTCTGGTGATGAAAAAACCTCAGCGTCAGGCGCATTAAAAGGTGCCATCATCGTTTGTAGACGTTGTGTTTTTTCATTCAGTTGAGACTGATATGTTTGCGTTGGTAATGAATTCTGCATGGTATCTCGCCTTGTTTTTGGCAGTAATAAAGTTAAGCGAGCGAAATTGTAGAGATCCTCATGAAGATGTCCAGTATTCTTCATGTTCAATTTCTGGACTCAATGGAATTGAAATCGTAGCATAGTTATTCGGTCTCCTTATGGGAGTGAAAAGGGAATCTGGTGCAAAGCCAGAACTGACGCGCAGCGGTAATAGGATCAAGGATAATAAAAGACACTACGAACACATTAATAAGTGCAGTGGGAAGTCATTATCTTAAATACATAATTCTGTTTATTTAACCTAGAGTCCGAAGACCTGCCGAAGACCTGTCGCATCTTAAATTAAATACGCGTTTTATTTAATTTTGGCGGCATCCTGCTACTTATTCTGTTGGATGCAGATTTTCATGAATAATAAAAAAGTTTTCTTTATTTCAAGTATAGCTTCGAGTGTGGCTTTGAGTGTAATGGTGAGTAGTTTTGGTGCGTTTGCTAATAACAGCGATACATTGAGTGTGACAGCAAACCGCTTTCAAGAGCCGAACTCTTCTATTTTAGCGCCTATCACCGTTGTTGAACGTGAACAGATTGATCGCTGGCAGAGTAATAGTGTGATTGATGTATTACGCAGAATGCCGGGTATTGATGTGGGGCAAAACGGTGGAATAGGGCAAATGAGCTCTATTTATGTACGTGGCGCAGAATCTCGACATGTACTGATCTTAGTGGATGGTGTGCGTTTAAATCAGGCTAATGTGTCTGGTAGCTCTGATATTAGCCAAATTCCCCTTTCTCTTGTTCAACGTATTGAATATATAAGAGGGCCTCGTTCTTCTGTTTATGGTTCAGATGCGATTGGTGGTGTGATTAATATCCTGACAGAAAGAAAAACGGAAGGAGGAACGCTTAATGCCACAATGGGCTCTCATGGTTATCAAGAATATGATGGTTCTGTAAAACAGAAAGTCGGAGATAGAACAACATTAACGGTAGCGGGCAGTTATCTCTATACCAAAGGCTATGATGTAGAAGCAAATGGGAATACAGGAGGCCACCCGCAACCTGATCGCGATGGATTTATGAATAAATCGTTGTGGTTAGGGGTTAATCACGATATTAACGATGGCGTTTCTTTATATGCACGTGCTTATGGTTTTGATAATCGTACCGCTTATGATGCTTATTATGACAGTTATAACGATATCTTAACGGATACAAGAGCACTATTTAGTCGCACCTATGATGGCGGTGTGAAGTTCCATCGTGATAACTACTCTTCTTCTTTAAATACCAGTTATAACTACACTAAAGATTATGACTATGATCCTCGTTATGGTCGTTATGGTAAAGGAAGCCGTTTTACCAACTCTGAACAATATAATGTGCAGTGGGGAAATCACCTTTTATTAGAAAATGGCAGTGTAGGTGGGGGTGTTGATTGGCAACGTCAATCTATTAAAGCGGGTTCTAACGGGTTTCCTAATAAAGAGCATTTCGATAATACCGGCTTATATCTAACAGGACAGCAAAAGTTAGGCGAGATTATTGCTGAAGCTTCTGTGCGTTCTGATAAGCACTCGGAATATGGTTGGCATACTACTTGGCAAACTAACATTGGATGGGAGTTTGTCGATGGCTATCGTGTGATTGGTGGTTATGGTACGGCATTTAAAGCACCCACATTAACGCAACTTTATAGTGAGTGGGGAAGTAACCCTGATTTACAGCCTGAAAAAAGTAAACAGTGGGAAGGTGGTTTTGAAGGACTGACTGGCCCTTTAGAATGGCGAATCACTGCGTATCGTAATTATGTCGACTCATTGATCCAAGGCGAATCGAATTATCCATACCGTAATTACAATGTGGGCAAAGCGTTAATTAAAGGTGTGGAGTTTACAGGTGAAATGGATACATGGGTTTTCCATCACACCTTTAACCTTCAATATATAGATGCAAGAAATAAAGAAACACATCAACGTCTTGATCGTCGTGCGCGTCAACAGTTGAAATATCAACTTGATTGGCAAGTTGAGAAACTCGATATGGGAGTGACTTACCAATATATTGGTCAGCGCACGGATAAAGATTACGGGACTTATGAAAATGTTTCTTTAGGTGGTGTGAGTCTTTGGGACTTAACTGCGTCATATCCTATTACATCACATCTCTCAATTCGTGGTAGAATAGCCAACCTGTTTGATAAAGATTATGAGACAGCTTATGGCTATCGTACGCCAGGACGAGAATACTTCCTCACAGGAAGTTACAACTTCTGATGCACAACTTACCGCTAACCCTACTGTATTAGTTTTTGATTCAGGGGTTGGCGGTTTATCTGTTTATCGTGAGATCCGTGAAAAATTACCGGATGCTCACTATATCTATGTTTTTGATAATGAAGCTTTCCCTTATGGTGAAAAATCACAAGAATTCATTATTGACCGTGTTGTTCATATCATTAGCGCGGTTGCCGAGAAACATGATCTCGCGGCAATTGTAATTGCCTGTAATACGGCAAGTACAGTAAGCCTTCCCGCGTTACGGGCAAAATTTACTGATATTCCTATTGTAGGTGTAGTGCCGGCTATCAAACCCGCAGCTAAATTGACTTGCAATGGCGTGGTTGGATTATTAGCAACAAGAGCAACGGTAAAACGACCTTATACCCATGAATTGATTGAACGTTTTGCGACTGATTGCAAAGTTCATTCTTTAGGTTCGGCAGAGCTGGTGGAACTTGCAGAAAAGAAACTTCATGGTGAAAGCGTTTCTTTAGATGAACTGCGCAAAGTTCTTGCACCTTGGTTAAAAATGAAAGAGCCACCAGATACTGTCGTATTAGGTTGCACTCATTTCCCTTTATTAGCAGATGAGCTTCTTTCTATTTTACCTGATGGCACACGAATTATTGATTCTGGTGCTGCAATTGCACGAAGAACTGCGTGGCTGGTCGTAAATCAAGCGAAAATTAAAGGTTCAAATGAAATTAGCTTCGCTTATTGCCTAAAAGAAGATGAGAATAGCGAATTACTAAAACCTGTTTTAGCGAACTTTGGTTTCAAATCGCTCAGAAAATTGGCACTTTAAGTGCAATTTGATGGAAAATTCAACGGTCAGTAAAAAAATTCAAAAAAAGTGTTGCCAGCTTCACAAAACTCCCTATAATGCGCCCTCGTTGTCACGGCAAACCACGCTAAGTGAGTTGGTTGAGAGAACGAAGAAAAAAGTGTGAAGCCTTGAAAATAAACGCTTGACACGAAATGAGGAAGATGTAGAATGCACCTCCTCGCAACAACGCAGAAGACCGGAAACGGCAGCGAATGTTGCACTGCTCTTTAACAAAT
>OJIY01000035.1_pt1 | contig 200450 bp, 162 predicted proteins | sample 1596061 | NCBI WGS metagenome assembly OJIY01 (sample SAMEA4350111, study PRJEB24818) | metagenome | biome: human; feature: gut; material: faeces | place: Denmark | collected 2013-09 | reverse complement strand
AAGACCCCTGCCTTGCTCCTGGAATTCATAATCAATGTTCAAGTGATTTCTTCCTGAAAGCGTTTGCAAAGGTAATACAAAAACACGCCACTTCCAAATGTTTTTAAAGAAAAGTTTGAAAATAACTCAAAATTTTCATAAATCATGACAGAAAGACTGGATTTACAAGGTCAGGAAACAGAACATACCGACAAACGGCTGACCGCAGAGAGGCTGACCGCAAGCTTGAGGACGGCGACGCAACTGTAAAGAAAACTACACAAAGAACACATCGGCGTCGGCGGCTTCCTTTCTTTTGTTTCTTTCCGTCGTTCTTATTCTTGTTCTTTGTTCTTGTTCTTAGGGAAAGGAAAACCATTGATTATCAGATAGTTGAAATGTTAATTAATCTAAACTTCAAAGCAGATGAAGAAAAGTTGAGAAGAAGTGGAGAGACTTCCAAACAAGATTGAGCAAATAAGCCAGAGCCTTCCAATTACATTTGTGTAAAATATTATACACAAAAAGCAAACAGAACCAGTCCTTTTTTAAAAGACTAAGAACTGTCGTATATAACAAAAGAGAAGAGAAAACAACGGAAACTTACAAGCAAAGAAAAGGAAATGTGGCCCTTGTGTAAACCTGTGTAACGATTTACTTGACAGCAAACGAAGAATTTACTACTTTTGCAACGTCATGACAAACAACGGAATTATAAACCCACAAACTTGAAACAAAATGAAAATCAAAATGACAACAAGAATGAAAGCCCTGATGTTCATGCTCGCATTGATATTCAGTTTCGCGACAACAGAGACACAGGCACAGAAGAAAACCAAGGTCTACGACATCGTAGAAGTGATGCCCCAGTATCCTGGTGGTATGCAAGAACTGATGCAATACCTTGCCAAGAACATCAAATATCCCCTAAAAGCCGAGAAAAAGGGCATAGAGGGAAAGGTCATGATTAACTTCATCGTTGAGAAAGACGGCAGCATCAGCAATGTAAAAGTCGTCAGACATATACACCCTTTGCTTGACAAAGAGGCCGAAAGAGTCATAAAAGCAATGCCCAAGTGGTCTCCGGGAAAGCAAGAAGGCAAGCCCGTAAGAGTGAAGTTCAACATACCTGTAGCTTTCAGACTCAAATAAAAGAATGAGGAAACTCCACCTTATTATATTAATAATCTCTCTCTTCGTTGCGGGATGTTCTACAAAGAGCACCCGCAACGCTTTCCTCATGCACGTTGACAGCCTGCAGCGCACCAACCCAGACTCGGCTTTCAACCTGCTATATGAAAACAACACGCTGTTTACCACCCCTGAAGACAAGGCCTATTACAGCCTGCTCTATTGCGAAACTTTCCTGAAAAAACCGCTTCTCTTCCAAACAAACCAAACCATTGACACGCTCATCAACTACTACAGACAGCAGGACGAAAGCACTCTACTCGCACGCGCGTTGCTCTGCAAGAGTATCAACCAACACAAGCATGGCTATTACAAAGAAGCCCTCACGAACGCTATTGCTGCAGAACAACACACTGCCAACAGCGACAAATACCAACAATGCCTCACTAAACTGCAACTTGGGAGCATCAATCTTGCCAACGGCTGCTATCAGCGGGCACTGCAACAGTTTAAGGAAGCACGTCAATCTGCACGGGCATTCAAAAGAAATCAACCACTGATTGCTCAATGCTATCTCTATGAAAGTCATGCGCACAAACGCTTGCGACACGCTGACAGCACCATGCTGTGCCTGAAACAAGCTTTACCCTTCATCGACCAAACCGACCATCACACCTATGCAGAAGCGATGACAAGCATCGGGGAATGGTATCTCGACCATCAGGATGATGCGCATGCAGGTGCATATCTCACCCAAGCCTACCCTCTTGACGACTCTTACCACGCTGCAATGGCCATAGGAAATCTGTGGCAAAGAAAGGGAAAAACAGCCATGGCAGAAGACTACTGGTATCAAGCTGCCAACGCCAGCGACCACGAAACGCGCATGGCTGCCCTCGACTCTCTCCTGAAATTCAAGCCCGACAACACTTTTCTTTTGCAGGAATATCGCCGAGCCACAAAGGAAGCACCGCATATCAACACCGATGAGATTGCCCAATTGCAGGCCGACTACGAGCATGCTACGCTGCAAAAGCGGGCCTACCAACGCATCAATGCCCTGCTGTTGGGCATCATCTGTCTTGCATTCCTTGCCATCATGGGGCACCGCCACTATAAAAACAAACTGAAAACACTGCGTCACAGCCTCAACAATGTCAATGCCCAATACGTTCAATACCTCGAAGAATATCAGCAGGCTCGAAGCAAAATCAGCCTCTTGGAAAAGCGCATCGCCCACTATCAAGATGACAGAAAAGCGCCTGAAAAATGGAACATAGAAAATGAAATGCTCACCAGCGCTTGCGTTTTCAGTCTGCATCGCCTTGCTTCACGTGGACAAATAGCCCCCGATAGCAACTGGCATGAACTGTCCCGGCTCATTGTCAACCACGACACTCCACTGATAAAGCTGCTCAACCATAGCGACCTCAACGCAAAAGAACGCCACATCTGCATGCTCATCCGTCTGCGGTTCATTCCCAGCGAACTATCTGCCTTGCTCGGAATCAGTCCGCAAAGCGTAACCAACATGCGGCAACGCCTCCTGCAAAAACTATTTCATGAGAAAGGCGGAGCCAAGGATTTCGATGAAAAGATAAGGGCAATATAGGCCTAAAAACTGCCATGCAATTTCACCACTTCGAAAACCATAGTGCACAATTCAAGTTCTATTGCATCGCAACTTGATGCAGAACACACCGCAATATGACGCATTTCACAGCCTCATTTGGGGCACTTTACAGCATGATTTGAGTCATTTCATGGCCCCATTTGACGCTCATCGAAGCACTTTCTGACCCAAAACAGCATCTTCACAATATGAGAGAGAAGAGAAAAACAGGCTGAAACGGGAAAGATGTTTCAATACTTTGCTGCTTTATAGCCATATTGATGAAACAGAGGTTACACCAATTCGGAAGAAGATTTTACTTGAAACGATCCCTAATGCCTATCCTCTTCAATGAGTATGAGCAGAGTTTTGACAGTTTATCTACTCCGAACCGAGAGTAAGACTAAACTTTTTAATATCAAAAGAGTAATTTATAAGAAAAATAAGATAACTTTGCAATTGCTTGTTAAATCTGTGGAGATTAATGTATGAAGTCTATCCAAGATTTGTCAGCTCTTTATCTAAAAACGCCAAACCGAATATTATAAAAGAATAAACATGACACAACCACGACTCATATGGGCAGACTCTCTCAAGGGGTGGCTTATGCTTCTTGTCATCCTTGGACATGCCATTCAGGGTACCCTTGGATATGAATGCAATAGTAACCACGTGTTTAATTTCATCTACTCCTTTCATATGCCAGCTTTTATAGCGGTTAGTGGCTGGCTGCTTTTTAGAGGAGATTTATCAAGTTATACTAAGAAAGAGTATTTAAAGAGTTGCAAACGAAGAAGCTTACAGTTGCTTGTTCCTTACTTTGTTTGGATAATTATAACATTTATCAGAAAAGGAGACTACACACTGCAAGCCGCGACAGACTTTCTGCTGTATCCCGATCACTCCTTTTGGTTTCTTTGGGTGCTCTTCTGGATTTTTGCCATATTCAGACTTGCACAGCTGGTAGCATTCAATCTAAAGATAAATGAAATATGGATTATCCTTTGCACATGCCTCTTGCTTTTGGGGCTAATGGTTACAATGGAGATACGCATATTAGGGTTTCAATTCCTATCCTATTATTTTCTCTTTTATACTGTTGGCTATTTTCTGCATAAGTTCAAAGCTTTTAAGTTAAAGGTGAAATGGAACAGAATTACACTTGTAATCTTCTTCTTTCTTTGGATATGGTTAGCTTGGGGGTGGACAATGCACGGATTACCTTCATGGATTCCTGCTATTCCCTATTTACCTTCCTCTTTACTTCAATATGCCTATAGGGGATTTACTGCTCTTGTAGCAATCTTAATTATAAATAGCATAGCACCAAAGATATTGAATAACACCCACCCACTGAACAATATACTCTGCCACCTTGGAATTGTATCATTAGGACTATATGTGGTGCATTTGTCAATCATGGACTATATTGTTGATGGCATACAGACTGCTATGCCCTCTTTAAGCACATGGGCATGCATTTTTCTGGCCTTTATCATGGCATTGACAATATCATACTTTATTGTATGGTTACTAAATAAGAATAAATATACAGCAATAATATTTATAGGTAAATATCATTAATCTGGATAAAAAACAGATTATAGATTTGCTACTTTGGCAGAGATGCAAAAGGATTGAGACCTCTGCAAAACTTCTCTTATAATTTGCCTTTCTCAAATATTTTTGTACCTTTATAGCATGAGACAGAAGTTATCCTCTCCAAGTTTTGCTGACCTATTCCTTGCATAAAGAAAGGTCAAGCAGACATTCTTTTCACAAATAAATATTCATTCTTCTAAAAGTATATGGGAGAAAATAGAGAGAGGATGGTAGGTTTTGCAGAGATCTCAGTGCGCAATTCAAGTTCTATTGCGTCGTAACTTGATGCAGAATACACCGCAATATGACGCATTTCACAGCCTCATTCAAGTCACTTTACAGCATGATTTGAGTCATTTCACGGCCCCATTTGACGCTAATTGCACCACTTCTGAAATTACCCTACCCCACAACTTACCCAAAATATCATAACCTTTTGATTATCAGTAATTCAAAACTACCCCGAAGCGGTATCTTCACAACATGAGAAAGAAGAGAAAAACAGGCTGAAACGGGAAAGATGTTTCAATACTTTGCTGCTTTATGAGCATGGTGTAAAGGCTGTACCAGACAGGACTCTTCACTGTCATATAAACCAGACTCTCCGACATCCAACCTTGAAAACATCTTACAAAAAGAGTTAATTACTTCTAAGTTGCCTTTCATTTATTTGGGAAGCACCGCAGAACTGTCTATCTTTGCACACTCTTGCGAAGCCCTTTGTCTTTCCAGCGATGCCGGGATAGAGGCTTTCTGCGAGAGAACTCTCTGACTTAACTCAAAATAACACAAGGGATGTTTATCAAGTATCTTTGTTTTGGCATCGCATAAATAATATCATCATTCATCTTAAAGTTATGCAATACGTAATTATTATTTTTGTGACTTTTTTTGTATTGAGACTGTTTTCTCTTTATTTTTCAATCCGAAATGAGAAACGTTTACTCAGGTGTGGGGCCATACAATATGGCAAGTTCAACTCGCTTTTAATCACTTTGGCACACATCGCCTATTATTTTTCTGCCTTATACGAAGCTTACGCCACAGGCATCGAGTTTGAGAAAGTGTCAGGTATAGGGCTTGCGATTATGACGTTTGCCTATCTCATGCTCTTCTATGTCGTTTACAAGCTTCGTGATATATGGACTGTCAAGCTCTATATCGTGCCTAATCAGCGCATTGAACGTAGTTTCCTGTTCCGCACAGTGCGCCACCCGAACTATTTTCTCAACATTATCCCCGAGCTTATAGGTGTGGGATTGCTCTGTCATGCGTGGTTCACGCTATCTATTGGTCTGCCTATTTACCTATGTTTGCTTGCTGTGCGCATACGCCAAGAAGAACGAGCCATGAAACCGTTATTAGGTTAATCATATAAAAATCATTTGGCATTTCATACAAAAATAAGGCAGGAAACATTCCTGCCTTATTCGATTTATAGAACGATGTGAAATAAGTTGGCCATCTATTAATAAACAATTTTTTTACCATTAACAACGTATATTCCTTTACTTGGCTTTTCAACCCGGCGTCCCTGCAAATCATACATAGTTTGTTTGCCACTCTGCTGAGTCAGCTTATTGATGCCTGTAGTATCTTTTACTTTCTTACCTTTGAACACATGGTTAATTCTTGTTTCATTAAAGATAATGGTAAAGTCAAGATCTAAAGTTCCGTCTTTATGCACAAAGCTTTTATCTTCATCTATATTTCCTTCAAGTTGCATGACGTATTTATTATCCTTTGTAGTAAAAGAACCATAAAGATTACTGTATAAATATACCTGCCATTTATCCGTCTGAGGACGTAATTGACACTCCTTAAAAGGAACTTTATCAAATGAAAATTTGCCCAAAGTAAAATCTTTAAGCGTCACCACAGTAAATCCTTGTTCGCCTTTACTGATTTCAATCTTTACCTTCTTCTTTGATCCAGGCATTTTAGTTCCTTTATTTTCAACCTCAGTTGTGGCTTCACCTTCATAGATACCGTACACGGATGACGGTATGGTTTCCGGTTTATTTCCTTGCGCCATCATCACCGTTACTTGTGCAAAAAGCATAAATACCAACATGGGAATCCTGTAAAAACTTCTCATAATCTTGTCCTTTATTAAATGATAATTATTAAATATACAAACTCGGTAAGCACTCAAAAAATCTTTATGCAATAAACATTCCACCAAGTAAAATGCTAAAAATCGTGGCAAAGGTATATAAATATTGGGAATATACCCATAAAAGATTTTGAAAAAAATCCAAACAATCGTTTTCTTTTGTATAATAAAACTACTTAAAAAACATGAGACAACAGGAATAGACACCTCTTAAAACCTATTTAATTATAAGGTATCTATAGGCAAAACACTTCACAAAAGCGCCACAATTAGTTTAGAAACAAGAATTAAAAGCATTTGAAACATTTAGAATCATATTCATTTTATGACGTTCTTTTAGATTATTTTTTATCGATTTCAAAATAAACATGTACCTTTGTACCCGAATTATCAATTTGGTTTTAAAATGAAAAAGATTGTATTTATGTTATTGGCAGCAGGCATACTCACCTCCTGCTCAAAGGATAATCAGGACATTCCTACCCCACCTCCCCCAGTAAAACAAAAGCTTGACTACATTTCCAAAATAGAGGAATACGACAAAGCAAGCATGAAAAAGAATTATGAAATCAGCTTCAGCTACGACGGTCAGAAGCGTCTTACATCGTTTGAAGAAACATATCCCGGCACCAATTCCAAGAAAGTGTATAATGGAACGCTGACTTACGCCGATAAAGAAGTCATACTCAACTACACCAATAACAAATACCAAACGAATTTGATAAAGCCTACTGAAATCCGTTTGGCATTGGATGCAAAAGACAAAGTGAAGCAATTGAAAGAATCCATATACTTCAAAGATGGAACAGAGACTCGCATAGAGAAAGACCATGTCTATGACAGCGAGGGGCATCAAACTTCATACAAGTCTCCGTTTTACGATGCGGTGACCTTGACATGGCAAAGGGGTGACCTAATCAAGTCTGTTTATACGAAAGGGAAAACAACGATCATAAACCGCAAGTATGCGACAACTGCAAACCATACTTACCCTGATCTCAACCTGTTCCTCCAAGGAATGGCAGCTTCATCAACATGGAAGTATCTCTGGGCAGACCTTTTAGGACTCCGTTCCACCCATTTACTGGAAAGTATAGACTGGCAGAATGATACACCATCTACAGCAACCTACATTTACAAAACAGATACCAAAGGCAGACCTACAGAGGTCGAAGTGAAGCGAAGCAAAGCATACACCAATATGCTTGTAATCACATACGTAGAGAAGTAGCCTTTCTCTATTTCATTGTTTATCATGGATGGGAGGAGCCGTCAAGCTTCCTCCTACTGATATTTTATAATGATTAGTTTTGCGGGGGAAATGAAACAATAGCGATGAAGCAGGGAAAGCAGCTAATCAGTAAAAATCTAACAGCAGATTATTTCACACATACCAATTTGTTTAGGGTAGCATAAAGATTGATGCAAACCCCCAAAAAGCCACAGCTCTGAAGCGTACTTAGATTAACAGCATCAACACCTTGAACTTAGACATATAAGCTTTCCCCTTTCTGCACATAGTAAAAACTGTAACAACGGCCATTACTTTCAATCTTCAACATCAATAGTTTCTGGGATTCTTCTTCAGTAAGTTCGGCCGAAATAGGTCGTGATTTCCGACTACTCTGCACGACACTACGTATCATTTTCCGCATAACTGAAATTCTTGAAGGTGGCAGTCTACACAAAAACTACCATACTACAAGCTGCCAAGACTACCGATAATATTGTTTCCCTTTTCATGACATACTTCACATTTCTTGATTAAACACTGCTGACAAAGACAAAGCTTTTATGATGAGGCCTTGTGGAATGTTGTATCAAAGACTTTATGCAATGTAACAAATCTAAACAGAAGACGAAAGTAAGCCATATCAAGAAACGATGTAACTTGCGTCATGTTACCTCGCAATCTGCGTCATATAACAAGCTAATCTGCATCAAGTTACACGGCAATCTGACGCAAGTTACAAGACAAGTCTTAACTAATTGATTTCTATCTACTTACAAGTCGCATCCCATTTCCTAAACAACAACACTCGCAAAAACATTGCATGAAAGTTCAAACTCGGAATTCTTCCCCCTTGAAAGAGGTCTGAGAGAGGCTCTCTATCAATGCTTTCATTCCCTCACTCGCCCCCATCTGCAACTGCTTTACATGCCGATATCCGCCTGCATTCACAGGATTTGGGTCGATGAGATAGATGGGAATGTCGGGCTTGCAATACTGTAGAAGCCCTGCAGCAGGATAGACATTAAGACTCGTCCCAATGATCACAAAGATGTCGGCTGAAGCCACTTCGCGGGCTGCCGGTGCTATCATCGGAACGCTTTCTCCAAAGAAAACGATGAAAGGACGCAGCAGACTGCCGTCCTTGGCCAATGTTCCCGGGGCGACATCACTGTTTTCTGGTGTCAGTTCTTCAATGAATTGAGGATTATAGGGATCGTGACTTGAGCAGACTTTTGATAGCTCCCCATGCAGATGAATGACGTGCGAAGAGCCGGCACGCTCATGTAGATTATCCACATTCTGCGTGATAACAGTCACTTGGTAATCCCGTTCGAGCAACCGAATGAGCCGATGTCCCGCATTAGGCAAGGCATTCCACAGCTTACGTCGCAGCATGTTGTAGAAGTCAGTCACCAATGTCGGGTCGTTTTCCCAGCCATGATGCGTGGCAATCTGCTCCACAGGATAGTTCTCCCAAAGGCCGTCACTGCCGCGAAACGTCTTAAATCCACTCTCAACCGACATGCCCGCACCGGTGAGAAAGACAATTTTTGAAGCTTCGGTTCTCATAAATCCATGTTTTTATTGATACTGCATCAGGGCATCAGTCCTGTTTTGTTGCATTCATGTTACAAATATATATAAAAATTATGTGAAGCTGATTGCATTTTAATAAAATTAAAGCATCGTTTCTTCTCTATTCAGTTTTATTCTGCTATCTTTGCACGTGATTTCGAAATATTTCATGAATTAAAACAACTAACTTAGCATTTTATGGATAAAGTAAGCTATGCACTCGGCATCGGTATCGGCAGACAGTTGTCGCAGATGGGTGCCGCAGAACTTAATATTGACGATTTTGCACAGGCCATTAAAGACGTTATCGCCGGCAACCTGAAATTAGATGAGGCTGAAGCACAGCAACTTGTGCAGGAATTCTTTGCAAAACAAGAGGCCAAACAGCAGGCTGCAGCTTCTGAAAAGGGCAAGGTTGCCAAGGCTGAAGGCGAGAAATTCCTCGCAGAGAACGGCAAGAAAGAGGGCATCATCACGACAGCTTCGGGGCTGCAATACCAGATATTGCGCGAAGGAAACGGTAAAAGTCCGAAGGCTACTGATACGGTTGAATGCCATTACGAAGGCACTTTGATAGACGGAACGAAGTTTGATTCGTCGTATGACCGCGGTCAAACCGCCACATTCCCACTCAACCAAGTGATTGCCGGCTGGACAGAAGGACTGCAACTGATGAAAGAAGGCGGCAAATATCGCTTCTTCATCCCCTACAACCTCGGCTATGGCGAGCGCGGTGCAGGCGCATCCATTCCTCCGTTTGCAGCCTTGGTGTTCGATGTAGAGCTTGTAACAGTGAAATAATACATAAAATAATATCTTAGAAAATGAAACAATTAGCATTTGTAGCCATTATGGTTATTGCTGCCGCAACATTCTCCGCTTGTGGCAATTCAACTCCAAAAGCCGACTTGAAGAACGACGTAGACACGATGAGCTACGCCATGGGTATGGCTCAGTCTCAAGGACTGAAAGAGTTTCTCGTAGGTCGTATGCAGATTGATACTACCTATATGGATGAGTTTATCAAAGGTCTTAACGACGGTGCCAACGCTGGTGACGACAAGAAAACAGCTGCTTACTACGCCGGAATACAGATAGGTCAGCAGATTTCTAACCAGATGATCAAGGGCATTAACAGCGAAGTGTATGGTCAGGACTCTACAAAGAGCATCTCACTGAAGAACTTCATGGCCGGTTTCATTGCCGGAACAACGGGTAAGAACAATGATGTGAAGATGACATCCGAGCAGGCACAGCAGCTTGCACAGACCAAAATGATGGCTATCAAGAGCAAGAACATGGAGAAAGAGTACGGCCCAAACAAGGTAGCCGGTGAGAAATGGTTGGCTGCCAACAAGAATAAAGCAGGCGTAAAGACCTTACCTTCGGGCGTACAATATAAGGTTATCAAGGAAGGAAAGGGTGCAATGCCACAGGATACTTCTACAGTTGTTGTCAACTATGAAGGCAAAACAATCGATGGAAAGGTTTTCGACAGCAGCTATAAGCGCGGAGAACCCATCACTTTGAAAGCCAACCAGGTCATCAAAGGCTGGACAGATGCACTCGTTCACATGCCTGCCGGCTCTGTATGGGAAGTTTATATTCCTCAGAACTTGGCTTATGGCGACCGCGAACAAGGCCAGATCAAGCCTTTCTCTGCCCTCATCTTCAAGATTGAATTGGTTAAGGTAGGCAGCAAATAAAACATTCGACAATGAAAAAACTCATAGTTATTGCGCTCGTCTTCATGGCGGGCGCAACGCTTACTACACAGGCAAAGGACAAGAAGAAGAAACCAATGAGCACTTCACAACAAACAGCAGTGAAGCTTGTTTCTGCTTCTGACTCGCTCAGCTACCTTGCTGGTATGACGGCAACTGACGGTCTTGTGCCCTATCTTCAGCAGAGTTTCCAAGTCGATACCACGAATATGGCCGACTTTCTGAAAGGATTTCGCGAAGCACAGTCACGCGTTGGAGATCCTGCTTTCAAGGCTTATGCAGCCGGAATGCAGATTGCAGAGATGGTGAACAGCCGTATTCTGCCCAACATGAAGCAGGCTTTCGAAGGTTCAAACGACTCTATACAGCGTGCAATGTTCCTCAATGGCTTCACCGCTGCATTGCAGAATGACACCACATTCTTCGCACAAAGCGAAGCTTCCAGACTCTATCGCAAGCGTATGGACAATGTCGTTGAGACGCGGAATGCCGCCTATAAGAAGGAAAACGAAGACTGGTTGAAGACCAATGCACAGAAAGAAGGCATGCAGACTACGCCTTCCGGACTGCAATATAAAGTGCTCATCGCCGGTAACGGCCCTAAACCGAAAGAGACAGACAAGGTGAAAGTGAAGTACGAAGGCCGCTTGATAGACGGTACAGTCTTTGACAGCAGTTACAAACGCGACCCTCAGACCAATGTCTTTCGATGCAATGAAGTCATCAAAGGCTGGACAGAAGCACTCACAATGATGCCTGTTGGCAGTAAATGGGAAGTCTGCATACCACAGAATTTGGGTTATGGCGGTCGACAAGCAGGCCAGATTAAGCCTTTCTCAACCCTCGTCTTCACAGTCGAGTTAGTAGATATCGAGAAATAAAATCATCCACATGATTTACAGAATGCGCAGGAATTGAAAGATTTCTGCGCATTTTATTGTCTGTTCAAATAATATTATCTATATTTGCTATCAGAATGTAATTGTATTGAACAGAATAACAAACAACGATGTGAAATATGGATAAGATCGATACACTTGATAAGAAAATACTGAGCATTCTTTCTAAAAATGCACGCATTCCATTTAAGGATGTGGCCGAAGCCTGTGGCGTTTCGCGTGCTGCCATCCACCAAAGGGTGCAGCATCTCATGGAGAATGGCGCCATCACGGGTAGTGGTTTTGATGTCAATCCGAAGAGCCTCAACTACTCCACTTGCACCTATGTAGGACTCAATCTTGAGCGTGGAAGCATGTATAAAGACGTGGTGAAACGACTCATCGGCATTCCCGAAATCGTGGAATGTCACTTTACAACCGGCCCCTACACGATGCTCTTAAAACTCTATGCCAAAGACAACGAGCAGCTGATGGACTTGCTCAACAACCAATTACAAAGCATTCCGGGCGTCGTTTCGACCGAAACTCTGATCTCACTTGAGCAGAGCATCAAGCGCGAAATACCCGTTCCTATCGATGAAAACGAATGATTTGAATGTTACATTTGTACAGAGAAAATGACGAACAGATTTCAACTCGGGACCTATCTTGATGAGATATATTCCACATTTCCAGAGGCCGAACATCGTCCGATGATTGGCATTACGGCGAATTATGCCGACGGTGATGCCACAATTCGCAGTGTCTACTATCGCCAAATCGTAAAAGCAGGAGGCACACCTGTTATCATTCCCCCCATATCCGACCGCCATGTACTCATCAATACGCTTGACCGTATTGACGGACTTGTGCTTACCGGCGGAGCCGACTACAATCCGTTGTGGAGCGGAGAGGAGCCTCTTCAAGCGCTTCATCATATCAACCGCGAGCGCGATCTGCCCGAACTGCTGCTCACAAGATTAGCTTATAACCGACAAATTCCTATGCTTGGAACTTGCCGAGGCATGCAAACGCTGGCACTTGCTTTAGGCGGAAGGCTGACACAAGACATCAAAACACCGCTGAAACACGGACAAGACGCTGAGCGCGAAGAGCCTACACACAGCATCACCATACAGGAAAACAGCATATTGGCAGCCCTCTATGGCACGCGCACTTTCGTCAACTCGTTCCATCATCAGGCTGTAGCTGAATGCGGAGAAAAGTTCCATGTCACCGCAACTGCACCCGATGGCATCATTGAGGCCATGGAAAGTAGTGAGCAAAAGGCAATTATCGGCGTGCAATGGCATCCCGAATGGCTCGAAGAAGAGGGGCTGAAACTCTTCCAATGGCTTACGGAACGCAGTGCAGAATTCAGCAAAGCAAAACGCCTGCACAGTCATATGCTGACCTTTGACAGCCATTGTGACACACCGATGTTCTTTCCCCAAGGCATTCATTTCGAACAAAGAGACCCGCAAATCCTTTATGATCTGCACAAAATGAACGACGGGAGACACGATGCAGTGACGATGGTTGCCTATCTGCCTCAACACCCGAAGCCCGGCGAAATCCCTGAAGGCATGTCTCCAAAGCAGTATGCTGACAGCATATTCGACCAGATAGAAGCTATCGTTGAGCGTGAGAAAGCCTACATTTCTATCGCTCGGACACCTGACGACCTCTATCTGAATAAAGCGCAGGGACGCAAGAGTATCATGCTTGGAATAGAGAACGGATTGGCCATTGAGAATGACATTGCAAACGTAGAACACTTTGCAAAGCGCGGTATTACTTATATCACACTGTGCCACAACGGTGACAATGCCATCTGCGACAGTGCCCGAGGCACGGGTACTCACGGCGGAGTGAGCGCTTTCGGCGAGCAGGTAATCCACGAAATGAACCGACTTGGTATCATGGTTGACCTCAGTCATGGCGGTGAAAAGAGTTTTTATGATGCCTTAGACATCAGCACTACGCCGATTGTTTGCAGCCACAGCAACTGCAAAGTACTGTGTGATGTACCGCGTAACCTTACCGATGACCAGCTACGTGCACTCGCAGCAAAGGGCGGTGTGGCTCAAACCACAATGTATCATGGCTTTCTCAAGAAAGAAGGTGAGGCCTCAATCCTCGATGCCGTGGCTCATCTTGAACATGCTATCGACATCATGGGAATAGACCATGTGGGCATAGGAACCGATTTTGATGGCGATGGTGGCATCAAGGGAATGGCCGATGCGTCCGAGATGATCAACTTCACCATCCAGCTTCTCCGCCGAAAATACAGTGAGACTGATATTGAGAAGATATGGGGCGGCAACTGGCTGAGGGTGATGCGAGGCGTAAAAGAGAAGGCCTCCGTTAGGTTTTAAGAAGCCAAAAAGCAGTTACCTATAGGTCATGCTGCCATTTCAAATCACTTAAAACGATTGAATGCATAAACAGGGATACATGTTCAATGTATCCCTGTTTGCGCATCTGAAGCAGTAACCTGCCACCTATTTCTCCTTGTATATCACCTGGACGAGCGTCTGCCCGACAGCTTTCAGCGTGTTTTTATCAATATTTTCCATGTTGTCGGCAAGCGTGTGCCACGTTGGGCCGAAGCTACTTTGCTGACAATCTGCATAGTATGGGATGATATCTATCGTTGGAATCTTGGCAAACTGATTGACAGGCACGTGGTCATCTGTAATCACTCCGCCGTCTTCTTTAGGGAAATAACTGCCAAATTCCACTTCACGCGCAGCACGCCAAACCTTCTTTACAATCTCCGGAGCATATTGCATTGACATGCCTTCACGGTAGAATTTGGCACCAACGCCACCCACCATGTCCAACAAGATGCCGTAACGTGCCTCGTAACCCTGCGGCAGGTTCTTGCTCCAATACTGTGCACCAAGTGCCCAACTATCGGCATTATCAGCCACATCTGCCCATTGAGGAGTGCCCCAATCCTCGGCATCAAAGCACACAAAGTCAATGCCCAACTGCTTGTTAAACGCCTTTTCATCCTTGCTTTTCCTGATAATCCGTGCCAGTTCGAGCATCACGGCAATCCCACTTGCAGCATCGTTGGCAGCGAGAATAGGCTTCCGCCAATTCGCACTGTCAGGGTCGTTGTCGGCCCACGGACGGCTATCCCAATGCGCACAAAGCAGTATTCGCGTCGTCGCCTCGGGGTTAATGCTCGCCATGATGTTACGACTGCGCAGCTTTGTGCCGTCATATCCCGCGAGCGTTGCAGTCTGCGTGGTCACCTTACAGCCATATTCCTTGAACTTACTGACAATCCATTCGCCACAAAGGTCATGCCCCCGACTGTTCATGTCGCGTGGTCCGAAGTCGCATTGTGCCTTTGTAAAGGCGTAAGCACTATCGGCATTGAACGACGGCCCCACTGGATTTACCTTCGCAACCTCCTCGGTTTCCTCGATATTCTGCACCTTGCTATCCGCATTTTTGTAGTAATGGAGTCCGCCTATAGCCAATGCAGCCACAGCAACTCCAAGCGTTATTTTCATTGATTTCTTCATTTTTCCTGTTATAACTGACCTGCTTCAACCATCAACACCACGCGTTCGGTGAGTCGGTCAACGCCGTTCGGATCGTATTTCTTAGCCAAAGAAGCACCGAAAGTCCAAGCGAAAGCCTGCCAGAAACCCGCACGGACAGGCCCCAACACCGCCTGCAATGTGCCGTAAGCCGAACTTCCACACTCGCGATAAACCAATTTGATAAGCAGCTTTCCCTGCTGATAGGTCAGCTTTTTCATGCGTGGTGTGTACTCTTCCTTAATGCTTTTCTCCACATATTTCAAGTGAGCGTCCTTGGCTCTCTTATTGGGAAGCGTCTGAATATAGTCGTAGGTTTCGATGATGATGCGGTTAACTTCCTTGGCTATCGGCAGTACTTTCTTCACATTATACACCAACCGATTGTAGGCCATGCGCTGCTGTGCATTCTCAAACACGGGCTGTGGGTAGACATATATATTGTTGAGCTCGACATACTGGATAGAGTCGCGCCCCTGAAGCACCTTTCCAACGCGCACCATGGGCACGAAAGTAGGATCATCCATATCGACATCCCGATCCTCAGGGAGCACGCTTCCGGGGCGTTTCCCGACGGTATTTGTCTGGGCATTCAACTGCAGCGACATGCCGACAAGCATCATGATCATGAACAACCTATATTTCATTCGTTCCTTTTCAGCGCTTTCCAATCTTCTTTTTCAAATCCTGTCCATAGGCAGGCAAGCCTGACACAGCTCACATGGCACAATGAAGACATGGGCAAAAGTACGTATATTTTTGGATAAAAAGAAAGAAACGAGGAAGAAAAAGGAGGAAAACCGTCTTCTTCTCCCCCTTGCCTGACGAAGTTCTGTCTATTGCCAAACGATGATTTCCAATGCAACAAGCAGAAAGCAACATGGCATGCAACATCTTCCTACCTATTGAACAGCCGATGACAAGGTCTCTGATCAACAAGCAACATGCAACATTCCAAAAGTCAACCGCCATGGACTTCGATGCTGACAAAACAGCATGGAGAAGCTCAAGGCAATGCGGAGATTTGTTGTTTATTTTCACATTGGATTTGCATTCGCCTCTAAAATTCATTATCTTTGCCTTAGGGAAAGTGCACAAGTGCTTTCCCTTTTTTCATGTTTTGCAGCAAAGGCCTGTACGATAGGACGCATGTCTGCACGTAATCTGCATCATATTACATGCTGATATGCCACAAAACACTGCGTCATATGACGCAAAACGCAAGACCATTTGATGGAGATGGCAACGCTTCAAGGCTGAAATGAGCAGACAAAGTCAGGCTCATTGAAAGTCCGTTGCCTATCAACTGTCAGGTTTTTTGAGTTTTTCCTTAAAGTTTGTTAACCTATATGACAAGATATGCAGACACAAAAGCCCCCTCAAGAAAAAGTCTCAAGGGGGCAAAGAAATAGGGAGACGGGCACGAAGTTATTGCAACAAGCCCTCTAACTTCTTTTGAAAATCCTTGTCAGAAGGCCTGAAAGCTTCAGCATCAAGCACAGTGCCATCGGCTGCAATCAGAATGAAACGAGGAATTGACATCACGCTGAAAGCCGCGGAGATAACGGTGTTTTCCTCATCGTTGGCATTGAACTGGAGCCACTGCGGACGGTCTTTCTGCAGGCGGGTCAACCATGCAGCGCGGCTCTTGTCAAGGCTGATACTGATGAACTGCACGCGATTGTCGTTCTTATAATGCTCAACCTGTGCTGCAAGGGCAGGGATTTCAGCAAGGCAAGGCTTACACCAAGTGGCCCAAAGGTCGATATAAAGCACCTTGCCGAAATAGTCGCTAAGGTGGTGTTTCTTGCCTTCGGCATCCGAAAATGTGATATCCGGGCACTTCACACCAGGTTTTGTGGCGCGCTGTGCATCAACAACATGCTGATACTTCTGCACGATTTCAGGGGCAGCCTTGGCTTTCACGACGGCCCAGAATGACTCTACCTCATTGGCAGGCATCTGTCCCAATATCGCACCAACAAGGCCTTCCATGAGGAAAGAATGCACGTGAGGATTGTGCACATGAGCATCAACAGCGTTCAGATATGCCTCACCATAGCTGCCAACTGTAGCCTCCTGCATCACTGAAAACGGTATTTTGCTGCGCACAAACATGTCGGTCAGTCCGCGTTGTATATAGGCCGTATCATCAGGATTGATGTCGTTAATCAACGCCATGTAACGTTTATCTTCATTGGGATCACGCTGATGTTGATAGTCTTCATCAGATAAAAGGAGGAGACGATTAGACAGATAAGCCAATTCAACATCGCGCAGATGACGTGCCCGTTCGTCTGGAGTTCCGAGTTCACCAGCCATTTTCACGAGGCGATGATAACGCTCGTCAAGACGCCGATGAGCCTCGGCGAAGCTGATAGTGTCCACACTTCGGTTGGCCATTTCATAGGCCGCATTCTTTTCGGGCACGAAAGCTGCGAGTTCATTCAACAGCTGTGACAGGATAATGTTGGCGCCCTTATACTGTGCCTGCAGCTTTCCGCCCTTGCCACGCGTAAGCTTCAGCCGCTGCGTCTTGCCCGGTTCAACCACTATACAGTAAGTTTTTCCATCGGCAAGCAACAGTTGTATCTGCGCTTTCTCTTTCAAAGACGGATTGTTGTAGGTGGCTATTCCCTTGCGATTGAACGCGAGTTTCTCCAACGGTTGGGCTTCGTTCGTGAACATACTACCGCTCAACAGTGTTGTATCGGGTGCCTCGACAACCGCCAACTGCGCATGAACCAGAAAAGGAATAAGCCCTGAAAGGCTTGCAAAAAAACGTTTCATAGATCAAGATTCTTCTTTAAATTCATAATTAAGTATTATCAGTAGCTATATTGCAGTGGCTTAAAAAGCCACCGAACTCTTGCTTATAAGCTCACAAGTAAATGCTCCCCCTTGAGATAATTCATCATGCACAATGCATAATGCATAATCATGAAAGACCACAAGGAAATGCCCCCCTCCTTGGGAACCGTAGGTCGCTGTTCGTTGAGTAAGCGAAACGAGGAAAGCAAAGGGCTGGGGGAGGCCTCGCTATCTCATATTCCCCTCCCCTCGGGAGGGGTCAGGGGTGGGTGTCAAGGGCTGGGGGAGGTCTCGCTTACATATACCCCAACCACCTCAATATATCATTAAGATTGGCCACAATCATCAGCAGAATGAGGATTGTTACGCCTGTATATTCGGCACGTATCATGAACTTTTCACTCGGTTTACGACCCGTAATGATCTCGTAGATGAGGAAAAGAACATGCCCACCATCAAGTGCAGGGATCGGCAGTATATTCATAAAGGCGAGGATAATGCTTAAGAAGGCCGTCATTTTCCAGAAGAGATACCAGTCCCATGATGAGGGGAAGAGGCTTCCAATGGAACCGAAACCGCCAAGACTCTTGGCACCATCGGCCGTAAAGATATACTTCATGTCGCTCACATAGCCCTTCAAGACGTCCCAACCATAAGTAACTCCTGCCGGGAAACTGGCTAAGAAGCCATAGCTCTTGTGGGTAGCGACATAGAGACTCTGCACACTTGGGAATGCAATGGCAAGTTTCAAATCAGGTGTAAGCACGATTTTTGCCGTGTCAATCTTGTCGGCCTGATAAACCAACTGTACCGTCCGCACCTTCATACTGTCGGCATGTGTCTTGCAAGCTGCCAGTTCATCGTTCAATCTGCTTAGCTCATCAAGGAACAGATTGGCTGAAGTAATCTTCACACCATTAAGGGCAAGGATCTTGTTTCCTTTCTTCAAGCCAAGCTTCTCACCCGGCCCGCCGGGTATAACAGAGTCGACTGTTGCAGGAAGATAAGGCCTACAGAAAGCCGGAGTGCTTTTAATCATGTCCAGAAGATTAATATCTCCGGAGAGAGAAAGGCTCTTTGGCTTGCCATTTCGAATGATATCAACACGTGTCGCCTTAGAAAGTGCGCGGAACATATCGGCACTGAAGTCCTTGAACTGCCCCTTTTCAGTGCCCACAAGAATGTCGTGGTCTTTGAAACCATAGCTTTTTGCCTCCTCATTAAACACCATTCCCTGCTTCATGTCTTTCATCTGGACATAGGTTTCGCCCCAAACGAACATGATCATTGAATAGATAAAGAGTGCAAGGAAGAAGTTAACGGTGACTCCGCCAATCATCACCAGCAGGCGTTGCCATGCAGGTTTCGTGCGAAACTCCCACGGTTCAGCTGGCTTGGCCATTTGTTCGGTGTCGAAACTCTCGTCTATCATACCGGCAATCTTGCAGTAGCCACCCAGCGGAAGCCACCCCATGCCATAGTCGGTATCACTGTTTTTAGGTTTGAAATGGAACAGACTGCCTCCCCACTTGCCTATGCTGACATCAAAGAAAACATAAAATTTCTCTACTCTTATACCGAAAAGCTTGGCAAAAAACATGTGTCCGCCTTCGTGGAGCAGCACTAACAGGGAGATTGCAAGAACGAACTGCAATGCCTTTACAAATATGATTTCCATTATTTATTTACTGTTTTAAAATTCAAGATTAATGACTTCAGACTGCCGCTGCATTCGAAATGAGGCTTCGAGCTATAGCTCGTGCCTCGGCATCAGTCTTCAAATAAATGTCAAGATTGGGGTCGTTGTCAAATGTTGCCTGCTGCATGGTCTTCTCTATCACGTCAGCCATGCCGAGGAATGAGCACTCATCACGTTGGAAAGCAGCATTCGCCACCTCGTTGGCAGCATTCAGTATGCACGGCATATTGCCCCCTTTGTTGATTGCTTCATAGGCCAAAGCAAGACATTTGAACTTCTCTATGTCGGGTTCGAAGAACTCCAAGCATTGCTGTTTGAAGAGGTCGAGGCGCTCACCGCTAAGGGGTAATCGCTCCGGGAAAGAGAAAGCATACTGGATAGGCAGGCGCATATCGGGCACACCTAACTGTGCTTTCACCGCTCCATCAATGAATTCAACGGCACTGTGGACGATACTTTGCGGATGAATCAATACTTGTATGCGGTCAGCGGGCACGCCAAAGAGCCATTTGGCCTCCATAACTTCAAAGCCTTTATTCATCAGTGAGGCTGAATCTATCGTTATCTTGGCCCCCATATCCCATGTAGGATGCTTCAAAGCATCGGCAGCTGTGACCGTCTTGAGCTGCTCATGGCTGAACTTTCTGAATGGCCCGCCCGAGCAAGTGAGCAGGATTTTCGTGATTTCATTATCTGCATCACCGACTATACTCTGGAAGATTGCACTGTGTTCGCTGTCGACCGGCAGGATAGGTACATGGTTTTCTTTGGCCAAACTGCAAATCAATTCGCCTGCAACAACAAGCGTTTCCTTGTTTGCCAAGCATATCTTCTTATGGGCTTTAATGGCATTGATGGTTGGAACAAGCCCCGAAAAGCCAACCATGGAAGCCAAAACCATGTCGATAGGTTCGGCAGAAACAATCTGTTCCAAGGCCTCCTTGCCGGCATAAACCTTGATATCCGGTTCGTCACGGAGCAGTTCCTGCAGCGTTTCATAATGGGCCTCATTGCCTATAACGACTGCTGCCGGCTTGAATTCACGTGCCTGTTGAGCCAGTTTCTCTACACTGTTGTTGGCTGTAAGACAATAGACCTCGTAGCGATCACTGTGCTGTCGAATGACATCGAGGGCCTGCGTGCCGATACTTCCGGTAGAACCGAGGATGCATATCTGTTGTTTTTTCTTTTCCATTTCTATCATCTTGGGGTTATAAGTCGAGCAAACCATCGGGAATTGACATTCTGATTTCCCGCCGTTGCATGTCGGCTTCGTGGATTAACTCCTCGTGGGCAGGCAGCAAGATGTCGTTGCCTGCGGTGGTTTCTATTTCAAAAAGCGTGTTGATTGTGGTGTCATCAATAGCCTTGATGTGTCCGACAACCTGTCCATTCTGCTTATCAATGACTGCGAAACCAATGATTTCAGCCCACGAAACATGTTCATCATCGCTGTCGGAAAGGTTACGTGGGAAGAAAACCTCACAACCGGTGAGCTGTCGGGCACGCTCTTCTGAGCCGATATCTACAAACTTCACGAGTGCTTTTTCGTTGCTCTTGAAGCGGTATTCCTCCATGAAAAACGGCACAAGAATACCGTCAATATCAAGCACAAGATAGTCAGCGTCGACGCGATCAAACACATCATCGCTGAAAAGGAACGACAACTCGCCTTTCACTCCATGGGGTTTCCCAAGCCTTCCTATCTTATAAACGTCTTCCTGTTTAATCATCTACTCGCCTGATACATGCCCCAATCTGGTTCAATCTCTCTTCAATATTCTCATAACCACGGTCAATCTGCGCAATATTTGCTATATGACTTGTGCCTTCAGCTGACATGGCTGCAATCAGCAAAGCAATACCTGCACGGATGTCAGGACTGGTCATTCGCCCCGCACGGAGCTTCATCTTGTGGTCGTGTCCAATGACAACTGCCCGATGAGGATCACATAGAATAATCTGCGCTCCCATATCAATAAGTTTGTCAACAAAGAACAAACGACTCTCAAACATCTTCTGATGAATGAGCACAGAGCCACGCACCTGTGTGGCAACCACCAAGAGAACGGAAATCAAGTCGGGGGTAAGTCCGGGCCAAGGAGCATCGGCCAAAGTCATAATTGTGCCGTCGATAAACGAGTCAACAACACAATGTGACTGACGAGGAACAAACAAGTCATCACCTTCAGCCTGTATCTTTACGCCCAAACGCCTAAAGGCATCAGGGATAATTCCTAAGTTTCGGAGTGACACATTCTTGATAAGAACGCCGTCCCCCACCATAGCTGCCATGCCAATAAACGAGCCAACTTCAATCATATCGGGCAGAACGGAGTGCTCTGCAGCATGCAACTTGTCGACACCTACTATCGTCAAAAGGTTGCTGGCAATGCCACTGATGTTGGCACCCATGCCATTCAGCAAATGACATAGCTGCTGAATATAAGGCTCACAGGCTGCATTATAAATCGTTGTTGTGCCTTTTGCCATCACCGCTGCCATGATTATATTGGCTGTTCCCGTAACCGAAGCCTCGTCAAGCAGCATATAACTACCCTTCAGTCGGTGTGCCTGGATTTGGAATACATCGCGTTCGGGGTCACGAACAAACTTTGCTCCAAGACTTTTGAAACCCAAGAAATGAGTATCCAAGCGTCTACGTCCAATCTTATCTCCGCCAGGTTTGGCCACGGTTGCCTTGCCGAAGCGCCCCAACAGTGGGCCAATCATGAGCACACTTCCACGAAGTGAGGCACATTTCCGCACAAATTCCATGCTGTCAAGAAAGGAAAGATTGAGCGCATCGGCCTGAAAAGTGAAATCACCTTGGGCATGTCGCGTCACCTTCACCCCGATTTCCTGCAACAACTTGATGAGATTGTTGACATCAAGTATCTCCGGAATATTCTTAATTCGCACGGGGTCTGTCGTCAGCAGCGTAGCGCAAATGACTTCAAGTGCCTCGTTTTTGGCGCCTTGTGGCGTGATAGTGCCTTTCAACCGATGGCCACCTTCGATGATGAATGACTCCATAGGCTATTTTTTCTTACGCTTATTAGGGGTATTAACAACGGGTTTTTCCGTGATTTTATTAAACACAAAATCATTCAGATTGAGTTGAACCTTACCGTCAGTGAAGCGTGCAAGGTCGTCAGCTACCTTCTCGTCAGCAGCTGAACCATGGCTCCATGTCATCAAATCCATCTTCATCTGATTTGCAGTGAGACGTATAAGTTCATCACGTTCTTCGCCTTTCGGCATCTCTTTGAGCCGTTCGAAAACTTCAAAAAGGACATGTCCGTAATGGCGTACCGGTATCCGTTTCATCGGATACTCCATCGGTTCAGGCTTTGAGGTAATCTTATTGGCCTCACTGATATCATAAGGCCAGTCAATATCAAGCTTGAAATCGCTCATTATTGCCAAGTGATCCCAGAGCTTCTGTTGATAGTCATTGCCCTCCTTGCTCTGTGGAAACATGCGTTCCATGATAGCAACAATCGTCTCAGCACAGACCTGACGCTCGTCCTTTGTCTTTAAGGTGACGCAGAGATTCACCATATCCTGCACCTCACGTCCATACTCGGGCATGACGAGTTTCTCACGTTGTGTGTTGTAATCCAATCCTTCAATCTTCATAATCACAGCCGTTTCTTTGGCATTTTAGCAACGAAATCTTTCAAATATAACGGCACAAAGTAGGCCACATCCTCAAACTTTCCCTCGGCAAAGCGCTTATCTGCCAATGGAAACATATTCTTGGCAAGAGGCAGAATGCCTTCCACAAGGCGGGCATTAGGATGATTAATCTCGTTCATACACTTGCCTGCACCGTTTCCAAAGAAGTAAACCACACCCTTATCAAGGTATTCTTTATAAGTTTCGGCAGTCACAATATCGGCCTGAATAGGACGAACCTCATGCAATGCGCGGTCAAACACCTGTGCATAAACTTCCATTCGGCGGGCATCAATCATCGGAACGAGCAGTGCATCTTCCTCTTGTGGATGTTCATTGAGCAACACGGGAACAGCCAAAAGCTCAAGAGTCGGTATGGCAATCAACTTTACATCGCGACCGTAACAAATGCCCTTAGCCATCGAAGTCCCTATACGAAGTCCTGTATATGACCCTGGTCCACTGCTCACTGCTACTGCATCAAGCTTCAAACCATGGCTGTCAATGAAAGAAAGTGACTCATCGACAAAGGCACCAAGGGTCTCATTGTGATGCGGGCCACTGTAGTCTTCCTTGTTGAAAATACATTCTGCGTCATTACTGACGGCAACCGAGCACACATCGGTACTCGTTTCAATGTGCAATATACACGACATAGATGAAAAATATATTCTAAATAAAATGCAAATTTACGCTTTTTTCCCGCAAAATTCGTACTTTTGCAGAAATTTAACGCGTTCTAATTATGATACAGTCAATGACGGGTTACGGCAAAGCTGTCGTGACCTTTAAGGAAAAGAAGATTAATGTTGAGATTAAATCTCTAAACAGTAAGGCATTGGATCTCTCTACCCGTATTGCACCACTCTACCGTGAAAAGGAAATGGAAATACGCCAGACAGTGGCCAAAAGCCTTGAACGTGGCAAGGTAGACTTTGCGATTTGGATTGAAAAAGATGCCGTTGTTGACGCTGCTCCCATTAATACTGCACTCGTTGAGAACTATTATAAGCAGATAAAAGCTATCTCCGCACAGACAGGAATCCCTGAGCCTACCGATTGGTATGCCACACTTTTAAACCTCCCTGACGTCACCACAAAGACCGATACAGAAGAACTTACCGACGAAGAGTGGACAGTTGCCTCGCAAGTTATAGGCCAAGCCATAGATGCTTTGGTCGCTTTCCGCAAGCAAGAAGGTGCTGCCCTGCAGCAGAAATTCAATGAAAAGGTGGACAACATCGAACATCTGCTCTCCCAAATCGAGCCTTATGAGAAGAGTCGTATAGAGAAAATACGCCAGAATATCATTAAAGGACTCGAACAAATCCCAAGTGCTGACTACGACAAGAACCGCTTGGAGCAGGAGCTTATCTATTATATTGAGAAATTAGACATCAGCGAAGAGAAGCAAAGACTCACCAACCACCTGAAGTATTTCCGTGAAACGATGAACGAAGAAGGTCATGGTGTAGGCAAGAAACTTGGCTTCATAGCCCAGGAAATGGGTCGGGAAATCAACACGACCGGCAGTAAAAGCAACCAGGCTGAAATGCAGAACATCGTCGTGAAGATGAAGGATGAGTTGGAACAGATAAAGGAACAGGTGCTGAATGCGCTGTAGGGAACCCACTCCACAGCCCTCCTGATACCCACCCCGGCCTTTGCTTTCCTCATTTCGCAAGCTCAATGAACAGCGACCTTCGGTTCCCGAAGGGAGGGAGAACATACTTGGGAAAGGTTATTCGTGAGTTTTCTTTTGACATTACTGCATTGTCTTTAATGCATCATCTCAATTACTTCATACATGAAATACCGCTACGAGACAAACGATGATGCCACCTATCATCTGCTACTTCAACAGGCGAAGCGAATGAGAAGTCAGCCAACGGAAGCAGAACGGACGCTGTGGAAATACCTAAAAGGCAATCAGTTGGGAGCACATTTCAGACAACAGCACCCTATATTCGACTATATACCCGACTTCGTCTGCCTCTCCCGCAGGCTCATTATAGAGTTAGATGGCGACTATCATCTCACAGAAGAACAACAGAGAAAAGACGAAGAGCGAAGCCGATGGCTTGCCACCAAAGGCTTTACCGTATTGCGTTTCAGCAATGATGACGTCTTTTTAAGACTTCATTTCGTGTTAGATAAAATCAGAAACAAAATGAAAGAAAACGATAATATGCCCTCCGTTGACAACAAATCAGCAAGTCTTTCGCAAGTAGACACACCCTCCCTTCGGGAGGGAAGGGGTGGGTCTACGGGCAGACTCCTTATCTTCAGCGCTCCTTCGGGCTCTGGAAAGAGCACCATTGTGCAATGGCTGATGAAGGAACATCCCGAACTTAACCTTCATTTCTCTATCTCCTGCACGAGCCGAGCACCGCGGGGAACGGAGCAGAATGGTGTGGAATACTTCTTCCTTACGCCTGAAGAATTCAAACAGAAGATAGCAAACGGAGAGTTCTTGGAATATGAAGAAGTCTACAAAGACCGCTTCTATGGCACGCTGAAATCACAGGTTGAAGACCAGATTGAACGTGGAGAAAACGTGGTTTTCGACGTTGATGTGAAAGGCGGATGCAACATCAAGCAGTTCTATGGCGACCGAGCGATGAGCATTTTCGTGCAACCTCCGTCGATAGAAGAGCTGCGCCGACGCCTCAACGGGCGTGGAACCGATCTCCCGGAAGTTATCGAACAACGCTTAGCCAAAGCTAATTACGAACTCTCTTTCGCACCGAAATTCGACCGTATCGTTGTCAACGACGACCTCGAAACGGCCAAACAAGAGACGCACAAACTGCTCATTTCATTCCTGAACAACAGATAAAAGTGGCCGAAAAACAGCACCCTAAACCCCAAGTAGGCATCTACGGCGGTTCGTTCAACCCCATACATATGGGCCATATTTCGTTGGCAAAGACGCTGCTTCAGCACACCCGGCTTGACGAAATATGGTTCATGGTCTCTCCACTCAATCCCTTTAAGCGCATGGCCGATGACCTCTTGGCCGACAATCAACGTTTAGAACTCACGCGACTTGCCCTTGCAGACGAGCCTAACCTCATTGCCTGCGACTTTGAATTCCGCCTGCCCAAGCCCTCATACACCTACGATACACTCTGCAAACTCCATGAAACCTATCCCGAAAAGGCGTTCACTCTCATCATGGGTTCTGACAACTGGGCAGCTTTCGACCGCTGGAAAAACCATCAGGAAATTATCCTTCACTACCCCATCATCATCTATCCGCGCAAGCATTCGCCGCTATGTGCCGAGCAACTCCCGCCGAGTGTCACGCTCGTTGATACGCCCCTCTATGATTTCAACAGCACGGATATTCGCCGAAGAATAAGCCATGACATGCCTATCCACGGGATGGTGAAACCTCAAATAGAAGAAAAAACACGATTATATTACCAGCAACTATCCCATGAAAACCTTTAAGTTTCGTTCTCCCCTGAAACCTTTTCGTGCATGAAAACTGTCAATTTCCTTCCTTGTTTTTAACACTTTTCTCCACGACCAAACAGAAATGAAAAGCTCGTTTTCATGAGCGTGCGAGGCCATTTAATGGTTTTGACACCCTCACTCCGGCCACCTTGAAATGCAGATAAGCTCTCCAAGCGTCGCAACTTGACGCATATTGCACGGCTATCTGCATCATCTTAGGCCGTAATCTCATGCAGATTGCGTGGTGAAATGACTGAGATTGCATCGTTTCATCACGTGAATTTATGTCTTCATTTGATTATAATCGTGTAATTATCTGACAGTCAATATATTGCGAAATGCAAAAAATCAGGGCGTATTCAGGCTGGAGTCGTCTCTCATTTCAAATACGCCAGTCTTGCAAAGGAATTTGTCATGATTTATGACATCTGTTAACATATATTCCGTTATGACGCATTTCGGTTTTTAAGCAGACTCCACGAGCAGTGTTCTTTCCTTTCAAGAGGGTTGTAGCGAATACTATTTTACACGCTCACCGCTCACCCCAATCGCCTCTATCCAACTGCCGATAGCTGATAGCTTCAGCCAAATGGTCGACTTCAACGCGAGGAGAACCGGCAAGATCGGCTATCGTTCGAGCCACTTTCAGAATGCGGCTATAGGCTCGGGCAGACAGACTGAGACGCTCCATCGCCATTCGGAGCATGGCAATTCCCTGATCGTCGGGTTCGGCATACGCGTGAATCATGCGCTCAGACATCTGCGCATTGCAGTGCACACCCTTGACATCGCGAAACCGTTCGGTCTGAATTTCACGCGCACGAATAACGCGTTGGCGGATTTCTGCACTCGCTTCGCCCTCTTTTCCACGGCTGATGTCCTTGAAAGGCACGGGAGTTATCGCGCATTGAATATCGATACGGTCGAGCAACGGGCCTGAAATCTTGTTCATATAATGCTGTATCTGTCCCGGCGTACACACGCAATGATGCGTTGGATCGCCATAGTAACCGCAGGGACATGGGTTCATACTGGCCACAAACATCAACGAACAGGGAAACTCTATGTTGTATTTGGCACGGCTGATAGTTATCTTCCTGTCTTCCAACGGCTGCCGAAGTACCTCCAAAGTATGCTTGTTGAACTCGGGAAGTTCATCGCAGAAGAGCACGCCATTGTGTGCCAATGAGATTTCACCCGGCATGGGGTTGGCTCCTCCTCCGACAAGAGCTACCTCGGAAATCGTGTGATGTGGCGAGCGAAACGGACGCTGACTGATGAGCGAAGTGCCACATCCCAACTTGCCTGCAATGCTGTGTAGTTGAGTGGTTTCAAGGCTTTCGGAGAGCGAAAGCGGAGGAAGTATAGAGGGAAGTCGCTTGGCCATCATTGATTTTCCACTTCCGGGAGGCCCCACCATGATGAGATTATGCCCGCCGGCAGCGGCAACTTCGAGTGCACGTTTTACGTTTTCCTGCCCTCTTACGTCGCAGAAATCAAGGTCAAACCTTGTCTGTTGCTCGTAAAACTCCTTTCGTGTGTCGATAACTACAGGCTCGAAGCGTTCCTTTCCCGTAAGAAACTGAATGACATCAAGCATATTTTCCATGCCATAGACTTCGAGATTGTTGACCACGGCAGCCTCTCTGACATTGCTTTTAGGCACTATCAACCCCTTGAAATGCTCTGAACGGGCCTTGATAGCAATGGGAAGAGCACCTTTTATGGGTTGAAGCTGGCCGTCAAGACTTAGTTCTCCGACCATCATATACTGGTCGAGACAGTCTGTGTGAATGCTTCCGTTGGCAGCAAGCAAGGCTATCGCCAACGGCAAATCAAAGCTACTACCCTCTTTCTTGAGGTCGGCGGGAGCCATATTGACGGTGATATCGGCTTTAGGAAACTTGAAACCGCAGTATAAAAGGGCTGCAGCGATGCGGTCGCGACCCTCTTGAACGGCCTTATCACCAAGCCCCGTGAGGTGATAGACCACACCGGGATTCATGCTCACTTCAATCGTGACAGTGGTTACTTCGAGGCCGTTGACAGCGGCACAATAAGTTTTTACAAGCATGGCAAGAATGGTTTAAGGTTGTTTATGGCGTTGGAAAAGCGTTTGAAATCAAATCAACTTCTCCACTCGGTTTATCAAATCATCGGCAGAAAGGCCACGTGCTACGACGCGACCACGCTGTAGAAGAATGTTGTCGGGCACCGCAGTAAGTCCCAACTTGCGAACCAACATTCCCTCAAACAGCTTTTCATCGCAGACAACTGGCCAACCGAGATGCTGACTGCTGACTTCCTCCTTGCAGGTTGTAAGACTCGGTTCAAAGCTGATACCAAGCAATTGGAGTTTTCCTTCGGCCCGATTGTGCAGGTCGAGCAGGCGTTGTTGCAGGTTCGTACTCTCGTAACTCCACGTTGCCCACGTATAGACAACAGCGACAGGAGCCGAAGAAAGCGAAGCCGAAGAAACGGACTTGCCGTTGATATCAGTGGTCTTGAAAGTCGGAAGTCGGTTTCCCGAAGCATCGGCCAACGGCTTACACAGTGCCAAAAGACGGTTAAGATAGCCGTTTCGTGGCTGTTCTTTCTGCATGGATGCCAACAGGCGATAGGCCCGTTTGTAGTCGGGCTGCTGCTTACGAAGCAGGAATTTGTCTACAAGATACGGCCCGACAACAGACTCTAAATGGTCGGAAATGAAGAGTCCCACGTGTTTTTCAATCTCGGGAGGCGTCATGTTAGCAATCTGATGACGGAACTTTGTCATCAGTTCATTGGCGTCTGTGCCCGTAATCTCAAGCTCTTTCAAGTGTGATGCATCACCCTTGATGTCGACAGATTTGCCGGGTTGGGCGAAGATTGGCTGTTCAGAGAAGTTTGGAAAGACTACAATGAGCACGCCTTCTTTCTCGCATGGTATCTCATAAGAGAAGCGGCCACCCTGCACTTTGATGGTATCTGTGCCTTCAATGACATTGTCGGGACTATAAACATAAAACTCACCCTGGTTCAAGTTCGTTAGCTTTCCCTCGACTTCGAAATGATGTCCATCGGTGCCACAGGCAACTAAAGCCAGCGTGAGTAGTATCAGTAGACTGAATTTCTTCATTTATTTACTTTGGCAAGTTCGAGGTCGTTCTTGGCATATTCGGCCAGAGAAGGATCTTTTTGCAATGCCTCTTTCAGATATTTTGCAGCTGTATCGTTCTTTCCCTGACGTGCATTGAGCACGGCAAAGAGGTAATAAGTCAGACCATTGGGCTGCTTGATAGCTTTCAATGTCTGCTCGGCTGCCACATAGTTCTTATTGAGCAACTGTGCTAATGCAGCGCTGTTGTTGTCATTGAAGAGTTCATCGGTGGCATTGGCATAGTTACCACGTGCGATATGCAGGTTGCCGATAATTTCATTGAAGCCGTTAGCTTCGGTGGCATCTGCCAGATTATGTTCGGCTTCAGCTATTTCGCCATGAGTCAAGTTGATATAAGCTTTGTTGGCATATGCCTCCGGAGCCTTGCGATTAGCCTGCAAAGCCTGACTCAGATAGCTGTTGGCTGTGTGCTCATCACCTTCGTTCAGTGCTAAAGCTGCAAGGTTATTATAGGCACGATAGTCGCGATCATAGAGTTCGGTAGTCTTCTTATAGATAGCTTTCTTTGCCTTTACATCGTTTGTAAGCGATGCAGCGTAGAGCAATTCTTCAAGACTTAACTTCGTCGGATCAGCCGCATACTGCTGCTTAATCTGCTGATCGCTGCGGCCAATAGTCTGATAATTGATGATAAGACGGCTGCGACGAAGCTCTGGAAGAATGCCATCGGCAAGCTCACGGAAGCCTTCACTCATGTTACGTATTTGTTGTTCGCGCTCTTGGGGGTCCTTATACATCGACAAAACGCGTAGAATGACGTCCTTATCTTGTATCTTACTGGCCTGAACAAGCTTCATAAAGCCTTCCCAGTCCTGTGCAGTATAGTGGGCATCAATGTCTGTTTGAAGATTTGTCCCCTTGAGTTGCTGCTTCACATAGCCTTCACTGACGTTCTGACGCTTGTTGGCTAACTTGTCATTGAAAGTGAAACCACCCTCCGGAGAGGCATAAGCCTGCACTTCAACGTTCTTGATTGCCAGCTTCTCTCGGTCGGCATTAATGCGCTTAAGCATGCTTACAAATTCTCGAACACTGTTGTTCTTGAGTTCATTGCTGCGCAGGTTAGCCTGATTAATGAGGAATTTCACGTTAGCTTCCTGCTTGTGATCAATCACTCTTTGGAACGAATCAAGTGCCAAACAAGCACCACCCTGCTGCATTGCCTTGCGATAAAGCTCGGCTGTTGCAATGACACCGGTAGCCACTTTGATAGCCGGCACGTTGACTTTTGAGTTACCTATCCGGGCATCGAAAGCCAAATACATGTCGCTTTTCTGCATGGCAGGCACATAATCAAAGACAGTCTTCATCGTATAGCGACCGCCAAGACGATAAGAAATGACTTTATGGTTGGCCATAACCTTCTCTCCTTGGAATGTCACTGCCTGCCCTTTTGCCACTTGTCCGTTGCCATATCTGAGTTCAGGAACCACAGTAACCGTGGCTTTCTTGTTCATAAACTTCTCCGGGAACTGTCCTTCAACCGTTGCAGGAACCTTTCCTCCAACCGTTTCGAGAGGGTTTGGAGTGACTGAAAAGTTATCGGCTGAGAGTTTACCTAACTTAGAGCATGACGTCATTAAAACCAATGAGCATGCCGATAAAGTAAGAATGAGGTTTTTGCGCATACGTGTGAATTAAATTAAGGAGGTGCCGCGAGCGGGACTCGAACCCGCACAGCCATTACTGGCCAAGGGATTTTAAGTCCCTCGTGTCTACCAATTCCACCATTGCGGCTTGGGAGATTACAAACTTGTAAAGTCAAGTGAGCGGAAAACGGGACTCGAACCCGCGACCCCGACCTTGGCAAGGTCGTGCTCTACCAACTGAGCTATTTCCGCAGTTTGGGTTTTGCAAAGGTATAAGTAATTGTTGGAACTGCCAAATAATTCTTGATTTTTGTTCATGAAAAATTACTAAAAACGCCCTCATTTCATGAAATCGATAACGCGAAAAGAGTCGGGATTTAGGCCGAAACCACACTGAATGCACTGCAAAACAGAACTAAAAGCCCTTAATTCACCGTTAAAACACCATACGGCCCAGTAGTCTGCGCACGATAACGCGTAAGTTTACGCCCCCGTTCTCCTTGGACTATGACTCCGCTGTTGTTGAGGTTATAACGGCGATTACACACTCTGCAGACGGCAATTCCATCCGCCAAAAGCTGTAAAGGCTTACTCTTCAAAGGCAAAGCCTGCGGATCAAAGCAGTTAGGACACTCTAAATCGTAGGCATAGAACACAGGCGGATTGTTCAGATTACCATAGCCCACAATGAGTCCGTTGTTGCATCCAAGGACATAACGACGCTGGATTTCGAGGTCAGTGAGAATGCTTTTACTCGTCCGACCGTCGCTGTTTGTGAACACATAATACTGCGCACCGCTGATAAACTGCCACCGAACTGTACAGAACATACCGCTATTCGGCGTCATCGCTTCAGCCAAACGCGCATTCTGATGAACGTTGTTTTCATACACAAAATAAGGACGAAAATTGCCATATTCGTTTTGAATGTCACCGCAGGAAGCGACAAACAACAGCATCAAAAGCAGGGAAAATGTCTGCAAGGCACTACGCATCATTCACAATTCAAAGGGAGATTGCCCGCTGCCCACCTGCAGAACAAGCGGCAACAAGGGGCAGAGCACAAGGCTTATTCATACTTTATCGACTGCAAGGCATCAGCAATCTTCTCAATACCTTCCTGTAACGGCTTCGAAACCATACCTTTAATAAAAGGGTTAAGATCGGCCTTGATGGTGAGTTTCATCTTACTCGACTGCACCGTCACAGGCAAAATCTGTATCCAGAAGTTAAAAGGCAGCGGACTTTCTGTCGTTTCAAACTTAATACATTTCGGCTCATCGCGCTCTACAATGTTCAGTTTCACGGCACCCATCGGCGTGTTGATGCCAATCGAGTCAGTGTCAAAAGTGAGGTCTTTCACCTTATCTTCCGGTATACGTTCCTTCACTTTATCAATATTACTCAAATCGCTCAGCAGCTGATACACGCTCTGTTGCGGATAATTTATCTGTCGGACAGTACTTTCAAATGTTGCCATTCATTTTAATTCATAATGCATCATGCATAATTCATCATTATGTCATTCGCGTTAATATATAATGATAAACTGCGCTTCCTGTCAGCGCTCATGCTTCAAGAAACGCTATATCATTCTATTTCTTCCATTTGTCGGGAGCCTCGCGCCACTCATGCAGCACCTCAACATCACTTTCAGAGATGTAGCCGGTAGACAGTGCTTCGGCCACAACATGCTCGTAGTCGGTGAGTGTAATAAGCTTAACACCGGCATCCTTAAAGGCTTTTTCGGCCACAGGAAAGCCATAAGTGTAGCTCGCAACCATGCCAATGACGTCACAGGCATTGCTTCTGATAGCCTCAACTGCTTTCAGACTGCTGCCGCCCGTAGAGATAAGATCTTCCACAACGACCACTTTCATCCCCGGTTTCAAGTCACCTTCGATGAGATTTTCCAAGCCGTGATCCTTCGGTTTAGAGCGAACATAGACGAAAGGTAAATGAAGTTCGTCGGCCACTAAAGCTCCCTGGGCGATAGCTCCTGTTGCAACACCGGCTATGGCCTCCACTTCGGGGAAGCATTCAAGTATCTTATGCACCAATTCAAGCTTCACATAGTTGCGCAAGTCTGGGTATGACAGTGTCTTTCGATTGTCGCAATAGAACGGTGAATGCCAGCCCGAAGCCCATGTGAAAGGATTGTTGGGCTGGAGAATAATAGCTTTTACCTTCAGCAACTTTGACGCAAAGTCTTTCTTTAGATTGTCCATTTTATTGCAATTTTAATGATATATTGTTGCAAAGATAGGCTTTTTCTTTTATAAAACAAAGTCTTCTGTGGTTTTCTTTCTGTCGGTTTAGGTTTTATTATAGGCTTATTCGGGAAATATAAAGTCACGAAAAGTCAGCCAATCCACGCCATTCTTCGGCATGTTTCCTCTGACATTCCACCACGAAATCACAGATAGCAGAAAATAGGTTAAATCTTTTGAACTAACTTTACAATTGCCTTTGCACAACTTGAGAATTCAAAATAAAGCACCATTTCATTCCAAATACGTGCTGATTTTTTGCATTTCGCAATGCACTGATTGTCAGATTGTTGCATGATTACAATCAAACGAATACATAAAATCATGTGATGAAACGATGCAATCTCAGTCATTTTACCATGCAATCTGCATGAGATTACGGCCTAAGATGATGCAGATAGCCGTGCAATATGTGTCAAGTTGCGATGCTTGGAGGGCTTATCTGCATTTCAAGGTGGCCGGAATGAGGGTATCGAAACCATAAAATGGCCTCGCATAAGCACAGAATGCGAATTTTCATTTCTGTTTGGTCGCGGAGAAAAGTGTTAAAAACAAGGAAGAAAGTTGACAGGGAAAGGGACAATCGTTATACGAAATTGCATTTTTCTTTCGTATAACTTGCATTTTATTATAAATTGTCTAAATTTGCATTGTCAGTCCTCACATCGGGTTCTGAATAATAAAAAGAAAGGACTATCACTATGAAAAAGCAGATGATTATAGCGCTCTTGCTGGCTTGGGCAGCCCAGATGAGCTTTGCGAAAACGCCGAACGACAACCTCAAAGCACAACTTCTGCGCTATGACTACAGCCAGGTGCTGATGGAGAACGACTTTTTAGGCTACATCGGCAACGGCCAACGACTCTACATGCACTTTGACACGATCTATAAAGACCCTGTGAAACCACAGTATTATCACGTGGAAGGAAAGAGCAAAGTAAAGCAGAACCTCTGTAGTTTCACAGGGGGCATAACCATTCATTCCTTTGCACCGAACGAGGAATCTGACAGTCTTATAAAACGATATCATCTTAAAGCGCAGTATCAGTTGAATGAGGATGCCAACCAACGCGGTTCGGGTTTCTTTGCCGGTCGACTCACTTCCGACTTCTTCATCTATAGGGATTCCATTTATTTCGACGAAGTGGAAGGTGGCGAGGACGGCTATAATAACAACCAATTTGAGGGCCGTTGGACCTCTTATCGCACGAAAATATCGAAGAAAGCAAATTTCGGCATAGGACGAATTCCCGACTCCGGCAATCTCGATGTAGGGGCAGCAGAGTTCCATGTGGACCCAAAAAAGCAGCATCTTGGTTGGGAAAGCTATACAGAAGCCTTTGAGACAGAGACTCCCAAAGGCCAGAAAGCACAGGCAGAAGAGGACCGTGAGTGGTGGAAAGGCGATAAAGAGGTTTTTATTTCATGGCAATCGAAAACAGAAAATAGGGCATTTAAGCTTGACATCTATCAAAACAGACGTTACCTCCAGACGCTTGATTTCGGCAAAAATACCATAAACTATTGGGTAGATCAGCGTGACTACAACTTCGACGGACATCGGGACTTCGCGGTTTGGCTTGATTATTCAGAAAGCAAAAGGGTCTTCTTGTGGTCTGAAAAACAAGGGAAATATGTACATGAGCCCTTTTTCGACAACTTAGAGTCACCCATTATCTTCAAAGACGCCCGTTGCATAGTGAACAATCGCCACATCAATGAGGAGCGTATTGAATATGATATGTACCAATATGACGGTCAAAATTATCATCTCATTTCAACCTTAGTGCAACGTGGTTACACTTCTGAGAACCTTCTACTCATCCTCTATGATGCCAGCGGAAAACGTGTGCGTGAAATCCAAAAACCCACATTCCAGCAGCTGACTCCTCTTTGGCAGAAGTACACTGTAATTGACTATTTAGGCTATTAAGAGGCAGTGGAAAGGACATGACGACCAGTCGTGACCGCTCACGCCCATGATTTTAGCGTGCAAAATGTAATTAATTTGCATATAAAGGCGTTGTCTCTCAACTTTTTACTACCTTTGCCTGCGAATAGAGAAAAGTCAAGATGAGTAAGAAACAAATTCTTTTGATCAACGACATGGCAGGTTATGGCAAGGTGGCTACAGCTGCCATGCTGCCTATTCTGTCGTATTTCGGTCACCCGACTTACAATCTTCCGACGGCTTTAGTGTCGAATACGCTCGACTATGGTAAGTTCAACATCATGGACACAACCGATTACATACGCGGTGTTTTCCCTGTATGGAAAGAACTTGGCTTCACGTTTGACGCCATTGCCACAGGCTTCATCGTCAGCGAGAAGCAAGCCGAAATCGTGTCGCGCTACTGTCTTGAGCAGGCCACTACAGGCACAACAATCTTCGTCGACCCTATCATGGGCGATGAAGGCAAGCTCTATAACGGTGTCACACCATCCACAATCAAGAGTATGCGCGAGATGTTGAGCGTGGCACATCTATGCTATCCTAACTTCACCGAGGCCTGCTACCTGACTGACAGCACGTATGATTGTAAAGGCGTCAGCCTGAAAGAAGCTTATCACATGCTTGACCTTCTGCGCAAGATTGGCACAAAGTCGGTGCTCATTACAAGCATTCCTGTCGACGGGAAGCCCTCTGTCGTGGGCTACAACCATATCAGCAATGAGTATTTCCAACTCTGCTATGATGAAATCCCGGTGCATTTTCCCGGCACAGGCGACATCTTTTCGGCCATTCTCATTGGTCATCTGCTTAACGATGAGCCTTTGACCGACGCCACACGCAAGGCGATGGACGGCGTCTATCAACTCATATTCCTCAACAAGGACAATGAAGACAAGAACCGAGGGATACCTCTTGAACAATATTTGAATATTCTCTAACACAAACATGGACTGGATAAATAATCTCTTTACCATTCATTCTTCCATTCAGACCGTCGTTATTCTGTCAATCATTATCGCGTGCGGTTTAGGCATCGGTAAGCTCAAGGTGATGGGCATTTCCCTTGGCATTGCATTCGTTTTCTTTGTGGGTATCTTTGCCGGGCACCTTGGTTTCAGCGTTGATTCCACGGTACTTGACTATGCTGAAACCTTCGGTTTGGCCATGTTTGTCTATTGTCTCGGTCTGCATGTAGGCCCCAATTTCTTCGGTTCTCTGCGTCATGAAGGCATGGCACTCAACATATGGAGTCTTGTTGTTGTCATTGTAGGAACACTCTTTGCTCTGTTGTTGATACCACTCACAGGCATCAACCTGCCCGACATGGTAGGTCTGCTTTGCGGTGCAACGACCAATACACCGGCCCTCGGTGCAGCCACTCAAGCACTGAGTCACTTGGGAATGAGCAGCGGAAGTGTGGCCCTTGCCACTGCCGTTACCTATCCGTTGGGGGTGCTTGGCGTGATCGTTGCAATGATCATTCTGCGCAAATTCTTCGTCAAACCAACCGACCTTGAGATACAATCTGTCGACAGTAATGACCACACTTACATTGCCGAATTCGAGGTTATCAATCCTGCAACGTCGGGAAAGGACATTGCTACAGTGTCGAGTATGACGCATCTGAAATTCATTATCTCACGTATCTGGCGTGGAAATGAAGTCATTGTGCCCACTGCGGAGACCGTACTGAAGGCCAATGATGACCTGCTTGTCATCACCACGAAAGAAGATGAGGGCGCCATGGAAATCCTTTTCGGCAAGAAAATCAATAAGGATTGGAACAAGGAAGCTATCGACTGGAACGCCATTGACTCCTTGGTTGAGAGCCGTATCTTGGTGCTGACGCGCACTGAACTCAATGGGAAGCGACTCGGAGAGCTGCATCTTCGCAAGTCGTATGGCGTCAATGTGAGCCGTGTACTGCGTGGCGATACGAAGCTGTTGGCCACAGGTGACCTGCGATTGCAATATGGAGACCGCATCACAGTCGTAGGACAACACGAAGCCGTTAACCATGTTGAAGGCTACTTCGGCAATTCTGTCAAGACACTCAATGAACCGAATATCGGCAGCATTCTCCTGGGAATGTTCCTTGGGCTGGCGCTCGGCACTATTCCTATCAGTATTCCCGGCATGGAAAGTTCTGTCCGATTGGGCATTGCCGGCGGCCCCATTATCATGGGAATCATTGTCGGTGCACTCGGCCCCAAAATGCACTTCATCTCTTATACCACGCAATCGGCCTCGCTGATGCTGCGGAAACTCGGGTTAAGTCTTTACTTGGCATGTCTTGGTCTCGATGCAGGGAAAGATTTCTTCGGTACAGTGATGCGTCCACAGGGACTGCTTTGGGTGGGCGTCGGTGCGTTGATTACGATTGTTCCCGTGCTCATCGTGGGACTGATTGCATTGAAAACAAAGAAGTTTGACTTTGGAACCATCTGTGGAATTCTTTGCGGAAGCATGGCCAACCCTATGGCCTTAGGCTATGCCAACGATACTTTGAAGGGCGATACTGCCAGCATCAGCTATGCTTCGGTTTATCCGTTGGGCATGTTTGTGCGTGTGATTATCGCCCAGATTATCGTGATGTTCTTTGCAACATGACCTTTCTGGAGGATGAATTCATTCCCTCGGAAACTCTTTCTCAAATACCTTTGCATAACAAGTAGATTTGAGAAAGGGAATCTTTTGAGGCTTGCTTCGTCTTTACCGACTTTGAATAAGTCAGGCTGCACTCACAAACGCAAAGGAAAAAGAACATTCTTTACTTTTCCCTTTGATGTTTGCTTCGTTTGCACTAACTTTGCAGAAAATAAGGATTTGATGAAGATAGTGAAGCCATTAAACTGCTTATTCGCAAAGATTTTCAGTCCCGTGAAAGGCAATGCATTGTTTTTTGTAATGATGTATGTGCTGAGTTGCTTGTGCGCCTGGATTACTTTACCGCCTTTCAAAGGTGCAACAGTCTACGAAAACCTGTATACAGAGCAGTTTGTCGACCTCTATGTGATTTGTCTTCTGCTGATGCTTGTGCCCCAGAAAGCACGCAGATGGGTACGCCTCTTCCTCTACATTATATTATATAGTGTGGCATTAGCCGACACCTACTGCTTCGTGAAGTTCGGCTCTACGCTTAATCCTTCCATGCTGATGCTCGTTGGCGAGACCAACAGTCGCGAGGCATTGGATTTCATTTCGAGTCTTCTTTCGGCCGATTTCCTGTTCAGCAATGTCGGTTGGATTATCCTTCTGGCTGTGTTCAACGTCTTTCTTGCCTATCTTCCACGCATCAAACGACTGCATCTTCCACAGTTTTCAATTGAGAAATACTATCCCCTTGCAGGACTGTTTACGCTGTTCATGGTCGTATGGGGCGCTGTTGCATCGGCCCACAACAAGGCGGCCACGTGGAAACTGATGAGCGGACGCTCGATAGGAGAAGTGGAACACACGCTCACCGAGAAAGACCATGCCGTGCTCTATACGCCTTTCAGCCGCCTCGTCTTCAGCATCTATGCCAACAAATTAGCTGCCAAACAGGTGGATAAACTCGTGGCTGCATCCGACAAAGTGAAGGTTGACAGCTGCTCATTCCGTTCACCCAACATCGTCTTGATTATCGGAGAAAGCTATGGAAAACATCATTCCCAGCAGTATGGCTACTTCATGCCGACCACGCCTCGACAGGTTAAACGCGAGCATCGCGGCTTCCTTGTGCCCTATTCCGACGTGGTGGCACCATGGAACCTGACGAGTTATGTCTTTAAAAATGTATTCTCCATGCACGTCGTCGGACAGCAGGGAGACTGGTGCGACTACCCACTTTTCCCCGAATTATTCCGCAAAGCAGGCTATAAAGTGCAGTTCCTAACCAATCAGTTCCTGATAGAAGCCAACGCTGCCGTATATGATTTCAGCGGGGGATTCTTCTTGAATAACCCCACATTGAACAAGGCGCAGTTTGACCTCCGCAATGAAAAACTGCACGTGTTCGACGAGGACTTATTGGCCGACTACGACCGTTTCGTGAAAGAAGGAAAGATAGATACCAAGGGCCCTAACCTCACCATATTCCACCTGATAGGTCAACATGTGAACTATCGTACGCGTTGTCCGAAGAAACAATATAAGTTCTCTGCTGACGACTACACCGAGAAACGCCCCGAACTGTCCGAGAAACAGCGCACCATATTAAGCTACTACGACAATGCCGTGCATTATAATGACTCGATAGTCGACCAGATCTGCAAGCGATTTGAGAACAAAGATGCTATCGTTATCTATATGCCCGACCACGGAGAAGAGTGCTATGAGGAGTCGCGGGGCTTCATTTGCCGCAATCATTCGGCTGCCATCGACTGGCCATTAGCCCACTATGAGTTTGAAATTCCATTCTGGATATACTGCTCTCCGAAGTATGCGCACCGGCATCCGGAGATATTTCGCGAGGTCGTTCAGGCTCGCCGACGTCGCTTCATGACTGATGCGCTGCCTCACATGCTGCTTTATTTGGCTGGCATTCAGGCGAAAGACTATCATCCCGAATATAACATTCTGAGCGATCATTACGATGAAATGCGTCCCAGAATCCTAAAGGCGACCACCGATTACGACAAGTTGCGCGAAGCTTATTACAAGGAGGAAAAGAACAAGAAATGAACCATCAACTGCTCACTCGTGCCGAATGTAAAGCCATGCGAGGGCTGGCTATCATCGGTATCTTCATGCATAACTATTGCCATTGGCTCAACCCGGTGGTCAAGGAGAATGAATATCAGTATTTTCAAAGCAATACTGACTGGTTCAAGCAGGTGATTTCGGCTCCCGATGAGCTGCTCCCCATGCATCTGTTATCGTTCTTTGGCCACTATGGTGTACCTGTTTTTCTGTTTCTAAGTGCCTATGGATTGGTGATGAAATATGAGACTTCAGCCGATGGGCAGAGTCTGCAAAGAGACAGAAGTGGGCTTGAAGGCGTCTTCAGCTTCATGCAACACCATTACAAAAAGCTGTTCAAGATGATGATATTAGGCTTCGTAGCCTTCACGATGATTGATCTCATGACCCCTCATTCGCATCATTACGAAGCATCAGACATCGTGGCTATGCTCGGCATGTTCAACAACCTGCTGCCTCATCCCGATGCTATCATCTGGCCAGGTCCCTATTGGTTCTTCGGCTTAATGCTGCAACTCTACTTGGTTTTCCGCCTTTTCATCGCCCGCAGGCATTGGAGTTGGACAGTCGGTTTAATGGTGATTTGCGTGGCATTACAGTTCTGTTTCGGGCCAGAGAGCGAGGAACTGAACCGCTATCGTTATAATTTCATGGGCGGCATGCTGCCTTTCGGACTCGGCATTCTCTATGCCCGCTATGGTCGCCCCATGGATTTGAAGACGCATGCAGCCCTGTTTGTCGGTTCAGTCTTCATGATTTTCTGGTTCAGCATGAGTTTCATTGGCTGGACTTTCGTACCTGTTTTCATCTGCACGGCAACCGTTTCATTGGTCAAACTGTTTTCCATGCGTCCCTTTCAACACATCAACAAGGCCCTTGTTTGGACAGGAGGCATCAGTGCAGCCCTATTCGTTTGCCACCCCATCACACGTAAGATTTTTATTCCTCTCAGCCGACAGGGAGACTATTATGCAGGCTTCCTGCTCTACATTGTGACGAGCGTTTGCTTGGCATGGGCCTTCCGTGAAATCATCAAACGCATTCCCATCAAATGAAAATCAAGGACATTGAACTCGTAAACATATCGCGTTATCGCGGTGAACTGATGGGAGCTGCCATGCTTTTCATCATGCTTTTCCATGTCAGTCTGCCGAGAAACGACCTCTTTTTCGGACTCAGACGAATGGGCAATATCGGTGTAGACATGTTCCTTTTCCTCAGTGGAATAGGCCTTTGGTTCTCATGGATGAAGAAGTCTTCTGCCCGACATTTCTTCACCAAACGCTATCTGCGCATCTATCCCGCATGGCTGATTATGGCCTGCCTCTACTACATTCCGCGATTTCATGGCGGCGACTTCATGGCATGGCTCGACCTGATTGGCGACATCACTATCAACTGGGACTTCTGGCTCCACGATGAACTTACGTTCTGGTATATCCCTGCAATCATGATGTTGTATTGCTTTGCACCGGCTTACATGGAGCTTATCCGCCGACATCCCATTTACCGTTGGCTCCCCGTTGTCATGATTATGTGGTGCATTCTCGTGGAGTATGTCACACCAATTCATCAAGCTGTGGGGCACATTGAAATCTTTTGGAGTCGCGTTCCCATCTTCTTCATCGGAATCAACATGGGAGAAATGGTGAGAACAAAGCAACGTATTGACGGCGCGGGCATCTGGATGGTGATTATTCTGTTTGTAATGACGCTCTTTGCAAGCATCTTTCTCGAACAGCAACGCCACGGATTGTTTCCCCTCTACGTGGAACGCATGCTCTATATCCCACTGACATTGACCTCAATCCTGCTCTTGAACCGCGTTTTCCGACGCACACCGAAGTGGTTTAACAAGACATTCAAGTTCGTCGGTGCATTGAGTTTGGAGTGTTATCTCATTCATATCCACTTCGTTCTGGCCTATATTCCTAAGTCATGGAGCTATTGGCCAACCTTCATGGTGTGTCTTCTGATCACGCTTCCATTAGCATTTGTGCTCAGCAAACTCGTTGAATACCTATCCAAACAAATCGAGAAAGCCCTATGAACATCAAGAATTACATGAAAATACTACGGCCGAAGCAGTGGATGAAGAACTTCTTCGTGATGCTTCCGCTGTTCTTCGGTGGCGAATTATTCAATGGGAAAGCGCTTCTGGCAGGTGCAATCACTTTCCTTGCCTATAGCTTTGCCGCCTCATCTATCTATTGTTTCAACGACATTCACGATGTCGATGACGACCGACGTCACCCTGTAAAGTGCCTCCGTCCTATTGCTTCGGGGGCTGTTTCCGCGTCAGTGGCCTACGTACTGATGTTCATTTGCTTTGCACTTTCCATGCTCAGCATGTTCTTCCTGCCCGACTATGCACTCCAGACCGGAGGCATTCTCCTCCTCTACTGGCTGCTCAACTTAGCCTATTGCGCCCGTTTGAAGCAGTATGCCATTATTGATGTGTGCATCGTGGCCTTCGGTTTTGTACTCCGTTTGCTTGCCGGCGGCTTTGCAACTCACATTCCATTGAGCAAATGGATAGTGCTCATGACCTTCCTCATCACGCTTTTCATGAGCTTTGCCAAGCGTCGTGACGATGTCATTCGCATGGAACGAACCGGCGAAGCACCGCGGAAGAACACTATCCGCTATAATCTGACGTTCATTAATCAAGCCATCACCATCACTGCGAGCGTCACCTTGGTGTGCTATATCATGTACACGGTGAGCCCGGAAGTCATTCAAAACTTCCAAACCGATTATCTCTATCTGACCACTATCTTTGTTCTTGTGGGGCTGTTACGCTATATTCAGCTCACCGTTGTCGACCAAAAGAGCGGCGATCCGACCAAAGTGCTGCTCAAAGACCGCTTCACTCAGCTTGTCGTCGTGGCCTGGCTGCTGACATTCCTCTTGATTATCTACGTGCTGAAAGGATGAAACAAACGGTTTATCTCTTTGACTTTGACGGAACCATCACCACAAAAGACACGCTCATTGAGGTCATCCGTTATGCCGTGGGCACACCGAGATTGCTCTTGGGTTTCCTGCTTTTCAGTCCTGTCTTAGTGCTGATGAAACTGCATCTCTACCCAAACTGGAAGGCCAAGCAACGCGTCTTCGCCTATTTTTTCAAGGGGAAAACCATTGAAGAATTCAATCAACTATGCCATGACTTTGCTTCTGAAAGCCGACAGTTTCTGCGCCCCAAGGCCTTGAAAGCCATTGCCGAGGCCAAGGAGAAAGGCCAAATCTACGTGGTCAGTGCCAGCATCGACAACTGGGTTCAGCCGTTCTTGCCCGACGTGAAAGTAGCAGGCACGCAGGTTGAAGTGCTGAATGGCCGTCTGACGGGCCGCTTCACAACCCCCAACTGCTATGGACAAGAGAAGGTGAACCGCATTCAAAAGCTGCTCACCTGTCCGCGAACAGAACTCCATATCATTGCCTTTGGCGACAGCCGAGGCGACCGTGAAATGCTCAACTATGCCGATGAAGCCTATTATAAGCCGTTTAGATCCTAACCGCCGACAGCAACTTGGCGAGGTTCTTCGCTTTGCCCTCGTGGGCGGTATAGCCACATTGATACAATATGGCGTTTATCTGCTGATGCTTTATGCCGTATCTCCCACCCTCGCCAACACCATAGGCTATGCTGTGAGCTTTCTTTTCAACTTCCTTGCCAGCACCCGTTACACCTTCAAAGTAAAGACCAATGCGCGCCATGGAGCCGGTTTTGCCTTGAGTCATCTTATCAATTACGGCCTGCAAATCCTCATGTTGCATCTCTTCATCGCTGTGGGCTTCAGCGAAAAGCTGGCACCCATCCCCATGTTCTGCGTCTGCGTGCCGGTGAATTTCCTGCTTGTGAGGTTCTTTCTGAAGCGATAAGTGCGATTGGAAAAGATGCTGTCACGACAAAAACAGCATGAAGTATTGCTGAAATCAGAAACAATTTGTATATTTGCAATACGATATTCTACCTCTTAGAATCTACGTCGATGAAAAGCGAACTGTTGCATAATCTGCCCGAATTTATCGAGCGAAACGATATAACCACAGCCTTTGGAGCAGTTGTGGCCGTAGCGCATGCCAACGAAGACAACATCGCTTCATTCTTCAATCAGCTTAACTTAGTTCACTTCTACGCAGTTTTCCTGCTCATAGACGGGTATGCAGAAGTGACCATCAACGACAAGACCATCCGGTTAGAGCAGCATAGCATCCTGCGAACTGCCCCTATGCAGCACGTTGGTTTCGTCAGAAGCAGCAGCGAACTCGGTGCCTATTTCCTCTTCATTGAGTCTGATTTCTACAACGACATCATCAAGAACGACGACAATCTGCGCGATGTCATTCCGCTTAATCTGCTGAACACCTATATTTATAAGGCGCTCAGCGAGAGTCAAACCTCGGAGTTTATGGGCATCATCACACAGATAGAGTGCACCATAAGCCAGCCGCACGTCTATAAAAAAGAGATGCTTGGCTTCCTTGTCCACCTCATACAGATGCATGTCCGCGAGTTAGTGAGCCACCCCATCACAGGACTTCACGACATGAAACACAAGGAAAACATCTTCAAAATCTTTATTCATCTGGCATCGAACAACTTCAGACAGCAACGCCAAATCAATTTCTATGCCGACCAGATGAACATCACTCCCACCTATCTTTCACGCATTGTGAAAGAGGTTTCGGGCAATACGGTCAACGGATATCTGCAGAGTTTCCTCTACGGTGAAGCCTGCAAGCTGCTCCGCATGACCGACATGACCATCGGAGAAATATCATTCGAACTCAATTTCAAAGACCATTCAGCCTTCACTAACTTCTTTAAGATGAAGTCGGGAGTGAGTCCCAAGGAATACAGGAACAAGGAAAAGAGCGGCTGCCCGCACCAATAACCGAGGCATGCTGCCCCTTACGGCTGCTATACCCAACTGAACCTGAAGTGTTTTCATGCCTCATTCGCAATCATGATTGACCGCAGAACCAACCCCTTTTTCTTCCAAACGCAGAACCACCTCCACCTCTTTTTAACGCAATGATTATCAGATTGTTACGAAAGAAAAAGCAACATGCGAGCCAACTTGCGTTTCCAAGCTTTGCAATCTGCGTCAAGTTACCGCGTGATTCGCGTCAAGTTACGCTGTAAAGTGCGTCAAGTTACAGTGTAATCTGCGTCAAGTTACGATGTGATTCAATACAAGTTACAACGCCATGTAATGAGACCTTATTTTATCTTATCCCCAACTGGAAGAAAATAATGATATTTTTTATTGGCAAAGATAACGTTGTACATTTTGAGATGGTATTATTTTCGCAAAGAGAAAGCATAGAAACTTACTCATCTTTCCTGTTGAGAACCACTTGAAATAATTTATTAAAAAGCATGGAATAAACGCTTGTTCGCACAAAATTGAAATGTAATTCAACAAAATGAAAAATGAGAAAGGTGGTAAATTGGTATATTTGCAGCAGAAAAACAAGTAAATCTTTGAACATGAAGGAACTTTCAAACATTCTTTTTTACATGCTTTTGAGTCTGTTGGCTATGGTCTTCTGTGTGGAGGCCAACGCCAAATCAGCAGTTGACACAACGGTGTTCCAGCTGCTCAATCTGCGATATGCAGGACTCGAGAAAGTCAGACAGCAATATGAACGCGGTAACATGAATGGGGCTGCAGAGGCTCTTCTTGCCTATTATCGGCAGCGGACAGGCATTGTAAACCCTATGCTTCGTCTGCAACGGCTCACGGTCAGCAAGCGCGAAAGGCAGTGGGCGGATGATGCACTCGAGCATACATTCTATGTACATGATGGCTATCAGCCTTCGTTTAACTATGGAAAAGACATTGACTGGACTTATTGGCCGGTGAAAGATAACGAACTGCGTTGGCAATTGCATCGGCATAAGTGGTTCACTCCAATGGGAAAGGTGTATCAGCTGACCAAGGACGAGCGTTATGCTCGGGAGTGGATGGCGCAGTATATAGACTGGATTGTCAAGAACCCCCTTGTGAAAGTGAAGCGAAGCCAATACGAACGAAAAGGTGGGGAGACAGACAAGGCCATTGAGAATGCCGTGTTTGCATGGCGACCTTTAGAGACAAGCCACCGTGTGCAGGACCAGATTAATCAGTTTTCGCTTTTCATTTCGTCGCCAAGCTTCAATGCTTCGTTTCTCACTTCGTTTTTAGTGAACTATCATCGTAATGCCAACCATATCATGGAGAACTTCTCCAAGAAGGGCAACCATTTGCTTTTCGAGGCGCAGCGCATGTTTTATGCAGGCACGTTTTTCCCTGAATTCAAAGATGCCAAGACTTGGCAGCAGCGTGGAATCAGCATTCTCAATGAGGAAATCTGCAAGCAGGTGTATGCCGACGGCGGTCAGTTTGAATTAGATCCGCATTATCATTTGGCCTCTATCAACATCTTCTGTAAAACCATTGAAATGGCCAAGGCCAATCATGTGGAGCAACTCATTCCGCCAACCTACATGCAAACGGTTGAGAAGATGATAATGTTCTATGCCAATATCTGCTTCCCTGACTATACTAATCCCTGTTTCAGCGATGCCAAAGAGGGCAAGTCAGAGAGTGAAATCCGTAATTATCAAGAGTGGAGCAAACTCTTTCCCGAGAATGAAGCCATTCGTTATCTGGCAACACAGGGCAAACAGGGACGCCGTCCGCCCTACCTTTCAAAGGGTTTCCCTGTTTCCGGCTTCTTCACTTTCCGCAATGGGTGGGACATGAACGCCACGGTTATGGTGGTAAAGGCGGGGCCTAAGGGCGAATGGCATTGCCAACCTGACAATGGAACCTTTGAACTTTGGTTTCATGGGCGCAAGCTTTTCCCCGACAGTGGCTCTTATGTCTACGCCGGAGACGATGAAGTGCAGAAGCAACGTGACTGGTTCCGACAGACCACCGTACACAACACACTGACCTTAAATCACCAGAACATGGAGACTACGCAGTCAGAAACTGTGCTTTGGCAGCCTGAAGGAGCAACGCCGACATTGGTAACACAGAACCCAAGCTATCGTGATTTGCAGCACAGGCGTACTGTTTTCTTCGTCGACAATCAGTTCTTTGTGATTGTTGATGAGGCAATAGGGGCTGCCACGGGCACAATTAATCTGAACTATCACCTGCGCGACGGCCAGCTTGCCGTGGATAGTGCAAGGCTGAAAGTCAGCACTTTATATGACGGTAAGAGTAATCTCGTTCTGCAATGCTTTACGAACAGTCATGCGAAACTCAAGGTTACAGAAGGCTTTTATTCATTGGCCTATCGACAAAAGACGCCACGCCCTTCGCTCTCTTTCGACATAGAAAAGAACAACAGCAAGCCTGTGAGCTTCATTACGGTTATCACTCCGTTGGAAAACTCAAGCACTTGCCCTGTGTATAAAGCCCGATTACTGAAATCGACCGACGGTGAACAGGAAGTGGAACTTATTGTAAATGGTAAAAAAAGAATATTAAAATGGAACAAATAAACAGGGGATTTTCTCATAGAACAGCACTGAAAACAGGTTTGCTGACAGCAGCTTTACTGATAACTTCAGCTTCAGGCATGGCTAATGTGCATCAGCCCTGCTGGGCACAGCATGCGATTGAGGTGGCACAGCAACAGTTATTGTCAACAGCAACGCGTGTAATGGCTACTGATTCCTTTCCTCGTTCTATATGGAAAGGCTATGATGTGGCCTTTATCGAAAAGCAATTAGAAACCAAGACCGACTCTTTCAGACGGACATTAGTGCCACTTCCGTCTGCATCAAAGCGCGAAACACTGCGCCTCTGCAATGTCTATGACTGGACAAGTGGCTTCTTTCCCGGTAGTCTTTGGTATGCTTATGCCCTCACTAACAATCACCAACTGAAGCTACAGGCCATAGCCTACACAGAAAAGCTCAATCCTGTACGTTATTATAAGAAGACTCACGACTTGGGGTTCATGATAGATTGCAGCTATGGCAATGCACTTCGCTTTGCTCCTAACGACACTATAAAAGACGTTATCATTGAGACGGCCGATAATCTTGCCGCGCGTTTTAATGAAAAGATAGGCTGTATTCGTTCTTGGGACTTTGGAAAATGGAACTTCCCTGTTATCATTGACAACATGATGAACCTCAAGTTGCTTTTCATGGCATCGAAACTGACAGGCGACAAGCGCTATTATGACATTGCCGTAAAGCATGCGTTGACCACACAGACACATCATTTCCGCCCAGATTTTACCACATGGCATGTCGTGAGTTACAATGATGACGGCAGCGTAGAACGCAAATGTACCTTCCAAGGTAAGGCCGACGGCTCTGCATGGGCACGTGGACAGGCATGGGCGCTCTATGGCTATACGGAATGTTATGCCGAGACTCGCAACCCGGTTTTCCTGCAACAGGCTGTGAATATCGCCAAAATGATCATGCAACGCGTAACAACTCAAGACCATATTCCCTATTGGGACTATGATGCACCTGCAGGAAAACGTACACCACGCGACGTGTCGGCAGCCTGCGTTACCGCTTCGGCAATGCTCGAACTCAGCAAGTTGGTCAGCGATGGGAAAGTCTACTTCAACTATGGGGAGGCTCTTTTGAAACAACTTTCCTCACCCCGTTATTTAGCAAGATCAGGGACAAACGAAGGTTTCCTGCTGATGCATTCTGTCGGTTCACTGCCCAATGGCTCTGAAATCGACACGCCAATCAACTATGCCGACTATTATTTTCTTGAAGCACTTTATCGTTATTTGCACTATAAAGGTTAACGTTTATCTCACGGCTGCACGTCTTCCGGTTGCTTTCCATACTCGGTGGGCATGCAGCCAAAACGTTTTTTAAAGCTCGTTGCAAAGTAGGAAGGCGAATTGAAACCTACTTTGTAACTGATTTCAGAGATACTTAATCGGCCCTCTTTCAACAGGGCACAAGCCTTGTTAAAGCGTATGCGTCGTATGAAATCATTGGTCGATTCTCCGGTAAGTGCCTTTAGTTTGAGATGCAGATTTGACCTACTCATAAGCATCTCACGTGCAAAACGTTCCGTAGAGAAGTCGGTATTACAGAGATTTTGATTTACGATTTCAATCGCACGAGAAAGTAATTCTTCGTCAAGAGCATTGTTGGTAATTTCCTTTGGAACGATTTGTTGCGTCTGTGTGTAGTGTTCTATGGTTGTTTTTCGAATGCGCAAGGCATTCTGAATTTTGGCTTTCACAATGGCTATTGAGAAAGGTTTGGTGATATAGTCATCTGCTCCGATACGCAATCCGTCTAATTGTTCCTCCACTTCGACCTTGGCTGAAAGTATGATTACTGGGATATGGCTCGTCTGAATGTGCTGTTTAATATGGCGACAGAGTTGAAGTCCGTCCATGCGTGACATCATTACATCGGTCAACACAAGGCTAATCGTCTCTGAAGCAAGCTTTTCTGTGGCCTCAATGCCGTCTGCTGCCTCAATAATCCGATAGCTTCCGCGCAGTGCCTGACACAAATGCAGGCGGATATCTTCGTTGTCTTCCACGATGAGCAGGGTTTCATGTCCACTCGTTTCAGCTGCCGTTCTGATCTCTGTGGTTTCCTCTTCCATTTCATTTTCAAGCGAATCAGCCATAAACGCCATTGACGAATTCATCGAATAGGTTTGTACGATCGCTTGTTCCGTAGCGAATTCGTTGCTCTGGTAGGCGCTTTTCATAGCAGGTAAGCATATTGTGAAGACACTTCCTCGCCCTATCTGACTTTCCAAATGAATGCTGCCATGATGCGTAGTGACCAATCTTTTCACGAGAGAAAGCCCCACTCCACTGCCCTCATGCATGGCATCGGTCTGATAGAAGCGTTCAAAAATGCGTGCATGTTGATCTTCAGAGATACCTTTCCCTGTATCAGAAACCTGCAGGATAAGCGTTTTCGGTGTCTCACTGTCTATGGTGAGTTCTGCCTTTACAGCGATATTTCCCCCTTTAGGAGTGAATTTGAAGGCATTTGAAAGCAGGTTGTTCATCATTAGCTCGATGAAATTAGGGTCACATACCACGTGCTCCTCTTTCAAATCAGCTATAAGTTGATAGCCGATTTCTCGCTGTTGAGCCAGCTTCTCAAACTGTTCGAACAGTCTTTCTATCATCTGCTGCAGGTCAACGGGCCTCACTTGCAACTTGAAATAGCCTAATTCTGCCCTCCGATAATCCATCAGTTGATTGACTAAATGCAGCAGTCGATTGACATTGCGCCTCATGATTGTCAGCTGTTGCTGTGCCCAAGTGTCAGTCAGTCGTTCTTTCATCTCCTGCAAAGGTGAAATAATGAGCGTCAGCGGAGTGCGTAGTTCATGAGAGATATCTATGAAGAAACGTTGTTTCATCTCGTTGATTTCCTGCATTCGAAGCTTATCTTGGCGCTCATTCTCCAATTGCAGCTGCACCATTTTACGGCTTAATAGATGTCGGAAGCCAAGAATGACGACTCCAATGATAGCAAAAAGGAAGATAAGGCGCGCCCACCAAGTGGCATACCAGACGGGAAGTACCTCTATTTCAAGCTCGGTTGGCTGTGCACACCACTTGCCGTCGTTGTTGGCTGCTTTCACTTTAAAGATGTAAGTGCCGGCCGGCAGACGCGAATAACTTACGGTTTGCATGTCATTTGTATAGTGCCACTTTTGGTCATAGCCTTCAAGCATGTAGGCAAAGGTGTTGTGTGAGCCCGCAATATAGTTGGGAACAACAAATTGAAGCGAGAACATGGTCTGATGATGTGTCAGGGTAATATGTCGGGTGAAAGGCAGCTGACGGTTGAGAATGTCGTGATGATCGCCGGGGACGACAGGCTGATTGAACACGCGCAAGGTTGTGATGACCACGCGAGGTGCATAGGGGTTGTCTTTCAGTTGGCGGGGATTGAAGGCCGTAATGCCGTTGACGCCACCGAAAAACAAGCGCCCATCCTGCGTCTGACAAAAGGCATGCGGGCTGAACTGATTGCTCTGTATGCCGTCAGCATGGGTGTACACCCTTGTTTTCCCCGTCTTTTGGTTAAGTCGGCACAGTCCGTTCCCTGTGCTTAACCACAGTGTTCCGCCCGCATCTTGAATGATTCCACACACAATATTGCTTGGCAAAGCGTTGCTGACGCTGTATCTGCGCACCTGCCACGTGGCAGGATCCACGCAGAAAGCACCTTGACGGGTTCCTATCCACACTTTTCTGTCGGGAGTTTCTACCACACAATGCACGAAAGCCCGCCCTAAAGTATGGCTTATCTTTGTAGGAAAAAGCTGGCGAAATCCCTTTGCTGTGGGGCGAAGAACAAACAGACCGCCTTCCGTTCCCACCCACAGGCGGCCGTCATGATCGCGGTGCAAGGCCCTTATCTTGCGCTGTTCGCTTGTCAAGGAAGCAGAGAATACCACCTTTGGTGATGTGATTTTCTGTGATAGAATGTCAAAGCATTTAAGTCCGTCGAGTGTGCCAAGCAGCAGCTCGCGATTGTGTTTGTAAGGCAAGATGGTATAGACGCTGTTGGCATCAGGCGATATTTCAGAGATGACGACACTCTTTACGCGACGCGGATGCTGCCGGATGATAGCTAATCCCCCTAATTGTGAACCGACAAACGCAGTGCCGTTGTGCGGGTCTACATAGATATCCTTGATATCATTCGATGCGAGTCCGTCGGCCGAAGTAATGGTTTCGTAACGTTGCTTGACGGCATCATAATAGCTTATACCGTCGTTCGTTCCAATCCATAGATTGCACTTGGCATCCTCAACGATGCAGCCAATGATGTTATTGTGAATGGTGTTCTGTCCCGGTATCATGCGAAAATAGCTGAAACGATGCTTCCGTGGGTGGTAATAGTTTATGCCCCCAAAATAGGTTCCAACCCACATTCCTCCCTGTGCATCGGCATAAAGGCATCTGACAGAGGCTTGTGAAAGGCTTTCTTCAACAAGGGGCTGCGCCTTATAGACGGTCATGTTTCCTTGATGATCAACCACATTTAATCCATTGACAGTACCAATCCAAAGATTTCCATGCTTATCATAGGCCAGCGCACGAATGTAATTCGAGCACAGAAGAGAGTTTGTAGGCGTGTATCGGGAAACTTTCAGCGTAGTGAGCTGAAGCTGATAGAGACCGTTGCCCTCTGTTCCTATCCACAGATTCGGACCATGGCAGGCTGTCACTGACACTCGTTTACCGGCCAATTCATGGGCTGCTAATGGGTAAGTAGTGTGTTTTCTCATGTCATAGGCATAGAGTCCCGAGGCTGTTCCGATGAAAACGGTGTGTTTGGAGCGGCCGATGGCGGTCACTTCTCCCATGGGAGAGGAAATAATCTGCGCCTTTTGAAAGGTTCTTCTGACCGTATCAAATACCCATAAATGTCCATTTGCACAGATGAGTAACTGGTTGTTGCCAAGTACCACAATATGGCTTACCGACATTTTCCGGTCTGTCCGAAAATTGAAAAAACGGTCGTGGAGGTCGTCATAAAGGGAAAGTCCTGCATTGGTTCCTATCCATAGTCTCCCTTGTCGGTCGGTCATGACGGTCTTGATGATATCACTTCCGATTGAAAAACGGTCGCGTGACAGGTTGTGATAAGTCTTGAAGCCATAGCCGTCATAGCGGTTGAGGCCGTCAGCCGTAGCCATCCACATGAACCCCAACCTGTCTTGCGTCACGTCGAACACCGAACTTTGCGACAACCCTTGGTCAGTTCCAATGTGTGAAAATGTTATTCGCGGTATGGCATGTGTGGGCGTAAATAGCAAAAGAATACTGAAAAGAAAGAGAAGGCAGGTTGTTTTGTGTTTCATAAGGTATTTTTTAGGCGTTCTTACCCTTTATATTATCATTCAACTTTATGAAGAGTTTGAGCCTTGCACCATATGAATAGGCAAGGCTCAAATGCTGTTTTGCCTCCTTAAAATCCTGCTTGCAGGGTCTCAAGGCATAGGCAAAATAAAATTCAGAATGTCGAATACCGGGCTTCCGAGCATCAATTAAGGTTGCTTACCGATATAAGCCAAGATGCCACCATCAACATAAAGGATGTGGCCATTAACGAAATCGCTGGCATCAGAAGCAAGGAATACGGCCGGCCCCATGAGGTCTTCCGGAGTACCCCAACGTGCAGCTGGAGTCTTGCTGATGATGAAACGGTCGAATGGATGACGGCTGCCGTCAGCCTGAAGCTCACGAAGAGGAGCGGTTTGCGGTGTTGCAATGTAGCCCGGGCCAATGCCGTTACACTGGATGTTGTGCTCACCAAACTCTGAACAGATGTTGCGTGTCAGCATCTTCAGACCGCCCTTGGCAGCTGCGTAGGCACTGACGGTCTCGCGACCTAATTCACTCATCATTGAACAGATATTGATAATCTTACCATGTCCCTTCTTCTTCATGCCCGGAATTACGGCTTTTGACACGATGAAAGGTGCGTTGAGGTCAATGTCAATCACCTGGCGGAAGTCTTCAACGCTCATCTCTTCCATTGGAATACGCTTGATGATACCGGCATTGTTGACGAGAATGTCAATCGTGCCCAGTTCTTTTTCAACCTTTTCAACAAGTTCTTTCACCTGTGTTTCGTCGGTCACGTCGGCAATATATCCGCGTGCATCAATGCCTTTGGCCTTGTAATCGGCCAATGCCTGCTGCAGATGATGTTCGCTTCGGCAGTTGAATGCCACCTTAGCTCCGGCTTTGGCATAAGCCTCTGCGATAGCAAATCCGATACCATAGGCAGCACCTGTAACTAATGCTACTTTCCCTTCTAAGGAGAATCTCTGAGAAAATGTGTCCATGTTTTAGTCTTGTTTCGAGTTATTATAGTAGAGTTTACAAATTTACGAATATTTTTCAGAACGCGCAAATCGGTCGAAGTAAAAAAGCTTAAAAGCTGCTTTTACTGAATACTTCTTTCAAGACGGATTGGACTCTGCCTTAGAAAATCATACCTTTTGCCACAAGGTGAGAAGCAACACGTTATCCCCTTTTTCATGTCATCATGCAAACGGTTTTGTAAAGTGACTTATATTACTGTGCAATCTGCGTCAAATCATGCTGTGAAGTGACTCAAATGAGGCCGCAAAGTGAGTCAAGTTACAGCGTGAAATGCATCAAGTTGCAGGGCTTTCTCTAATCAGTTGATTTGCAGGCCCATAGCAACGGCCTGGCGAATGCGGTCGGCCATGCCGATGCCATCACGCAGATTACCACCGAGGATAAGGCCAGGGTGGGCTTGTTCTATGCGTTTGACGGCTGCAAAACGGGCGCCACTCGACAGCTCATACTGTGGAATGGCGTGCTCATGACGGAAGATTTGAACCATATCGGGCTCCACATCTTGTGGAAATCCAAGCATCTTGGACAGTACTTTCGTTACGAGTTCGCGCAGTTCCTCGTTGGTCTTTTCAAGCATTTCGGCATGTTTCATGCCTCCAAGGAAGAATGAAAACAGTGCACCCTCTGCAGGACAACGCTGTGAAAAGCAGGCCGAAGGGAAGAGAATGCCCAAGAGTTGTTGCTGTTCGCACGTGGGAATGAGTCCGCCAAAGGCTTTATGTTCAATGCCTTGTGCATTGGAAAGCCCCACGCTTACTTGTACTATCGGAGCGTAACGCAAGGCTGAAATCGGTGCCATATCGCCGGCTTTCACAAATGGCAGCATGGCTTTCAGCGCGTAGGCTCCCACGGTTGTAATGACATTTCGGCTTTGCAGACTCACCTTTTCGCCTGTTTCCGTGGTATATTCCACCTGCCATTGACCGCCAATCGGCATGACAACAACCTCGTTTGCCCCCAAGATGATGTTGGAAAGTCCTACGGATTGCGCCAAAGCATCCGTCAGATGACCGATCCCTCCCACTGCAGAAAAGACCTTCTTTGTGGCTAACCGCTCGCGATCTGACTTCTTTTCTTTGCGTTTGGCTATGGCTCCGCGAATGAAACTGCCGTAGTTTTGTTCCAAGTTATACAGCTTTGGCAGTGCAAAACGCGTGATGAGCGCATGTGGATTGCCTGCATATACGCCCGAAATAAATGGGTCTACGGCGTAGTCTAAATAACTTTTGCCCAATCTTCTCACCACCATTGATGCCACATCTTCGTTGGGATCGGTGCCCTTGGGACGGAAAGGCTCAAGCAAGATGCCGAATTTATCGTGCCAAGTGAATAGCGGTGTGCGCAATGCTGCTATCGGATCAGCAGGTAAGGCATGGAAACTTGTGCCCTTCCAAATCCACCTTTGCTTGGCTTCTTCATGGGCCTCTTCGAGCGTGCAGCCCCACTTCGTGAGGTCTTGAAACAGCTCTGCCACTTCAGGACAGCTCACAACGCCTGTGTTGGGCCCGCTTTCAAACGTGAAATCTCCTTGTCGGTGGGTCTGGATCTGACCGCCGATGCGTTGTTCTTTCTCGATTACGAGCACTTTCTTCCCACGCTTTCTGAGTGTGTGGGCAGTGGTGAGTCCTGTTAATCCTGCACCAATGACGATGACATCGATACTTGTTTTCGTTTCGTTCTGCATGGAAATATGTGGATAATAGCGTTATACCGGTTTTGAAAACAGCAGGTGACTGTTACGCATCATAGGGTCGAAAGCGGCTGCAACATTGCGTACAAAGGGCATGCCTTCAGGCGTTACGCGCACCTCTTCGGCATCAAAGGTGATTAAACCGTCGGCTTGAAGCGTCTGCAGTTGTGCCTCATTGTAGTGAACGGCCTGCCAAATATCGGTCACAGTGCAGTGCAAACGTTGCGCCATGTCATGCCAGTTGATGCCGTTGTTACACATGATGCATTCAATGACTTCGCGCGTGATGCGCTGCCAAGGGGCTAAGGCATAGCCGCGTTGAACGGGCAAACGGCCCGCATTCACCTGCGTGATATAGGTTGAAATGTCTTTGGTATTCTGCGCATAAGCCTCGTCCAACTGACTGATTCCCGACACCCCGAAGGCATAGACCTGTGCAGTGATGCGGCGAGGACAATAGCCTTGGAAGTTACGGTGTAGGGTGTGATGTTGCAAGGCCACGCTCAAGTCGTCGTCAGGCAATACGAAATGGTCCATGCCGATGGGCACATAGCCTGCCGCCCGGAGCGTTCTTGCAGCTTCTTCAAACATTTCTAACTTTTCGTTTTGCAGTGGAAGTCCGGCCTTTTCCAATATCTGCTGGCGTTTGAAAAGGCTTGGAAGATGAGCATAACTGAATGTCACCAAGCGGTCGGGACGCAGAGATATGGCCGTTTCTATGGTCGATACAAATTCCTTTACCGATTGTTTCGGCAGCCCATAGATAAAGTCAAAGTTCACCTTTGCACCGCCTTTGCGCAGTATGTCCATGATTTCTGCAACGGGAAGCAATGAGGGGTGTCGGTTCACGGTATGCAGAACATCGGCGTTGAAATCCTGAATGCCGAGACTGAAGCGGTTGAACCCACTGCCAAGCAGATAGTGCCAGTCTTCAGCCTTGAGGTAACCGGGGTGACATTCAATGGCAATTTCGGGGTTTTCTATTGTCTCAAAAGCCGACAACAGATGTTCGTTGACGCCACGGATCAGTGGCAACGGCATTGACGAAGGACTCCCTCCGCCATAATGTATCTGGCTTATTCGGCGGTCTTTCCTTAGATGTGGCAGCAATAAGTCAATCTCTTTGTGGAGTGTTTCGAAATATTCTGTGATGCGGTCAGGCTTTGCCATGGCCACGGAATTACATCCGCAATAATGACAAAGATGCCTGCAAAAGGGCACATGAATATAGAATGAGATATTGTCGGCTGTGGCGTTGTTCGAGCTTTCAACGGCTTTCAGATACTGTTCTGCATCAAAAGGCTTGAATTCATTGGCCGTAGGATAACTCGTATAGCGCGGAACAGGGATGTTATATTTCTTGAAAAGCGTTTCGTTCATTGTCTGTTTGATGTTCGTTCATATGCATCGTATAAAAGAAAGAGGCTAAGGCTATGGCGCTTTGTGTGGCAAACATGCCCGTATAACCTATGCTGCTGGCGATAAATCCGCATACAACGGCAATGAGAATTCCCATGAGATGCGTGATAACGGTTTGCACAGTGAAGTCTGTTCCCTCTCTTCCTGCACGCACATGGTGCATGGATGAGGTGTAAACAACAACTGTTCCCATGCCGTAACTGCCCCAAAGCATGATGATTGCTGCCGTTAACAGCAATGTCGTTGGATGGGATAGAGACAGCATAACAAAGAATAGTGTCGCGAGAAACATCACGAAAGCGAAGACCACTCGCATGCGTTTATACCCCCAACGGCGCACGAAGAGTCCCGCTGGATAAGCCATCACGAAAGCCGAACCAATGCCAATGATGCCACAGAGAAAGCCTATCTCTTTCATAGAATATCCCAAATCGACCATGAAAGGCTTTAACATTGACATGACACCGATTATCCCTGTGTAGTAGAGTACTAAGAAAATGACCTGCCGGGAGATGCCTTTCTGACGGAAAAACAATCCGAAATCCTTCCACGCAGCACGCTCTCTGGCCTTGCTTTCCTGTTGAAACGCGAGCTTCTTATGCAGTAACAGCGGAACAAGGGCAATGAGAACAAACACACTCAGGCATTGCGCCACGCGGTTCCAACTATACTCATGGAGCACTATCAGCAGAACTCCGCTCCCCAAAAGGCTACCCCCGAAGCTGCCCATTGACTGCATGCTGTTGAGCAGTCCGCGCTGTTGATGCGATGAAGTGCGTATGGCCAATGCGTCAGTAGCAATGTCCTGCGTTGCCGAAGCCATTAAAGCCAGTAGGATAATGACGATTAAGAGGTGGAAAGATGACGGCAGAATTGTACTCATATCGAATACACTTGTCAGCAAAATCAATAGGGCGTAGATGATTTCCACACCGATAATGGTGCGTTTATAGTCGACAATGGTGTTGCAACAGCGGTCTACGGCCGGTGCCCAAAACACCTTTAATATCCATGGGAGCTTTATGATTTGCAGCAGCCCGATAACAGAAAGCGACACCGCTTGCTCGCGCATGATGACCTGCAGCGCCGTAGTGAAGAAACTCATCGGCACAGCTTGGGCTATATATAAACTGAAGAAGGTAGACAAATAGGCTACCTTCCGCGTGGATGTTCGATTCATTTTGCTAATCGTTTCAAGGGCTATGGGTGAAGTCTGAACACCAAAGAGGTGCCTAACATGAAAGGCTTTCCACGCTGAGCAAACTTGGCAGAAGAGGCAAAAGCATAGCTCATATAGCGCGTGTTGGTGGTGTTTTTGCTCCAAAGTTCCCAAGTGAAACGTCCTTTTGTGGCCGCAATCTTCATATTGAGCAGTGCATAAAAAGGCTGTACCAACTTGTTATCCTCGGTCCAGTAAATCTTTCCCGTTCCCGTGAGTGCGGCATTCAGCAAGAGTTTGTCCAATCCCATGACGTGGAAAAGAGTATAGTTGGCCACGAAAGCCATGGTCTGTCGGGGCACCATGGGCAGCATGTTGCGGGAGAAGTCAACCGTAGCGCTCTTCTTGTAGTGAAGGAATTGCGCATAGGTGTAACCGTAATTGGCCTGCAACTCCAAGTTTCTGAAAGGACGACAGACGGCAGAAAGTTCGAAACCTTTACTGTTGGAGTGGCCTGCATTGTTGATGATGTTGCCCAAACCGGGTACAGTCGTGGTGACTTGTTGATGCTTCCAATCAATGTAGAACAGACTCATCTCGGTTTGAAGTGCACCATTGAACAAGGTCAGTTTTGCGCCTATTTCATAGTTCCAGTTATATTCCGGGTCGTAAGCAGGCAGGTTAGGCGTGATAGAAGTAATGTTGTAGCCTCCTGCCTTGTAGCCTCTTGACACAGAAGCATAGACCATTTTGTCGGCAGAGAATTGCTGGCTGAGCGTGAATTTCGGTGTAATCTGGCTGAAATGCATATGATCTTTGAACGTAGCCGTTTGCACATTGCTGCTCTGTCCCACGCTCAACGTATATTTGTTAGCTTCATAATTTTCGCCCACTCGCTCATAATCATAACGCAATCCCACTGCTGCGTGCAATGTTTTTGTCAGGTCATAGGTGGATTGATGATAGATAGCACCGCCCCATGTAGGGCTGTCATAGAACTTAGGTGTAGCATAATCGGGCGTAATGAATTGTGTTTCGACAGCATTGTTGAGCTTTTGATAGAAGCCGAAAGCCCCTGTTATCCAGTGATAACGGCAGTCATTATTCGCCGATCTCAGCGTGAATTCCTGACTCACGAGGGTCTGTTTCAAGCCTGTAATCGTGAAAAAGAGATCACGAGGCATGAAATCCTGATCGATATATTGCTTGTCTTTGCTGTGTTGAAACGATGTCTGTGCATTGAAATGAAAGGCTTCTCCCTTGTAAAGCCAGTTTATTCCGGCCGACAAAACATTGCGACGATAGCTGCTATAGCGGTTATAGTTCACAGCCTCTGCCGTGTTGTCGTCGGCATGATACAGTCCATAAGGATAACCACCTTGCGTAGAGTGGTCGAAAAGTACGTTCAAACGCATGGTCCAGAGGGGTGTAGCTTGCCAGGCTAATCCCACTTTTGCATTGGCACTTTGCAGGTCGTCGGCTTTCTTCCCCGTATAGATGTTGCGGAAGAAACCGTCGTTACGGTGATAATTTCCTGCCACATGAAGTCCTAATCTGGGGGCGATTTTCTGATAATGTGCCAGCCCCAAGCGCACATCATTGCGCGAACCGTAACTGATTTTGGCAATCGTGTTTTGATAATCCAACGGCGAATAGGTGTAGATATTGATAAGTCCGCCCGTTGAATTGCGTCCATAGAGTGTGCCTTGTGGCCCACGCAGCACCTCAATGCCACTGATTCCGGCAATGTCCAAGTCGACAACAGAACGCTCAAAATAGGGCATTCCATCAACATACAAGCCCACAGAAGGCGCATTGGTCTTTGAACCTATACCGCGAATATATATCGGAGTGTTCTGCCGTGCGCCATAGTCAGCAATGAAAAGATTAGGAAAAACACTGCTCATGTCGCGCAAGCCGTTGAGCTCATTGCGCTGAAGAAAGGTACTTCCCGCCACTGATACCGACATGGGGGTATTGCTGATGTGGTCTTGTTTGAACCCATTCACCACCACTTCTTCCAGGGTGTGATGCTGTGCAATCGTCGAATCAGCAGTTTCTGCCATTGCGTATAAGGGTAAAAAAGCTGTAGATAATAGGAGAAAAGACTTCATATCACTGTTTTTGTTCATACGGTTTGCAAAGTTAAGGCATTTCTCTTGCGCTCACAATCATCATTTATAAGGAAACAGAGCATCCCCCTTGAAAAGTGTGTTTCCAATGAATTGAAGAATGAAGTCTGTCCCCTGCCTATACATAATTAAAACTCTTTTCGACAGAATTGAAAGTCGACTTGCCTTAAAAACATTATTTTTGTATCCATACTTGGGTGACCATGACCAATGGAAAACAAACCAAAGCTTACAAAGACAGTAACTCTTAGTTATAATTTAAACTTATGAAAAAACAATTTATCAGTTTCTTTGCTGTAATTAGTTTAGCACTTGGGCCTGTAGGTTGTTCGGACAACACAGCTGAAATAGCCCAGAAAACGATTGTAGACATAGAGACTTATCCTGATTCTGTTGCTGCTGACACAATCAACAAAGGAATCTTTGAGGTTCTGAATTTGGATTATCCAGGTTTGGAGAAAGTCAAGGAACAATATGAGGCAAAGCAATATTATCGGGCAGCCTATGCGCTTTTAGAGTATTACCGCATGCGAACGAATATCGTAAATCCATCGGTTGACCTTCTGACACCTACACTTTCGACTTTTGAAAAGAATGTGGCTGAACAGGCATTGAAGCATCGTTTCTACATCAGAAACTTCAAAGAGAAGGTTGTCAACGGGCAGGATGTCTATTATTCTTTCGATAATAACGGGAAAATTGATTGGGAAACGTTGGCACAGTCAATGCCCGATCAGGAGTTTAAAAACCAACTTCATCGTCATCAATGGTTTCCCTCGCTGGCAAAAGCTTATCGCGTGACGGGCAACGAAGCCTATTTTGAGGCATGGAAAAACGTTTATAATAACTGGATGAAAGCCTATCCGAATCCTCATGCGAATGTAGCCGGAAACAATGTGGCGTGGATGGGGCTGCAACCTGCAGAGCGTGTGCGCGACAGATTGAGCATTTTACCCTATTATCTGCACTCAACAAAACTCACTCCAGGCTGGTTCTCGGTCGTGATGAAGGCCTTGGCCGACGAAGTGGAGACTATCCGAAAGGGCTATTATAAGGATGAAAGCAACATTCGACTCACGCAATCGAAAGTTGTGGCAACGGCTGGTGTGCTGATGCCCGAATTCAAAAATGCAGGTGAATGGCTGAAAGAAGGACTTCAAGATGTAAGTCATGGGCTTGAAAAGCAATTCCTTGCTGACGGTGTACAGAATGAACTTGACCCCAGCTATCATATTGGAGCAATCAGCGATTATTATGATCTTTATCAGTTGTTGCAGGCCAACAACAGGCTTGACCAGCTTCCTACAGACTATATTCAGTGTTTGAAGAGGGCCACAACTTTCGTGACAGACATCATCTTCCCTGATTATAGCCTCGATAATTTCAATGATACTCGCAGCAGTTCTTACACAAAGAGTGTTGTGTTGAAAAATCTGAAACGCTATGCCGGCATGTTCCCTAATGATCAGGAAATGCGTTGGTTGGCTACGGAAAGACAGCAGGGGAAAGTGCCTCTACGCCAGATAGCTACCTATAAGGCGTCGGGTTATTATATGATGCGCAATGGGTGGACAAAGGAATCAACCATGATGGTGATCAAGAATAATGTCAATCCCGATGCCAAGTGGCATTGTCAGCCCGATAACGGTACGTTTGCACTCTATCATAATGGCCGTAATTTCTTCCCTGATGCAGGTTGCTATTCGTATGGAGGAACCAGTGCTAGCAATGCAAGTCGCAATGCTTATCGTGCTACAAAGATGCACAACACACTCACAGTGCTTGGCAAAACCATTGACAACAAGCACATGAACGGTGAGTTACTTAAGGTTGAAAAGCAGGCCGGAGCACAGTTGATAGTCATGCAGAACGAGTCATATCATGGTCTAACACATCGTCGGGCCGTTTTCTTTGTTGACAACTGTTTCTTTGTAATTGTTGACGAAGCTTTCGGCGATGGTAATCACGACAAGGTTAATCTGAACTTCCATTTGCTTACAGGCACAGGTAGTCAGGCAACCGTAGTTGATGATTTAACGTCACAATATGCCTTTGGTGCACACACTTGTTTTGCAGATAACAATAACATGTTGATACGCAGTTTCGCAGAAACTCATCAGGATTTTGGAGCCATGGAAGTGAATTCGCCATTCTCAAGCAAGCTTGGTGAGGTTACGGGAAACCGCAAGGGGTATCAGCTTTCCATACGTAAACCGGCCCAAGGTGCCGCACGTTTTGTGAGTGTTATCTGTCCGTTTGCCAAGTCGGATGAGGCTGCAAGTATGGATGTTAAGGCCAGATTTACTGACAATTCTGCAGGAACGGCAGGCACATTCCATGCCAAGGGTGCTTCTGTTGAAGTGACGGTAAACGGAAAAACCTATCCATTGTCATTCACCTTATTATAATAAATCATGAAAGAAAGACTTAAAAAAATAGCCGACAAGACCACAGGTGCATTGCTGATGATACTTTGCTGTTTCGGCATGGGTTCTTGTTCAGACGATGCTTTGACCGACAATACGACTTTTCAGTTGTTTTATTCGGATGTGACAGATATTGGACCGTCGATGAGTATGAAGCTCTATGAACCGACATATATCGGCAAGAAACCTTCGGATTTCGCTTTGACAGGGGTGACTCTTGACGGTAACGATGTGCAGACAGAATGTTTCAGTATCGATAAGGAAACGGGTGCCATTGCCATTGAAAACACCTCTGGGCTGGCTATCGGAACCTATGCGCTGAGCGTAAGCTGTCGGTCGGGTGGCAAACATTATAATTTCAAGGACCTCGTTCATGTCAATATGATGCGCACTGTGCCCGAAGGTATCACGGCTACGCCACGACTTTTGGAGGTAAGCTATGACGATGTGAAGAGTAAATCGGAGTCAGAATTGCCAACCTCTCAGATTACTACTGACGGCAAGCACATTCATATCAATAAATATGTCATTGCCAACGTGAGGCATGAAGGTGTGGTTATTGCCAATGATAAGTTGTTTTCGGTGAGCGATAAAGGAGTGATTGGTTTTGGAAGCAACCATGCACAATTGGCTCCCGGCAAGTATATCATCGACATGAAACTGACAACAGAGGTCGTAGATGAACACTCTGAAGAGGGACTTTTTGCCAATGCTGTTGAGGTTAATGTTACTTCACGTCCTCTTACTTTGGGTTATTCACCCGATTTCAGCAAGGTTGAGGCAGAAATAAGTGAGACCGTTAAGAGTGTGGTGCCTGTGATGTCAGGCTCTCTTGAAGATTTGAAGTTCGAGATTAGTAAGGTGGTTCCTGCTACGGCTCCTGTCAAGATAGATGCTGCTACAGGCGAAATCATGTTAGAACCCAATCACTTGGCTATTGGTACGACCTGCAAGGTGGAGGTTAAGGTAACTAATAAATATGGAGCAACTGACTTCCCCGAAGTCTACACTTTTACCATTGTGCCGCTTATTCATACGATAACTAAATTTAATTATGCTTCTGCAACCGAATTTATCGAAGGAACATCGTTTACATTACCTGTAAAGGAAATAGACGGAGATGGTGTGAAATATGCCTTCAAAACCCTTCCTTCTGCTTTGAATGGGCAGTTGAATATCAATGCGCAGACAGGCGAATTGTCGGCAGAGAAAGGGAATACCATTCCTCAAGGCAACTATACCGTTGAGGTGACAGCCGAGAATTCGAAGGGTAGCAAGACGGCTACGGTTGCACTGAAAATCGTGAGAAATCGATATCTTTTCACGTATGTGCATTGGGGAAATAATATTGGATTGTCACCTATCCGCAATTATGCGAGTCAGTATAGGATAACGTCCAAAGGCACATTTAAGATGAAAGTAACAGCCAGTGATATAGAAAAAGGTGTGCAGGCAGAGTATCTTATTGATGGTGCAAACTCGAGTACGAGTGCCACTATCAATCCACATACAGGTGAAATCACCTTTGATAAGTGGCAAGCAGGTAAGGTGTTCATGCTTCTTGTGAAAGTAACGACAGGTAAGGGTACTGCAGGTGAGATGACGATTAAGACTCCGGTCTTTGTGCATTGCTCGGCACCTGTGGATGGGGTAACAGTAGATTACACTCCTTTCGTGTTCCAAGTGAACCCCAAAAAAGGTGGGACCTCTGTGTCTCCAACCCTTACCGGCGCAACTTCAGGAAAGTTCTTGATGGACTATCGACGTGCTTTCAACTATTATAATATCAATGGTCCGGAGACACATAAGACGGGACAATTAAAGGCTGGAGCGACTACTGCATTTATTTATCAAATGTGGAAACGCTACTATGGTGATGCTGCTGTGAACACGGGAGCACGCAAACCAGTGTCTTTCTATGATAACAAAGCCTCGTTGAACACTCCTTTGTGCTATGTGGATGCAACGAAAGACTGCGCTGTTACCGTGAACCCAGGTAAGTGGCAGGCTGACAATGAATATGCGAACGGTGTGTTTATCGGGCAGATGACATTCACAACAAGCGGAAATGTAGGAAAAGTGGCTTCGGGAAGTCAGGTGTTCCCATTGGCCATTTGGTTTAATACAGACTTTTAATTCATAATACCAAAAATATGAAAACATTCAATAAGAATAATATAGGCAGACGAAGCCTGCTCCTTGTAATCGTAGCCTGGCTAGGAATTGCTTGCAGCTTTGCGCAGGATATGGTACAGGGTGTTGTCGTAGATGAGGCTGGTGAGCCATTGGTTGGTGTGACCGTAAAGCCCAAAGTAGGAAATGGTGGTACCATTACTGATTTGGATGGCGTTTTCATGCTGCCGAAAATGAAAAATAAAGTATATGTATTTTCTTTCATTGGATATAAGACAATGGAGGTTCGTTTGACGACACAAAAGGGACAACGCGTTGTGATGTTGCCCGACAACAAAACACTCAATGAGGTAGTGGTTGTGGGCTATGGCAATATGAAACGAAGTGACATCACAGGTGCTATTACGAGTGTGAACGAACAGCGAATACGAAATTTCAAGACAGGATCAGTCGTTGAAACCCTTGGAGGACAGATGGCTGGTGTGCAGGTAACGGCTTCTGACGGTACGCCTGGTGCTGGTTTTGACATCAAGATACGTGGTGTGGGTACCGTAAATGGCGACTCTTCACCTCTTTATATCGTTGATGGATTCGAGGTGAGCAATATTGATTATTTAGCCAATTCAGACATTGCTTCTATCGATGTGCTTAAAGATGCTTCAGCATCCGCAATCTATGGTGCGCGTGCTGCTAATGGAGTAGTGCTCGTAAAGACTAAATCGGGGCAGCAGGGAAAGCCTATTGTTGCCTATAATGGCGCTTTCAGCCTACGTAATATCACTAGGCATCTCGACCTGCTTACGCCTCGTGAGTTTGTAGATTTGCAGATGGAAATCAACCCTTTGAAGTATGCTGGCACTTATTTCAAGGAAGGAAAAGATGCTTCGGGAACACCTTACCGCTATCAATCAATAGCTGATTATGACAATGTTGCAGGAATAGACTGGCAGAAAGAAGCTTTCAAACCTACTTGGTCGCAAAGTCACGACCTCTGTATCTCGGGTGGAAGCAAGGAAACTCAATATGCATTGTCTTTCTCTCATTTTGATGAAGACGGCATTTTCACGAATAGTAGTTTTGAAAAGAACACTGGAAAGATGCGCTTCAAGCAGCAGTTGACCAAGGGTATCGGTATGGATGCCACTATCAACTATGCAAACACGGTGAAGAAAGGCATCGGTACGGCAGGAACAGGCGGCACACTTAATGTGTTGGCCAACCTTTTGCGTGCTCGCCCAACGGGTGGACTCTCGGTGACAGATGAAGAACTTCGCAACTCTGTTTTCGATCCGTTGCTGTTGAAAGAGAACGATAGCTATTCTCAAATCAATCCTATCAAGCAGGCTGAAGCTGTTCATAGCCGCACACAAACAGAGCTTTGGGGAGCCAATCTGGCTTTCAATGTAAGGCTGATGAAGGGACTTGTACTGCGTAGTGCAGCTACTTATAATGTTACCCATTCGCGTATTGATTTCTTTTATGGTGAGAACTCCAGTCAAGCTTATCGTAGTGGAGGTTCTTATGGGTCGTCACAGATGCAGAAAGATCTGCGTTGGTCGACCAATAACACATTGACTTATAAGGGCGAAATCAATAAGAAACAGCGCTATGAAGTGATGCTTGGTCACGAATATTCATTCCGAAGCAATGAATATCTGTTGGGACAGGCTCAGGAATTCCCATTTGAAAATCTCGGGAATGATAACCTTGGATTGGGTGCTACGCCAAGTCTTGTAAGAACCAATCGCTATGAAAAGGGACTACTTTCCTTTTTTGCACGTGCCAACTACAATTATGATAACCGCTATCTTGCTACAGCAACACTGCGTGCAGACGGCTCTACGGTCTTTGCCCCCAATCATAAGTGGGGATATTTTCCCTCGTTCTCTCTCGCTTGGCGTGTGTCTGAAGAAGCTTTTATGAAGAATATCAAACCGCTTTCTAACCTTAAACTGCGTATGGGATGGGGAGTTGTAGGCAATGACCGCATTTCAAACTATCTCTCAATGAACCTCTATATGCAGAGCAAATGCGGTGTTGGAAAGAAGCTGATGACTGTACTTACACCGAAACAATTAGCAAATTTGAACTTGAAGTGGGAGGGAGCATCGACAGTTAATGCCGGAATAGACCTTGGTTTGTTTGGAGGAAGGGTCAACATGAGTGCAGATTTCTATGTCAAAAACACCAAAGACCTGCTTCTGGCACAGAACTTGGCCTATGTAACAGGCTTTGATTATCAGTGGCAGAATATTGGAAAGATACAGAACCGCGGTCTGGAACTCTCACTTAACACGGTGAATATACAGGGAAAGAAGTTCAGATGGCAGACTGATCTTAACCTCTCATTTGTCAAGAACACGCTTAAATCATTGCAAGACGGTACGCAATCAATGTATTCGGCTACTGTTTTCAATAGCAATTTCACGGGTTACGACTATGTTGCAAAGGTTGGTGAGGCATTGGGAAAGATGTATGGCTACCGATTTGCAGGCGTTTATCAGTCGTCTGACTTCTATCTTACGCCATCAGGTGAACGTGTGTTGAAGCCCGGAGTGCCTGATATCAGCCTTCATGCGGGTCGGAAAGTTGAACCGGGAATGGTGAAATACGAGGATATCGACGGCAATGGAATAATTGATACAGCAGACCGTACAGTCATTGGTGACGGTTATCCATCGTGGTTTGGCGGTTTGACCAATACCTTTAATTATGCGAATTTCGATTTGAGTATCATCTTCCAGTTCTGTTATGGCAATGATATCTATAATGCAACGCGCATGTTCAACACGCAGACACAGGATGAGCGAAGCAATCAACTGGCTGAAACAGCTGACCGATGGACACCCACACATGCTTCAAATGCTGTGCCTTCAGCCAAAGGTTATGTGAAAAATGAACTTTATTCCCGCTTTATTGAGGACGGTTCTTATTTGAGATTGAAGAACATTACTTTGGGTTATACTTTCCCAACACGGCTTACTCAGCGTATGAAAGTGAGCAGGTTGCGCCTTTATGCTACGGCACAAAACCTCTTTTGTCTGACCCGATATAGCGGTTACGACCCTGAAGTGAACATGAAGAGCAGCCCATTGATGCCGGGATTCGACTGGGGAGCTTATCCCAAGAGTCGTGTAGTGACCTTCGGTTTGGAATTACAATTCTAATGCTTAAAACGTGTAATATGAAAAGATATACTATAAAATACATTGCAATGAGCCTGTTGGGGCTTCTTGTTTTCAGTGCTTGTTCGCTCGAAGAAAAGGACTTTACCGAAGTAGAGAAAGGTAAGTTTATGCGTAATGCAAAGGAGGCAGAGACCGTGTTGATGGGTGTTTATAGTCAGATGACCGACGAAGGACTTTACCGTTATCATCTTTCGCTGTTGTTCACGCTGCCCACTGACATAGCAAAGTGTGAGGGGTCGAGCACCAATGGTTTTCGACAAGTGCCTGCTAATGCCTATACCAGCACACAAAATGAAGTGCGTGTTACGTGGAAAGCGCTTTATGCAGCGATCTATTCTGCCAATGATTTCTTGGAGAATCTATCTGAAAAAGCGGATAGTTACAATGAAGCAGACCGACGATTGGCTACAGTCTATATGGCAGAAGCCCGTTGTCTGCGTGCCCTTTACTATTTTGAATTGCTGCGATGGTTCGGACATGTCACTCTTACCACAAGCACTAATGCTTCTCACGACAATCCCAAGACCTTCAAACAGGCTACACCAGAGGCCGTCTATCAATTCATAGAGGCCGACTTGAAATATGCAATCGCTCATTTGCCCTATGCTACTGATGACCATTTGCGCACAGACAATGCCTTCCGAATGTCTAAAGGTGCAGCACTTGGACTACTTACAAAGGTCTATGCTACATGGGCAGGAAATCCGGTTAATGACACCAGCAAGTGGAAAGAAGCAGCTTTGACAGCCCACATACTCATAGCATCGGGGAAGCATCATCTGCTTTCTGACTATGAACAGCTATGGAAAAACACGTGTAACGGCACGTGGGACCCAGCAGAGAGTCTGATAGAAGTGTCGTTCTATTCACCCACTATAACCGGCAAGAACGGTGAAGATCCAAGTGGCCGCATAGGAAAATGGAACGGAGTTTCTGCCACAGGAATTCGTGGAATACGTAATGCTGCTAACTGGAGGATTATTCCAACATTCCTCAGTGAATGGAAAAAGCATGATAACGACAAGCGGTGGGCTTTGTCATTTGCTGATTATCGCTACACAGCGGCAGGCCGTCAGCCTCTCAGTAAGTTGGGTTCGTTTGCTGATGCCTTTGCTTCTAATGCCTCAGATGATTTGAAGAAAGTCTATGCGAATAACATCTGCCCTGCCAAATGGGATACAGAAAAGTATGTAGATGCAGCCAACTACCTTGTAGATGCCAATCTCTCGAATGTCAACTGGTATATACTGCGTTATGCAGATGTGCTGTTAATCTATGCAGAAGCACTCAACGAATGGCATAAACAGCCGACAGCTGAAGCGCTCACTGCCCTCAATATGGTGCGTCGGCGTGGTTTCGGTTTGTCAGTTTCTGAGGCTAATTCGCTCTCTGATCTCGGCGCAATGGATTATGAAAACTTTCAGAAAGCAGTGAGAGATGAACGTGCTTACGAACTTGCTTTTGAGGGACATCGACGTCAAGACCTTGTAAGATGGGGTGTTTACTATGAGGCTATTAAGCAAACTGAACAGCATCTTGTCAACTGGTATAGCGATGGACCAACCTATTATATATGTGCCATGTTTACCCAAAAGGGTAAGAATGACTTACTGCCTATACCTCAACGCGACTTCGACCTCATGCGAGAATATGTTCAAAATCCAGGCTGGAAGTAGGGTGAAATCAATCCCTACTTCCTGCAAGGAAGCTTGAATGATGCGATTGCGAAGGGGAAAATATGGGAGAATGATTGCAGAGCTGTTTTCACTTTATCTTGTGAAAAGCTTGCATGGAAAGACAATAAAGCGCCTCAGTCTGCGATAATATAAAATAAGGTTCTATTGCATGGTGTTGTAACTTGTATTGAATAGCCTCGCCATTTGAGTCATTTTACACGGTAACTTGAGTCAAGTTACGATGCAATTTGAGTCAAAACGCAGTGTAATCTAAGTCAAGTTACAAAGCAAGCTGATATAGGCCACATCTGTTGGGGACTAAGCTTTGATTATAATAGCCAGATTGTTGTTTCAGAACAAGGGTGATAAAGACTATGTTTGCAAGTGGAAAACAGGAATGAAAGATGAAGACAAGCATACTTAATCTATGTGCCCGATGGCTCTATCCTGTGCCTCATCTCAGTGAAAAACGATTGGAGGAATGCTTCAAGGGGCGTTGGGTGGTAATCACAGGAGCATCACGTGGCATCGGATTTGCAATGGCGAGAAGACTCATGCTGGCTGGGGCAAATCTCTATCTCATAGCGCGAAGTGAAACAGAACTTCAGACCTTGTGTTGTGAAGCACGGGCTATGGGCTGTCAGGCAGAATGCCGTGCAGTGGATTTGCGCGACAAAACGGCACTTGACTTGTTATGTCATGACCTGCGAAAGAGGCTGCCGACAGTGGATTATCTCTTTTGTAATGCGGGCAAATCTATTTGTAGGAAAATCGTGGATGCTACCGACAGACTGCATGATTTCGACCGTACGATGGCGCTTAACTACCGTGCAATGGTTGCCTTGGCTTTAGCCTTATTGCCTGCCATGCAGCAAGTTGGCGGGCAGTTGGTTTATACCTCGTCGGTCAGTTGCCTTTATCCGCCCGCTCCGGGCTGGTCGGCTTATCACGCATCTAAGTCGGCAGCCAATGTATGGTGCCGTACTGCAGAGAGCGAATGGAAAGCACTTGGAGTTGGAGTCCATGTGGCCTATCTTCCTTTAGTGCATACGGCAATGTCGGAAGTCAATCCTGATTATCGTTTCCTGCCAGCTTATTCGGCCCATGATGCCGCAGGAGTTCTGTTGCGGTTGGCCATGAGCCACAGGTTTTCCTATAAGCCCTGGTGGGCTTGGTTTACGGCTCCCATGGCCTCATTGTTTGCACCAATCGTTCGCTTTTGTTATCAGAAACTCCTCCGATGAAAGTATCTCTGTTTCGTTCGCTTTGGCATCTGCATCTCATAACGCCACGTGGTATCATGCGCCTGATAGCATGTTTCTGGCATGAAGGCATCACATTGATGGCTGTTTTGCGCTTTGCGGCATATTATCATGCTTCAGAATGTGCTGTGGTGAGTGAGGAAAAGCGCTTGAATTATGGTGAATTCTTTCAGCAGTCACAGGCATTAGCCACTTTACTCTATCATGATTATCATTTAGAACAAGGACAACATGTGGTGCTGTTATGCCGTAATCATCTTGTTTCGGCCTTACTCTTGCCTGCACTTTCGCGTTTAGGCGTACATGTCAGGCTGTTGAATACCGACCTCTCCGACGACCAATTGGCTCGGGTGATGACTCGCCCGTTTTCGCTGTTTATCTTTGATGAAGCTATGAAGCAAAAGAAATCGTTTCCGAAGTCGTGTCCAATAATCTCCTGTGAGAGCCTATATGCCTGTGTAGGGAAAAAGGGAACAAATGAAAAGAAGACTTTACCAAAAATAAAAAGAGGGGGAAATATCAGCGTGATGACAGGCGGCTCAAGTGGTAATTACAAGGAAGCGGCACGGCAAACAGGTATCGTTCAGTTTCTCCCACCATTCTTTTCATTGCTTCGCGACCTGCATATTGATCAGTATCAGAGCGTGTTGATAGGGCTTCCTTTCTATCATGGTTTCGGTTTGGCAACGCTGATAATCTCATTGATAATGGGCAAAAAGATTTGTCTGTTGCGCCATTTCGATGTTCAAGAAGTGTTGCATGTCGTCTTGGAAGAACGTGTGGAAGTGATGCCGATAGTGCCGGCTATGCTCACAAGATTGTGGCAAACAGAAGGTGCTGAACGCCAGATGACATCATTGAAATGCGTGATTAGCGGGGGAGATCGTTTGGAAAAGCCATTGGTAGAGAGGACTTCTGCTTGCTTGGGAGATGTGCTTTATAACCTTTATGGCACATCGGAAGCTGGCTTTTTCATGCTTGCCACACCACAAGAACTGATTTATGGCGATGAAGTTTCTATCGGCAGACCTATCCGTGGGTTGCGATGTGAGATTAGAGATGCCGACGATGAAGGCGTGGGAACGTTGTGGGTGAAAAGCCGATGGGCTATGACCGGACGGCAAAACCGCTGGCAATGTACGGGTGACCGCGTGTGGAAAGCTGCGAATGGATTGTTTTTTCATCGTGGAAGAGCCGACAATATGGTAGTTTGCGGAGGGGAAAACGTCTATCCGGAACATGTGGAAAAGTGTTTAAGGTCTCATCCGTTGATTGCAGACGCGTTGGTCTTTGCTGTTCCAGATGAACGTTTTGGCTTGGTGCTTCGTGCCCGGATAGAACTGAAGACAGGAGCAATACTTACCGAAGAAGTACTGAAACAATGGCTGAAGCCACAGATTTCGCGAGCCGAAATGCCCCATTGCTTTATCTTTGGACCCATAAGAATGTTGTCGACAGGCAAGAGAAGCAAGGAATAAAGAAGTTGAATTTTACTCCCATATTTTGGAGATAATAAATAAGGTTTCATTATATGGCGTTGTAATTTGACTTGAATCACCACGCAACTTGAGTCATTTCACAGCGTAAAGTGACTCAAGTTACAGCGTAAAGTGCGTCAAGTTGCGAGGTAAAGTGACTCAAGTTGCAGTGTAATTAATCACTGAAAATGAAGGAATATCGACATTGAAGTGAACTGACTGATAATGAGGAAGAAATGCTCTAATTTGCACAATACGTCTCTATTCGTAAAAGGCAGGAGAGTGCAGATTTAGGCAGAAGTTCCGTTACTATATCATTACCGTAATTAGTGACAGGTAACGATGGTGCAGATTCAGGTAACTGAATTATTTTCACTCGTGTGGCCGTTGCTGTAGTCGGCAGTTTTCTGCGTAAGTGAGGAACGCTTTAATTCGGGTAACTTTACCCACAAATATTAAAGCGTATGAAAACAGAGAAAATGAAGGTGTTGCTCTACCTTAAAAAGAGTGGTTTGGACAAGTCGGGTAAGGCTCCGATTATGGGACGAATAACCATTGGGCGTTCCATTGCCCAATTTAGTTGTAAACTATCTTGTACTCCCGATTTGTGGAATCCACGTGAGAGTCGTATGAATGGCAAGAGCCGCGAGGCGGTGGAGATTAACGGCAAGTTGGAGAACCTACTGCTTTCCATTCAATCAGCTTATCAATCCTTGTTTTCAAAAGGTTGCTCATTTGATGCAACCGATGTAAAGGAGCAGTTTCAAGGCAGCGTGCAGGCAAGATGTATGCTAATCGAAAGGCTGGATATGCTTATCAAGGAGCGTGAAGCGCACATCGGTATAGATATGAAGAGAGCATCTATGTCTGCCTATCGTCTCACCCGAAAACGATTGCAGGAGTTCATTCAAAAGAAATATAATGTTTCGGACTTGGCATTCTCGCAGCTGACAGAAAACTTCATCTACGAACTGCAGACGTTCTGTCTCGGTGAACTCGGTTATCAGCAAAGCACATTCTTCAGAGTGGCAGCAGATTTGAAGACCGTCTGCAGGCTGGCTTATCGTGAGGGGCTGGCTGATACGCTTCTGTTTGATAATGTCCATATAGAACGCGGGGAGAAGAAAGTACCCAAGGCTCTCGACAAGGAGGCATTGGATAAACTCAAAGCACTCCGCTTTGATCAATTGGAAGAGGAAATGGAAACAGCTCGTGATGTGTTTCTCTTCGCCTGTTATACCGGTGCAGCCTATTGTGATTTGATGGAACAAAGCAAGAAGCATCTTGTTCGTGATGATAATGGTAGCCTTTGGTTAAAGTTCAACCGACAGAAGACGGGTGTGCTTTGTCGTATCAAACTATTGCCGGAAGCTGTTCGGTTAATTGAGAAAATGCACAGCGATGAAAGGGAAACACTGCTGCCTTTCATAAAATATTCCACTTATCAGTCTTGTCTCAAAGCTTTACGGCTACGGGCTGGTATTTCTTTTCCCTTTACCACGCATACCGCCCGTCATACTTTTGCCACCCTTATCACCTTGGAACAGGGCGTGCCGATTGAAACGGTGAGCAAGATGCTCGGACATACGAACGTTAGTATGACCGAACGCTATGCAAAGGTAACACCGCAAAAGCTCTTTGAAGAGTTTGGTCGCTTTCTCTCTTTCACAGAAGATTTGCAGTTGGTTATTTGACCAATTGCTTTCATTCAACATCATTTTCAATAAAAACTATACATACAAAACCATCAAGACAATGAGAAGTACATTCAAGATACTGTTCTATATCAACAGACAGAAGACAAAGGCAGACGGAAGGACTACCATTCTCTGCCGTATTACCATAGATGGGAAGAGTTCCGCCATAACCACAGGTGAGGATTGTCTGCCGGCAGAGTGGAACGCTAAACAAGGACAGGCTACCGACAAAAGAATAAACAAAAGGCTTGCAGAGTTCAAAGAACTTGTAGAAAAGACTTATCGGGATTTACTGACGAGGGACAGAGTGGTAAGCGTGGAGCTAATCAAGAACCGCTTGCAGGGCATTGCTACCAATCCGACAACGCTGCTTGCCATGAGTAAGGCGGAACTGCAATCCGTCAAAGAGTGCATAGGAAAGTCAAAAGCAGAAAGTACGTACCAGAACCTTTGCTATTCCGACAAGCTGTTATGCGAGTTTGTCAAGGATAAAGGTGTAAAGGATATACCTGTAACCACCATTACGGAAGATTTGTTTGAAGAGTATTGTTTCTTTCTTAAAAAATACGGACTGAAAGAATCAACTATCAATAAGCTCCTTTGCTGGCTAAGTCGATTGATGTATCGTGCGGTCAGCCAAAGGCTCATTCGTTGCAATCCCTTTGAGAATGCCAAGTACGAGAAAACGGAACAGAAAATACGCTTTCTGCAAAAGAAGGATGTGACCAAAGTCATGGTTTTGAAAGTAAACGACAAGGAGGCAGAACAGGCAAGGCTGATGTTCATCTTCTCTTGCTTTACCGGCTTGGCTGTTGCCGACATGGAGCATCTGCAATATGGACATATCCAAACGGCAGCGGACGGACAGAAGTATATCCGCAAGGAACGGCTGAAGACAAAGGTGGAGTTTGTCGTTCCCCTGCATCCTATAGCCGAAGCCATTATCGAACATTGCAAGGCAGAACAGGAGAAAAACGGAGGAGGGCAATCAGTGAAAGAAAAAGGTAAAACTGAAACAATGACAGATAACCTTGTCTTTCCCAGAGATTGCAGCCGAAGTGTGATGAGTGCAAAGCTAAGCATCGTGGGCAGAGCTTGTGGCATCAGAGAGCGGTTGTCCTACCACATGGCGCGGCATACGTTCGGTACGATGAGTATGAGTGCAGGTATTCCCATAGAGAGCATTGCCAAGATGATGGGACATGCTTCTATTGCAAGCACACAAATCTATGCGCAAGTAACCGATAATAAGATTTCGGAGGATATGGACAGACTGATTAGGAAATTTCAAAAGGAGAAAGCAAAGGAGGAAGCGATATGAACGTCAATCACCATCAAGCAAAAAGAGACCGCAGCTATTTCGAATGGGGCGATAAGATGCAAATTGTCCGCAAAGAAAATGGCGATATAGCCATGACGGAGACTGAACTTGTAGATTTCTTCGGTGTAACATGGAGGAAGCTCAATTATCGTCTGCAGCTACTAATAAAAGTCTCTTTCCTGCATCCCGAAGAAAAGGACGCTGGTGAGGAAGAAGTTTTCGTAAACGGACAACTAAGAGGCTATGCGCCGCTTTATCCGCTTTCAATCATCATCGCTTTGTCTTATCAATTGGACAGTACGGAAGCCCACTTGTTCAGGAAATACATCTGTCAAGAGATAAAGCATCCTACACCTATGGTAGAACAGATATTCCTATATGGACGTGGCAGTATCAATTGATACACTTTTCTCTTTCACCGATATCAACCTACGACATAACTACAAAAGATATAAAATTGTGATAGAAAGAAAGTTAGAATGTAGTTAGAGAAAAACAAGCATTACAACCCTATGACTACATTCTACTTTTCTTCTTTACGCACTTTCACAAGTTATTTTAATTTTGAGTATAGTCATTTCATGTATTAAAATGGAGTCAGAAACTGTACTTCATCTTCACCCACGCTTCGGAGTTCTTACCATACATGGCAAACTTGCCTTTGTCGGCATGGAAATAGTCGTAGCCGGCGGTTAGTTCTATATCGTCGTTGAGAGAATAGGAGGCGGAAAGGCGGTTGAAGATGCCGCCGTTTGCCACGTCGATGTAGGCAAAGGTGGAGAGTTTCAGCGTGTTGTGCAGCAGTTCCTTCGAGAGTCTTGCTGTGGCAAGCCCGGCATTGCGATAGACGGAGAGTGCTGCGAGATTGCCCGATGTGTATTTATGATAATACTGCACGCTGATGTTCCAGTCGTTACCCGGATACCAGTCTACCCCTGCAAGGGCGTTGAGGGTGTTGCGCCGCACGGCATTTTGCCCCAAGCCACTTCCTTGTGCCTCGCCTATGTACTCGGCGACTTCGGCGCGGAGGACAAACTGACCGACGGGCAATGAGCAGTCGGCACCCAACATCGTCATACGGTGGTACTGTCCGTTGATGTGGAGCGTCCTTCCATCGCCCGACAGGGCAGGGCAAAGGGCGGGCAACTTGTTCCACGTCCGCAAGGCACTCACGGAGAAGTCTATTCCGCTGAGATTGACGCTTGCCCGTCCGCCAAACTCCATATTCTTGATTTTCTTCTCCGGCTTGCCGCTTTCCAAGTCGGTGGTATAGGGTAGTGTAGCAGATGGCAGGCGTATCGCCCACGGATTGCGCTCGTCTGTCGGCAACACGAAGAAGTCTGCCACAGGATTGCACACGGCTTCAAGGGTGACCGAACCTCTTGTGTATTTTGCACGCAGTCCGTTGACGGGCATGCGAATGTCGTCGTAGTCTTGTGCGAGAAACTCAGTATAGTCGAACGGCGACACGCAATCGGTAACGCGCAGTGCATCCGCCACGCCCCATACGACAATCTGCCGCCCGACGCGCAGGTCGAAGTTGCCCTTTGCATAAGAGAGATAAGCCTCGCGCAATTCCAATCCTGTGCGTTCTTTCAATATTCCGTTGTAGGTGGCGTTTAGGGATAGGAAGAGCGAAGCCGCCCCTTTCTCGAGTTTGAGTTCTCCCCGCGCCCGAGTCCGCGAAGCCATCCAGTCGGCGCGTCCCTCCGTCCTGACGGCATGGTAGGTATCAAGGAAACCTTTCACCTGCACCTGCAAGGTGTTAGCGTCCGATGCTTCGACCGTTTCCTGTGGAGTGCATTCCGATCTGACGGTGTCGCTATCGGCCGGCAATGTATTATCGATTTGGGCCGCTGCCTGCGCCGAGAGTATCGGCACAAGCAAGAGCATAAATAGTTTCATATCAGAGTCCTTTCTCCAGTTGGGAAACAGTGAAAAGGTTAGGCGATAGCTTGATGTTGAACTTCTGATTGTCCATACGGATAATGGTCTTGTGTCCCGTCTGTACATTCTCCATCTGCATATGGTGCATCGTCCAGAAGCCCTGCACTTTATTTATGTTGGAAATCGTGAGCCTACGGTGCAGCTTGTTCAGCTTATCGTAGTATTCCGCCTTTACCGCCATCAGGCAGTCCTGTCGAACCCAGGTGACGCGGCGTGTGTAAATCTCATCCTTGTCGTTAGGCACCGACTCTACCACCCAACATTTTTGACCGCCCAACATTTCTTCGCGCAGAAGCGTATGCTTCTCTTCGTCCACGCTGCGGGCGCTCATATCGTTGTAGGTAAAGTCGCTGCCCATGAAGTAATCGGTTTTCGACGACTTTCCACTGATGCGCCTCGTCTTTTTCATTGCCGGAAGATAAAGCCACTTATCGTCCACCTTGGCGGTATTGTCGTAGTCCCAAGTGAGGAATCCCGTACCCTTTACGTCGCCGGGATAGGTGAAGAACATGATTTTCTTCGTATCATTGCCTATGTCCATTGCCCACGATTCGAGTTTCCTCACACGCTTATGGCCGCTCTTCTGAATGAGCGTCATTTCGATGGTGGCAGAACGTGTGTCGCCGTCTGCGCGGTTTCTTACTTTCTGCATAATGTCTCTGCCCGACAGCCCTGCTGCCTGCGCGCCGCACACCGCCAGCATGGCGATGAGCAGCAATGTGAAATGTTTTGTTTTCATATCGTTATATTTTATGGTGTTTTGTTGTTATCAAGGAAATTCATTTATCGTTCCCAGGGAAGTCCGTTTGCCGTTCCTCGGGAAGTCCTCTTGTTGTTCCCCGGGAAGTCCGTTTGTCGTTCCCTGGGAAGTCCGTTTGCCGTTCCTTGGGAAGTCCGTTTGCCGTTCCTTGGGAAGCCTATTTCTAATTCCTTAGGAAGTTCATTTGCCGCTTCCGAGGAAGTCCGCTTATCATTCCCGAATACACGGAGATACTTGAAAAGAATTGGCGTGAGAAAGAGGTCTGCCAGCAGGGCCGACATCATACCGGCCACAGCCAGAATGCCCCAATTGCGCATCTGTGTGCCGTCGGAGAAGACGAAGCCTGTAAACGTAGCCGAGATGACGACTGTGGACATGACGATGGCGAGTCCTTCGGTGCGGAAGGTTCGGTTGATGGCTTCTGCATAATTGCCGCACCTGTCGTATGCCACATGGCTGTGGTTGATGAAGTGAATGGTGTCGTCGACGGCAATACCCAAGACCATCGGAATGAGCGAGGCTGTCATCATATCGAGCGGATAGCCCAGCCAACCCATCATACCGCCCACGATGATGGCGGGGGCAATGTTCGGTATCATCCCAACGAGCCCCACTTTCCAGTTGCCGAAGACAAGCACGAGGATAACGCCTATGACCAAGACCGACAACAGCATCGACCACATCTGCCCGCGCTCCACATACTGCTGCATCACGGTGAACTGCGGTATGCTGCCCACCACCGAGACGTGTGCGCCGGGAAAGAGTTTGCGCGCCTCCGCCTGCAAGTCGTTCATTTCCTTTTCCGCCTCGTTGGAGTTGTAGTCTTTCATCTCCAACTGCAACCGCAGCCGTTTGTAGTCGTAGTCCATCCAGTATTCCGACTCCGTACCGCCCGCATTCTCATAGAGCAACAGCAACTGCGCCACCATATCGGCATTGTCGGGAATACGGTAGAACTGCTGCTTGTTGCCGTTGAGCGTGCAGTTCATATCCTTCACGATGTCGGTGATGGAATTGTGGCGTTTCGTCAGCTTGTAGCCACCCGCAATCTCCGCCAATCGGTCTAGTTTCTGCAAATTCTCCGGTTTCTTGGCGTCGTTGTCGTGCGGCAAGGTAATCATAAGATCGTAGGAATAAATCGAACCGAGATCGGTTTCGCAGAGGTCGAGGAATTTCTTGACGTAGGGAATCTTCCGTCCCATCGTCTTTTCGATGTCGAACGCCGGTTCGATGAAGAAGAGTCCGATACCGCAGAAGATGGTCAGCACAACCGACGAAACGATAATGGAACGATGGTTGCGTATCACAAAACTGCCGAACAGTTCGAATCGTTTGCCGATATATCCTTCAAAACTCTTCGACATATCGGCGGCAGGCTCGCGGTCCTTGCCGAACGACAACAGGATGGGTGTGAGCAGCAGGCAGGTGAGCAGCACGGCAAGCAGACAGAGCGAGGTGTTGATGCCTATGGCTCGCATCGGAACTATCTTCATTGACAAGAATGTCATCATAGCAGCCACGGTGGTAAGCCCCGACAGCAACACACCCCAACCGGTTTCGCTTATGGCTTCCTTGATGGATTCTCTGCGCTTGCCTGTTTCTACAAATTGCGTCTTGAAGAAATTGTACAGGTGAATGTTGTAGGCGATGGAGCAGGCAAAAGTCAGTATCACGGCTATCATTGTCGTGGTCATGTCGATGTAGATGCCCGTCCAGCCGATGATGCCGAAACTGATGAGCAGTCCGAACACGGACGTGAGCAGTGGTGCAACCACGCCGCGCAGCGAACGGGTTACGATGAGCATCACAACGATGGAGATGATGAAGGCAAAGAGGAACAGCCGCCCCAGTTCGCTTTTGAGATAAACGAATTTCTCGTAGCCCAGATAGGGCATTCCCGCGGCGTTGGGCGACAGTTCGGCGTATTTCGCCTTGCCGATGATGTGTCCCGCTTCTTTGCCCGTAATCATGTCGGGCGCAATGTCGCTCGTCTTCTTCCACACGCTATCTTCGGGGAACGGCCGCAGTTTCACCATAATCCACGTCATCGTGCCGTCGTTTGACACCATCTTCTTTGCCAAATACGGTTTGCTGTATGCTTTCTGCCGGATTGCATTCAGCGAAGCGGCATCAGACGGTATTTCGTCGGGGACAATCTGTTCGATGGTCATACCCTCCTCCGTACCTACGGCAAACTCAATATCGGTGAGCGACGTTACCTTGTCGGCATACGACAGGCTGTCTTTCAGTTCGTTGCTCAGTTCGCGAATGAGCGTCAGGCTGCGTTGAGAGAAGATGTCCTTGTTTTTCACCAGCACCGCCACATAGTAGTCGTTGCCAAAGATAGACTTGAATTCATTGGTCTTGAGCAGCATCGGGTCGTCGCTCACGAAATAGTCGTCGAACGAAGTTTTCATCACGATGCGCTTCGCTCCCACAAACGAGAAGGCGATGATGACTGCGAACAACGCACCGACCACAAGCCGGTGGCAGAGTATCCAGTCTGCCAACTGCTTGAACTTACTGTTGATTTTTACGATTTTCATTGTTGTTTTATCTTTGTTGTTATTACCGTCTCTGGACGGTTGTCTGTATTATCTCTGATCGGTCGTTATTACTACCTCAGAACGATCATTATTACTATCTCTGAACGGTCGCCAAAAACCTTTAATATTTATGTAATTGGACCAATTTGTCCAACTAATTAGACTAATTTGTCCAGCTCATTGGACTCGTCTGTCCAACTTATTGGACAAACGTGTCCAGACCGTACGGTCACCATGCACTCCGTAAGCCATATACTGTTGCTGTTTTCCATAATCCTTCGTGAGCGATTGTTGTAGATGTTTCTTCATTACTGTTTTTCCTGTTGCAGACGAACCATTCGGGCGAACTCTCCGTTGCGGGTCAGCAGTTCGTCGGGCGTTCCCTGCTCACTCACCGTACCGCCGCTAAGCACCACGATGTGGTCGGCATTGCGGACGGTGCGCATACGGTGGGCAATGATGATAACGGTCTTGTTGCGCACCAGTTCGGAGATGCCCGCTTGTATTTTCGTCTCGTTCTCGGCGTCAAGGCTTGCGGTGGCTTCGTCGAGAAGTATGATTGGGGCATTCTTCAGCAGGGCACGGGCAATGGAAATGCGCTGCCGCTCGCCACCCGAAAGGGTTTCGCCGTTTTCGCCGATGACGGTATCGTAGCCTTGCGGCATTCGGCTGATGAAGTCGTCGCACTGCGCTAATCGGGCAACGTGGCGCACTTCCTCGTCGGTGGCGTTGCGCTTGCCGATGCGAATATTGTCGGCAATAGAGGCATTGAACAGCAATACGTCCTGAAAGACGATGGAATAGTGTTTCAGCAGCGTTTCGGGGTCAATCTTCGAGATGTCGTTTCCGCCCACCAGAATTTGTCCGTCAGAGATGTCCCAAAAGCGTGCGGCGAGTTTGGCAGTAGTGCTTTTGCCTCCACCCGACGGCCCTACGAGGGCGGTAACGGTGCCTTGGCGTGCCGTGAACGAGACATTGTGCAACACTTGCTTCGCGGTTTCGTAGGCAAAACTTACGTTGCGGAACTCGATGTCGTAGTTATCGAGTTGTACGGCTGCACTTCCCTCCTGCGTGGGCATGCTTTCTATTTCCTTCATACGGTTGATGCGCACGTCGAGGAAGGAGAGCAGGGCAAGGTAGTTGCACACTTCGATAATGGGATTGTAGACCATTGCCGATGCCAAAAGGTAAGCCAAGTAGGTGAATACCGACACTTCGCCCTGCTGCAACAGCCACGCTCCCACCAATATAACGGTGGGCATGCCGAGTTTGAGCAACATTCCAGCGAGGTTGAGGAAGGCACCTGCCACGAGTTCGCCGCGCACAAGCTCGCGTTCGTAGCCCTTCAGCCGCTTGTCGAAGCTGCGGCAGTATGCCTGTTCGCCACTGTACGACCTTATTTCCTGCATACATTCCAAGCCTTCCTGTATCTGTTCGGTTACGCCACGCTTCACTTTATAATGCTGAACGAAGGCTTTGTGGAGCTGACGGCGCGACAACAGCAGGGTGGTTACGGCGAGCGGAACGACCCAAAAGAGGGCTAAAGCCAAGTGCCAGTTGTAGGAGAACATACCCACGGCGATAATGACGACGCTCAGAGCCGACGCAAACAGCTGGGGAACAGCGTGCGAGAAGGTTTGCTCGAGCATCGTGCAGTCTTCCATCACGGTAGAGGTGAGGTCGGAAAGGTTGCGCTCGCCGAAGAAAGCGAGGGGCAGTCGGCGCAGCTTTTCTGCCACTCCGATGCGGCGTTGCGCACTCTCGTTGTAGACGGTGGTATAGGTGCTGTCGTACTGTCGGAGGGCTATGAAGAACATAAGCACTGCCAAGAGCAAAGCCACAAGCACATAGAACCACAGCGTGTGCGGATCGGTGGAGGGCTTGGCGTCAATGTACTCCATAAGGAAGAAGAACAAATAGGTGGGCGGAAGCATCAATGCAAGATTCATCAATGTAGAGCTGGCGATGCCTTTCCGCAAGTCTTTCGCTCCTTTTTCGGTGAGGGCGAACCGTTGTTGAATATATTTTATCATAGTCTTGTGTCCTTTCTGTTTAGGTTTATAGTTTCCATGCCACCGACTTTTGGTATTCGTTCCACATCTTATAATATAATGTGGCTTGCTCCATAAGCTGTTGGTGCGTCCCCTGTTCGGCTATTCTGCCGTTGTCTACCACGACAATGTTGTCGGCATCTTGCACGGTGGTCAGTCGGTGAGCTATCATGAGCACGGTTTTTCCGCGAGTCAGATGGGCAAATGCCTGCCTGATAAGGTGCTCGTTTTCGGGGTCGGCAAAGGCAGTAGCTTCGTCGAGCACCACGATGGGCGCATCTTTCAGAATGGCACGGGCAAGCACTATGCGCTGCTGTTCGCCGCCAGAGAGATACGTTCCCTCCGCTCCTATCACCGTGTTCAGTCCCTGTGGCAGCCGCTCGATGATTTCCCGACTCTGTGAAAGGTCTACGGCGCGGTTCACCTGCTCGATGGTTGCATCGGGATTGCCGTAGCGTATGTTCTCCAAAATGGAGGTCTTGAACAGTCGGGTGTTCTGAAACACGAACGACACGTTGCGCATCAGCGTTGCCTTATCCATGTGCCGAACGTCCACACCGCCTATTTTCAGACTGCCTTCGCGCACGTCCCAGAAACGTGGAATGAGCCTTGCGATGGTCGTCTTGCCGCTTCCGGACGCTCCCACAAGCGCAACGGTCTTGCCTTGCGGTATGTCGAGGTCGATGTGGCTTACGGCATCGCGCTCCGCCGCTTCGTATCGGAACGACACATTGCGCAGGCTGACGTCGAAGGCTGCCGCTTTCTCGGGTTCGGAACTTTCTGGAAGCGGCGGCGTGGCGGTGAGTTTCTCCAATCGGTCTACCGCTTCGTTTGCCAGAAAGAGGTTCTGACTGAGGTGCATAGCTTTCATTACGTTGGCTGCAATGATGGGTGCGATGAGCACATACAGTACCATATCGGAAACGATGATGGCAGTTTCGCCGCCGTGCCCTATCAGTATGATGCCCGTAGGCACAAGCAGAAAGGCGAAAGCATTGATGGCTATGGTGTAAGCAGACATGGGCATGCGCCACAGAAGGGTGTACCTGATAACGAGGTCGCGGTAGTTGATGATGCTGTCGTGAAAGCGTTTGAACGAGAACACCGTCTGTTGGAAGACCTTCACGACGGGTATTCCGCGCACGTATTCCACGGCTTCGGCACTCATTTTCTCCTGTGCGTCGAGGTACATACGCTGGAAATCGTTGTTCTTAGGGTTCATCATGTAGCCCATGATGCCGAAGGCACACACTATCGGTACCATTGCGGCAATGCCCAACTGCCAGTCTACGGCAAGCAGAAGTACTATGATGCCTATCGGAGCCACCACGCTGCCTGCCACATCGGGCAGTATGTGTGCCACGAAAGTGTGGGTCTGACTCGAATCCTCATCTATTATCTTGCGCATGCGCCCCGTGTTCTGCGTGTCGAAAAAGCCCAATGGAACACACATCAGCCGTTCCATGGCAGTGCGCCGCATATTGGTTTCGATGCGGAAAGCGGAAAGATGCGAGAGCATGAGGGCGGCGAAATAGAGCAAAACATTCGCCACCGACACCACGAACGCCGCAATGGCATAGTCCCATACGGGCGTATCGGCAAGGTTTCCGTCGGCAGTGAGCAGCGTGCGCACCACCAACCACAGGAAAATAAAGGGTACGAGCGACAGCAGTCCGTTCACTGCCGACAGCACAACCGAGCAGGGCAGCAACGGCTTGCGCCCTCCCATGTAATGTCCTAAGCGTTTCAGTATTCTTATCATCTTCTTCTATATATGTTAAAAGGTTATTGTTTCTACGGTTTCATCAGTTCTCTCCACCCTGCCATACTGTAAGCGGCATACTGCTCGAGCGCACGGTTCACCTCGCTTTCGTCGTACTCCTCGTGCTCCACAAGTTCGCAGAAGATGTTCACCCACATAGAACTCGCAATGTGCAGGAAGAAGGGCGATATGTCGATGTTGATGTGCGGATAGCGCGCTTTCATCAGTCGCAGGTATTCCGTGCCTGCTTTCAGCTGGTGCTCGGCTATTCTCTCCTTGTACCCTGCGAGCGATGTGCCTTCGGCATTGAACAGCAACAGGCGCAGCTCGGGGCGGTAAAGCCTCACCATTCGCTTCATTGCGCCGATGTATTCGTTCTGAAAATCGAGTGCGTCGAACACCTCTATGCTGAGGTGCCGCTCCTCGTTGTGCGACAGAATGTAGCGGTTCAGCTCGTTGAGCAGCGGCCGCAGCACCTCACAGAACAGCTCGTCCTTGCTGCGGAAGTAGTTGTACACGTTGCCAGCAGCAATGCCCGCATGCCGCGCCACTGTGCGGATAGATGTGCACCGTGCGCCGTTAGCGATGAATTCCTTGCGCGCCACGGCAACGATACGCTGCCGAATGTCGTTTTTCTGTGTTTGCATATCAGATGTCAATTATTAATAATGAACGTCGTTTTATTTTGTTCATAAAAAAAACGCACCGCTTAGGAAAAACGGTGCGTTTGACTTAATGAGACTTCGTCTCTATATAATATATGATTTTTATTTTTAATCATATGCTAAAGTTTGTTTTGTGCAAAAATACTAAGGATATCACGATTGAACAATACCCAAAAATTAGTATTTTGCAATAAACACTTATGTGTGTTGAATGGCTAAATTTATTTTATACGTCAAACAACATATTGTGGAATAGAATATGAAGAGTTTCAGTTATACAAAATCAATCCCCTCACTTGTAATTCTCCTCCAGCATTTTTTCCAAGTCCGAAGCTTTGTAGAGTATCTTCCCTGCAAACTGCGTGTAGGGAATGATTCTCCTGTCGCGGTAGTCCTGTAAAGTGCGGGGACTGATGTACAGTCGCTCGCACACTTCCTTGCCCGTGAGGAAATGTTCGCCAGCAAAGAGTGGCTTGTGCGTCTGCGCCACTTCCACAATCCGTTTGCCTACACCTCTCAAGGCCGAGACGACCAGCTGCATCTCGTCCGTCTCCATGTTCAAGTCTCTTGCTGTTTCCATCATATCATTTTGTTTTTAGGTTTGTTCGACTTCGTAAGAAGCAGTGTTTCCACATCTTCGCGCTTGTAATAGCACTTGTGTCCGATTTGCGTAAACGGCAGCACACCCGTATCGCGGTAATGCTGCAAGGTGCGCTTACTGATGTTCAACAGCCTGCACACATCTCCGTTGTGTAGCCAATCGGTGTGTTTGCTCTTTTCTCCGAATGCCTTATGGCAACATTCTGCAAGGCTCAAGATTTCATCTCGCAGCTTTGCCCAATTGGTTTCTGTAATGACGTAATAGTTCATAATCTTATCTTAGTTTTATTGTTTGTTGTTTCAGGTTTTTTCCTGTTTCCTCTGGCAAAGGTAATGGCGTATGTAGGCCTCTCAAAGCAGCAGGGAACAGTAGGGAAGTATCGGGAACAATAGGGAAAAGAGCAATCCGTTCCATCGGTTTGCATTTGCGTTTTCCTGTCCCGTCTTTTTCCTTTCATTGCAAAATTAAGATAGGACATTTCTTATTCCATCACTTTTCATTCAAGTGGCAGCTTGTGGCGTCGTAGTGGAATAGGTTGGCACAGTAATCCGATATAAAATATGCTTCAATCAATAGTTTGTAGACAGTTGGAGCAAACGACTGCATCTGAAAGCAAACAACGACATCGATATTTCAGCCAACCTTTTCTTCTGACCACCCGATTTTTGCTTAATGAGGCAATAAATGCTCTTCTTTTTGACTTGCTTCCCTAAGAATTTAGCAGCAGACTGACGCAACATTATGCAAGAAGTCTCTGAATGCTTGGAAGTTACGCATTCTCATCCTAACTTCACTCTTGGAAACCAATTCAAGGAAATAATGAAAAGAGAAGCAGATGCAGGCAATATAAACGACAAGCGAAATCACAATCGCAGGGGCAGCTCATCCAAGAATGCAGAGATAGAAGCCTATCTCTCCATGCATTATAAGTTCAGATACAACACGGTTTTGGACAGAACAGAATACCGTAATAGGAGTTGTGGTCATTTTGCAAAGGTTGGTCGTTATGAAATCAACACGCTCCGTAGGGAACTTGACAACGATGTCGGTATTATTACTTCTTCCGATAATCTATACTCTATTATTGAGAGCAGTTTCTCTCCACGCATCAATCCCATACAGGAGTATTTCAAGGGATTGCCGATGATAGATATAGGCGATGATAATAGCTGTGGTGGTTGCAATGGTAGTATCGTTCTTTCTTCCTTTTCATTGAAAGCTATTCCAGATTTGGCAAGCTGCGTGGTTGTCCGTAACTCCCAAAAGTGGCTGCCGTATCTCACCAAATGGCTCGTGGCAGTGGTTGCCAATGCAATGGACGACCGCGAGTGCCGTAATCATACCTGTCTTGTGCTGACAGGCGAGCAGGGCAAGTTCAAGACAACTTTCCTTCATTTGCTCTGTCCGCCGGCATTGCACGGTTACAGCTATACGGGCAAGATATATCCGCAGGAGAAGGATACACTTACCTATATCGGACAGAACCTTATCGTAAACATTGACGACCAGCTCAAAGCCCTCAACAAACGGGACGAGAACGAACTCAAAAACCTCATCACCTGTCCGATGGTCAAATACCGCATGCCCTATGACAAGTATGTGGAGGAACATCCTCATTTGGCGAGCTTCGTGGCATCGGTGAATGGAAACGACTTCCTTACAGACCCGACAGGCAGCAGACGTTTTTTGCCTTTCGAAGTACTCTCCATAGACATAGAAAGAGCAAAGGCTATTTCGATGGATAAAGTTTATGCGGAAGCCAAAGCTCTGCTAAACACAGGTTTCCGCTATTGGTTTGACGATGACGAGATAGCCGAACTGTATCAGGAGAGCGAGGACTTCCAAGTGCAGACAGCAGAGATGGAACTCTTGTTGCGTTGTTTTGAGAAGCCAACGGAGGACGAAAACTATTTGTTAATGACCACTACGGAGATACTCACCTATTTGGGTATTTATACCCACCAGCCACTTCTTGCCAAACGTATGGGCGAAGCCTTGAAGAAAGCAGGATATATAAAGATGAGTAAGCGAAGAAACGGTGGGAATCCCATTTATGTCTACAAGATTAGAAAAATCTTGCCATGTCCACTCATTCAAACTTGTAGTAGCCAGATGTAGTAGAATGTGTAGTATCGTCCTATATCACAAAGTACTACTGATTATCAATTACTTATCACAAAATAGTATGTAGTAAGAAGAAAGATGAAAAAGTTTGGAGGGGAAAAATTTAGAAAAGAGGATTTCATTCAAACGGCATTCAAATATTATTCAAACCAACCATTATTATTCAAATAAGAATTATCCTACCATTTAAAGTTTATGACAATGACAGAAGAAGATTTATCACTCATCAAGCGATACCCCATCGTGGAGTATCTTGAAAGGAAAGGCATCAAGCCTGTACGCAGGACACCTGCCTATGCCCTGTACCGTTCACCACTTCGTGAAGAAACACATCCGAGTTTCAAGGTGGACACAGAGAAGAACCTTTGGATAGACTATGCCGAAGGCAGGGGCGGAAGCATCATCGACCTCTGTATGCGATTGGAGAGCTGCACGCTCTCGGAAGCCATCTGCCGTTTGGGGCAGACCACTTCCTTTGATACAGCGTGCAACTATGCCGAACCTTCAAAGGAGAAGGCATACAGCAGCAATGGCAGTATCAGACTACCAAAAGAGGAAATGGCAAACGGGGCAAGGAGACTGATAGATGTATCAGACACCTTACCGCTACATTTGCAGGAGTATCTTACAAAGGTACGCTGCATCAACTTGGAAAAGGCGATACCCTTTCTCAAATCCATCAGCTATGAGGTAAGAGGAAGAAGATACGAAGCCATTGGCTTTGCCAACTTCTCTGGCGGCTATGAACTTCGGGACGACAATATGTTCAAAGGAACGATTGCCCCAAAGGACATCACTCCGATATTTGAGAACAAGCCACAGCCCGTCTGTCTGTTTGAGGGGTTTATGGACTTTCTCTCTTTCCTTTCAATGAAAGAAGAAGTGAATAACCGCTGCCTTGTGATGAACTCTGTGAGCAACATTGGAAGAAGTATCAGCTACCTGAACAACCATCAAGTATCTTCTATCCGTACTTTCTTTGATAACGACGGCGCAGGGCGGAGAGCAACACAGGAGCTGATAAAGGCAGGTTTTAAGGTAGAAGATATATCCCGATATTACAAAGACTTCAAAGACCTCAACGAGTATCATGTCAGCCGTGTTCGTGAGCAACAGAAAAAGCTGGAGAAAGCTCCAAAAACAAACAATAAACCCAAACAAGTCAAACTAAAAATACGATAGAACGATGAAAAAGATAAAAGCAAGCAGAGAGGAGATAGACCAATCCATAAAAGAAGCGTTCAACATGAACAGACAGGAAAGTAATGAAAGAACAGAAAGGAAAAGTCTTACATACTACTTGGGAGATACAGAAGACGAGGTGGAAGAACAACCACAGGCAAAAGCTCCATCAAAGGAAACGGATTGCCAAGAAGTAATAGCTTCTGAGCCTGCACAGCACACAGAGAATGAAACCGTTCAACGGCGTATCAGTGCCAAGATGAGACGGGGAACGCTCGAAGCCTACAAGCAGGCTTTCCTTGTCCCAACCAAATTGAACGACCGAAAGGCCGTTTATCTGAGTAGGGCGACACAGGAGCGTGCAGACTTCATCGTCCGCAGACTGGGCGACAGGGGCAGCAACCTTTCAAGTTTTGTAGAGAATATCGTGCGCATTCATTTGGAGGAATACGGTGAGGACATAGAGAAATGGAGAAAGCTGTAAACCGCAGGAAAAGGGTCGAGGGTTTTATTCAAAACCCACAACCTTTTTTAGAGAATACGATAACGGCAATTTACTGAACAGGCAGAATGGTGAGAACACCACGAACACAGTTAAACACAGAATGCACGGCATTCACTTTTCGGCTGCAAAACGCCTCGTGCGTAAATGGTCTTATCACTGACATTGCAAGACGTCAGTTTGTACCCACAAACTGCGCTTGCTCCCCTTGTGAGACTGTCGGGGAGATTAGACCGTAATCACTCCGTTCTCATCGGTCAGTGTTCAGGAATTAAGCAAGATTGAAAACAAAGAAAAGAGGACTTTTATATGAACAGATACAACAGCAAGACTGCCCGATGGCAGCAACAGGAGAAGGAAGAACTGCGGATGAACAAGACGGAGTTCATCAAGATAAGATGCACTTTAGAGGAAAAGCAACGTATCAAATCAAAAGCGGAAAGCGCAGGGCGGAAGTTCTCCGATTACTGCCGTGAGATACTCCTTAACGGAGAAGTAACAGCCGTTCCCAAGATGACCGACAATGAAAAGGAAGCCATAGAGGTGTTGAGGAGAACAGCCTACTTTTTTACAAATGTTTCCAACCTTATCAAGATAAAGGATGATGCGTGGGTACTGATTACTCAAAGTCTTTCCTATCTGGCAAGGGAAGCTTTTAAGCGCTTCTTTAATCCCAAATACCGTATTGAGGAAAGAGCAATTAAACTCTTAAATCTGCTGGAGAATGATAGGGAAATGTAAGGCTATCGCGCACGGCAGCAATGCATTGGAATATATTTTCAGAGAGGGGAAACTCGGTAAAGCGCTTCTCTTTCACAATCTCTGCGGCACTACACCAAAGGAGATTTACGAGGAAATGAAGATGGTCAGCGATTACAATACACGTTGCAGAAACAAGTTCCTGCGTATCGAAATCGGCATTGCACCACAGGACGAGAAAAGATTGAGCCTTGTATCCGTCCGTAACCTTGCATCAAACTTTGCGGGACGCATGGGACTTGCCAACCATCAATGGGTGGCAGTAACGCACAGGGACACCGACAATATGCACATCCATATTATTGCCAATCGCATCAGCCTGTACGGAGAAGTGTATGACACCACCTTTGTGAGCAACAGGGCAGCAAGGGTGGCAGAGGAACTCAGCCGTAAGTATGGTATGACCATCGCAAAGGAAGTCAAGGCGGAAAAGAAACACAAAAAGACAAAATCCAGCCCAACAAGAGAACAAACAAAGCAGCAGGTACAGAAGATATGCTATGCCCTACTTGAAAAATACAAAGGCACAGGCATCACTGGGCACTCCATGTTCCTCTACGACCTTAGCAAGAGTGGTGTAACCATTGAACGCTTGAAAAACAAGCAGGGCAAGGTATATGGCTTGAAGTTCTCATATGCAGGACAATCGTTCAAGGCATCTGAAATCGGCAGGGAGTTTGGTTACCGTTCCTTGCAGAAGAATTTTGAGATAAGTAACAAGACAGAACCAAAGAAAGCCACGACAATGGCAGATGAGCCGGTAAAGAGCAAAACTCAATCCGATACAGGTGATCAACTTGTTCCTCCCAGCCGCTCCTATACGTCACCTGCCAACACAAATGAAAGTTCATCTATTGCACAAGCCGTAGGCAATGTGGCAAGTACTGCCATAAATGCAGCCGAAGAAATCATTTCCGGAGCAGGCGGGTTAATCAACCCACAGACACACGGTGATGATTATGCCGAGACAGCATGGCAGCACAGGCTCAGAAACCAAGCCAAGAAAAAGAAGAAAAGAGGAAGAGGATTGTAACCACTTTTCTCTATTCCTAGTCTCTATCCCAAAACGAAGACAAAGCAAAAGAGAGAAATCTTCATCAAAAACGCTTGTTATTCAAAGCAAATGATTATCTTTGCAAATAGAATAACAAGCGTTCTTTGTTAATGCAGAAACCTGCGATTGAAAGTAATTCGCTCGTTTCCAAATCGTTACCTATTTAGTCTATGCAACAAGGTAACTTCTTTATTTTCAATTAGATACATTTTGAGAATTATCTTACACAGTAATCTATGTGAAGTTACCATGCAGACAGATATGGATTACACTGATTGGGGATAAATCTTAGCTTAGAACAGCCCCTAATTGATTATCCCGAACTAAGGTGATTTTGGGGCTATTACAGGTTTAAGCTTTCTGTTCGAGACTAAAAGTTATTGTTCAAAGCAACTCTGAGACCTATGTTTAAGTTGAAGTTTGTGGGTTTGTCCTTATAGACATTTTCAACATTACTGCCGTTCTTGAAATAGTAACTCACTCCTGGTTCGACATAAGCACTTATCTTATTGCTCAGCAAGTATTCTCCACCCACAGCTGCATTCATGGAGAATACAGGCTGATGCTCTGTGACAGAGGTGTTGTTTTGGGCAGTCTTGGCACTGTGTTTCTTCTTTTGTATAGCGTTTCCTTTGACGAGTTTCTCCACCTCTCCGCCTGCTGTCATATAGACATTGAGCCGTTTGGTCCGGATGAGGCTATAGCTTACGTTGACAGGCAGGCCTACATAGTGCAGGTTCTGCTCTACATCGAAGTGCTCATCTGCTATCTTATGCTTAAAAGTAGATGAGAGTTTGCTGTAAGTAATCCCCGACTGTAGGCTCCAATGCTCATTCAAGTTATATCTTACAGAGATGCCGAACTTAACTGCAGGGCGGTGCTTTGCACGGACTTTTGCTTTCTCCGTGTCGTCCATATGGCGTTGGATATTGGCTCCGGAGAATTCCGAAGTATATTCACCATAGGGATTTGCTGCTGCCAGCAAAGGAGTCTGAGATGTGTTAGAAGTTCCTATTGTGCCACTGTAAGATGTCCCGACAATCAGCCGTGAAGGTGAAGCGTTGTGCTTTGTATGTGGATTATAAGCTGTTATATGGCTTTCTATGGGGCGTTGGTTTACGGGTTGCTGAGATTTGTTTGCATTCTCTTTAACTGAACTTTCAACGGTTTCTTGATGATGTGCAGAAGGCTTATTGTTCTCAACAGTTTCTTGGTCTGTATGATAAGCAGTGTTGTTGGCTATTAAAGAGCTATTGTCAAGATGAACTTCTGCATTGATTTTATGCTTATGGTTAAATTCTTGTTTAGCGTTTTTTGAGATAGAATATCCGGATTTTAAGGTGTTTGAAGGAGTGTAGTCCTGGCTATGCGTTTTTTTAATTGTAAGATTTGGAGTGGTGTTTGCCTTATGGTCAAGCATTGTTACAGCTTGATCAGATAAGAGAGAAGAGTTGGTGGAAGCGTTAAATAAATATAGTCCGATGACAACCATGGCTGCAATAGAAATCGAACTATAGAGCCATAACGGGACAATTCTTGATTTCTGCTGGCGGGAATGCTTTGGGGTGATGCCACGACGCTGCATCTCTGACTTGATGTCGTCAAGGAGACCTTCTGGAGCACTTACATGGTATTCCTTCTGAATACGTGCCTGCAAATCATTAAGCCATTTTTCTTTCATTGTTGTATCCCCTATATATATTTTGTTCTTTAAGCATTTTGGCAAGCATGTTTTTTGCTTTGTGAAATTGTGAGGCCGAGGAGTCTGGTTTGATATTCAGGAGCTTTGCTATCTCCTTATGACTTTTCCCTTCTATTACATATAAGTTAAAAACAGTTCTGTATCCGGGCGGTAGCTTCTGTATTGTGTCAGTGATTTGATGGATGGACAGGCTGTTAATGTCCGGCTCTTCAGCCTCAATGTCAGACAAACTCAGCATATCTTTTTTATCAACGAAGGGGCTTCTGTCATTCTCTCTGATAAAATAGAGGGACTCATTGATAACCACTTTTGTCAGCCATGCTTTCAAAGAGCCCTTTCCCCGATACTCAAATGTATGGATACGGGTAAAGATTCTTATGAAAGCTTCCTGGAGTACATCACGTAGGTTCTCTTGATTTTCAATATATTGTGAACAGACTTTGGTTAGATAATCAGCATATTCGGCATAGAGTTCATCCATGGCGAATGCATCGCCCTTCATGAAAAGGTCTATAATATGTTGTTCTTTATTATGCCCGAATAGGTTCATTAATGATATGACAAGGACACCTGTGTTAGTACTATTTACGGGTGGTGTATTTGAATTTCACACTCTTCATGCCCGAGAATGATTGCCACTTCAAAATTAAATCAACGGTTTTTCCCTGCGTATCGGGCAGATCTTTAAGACTGAAAGCCACAAGTCCGTCGCTCACGAAACCTCTTGTATCGCCGAATGCATTATGGTGAAGCACCACTTCGTAGGGCTTATCACCTTTGACAAGATTGATAGCATGCTTTGTGCGATTGCCGAAATAGGTGCGGAATCTCAGTGTGAGATAGCCGTCTTCCACAACCGTTGTCCAGTCCTTGACGATTTCGATGGCATCATTACCATATTTTTCGTTGTTCTTGTCTCCAAAACTTTGCGCCATGTTCTTTGTAAGTATGGTGTCGACCCAATTCACATACGCGCTTTTTGAATAATGTCCGCTCTGTCCCTCTTGGACTTTGAAGTTTGTGAGTGCTCGCAATTCCTTCTTACCATAGAGCGACTTATCGATATTGACAGGAAGAATAGTGGTAGAATCATCTAACTGGAAATAGACTTGTCCGGTGGAACTGTTGGTCTTGATGGTAACAAGTGCATTCGGATAACGAACAGAATAATCCGTATCATCATTATTACAGGAATACAAATACAGTGAGCTCAGCGCAACGATAAAACTGAAAGCATAGAAAAATAAACGTTTCATCTTAGATCCTCCTATTTTTGATGATATTACGACAGTGTGAATATTGATGATAAATATGAATGATGAATGAAAGGATAGGGAGCTGTTCTGCAAGAGAAACCTCCCTATTCCTGAGTCATGAGAATTCCGGTTTATTTCACGGTAACAGTGAATGTGCCCGATGCTTTGTCCTTATCCATAACTGTTATCGTTGTGGTTCCGGCTTTAACACCTTTGACAGTAATCTTGCCATCCTTTTCCATGGCAGTAGCAATGTTCTTGTCTTTCACATTGACTGTAAATGGAGCTTTGCCTGATTTGATGGCAACCACTCCCTCTTTACCTGCGGGAACAGTTATCGTCTGCTTATCAAACGACACAGGAGCAAACACATTAACAGAGAGCGTGCCGGTCTTTTTGTTCTTATCCGTAACGACAATGGAAGCTTTTCCTACTGCCACACCCGTAACAGTCATCATGTTTTTATCAACCTTGACAGTAGCAAGCTTCTCATTTGTAGACTTTGCCGTGTATGGCTGTGTTCCGTTACCAATGGTGACTTTGGCAGAAGCACCTTGAGCAACCTCCACTTTAGCAACACTAAACTTCAGCCCCTTGTTGTCATCCTTATCATCTTTGCAAGATGCTAATGTTACAATACCAAGGCAGCATACTGCCATCATCATTGACTTGAAAATAGTTTTTGTTTTCATTTTCTTTTAATTGTTTTTTATGAAATAGTATGATTTAAACTCACTTAATAAAAGCAAGTCTCCAAATAGCTTGCTTGATAAAAACTTAATGTAAGTTAATAGTGAAAAATAGAAGCAAGTATATTTAAAACAAAGATTCTGTAATCATGTATATTCAAAAGGCGTGAGCCTTGTATATAGACCCACGCTTAAATAAAATAATGTATAAGAAAATGTTCTGGTTTTACTTTGATTGTCAAACTGTCAATTCATGACAAAACGGTGTTTTACATCTTGTACTGTCGTTGCTAACGTAGGGGTATATTTACAAACCAGACATTATTTCCTACCGAAGTCGGCAGGTATCTCTCCCCATTTTTTGGTTTCCCATTTGATGATGCGGGTTTGGATATTGTGTGTGCGTAGCCAGTTTTCGGCGCGGGCAACAATCTGATAGAGTGCTTCAGTCTGTGGTGTATGTTCTAATTTTGTTTTGCATTTCTTGTTGTGCACCCACAGAATGGCATTATAGCTGTCCGAATAGATCACTTTTTCTTTATCGCCCTGTTTGTCGAGCAAAGCCAAGGCGTGGACGATAGCAAGGAATTCTCCAATGTTGTTTGTGCCATGCATGGGGCCGAAATGAAATACCCTCGTCCCTGCCTGCAAGTCAATGGCCTGGTATTCCATTGGCCCTGGATTTCCCGAACAGGCTGCATCAACAGCCCAAGCGTTAGCCTCTACCTCAAGAGGTAAAGGCAAGACGGTGTCATTTCGCCAATCAGGAACATCTGTTAACTGGTTCTTCTTTGCCACAAATAAATATCCTATTGTTTAAAGCCTTTTACTTTTCAAACCAAATGGTTGCATTAAGATTTCAACTCCCCCTTTAGAAAGAGGAAGATGAAGGGGTCTTTACATTCGCTCCGGTACTTCAATCCCCAGCAGTTCCATACCGTTCTTGATGACCTTTGCAACGTTCTTGGCCAGCATCAAGCGCGTAATCTTCTCGGTTTCAGTGTCGGCATTGAGAATACTATAGTCGTGATAGAACTGGTTGAAATCTTTGGTCAACTCGTAACAATAGTTGGCAATGCCGCTCGGACTATAGTCCTTGCCGGCCTGTTCAACGGCAGCACCAAACTCGTTGAGCTTCTGAATCAATTGAATTTCCTTCTCGTTGAGTGGAGCATCAGTACTCAATGTGGTTGGAACGGCAATGTTTTCACCCTCTGCCTTGCGCAGAATAGAGCGGATGCGCGCATAGGTGTATTGGATAAACGGACCTGTGTTACCATTGAAGTCGATACTCTCTTCGGGGTTGAAGAGCATGTTCTTGCGGGCATCTACTTTCAGAATGAAATATTTCAGTGCACCCAAACCAACGATGCGAGCCACATTCTGTTTCTCTTCCTCGGTCATGTCCTTGAACTTGCCGAGTTCATCGCTTGTCTTGCGGGCATCATCAATCATCGCTGCAATAAGGTCGTCAGCGTCTACAACGGTACCCTCGCGACTCTTCATCTTGCCATTGGGCAGTTCAACCATACCATAAGAGAAGTGCACAAGCTCTTTACCCCACTTGAAACCAAGGCGGTCAAGCAAGATTGAAAGCACTTGGAAGTGATAGTTCTGCTCGTTTCCAACGACATAAATCATCTTGTCTATAGGATAATCCTTAAAGCGCATATCGGCAGTTCCGATATCCTGCGTCATGTAAACTGAAGTGCCGTCGCTTCGGAGCAACAGCTTCTGATCCAGTCCTTCATTAGTAAGATCTGCCCATACACTGTTGTCATCCTTGCGAAAGAAAAGCCCTTTGGCGAGCCCTTCCTCTACCTTCTTCTTGCCCTCGAGGTATGTATTCGATTCATAATAAATCTTGTCGAAGCCTACGCCTAATGCTTTATAGGTTTCATCAAAGCCAGCATAAACCCAATTATTCATCTTTTCCCAAAGCGAGCGCACTTCCTTGTCGCCCTGTTCCCACTTCACCAACATCTCGTGTGCCTCTTTCATGAGTGGTGCTTCGGTTTTAGCCTTTTCGCCGGCAGCCTCTTCATCCATGCCTTCCTGCATGTACTGAGTCTTCAAAGTCTCACATTCTGCTCTGTAATGTTTGTCGAATGCCACATAGAAATCACCAATCAGATGATCGCCTTTCTTCCCCGCTTGTTCGGGAGTTACACCGTTTCCCCATTTCAACCAGGCCAACATCGACTTGCAGATATGAATACCTCTGTCGTTCACAATATTGGTTTTAACCACTTTATTGCCATTAGCTTCCATGATTTGAGCCAAAGACCAGCCCAAAAGGTTATTGCGCACGTGGCCCAGATGCAGCGGTTTGTTGGTGTTTGGAGAGCTGTATTCAATCATCACTAACGGTGAGTTGTCGGTTACTTTCTTCTCGCCAAACTTCTCGTCGGCATTGATATCGTTGAGCAATCCAATCCATGCTTCCTTGGCAACAGTGAGGTTTAAGAATCCTTTCACTACGTTGAAAGCAGCCACTGCATTGCATTCTTTCACCAAAGCCTCACCGATTTCCTGTGCGGTCTGCTCTGGATTTTTCTTCGAAATCTTCAAGAATGGGAAGACCACCAATGTCAGGTTGCCTTCAAAGTTGCTACGTGTCTTTTGCAGTTGCACCATCTTTTCAGGCACATCCTGACCATAGAGTCCCTTCACCACGCTGATAACGGAACTGCATATTGCGTTTTCAATATTCATACCGGTAATAATATTATAATTCGAATTCTGTTGCAAAATTACAATAAAAAGGGTGGAATACAAAATAATTGAGATAAGAAAAGGATTTTATAGCCTGTAAAACTGCAACGCTTTACATCTAAAATTCGCATCCTCCCAAAGCAAAATTCATCGTAAAGCCTATAAGCCCATAGACAAAGAAGAACGGAGTTCCAGCACAAGGAAGCTTCTCCAAAGAAAACAAAGCGTTTCTTTTGCCATTCATCTTTTTTCCATTAACTTTGCATTCATATTTATAAACCGTTCAGAATATGGAGCAAAATCTCATCATTTACAATACACTTACACGTCAAAAAGAGTTGTTCAAACCGCTGCATGCGCCTAACGTGGGCATGTATGTATGTGGCCCGACCGTCTATGGCGACCCACATTTGGGGCACGCACGCCCTGCAATCACCTTCGATATCCTTTTCCGCTACCTGAAACATCTTGGGTATAAGGTGCGCTATGTGCGCAATATCACCGATGTGGGCCATTTGGAACACGATGCAGATGAGGGCGATGACAAAATAGAAAAGAAAGCACGACTCGAACAGTTGGAGCCTATGGAGATAGCACAGTACTACACCAACCGCTATCATGCAGCCATGGATGCCCTCAATGTGCTGCCTCCTTCGATTGAACCGCATGCGACTGGTCACATCATCGAGCAGGAAGAACTTGTCAAGGAAATCCTTAAGAACGGCTATGCCTATGAGAGTAATGGCAGCATCTACTTTGATGTAGAGAAATACGACAAGGAACATAAGTATGGAATTCTGTCGGGTCGCAACCTCACGGATATGATTAACAACAGCCGTGAGCTTCAAGGTGTGGGTGAAAAGAAGAACCAAGTGGATTTTGCCCTATGGAAAAAGGCGCAGCCTGAACACATCATGCGTTGGCCCAGTCCATGGAGTGTAGGCTTCCCAGGTTGGCATTGCGAGTGTACGGCTATGGGAAGGAAATATCTCGGCAGTCATTTCGATATTCATGGTGGTGGCATGGATCTTATATTTCCACACCATGAATGTGAGATTGCCCAGGCTGTTGCCAGTCAAGGTGACCAGATGGTGCACTATTGGATGCATAACAACATGATTACGATCAATGGTCAGAAGATGGGAAAGAGCCTTGGAAACTTCATTACTTTGGAGCAGTTCTTCACGGGAAATCATGAGAGTCTCACGCATGCCTATACGCCGATGACAATTCGTTTCTTCATTCTTTCGGCGCATTATCGCGGTACTGTCGACTTCTCCAATGAGGCTTTGGAGGCTGCCCAGAAAGGGTATGAACGACTGATGAATGCTTTTGACGACCTTGAACGCGTTCCGGTGAGCAGCCACTGTGATGCTGAAACCGACAAATTCGTAAAGGCTTTCCGTCAACGTTGCTATGAAGCAATGAACGACGACCTGCAGACTCCGCTCGTTATCAGCTATCTTTTCGAGGCTTGTCATCTCATCAATACACTTCTCGACCATAAAGCGGAGATCTGTGCTGATTGCCTGAAAGAGCTTGGTGATGCCATGAAACTCTTTGCTTTCGACCTCCTCGGACTGAAAAACGAAAAGGGCGACAACAATGTTGCACGCGAAGAAGCCTATGGAAAAGTAGTCGACATGGTGCTTGACCTGCGTGCCAAGGCCAAAGCAGACAAGGACTGGACTACTAGTGACAAGATACGTGATGCCCTTGCAGCTGCAGGTTTCGAGGTGAAAGACACCAAAGACGGCGTCACCTGGAAGTTGAATAAATAGTTATTTGAAAGAAATAAAAACCCTTTTTCAGCGTGAATGCGAAGCCATTCTTTGGCTTCGGCATTCTCGCTTTCATTTTCTTACCTTATCATTCCATTCGTTTTGTTCATCCACGAATGCCGAATATTACAGCATTCTCGTATATCCTGCCAGGCATGTGCAGCTTTCTTTTTAGGTCTTACCTTATTATTTTGGGCATTGAAGCAGTCTAAAATCAAAAAAAATATGTAAGTTTGCAACTATGCAAGAGGTGACAAAAGAACTACAACCGAAATGGAATGCCGTGATTATTGATGTGTTTGCGGCTTTCATCCGTATTTGCGAGCAGTATGGACTGCGCTATTTCTGTGCAGGAGGAACGGCAATCGGTGCCGTGCGTCATCAGGGAATGATACCTTGGGACGATGATATTGATGTCTTCATGCCACGTCCCGACTACGACCGCTTCCTTGCTTTGGCAGCCCATTCGATGCCCGAAGGCTACGAGGTGATGACCCCTTATAACACCAAGGACTATCCGATGTATTTCTCCAAGATGTGCAATGCACGCACAACGCTGCTCGAAAACGAGCATATCCCCTGCATTTTCGGACTCTATATAGATATTTTTCCATTGGATGGGGCTTGTGACGACATTGAAACCTGCTATCAGAAGAAGTGTCGTTTCAAGCGTTTGATGAACAAATTGGAAGCTATTTCCACGCATAACAGCTTCGGTGAGTATGTCTCTCTGCTGAAAAAACGGAGTGAATGGGGCCGTTTTGCGGTGAAGACCGTGGCTTTCTTCTGCCGTCCATGGCTTCGGAAGTGGCTCTTGAAACAGATGGACACCATTGCTTATGCCAATGACTACGCGCAATCTTCAAGCGTTGTCACTTACAGTGGAGTGTATCATAGGCAGGAAATCTATCCGAAAGCATGGCTTGAAACACCGCAATCATTTCCCTTTGAGGGTCTCATGGTGAACCTTCCCCATGATTATGACGCCTATCTTCGTCATTTCTTCGGCGATTATATGACGCTCCCTCCCGTGGAAAAGCGGGCATCTCATCATCAGAAAGTGTTCTTTAATCTCGATAAACGCATTGCTTTGAGCGATGTAAAAAGCCTATTGAAAAAGACGAAATCATGAATATTGCCGTTATTTTTGCCGGTGGTTCAGGACTGCGTATGCACACAAAGTCGAAGCCGAAGCAGTTTCTTGACCTCAACGGAAAGCCCATTATCATCTATACTTTGGAGTTGTTCGACAATCATCCGATGATAGATGGCATTGTCGTGGCCTGCATTGAAAGCTGGATTCCCTATCTGAAGAAACAGCTGAAGAAGTTTGAAATCAACAAGGTTATAAGCATTGTGCCAGGCGGAGCAACAGGACAAGACTCCATTTACAACGGACTTTGTGCAGCCGAAGCCTATGCAAAGGGGGATAATGCCACGGTGTTAATCCACGATGGTGTGCGTCCGTTGATTACCGAAGAAACGATAACCGACAATATAAATAAGGTAGATGAATGCGGTTCCTGCATCACTTGCGTGCCTGCCACAGAGACTTTCATCGTCAAACAAGCCGACGGAAGTCTTGAAATTCCAACGCGTTCGGCTTCGCTGATAGCGCGTGCACCGCAGTCATTCAAGTTGTATGATATCCTTGCGGCCCACAGGAAGGCTATCAAAGAAGGGCGTCACGACTATATAGACTCGTGCACGATGATGAACAGTCAAGGCATGATTATGGGCACAGTCATTGGACCGGTGGAGAATATCAAGATTACTACGCCTACCGATTTCTTCGTTTTGCGGGCCATGGTGAAAGTACATGAAGACCAACAGATATTCGGTTTATAGATCACAAGGCATGAATACAGTTTTAGATAACGACATCAGAGCGTTCAAAGAGCAGTTCAGTCTCAAGTCATCTTTAGCGGGAACGACGGTTTGTGTAACGGGGTCGACTGGGCTTTTGGGCTGTATTGCAGTGAAATGTCTGTTGGGTATCGGTGCAAAAGTCGTGGCAGTCATTCGTGATGAGGCTAAGGCCGAGCGTGTGTTAGGGCCTGAAAACGACCGACTTCGCTATTATCTCTACAATTTTTCGAATGCCGACAGCAGAGAGTTCATGCCCCCTGGGACTATAGACTACGTCATTCATTTTGCCAGTCCCACGGCATCCAAGTATTTCGTTGACAGGCCGGTAGAGACTATCGACACGATATATCAAGGCACGAAAGCCGTGTTGTCGTATGCCATGAAGCAGCCGTTGAAGTCGCTTGTCTTTGCTTCTTCTGTAGAAGTTTATGGCATGATAACTGATGATACTCTTCCTGTAACGGAAGAGATGCAGGGATATGTTGATCCGATTTCTGTGAGGAGCAGTTATCCCATGGCTAAAAGACTCGCCGAAACCCTATGCCATTCCTATACAGAAGAATATCATTGCCCTGTGAAGATAGCCCGACTTGCACAGGTGTTTGGCGCAGGAGTTGCCCAGAATGATACACGAGTGTTTGCTCAGTTTGCGCGATGTGTGCTTGAACAAAAGGACATTGTGCTTCACACGCATGGCACTTTAGCCCATTGTTATTGTTATACTACTGATGCAATTGCTGGTATATTGTATGTGTTGTTGAAAGGAAATGACGGTGAAGTCTATAATGTTTCTAATCCATCAACCTATATTTCAATTAGAGGGATGGCTGAAAAAGTTTGTCAAGAGTTTTGTCCTTCCATTAAAATAACTATTGAGTTGAATGGAAAAATGGGCTTTCCTCCTGCAACGATGTTGGTACAGTCTTCTGCCAAATTAGAGGCCTTGGGTTGGAAACCGCATTATAATCTGCATGAGATGTACGACAGACTGATACGTTCCATGAGGGAAATGGCATGATGATATTGAACATTGTGCATTGAAATTTGAACTTTCTGATGTGTTATTTTGGCTTAAACAGGACAGAAAAAACCTGTAAACCACCATTTTTAGGTATTGCAAAAAAGATAGGTTTTCTTTATCTTTGCCTCACGAAAACATAAGGAACTCTATAACAAAAAGAACTATGAAGATTGAAAAAATCCATGCAAGAGAAATCCTCGACTCAAGAGGTAATCCAACAGTTGAAGTAGAAGTAACCCTCGAAAACGGCGTAATGGGCCGCGCAAGTGTACCTTCCGGTGCATCAACGGGTGAGAATGAAGCCCTCGAATTGCGTGACGGCGACAAGCAACGCTTCGGTGGTAAGGGCGTACTTAAAGCTGTGGAGAACGTCAATAACGTGATAGCTCCGGCCTTGAAAGGCGATTGTGTATTCAATCAGCGCGCCCTTGATTACAAGATGTTAGCGCTTGACGGCACACCAACCAAGAGCAAACTCGGTGCCAACGCCATTCTCGGTGTGAGCCTTGCTGTTGCTCAAACCGCTGCAAAAGCACTCAACATACCATTGTATCGCTATATCGGTGGCGCTAATACTTATGTGCTCCCGGTACCTATGATGAATATCATCAACGGTGGTGCACACAGCGATGCACCGATTGCTTTCCAGGAGTTTATGATCCGTCCTGTAGGTGCTCCCTCTGAAAAAGAGGCTATCCGAATGGGTGCCGAGGTGTTCCATGCACTGGCAAAGAACTTGAAGAAGCGCGGACTTTCTACCGCTGTAGGTGACGAAGGAGGCTTTGCACCTAAGTTTGACGGTATTGAAGACGCCCTCGACTCTATCATCCAGGCTATCAAGGACGCTGGTTACGAGCCGGGAAAAGACGTGAAGATTGCCATGGACTGCGCTGCTTCAGAGTTTGCTGTGCAGGAGAACGGACAGTGGTTCTACGACTATCGCCAGCTGAAGAACGGCATGCCGAAGGATCCCAACGGTAAGAAGCTCACCGCAGATGAGCAGATTGCTTATCTCGAAGAACTCATCACAAAATATCCTATCGACTCTATTGAGGACGGACTCGACGAGAATGACTGGGAAAACTGGGTGAAACTGACCGCTAAAATCGGTGACCGTTGCCAGTTGGTAGGCGATGATTTGTTCGTAACCAACGTGAAGTTCCTCGAAAAGGGCATCAAGATGGGTGCAGGAAATGCTATCCTTATCAAGGTGAACCAGATTGGTTCGCTCACTGAAACCCTTGAAGCTATCGAAATGGCACACCGTCATGGCTACACAACGGTTACCTCTCACCGCTCAGGAGAGACAGAAGACACAACGATTGCCGACATTGCTGTAGCTACAAACTCAGGCCAGATTAAGACCGGTTCTATGAGCCGTACCGACCGTATGGCGAAGTACAACCAACTCATCCGCATTGAGGAAGAGCTTGGTGGCGTAGCAAAATATGGCTATAAGAAGCTTCGCTAATTCACGCTTCAAACCCTCATGACTCAAAGTCGGGATTGACAATATGGGCGCATCGGCACGCTTTAAGGGTGCAAAGTCAAAAGAACTGCGCCGCAAGAAAAGCTTTTCTTTATTTTTGGAAGGGGGAAACTGTCAATCCTAATGATGAGTTTTGAAGATAGAATATGATATGAAAAAGGGGTGACCAATGTTGATTGGCCACCCCTTTTCATATATTGCTGTCAGCAAGGTCTGTGGTTTCGTGCGTGTTCGAAACAGAAAGTGGCGAGTCGCCAAATGGCTTTTATTTTCTTATGCCTTGCGATAGGTGGTGTAATCCCTATGCAAACACTTTTCCGTTGCGCTCTGTTTGTTTCGCTTGTCGGCTGCTCCTGTAAGGAATAATCATGGGAAGCGAATAATAGGTTAATATTCGTCATTATTCTTTACAATCGCTTTTAAATGCTTTGCAAATTCAGAACGAATGCCTTTCTCTTTCCAAATACGCGTCGTTTTTGGACAGTTTGCAATGTGTTGACAATCAGATGATTACAGAAATCAAGTTGAAAAACGGACTGAAATCATGCTGAAAAGCGTTGTAATCTGCATCAGATTACAACGTGTTTTGACTTGAAAAGCGAGACAATCTCAGTCATCTTGCATGGTAAAGTGACTGAGATTGCAAAGCTTGGAGACAGAAACGAGGACTTCGAAGCCATGAAATGACTTCACATTTACATAAAAAACGGGTTTTCGTTTCTATTTGCCCGTGGGGAAAAGTGTTAAAAACAAGGAAGAAAATTGACAGCCGAAACGCCCTCCTCTCCCTTGAGAAGAGGAGGGGATAAGTTTTCAGAACCGATATACTGCAAAGGTCTTGGCGGGCACTTTCACTGAAAGCATGTTGCCATGAGCTTCGACATCAGAAGTCTGGGGCACCACATGGGTCTTGTTTTCCAACGAGTTTGTTGCGCGAGGGTCGTTGCTGTGCAGTGTGATAAGCTTGCCCTTGCCAAGATTTTTGAGGCCCGTGAAAGTGAGATTGATATGCTGTTCCTTGTCTCCGGCATTGACAATCTTCACGATGTAGGCCTTGGCGGTCTTGTCGTACACGGCACTTGCGTAGAGATTTTCATGGCCTTCGACAGGCTTTCCGCCTTCGGTGAGACTCAAAACATGGGTGCCTCGGTTCGTGGCATAAAGCATTTGGACATACCAGTTGACTGAACGCACGCTCTCAAGATTGTTGAACCAGATGAGATCGGGACGCCATTGCCAGCCTTCGACATGTGCGAAGAGGGGCGCATAGGTGGCTTGATAAACCACGTCGGCATTGCGTTCAAGTCCTGTCATGAATGCCGCTTCAGACAAAGCAGCTTCAAAATTGTTCATAGCTACAGTCGGTTGCTTGTCAAGTCCATGCACATGAGCCGCATATTCGCCTGCAAACACCTTCGGTCCCGTGCGGTTATAGTTGTCATAACGACCTGCATTCTTCAGGAACCAGTCGGGAGTCATGTAATAATGTTCGTCAACAAGGTCTACACCGAGCCTGCGCATCTGTTCCCAACCATAATCAAACTCCTTGCCACTTGCTGAAGGACCAGACGAGCCGCATATCTTGATGTGAGGATATTTGGCGCGGATTTGCTTCACAAACAATGCTAATCGTTCGGGATAAAGCGGGCCCCACTGTTCGTTTCCAATACCAATCTGCTTGAGATTGAACGGTGCCGGGTGGCCCATATCGGCGCGCAGGCGTCCCCATTTGCTCGTAACGGGACCGTTGGCAAACTCAATGAGGTCGAGTGCATCATCGATATAAGGCTGCAGGTCGGCGGTGCAGACGTGTGCATTCTTGTCATTGTCGTCGTTCTGATATTGGCAGGCTAATCCGCAACTCAACACAGGAAGCGGTTCGGCTCCAATCTTTTCGGAGAGCAGGAAGAACTCATAGAAGCCTAAACCCAATGTCTGATAATAATTCGGGTACATGCGATGTGGGAACGTATAATTCCATCTGTTCTCGTTCAACGGACGGTTTTCTGCAGGGCCAACTGTGTTTTTCCATTGATAACGTGTAGCCAGATCAGTGCCTTCAACGATACAACCGCCGGGGAAACGGAATATGCCCGGATGCAGGTCGGCAAGGTCTTTTACGAGGTCGGCACGCATACCTTGCCAGCTGTCTGCAGGGAAAAGACTCACATGGTCGATGTCAACACTCTCGCTGCCTTCAAGGAAAATGCGGAGCAATCCCTTTTCAACGGTCTTGTCAGAAGTGAGCGTTGCCGTGTGTTTCTGCCATTTGTTGCTCGTCACAGTGACCGTAGCCTTGCTGATAGGGCGGTCTTCTTCGTCGACAAGTTCTATGCGGAACTTGGCTTCTTTGCCTTGCAAGGTGTGCAAACGGGCATAGACCGTAAAGTCATAATGCATGCCTTTCTTCAGTCCCATGCCGAAGAAACCGCGGTTTTCAAGGCCTGTCCGTTTCTCACGATGCCCCGCATTGGCCAATGTTACGTAGTGGGGATTGCGGTCGAAAGCAGGCTTGACATCGCTCACGGTGACATCACCGAAGGTGTTCCAACCCATTAATCGGTCGGGAAACTCAAACGAACGGTTCTCTACCATCTCGGCATAAAGGCCGCCATCGGCACCGAAATTGATGTCTTCGAAGAAGATACCATACATCGTCGGCTGTATGGTTGCACCGGGTTTGGTGCCGACCGTGAACTGATGTTGTGCGTTGATGCCGACTGAAGTCAGTGCAGTCAACAGCAAAGTCGATAGGATTTTCTTTGTATTCATATTAGGTTTTTGTTATACTTTCAGTGGTATTGTGGGTGCAAAAATAAGAAAATCCACCTCCGTGGAGGTGGATTTTATGAGTTAAAAGGTGGATAAAACGCGTTATTTCATGCGAGGAGAAATAGAGAACTCAAAGCTCCGGTCGCCATAGTGCAGGCGATAAGGCTCCAAAGGCCATGAACCCCAGCTGTCTGTTCCGCCCACTCCGGCCTGCTCTTTGTCGATACAAAGGTTGGTGAAAGGCGACTTCTTCACCTGGTAACTGTGGTGTTGTTCTTTCTCAAGTCCGTCGTCAAGGTCGGCAATGGCATAGTGGAGGGCCGACATGGAGAGGTCACCCGAGAGGCCATGAATTTCAATTCCCGTGCCCGAAGCATTGGTCTGCTGCCACCACTTGATGTCTTGTTTCGTGCCGGTCTCCTGTGGACGGATGTAAGGGAAGAACTGTTGATCGGCTGTTTGCTTATAGATGCCGATGCGTTCTGAAGCTTTTCGGTCGCTATAGTTCTCTATTGGGCCACGTCCGAAGAAGCGACTTTGATCCATATCGTATGGCATCTGCATCACCATTCCGAAGCGAAGCATGTCGCTTACCTTGGCATCCTTGTCGGTCGTCATCTGCATCTTGACATTCAACTTGCCTTTTTCGAAGATGGTATAGGTGAGCTTTAACTGCGCTTTCACTGTCGGCATGTCATAGCATGCAATGATAGTTGGATGCGCTTTCATGGTTCCATTAGCTACCTTTTGGGTGGTTAACGAAATCAATTTCATTTCAGGATTGCGCCAAACACCAAGCTTATGCTGGAAATCGGCACCCATATCGTTGTCTGTCAAAGCACGCCAGAAGTTGGGTTTCAACGTGCCGCCATTGCCTAACATGTCGGTTCCGCCAACCTCATATTGGGTTAACCAGCCTGTTGTTCGGTCGAAACCAAGGGTGAAGTTGTTGCCTGCAACACGGATAACCGGTTCATTCTTCTTGTCGATGAACTTCACTTTCACGGGTGATGGCTCGTACATGGCATGTGCAACAGGCGCATCTGACTTGAATTGCTGATGTGCAACCGACTGTCCTTTAGCCATGAGTGGCTCGGCTTCTTTCAGCAGATAATCCACATTTAAGTACATGAATCGGCTGGACTTTTCATCTAATGGCAACTGAATTTCAGCCGTCTGCTGTGGCTGAACATTCAGATTGTCGATATTTCCTGATGCAAGTTCGTAGCCGTATTCATCCAAGGCAGTCCACTTCAAGCGGTAGTTGCTGAGGTCACGGAAGAAGTATTCGTTCTTCACACGTAGTTTCCCAGCCTCCAAGTCCACGGGCTCTGTCCATATATCTTGATACTGATAAGCCAGTTCATAGGCATGAGGATTGAGCTGACGGTCGGGACCTATGATGCCGTTACAGTTGAAGTTGTTGTCTGACGGGTCGTAGTTGTTGTAGTCACCACCATAGCAATATTCCTCTTGGTTACCTGTTCCAGGTTCCAACGAGGCTGCTTTTGCCTCATAATCAGCCAATGTCCGATTGGCTTTATAATTCGGTTTCTTGTGCAATCCCTGGTCAACAAAGTCCCAATCGAAGCCTCCTTGGAACTTAGGATACTTACGAACGAGTTGCCAATATTCGGCAAGATTGCCCCCGGAATTACCCATCGTGTGATTGTATTCGCATTGAATGAGCGGCAATGTCTTCGTGGAATCAAGGCAGTATTTCTCGCAGTATTTCACGGGATAATACATCGGACAGAAGATATCCGAAGCCCTTCCACCTCTCCATGCAGCGCGTTCATACTGCACAGGACGCGACGGATCCTGTTGCTTAACCCAATCATAAGCTTTGTCGAAATGGTCACAATATTTGCTTTCATTGCCCAAACTCCACACGATAATGCTTGGATGATTGAAGTGAGAAGCTACATTATGCTGGTTGCGTTGCATCACCGGAGTAGCAAACTGCTGCTGAAGCATCAATGAATTCTCATCATAACCGAAGCCATGACTCTCTTGGTTGGACTCTGAAACAAGGTAGAGTCCATACTTATCACATAGGTCATACCAGCGCGGATCATCGGGATAATGGCATGTTCTGACAGCATTGATGTTCAGACGCTTCATGATTTTGATGTCTTGTATCATGCGTTCTGTGCTCACAACATAGCCTCCGTCGGGGTCCATCTCATGGCGGTCAGCTCCTTTGATGAGGATAGGCTGGCCGTTGACCAACAGTTGTGAATTCTTGATTTCAATCTTGCGGAAGCCCACTTTCTGTGTGATGACCTCCTTTACCTGGCGCTTCTGGTCTTTCACCGTAGCCACAAGGGTATATAAGTAAGGTGTCTCTGCAGTCCATTTCTTCACGTTGCGGATGACGAAATGCACGTTTCCACTTTGCCGTTTCTTGAAGTTTGACTCGGTTTTCACCACTGCAACGCCGTTAGCATTCAGCAATTCGAAGTCGATAATAGGGGTACCTTTCGCCGTGACTGCTATCATGGCATCGCCGTCTGTATAGTTATTGGTGAGGTCAGGAGTGATGCGAATGTCATCAATATGGATGTTGTTGTCGCGTGAATAAAGGTAGCATTCGCGAGCAACTCCGCTTAATCTCCAGAAATCTTGGTCTTCACTGTAAGACCCGTCACACCATCTGAACGTCTGGAATGCTATGAGGTTTTCACCCGGTTTGAGGTATTTTGTAATGTCATGTTCGGCAGCCATCTTGCTGTCTTCAGTGTAACCGACATACTGTCCGTTAACCCAGAGATACATATTCGATGTGACCGACCCGAAGTGGGCAATGACCTGACGGCCTTTCCACGTGTTGGGAAGCGTGATGACACGGCGGTAACTGCCCACGTGGTTGTCTTTAATCGGCACCTGTGGAGGGTTGTCTTTGAAGTGGCCTCGCCATGCAAAGCCGACGTTTAAGTAAACAGGATCGCCATAACCATTAACTTCCCAGCACCCCGGCACACTCATCTTGCCCCATGAGGCATCGTTGAAAGCAGGCTGATAGAAGTCGGTCGGACGTTCATCGGCATTAGCAACCCAATTGAATTTCCAGTCGCCTTCGAGTGAAAGATAATTGTTCGAATGCTCCTTTTCGCCTTTCAGTGCCTTGTCAGCTGACTCAAAAGCGAAGAAATCGGTGTGCAAGGGAAAGCGGTTCACCTCGTTAACAGCACAGTCGTGCCACTCTGTAAACGTTGGTTGTAGCTGGGCATGACCACATAACGGACTTGCCAAGGCAACCACTGCAAACAAAAGATTCTTATTCATGTCTTAATGGTTTGAAGTTTTTGGGGTATATGGATATGTGGACAAAGATACGCAAAAAAAACATTTCCTGCAAGGAATGGCGAGAGGAATAGCTTGGAGTTTAGAAAGATTATGTTTGGGGAAATCATGCCGTCAGACGGGAACGACACTTGATTTACATCAAAAATTTGCGGTATAATTCATGGAAGTTGGCAACAGATGAGGTCTTCTTTTGAAATTATTTCTATTTTCGCAGACACAAAACGACAATAGGTTTTAGGTTTAGAAGATTGATTAGAGAGCATCTCATAGGTATAGTTAAGGTAAGCGAAAGATTATTTTTCAGGATATAAAGATATAACATAGGAATTAGTCTGAGGTAAAAACAGAGATTGTTTGAAAGGATAACGTATTACGTTTTAGGTTTTTAGTTATTATTTTCAGGTTGAAGTTAGTTAGTCAACAAGCGTATGTGGGAAGCAGAAAGGCGTCCCATCGATGAGTATCGGAGTGAGAAATCTACTCCGATTTTTTTGTTCTTGCAGGGTGTGTTGCTTGCCGTTGGCCGGCTTTCTGCCTTTACTTTATTCGGAAAGCAGCATGGCAGCCGTCTCTTCGGGCGTGTTGAAAGGCATGCCAAAGGCTAAATCTTCATCAGAAAATGACGTCAGGATGTCTTTCACTTCTTTCTCCGTGAGTCTCGGTTCGCCGTTTTCCTTGGTTGCTTTCAGCATGATTTGCCTCACTTGTTCGCGGTAGTCGTCAATTAATGTCTTTTCTCCCATGTCTGAAAATAAGTCTGTAAGCTTTTCATTTTATGATTTACAAAGTTACGGAAATATTCTGTATGAAAGACATTTCCAGTCATCTTTTTATTCCACAGCAGAAGAAACATGGGCTTATCGGCAACGGAAAGCGGCATAACCAATATTACAAAACGCCATGAAAAGGGGGAAAAGAAATCTTCCTGACAGGCTGTATCCACAGTGACAACAAACGGGAAAGAAAGCAGGAAGACCGCGCTTGTTTTTCAATGGCAAACACCTTGATTTATAACTCCATTCATATTACAGCGTAACTTGAGTCACTTTACATGTAAATTTGAGTCATTTTACAGCGTAACTTGAGTCAAAACGCAATGTAATCTAAATCACATTACAAAGCAAGCTGATATGGACTACATCTGCTTGAGACAAATCTTTGCCTATAATTATTTTGACTGCTTATCCTTAACCAGAGTGTTATTTATTCTCTCCAGCAATAATATATCCGGTTAATCCTGCGAAATCTGATTATAAGAAGAATTGACAAATTATGCATAAAGCATACTTGCCTCACCGTTAAACCATGATATTCTGCGCTTTGTAAAACAAACTTAAAAAACGGAAGAATAATCATTATTTTACATAATAATAGCACTTAATAGTGGACTATTTGCAGAATTCTGCTTAAATTTGCAACCAAAAACTTGTGCGGTAATGTGCTGTTGCAGTAAAAACAACATTAAATAAGGTGGAATGAAAACGAAACTTATACTCTTTGTGGTGCTATTCTCGGCCCTGTTTGTCTTTGCATCTTGCTTGAAAGGCGATGATAATGAGACCATCACTTATAGTGATACGGCCATCACAGCGTTTTCTTTGGGAAATCTGAAATACCCTAAACATGGTAAAACTAAGAAAGGTGCAGACACTATCTTCCAAGTAAAACTGACTGGCAGTAACTATAAATTCTATATAGATCAAATCAACAAGGAGATTTACAATGTGGATTCTCTGCCTTATGGCGTTAATGCAAGCAAAATATTATGCACGGTTTCGGCCAAGAACGGTGGCGCTATTCTCTATAAGAAACTGACTTCCGACTCGCTGAAATACTTCTCCACAGCCGACTCCATAGACTTTTCTCAAGCACGGGAGTTCCGTGTTTACAGTCGGGATGGAAAGTCCTACCGTAGCTATACAGTAAAAGTAAACGTGCATAAGGTAGACGTAGGCAAGTTCGCATGGGAGCAGACGAATGGTCAGGATGACCGCTTGGGCATACTTTCAGCCATGAAAGCTGTGACATTGAACGGCAAAATCTACGTCATGGGGACAGAAGGTAACAACACCAAACTCTATGCAACACCCAACAATGACGTAGGTGGTTGGCAGCAACTCACACCGAATATTTCCCTCGATCTAAAGGCCTACAGTAACTTGACAGTCTCTGATGGCTATCTTTATACGTACAGTGACAGCCGTATTCAGCGTAGCAGAGACGGTGTAACATGGGAAACAAGAGGAGCTGTTGTACTCAAACAACTCGCAGGTGGAGCCAATGGCAATCTCTATGGCATTACCGATGGTGGCATTCTGATGTCAAAAGACGGCGGAACGACATGGCAATCTGAAACCCTCGCCAGCAATTCGACCGAATTGCCAAGCCAGAACATCAGCCTGTTCAGCTTCTCCTCAAAGGTGAACACAGGTACTTACGATCTTGTTCTGATAGGAAATCCTCCGTCAGGGAATGATGTTTACGGCGCGTTGGTATGGGGAAAACAACTTCACTCGAGTCAATCTGCACAGTCATGGATATTCTACGGTCAGGACAACCAGCCTTACATGGCTCCCAGCCTGACCAATCTCCAGGTGGCAAAAATGGGAGAAGACTTGATAGCCTTTGGTGGAAAGGGCATCGGGAAATATAAGGCTAAGGCCTTTGAAAGTTTCTTTATCAGCAAAGGTAAAGGCACCGGATGGAAGAAAGACGCCCGTTTGTCTCTGCCGGCAAACTTCGAAAGCAATGAAACTTCTTTCACAATGACGATAGATGAAAACAATAATCTCTGGCTGATTGCCGGAGGAAGTGGTCGTATTTGGAAGGGGAACCTCGCCGGCTTGCTCTTAAAGAAATAACCTGTAGAAATGCGAAAGGCAACACTTCTGCTGTTGATGCTGGCTGCAATGCTTAACATGAATGCCCAGACCGACGACGAATATCTCATGGAGATAGGCGGAGGTGTGGGTTTCTTAGGTTATCTGGGCGATTATAACAATGTGCTCACACGCGACCTCCAGCCGATGGCAACGTTGCTTGTCCGCCGCAATCTGAACCCATATATGGGACTTAGGTTAGCTGCATCGTTTGGAAAGCTGAAAGGAGATGAACGAGATGTCAAAACCGTTTATCCCTCCACGGGTGTTACCCCCTATAGCTTCAGTCGTACACTGACAGATGTAAGTCTAACGTATGAATACAACTTCTGGCCTTACGGCACAGGACATGACTACTATGGAGCCAAGAGATTGACGCCTTTTGTCTTCTTAGGACTCGGCGGAACATACGCCGGTGGTGACGGTTCAAGCGTCTTCACAGCAAACGTTCCTATTGGCTTGGGCCTTAAATACAAGGTAGGGCAGCGTATGAATGTGGGCGTGGAATGGGCTATGCACTTCTCCATGAGCGACAAACTTGATGGAAGAAATGACCCCTACGGCATCACATCCTCGGGAATGTTCAAGAACACTGACTGCTATTCTGTGTTGCAACTGACGCTCAGCTACAGTTTCATGCCGAAGTGTACAACATGTAATAAAGATTAGAAAAGAAGATATGACAGCTTCATTAGATATGACAAGAATCCCTAAACACATTGCTATCATCATGGATGGCAATGGACGATGGGCTTCGGAAAAAGGGAAACCGCGCAGCTACGGTCACCAAGCCGGAGTGGATGCCGTGCGTAGAATCACATCAGAAGCTACGCGCTTGGGAGTGAAGTTCCTTACACTATATACATTCTCTACAGAGAATTGGAACCGCCCTGCTGACGAAATCAGTGCACTCATGGGGTTAGTGCTCACGTCACTTGAGGATGAAATCTTCATGAAGAACAATGTGCGCTTTCGTGTTATCGGTGACAGAAAGCGACTTCCTGCCGAAGTAGAGCAGAAACTTCATGAGACAGAAGAGCATACCAAGGGCAATACTGCAATGACGATGGTCGTGGCATTAAGCTACAGTGCACGTTGGGAAATTGTGCAAGCCATGAGGAATATCCTCATCGAGAATACGGACAAGCCTCTCCAGCCGACCGACATCACGGAAGAAATGATCAGTCATCATCTGGAAACTAACTTCATGCCCGACCCTGAACTACTGATACGTACGGGCGGAGAACTACGCATCAGCAACTATCTGCTATGGCAGATTGCCTATTCAGAACTGTATTTCTGCGATACCTACTGGCCCGATTTCAGCGAAGACGACCTGCAAAAAGCCATTCAGAGCTACCAGAATCGCCAGCGCAGATTTGGCAAGACAGAAGCACAGGTGGAAGCCGAAGTAACCAAATAGGAATGTAACAGCAACAAGAAACATCTTTTATAATGAACAATATAAAGAAAGCTTTTTTCATATTGGCAGCGGGAATGACCTGCAGTGTCCCTGCCTTTGCACAGGATAAGATACTTCATCCGGACATCTCCTATGCCGGAACACCTCGCTCCTGCATTATCGGAGGTATCAATATCTCTGGCATTGAGGGCTATGAAGACTATATGCTGACAGGTATATCAGGCCTGCAGGTTGGTCAGGAGATTACAGTTCCCGGCACAGAAATCACCAATGCCGTGAAGCGTTACTGGCGTCATGGACTCTTTTCTGACGTTCAGATTTCTGCCGATTCTATCGTTGGACGTAAGATTTACCTACATATTGCACTGAAAACACGCCCACGCGTGTCGGTCATCAACTATGAAGGACTGAAGAAAAGCGAGCGCGAAGACATGGAAAAGAAGTTGGGATTGCTCAAAGGTTCGCAGATTACGCCCAACATGATAGACCGCGCGAAGATCCTTGCCAAGAAGTATTTCGACGACAAAGGCTTCAAGAATGCAGAGATTACGATTAATCAGCGAGACGATGTTGCCAATAAAGGCAACGTAATTCTTGACGTCATTGTCGATAAGAAAGAGAAAATGAAGGTGCGTAGCATCATCATTGAAGGCAACAAGGCCTTGACTTCATCGAAGATTAAAGGTGGTTTGTTCAAGAAAGGTGCCTTTGCCAAAATCCACGAGGCAGGCAAACTCAGCTCGTTCCTCAAGGCAAAGAAGTTCACGCCTGAACGCTGGGCTACCGACAAGAAGAACCTCATTGAGAAATACAACGAATATGGTTATCGCGATGCTACCCTTCTGAAAGACAGCGTTTGGAATGTAGACCCCAAACATGTTGATATCTATGTGAAGATTGACGAAGGTCAGAAATACTACCTCCGCAACATCACCTGGGTAGGCAACACGGTTTATTCCACCCTGCAACTGAACAGTATCTTGGGAATGAAAAAGGGCGATGTGTACAATCAGAAGCTTCTCGACAAGCGAGTTTCCAAAGACGAAGATGCTGCAGCCAACCTCTATTATAACCATGGTTATGTATTCTCAAGCATCAATCCGACCGAAGTGAACATCGATGGCGACTCTATTGATCTTGAAATGCGTGTCACTGAGGGACCACAGGCCTATCTGAGCCATGTGCGCATCAATGGTAACACGCGTCTCTATGAGAACGTTATCCGTCGCGAGTTGCGTACGAAGCCGGGCGATTTATTCTCCCGTGAAGCGCTCATGCGTTCGCTTCGAGAAATTCAGTCCATGGGACATTTCGACCCCGAAAAGAGCAGTCAACCCGATGTTAAGCCTAATCCCGAGGACGGAACTGTAGACATTAACTACAACCTCGAGCAGAAGAGCAACGACCAGATTGAGTTCTCTTTGGGTTGGGGACAGACCGGTGTAATCGGTAAGATTGGCTTGAAACTCAACAATTTCTCCATGGCTAACCTCTTCAGAAAGAACAAAGAACACCGTGGTATCATGCCTATCGGTGACGGAGAGGTGCTGAGTTTGAGTGCACAGACCAACGGTTCTTACTATCAGAGCTATAATGCCAGCTATTCAACCAACTGGTTTGGTGGCAAACGCCCTAATCAGTTCAGTGTTGGTTTTTATTTCAGCAAGATGACCGACGTGTCAACCAGCTACTACAACGATGCTTATCGCCGAAACTATCTGAACTCCTATTATGGCGGTTATGGCTATGGTTACGGCAATTATAACAACAACTACTACGAAAACTACTATGACCCCGACACCTACATGCGCATGTATGGTATCAGCCTGGGTTGGGGAAAGCGCCTGCGTTGGCCTGATGATTACTTCGTGCTTTCGGCACAATTGGCTTATCAGCGCTATCAACTGAAGAACTGGAAATACTTCCTGATGAACAATGGTGCAGCCAACAACCTCAACCTGAGCATCTCGCTGAGCCGCACTTCTACCGATAACCCACTCTTTCCACGCCATGGTTCAGAGTTTACAGCCAGTGTAACGCTCACTCCACCATGGAGTGTTTGGAGTCATAAAGACTATAAGAACTTAGCCATGAATCCCTATTCTCCGACATATTCTGCCGAGCAACAGGAGAAATATCGTTGGGTAGAATACCACAAGTGGAAGTTCAAGGCCAAGACCTATACGGCATTAAGCGGTGGTCAGAAGTGCTTCGTGCTGATGACACGCATTGAGATGGGCTTGTTAGGCAGCTACAACAAATACAAGAAGAGTCCATTTGAAACCTACTATATGGGTGGAGATGGCATGAGCGGAACCTCTTCAAGCTATGCTGATGAGACTATCGGACTGCGCGGTTATGAGAATGGTTCACTCGCCTACAATGGCTATGCCTACGACCGTTTCACACTCGAATTGCGCTATCCGTTCCTCTTAGGAAACACGACTATCTATGGATTGGGCTTTGTCGAAGCAGGTAATGCCTGGTCAGACACGAAATATTTCAATCCGTTCGACATGAAGCGCAGTGCCGGTCTCGGTGTCCGCATCTACCTTCCAATGGTTGGTTTGATGGGTATTGACTGGGCTTACGGCTTCGATAAGGACAATGTGAACAAGAAGAAAGGTGGCAGTCAGTTCCACTTCATCCTCGGACAAGAATTCTAAGTCTATGGACAAGTGGACAAGTTAACGCGTTTACGAGTGATGTGTTCACTGTGTTCCAGACATACTTGATAATGTTTCTCATACTGATTTCAAACTGATTGATAGACAAAACCGACCGGCAACTCGTTTACTCGTCTACTGTCTACTCGTCAACTAAAAACAAACAAATATGGAAAAATCAATATTCAAAAAAGGATTGGGTATCTTTTTACTCCTTTCCCTTCTTACCCTTTTACCTCTATCTGCCGCTGCGCAGAAATTTGCATTGGTCGACATGGAGTATATCTTCAAGAACATTCCTGCCTATGAACGTGCCAACGAGCAGTTGAACCAAGTCAGCAAGAAATGGCAGGCCGAGGTGGAAGCACTCAATACAGAGGCAAGTACAATGTACAAAAACTATCAGAACGAGTCGGTATTCCTCTCTCAAGAGCAGAAAAAGACCAAGCAGGAGCAGATCATGAATAAAGAAAAGGCTGCTGCCGACTTGAAGAAGAAATACTTTGGCCCCGAAGGTGAACTCTTCAAAAAGCGTGAAGCACTGATGACCCCCATTCAGGAAGAGGTCTACAATGCCGTGAAAGAAATCTCCGAACTGCGCGGTTACAGTCTTGTTATCGACCGTTCGAGCGACCAAGGCATTATCTTCGGCAGTCCGAAAATCGACATTTCAAACGAAGTCTTGCTTAAGTTAGGCTATAGCCGATAGGCAAAATACAACCATTTGAACATTCAAACAGGAATAATTATATAACAACAAATTAAACGAAAACAAAATGAAAAAGATTCTTTTAATGATGTTGATGTTCGCTCCTATAGCAACATTTGCACAGAAATTCGGCCACATCAACGCACAGGAAGTGATGACTCAGATGCCTGAATTCATCAAGGCACGTGGCGAAATGGAGGCAAAGGCTAAGCAGTTTGAGAACGATCTCAAAGCCATGCAGGACGAATTGCAACGCAAGAGTCAGGAGTATGACAAGAACAAGTCTACCATGAACGCCACCAAGCAGCAGGAGACAGAAACAGAACTTAATACTCTCTATCAGAAGTATCAGCAGGCATTGCAGGACAACCAGCAGACACTTTCCAAGGAACAGCAGGAGAAAATGCAGCCTATCACAACCAAATTGGTGAATGCTATCAAGGCCGTTGGCAAGGCTGGTGGCTATGTTTACATCATGGATGTAAGCTCCGGCATTCCTTACATCAGTGATACGCTGAGCAAAGATGTCACCGCAGAAGTGAAAGCACAGCTTAATAAACTGAAGTAAATAAGGCCACACTCCAGCTCCTTTCTAAGGAATAAGGAGAAAAGGAAGCCTCTCCCCCAACCCCTCCCCGAAGAGGGAGGGAAGTAATGTGCTTTGGAAATAGAGTACAAATAGAATATAATTAGAGAACACTTCACTCCCCTCTCCTTGGAGAACCAACGGTCGCTGTTCGTTGAGCTTGCGAAACGAGGAAAGCAAAGGGTTGGGGGTGAGGCCTTGTTTCCATCCCTTTAACTTGCAATCTCAGTCACTTTACCATGCAAAATGCCTTTAGTTACCTTGCATCTTGACTCATATTACACTGTGATTTGACGCAAATCGCATGGCTTTTCAATATGATTTTACCTCATCATTTGCCTTAATTTTCGTAATTCCATGAATGCCAACATGTTATAAGTTTCCCCAAAACAGCACGTATTTGAAGTAAGGATGACCTGCGTTTCGAATACACAGAATTTATAAAGAAGATTGTCTGTATTTTTCAAAAATAATGAATTATGCTTCATGATTTGCAAGTAGATGAAGAAAACAGCATGCAAATTGTTAATGATATCTTGGGGAAAGCCGAAGGAAATCGCAGGTGTGGAGTGCTGTAAAGCCTCCGAAAGCCTGATGATACAGCAACAGTATCAAGTTTGATACCATACAGAAGCACCGCCTTCCGCACCTTTTGCAAAGACAATTCCATTCTAAAAACTTTGAAATCTCAATAAAAGATTGTATCTTCGCAACAAATTATACGAAGGATGCCGACATGTTTCCTGTTGCAATTCTGTGAATATCAGGAGCTGAAACAGGGCTGAAAACATCATTTCGTGCTGTAAATCAATAAGCAAATCTACGGATTTCACAAAACAATATAAATCAAGAAAAAGATGAAAAAGCTATTTCTCGCATTCGCTTTCATGGCAATGACGCTCACTGCCAGCGCACAGACACCATTAAAATATGGTTATTTCAGTTTTTCAGAAGCATTGAAAGCTATGCCCGCATACGCCATTGCAGAGCGCGACATGGCCTCGCTGCGTGCAAAATATGAAGAAGAAGGTAAGCGCGTTGAAGACGATTTCAATAAGAAATACGAGCAGTTTCTCGATGGACAGCGTGACTTTGCGCCCTCTATTCTGCAAAAACGACAGGCCGAGCTGCAAGAGATGATGGAGAAGAACGTAGCTTTCAAGAACGAATCGAAACGCTTGCTTGCCCAGGCAGATGCCGAAAGTAAGGCTGCTTTGAAAGTGCGCCTGCGTGCAATCGTAGCCCGTATCGGTGCAGACCGTGGCTATGCTTTCATCCTCAACACAGACAATGATGCCGTTCCCTACGTGAATAATGCCGTCGGTGAAGACATCAATGCGCTGGTGAAAGACGCCGTAAAGAAATAAAAGATGCCTATGTTCCCAGAGAAACCAGGCCCTATCGGTGTGTTCGATTCGGGCTATGGAGGCCTCACTATCCTTCATGGTATCCGTCAACTGCTGCCACAATACGATTATATCTACCTTGGCGACAATGCCCGTGCACCTTATGGTACGCGCTCGTTCGATGTGGTCTATCAGTTCACGCGGCAGGCCGTGATGAAGCTTTTCGAATTAGGTTGTCACCTCGTTATCCTTGGTTGCAACACTGCTTCGGCCAAAGCATTGCGCAGTATTCAGCGGAACGACCTGCCCAATCTTGATCCATCGCGCCGCGTGTTGGGTGTAATCCGCCCCACGGCAGAGATTATCGGCACACTGACAAAGAACAACCACGTGGGGCTTCTGGCTACCGAAGGAACCGTGAAAAGCCATAGTTATGACCTTGAAATCAAGAAGTTATGGCCCGAAATCAAGGTCACGGGCGTGGCTTGTCCGTTCTGGGTACCTTTGGTTGAATACAATGAAGCCGACAGTCCGGGCGCCGATTACTTCGTGAAGAAGCGTATTGATGAACTCATGTTGCACGACCCTGATATTGATACCATAATCCTTGGCTGCACACACTACCCTATTCTGATGCCGAAAATCGTGAAATATGTGCGTCCGGGCGTGCGTATCGTCCCGCAAGGTGAATACGTAGCAGGGAGTCTGCAGGACTATCTCCGCCGGCATACTGACATGGAACATCAACTCACTCAAGGCGGTTCATGCCGATACCTGACGACCGAGAACCCCGAACGCTTTAAGGAATCGGCTCAGATTTTCCTGCATGAGAAGGTGGAAGTGGAGCATGTGGAGTTGTGAGAAAGCCTCACCGACAATCCCTCTCCAAAGAGAGGGGGAGTATTCATGGAGCACTGTTGAAAGTAATCTGTGTCTGTACAAATGATATATCACCCCCGAAATATACATTAGATACCCATAGTCAGTCTCAGATGAACGCTATATCATCATAACTTGACTATATAGATTTGAATAAAGCTTCGTGCCCGGAGAAACCGAAGTGTGTCCTCATAGATACCATAATGTACTCAGCAGTTCAGTAATTTGTCATCAAATGGCTGTATTTCGATATAGGTGAGCTTCTGCTGTTTTGACTATATCAATCTTCGGAGTGATGGCAATAGAATATTGATATACCAGTATTCTATGCTTATTATGTTTCTCAACTTCATACAAAGAAAGCTCTATCCAAGTTCTTGTACGATGATTTCTAATACCTTTTAGAATTTGTTTTCCTGACTTAAGCCACGCAGAATTGTCACAAACCAGAAGCAGTCGCCCGATTGGGTCGTATTAATCAGAAAAAAAGGTAACTCAACAAGAAATTGAATAAAACGGCAAACATTTAGCTAACAGCGATAAGGATATACCATAGATTAGCTCTATTTGGTCCACAAACAGGTTTCAAGAGGACGAAAGAAACGTATAGTCTTGATTACGGAACAAAGGGGAAATGACCGAAAAACAAACTATGAAGCACTACACATAGGTTGTATTCATACACAATAGCTTATCACGATTACTGCCACCACTAAAATAAAATGTCATGAAGCAAGTTGTATTCATACACAATATCTTATTATGATTATCGTTATAGCGGTTAGGAAGCAGACCGTTATGAAAGTTGTTTTCTAATCATTCAATAAAATATCAAGACTATGACAAAAGAGAAGTTCTTCACAAATTTAGGTTGGGTTGGTATGGTTACATCCGTTTTGATGTATGTTTTCTATATTGCACAGATCCAAAACAACCTTGACGGACAGAAAGGTACATTCATTCAACCATTCATGGCATCTATCAACTGCACGCTTTGGGTATGCTATGGACTCTTCAAAGAGAAGCGCGACCTGCCACTGGCCTTAGCAAATGCACCAGGAGTGATATTCGGTTTAATCACTGCTTTTACCTCTTTATAAGAGAAAGCAGGGTAAATAAAATACGAAGAACATTCACACTACAAAATAATATCCCCCGACAAGTTCTGCATTGGCTATATCGGGGAATTTTATTTTCAAGGCAAGTCGCATGTCTCCAAACAGAGAGAAACAGGCATTTTAATATCATGGGCAGCACCACTCCATTTACTTCACAGCGGAAGTAAAAAGCATTTAAAAACAAGTTTATGCCAGTTTGTCTGAAAAAAAGCCTACCTTTGCAGCGATTTTTCATTATAACGGACTTCAAATGACATTACAACACAATTCATTCAGCCCCTGCAAAGCAGGCAACAGGCTTTATCGAAAATTCCCATTGATTGTTTTTCAGCTTGTTATTTTATTCTTCACAACACACGCTTATGCTAAGGAAATAACGCCAAAGGCCGCACTTGACATTGCCAAACGGTATATAAAAATAGACCATAAAGCATTAAGAGCAGTGCCAACACGCGCCACAAGGTCTCATGTTTCTACCCCTTATTATATCTATAACGATACTCACGGCAACGGTTTTGTCATCGTTTCGGGCAACGACGCCATGGGAGAAGTGCTGGCTTACAGCCGTAATGGAAGCTTAGATACAACGCGTCTGAACCCCGAAGCACGCTTTCTTCTGCAGCATTATCAGCAGGTTTATGACCAATTGAAACTTCACCCCGTTGCCAAGACCCGTGCACTTGCCACGCGCTCTGCAGGCGATGAGGTACGCCCTCTGCTCAAATCACACTGGGGCCAAGGCTATCCTTACAGTAAACAAACAAGTTATGTAACCGGTTGTGTAGCCACTGCAATGGCTCAAATCATGTATTTTCACCAATGGCCCAAGCGAGGGAAAGGGAAAAACACTTATACATTGAAATACAACAACACACAACGCTCGGCCGATTTCTCGCAATCTGAATACAATTGGGGGCAGATGTTGCCCGATTATCGCTCTGGAAAATATAACAATACACAGGCAGATGCCGTGGCAAAACTGATGAATGATGTCGGCATTTCAGTACATATGCAGTACACACCTCATGCAAGCAGTTCTTCAAACTATGCCGCTGAACAGGCACTACGCACAAATTTCGACTACGATGTAGCCATGGTAGCCAAGCAGGACGAAGGCTCTTCGAATTTCTTGGAGATTATACAGAACGAACTTCGAAAGGGTTTTCCCCTCTATATCTCGGGCAATGCAAGCAACAATGCCAGTGGACATGCGTGGGTAGCCGACGGTTTCGACCGCAACGGAATGGTTCACATGAACTTCGGTTGGGACGGACAAGCCGACGGATATTACTCTCTTTCGGCGCTCAATGTAGCCAATTCGGGCAAAGAATTCAATGGAAGAGCACTGACATTCGGCAGGCAATTGGTGGTCATTGCAGCCCATCCTAAAAAAGATGGAACTGCACCTATCGACGAACAACTGCGTGGAAACGCGCCCAACTTGGCTTTCAGCCTCGAAGGTGACATGCATTTTGTTGGCAATCCACCAACAAACACAACGACCGAAAGCCATGTTGTGTATCATCATTTCATTAATCAGAGCAATAATCATTTCTGTGGTGACTTCGGCATTGGCATCTATGCAGCCGATGGTTCGTTAGTTCAAGCCTGCCCGACAGAATATCATAGTAAGGGCGGATATACCTTCTCGAAGTTTGCCGGCTATGATGGGAAGATGTCACCAAGCGGACTTATGGTTGACAATGTAGACATCAAGCTCGACTTTACAAAGCTCTCTGACGGCGTTTATACGCTTCTTCCCATTGCTGCTGCACGCAATTCAGACGGCACATTCGGCGCATGGACAAAGATGAAGAAAGCACCACGCATCGTGCTTGAAATCAAAAAGGGCGCTATCACCTATCGCGAACTGCCGTCAACAGAGCATCCTTTCCAGCTCGCTGCTGTCCCGACATTCGACAAGACGCTCTATGCGGGAGAGTCAAACATGGCTCGTTTAGCTTTGAGAAAACTCAATGGGCAGATATTTGACGGTAGAGTCAAACTTGAATTCCTCGGCAATGACGGAAATCCTTTAGCCACTTTCGAGACCCCAAACAGTGTAGAGTTCGAGGAGTTTGCCACAACCTACGTCAAACTGCCATTCCAGTTGGGCGAAGAAATGCGTGCAGGAAACTATACTTTGCGCGTGACTGTCATCAAAAATTACACTTATGAGAAGCGCGTTGTGCTTAACTTCAATAGGCAGGAAGCTACAGTCGTGAAAGTGGAAAATCGCGATGTAAGTCGTGAACCACTGCGCCAAGTCATGGGGTTTGTGCAGGACAACTCTGGATCAAGTATTCCAAACGAGCACATCGACGTGAGCTATAACACTCCGTTCAAGGTGGGTTGTATTGCTTACAGACGAGAGAATGTTGATTATAACGGCCCTGTTACTCTCTGTCTCATTGACACCTACGATGCTCGTCGTATTCCTTTGAGCACCTATCCTGCTACAATGACTCTCAATGCTGATAATGAATCGGCCACTATTCTTAGTGGTTTGCTCCGTGCAAGCGACTTGAAAATCATCAATAACCGTAGTTATCAGCTTGCATTGATGGGCGAAGTGGATGGCAAAGAGGTTAATTTGTGGCCCGAAGCAGGAAGTCCTTTCTTCGTTTCTATTATCAATGGCCCCTATAACAGCTATCCTGACGACGTGACAAATGGCATTAACGACGTAACGCAAAAGGCTTCCGTGCAGTTTGCAGACGGTCAGTTAGAGGTTAAACAGAAGGGCTTACAGCGCGTTTCTGTCTACAGTCTGAACGGTATGGCGATTGCCAACAAAGCAGCACAGGGGCAAGATTACATTGCTATTCCACTGTCACGTGCCACTTATATCGTGAAGATTACCACGCAAAACGGCAGTTTTACGAAAGTCATAAGATAGCTTTCACTGCACAGCACACACGGCATGCGCCTTTCGGGGCTTGAAAAACAAGTCCCGAAGCGCACAAAGATGCAGCCTGCCTACAGAGAAAAACACGTTATTTGAACGCCTATCGAAGGAGATAATTACATGAAACGAATTATATTTTAATTCTGTTCAAGTAACTTTACAAATCTACTTATAAAATACGCGTATTTGAAACGAAACCTTTCCTCGTTCCAAATGCGCGTTGTTTTTTAGCACTTCGCAAAGCTTTGACAATCAAACTATTACAGCATTCAAGTCAAATCACAATGCAAGATCACGTTGAGAAGCGTTGCGTTTTGCGTCAAATGACCGTGTAATCTGCGTCAAGAAGCAAGGCAACTAAAGGCATTTTGCGTGGTAAAGTGACTGAGATTGCATCACACAAGTATGGAAATAAGGCCTCACCCCCAACCCTTTGCTTTCCTCGTTGAGTTTCACTCAACGAACAGCGACCGTTGGTTCTCCAAGGAGAGGGGAGTGATGTGTTCTCTAATTATATTCTATTTGGGCTCCATTTTCAAGGCATTTTACTCCCCTCCCTCTTCGGGGAGGGGTTGGGGGTGAGGCCTTATTACAATTCAGAATAAAAAGATTTGCATTTCAAAAAGGAATATATTAATTTTGCAGAAGATGAAAACAGAAAAGCAAATTGCACTCTTCACGGGTACTTTCGACCCCTTTACTATCGGTCATCAGAACATTGTTGACCGCACACTACCGTTGTTCGACAAGATAGTGATAGCTGTTGCCGTGAGCAAACTGAAGCATACGAGCGAGGAAATTGATGCCCGCGTGAAAGCCATTGAAGCCGTTTACAAGGATGAAGAACGCGTGGAAGTGAAATCGTATGACGACCTTACTGTTGACATGGCACGCCGTGAGAGTGCACATTTCATCGTCCGTGGTGTGCGTTCAGTTAAGGATTTTGAATACGAACGCGAACAGGCTGAAATCAATCGAAAGCTGAGTGGCGTTGAAACTCTGCTGTTGTTTGCCGACCCTTCGTTGTCGAGTATCAGCAGTACGCTCATCAGAGAGTTGCGTTTCTTCGGTAAAGATGCCGACGAGTGGATAGCAAAGCCACGGAAATAAAAAGGCTGTAAGAGGATAAAAACTATATTGTTATGATTACATATAACACAGACGGCGTAGGAATGCCTAAGATAAAGAAACGTCTCATCAATCGATGGATACGGGCTGTTGCAGCAACCTACGGTCGGAAAGTGGGCGATATTGGCTACATGTTTGTTGATGATGAGAAGATACTCGAGGTCAATAACGACTATCTCGGCCATGATTACTACACGGATATCATTACGTTTGACTACGACGAAGACGACATTATCAGCGGTGATCTCGTCATCAGTCTGGATACAGTTCGCACGAATGCCGAGCAATTTGGCAAGGAATACGATGATGAACTCCACCGTGTCATCATCCATGGCATCCTGCATCTCTGCGGCATCAACGACAAAGGACCGGGTGAACGAGAGATTATGGAGGCCAATGAAAACAAGGCTTTAGCGCTGCTGAAAACGTTGGAAGAGGGATAGAAAAGAAGAAGTTGGCCAACTTCCCAAAGCCAAAAGAAATATAAAAACATTCTTTTGAGATGGAAAATACTAACGCATCATGCGTTAGTATTTCTTGAAAAGTTCGGAATGTGGCCCCAAACGCAATAGTTTTATGACAGGCTTCTGCTTGTCATACCAAATTAAAAGGAAGTCGCTCTGAATGTGACATTCAAGGCATCCTTCATATTCTCCAGTTAATTTATGAGGGTTATAAGCCAAAGGTACAGCTCCTGTAGCTTGTAAACAAGTCAAGATTCTTTTTAAATCCCGTAGCTTTTCCCTATTATGCTTATACCGTTTAAGATCTTTCTTAAACTGTCCAGAGAGCTTTAATTCCATCAAATCTACAGAGATTGAATATAGTTTTCAAAATCATTCAAATCAAGCGTTTCAAGCTCTTTCCCTGACTTAGCCTCTTTAATAGCTGCAATAGTCTCTTCATTGGGCTCGAAATACATGGCATCAAGCAACACACTCTCAACATAATTGTTAAGACTGCGGTTGGCTTCCTTAGCTCTACGCTTCAAAACATCAAGCAATTCTGCATTCAGTCTGAATGATGCGGCCTGTCGTGTTACTGTATGTTCCATATTCATTTATCATTATGTGTGTATGCAAATGTAATACAAAGTATTTATAATTGCAAGTAAATCCATTTTATTTTTCATTGAAATCTAAAAGTATAACCCAAGTAATGTAGTCACTATTGATGACTACTAAGCTTTAAAAGCAAAAGATATGCGACCTTCTACAGGCCGCATATCTTTTATGTTGTCCATCATGTAACTCTTTCAGAAGTTTTTGGTTATACCCAAAATGTTGCCATGATGGAACCTGATTCATTATAACTCTCTAAACAAATAATTTTTGAATGCGAAAAATGAAATAACTTTTGCCCTCACGGGTTGCTGTAATTTACAAAGTTGAGTACTTAATAGTCTAAAACTTAAACCTTCGATACAAAAGTAGAAATTACAGCAGAAAGAGGGTATCACAAAAGTTCACATGTTCTCACAAATATTCATTTTCGGCGTATTTTCCTTGATTTTTAGCCCCTTTTTTATTTATTTCACCTGATTTTCTCTGTCTTTTTTCTGTGATAAAGTACGGAAATCAGAAGGTGTAACACCAAATTTATCAGAGAAATTACGATAGAAAGTCTGCGCAATCGGCATGCCACATTCTTCTCCAATGGCCTCAATCGTATAGTCCGGACGGTCTCGAAGCAACTGTGCGGCATATTCCAAGCGCAGGTCGTTGATGAATTTCGTGAAGCTCATACCGGCATACCGGGTGAAAAGTTGGGCGAACTTATTATGCGGAACATACACTTCATTGATGATATCCTCACGTGTCAGCTTCGGTTGGAGGAACAACTTACGAGCCATGATGATATTTGCAATACGGTCGAAAAGTTCATGATCAACATCCACTTCCTGTTTGGTTGTATCCTCAACAGTACTTTCTTCTGTTTCAGAATCCTTTGTCTCATCCTCAGTTTCTTTACTTTGCTCATGCTGACTGCGCTCTTCCATCAACGCCTTACGGCATTGCAGGAGTCGGTTGATAGTATCCACCGCCGAGGCATTCTTACGTGTGATAATACGGTTATAACGCACGATACGGAACACGATAAAGATGAGTAACAGGACGATAACGCCACCCATGATGAGGGCTATGCGCATGGTTCTGAGTTCAGTTTCCTGTTGTTGCTGTTGCAATTCAAGAATTGTCGTCTCACTTGACTTTGCTAATTTGAAAGCCGAGCGGGGCATAAAACCAAATGTACTGTTGGCTCCGGCCTTCATAGATGCCGTATCCGGGCACTCCGCCAAGAGGCGAAAAGAGCGGTTAAGGTCGGGTAAGATGCGCAAAGCCTCATCATATTTCCCCGCATTCTGCATCACCAATTCGGTATTGAGCAGGGTATAGACCTTCTGATATAGGCCGTTCCATTGGTTTTGGGGTGTCGGCATAGCATTGAAAATGCTGATAGCACGACGGAAATAAGGCACAGCATCATCGTATTCCCCTATGTTGGCTTTATTGATTCCAATAAGGAATGCGAGGGTTGCTTCATAGTTCTGAAACCTTTCTTCGATAGAACGTCCGAGGGCGATATAGGCATATTCAAGGCTCGATTGCGTTTCACCTTTCAGATATTTGGCATAGGCAATCTTCGTCATCGTACGGAAGTAAGCTTCCTTGCTTGATGCAGTATCTTCGATAGCTTCAGCCATCTGGCGTGCATCCTGCTGTCCCGAATGACAGGAAAAGAGCATTGCAGCCGACATTGCTGCAACCACCAACATGTGTAAAATCTTGTAATTAAAAGTCATTGTTTATAGTGATAGAGAGTTAGATTGTTTCGTTTGCTTGTCATTTCATCAGCTCCACAGCCTTCTCCACAATAGGATTGGTCTCGTTGATAACCTGGAAATACTCGCTCATATCCCACAAGTCGCGAGCCACAAGCGCCTTGAGTTGGCGGCGCAACTGGGGCAGGGTGGCCTGCAATTCTTTGTCGTCCTTGGGCTTTATCTTGTCTTTTGCTGCCATCTGGAGCACGTCATCGACAAACGATTGAGGCACTTCATAGCGGGCATTGAAGTCACCAAAGGTGGCAAACAGCTTCTTCAGCTGCTTTCGGTTGTTATCTATATATTTCAAATTTGCATTGATGATATAGCTTCGGGCAGCCAACTGGCGATGAAACTGCGTGTACAGTGTGGTGTCGAGAGGCACGAAGTAATCGGGCATAATGCCCCCTCCACCATAGACAATGCGCTGCTTTCGCAAGGTCTTATACTTCAGGGAGTCGGCAAAATGAATGCTGTCAGCACTATAAAGTTCACCATGTTTGAAGCGTTTTTCAATGTCCATGGCATAGTCAAGCGCTTCACCTTTCTTATAAGGTTTCTGTATGCAACGGCCCGAAGGCGTGTAGTAATGGGCTATCGTGAGGCGGATCATACTGCCGTCAGCAAAGTCTATCGGACGCTGTACAAGGCCTTTACCGAAAGATCTGCGGCCGACGACCTCGCCACGGTCTTGATCCTGGATGGCTCCCGTGACGATTTCTGCTGCTGAAGCCGTGTATTCATTGATGAGTACGAGCACCTTCCCATCAACCAACTTGCCCTTTCCGTCAGCGCGATAGTCCTGCCGAGGCACCCTGCGTCCTTGTGTATAGACAATCAAATCATCGTGATGAAGAAATTCATTGGCAATCTGGACAGCAGCCATAAGATAGCCTCCGCCGTTCTCCTGGAGGTCGAGAATGAGGTCTTTCATGCCCAAGACTTTCAGTCCTTCAACGGCATCCATGAATTCATTATACGTAGTAAGTCCGAAACTTCCTATGCGGATATAACCCACCTGCGGCCGAATCATATAGGCTGCATCAAGAGTTTTCACTGGAATTTTATCCCGGATGACGGTGAATTTGAGTGTACCGGCAATGCCACGACGCACAATTCCAAGCTTCACCTTTGAGCCCTTGACGCCCCGAAGCCGCTTCATGATATCCTCTTTCGACATCTTCACGCCTGCAATCGCCGTGTCGTTGACACTCACAATGCGGTCACCGGCAAGAATACCGACACGTTCTGACGGGCCGTTTACTATCGGTTGAATAACCAGCAACGTGTCTTGCACCATGTTGAACTGTACGCCGATACCCTCAAACGAACCCTGCAAAGGCTCATTCATCTGCTTGGTTTCCTTTGCTGTTGAATAGGAAGAGTGGGGATCGAGCTTCTCTATCATGCCACGAATACCGTCTTCAACGAGTTTCTTTTCATCGACACTGTCAACATAGAGATTAGTGATGGCCATTTCTGCAATCTGCAGTTTACGCATCGGAGAGTCGCTTCCGAGATTTATTCGCTGTGCCATTGACGATTGAGGTAACAGCAGGATAAAAAACAAAATGGCCCATGCCATTCCCTGATGGAGTGCATGAGTGCGGACTTTTGTATAGCGTTCTTTTCTCATTATATAGTTCTTTTCATTGGCCCCAGCGGTTTTTCACCGCTTAAGGGCATTAATCTAATGGGTCGGTATCAGCCTCGGGGAGATCTTCTTCGATAACAAGATTATCAATAATGAAGTTCTGTCGCTCCATTGTATTCTTACCCATGTAATACTCCAACAGCTTCCCTACCTGGTCGTTCTTATGGAGTGTCACCTGTTCAAGACGCATATCAGGGCCTATGAAGTGTACAAATTCATCGGGACTGATTTCTCCCAACCCCTTAAATCGTGTGATTTCAGGCTCCGGCCCGAGGTCTTTTATGGCGTTGATACGTTCTTCTTCAGTGTAACAATAACGCGTGATGAAGTCACTTTTCTTCTCTTTCCTGTCCAATCGGGTGTCTGCTTCAGCAACCACCTGCTTGTTCTTAATCTTCGTGCGCTTGTTTCTGACGCGGAAAAGTGGGGTTTGAAGCACGTAAACATGCCCTTTCTTGATGAGTTCAGGAAAGAACTGAAGGAAGAAGGTTATTATCAACAAGCGGATATGCATGCCGTCAACATCGGCATCAGTAGCCACTATCACCTTATTATATCGCAGTGTATCAAGTCCTTCTTCAATATCAAGTGCAGCTTGAAGCAAGTTGAATTCTTCATTCTCATACACCACTTTCTTCGTCAATCCGAATGAATTGAGTGGTTTTCCACGCAGAGAAAAGACCGCCTGAGTATTCACATCACGACTCTTGGTGATGCTTCCACTGGCCGAATCTCCCTCGGTAATGAAGATAGAACTCTCTTCCTTACGGTCGTTTTTGGCATCACAGAAGTGGATTCTACAGTCACGAAGCTTCCTGTTATGCAGGTTCGCTTTCTTCGCTCTCTCGCGTGCAAGCTTAGTCACTCCAGCCATTGCCTTGCGTTCCCGCTCGCTTTCTTTGATCTTGTTCTCTATCACTTCTGCCACATCGGGGTGGATATGGAGATAGTTGTCGACATTCAATTTAATGAAATCTCCCACATATTTATTGATGCTTTCACCATCAGGAGCCATCTGGGTTGAGCCGAGTTTGATCTTCGTCTGGCTTTCAAACACAGGTTCTTCAACATTCAATGCAATGGCTGCAACAAGTCCATTGCGCACATCGGTATATTCATAGTTCTTGTTGAAGAACTCCTTTATCGTCTTTGCAATATGCTCTTTGAACGCACTCTGATGTGTTCCCCCCTGCGTAGTGTGCTGTCCATTGACGAAACTATGATACTCTTCACCGTATTGATTGGTATGTGTGAAGGCAATTTCTATGTCTTCTCCGATGATATGAACAATAGGATACAGACCGTCGTTCGTCATGTTATCATTCAGCAAATCGGCCAAACCATTGCGGCTTTTGATGCGACGTCCATTATACATGATGGTCAATCCGCTGTTCAGATAGGTGTAGTTACGCAGCATAGTCTCAACAATATCATTGTGAAAACTATAGTCCTTGAAGAGCGTATTGTCGGGTTCGAAATAGATATATGTACCGTTTTCATCGTTCGTATCAAGGGTTTTGTCTCTCTTTTTCACACCCTTTTCGAATGTCAGCTCACGCACTTTCCCATCACGGAATGACTTCACCTCAAAGTGCGAACTCAAAGCATTGACGGCCTTGATACCTACACCATTCAGTCCGACACTCTTTTTGAAAGCCTTTGAGTCATATTTTCCACCGGTGTTAAGCATGCTGACTGCCTCAACCAATTTACCCTGCGGAATACCTCGTCCATAGTCACGGACACTCACCCTGAGGTTGTCTTCCACTTCGATTTCAATGCGGTCGCCGGCTTTCATCTTGAATTCATCAATTGAATTATCAATGACTTCTTTCAAAAGTACATAGATACCATCCTCCGGGAGATTGCCATCTCCGAGACGACCGATATACATACCCGGGCGCGTTCGCACGTGTTCCATATCCGAGAGGTGTCGGATATTATCATCAGTATAGGCAACAGGCTGTTCCTGTTGCCCGTTCTTAATTTCATTTATCGTTTCGTTCTCTGGCATATTTGTCTTTTCTAAGGATATCTAAAGGGGGTTCTCTGAATGTTTAAAGCAGTTTCTTGTAACAGCGTCGATGTTTATGTTGCACGGTTTCAAGGTACTGCCACTGCGACTGTACCTTCCCGTTAGTTTCCATTTCAACATGAGTTTCACCCCATTCAATGCCATATTTCTGATAAATAGGTATCAAATGAGAGAACAACAGGGCGTTGGCGCCTTTCACACGATACTCAGGCAGAACGCCAATCAATAACAAATCGACAACCTTTGTCTTATGAAACTTCAACACACGAAGTACATTCCACCAGCCAAAAGGCAGCAACCTGCCCTTATGAAGCTTTTGTAATGCACGCGTCAACGAAGGAATTGTGATGCCGACTCCCACTAATTTATGAGGCGTTACACTCCAGTCTTCCACTATCGGCACCCAGTTGAGATCGACAAAAGGCAGATACATGTCTACATATTGCTTAATCTGCTTGTCTGTCAGCTCTGAATATCCATAGAGATTCTTAAAGGTTTCGTTGATGATTTCAAAAATCTTATGACCATATCCCCCTTTATAAACCTCCTTTCTTTTCAGCGCACGCACATGAAGATCATAACGTGTCTCAATCATTTTTGCCACTTTCTGATACTTCTCGGGCATCTTTTCAGGCACAATGAGCTTGTATTCCACATAGTCATTATCCTTTTCCCAACCCCCAAGTTGCTCCATATGGCGGGGATAATAAGGGTAGTTATAGATGGTTGCCATGGTTCCAAGCTGATCAAAGCCCTCGGTAAGCATGCCCTCCGGGTCCATATCGGTGAAGCCAAGTGGCCCGATAATGTTGTCCATGCCATGCTCCTTGCCATATTTCCCAACGGCATCGAGCAGTGCACGGCTCACTTCCAAGTCATCAATAAAGTCTATCCAACCAAACCTTACGGCCTTTGTGTTCCACTTTTCATTGGCTTTATGATTGATGATAGCAGCCACACGACCAACTACCTTGCCCTCCTTATAGGCCAAATAAAGCTCTGCTTCGCAGAATTCAAAGGCTGCATTCTTCTTCGGGTTCAGCACCTTTGCATCGTCACTATACAGTGTCGGTGCATCATATTCATTCCCTTGGTAAAGCTCATAATGGAATTCGATGAAGGTTTTTAAGTCTCTTCGGTTCTTAACCTTCCTTATCTCAAGTGATGACATGTATCTCTTAATTTATCTTCTAAACATGCAAAAATAGCCAATTTCAGCCAAAAAGCCAAATTTACATTTGTTTTTTGCATATTATTAAGGTATGAACAGTGCCCACAGTAGTTGCAAAAAGATAGGTATCACCGCCATCCTTGAGATGTAGTTTCTTGCGTAATTCGACCGCACTCAACGGAAAATTCCTCACCGCAATATTGGCTTTCGTCAGTCCTGCAAGTTTTGTTTTCAGTTCCTTTCTGTTCATCGACATGATATCTTCTATATAGAAACCGCGTCCCGGGAAATCTTCCACACGCTTCTCAGACACGAATAAATGAGAATTCTGCCCTACTCCCTGCAGTTTGAAACGTTCAGCAAGACTGCCGAAACATCCTCCTTTCATCAACGAAGCATTCGGTTCATAGAGCCAACGCACAGACCTTAAATCCTCAACCAAAGGCCATCGACGGGGCTCCTCGCCTATCCTGCAGACAAAGGCATCATCATCATTCACACAGAAAAGGTGCTTTTCCACTGCTTCTCCCTGCTGCATGACGAGCAAAAGCTCCTTACATTCGCCACCGACACTGACGATATGCACCTCACAGACATGTTTCATTCGCACCACGGCAGCGTGCCAATCAAGCATCGGAGAAAGCTTTATCATCACCAAGCGGGCACGTTCAACAAGTTCATCACTAAGCGCTGTCACGTCAGGAGAACAGTCTTCAATGGCGTAAGTCTTGCTTCCGTGCGCATCACGACGGGCAGGATCAAGATAAATCAACGTCTGCTTGTCTTGCAAACTATGTAGAAAATCGACCCCGTCTCCATGCACCACCTCGGCCTGCTGCAGTCCGAAGCAGTGGAAATTGTGGCGTGCAATCTCACACAGTCGTTCTTGTTGCTCCACATATACCGCCTTTCCGAAACTGCGTGCCATATATGAAAAGTCAACTCCGAAGCCTCCGGTGAGGTCTGTCATCATACCTTTCTGCCGTTCTTCTGCCGTCAACAGCCGCTCCACGACACTACATTTATAACGTGCCGCCTGCTCACTCGAACACTGTTCCATCGACAAATGAGGTGGAAACAGCACACCATCTTCTGCTGCCCATTCAGGCAGTTTGCGCCGTGCCAACTGCCACCCCTGTATCTGTTCGAGGGCAAACGGCATGTCGACCTCGGGGTATTTATCAGCTTGGAAGGCCAACGTGCGCACATCATCCAAGCGATGCTGACGGATAAACAATTCAGAATTCATAGCGACATCAGTTCTAAAGGTCTCATGCTCTACGGCAAAACAGAGGCTCAACGCTTGCTTTTTCCCTGCAATTTCTTTTCATGAAACCGTCTGATTGATGAATGACAACCTGCTTAAGGGATTACTTTATAATACTTCTTTGCCGTTGCACGCGAGCATTTATTAAAGTGCCACCACTCCGTTCTGAGTGGAATAAAACCGCCGTGACGCATCACCTTGCGCAGCAACTGACGGTTTTCACGTGCCTTTGGGCTTATCTTTTTCTCACTTACCAACCGGTCTTCATGGTCAATATGGGCCGCCATGCCCATGTAGTCGATTTTAGTTCCCATGTCGAGCGTGTCACCTTTCAGCGTACAGAGCGTGATATCAACGGCCATGCCATAGTTGTGCATGCCGCCACCATGGGCAGGATTAGACACATAGATATCCTTATTCGTGTGTTTCACCTTGTCCCACATCTTCTGTTGAATACGCATCGGGCGGGCCGCATCATAGACTTTCAGACTCAAGTCGGGGCGCAATTGCTTCAAATAAGCCTGTGCTTTCTTCAGTGCAGCCATGGCTTCGGGATGCAGAAACGCTTCCTTGAGGTCGTCATAGAGCACCACGCCGCAGAAGTTATCGGCCCTGCTGTACATCAGACTCACATGAATTGACGGGTCTTCTTTCTGTATGTTCACATAGCCTTCACGCGCCAATCGTCTTGCCGTGGCACTCTCCTTGTCGGCAGCAGAAACTGAAAACACACAACCGAACAACAGCAACAGGCTGCCCATCTGCAGGCGTTGAAATATCTTCTTCATCATCATCTTTCACTCATCTCTGTTTTCTTTCGTAGCTTTTACATCTTCCTGACCGCTTTCATGATGACGATCGAGCCGACGAAGAACATAATTAAATGCCTCCATTCCCACCAACACAAGCAACGTAGCCACTGCCGAGAGCACATAAAGTCCGGCACCACAGCCTAAACCTATAGCCGCAGTGACCCACACTCCGGCTGCCGTTGTCAGCCCGCGCACGGCATTTTTCTGGAAAATTATCGTTCCGGCACCGATGAAACCGATACCCGAAACCACCTGAGCTGCTATGCGCGACACGTCAAGACGCATGTTGGGGTCTTTCAATACGCCCTCAAAACCATAGGCAGAAATAATCATGAAAAGGGCCGAACCCAATGCAACAAGAAAGTGAGTACGCAGTCCTGCCGCCTTCTCTCTATATTCACGTTCGAGACCGATAAGCCCGCCTAAGACGGCTGCCACGAAGATACGAAGGATAAACTCGAATGTCATCATACGCACAGAAAAATGATTTATACTTGCAAACTTACACAAAAAAAAGGAAAATCCCTTCTTCTTTGCCATTGAAAATAAAGGACAGGCAACCGCATCCTGCATGTAGCTAATCACTGCCTGAAGTCAAGAAAACATCAAAAACCAGATGAAAAAGACTGAAAAAGGTGTTTTCTTACACCTTAATAGGTCGTGAACAACATACTGAAGTCGGGCATTATTTCTCATGAAACGGCAAATAAATCCAGTTGTTCTGATTTTACCAATCTCTTTATTTATGGCACTTCTGAACATATCTATAAGTTTCATCTATCACCTTATATATAATTTCTATTGGTAAAAAAAGAGAGATTATATATCTTTGCAATGTCTTTTACGACAAAGATTGTTTGGATATTCTATGAAAGGAGTACGTGATAGGGAATTACATTTGGACAATATGAAGACTATTCAGCCAGGGATTGGCACTTACAACATTATGTAAAGACTGCAGCGGAGTGATCCGCTGCATGTTTTCTCAACACGAATTCACATCTATAATAGCTACCACCATAGATATATATGTATAGTTCGGGGAGGTCAGTCAATGATTGGCTTCCCCTATTTTTTATGCTCTTATTTCACTCCCTGCATCTTCATCAATTATTTTATAATAGGCCTCACATAACCCGAAAATTCAAAAACAGATTCTTCTCGGCCCGAAATACGCGAGTTTTGGAGATATTCTGTAATGCGTTGTGCTTCAACCTATTACCTCTCTTGATTGAAATTCCTGTGCTTTTTGACGTCAATGTATGTTGCAATTTGCGTCAAGTTATCGTGTAATTTGCATCAAGTTATCGTGTAATCTGCGTCAAATGACCGTGTAATCTGCGTCAAAATGCGTGGTAACTCCATTCACTTTACGCGGCAAAGTGAATGGAGTTGCATCACACAAGGAAGGAAACAAAGCCTCACCCCCAGCCCTTTGCTAAGAAGGAATGAGTGAAACAAAGCCTCACCCCCAGCCCCTCTCCAAGGAGAGGGGGGGTAATATGTTCGCTAATTATATTGTATTAAAAACTCCATTTCCTAAGCATTTCACTCCCCTCTCCTTGGAGAGGGGTTGGGGGTGAGGCTTTGTTTCTCTCTACACTCCTCCAATATCGCAATCAGTTCGTCGACTTTCGTGGCACGAAGCATGGCGATACGCGTTTGTTTGAAATCGGGAATGCCTTTGAAAATAGGGCTCGAAGCAAGGTGACGACGCGTGTGGATAATGCCTCGATACTCATCGATGCGCTCCACATTAATACGGAGTTGCTCTTCAAGAATGTCGATTTTGTCGTCTATGGTCAAAGGACTTGACTCGGTGTTATCAATAAAATCGCGCATCTCTTTGAATACCCATGGACGGCCAAATGTGGCACGTCCCACCATAACCGCATCTACACCATAATCGTCAAAGGCACGTTTGGCTTCTTCGGGAGTAGTGATGTCGCCGTTACCGATAATGGGAATATGTATTCGGGGGTTGCTTTTCACCTTGCCTATCAAGGTCCAATCAGCCTCACCGGTGTACATCTGGGCACGCGTGCGACCATGGATTGTGAGCGCTTGTATGCCACAATCCTGCAGTTGTTCAGCCAAATCAGTGATAATAAGACTGTCATTATCCCATCCCAAACGCGTCTTCACGGTGACCGGAGTGCTGACAGCTTTCACCACGTTTCGCGTGATGTCAAGCAGCAACGGTATGTTGCGAAGCATGCCCGAACCGGCCCCCTTGCCGGCTACTTTCTTTACCGGACAGCCGAAATTCAAGTCAATCAAGTCGGGTTTCACCTGTTCAACAATCTTTGCAGCCTCAACCATTGACTCAACATCCCGACCGTAAATCTGAATTCCAACAGGGCGTTCGGCATCATTGATGGTCATCTTATCAAGCGTCGACTTGATGCTTCTGATAATGGCATCTGCCGACACAAACTCTGTATAAACCATTGCTGCGCCATACCGTTTGCAGAGCATTCGAAAGCCAATGTCGGTCACATCTTCCATCGGAGCGAGGAAAAGCGGACGCTCACCAAAGTCTAATTTGCCTATTTTCATACGCCCGCAAAGTTACAAAATATATTCTATCCGAGCAAATGATAGCTGCCTCCGGGCAATGCCTTGACGACACCTTTCATTTCAAGTGTAAAGAGAAGGGCGGTAAGGCGGGCTATAGGAAGATTTGTTTTGAGGGTGAGGAGGTTGATTTGCAGGTCGTTTTCGCGTTGAAGCACAGTCACAACCTGCTGTTCTTCGCTGCTGAGTTCGGGAAAAAGTTGGCGTTCTATGCCCTCGTTTCGGGCGCGGTTGAGCATATTGTCCTGCCACCCCATGGCATTGACGAAGTCGAAAGCCGAAGTGATGAGCGCTGCCTTGTTGTCGCGGATGAGGTTGTTGCAGCCTTCACTATAGGCAGCTCCAACGGCTCCGGGAAAGGCAAAGACATCCCGATTGTACTCTGTAGCGAGGCGTGCCGTGATGAGTGCGCCGCCATGAGAGGCACTTTCAACGACAATGCAGGCGTCGCTCATGCCTGCAACAATACGGTTACGGCGCACGAAGTTCTGTTTGTCGGCATTGGTATGCGTGGCATATTCCGTGAGCAGTCCACCTTGATTGAGCATCTGTTTCGCAGTGTCCCGATGCGCATGGGGATAGAGCATGTCGAGTCCGTGGGCCAGAACAGCCACAGTTTCAAAGCCATTGTCGAGTGCCTGCCGATGTGCATTGATGTCGATACCATAAGCAAGTCCGCTCACAATAAGCGTGTCGGGGCAAAGCTTTCTCAGGTCAGTGACGAACCTTCGGATAAGATCTTGCCCGTAAAGTGTACTGCGTCGTGTGCCCACAACATTGATAATGCGTGGACAGTTGAGGTCGGCCGTGCCTTGATAGAACAGCACAAGCGGTGCATCGCAGCATTCGCTGAGACGTCGGGGATAGCGTTCGTCGCCTAAACAAAGCACCTGCACGCCGTTGTTTTCAGCCCATTCGAGTTCAGCTTCGGCCCATTTCTGCAGAGCACTGATGTCTTGAAAAGCCTCAACAAGACGCTGTGAAGCCTCGGGAATGAGGCCTCTGATGTCGCAATGCTGTTCGATAACAGGCGTAGCGGCACCCACCCGACGATAGACTTCGAGTATTCCTGCAAGGTTATAGAAACCAATGCGCGAGAGAATCAGCGTGTTGAGTTGTTCCTGTTGGGCTGTCATGGCAAGGTTATTTCTGTTCTTCGGTCTGCCAATAAGGGGCAAAGGCGCGGTCGTAGTCTTCGCTGTTGCCGAGTCGTCCATTGATTAAACAGACCAATTCTACGTCAGCATGGAAACAAAGTCGCTCGTCGTTAGCACGGAAGATGTCGTGATTAAAGACATAGCGCACCCCCTCCTTGCGCAGTCCCATGCGTGAGATGAACTCGTCATCACAGCGGAGTGGCGTCTTATAAGCCAACTGCATACGGGCTACAACAGCATCAACTCCTTTCTCATGCATCTGTGCAAAGCTCAGCCCTGCATGCTTCAAGAAGCAGTGTCTGGTGTGTTCGGTGTAGTGAAGATAGTTGGCATTGTTCACAATACCTTCGATATCACATTCGTAGTCGCGCACTTCCATGCGCGTTTCAAAGATGTATTTACTCATAGTTTCTGCTTTAAGTATTTATAACCAATCCTGCATTGCAGGCAATTCTTTTTGTCACAGTATTCATTTTTCAGTTGTATCAGTCCTTGAGAGTCGCCGGCATGCATCACCTGCAGACCGCAGTCGCGCCACATTCTGACGATATGGTTGTTCTCAGGTCGCAGCTGTTCGAGGAAATCAAAGGCCCTTTCACAGAGTGTTTCCTTGCTGACGTGGCGCCCATATGCAAATAATATCGGCACAACAGTATTGATAATCAACAGTTGGAGCGAAGAAGTGGAGAGTTGTTTTTCGCTGAATTCGCTCGAAATGCCAAAGCTGTAATGCGTCTGCCAATAAAGCGTTACACTGCTTCGGAGGCATTCCATAGCGGCCTTCACTGTCGTGCAGTCAAGCAATTGGCTTAATCCTGCTTGCTGCTTGGCATAGAGTTGGGCCAACTGTACAATGCGGATATGAGGAAAATTCTGCGGTCTCAGTCTCAGAAAGCGCCAGAGATGAAAGTCAATGGGCTTGAGATTAAACTTGTGTTGAAGATAGATATATTCGCGTTGCAACTTGGAGAAGTAACCCTCCTCAAGCACTTCATCGCGGTGGCGCATGGAAACGGCGTCGATATTCAATAGTCCTGCCTGCCCAAGGAACAGGGCTTCAATCTGAAAAAGATTGTCGCGGTGGTGTGCTATAACCTGCAATGGCAGACTTAATGCCCACTGTTCGAAAGCTTCACCATTGATTCCGAAACCATAGTTGCGTGCCAACGTGACGAAATAAGCTGCTTCCCACGAGCCATCGCAAGCCTTTACACGTTGCTTTATGGCCTCCGTTTTCTGCTCCAAACGCTCGGTCTGCAAGGCCGTGAGCCATGAAGTGAGCATCAAACGGCTTAGATCCGGTATGATTTTATAACATGGAGGATACTGGTCGGAGGCCAATAATTCATGATAATGCTGCATGACATAAGGGGGAATTTCGAGTTCCATTTGGGGCAAATGGTCGCCTTTCTGCGTTGTTACTACAGTGTCAACGCATCCGCAGACATGCAGAATCACGTTGTTATAGCATTCATCCAAGTCGTGTTTATGGGCGAACCAATCACTTGCCTTGTCGTGAATCTCAACGTTTCCCACCCATAGTGTGCCTCCAATCTTTACCTTTGCATTGAAGAAATCAGGCCCCGCATCGTGATTATGCAGGCCGGAATCAATCACTTCCACAGCCATTCCATCGACTGTTTTCAGTGGTTTCAACGGAAACATCTTATGTTTCCATACGTAATGCAAAAGCAATTCCATGATAATCTTGTGGCACTATATGTTCTCAAAAATATTGCAAACGAGCGCAAAGTGAATGATTTCATAATTTGCCGAGTGCAGCTATATTTTCTACAAAAATATTGCAAACGAGCGCAAAGTGAATGATTTCATAATTTGCCGAGTGCAGCTATATTTTCTACAAAAATACAAAAAAACTGATAAAACAACAGACTTTTCAACAGATTATGCGTCAAATACTTATAAAATCAGCAGATAAATTAGTAACTTTGCCCCATATATAACAATGTGAAAAGAAACATTTAACACAATAAGACAATGAAAATAGCATTGATTGGCTACGGCAAAATGGGACACATGATTGAAGAGATTGCCCTGCAACGTGGCCACGAAATTGTATGCAAAATCGATGCCGACAACCAGCAAGACTTCGACTCTGATGCCTTTATCAACGCTGATGTAGCCATCGAATTCACCAATCCAACGGCGGCATATGGCAACTATCTCAAGGCTTTCAGCCACAATGTGAAAGTTGTCAGCGGTTCAACGGGATGGATGAAAGACCATAAAGCCGACGTTGAAGCACTGACCAAAGACGGCAAGCAGACCCTTTTCTGGGCCAGTAACTTCTCGATTGGCGTGGCCATTTTCAGCGCCGTAAACCGCTATTTGGCTAAGATTATGAACCAATTTCCTCAATATGACGTTGCAATGGAGGAGATTCACCACGTTCATAAGCTTGATGCACCGTCCGGGACAGCCATAACGCTGGCCGAAGAGATTATCGAAAACCTCGACAGAAAAGACAAATGGGTGAAAGGTTTGCAGCATCATGCCGACGGAAGTGAGGAAGGAAGCAATACCGTTGCAGCCAACGAACTGCCTATTGCAAGTATCCGACGCGATGAAGTACCGGGCATTCACAGCATCAGCTACGACAGTGAAGCTGACAAAATCACGATAACACACGACGCACACAGCCGAAAAGGATTTGCCTTGGGTGCTGTCTTAGCCGCTGAATACACAAAAGATCACACGGGATTGCTGACTACCAGCGATCTATTTAAATTCTGAATACAATGATAGATAAGGAAAAAGCCAAGATTAACCCACGTGTTCAATGGGGAAAATTCATTGCTGTCACCCTCTGTTACCTGCTGTTTCTCTTCTGGGTTGGCAGCTGGTGGGGACTGATTGTGGTGCCTTTTATTTACGATGTCTATATCTCTAAGAAGATCAAATGGCAGTGGTGGAAAGACGCTGAAGGTCCAACACGCTTCATCATGGGCTGGGTTGATGCTCTCGTCTTTGCCTTGGTAGCCGTTTATTTCATCAATCTGTTCTTCTTTCAGAACTTCGTCATCCCTTCAAGTTCACTCGAAAAGAGTCTGTTGACAGGCGATTATCTCTTCGTGAGCAAGGTGAGTTACGGGCCACGCATCCCCGAAACACCGCTCAGCATGCCGCTGACACAGCACACACTTCCCATCATCAACACCAAGAGCTATATTGAATGGCCTCATTGGGACTATCGACGCGTGAAGGGATTAGGCCATGTTAAGCTCAATGATATTGTTGTTTTCAACTATCCCGCAGGTGATACGCTCTGCTCTGCCGACGCTTATAAAGATCAGGACTATTATGCCCTTTGCTCCTATATCGGCAAGAGTCTGCTTGCTTCGCAGGGCATGGAGCAGCCCGATTTGAAGGCAATGAACCCCGTTGCACAGCGTGATTATCTCGAAAGTGTCATGGCCATGGGACGTAAATACATGAAAGACAATCCGGTTGAATACGGTGAAATCATCACCCGTCCGACTGACCGCAGAGAGAATTATGTGAAGCGTTGTGTCGGTCTTCCAGGTCAGACGCTGCAGATCAAGAACCGCATTGTCTATCTGAATGGCAAGGCAAACAAGGAACCTGATAACGTTCAATACAGTTACTACGTGAAACTCAAGGGACAGATGCCTACGGAACTGATGGACGAACTCGGCATTTCAAATGAGGATATGGCCAGTCTTAACCAATATGGCTACTTGCCTTTGACACAGAAAGCCGCTAAAAAGCTTGCTGCCCGCAAGGACATCGTGGCTGACATTCGCCTGAATACCGATGCACAGACAGGAGACCTCTACCCTCTCAACGCCTATACGGGCTGGACTCGCGACAACTATGGCCCCGTGTGGATACCGAAAAAGGGAGCCACAGTGAAGCTCAATATGAAGAATATCGCCGTCTATGAGCGTCCCATTCGTGCCTATGAGCACAACGATTTGAAGGTGAAAGACGGACAAATCTATATCAATGGACGACTTGCCCACAGCTATACTTTCAAGATGGATTACTACTGGATGATGGGCGACAACCGTCATAACAGTGCAGATTCCCGCTATTGGGGCTTCGTTCCTGAAGACCATATCGTGGGCAAGCCGATATTCATCTGGTGGAGTCACAACCCTGATCATCCCGGTTTCAGCGGCATTCGCTGGAGTCGTCTCTTTAATTTTGTCGATAACATCAAATAGAAAATAAGTAAAGAATGCCCCTTTTCGCCTGTTGCCTCCCATGAGGTTGGCAGTGCAGAAAGGGGCGTTTATGATGCAACAACTACGTGCTTGGCTTCTCAGTCTTGGGATTGCACTGCTTTTAGTCATTGTCGTGCGCTCCTTTGCCTTCGCCATTTACCGTGTCCCGGCAGCCTCCGTGCTGCGCCAGGGCGACCGAGTGATGGTGAATATGCTGGCACATGGCAACTATAAACGGGGTCAACTCATCGTCTTCGGTACGAAAGAAAAGCATTTAGGACGCATCAGAGCCTTGCCCGGAGACACTTTGACGATTGCCCAAAAGCGCTTCGTTATCCCCATGGTGTGCTGCGACAAATGCCTTTGTGAGCATTGTTATGCCTATTTGGTCAGCACAGGAAGTGGTCAAACCCTCGTGCCCTACCACGATATTATAGGGCCGGCTTCTCGCCTTTTCTACCTGCCTTTCTGACAAGACTGCCTCTTTTTAACTTTCAAACTCGCTCAGATGTTGAAAACAGCCCTGCTTTCTTCCACCTATTTTGGCCCTGTTCAATGGTATCAGAAGCTACATCGCTATGACCAATGCCTTATCGAACAGCACGACAACTTCGTCAAACAGACCTATCGTAACCGTTGTGTCATACCGACAACCAACGGTCTGCAGGCACTCTCAATACCCGTTTCATGTCCCGAAGGCAACCAACTTTCGAAGACGCCCATGCAGGATATCCGCATCTCTGACCATGGGAACTGGCGTCATATCCATTGGCATGCGCTCTGTTCGGCCTATGGTGAAAGTCCCTTTTTCATGTACTATGAAGACGATTTGCGCCCTTTCTTTGAACAAAAGTGGACATTTCTCATCGACTTTAACATGGCTATCACGGAGAAAATGACAGAACTGCTCGATATTCGACCACAAATACAGCTCACAACTGCATTTCAACCGATAGATACTTGCACTGAAAACGCCCGACTGAACAGCCTCACCGACGACTTCCGCGACGCCATTCGCCCCAAGCATCCTGGCCTTGACAGCGACTTTATTGCCCGCCCCTACTATCAAGTTTATCAGCAGAAACACGGCTTTCAACCCAACATGAGCATCCTCGACCTGCTGTTTAATGAGGGGAACGAGGCTGTGTTGTGGTTGTAGGGAAGCAGAAACCGCAACCCCTCAGCTAAAGAATAAGAAGGAAACAAAGCCTCTCCCCCTGCTCCTCTCCAAGGAAAGGGGGAGTGAAAGGCTTAGGATATGGAGTTTATATAAGGTGTAAGGAGAAAGCATACATCCCCCTTTTCATCCAAGTGAATACGAAACTTCGCAGTATTTTGTTCGGTATCTACAATAATGAAGCAGTTCGATACCGCCTGAGACAAAACGATGAAAGACAATTGAAAGAGTTTATTGTTTTACATGTTGCAAAGGAAATAAAAACTTTGAAAACAACATAAGAAATCGCCACTAAATATCTATTGTCCCATATTTCGACTGAACCGATGTTACCGACCTCGGCCAAAGAAAAAGCAAAAGGAGTTGATAATCAACTCCTTTGCATTTGTTCTGTCGGGATGACCAGACTCGAACTGGCGACCTCGCGCCCCCCAGACGTGTGCGCTACCAACTGCGCTACATCCCGAATTCACGTGCAAAGATAAGCATCTATCATGACATAACCAAATTTTAGAGCAATGATATTTGAAAATTATTCAATGTTTTTCAGAGGGGGAGCATCAACGAACAAGCACAAGACTACTTGATATTCTTTTTAATCTTACATTGATTTATGACTCATAACCGTTTTGAGATATAGCTTAGAATTTCGGAGAATATATAGAGATAGCTGTATTATCTGCACATAAATGGTATCTTTTATTGATGTATTTTGCCAAAAATGGAAATGTGTAATGGTATTTCATGCGTTTTCATTTGTGTTCTCTCAGTTTCCATTAGCTTTGGAAACCAAATCAATCTCAGTCACTTCACCACGCAATCTGCGTCATATTACAACATAACTTGATGCAAATCACACGCTGACTTGACGCAGATTGCGTGGCGATTTCATTCAAGTTTTATCGATTTTCCTTATTTTCTTAGGTGCATTTGGATTTTTTTTGTATATTTACGCCGTAAATCTATACAATCAAAAACACTGCGGACATATGAATAAAGATATCTTGCAGGAAAGACGCTTGACTTTTTCTGTCTTCCGAACTGTGGCAATGAGGGTGATACTTCAGAGGAGAAAACGTGGAATGCTGCCGTGGGTCAGCATGCAGTGAGCCATAAAACACGATACTATGAAAGTTATTTCTACCAAACCATATATTCATTTAAGTAACTGATACAAATGATTCTACACCAAAGACCTATCAGCTTTGCGCTATGGTTAGGCGCATCGCTTGTCATGCCCACGCAGGGATGGGCTGCAAATGAGTTGTCGACTCAGTACACACAGCAAAACAGTCAGTGCACAGGTACGGTCACCGATGAGCAGGGAGAGCCTGTCATTGGTGCCACAATCCTGGTGAAAGGCACGAACAACCGTGTGGTGACTGATTTCGACGGACATTTTACTTTGCCGAATGTGAACCGTGGAAGTGTGCTCATATTGAGCTACATCGGCATGGATTCGCAGGAAGTGAAATGGAACGGACAACCTCTCAAGGTGAAAATGAAAGAGCAGTCGCAGGCGCTGAACGAAGTAGTCATAACGGGTTATGGCGGACAGCAGAAGCGTGCAACGCTGACTACGGCTATCTCAAAGATGGACAGCAAGGTGCTTGATGCTGCAGCTTTCGCCAATGCCGGCAGTGCCCTGCAGGGCAGTGTGACGGGTTTGCAGGTATTCAATGGTTCGGGGCAGCCCGGAACTGCTCCCTCCATCACTCTGCGCGGTGGTGCTTCGATTACGGGAAGTGCACCTGCCTTGATTATCGTTGACGGTGTTGAGCGTACGCTTTCAGAAGTCAATCCCTCGGACATTGAGTCGATGGAAGTGCTGAAAGATGCCGCATCAACAGCCATTTACGGTGCAAGGGCCAACGGAGGCGTTATTCTCATCACCACAAAACAGGCAAAACGCGGCACATCGACTATCAACTACCGCATGAAAGTAGGTGTGAACTTCCGGCGTGATGACTATGATTTCATGAATGCCCGCGATTACATCTATTATAACCGCTTGGGAATGAAGCGCTATGCAACGTCAATGAAAGGGCATGGGACACCGGCAAATGTAGATGCCCAGAATGGCTATTCGGGCTATGGTTACACGAATTTCACCCCACGCACGGATGTGTTATACTACGATGCAGCTAATCCCGACCATAAGAAGCTGCTGGAAGAGGAGGGATGGCAACTCATGGACGACCCCTACTTCAGTGACTCGCCCAAGCGACAGCTGATGTTCAAAGACTACAGCGGACTCTTGGAAAAGGCTATTTTCCATGACCAGACCACGACACAAGACCATTATCTCAATTTCTCGGGTGGCAACAACTTCGGTTCTTTCGTAGCCTCCTTGGGTTATTATCATGAAGATGGTGTGGTGCGCAACACGTCTTACAAGCGTTTCACGGGCAGTGTGAAGGGGGATTACCAAATCAAACCCTGGCTGAAAGTCCGTGCCGGCGCACAGTACACATGGCGAACGAAACCTCAGAGCTATGTAGACTCGTGGTCATCTCTGTTCTATCGCACGCGTTCTCAGCGTCCGACTTGGAATCCTTACCTGAAAGATGGCAGTCCGGCACCAGGTTGGAGCTCTTCAGACGGCAACTATCTGTATTGGAACGACAAGCTCACTTCGAGCAACGGATACCGTGCAGAGACCTACAATATAGGCTTTGATCTGACGCTGATACCGAAACATCTCACCTTGACCACCAATGCTTCGCTCTACCATACGTTAGACCAGGTGGAGAATTTCAACAAGGCTTTCTACACGCAGAGCAATCCCAACAAGATCAACACCACGCGCCGTTCGTACGGATATCTGATGAAAGACACGCAGACACAGCTGAATGCCTTTCTGAACTACCGCAACACGTTTGCCGACAAGCACAATGTTGACCTGATGTTCGGTGGTGAATACTATGACTACAACTACTATAAGCTGTGGGCTTCAACCAAGAATTCGCCAACAGATGACATTCCTACGCTCAATGCCGGTGCCGACAAGGATGACAACCCGGGGTCATACAAGTCGCGCAACCGCATAGAATCACTCTTCGGACGCTTCAACTACGACTACATGCAGAAGTATCTGCTCTCATTTACTTTCCGCTATGACGGCAACTCCAAACTGAAAGACAACCGCTGGGGCTTCTTCCCCGGAGTGTCATTAGGCTGGAACATGATGGAAGAAGACTTCTGGAAAGCTTCCAAACTGTCGAAGGTCATCAGCAACATCAAGCCTCGTATCAGCTACGGTAGCAATGGAAACGTGAGCGGTATCGGTGATTTCTATATCTATGGTGTGTATGATCAACTGACAAACTACAACGGGAACACGGCTTTCTACGACCGCTCGTTGGTGAACACAGCCCTGAAATGGGAACAGAGTCACACCTTTGAGGCCGGTCTTGACCTTGGATTCTTCAAGAACCGCTTGTCTTTCATTCTCGATTACTATGTGCGCAACACCAGCAACCTGCTGCAAAGTGTGAACCTTCCCTCGTATCTTGGCTTCAAATCTATCCAGACCAACTTGGGAAAACTGCGCAACCAAGGATTTGAAATGGAAGTGCGTGCCACGCCAGTCCATTTGAGAAACGGCTTCCGTTGGGACCTTTCGTTCAATCTCTCAACCGTCAAGAACACGATTATCAAGTTGCCTAAGAGCGAACGTCCGTTCAACCAGCTCGAAGGAGTGGAAGTTGCTGCAGGTAAGGTTGATGCCAATGGCCACACACCTACAAAGTGGATTGGCGGTTATCGCGAAGGAGGAAAGCTCGGAGATCTCTACAGTTATAAGCAGGATCACATCTTCCGCGACTGGGACGACATACGCCAGCATGCCAACAAGCGTATTGACAACGTTGCAAAACTATACGGGCCAGGCCTTGCCGACGAAGTAAATCCGCAGACAGGTGTGCTCTATAAGAACTCAGCAGGCTGGAAAGCCATCGAACCGGGAGATGTTTGCTGGGAGGATATCAATGGAGACGGCATCATTAATACGCTCGACCGCAAGGTGGTGGGCAATCTGCGACCCACTGTGACAGGTGGATGGTCGACCACACTCTCTTACAAAAATCTCTCTTTGTATGCGCGTTTCGACTATGCTTTGGGCCATACCATCTACAATGACCTCAAGGCTCGCTCCATGGGACAGTTCCAAGGACAGTTCAATCTCATTGACAAGGTGAAGGATATGTGGAGTGAAGACAATCCGAACTCCAAATATCCGGTCTTCACTTACGCTGACCAGCTGAACAAACACAATATCTGGCGTGGCAATTCTATCTTCTATGAAAAGGCCGACTACATGGCTTTGCGTGAGATTACTCTCAGTTATAATCTGCCGAAGCAATGGACCAAAGCACTTCAGATGAGCAATGCCAGCGTGTATCTGACAGGTCAGAACCTTTTCTATATCACTGGATATGACGGTGCTTCGCCTGAACCGTCAGACGGTTTCGACTATGGCCGTTATCCCTCTCCACGCACTTTGATCTTTGGACTCAACATTACTTTCTAATCAAACAAAGCAATTCACAATGAAAAAGATATTTTCTTATATAGCAGCCACCGTGCTCAGTCTTTCACTCGCGGGCTGCATGGATCTGGAACCCACAAGCAGTATCACCGACTCCAATTACTGGAAGAATGCCGACCAGGTGCAGACTTTCAATCAAGGTCTCTACTCATGGGTGAGAAGTTATGCCAACAGATATATCATCTGGGGCGAGCTGCGCAGCAACATCTACACAGGAACAGCCTTCAGCGGTGAGGCTCCGCAGGGCTATGAGCGCCTTTGGAACAACACTCTTGAAAAGAGCAGTGCCGTAATTGGAAACTACGGAGGACTCTATACGGGCATCAATCAGATCAATCTGATGATTGACAAAGTGAACGAAGCAGGCTATCTGACCGAAGCGCAGAAGAACAAATATCTTGCAAGCAGTCACGGTTTGCGCGCTTTCTTCTATTTCCAGTTGCTCCGAACCTACGGAGATGTGATTGTCTATCTGCAGCACACGGAGGGCAAAACGGTCGATTTGAGTAAGGTTGCACGCAAACAAGACCCTGCGGCTGACGTGATGAAGCAGATCAAAGCCGACATCCAGGCTTCTGAAACTGCCTATAACAACGATTATTCCTTCAAGGATGGACGCATGTATTGGTCGCTCGCAGCCACCAAGATGCTCAAGGGTGAAGTGTATTTGTGGAGCGGAAAGCAGATGGGAGGAGGCACTGCCGACTATCAGACGGCCTTAACTGCCTATCAGGAAGTGCAGTCTCACGCGGATGTTGCCTTGCTCGACAACTTCAGTGATGTGTTTGCATATAATAAGAAAGGTAACAAGGAAATCATCTTTGCCCTGCACAACCGCGAAAATGAGACCACATTGTGGAACGGTCTCTACACCTCTTTGGTGATGAACAAGCAGAATGTGAGTGCCTACCGACTGCACGATGCCCATGGGAATGCCATTCAATTCAGCCAGTCTGAATATCTCAACCTGAGTCTCGGCACCGGTGTCATGCGCTTCCCGCTTGACAAACAGCTGTGGACAAAACTCTATCTTAACGGAAACGACAAGCGCAGAGCAGGCTCATTGGCCGATGTTTATGCCACTGACGGCACGACCTATGTGGGCAACATCTGCAATAAGTTCCATGGAACACTGCTTCCCGGTGGTTCATCAACATCGTGGTATGACGACCAGCCCATTTACCGCTATGCCGAATGTCTGTTGGGAATAGCCGAAGCCAAAGTGCTGTTGGGACAAAATCCGGCAACAGAAATCAACCAAATCCGCAGCCGTGCATATGGTGCAGCCTATTTCAATGCTCATCCCGAGGTGCAATATCCCAATGAAGTCAGCACGGGTGGTACTCCCGCTCTGACCACCTTCTTTGCCAATAACACCTTTGTGGGCGGTGATGAGAATGCAGAAGAGGCCGTTCTGAAAGAGCGTATGCGTGAATTCCTGTTCGAAGGAAAGCGCTGGCACGACATCCGTCTGTTCAATAAAGCCGTGAAGTATTCCACAGCCAACAATACCCGACTGCTCTGGCCTATTGATGAAACGACGCTTTCAACCAACACCTTGTTGGAGCAGACACCCGGATATGGTGACTGATTGATACGATGCAGATAAAACATAGTACCCGACTCACCCGTCCTGGTGGGTCGGGTTCTTTGTTGTCGGGCAACAGGTCATCAGCTGACAAGGCCCAAATCACGCGCTGACTTGATGCAGATTGCCTTGCATTTTGCATCAAATCATGCGGTCATCTGACGCAGATTGGCGCATGAAATCAGTCAAGCTACAGTGAACAGTCATGTTGGTTTGTGAACAATGGCTGCCTACCTATGGAACAGAATGCCTGTAAGTAATGAAAAATATAAACAAAAAGAGGTGCGTTAATGGCTGAAAATCCACTCTGTTTAGTTTCAACTTCCGAGTGAAAAATCCTTAAACAACGAAGAAATAAATGTTAATTAAGGAACTTTTACATTTTAACTTATTGGAAATCAATATATTAAATTCTCTAAAGAACAAGAACTAAGAACAAGATAAAGAAAAAGACGAAGAAAAAGAAAAAGAACGAAGTGGAAATAGAGTTCGCCGTCGTCGGATTTTTATTTACAAAGGGGTAAGGGGATTGGGAGACCTCCCCCAGCCCCTCCCAAGGAGGGGAGTGCGAGCTTGGAGCCTCTTCTTAGGAAACAAAATGAGTTCGTTTATACCCTAACGACCTTTATATTTTCTAAAATATTCTTAGATATTCTTGGATGTCGCTTGCGACAAGGAGGCCTAAAATGCAAGGGAAAGCGCGCCTAATGGAAACCTCCCCCAACCCCTCCCAAGGAGGGGAGCACTAACTTGGAGTAACTTCTTAGGAAACAAAATGAGTTCGTTTATACCCTAACGACCTTTATATTTTCTAAAATATTCTTAGATATTCTCAGATGTCGCTTGCGACGAGGAGGCCTAAACCACAAGGAGGAAGACTCCTAATGGAAACCTCCCCCAACCCCTCCCAAGGAGGGGAGCACGAGCTTGGAGCGTCTTTTTAGGAAACAAAATGAGTTCGTTTATAAGCTGATAGCCCTTATATCTTCTAAAATATTCTTAGATATTCTCAGATGTCGCTTGCGACAAGGAGGCCTGAAATGCAAGGGGAAACGTTGCATCCCAATCTCTGCATTCTTTGTTTCCTAAGCACAACGGACAACAAACAGTAGGAGGAGAAGTAGAAAAAGAAAAGAGAAAACCAATTGGTTACCTTCCCCATGGATGCAAGGAAACCAACAGACATAAAAAAACCTCCTCGCGAATGCGTGGAGGCCAGTCTAACCTGAACGTCTTTTTACTTGCTAAATCAAATGCTAATAACTACAGAGATAGACTTAGTACCGGATATCACATCCGGCTGATTTCTCCTTTCATTAACAGTTCTTTTACGTTGCAAAGATACAAAATAAAAAAGAAGTGCTGTTATACATTTTGCGGGTAAACTTGATGATATTGCGGTTATTAAGGGCTTTTTACCCGACGAAAGCAGTTATTTCTTGACAATATGGTCAAATAGTGGGCGTGGAGAATGGTGCAAGGCAGCCTCATAACGCCGCATGAGTGGTGGGCGATGCAGGTTTTTGCGCTGTCGGGCTTTGGTGAGATACGACCTCGGATTGTGGGGCTCATGACGGTTGAGCCGCAGGCAGATGTCATGGGTGAGTCGGCCGAAAGTATAGCGACGTCCGTTCTCATCAAAGAGTTCACAACTCATGACCACGGCATTGATCACCTCGAGCAGGTCGGTGGTAGTGCCTTTCCATGCGTAGCCTGCATGGGGAGAGAGGGCAAGAATAGCGATGATTTCACTCCTCATGGTTTCTAAAATTCTTTCCATTTCATTCTTTTTTAGTTCGTTTTCCATTCTTATTTCATGGCTTTCATCGTTCATGATGACTACGGTTGCCAAGTGTCTTCAATGTGCAAAGATAGCAGTTAATATGGAAGTATTTCTTCACTTCCTTGGTTTTGCACGTTAATGGAAATTAAATCCTCACTTTTTTCAGCATGTATCAGTTTTTTGTATCAAATAAAACTTGACAAAGGGGGTGTTGATTTTGTATCTTTGCAACGTGTTCAGGATAACAATTTTCTTAGACCTTAATACTCAGGAAAAGATGAAAGAAACAACTATGGAAATGTATTCGCCTCATTTCTCAAAACAGGAAATGCAACGGTCGGGCATGGCGATCAGACTCGGTATAGAGAATAAGCCCGGCCGTGAAGAAGAGGAAAATCTCAAAGCGCTATGCCTCAATGTGCTGGAGCCACTCCGCAAGCGTTTCGGCCGCATCATCATCACGAGCGGATATCGCTCAGAAGCCCTTAACAAAGCGGTTTTCGGAGAACCCAACTCACAACATCTCAAAGGTGAGGCTGCCGACATTCACATCCCCAACGAAGAAGTGGGACGGCGCTATTTTCGCTTCATCAAATATGTACTCGACTATGATCAACTGCTCTTTGAGCGCCGCTTGTCAAACGGTTGCATGTGGCTCCACGTGAGCTATTGCAGAGATCGGAAGCACAACCGACACGAGGCAGTTGAAATGAACTTCTGAAAGCAAACGTTTCGCAATATTCCAATTGGAAAAACTATCGTAAAATTATTAACAATTTAACTAAAAGAAAGGGTAATAGTTATGGCAGTAATTTACAAGAACAACAACAAGAAAAATGCCGGTTTCGGAAAGTTTTATGCACGTGCCATGCACAACGGTACGACAAACCTTGATGATATCGCAGCTATCATTGAGCGCAACTGCTCCATGAAGAAGAGCGACGTGAAGGCAGTGCTGACGGAGTTGGTAGAGGTGATGACCGCACAGATTCAGGACTCGAAGCGCGTGAAACTTGACGGTTTGGGAACGTTTAAGATTGGCATCAGCACGAAAGGTGCAGAGTCGGCAGCAGCCTTCAACCCAGCCAAGCACATCAAGAACATGCGGGTAATCTTCATGCCCGAGGTTCATGTGGAGCGCGACTCACGCAAGCACATCAAGGCATTGCTCAGTGGTGTCAACGTAACGGAAATGAAACAGTACACGATTGAGAAGAAAAAGAAGAAGCCGGCTTCACAGCCCGGTGTCTGAAAGCAGGTCGGCTTTCTCTCTGTCTGAAGCCTGTCGCGCTTAATGGTTTCTGTCCTTCATTATTCCTGATAGGGCAGAAACCTACAGATAGAGCATGTGGAAGAATTGAAGTTTCTGCGGAGGGAGAGTTCATGGAAATGCTGTATTCCAAGTCATACGCCATACATTCAATGAACTCCCCATTCAACATGCAGCATTCCAAATTATTGTATCATCATTAAAACAACAGAATAAAACATGGATAAAATCAGAATTAATCAGTGGAAATTAGTCATTAAGATCATCATCGCTGTAGCTACGGCCATATTGGGCGCAATCGCTTCTCCCGATACCGACAGCATTTCCCGACAGTTCAGGAAAGGAAACAGCGCGAAGTTGTTAGAGAATTAAGTAAACTCCTCTGTTTTATTGTCTTTACTCCCCTTTTTGTTCCCCTTGTGTGAGGAATGAAAGGGGGAGACTTTATATGGTATACTCACTGCCAACAACAATGCACCTGCAACCCAATAGAGCCAGCCTTCAAGAGTGAGTACGGCTGCAAGCGTAATCAAACCGAGGGAGAATTGGAAGACAAAGCGCAGAAGGGCATGGCGAGAAAGACGATAGCCATATATATAATAGGTATAGACGAGGACGAAAAGAAATTCGAGGAAAGAGGCCACGGTGAGCGCATAGCCTGTTGCGGTGAGGCCACCGAAGTGGAAACCAGCAATGACAGCTACTACAAGGAGCAGAGCTGCGACTGCTTCCTGTAACAGATAATGGCGTGAGTCGCCTCGCGATAAGGCAATATATTCCATGGGAAGCGTCATGGCTCGCAGATACATGGCGAGGATGCTGCCACGCATCATGTCGATGACAGGCAGGAAATCATGGCTGAAAAGCAGGGGAAGAAGAATAGGAAGCCCCACGGTCATGGCCACAAGGAGCGGAGAGATGATCATTGTGCTAGCTTCTATCTGTCGGTTGACAATCTTGTTGAATTCACCACCCAAATTTTGTATTCCCGAAAGTCGGGGGAAGAAATCGGTTTCCATAGCATGAAACACCATGCCACCATAGGTCATTGTGACCATGAAACCTGCATTGTAAAGGCCCACGATCTGGATATCTCCGGCATGAGAAAGGTAGCTTCGGATGATGAAGTCGGCTGCACTGGCCAGGATTCCCGAAGCAACAAAGGCTACTCCGAGGCGCACCATGCCGTAGCCTTCAGACCATTTGCTTTGCTTGAAACTGAATTTCAAAGGATAACGACGCAGGGAAAAGAAGATGACGAGTACCCACTGAATGGCTGCTGCAAGGACGATAGCAGGCACAATGGCTGCCTCTCGCCACACATAGAATAACGGTATGGAGGTAAGCAAAGCACCGAGTACGCCATAGACCGACTGCAGTGCAAGCTGGCGTAGTTGTCGAGTAGCTTTCAGAATGGCGGTTTCACCGGCAGCAAGTGCAAGGAAAGCTATCGTAGGAGAAAGGGCTATGAAATGCAGGGTGTGGTTTCCCCAGGAGAAAGTGAAGCGGTTGAGCAACGGACTTAGAAGGATGCAAAGCAACATTCCGGCAATCGCCGTGAGTGCCACCCACATGCGGATAATCTGAATGCGGTGTTTCAAACGCTCTTCATCTCCCTGCTCGTAGGCTGCCGAAAGCTCGCGCACGGCACTCATGGAGAGGCCGAGATTAGTGGAATCAGACACGAGTTTCACCGTAGCATTAAACAAAGAGATGAGCCCCATGCCTCCGGTGCCTAACAACACGGCCACCACCTTGTTGCGAACAATGCTCATCAAGATGTTCAAGCCCTGCACACCACCGAAGATACCCATGTATTTGAGAATGTGGCGATAGCTGTTGTTGTCGGTCTTTGGCATGCAGTTATCTCACAATAGCTATCTTGCAGACCACCCCCTTGTGACCATCCTGTGTGGCCACTTCTACCATATAAATGCCCGAAGCCACGCGTTTTCCGTTTTTGTTGCAACCGTCCCAGGTGAAGAGTCCACCATTGCTGCGTCCTTCTTTCACGAGTGTGCCGTTGGCTGTCGTAATCTTTACATCGGCATTATAGGATAGCCCGGTGATATTTATAGGCCCCGTATAATCAGGTTTGACAGGATTGGGATAGGCATAGACACTTTCCTGCGTCATGGTTTCGGCTGCTTCAGTGGCATTGCTCTTGTAGGAGCAAAGGCCTTTATCCGTTCCAAAGAACACTTCGCCCGTGGTGCCATTGATTGCAATGCTCTCTATGGTGTTGGAAATGAGCGGACTGTTCTCTGCCGTGAAATGCTGCTGTTCTTCAATGTTGTTGCTGCTGACGAGATAAACGCCATTGCCATTGGTGGCAAACCATTTGCGATTAGCACCGTCAATGGCTATGGCGGTGATGTCTACGCCACTCAACAGATAGTCGGCATAGTTGGTTCCATCGTTGCGGGGAACTTTTATCTGTTGGAAAACAGGATTGTCACTGTCTATCTGTGAAGGTTCGAGCATCAGTGGTCCCACATTCGTTCCTATCCAAATGTTGCCTTCCTTATCTTCAACGGCGCAGCGCACGTTCCATAATTCCTTGAGTTTTGTTCCGTCTTGATTGGTGAATGAGGTGAAAGTCTTAAGCTTGTCGCCCACAGCTTGATAGCGAAGGAGTGAAGGCTGCTGCCAGTTGTCGTTGACAAACCACATGTTCCGGTGGCTATCGAAAAACAGACTGCGCATGTTTCCAAGGCTTCGCCCATTGAGTTTCATCAGCTCTGGCTGTTTATGGAGCGTGAAATTACCGTTCTCATAGGCGATGATTGACTGTGTGGCAGCCTGGCTGTTCAAAATCCAGAGTAGGCCCGAAGCATCGAAACCAAGGCCCTGTATGAGTTGATAATTGCGGTTCCCATCAGCTAAAGCAGACTCTATGGGGCTGTTATCACTATTATAGAGTTTGACAAAGCGGTTGTCCTTATATTCGTAGAGACCGGTGCGACCGCCTGCAAAAAGGTGGCTGTTGTCTTTCGGGTCAACTGCAAGCACGCTGAGGTCGATATATCTTACCCCTGTGGTTGCAGCAATATTATCAGAAGGATAGTTGGTCCATGCATTGCCGTCCCACACTTGAATGCAGCCGGGGCGCTCGAGATCGGTCGATACCGTGTAGCCTCCCCCGCAGGTATAGAGCTTTCCCTGGTGAAATTTCATATAGCCGAAGTAGTTGTATTGCGGGCCACCGGGATTGGCATTAGCTACTTTTGCCCACAATGCAGACAGGTCTTCGGGCGTTTTTTCCACGTAATCCCCCACGCGTTTCCAGTTGTTTTTATCGGCAAGATTTGTGGTGAGCAGGGCCGAATAGAGTCCTGCGCTTTTGCTTGCAGCAAAGAGTTTGTTGTCGCGGATATAGCAGTAGTTCACTGAAAAGCCGAGTTTGTAGGTGTCGCTGATTTCTGCATTGCCCACATTCAGCTTCACAATGCCAAACCCTGTGGCCAGATAAGCATAGCGCCCCGAGACATAAATGTCGTGAATAGTCTTGTCGACAATCATGGATGTGTTGTAATAGGCGCTTACATTCGTCACCTCTCCCGCATCATTCATCAGGTCGATGTTCTGGTTGGCATAAACAATCACTAATCTTCGTGCAGCCTTGTTGTAGGCTATATGCGTGATGTTGCCGTCAGAAAGTCCGTTCACCTTGTCGAAAGTGCGCACACTCTGGTCGTTGGGGTTATAGGAATAGAGTCCGTTACTGGCCAGCACATAAATCAAAGAACCATTGGCCTGTACTATCTGTTGCGGTGAAGCGTAAGACAGATAGGAGCGCCAGGCGAAGGAAGAAAGGAGGAGAAACAGAGCAAGAAGCAAAGCCCCACTTCCAATTCCTTTGCTTTTTCCGTTGCACGGGCTCAACGAACGGCTCCCTTTAGTTCTCCAATCAGAGGGAAACTGCTGGTTGCAGGAATCATGAAAAATCTTTGTGATATGATGTTTTTCGGCTCTTGTCATGTCTTTTCTATAATGTTTGATAACTTTCGTATCCTTTGCTTTCACCCTCTTTTCTTTGGAGAGGGATTGGGGATGAGACTTTTCGCCAACTTCTCCACAGCCCTTGCTCTATGGCTGATCTTGTTTTTGATTTCCTCACCAAGTTCGGCAAAGCTCTTGTCGTAGCCTTCGGGGATGAAGACCGGGTCGTAGCCAAAGCCGGCTGTGCCACGCTTTTCGGTGGCTATCTTCCCTTCAACAATACCTTCAAAAAGCGTCTCATGATAGCTGCCGGGATTGTCGGCATCGTGTTGAATGAGTGAGATTACCGTGCGAAAGCGGGCATTTCGACGGGTAATATCAGTCATCTTACGAAGTAACTTGACTGTGTTTGCCTCGCTGTTATGGTCATATTGCTCGGCATATCGGGCACTGTAGACTCCTGGTTCACCATTCAGGGCTTCTACTTCCAAGCCGGTATCATCGGCAAAGCAGTCAAGCCCATAATGCTCATACACGTATAAAGCTTTCAGATGGGCATTCTCTTCAAGCGTCTGACCTGTTTCGGGGATGTCTGCATCGCAGCCGATATCCTTCAAAGAAACGATTTCAAAGGCACTGCCGAGTATCTCGCGGATTTCGGTCAGCTTATGTGTGTTGTTGGTTGCAAAGACGATTTTCATGCTTGAATGTTCTTTTTCCTGTTGGCTTCGAGTTTCTTTTTCACGCTCACCTTCATTTCATCAAATCCCTCACCATATACACCTACAACACTACTCTGGCTGACAAAGGCATTGGGGTCGATGAGTTTGATGAGGCGGAAGATGTCGGTGCTTTCGCGTTTCTTGGCAAGAATACAGAGCACCTTGACCTCCTGTCCCGTGTACCAACCGTGCCCATCGAGGATGGTTACGCCATGACCGGTTTCTATGCCGATAGCATTGGCTATTTCCTGATACTTCCGCGAGAAAATCATAAACTGCACACTCTCGCGTCGGGCATTCATGATATAGTCGAGTGAGAAGTTTTCAAGGGTCATCACGCAAAGGCCGAACATCACCTTATGGGCGCGTTCAAGGTAGCTTCCAAACTGCGGAAAGAACATACAGCTGCCGATGATGCAGAAGTCAACCGCAATAAGTACGGTGCCGAGCGACACGTTATGATACTTGTTGACAGAGGCAGCGATGATGTCTGTGCCACCGGTTGAACCGTTATGCAGGAACACCGTAGAAAGTGCCACACCTGTAATGACGCACCCGATAATCATAGACATGAAGTCCTGTCCCTCGCCAAGAAGCTTGATAGGCATGCCGTTGGGCTGCTTGGGAATGATGTCCTGAGCGACAATCAGCAGGAAATAGAGCAGGAAGATGGCGTAGATGGTCTTGAAGAGAAACTTAAAGCCCAGCACCTTCAGCGCTACCACGAGCAGCGACAGGTTGATGATGATGTAGGTGTTCTGTACATGGAAGCCCGTGGCATAGTAGATAATGGCCGAAAGACCGGTCACACCACCCGCCACAATCTGATAGGGCATGAGGAACACCGTGAACGAAATGGTATAAAGCATGATGCCGAGCGTGATGAAGAAATAGTCCTTCACCTCATCCCAATACTTGATATTCTCCATCATTTACTTAATGACAATATTAACGATTTTCTTTGGTACGATGATCACTTTCACAATCTGTTTGCCCTCCATGTACTTCAGACTGCGCTCATCGGCTTTCACTTCACGCTCTATAGTGGCGTTGTCGGCGTCGGCTGCAAATGTCTTCTGATAGCGGGCTTTACCGTTGAAGCTGATAGTGAGCTGCATTTCGCTCTCCACAAGATACTTTTCATCGTAGCTTGGCCATGCTGCATCGCACACGGTTCCCTCGTTGCCAAGCACATGCCACAGTTCTTCGGCCACGTGTGGAGCAAAGGGTGACAGCAGCACTACCATCTTCTGCAACAGCTCGCGGTTGTGACATTTCTGCTGACCGAGTTCGTTAACGGCAATCATGAAGGCCGAGATAGAGGTGTTGTAGCTGAATTTCTCAATATCTTCGGTTACTTTCTTGATGAGCTTATGTACGCTCTTGAGATTTTCTTTCGAGGGCTCGACATCGTCAACTATCAGTTTTTCTTCACCTCCGCGCTCCCAGAAGAGACTCCAGAACTTCTTGAGGAAGCGGTGACAACCGTCAATACCATTGGTGTCCCAAGGCTTGCTGGCTTCAACCGGCCCGAGGAACATCTCATAGAGGCGCAGCGTGTCAGCGCCATAGTCCTTGATGATATCGTCGGGATTGACCACGTTGTACATGCTCTTCGACATCTTTTCGATAGCCCATCCACAGATATATTTGCCGTCTTCGAGTATAAACTCGGCATTGTTGTATTCAGGACGCCACTGCTTGAAAGCCTCGGTGTCGAGGATATCGTTCTTGACCAAATTCACCCACACGTGGATTGGGGTCGTGTCATATTGGTCTTTGAGACCTTTTGACACGAAGACAGGTGCCTTGGAGTGGTCATCAGAGTTCACACGATATACGAAGTTCGAGCGTCCCTGTATCATACCTTGGTTGATAAGTTTCTCATAAGGTTCTTCCTTGCAGCTCACTCCGCAGTCGTGAAGGAACTTATTCCAGAAGCGACTGTAAATCAAATGGCCCGTAGCATGCTCGGTTCCACCTACGTAGAGGTCTACATTCTGCCAGTATTCATCGGCTTCCTTGCCCACGAGTGCCTTGTCGTTCTTCGGATCCATGTAGCGAAGATAGTAGGCAGAACTGCCTGCAAAGCCCGGCATGGTGTTGAGTTCGAGGGGGAAGACGGTCTTGTTGTCCACAAGACCCTTGTCTGCAACTTGCTTCTTGGCTTCGTCCCAGGCCCATTTCTTGGCGCGTCCCAATGGAGGTTCTCCTGTTTCGGTGGGTTCGTATTTGTCAATTTCGGGAAGCTCGAGTGGCAGACATTCTTCGGGAATCATATAGGGCATGCCATTCTTGTAGTAGACAGGGAACGGCTCTCCCCAATAGCGCTGGCGTGAGAAAATGGCATCGCGCAGGCGGTAGTTCACCTTCACACGGCCCAGCTGATGCTTAGTCACAAATTCCTTGGTGGCTGCAATGGCCTCTTTCACGGTCATACCGTTAAGGCTGAAACCATCTAATGTCTCAACGCCTTCACATGGAGAATTCATCACGATTCCCTCCTTGGCATCAAAGCTTTCCTCGCTCACATCGGCACCCTCTATCAGTGGGATGATAGGCAGGTTAAAGTGTTTGGCAAAGGCATAGTCGCGACTGTCGTGTGCAGGAACGGCCATGATAGCCCCCGTGCCATAACCGGCGAGCACATATTCTGAAATCCATACTGGGATTTTAGCACCTGTGAAAGGATTGACAGCATAGCTTCCGCTGAACACACCCGTTACCTTACGGTCGCTCATGCGGTCGAGTTCGGTGCGCTTCTTCACGTAAGCTAAATATTCTTCTACCTCCGCTTTCTGTTCCTTTGTCGTCAGTTTCTCCACCAATTCACTTTCAGGTGCCAGCACCATGAACGTCACACCGAATATCGTGTCCGCCCGAGTGGTAAAGATAGTGAAGTGTCCCTCTGCATTATCTCCAGTAGAACACTCCCCTCTCCTTGGAGAGAGGTCGGGGGTGAGGCTATACTTAAACTCCATCTCCGTACCTTCCGAGCGACCTATCCAGTTGCGTTGTGTCTCCTTGATAGAGTCAGTCCAATTGATGGTTTCCAATCCATCGAGCAGGCGTTGTGCGTAGGCTGAGGTGCGAAGACACCATTGCTGCATCTTCTTCTGAACGACAGGATAGCCTCCACGTTCGCTCACCCCGTTGACCACTTCGTCATTGGCAAGCACGGTTCCCAGGCCCTGACACCAGTTGACAACGGTCTCTCCCAAGTAGGCAATGCGGTAGTTCATCAGCACCTTCTGCTGTTCTTCTTCGCTCATGGCTTTCCATTCCTCGGCTGTGAAGTGCAGTTCTTCGGTCTGTGCAACGTCAAGTCCTTCTGTACCTGAAGTCTCAAAGTGCTTGATGAGGTCGGCAACAGGGCGTGCCTGCTGACATTCATTGCAGAAATAACTGCCGAACATTTTCATGAAAGCCCACTGTGTCCAGTGGTAATATTGTGGGTCACAGGTGCGCACTTCGCGATCCCAGTCAAACGAAAACCCAATCTTATCCAACTGTTCGCGGTAGTGGTTGATGTTTGTTTCGGTCGTGATAGCCGGGTGTTGTCCCGTTTGAATGGCATACTGTTCAGCAGGAAGTCCATAGGCATCATAGCCCATTGGGTTGAGCACATTGTAGCCCTGCAATCGCTTGAAGCGTGCATAGATGTCGCTTGCAATGTAGCCTAAGGGGTGACCCACGTGCAGACCTGCTCCCGATGGATAGGGAAACATGTTGAGCACATAGTATTTCTTCTTCGTCTTATCCTCTGTCACCTTGTACGTTTGGTGCTCGGCCCAGGCCTTTTGCCATTTCTTCTCGATTTCACTGAAATTGTAATCCATTTCTATCTTGTTTTATTTCTGTTTTCGTTTCATTTCCTCACGCCAGTCTTCATGCGCGCTATTGATAATGTGTACAAAGGTAGTGTTTTAAATTCAAAATTCATCATGCACCGTGTATAATTCCGTTCTACCGCGCATGTTTTTATACCGTAGCATCTGTTTCCATGTCACAGTAATCGGCAACTCAAATGAATTGTTTTTCCATTTTCCACCAAATGTTTTCATATAGAAATTTCGTTTTCCTCTTTTTCACCGTAATTTACTCCTATTCGGGATAGAGAAATATAAGATGAAAGGCATGAATGACAAAGTTGTTTTTATATTGCTCGCAGTCATTAAAAAACCAATATTTCTGATGAAACATCATAAATAATCACTAAATATCTTATGTCAAAACATCTATCATTCAAAGCAAATGATTATCTTTGCATATAGAATAAGAAGCATTCTCATTGATGTAGAAATCTGTTATTAAAAGTACTTCACCAGTTTTCGACCGGCATTATTAAATTAATTTATGCAACAAGATAACTTCTTCATTTCCAACTAAATATATTTAGAAATTATTTTGCAGTGTCATCTGACGCAAGTTGAAAATCCTGATCCTTGAACATGGCAAATCACCTGCCTTTGATAGGAAAACAGAATGATACATCATCAAAAATTATACACGACAGATTGGAGGTTTTTCACATGTAACAAATGATTTTTCCCAACAGGAAATAAAGGATGATTAAATACTAAAGAGTTATGAGTTTACAGGAGATTTTGAACCACAGAAGGGCAGTTCGTTGTTTCGACCCAGCCCAACCGATTGACAATGCGGTAGTGAAGAAATGTATAGAACAGGCTACATTGGCGCCAACAAGTTCCAACATGCAGCTTTGGGAGGCCTATCATGTGACGGATAAAAAGGTGCTTGAAGCCTTGAGTCATGCTTGTTTTGACCAACTCACAGCACGCTCGGCGCAGCAAATGGTAGTGTTTGTGACCCGACAAGGACAGTATAAGCAGCATGCAAAAGATGTTCTTGCGTTTGAAAAAGACAATATCAAGCGCAACAGTCCTGTCGAGAAGCAGGAGAAACGCATCAAGAAACAGACGCTATATTATGAAAAAGTGATACCGTTTATCTATTCACGTTGCTTCGGTCTGTGGGGACTTGTGCGCAAAGCGTTGGCACAATGCATCGGTCTTTTCCGTCCGATGATACGCCAGATGAGTGAAGGCGACATACGGGTCAACGTACATAAGAGTTGCGCTTTAGTCGCTCAGACGTTTATGTTGGCTATGAGTGAGGCGGGATATGACACTTGTCCGCTTGAAGGTTTCGACAGTTGGCGGGTGAAAAAAGCCTTGCATCTGCCCTATGACACAGAAATAAACATGGTTGTTACCTGTGGCATTCGACTGCCAAATGGCGTCTGGGGCGACCGTTATCGCCGTCCGTTTGAGGAGCAATATCATAAGATATGAAGTCTCACCCGACCCCTCCGAAAGGAGGGGAGAAAAGAGAAAGCCTCTCCCCCAGCCCCTCTCCAAGGAGAGGGGAGTCAGAGAATGAGGACTTACTTGATGCAGTTGAAACGAAGTTAGATGTTAAGTAATTGTGCATTATGAGCTAACTCAGCTCGTACTCCCCTCCTTGGGAACCGTAGGTCGCTGTTCGTTGAGCGAGCGAAACGAGGAAAGCAATGGGTCGGAGGAGGCTTTTATGATATGCATAATGCATTAAAAACTACTTTCCTTTCAGTATTTTTTTGATGTCATTCAGCTTGTTGAGTGCCTCAACAGGCGTAAGATTATTCACATCAAGACCAAGGATTTCATCGCGTATCTGTGCCAATACGGGGTCATCAAGCTGGAAAAAGCTGAGTTCCATGCCTCCCCTGTGCTCGGCAATCTTGCTGGTATTGGGCTTGCCTGCACGTCCCACACCAGCGTTGTCGGCCTCCAATTCCTTCAGAATAGCATTGGCACGCTTGACAATCGAACGTGGCATACCGGCTATTTCGGCCACATGAATACCGAAACTGTGCTCACTTCCGCCCTTCATCAGCTTGCGAAGGAAAATCACTTTGCCGTCAACTTCTTTCACACTTACATTATAATTCTTGATGCGAGAGAAGTTCTTTTCCATCTCATTCAGCTCGTGATAATGGGTTGCAAAGAGTGTTCTTGCACGTGCTTTCGGCTGCTCATGCAAGTATTCCACAATAGCCCAAGCGATACTGATACCGTCATAAGTGCTCGTGCCTCGGCCCAATTCATCAAACAAAACGAGGCTGCGTGACGACACGTTGTTAAGGATATCAGAGGCTTCAGTCATTTCAACCATGAACGTAGACTCGCCTAATGAGAGGTTATCACTGGCTCCGACACGGGTGAATATCTTATCCACAAGACCGATTTTCGCGCGTTCTGCGGGCACGAAACAACCCACTTGGGCCAGCAACACAATGAGTGCTGTTTGGCGAAGCAATGCCGACTTACCGGCCATGTTCGGTCCCGTAATCATCATGATCTGCTGTTTTTGGGTGTCAAGATATACGTCGTTAGGCACATAACGCTCGCCAAGTGGCAGTTGCGTTTCTATCACGGGATGACGTCCCTGACTGATATCGAGCACCTCACTATCGTCAATCTGCGGACGGATATAGCCGTTTTCTTCAGATGTTTTCGCGAAACTCAACAGACAATCCACACGTGCCAAAAGGTTGGCATTGATTTGAATTTGCGGGATGAAATCCTGCATGGCAAGCACCAACTCACTGAAAAGACGAGCCTCCAAAGCAAGTATCTTTTCCTCTGCCCCAAGTATCTTTTCCTCGTATTCCTTTAGTTCAGGCGTGATATATCGCTCGGCCTGAGCCAATGTCTGCTTGCGGATCCAACCTTCAGGAACCTTGTCTTTAAAAGTGTTTCTTACTTCAAGATAATAGCCGAAAACGTTATTGAAACCCACTTTCAGACTTGAAATGCCTGTTTCCTCGGCTTCCTTTTCCTGGATTTTCAGCAGATAATCCTTGCCATTTCGACTCATTTCGCGCAATTCATCGAGTTCATCATCGTAGCCATCGGCTATGACATCACCCTTCGTTATGAGCTGTGGTGGGTCGGGTTGTATTTCTTTCTCAATGCGCGTTTTAATGCTTTCGCAAAGATTAAGCTGTTCTCCTATGCGTTTTAACGCTTCATTCTCCGAATAAAGACAAGCCTCCTTGATCGGTCTGACAGCATCGAGTGCATTCTTCAGTTGTACGATTTCACGTGGCGAAACACGTCCTACGGCCACCTTGGAGATGATGCGTTCAAGGTCGCCCACACGATGCAATTGCTCGTCAATCAACTGGCGAAACTCGGGTTTCTGAAAGAAATAGTCTACGATATCAAGCCGTTCGTTGATGGGAGCAACGTCTTTCAACGGGAAAACAAGCCATCTTCTGAGCATGCGACCACCCATAGCCGTGACCGTGCGGTCAATGACATTGAGCAGCGAACTGCCATCTTCCTGCATCGGAGCAACGAGTTCAAGCGAACGAATGGTAAAGCGGTCAAGTCTCACATACTTGTCTTCTTCAATGCGAGAAAGCGAAGTAATGTGGTTGATTTGCGTGTGCTGGGTCAGTTCAAGATATTGAAGAACGGCACCACTGGCAATGACTCCGTTCCTCAAATGCTCCACACCGAAGCCTTTCAGCGACTTTGTGCCGAAATGTTTCAACAGCTTCTGACGTGCATTCTGCTCGGAGAACACCCACTCATCCATTTCAAACACGCAGTATTTCGACCCGAAGAAGCGTTCAAAATCCTGCTTATGGTCGCGGTTGTAAAGCACTTCTTTCGGCGAAAAGTTACCAAGCAGCTTCTCAACATAGTCGTATGTACCCTCTCCGGTAAGGAATTCGCCTGTTGAAATATCAAGGAAACTGATGCCACATGATGCTTTTCCGAAGTGCACGGCAGCCAAGAAGTTATTTTCTTTGTAGTTCAACACGGTATCAGCCATGGCAACTCCCGGCGTCACGAGTTCGGTAATGCCTCGCTTCACCATTTTATCCATCTCGGTGAGTCCCTTCTTTCCCTTGATCTGCTCACGCTTTTTCTTCGGGTCTTCCAGTTGATCGCAGATAGCAACTCGCTTTCCTGCGCGGATAAGTTTGGGCAGATAAGTGTCTAAGGCATGATGGGGGAAGCCCGCCATCTCAACAGAATTCTCCACAGAATTATTGCGTCGGGTGAGCGTAATGCCCAGAATTCCGGCGGCAATAGCAGCATCTTCGCCATAAGTTTCATAGAAATCGCCACAACGAAACAGCAACAAAGCCTCGGGATGCTTTGCTTTCATCGAGAAAAACTGCTTCATCATGGGCGTCAAACCCTTATCATTTGCTGCCATAATCCTTATTTCGAATTCATTAAAATCTTAGAACTTACAAAGTTACAGAAATTCAATGAGAACAGAAAAGCAATTAGGAAGCATTAACGTTAACTTTGAAGTTTGAGATTTGAACTTTGAAGTTTATGATTACGCTGACTTTAATTATTAGGAATATATCATTGAAGTTTGAAATCTGAACTTTGAAGTTTATGATTATTCTGACTTATATTCAAACATTAGAACATAGGACTTTGAACAGAATTATCAGCTGCTCAAATCTTTATGTCAACACATCTGAACTTTGAAGTTCAAATCTTAAACTTCAAAGATAAAAGGATTTATCCTACTACCATAGCAAATCTTAGGCCCAAAGCATTGGCAATTTGCAAGAAAGTTGATAGTTGCATATCACTGTTTCCACGTTCTATTTGTGAGATATATTCACGTTTCTTGCCTATCATTTCAGCCAACTGTTGTTGTGTGAGTCTTTGCATCTTGCGCTGCTCTTTCAACAGTTCTGCATAGTAATAAGCATTGGCACGTGCTTCAAAAGCCTTACGTTCAGGACTTCCTGTCGGGCCATATTTCTCATCAAAATGCTCACTTGAAGTGTGCAATTGAGCCAGTTTTTCCGAGTTAAGTTTCTTCATATTGTCAATCCTCCAAATAGTTTTCAATCAGTTTCTCTGCAAATCTTACTTCCTTTTTATACTGTTTCTTATCTTTCTTGAGAAATGAATTCAAAAACAACACCTGTGAACATTCAACAAAATTCTCTGCATCAACCGCAAAGACTACCGTTCGGTACTCGTTACTACCCACAGAAATTCGTGCCTCATAGAAATCACTCCCTTCTATTTTCTTAATGAATTTACTATTCACTATACGCTGTGTTTTGATGATATGTTCCACATAATCATACTTTTCTTGCAGCCTTTCATTCAATCCATTATAGTAAGTTTCATAGGCTTCTGAATATATAATCTCTCGTATCTGTTCATCCATGGCAAAAGTAATTAATTTATTCTATATATCCAAATAAATGGAATATATTTATTACATATTATATTTATAAAGACAATCCACAATCAATCAGAAGAACAACTGATTGCTGTTGCAAATATATATCATTTCATTGAAAATCTACTTTCTGTGTGACTACAAAATCATAAAACAGCTTTGATTTTCTCTTTCGCTTTTCCTTTTCTTGCAATCTCAGTCACTTTACAGTGTAAAATGACTCAAATAAGCATGCGATTTATACCATATCGTGTGGTGATTTGCGTCAAGTTACGCGCTGAAGCGACTCAAGTTACAGTAGTAAAATCAGTAAAGTTACCCCACGATTTAATAGAGATTGTCAAATGAACTGGTATATATTGTTCTACGGATTATCTGTTATTATACGATGCCAATGGACATTGTGTCGTACAATGAGTGCATTTTCCATATAGTAACTACATAGCAGTTATACTTTTGAAAGTGTAGTACGATAACAGGCGAGATATGAGTCTGTAATGTAACTGCGTAGCAGTTATGCTTTTGAAAGCCCGTGGTTGGCGAGGAACGAGCCTACCTCGGGAGAGTGATAACGTGTGGTTTTCAAACCCGGTACGGGTTTTGCTTCTTCCAATTACATGGCGGATACGAAAAAGCTGAACCCGTTCCGGGTTCATTTCATGCGTCCATTTTATCCCCACGTAGGCTCACTTCGTTTGCCAACGTGGGGCTTTCAGAAGCACAACTCGTACCGAGTTGCAAATATGGAAAACAACAAAATATATTACAAATATGAGACTTTTAAGAGTACAACTGATACGACAAATGCCATTGATGAAGTTGTCGTTACTGGTCTATATAAGACTTTCAAGAGCACAACTCGTACCGAGTTGCCTCCCCATCTCTCGCCTGCTATTTTACCACATAGTCATTATGATGAAACAATAGGGTGGAAATTACCACGTAACTTGACGCTAATCACACTGTAACTTGACGCTAATCACATCGTAACTTGAGTCACTTCGCAGCGTAACTTGACGCAAATCACAATACGTTTTGACGCAAGTTGCAAATCAACAACACATGTAGTTAATAACTATTTGATTATCAGTTTATTATAAACTATCATGAAGATACTCAGATTACTGACTAAAGGATAATGACTACTCAATTCTTCAGCCCTGCGAAAGGAATGATAAAGAAAAGTCAAACACTAAGAAACTATAATAAGAACAGGATTGAGTTGAGAGGAAAAAGATAATATTTTGGAATTTCAGCTATAATAAAAAATGCAATGAAACAGCATTTGTTTCATTGCATTTCCTTTGGTATAGCTTTATTACTAAGTTTTTCAAGCTAAGGAAAAGCAGGGATATCAGTCTGTCTTCTCCTCGAAAGCGGCTGCTTCGGCAGCTGCAATGATTTCCTCATCGGTCTGCCTGCGCGCACTGATATCGCTCAAATCAAATTCGTCTTCATGTGTTTCGGTTTTCTTTTCGCCCACTTCCTTGTCAGTGTTATACATCGGAGAACAGCGGCGTTTCTTAGCCGGTCGGTCTTCATAGACCTTTTCCCGGAACACGTTTTCATGCTTTTCTTCTTCCCTGACAACAGGCTGTTCGCCCTGTGGAATAATGAAATTATCGGCAAGTTCGGTGCTCGGCACGTTCTCAACAGGCTCTTCTTCCATCTTCGTGCGGTTGGCCTTGGCAGCAAACACGGCATCAATGAACTGGGGTTTCTTGCGCAGTTGCTCCAACGTTAGCTTACAGGCAAGCTGCTGACTCTCCTTTTTGCTGTAGCCAACACCGTCACAACCGTCGATGCCTTCAATGACAACCTTGTAGTTGAAAATAGGACTTCCATTCTTATCCTTTCCCTGTTCAAGGATTTCAAAGTCGAGTTTAACGCGGTTTTTCTGACTCCATTCAATGAGTTTACTCTTGAAATTCACTTCTTTATAAGCCACCTTGTCGATGTTGATCATCTGGGTCAAGATGCGATGCTGCATGAAGTTCATGCATGCATCATAGCCTCTGTCGAGATAAACAGCACCGACAAGCGCCTCGAAAGCATTTCCTCCCATGTAGCTGTTGTGAGAAGAACTGCGCCCGTTACTAAGTATCAGTTTGCTGATACCCAACTCATTGGCTAACTTGTTGAGTGTGTCACGCTGCACAAGTTTAGAGCGTGTGTTCGTCAAAAAGCCCTCACGCTTGCCCGGAAAGTGCTGATAAACGATGTCACCTACGATAGCATCGAGAATAGCATCACCCAGAAATTCGAGCCGTTCGTTGTTGACAGGCTTTCCCTTTGCATTGCGTCGCATGATGCTTTTATGCATCAGAGCCAGCTTGTAGTAGCTGATATTGCGCGGATAAAAACCGAGAATAGCGTATAAAGACGAATAAAGCTCCTTCTCCTTACGGAAAGGAAGCTTTATTCTATCAATGATATTATTCAGCATATTTCTTGAAAACAACGCAGCAGTTGTGGCCTCCGAAACCGAAAGTGTTGCTCAATGCCGCACGAACTTCGCGCTTCTGTGCTTTGTTAAAAGTGAAGTTCATCTTGTAATCCAATGCTTCATCATCGTCACCCTCAACGTGGTTGATGGTTGGAGGAACGATATCGTTCTTCACACTCAATACACAAACCATTGCTTCTACAGCACCCGCAGCACCCAAAAGGTGTCCGGTCATACTCTTTGTAGAACTGATATTGAGCTTATAAGCATGCTCACCGAAGACATCCTTGATAGCTTTAGCCTCAGAAATATCACCTACCGGAGTAGAGGTTCCATGTACGTTGATATAGTCAATGTCCTCTGTTTTCAGGCCAGCATCCTTGAGTGCATTCATCATGACGAGCTTTGCGCCCAAGCCTTCCGGGTGAGAAGCAGTGATATGATAAGCGTCGGCACTTGCTCCCTCGCCTACCATTTCAGCGTAAATCTTTGCACCACGTGCCTTAGCATGCTCTAACTCTTCGAGGATTAAGCATCCGGATCCCTCGCCCATCACAAAGCCATCGCGACTCGCACTAAAGGGACGACTTGCATGTTCGGGGTCATCATTACGGGTTGAAAGGGCATGCATGGCGTTGAAACCGCCCACACCACACTCGCAGATAGCTGCTTCAGCACCACCACTGACAATGATGTTCGCCTTACCTAAACGGATAAGATTGAATGCATCGGCCAAAGCGTTGCTTGAAGATGCGCATGCACTCGTCGTCGTATAGTTTGGACCATGGAAGCCATACTGTATACTTATCTGACCGGATGCTATATCTGCAATCATTTTTGGTATGAAGAAAGGATTGAACTTAGGTCCATCAGCACTATGTTGACCATAGTATGTCACCTCATCTTGAAAGGTTTTGATACCGCCAATGCCTACACCGTAGACAACACCAATGAGATTCAAGTCTTCTTTTTCAAGGTCGAGACCTGCATCTTTGATGCCTTGTGCAGCACTGATCATTGCCAGTTGGCAATAACGGTCCATTTTTCGTGCCTCTTTCCGGTCGATATAATCGTTCACATTCAAGCCTTTTACCTCACAGGCAAACTTAGTCTTGAAGTTCGTTGTATCGAAATTAGTGATTGGGGCAGCACCACTCTTGCCTTCGAGCAAGTTCTTCCAGGTTTCTTCGGGAGTGTTACCAACGGGTGTAACAGCACCAAGACCTGTTACTACTACTCTCTTTAATTCCATAATATATAAAAAAATGATTAGGGATTAGGGATTAGTGATTGGGCACAACAGGCTGTAACCCAATCCTTAATCACTAATCCCTAATCTTATAATTTGCAAAATAACTTAAACTAAGCTATTACTTTGCGTTCTCTTCGATGTACTTAATAGCGTCACCTACAGTCTGAATAGTCTCTGCCTTATCATCTGGAATAGAGATACCGAACTCTTTTTCGAATTCCATAATCAACTCTACAGTATCCAATGAATCAGCACCAAGATCGTTTGTGAAGCTTGCTTCTGGCTTAACTTCAGCCTCGTCTACACCGAGTTTGTCTACGATAATAGCCTTTACCTTGCTTTCAATTTCTGACATAATAGTTACTTTTTAAAATGTTTATAATTAATTTCTAAATGAAAAACTGGTTGCAAAGGAACTAATTTATTTTCAATTTCCCAAATATTTTACACAAAAAAGCGCCTAACACTGCACAAACACCCCCTAAGTGTGTAATAAATTACTTCAAAAAACCTCTTTTCTTACCCTTTTATTCTCATTTTATTTATCTTTATGAAGAAGCAAAAAATGAGTTTTCTCACTCTTTTTCATATCCTTTTCTTGCTGTTTTCACTATTTTATTCTACCTTTGCAACAATGTATTTTTATGCAATATGCTGCTTGAAAAAATAGATAACGGCAACGAACAGAACATATATCAGAAATTAAACAAAAAGAAAATCAAATGAAGAAATTTGCTATTGTCATCCTTTCTCTTGCTTTTTCAATCATGAATGTGTCTGCACAGACAACCACAGACTCCATAGATAAACCCGTAAGAAACATTTCTGCAGAACTTCTCGGCCCTTCAAACATGCTGGGTATTCACTTTGATTCACGTTTCAAGGCCAACAAAGGATTTGGCTATTCGGTAGGATTGGCATGGGCATATCTGTCATCTGAGAACTTCATCAATGACATTAATCATTTTAATATAGTTTCTTTCGTGCCACGATTAAACTATCTTATTGGTCGTAAAAACAAGAAATTGGAACTCGGTTTAGGTACAAATCTCGGCGTGGTTTTCGGCAGAAACGAGTATGATGCGTATAAGATAGAGCAGCAACCTGACCATTCCTACCAGTTAGTTTTCGACAAGCATGTGAAAGAAAACCGTAGTTTTGCCTTCTACTATCTGTTCACCAACATCGGTTATCGCCGTCAGGCACCTCACGGTTTCATGTTCCGCGTGGGCATTTCTACAATGTTCGGATTTGGCGGAGACCATTCCATCAAGAACATTTATCTTAGCCCTTACCTCGGTTTCGGCAAGTCGTTCTGAGCTATTTCAATTGAAAAGCTTAGCTATTTTCTCAATAATCATCTCGGGACTGATATTATTCATGCAGGCATAATCACCACGCAAGCAAGGCTTGTTGCCATAGACGGAGCATGGACGGCACGGCATATCCAACTGAACTGCATTCTCTTCGCTTTGTTTCCACCCCATGAAACCCGCGTAAGGATGCGTGGCTCCCCAGATGCTTACTACCTTTGTACCCACCAATGAGGCCATATGCATGTTGCCACTGTCCATAGTCACCATGACATCCAAATGGCTCATGAGTATCAATTCATCGCTCATTCCACCGAGAACTGCCGACGCATTTGTGCAATTGGCATAGCGCTTGGCCCATGTGTCAAGCACTTCGCGCTCTTTTCCACCCCCTCCAAAGAAGAAAACACGACATGAAGGATAGGTCTTGATGAGTTTTTCGACCACCTTTTCCATTTTTTCCAAAGGATAAATCTTCCCCTTATGGGCAGCAAACGGGGCTATACCTATCCACTTCTGAAACTTTTTTTTCTCACCAACCACATTTGAAATCCGACGCAGATTACCGCCTTCAGCGGGGAATATCGACTGAAAATCGAGTTTCACAGGATAGCCCAACCTCGCCAACACAGCTGCATAATTATCGAAAGACGTGGGCTGTTGCACTTTCACCTTATTCTCCTTCCTGCACAGAAGCCGTTTTCCCTTGCGGTTCTTATTGATATGTGCCACCCTGAAACGAGCCATGTTGAAACGCAAACGCAAGTATTCCGACCGTAAAACATTGTGCATGTCGGCCACTTCCGTAAAGTTCTTGGCCAACAATCTGCGATAGAGTGCATTCAAACCCCTGATTCCCCGATATTCATTCTTGATGTCAGCAGACATAAAACTCACGTTGGGTGCCAGATTTTCAAAGAACGAATGAGCAAACGGTCTGCTCAAAACGGTGACATGAACATCAGGATACTGTCGTGCCAACGAAGCCACAACAGGAACCAACATAGCCACATCGCCCATGGCAGAAAAGCGGATAATGAGAATATGTTTCATGGAAACAGGTGGTCACCTACAGCATATCATCGAATAAGCGACCGCATCCTATAAGCAGTTATGATTTAGTTTGAAATATATTATTTCTTATAAAGCACCGGATTTGTATCGACATCGTTATACATCTTCATCTGCCGATACACCTTCATATACTTTCTTCCGGCCGCTATGTCTTCAAGCAATTGGTCGATAGCCGTGCTCAAATCCTTCTGTTGTTCAAGCAACACAGACAGCTTCGCCTTGCATTTGGCCACATGTTCCGGCGTGGCATCCGTGCGCTCTGCCTGCTCTTTCATGTGATAAATCTTCAGTGCAAGAATGCTCAAACGGTCTACGGCCCATGCCGGACTCTCGGTGTTGATGCGTGCATCAGCATCAACTTTCACCTCTTTATATAGTTCGCGAAAGTAAGAGTCAATCTGTTCCACGAGGTCAGTGCGGTCTTGATTGCTCTTGTCGATACGTCGTTTGAGCGCCAAAGCCTCAACAGGATCAATCTCCGGATCACGGATAATGTCTTCGAAATGCCATTGCACGGTGTCAATCCAACATTTCAGATAGAGTCTGTTTTCTATTGTTCCCTCATCAAAAGGATTACAGATAGGCGTGTCGATGTTATCTTTAACATGGTAATCATGGATTGCCTGATTGAATATTCTATTGGAATCTTGTGTGAAAGACATACGATTTAATTTATAGGTTTGTTATGCAAAAGTAAATATTAATTTTCAAAATGACAAATAATTGTCCACAATAAGTGTTGATAAGTCTGTTGAAAAGCTGCTCATAACCCATGGAATAACTCTGCCGTTATCCACAGTCTGTGCCTCAGTCTGCCTCGGTTGTGGATATCCACAGCTTTATGCTATCGTTTTACTTCATTTTTCAACGCTTTTCAAACCATGAAAGATATCAACTTATTAAATATCTCCTGATTTCATGTTTTGTGGATAACTCTCTATCTTCATGATATCCAACAGATAGATATAAAACGAGCAGTTGATAAATAAGAACTAAATGTTGATAATGGAAAAACAAACTTTTTATCTCTTTACTTATCAACATATCCACATCAATTCTTCTTATTCTTAATTATTTTCTTTTAAAATTTAAAGATATAGAAATAAGAAATGAAAGTTGAAAAAGCAGGATATCATAAAACCATATTGTAAAGATTATTACCTATAAAAACCCACTTCCCGACACCACCAAATAGAAAATGAAATGCAGTTTTCATAGCGTTGTTTTTCATTTTGGCGCTCCTTGTTGCTGCATTTCAATCCTTTTGAAATGCCATCTGCGTCATATCATTGTTTCATTTGATGCAGATGACGCTGTGTTTTGATTGAGATTGCGGTGTCATCTGATGCTGATTACCATGCAATATGCCTCAAATCACACGGCTTTTTGAATGAATATAGCCCATGATTTGCTTTTTATCTATATAATATATTGATACTCAATGCGTTGCTTATAACGTCCATAACTCGCGTATTTGCAGCCAATGCTTTTCTTTTTTCAAATGAGGGTGTTCTTGAAAGGGTGTTTGTAAAGAAAATTAGTAGTCGTTCATGAGACGGGAATGGAGCTGTTGATATATGGTGTTTTCAGTCGTGTAATGCTGAAGAAAAACAGTATGTTTCAGAGGTTTATCGTCAACCTGTTGGACAGTTGCAGTAAAAAAGGCTTTTTTTACGTATTTTGTACAATAATATATACGGTTTTGTGTTATACAGATATAGCGTGAAATGCGCTCCATGAAGACGAAATGAAAACACGGATTTAACTTTAATAGCGCTATGATATATACGAGAATATCAGCTGAAGAAGCTGCGGCAATGATCCAGAATGACGAGACTGTTGCCCTTTCGGGGTTCACTCCTAACGGCGTTGCAAAGGCAGTTTTCCGCGAACTCTCCAAGAGAGCCCGCCGAGAACACGAGGCAGGACATCCTTTCAAGGTAGGAATCATCACCGGAGCCTCTACGGGTCAGAGCGTGGAAGGCGACATGGCAGCTGCCAATGCCATTAAGTTTCGCACGCCGTTTTCTACGAACAAGGACTTTCGTGAGCATGTAAACGCAGGCGAAATAGACTTCGAGGACATGCATCTTGGCCATGTTGCCGAGCGACTTCGCCGTGGTTTCTATGGCGAAATAGATTGGGCTATCATCGAAGTGAGCGGTTTCATGCAGGCCGGAAGCAAGTATAGAGGCTATCTGACGAGTGCAGGTGGCGTGGTGCCTACAATCGTCCGCATGGCCAAACACGTGATATTAGAGCTTAACACCTTTCACAGTCCGCAGTCACGTCTGTTGCATGATGTCTATGAACCTGCGCGTTGTCCGCATCGTCTGCCTATCATGATCAATCATGTATGCGACAGAATAGGGCGGGAATTCGTTGAAATTGACGGTGATAAGATTGTGGGCGTCGTGGAATGTTGCATTCCTGAAGAGGCCAGGTCGTTCAAACCTGTTGATGAAGTGACCCAGAAAATGGGGAATTTTGTAGCTGATTTCTTGGTCTCCGACCTCAAGAGAGGTCTTCTTCCCAAGGAGTTCCTGCCTGTTCAGAGTGGCGTTGGCGTCATCAGTAATGCCGTTTTGGAGGCGTTGGGCAATCATCCTGCCATTCCTAATTTCTCAGTTTACACGGAAGTTGTGCAGGATGCAGTCATCAATCACATGAAAAAAGGCAAGATTATTGATGCGAGTTGTTCGTCTTTGACAGTGACAAACGAGACTCTCTTGGATATTTATGCCAACATGGACTTCTTTTCTCGCCACGTAGTTATACGCCCGAGTGAGATCAGTAACTCGCCCGAAGTGATCAGAAGGCTTGGAGTTATCGCCATGAACACAGCCATGGAATGCGACATCTACGGTCATGAGAACTCCAGTCATGTGTGTGGCAGTCAGCTGATGAACGGTATTGGCGGGTCGTGTGACTATGAACGGAATGGCTATTTGAGTATTTTCACGATGCCGAGTACCATAAAAGGCGGTTGCATCAGTACGATTGTGCCGATGTGCAGCCATGTAGATTCGACCGAACATGATGTAGATGTGATTGTAACCGAGCAGGGGGTGGCCGACTTGAGAGGTAAAGGACCGTTGAGAAGAGCACAGGAAATCATTGAAAACTGCGCTCATCCCGACTATCGTCCGTTGTTACGTGAGTATCTACGCATAGCAGGTGGTGGGCATGAACCACAGAGTTTGCGTTGTGCCTTCGCTTTCCATGATGCCTATCTTACGAAAGGTGACATGCGATTGGCAGCGTTTTGAAATCAAAACTCCTGACTATTCTTTATGTGAATAATCAGGAGATTCTATTCAATATCAATTATTATTAAATAATAATCAAGTCTTTTTGTGCATAAAAGTCCTCTATTGTTTTCACGATACCCTCTGAAACAGCGGTGTCGATATAGTTGTAAGGCCGTTGGGTTTGAATGGCCTTGACAAAAGAAACGAGTTCATAGCGTATGCCTTCTCCGTCGAGTTGATAGAAATAGCGCTTGTTGTTGGCAGGATTTTCTTTTCTTATTTCAAAGTAATCTGTTTTCCACCACGGTGAAGGCACATAGATATAACCCTCTGTTCCCGAGATAATGAGTTCACCTTCCGACTTCACTCCCTGTCCCACTTTGATAGAAGCTACAGCGTGAGGATAGATGAATGAAATCTTCGTAAAGGCGTCGAAGAAGTTTTTGTCATCGTCAAGTCGGCTGATCATCTGGCGCTGACAGTAGTCTGTTCCAAGCAGTTGGAAGATGGGAAGCAAGGCAGTCGGTCCCCATGCACAGATGCTGTTCCATTCTTTCTGCACGTTGGAAAGACTGGTACATGTGGCATCCACCGATACAATGTCGCCGATAACGCCTGTCTTGGCCAGCAGAATGAGGCGATAATAAGCCATGGAATAGGCTGTTTTCAGCGCATCTGAAAGGATACATCCCTGTTTTTCGGCCAACTCATGGAGTTCTTCATACTGTGCCATGTCAATGGTTATAGGCGATTCGCAAAGCACATTCCGCCCATGACTCAAAGCTTTTTTGATGTCTTCATAATGCGAAACCGGACTTGAAATGATATATACGGCATTGCAGTTGTCGAGCAAGGCGTCGATATTGTCATAGGAAGGAATGTCTTTAAGGTTGCTACTGAGCCTGAAATCTGTCCGCGAAAAGATGCCGCTAATGGTCAATCCGTTTACATAGTTGGCTTCTCTCACGATTTTATTCAGTATGGCCGACTCTCCAATGAGTCCCAAATGAACATCGCATTTTTCTGCTCTCAGTTCAGAACTTGATATTCCTTGTGTCCTGTCTAAATAGACAACTTTGCAGTATTCGTTGAGATAATCGAAGTGACCTTTCCAGTCTGACCCCACCGTAAAGATGTCTATATCTAACCGTTTGATGTCATCAATCTTCTGTCCTTCATATTCTTCAACGATGATTTCATCGGCAAGGCCCGTTTGTTTGACGTTTTCAATGCGTTCAATGAGCGACTGTTGCACGTTGATTTTACCTCGGGCACGGTCGAAGTTGTCGGCTGTAACGCCCACAACAAGATAATCTCCTAAGGCTTTTGCACGTTCCAACAGTCGGATATGTCCCTTGTGTATCAGGTCATAAGTACCGTAGGTGATGACTTTCTTCATGTTTTCTGTTTATAGAAGTCCTCGTTTTTGCATGTCTTTCATCGCCTCAATGAGCCGCGTGTTGTCGTCAATGGTGAGTGAACCGATATGACCTACACGGAAAACTCGGTCGCGCATGTCGCCTCCATTAGGGCAAATCCAGATGTGATATTCGTCTTTCAGCGTCGTAAAGATGTCATAAGCCGACACATTTCGAGGGTGAAGCGGAGTCACTGCATTGCCCGGTGAATGAGAAACGAAGTCGAATGGCAGTTCTTTCACACGCTGACGGAAGTCGTCTGCAATTGCTTTTATCTTACGTCTTTCGGCTTCTTCGCCTCCAGCTTCATCTATTTCATGCAGTCGCATGTTGATTTGTCGAAGAATTCCAACGGCAGGAGTGAAGGGCGTTTGACCGCGTTCGCCATTCTTCAAGGCATCTTTCAAGTCGAAATACATACAGCCGGCATCGTGGTTGCAAACGCGTTCTACGCCATGAGGTGACAGCGTAATGATTGAAATTCCCGGTGGACAGGCCAATGCTTTCTGTGAACCTGTAATCATAACATCGGCACCTAAGGCTTTCATATCAAACTCGTCAGCCAAGAAAGAGCTTATCGCATCAACGACAAGGAACAGATGATTGCGTTTACAAAAGGTGCTGATGCGTTCTGCATCGTAATGAACACCCGTGGAAGTCTCGTTGATATTGACCAAGAAACCCGTGTAACCTTGCTGTTCATAAGGTGCAAGCATCTCATCAGTGATATCATATCCAAACTCAGGAATAAGCTCTGTACACGGTATATGATGTACTCCACAGAGCTGAACAAAGCGTTGTCCGAAGCTACCTCCATTGATAACAAGCAATTTGTCGTTAGGGGTAAAGGTATTCATGATAGTTGCTTCCATGGCAGCTGTACCCGAACCAGTGATGAATACCACTCTTGATGCCTCGTCAGCCTTGGCAAATTTCTTGATAAGAGCCTCGTTTTCAAGTATCAATTGTGAGAACTCCGGCGTTCTGAAATAAGGCACTTGTTCACTTCCTATGGCTCTTACTGCATCACTTGACATCACCGGACCAACGGTGAAGTTAAGCATTTCATGATCATCTTGCATCATAAACTTATCCTTTTATACTTTATATTGGATACAAAAATAATAAAAATGTTCAGTAATGTAAGCACTATTCCGTTATTTATACTTACCTTTACTCAAAATTATTACATTCATTATGAGAATAGTTCTGTTTTGTGAGAATAAGTATGCCATAGATATATTACATCCCATTCAGGTTGAAGCAGACCGTGAAGGAGGGAATGAGGTGTTGTGGTATGTTCATAAAAAGAAAATCAGTGACTTTCCATTGAAGCACGATGTGTGTTGGACAACGAGCATGCAAGAAACTTATGATTTCATGCCTGAAGCCATTTTTGTGCCGGGAAACATAGTACCTTACTATCTTCCCGGCGTGAAAATACAGATATTCCATGGCTATGCAGCCGAGAAAAAAGACCATTGGATTATCCGAAGATACTTTGATTGTTATTTCACTCAAGGCCCTTATTTCACCAAGAAGTTTAAGGAGTTGTCGTTGAAATACGGAGATTTCGAGGTGTTGGAAACGGGATGGCCACGCCAAGACTGGATAGCTGAACACCGACATGACTTTGATCAAGAGCGACTTCAATTGCTCAAGCAATATGGTAAGCAGCAGATTGTACTCTATGCGCCTACATTCTCGCCGAAACTGACGTCACTTCCTGTCATCAAGGATAACTTGGTGAAGCTCTGTAAGCAGAAAGACGTGTTGCTGTTGATGAAGTTTCATCCTCTGACTCGCCAGGAATGGGTGGATGAATACAAGGCTTTGGCTACGCAATATGATAACATGGTGTTTGTGGATGACTACAGTGTGACAAAGTATATGCTGATGGCTGACGTGATGATCAGCGATACTTCATCGACGATTTATGAGTTCTTGTTGCTTGATAAGCCTGTGGTGACGCTGAATGCCATATCGAAAGACATCTATTGGAAGAATATCACAGACCCAAATATACTGTGTGATGCGATAGATGAAGTCGTGAAAAATGAAGACTATATCCGTCTGCGCAAATGGGTAATCAGCAATTATGACCCCTATACTGACGGCAAAGTGGCACATAGAATGCTTGAAGGAGCACGCGATTTTATCCGCAGAAAGGGTGTGCCCAAAAAGAGAAAACTCAATCTGTGGCGTCAGTACACGAGCATTAAGACCTTTGGACGCATCAAGAAAAAGAAATAAACATAAAAAGACCAAAGTGTTTTGAAATGGCGAAGAAAGGTATTAGAGTTGACAGGAAATGAATAGTTGATTGTAAATTAAAATTAAACTCAATTTGGAAACGCCTTTAAAAAACATTATCTTTGTGTCGGGGAGAGCAGATATCTGCTTTCCCTTTTTTCATGTTTACTTGGAAATAGGCTTGTAATATGTATCAAATCATCATGTAATATGACTCAAATTAGCATGTAATTAGACTCATATTACTAACTGATATGCATCAAAAAGCAAGGTGAAATGACTCAATTTGGAGTCTAAAGTGTTGATAATAGTCTTTCAATCTTTAATGTTTCTATTTATCAACACCCTCTAATTGTAATTAATTTTGATTATTTTCTTAAATAAATATAATTGGGATTTGATATTATTTTGCAGGTTGTAAACGCATCATCTGTATGTAGCTATTGCATAAATTGTTAGGTATCATAGAAAATGTTGTATGGCATTCTGTATTATTCAATTCTTCTTTGAGAGTTGATTAGCCCATGTATCAGGAAGTATTAAAAATAAGAAAGACAGACAAACAAAAGAAATTTTGCTGTAATACAGCGTTATTCTTTTCTTTATCTGTCTTTTCTTGAGTTTAGTATTAACGCCTTTTATGGTTGTGTTATTCAGCTAATGCTGTTCTTTTTTGCTTTTTATATTCTGCTGTTTCAAATAAGTACGATAGGGAAGTTGCAAGTCGAGAAATCTGAAGTTCTGCGGAGGGAGTTCGCTTGGCATTTCCATATAGTTGCCATAGCAGTATTTCAGATATTCATCGGGCTTGGCAACACCCATGAAAGTATGGCCTTCAAAGGTGACAGGTGTAGGCTCTCCATAAACCTCACGCGCCAGAATTCCGCGGTCAGGTGCGTTGTCATGGTCGGCAACGAGCGTTGAACTGTCGAAGTCATATTCGCTTTGTATCTTGTCAAGTTTGCGGTGTAGCCATGCAGAAGAGAACAACTTATGACACATCTTGATGAAAAGACAGTCAATACCGCGACCATGTTTATAAGGATCGCGCAGGTTATAATACATCAGTCTCACGAAGAAATCATATCTCATGTAGTGCCATCTGCGCTTCAATGGGTTTTCGGTCATGCCGTCAAGTGGGAAGATATCCACTGGAAGTCCACCGATGAAGTTGAAGCTTCGGCGCAGAATATAGGTGGTTTCTGCATTCTGAATGCGTGCGAAAGCATAGGGATAATAGGGATTTTGAACGCCGCTGACGAGTTCTATATGCTTGGGAAGCCATTCATTGGCATGTGAAATAAGGATGTTATAATCCTTTCGTGGCAGTGCTATGTCAGCATCGTCATCCCATGGAACGAAGCCTTTATGCCTCACGGCTCCCAGCATTGTGCCGGCTAAAAGATAGTAGCGCAGGTGGTGTTCACGGCATACACGGTCAATATTGACCATGATGTCAAGGATATAAGCCTGAAGTTTCTTGGTCTCTTCGTCTGAAATCCTTGTCTTTTGTTCTGTCATTTTATTATTGTTTTTATGATGTTTTAAGAAATATTCTGTACAAAATGGGGTGTTAAGATGCTTATAATTAAAGGGAATGAAGTATTTTTTTACTGCGTAGTTCTGAAATATTTGTCCAACACAAGCATGGAGATGATGCATTCACGTCGGGGATTTCTGAACCTGTTTACATATTCATGAGCATGGTTGATGATGCTTTGTGCTTCGTCGGGATGATTGATGTAATAGTCAATTTTGGCTTCCAAATCAGAGTAATCGGCCTTTACCTCGATGTAATGATAATCGGGAATGAGCGTTCCTTCCATAAACCATGTTTCATAAGTAGGGCGTGGCATGACGGCAATTGAATTTGACGACATAATCCATTTGAGGTTGCTGGCCACGTCGTTGCCTTCTAAAGCCATGATGAATTTATAGGAGAGATGCTCGCGAATGGTCATTTTCTCGGTGCTCCATTCGTTGAAACCTTTGTCGATAACCCCTATATTAAAGCGTGGATTGCCAAAGAATTTCTTGACGAAATCATATCGGTTTTGCTTCAAGGTGTTGCTGTCAAACTGTCCGATAAGGCCTCTGAAAACCACTTTGTCGGCTTTTTCAGTGAATTTGAGTCGGTCGTTTACAAAGAGGAAATGACGCACTCTGTCGAGCTTCAGCAGTACGGAATTGGCATTATTACCCTTGATAGGTCGGCTTTTCACAATAGCAGGTATGTCGGGAACCCAGGTGACATCGCCCGGTTGGAGGTACCATTTTCGGTGTAAGGGAAAGGACTTTGCATAGCGGAAAGCATCAAGATAATAAACCGATTGGCCTGTTTTCTTCTGTTCAGAGAGTTTTATGGCTTTCTGTTGAAAGGCTGGAAGGTCTATTTCAGAACGATGAAGTTTGTTGTAATATTCCACACGTTTCGTGATTTCATCCCAATCATTGCCGTGTTGTGCCTTTGAGATGATGGTTTTACGAAACCATGAGAGCAGGCAATGGGGCATTGAAATCCAAAGGTAAGAGGTAATATAATATCTCAATTTTGAATTTTTCCCACTGTGTAGAATATAGTAGAGTTTACGATTCATCTTCATCTTCTTTGCTCATTAGAAAGTAGGTTTCTTGTCTTTTTTTCATTGAAATTGAGCCAGGATAAGCAATAGTTCAATGTCTGATAGATGTTATTCTTCCTTGCGTCTTACGACCTTTCCATTCTTCACTTCCCAGTTTTTATTAAATTCTTCGCGTGTTCTTTTCCAGCGATTATGGCTCCATAGGTAAAGTTCGGGCTGGTTTCGAATTGATTTTTCCAGTTCTTTATAGTATAAATCTGTGATTTCAAAGTCGGCCATCTCTTTGGTGTTACGGCTGATAAGACGCATTTCACAGTTATAGTGGCCTCTTTTCACGCGTGTAACATGACCATAAAAGAAAGCTTGCCCAGTGTGTTTGACAATTCGTTCAGCTCCCGTGAGCACCGGAGTGTCGTGGTGTAGGAAGTCAACCCAATGATGTATGTTCCACCAGAGAGGCACTTGATCGGATATATAGCCTACAACGAGAGGCTTCCCTTCGTGTGTAAACTGGATAATCTTACGCAAAGACTCCTGCATGGGAATGCAATATGCTCCCTGACGCTCGCGAACAAACTTGAAAAGACGGTCGAAGTATTCGTTTTCAAGCGGGTGATAAAGCTGACAACAAAGGGAATTTGGTGCCCAATAAGGCATGGAGGTAATCCATTCCCAGTTGCCAATGTGACCCAGATAAACGCCTATAGACTGTCCTTCGGACAATATTTGATTGAATGTCTCCATGCCCGTGAAAGTCATTCTCTTCATGATTTGCTGCTTGCTTATAGTCATCAGCTTCATCGTTTCGACGAGATAATCACAGAACCAATGGTAGAATTTGTGTTCAATCTCATGCAGTTCAGCCTCTGTTTTCTCTGGGAAAGAGCTGGTTAGATTGCTCCATATCACGGCATGACGATAGCGAACAACGTATGCCATGAGCAGATAGAGCAGGTCGGAAAAGCAATAAAGCAGCCATAAGGGGAGCAAAGACATTGCCCACCAAAAGCCATAAGCGATGGTATAAGCTATATATAACAGTGCTTTTTTCATATTGTTTCGGACAGAACTTAGAGTTTATTCTTCACCATTCGGTACATATATTGATAGATGATGGCCTTGAGTTCGGTCTCCATCTGGTGCTGTTCTTTCACTTTTCCTACGAGGTTATGTTCCATGAGCAGGTCAGTGAGACGATAAATGGCCTTGGTTTGTTTGCCATCCCATTGCAGAACATAACCATATTTCACGTATTGATAGATGCCGTTGAGATAGTTCACGGCCCATGTTTCGTTTGCAGATGTGCCGAGAAGGTCGGTTCCAAAGGCTATATATGGCCGGTGATAACCTATATAATCAAGTAGTGTTGGCATGATATCTATCTGCTGTGCGATGCCATTTACACGTTGAGGCTTGATGTCACCCGACGGGTCATATATAATAATAGGTGAGCAGAAACCTCCTATGTCGGTTTTATATTGTGCATGATCACTTTGGTTGGTGTGGTCACTGGTAAGCACAAAGATAGTGTTCTTGAACCATTTCTGCTTGCTTGCCGAGGCAAAGAATTTGCCAATGGCCATGTCGGTGTAGCGTATGCACTTTTGAATGGGCAGGTGTTCTTCCTTATAAACGTTCTTATATTTATTGGGAACAACGAATGGATCATGGCTCGATACGGTGAAAAGTGCCGTCATGAAAGGCTCTTTCATCTCTCCCATCTTCGTGCAATAGTATTGAAGGAAAGGCTCATCCCATATTCCCCAGTTGCCATCAAAGTCCTTATCGCCACCAAAGCGAGGGTCTTCATCATAGTCTTGGCGGCCATAATAGTTTTGAAAACCAATCTTTTTGGAGAATGCCAGAAAGCCCATTGAACCGCGATTTGCCCCATGGAAGAATGCCGTCTGATAGCCCCAATGACTTAAAAGGCCAGGTATGCCTGTATAATCATTCATCGAAGCGGGCGTAAGAATAAAGGGCTCACCGAAGCGGGGAATGCTGCAAAGAATGGAAGGCATGCCGTCAATGCTCTTTCGTCCATTGCAGAATGAATAGCGATAGACAAGACTTTTCTCAATCAGACGGTCTACATTGGGCGTATATCCCTTGTATTTACCGTCGAAAAAGTCTTTGTTAAAGCCACCGATATATTCTCTTCCAAAGCTTTCAACAATAAGAATAACAATGTTTTTCTTCTTGATTTGTCCCTTCGGAATAGTGATGTTAACGGGCGAATAGACCTTTTCGGCCTCATAGAGTGATGTGTAATAAGGAGGTATTTCGAAGTCGGATTTGCCAATAGTACGTATTAATGCGAACGGCGTATTAAGTACAACAGCGCAGTCGGTGGGTCGTTCTACAAACTGATTTGCATTGCTTATGGTGATAGGACGCACGCCCGACTGCAGTCCTCCACGGCATCCTGCCACAGTAGCAATACCTGCAAGCGCAAAGCAAACAAAGAGTTTGACCGTGTAAAGCCACCGATCTTTTGCTGAAACAAAGTCGCGATAGTCGGTGCGGGGCATGGCATAGAGTTTCCATACGGCCCAAATGATTACGCCGAACACAAGGAGAAGATACCAATGGGTCAGTGTGTTATGGAGGATAATGCCTGTAATGTTGTTCTCATTGCTAAATTCACGGAATACGCTTGTGGTCGTTCGGCGTAATGTGAAAGGGAAGTAAACGGCATCGGCAAGGTTGATAGCCAATGCAATGGCATTCACAACAACAAACAGCCACTTACAAATGCGATGATATATCGACGTTTCTTTCAGCCAAAGGGGAAAGAGCATGAGGATGATATAGGGGATATGTGTGTAGAGAATGGCTGTGGTGTCAAACATCAAACTGCCCTTTATCCATTGACCAATAGCATCATTCCTGATCCCTTCTGCAAAGTAACTGTAGTTTACCAGCACATAGGTGAGGCGTGCAAAAAAATAGATAAGATAGGCCAACAGCAGGTTGATAATCAATGCTATCGGTGAGGCGAATGTTGATTTTAATAGGCGTTTCATTCTGTTTACTCCTTTCTTTATCTTACACTTGCTGCATATCGTGTAGCTTTTTGTAGTATCCGTTGTTGCGAATGAGTTCTTTATGCGTGCCACGTTCTATGATACGGCCCTCATGGAGCACGCAGATTTCGTCGGCATTCCTTATTGTTGAGAGGCGATGGGCTACGGCAATAGTGGTTCTTGTCTTCATTAAATGCGTCAAAGCATCCTGTACAAGACGTTCACTCTCTGTGTCGAGAGCTGATGTTGCTTCGTCAAGTATGAGGATAGGTGGGTTCTTCAAGATAGCGCGGGCAATGCTCACACGCTGCCGTTGACCACCCGAAAGGCGTCCACCACGGTCGCCTATGTTCGTGTCGAAGCCGTTTTCGCTTTGCATGATGAAGTCGTATGCGTTGGCTATTCGGGCTGCATTGGCAATTTGTTCATCGGTAGCTTCGACCGTTCCAAACTTGATGTTGTTCTTGAAAGTGTCATTGAAGAGGATGGCTTCTTGGTTGACATTGCCGATGAGTCGACGCAAATCATGAATGCCAAGGTCTTTAACGTTGATGCCATCTATGAGTACTTCGCCCTTCTGTACATCGTAGTAACGTGGAATAAGGTCGACAAGTGTAGACTTTCCAGAGCCACTCTGTCCCACCAAAGCAATCATCTTGCCTTTTGGAATAACAAGGTTGATGTCTTTCAACACCCACTGTTGGTCGTATTTGAACGACACATTGCGGAATTCAATCTCGTGTTCAAAGGCCATGATAGGATGTGGATTGCTCTTTTCCTTGATGCTGATTTCAGCCTTGAGAATTTTATCTACGCGCTCCATACTGGCCAAACCTTTCGGTATGTTGTAGCCGGCTTTCGAGAATTCTTTCAGTGGATTGATGATGGAATAAAGCATCACGAGGTAGTAGATGAACTTAGGGCCGGTCAAAGTGTGGTTGTTCAGCACAAGCATACCACCCACCCAAAGCACGATAATAATCATAACGGTGCCGAGAAACTCACTCATTGGATGCGCCAGTTGCTGTCGGATATTCACTCGCATGACATTTTTTCGGTAGTTACTGTTTACTTTATCAAAGCGTTCATTCATCAGTTTCTCTGCACAGAAGGCCTTGATGATGCGTAAACCTCCGAGCGTTTCCTCCACCTGACTCATCGTGTCGCTCCACAATCCCTGTGCTTCGATACTCTGTGCCTTAAGTTTTCGGCCCACAAAGCCCATGAACCAACCGAATATAGGCACAAAGATAATCGTGAAAAGTGTAAGTTGCCACGAGGTAACAATCAATGCTATGAAATAGCTGATGATGAGAATGGGGTTCTTGAAAAGCATGTCAAGACTCGCCATGATAGAGTTCTCAATTTCCTGAACATCACCACTCATGCGGGCGATGATGTCACCTTTGCGCTCTTCACTGAAGAAACCAAGCGACAAGGCATTGATTTTCTGATAGAGTTGATTGCGGATATCGCGCACAACTCCGGTGCGGATAGGGATAATCGTGGCCGAAGAGAGGAAATAAGCTCCGGTTTTCAGCATGGTCATGAAAGCCAGAAGTATGCCGATAATAAGCAATGTATTGGCCTCTCCTGTCGTTACTATGAAGTGCTGAATGTAGTAGTTGGCATTGTTGGTCAACATTTCTACCATGCTTTCTACACCATGCACATTGTCCCAAGTGATGAGTTTCGTGACAGGTTTTACATCACTTGTCTTAAACAAAATCTGCAAAATAGGGATCAATGTCATGAACGAAAAGATATTCAGCACCGCTGAAAGGATGTTGAATATAACGCTCCAGACCAAATATTTCTTATAAGGTGGAACGAAACGGCGCAGCACTTGCAGGAACTCTTTCATACGTCTTCAACCTTTGTTTATTTGATTTCTTCACCAAAGAGCGTAGCACTGGTTGAACCCGTAATGCGTACTTTGATGAATTCACCTATATGATGATTGCCTTTTTCGATGATAACGGCCTTGTTTTGTTCGGTTCTTCCCATGAGATGATTACGGTCTTTCTTACTGAATCTCTCTGTAAGAATAATGAATTCTGAGCCTTCATCCTTCTTGTTTTGCTCGCCACTGATAGCGGTCTGCAAATGAATAAGCTCATTCAGTCGGGCAATCTTCACTTCCTCGGATACGTTGTCAGGCAGATGTTTGGCTGCATACGTACCGGGACGTTCACTATATTTGAACATGAAAGCACTGTCGAAGCCCACTTCTTTCACTAAGGAGAGCGTCAATTGCTGGTCTTCTTCAGTCTCATCATGATAGCCTACGAAGATATCGGTGGTCAAACCGCAACCCGGGATGATGCGTTTGATGGCTGCAACCTTGTCAAGATACTCCTCACGAGTGTACTTTCTGTTCATCAGTTTCAGTATCTTGTTGCTTCCACTCTGTGCAGGGAAGTGAATATGCTTACACAGATTGGGTTCTTCGGCAATGGCATGCAGGATGTCTTCTGTCATGTCTTCAGGGTTTGAAGTGGTGAAGCGCACGCGCATATCAGGCACACTCTGGGCCACTTTCCTCAGAAGTTCGGCAAATGAAGTGCCGTTTTCGGGACGCTTTCCATTAGGCAACAGACCATAGGAATTGACGTTTTGTCCGAGCAGGGTAACTTCTTTAAACCCTTTATCATGCAGGTCTTTCACTTCTGCCAAGATGCTTTCCACATCGCGACTGCGTTCTCTTCCGCGTGTATAGGGAACGATACAGTAGTGGCAGAAGTTATTACAACCGCGCATGATACTTACAAAACCACTCACACGATTGCCGCCAATGCGCTGTGGAAGCACGTTGCGATAGGTTTCGGTTGTAGAGAGATTGGTGTCTACAGTGGCATGTCCGAGTTCGCATTCTGCAATCATTGTCGGCAGATTAAGATAGGAATCGGGACCGCATACGAGGCTTGCATGATGGTTCTTTATTAAGTCATCCTTTACGCGTTCAGCCATACAACCAAGCACACCAAGAATGAGTTGGCGTCCTTTCTTCTGTTCTGCATGAAGCGTATCAAGTCGATTGTAGATCTTGTTCTCTGCATTTTCGCGTATACTGCAAGTGTTCAGAAAGATAGCATCAGCCTCTTCTTCGTTCTCACAGACGTCATAACCTGCCATCTTCATTACTGAGGCGACCACCTCACTATCGGCTACATTCATCTGACAGCCATAGGTTTCAATGTATAATTTCTTGCTCATAAGTGGAAAGATAGCCTAAAACCCACCCCCATTCCCCTCTCCAAGAGAGGGAAGAAAAAGCTTGAGAGGCTCGTTATGGGCTATCTGTTGTTTGCTTTATTGTCTTTATATTTATATCAATTGTATGTTATCATTATTGAAAAGTCAATCGTAATTTCCGCTTTTTACAGCTTCCTTTCCTTTGAAAATAAATGGTCTCTGTTCTTTTAATGCGTTAAACAGGGGGATGCAAGAGGCTTTGAGCAAGTGTCATCTCCCATCCTTTCGGGAGGGGCCGGGGGTGGATTTGAGATTTGAGGGGAGGCTCAACACCGCATAAAACACTACTCCTGTAATCAATCCTGCTATGGCATCAATGGCGTAATGCGCCTGGATGTAAACGGTTGCCATGCAGAGAAATACGTAGAAAGGCAATAGAGAGAACAGCAGTTTGCGGTTACCGCTGTGCCAAGCCAACAGTATACAGATGGTGCTCACGCCCACATGACTGCTCGGGAAGGCTGCCGTGGGACGTTCACCTGCTGCCTTTGCATCCTCCACAAGGTCGTAGAAGAAGCCTTGCGCATAGCCCGGACTTGGCAGACAGTCCTGATGTGAGTTGAAATAGTCGCCCACATTGGGGAATATTCCCTGTGCTGCGTTCTGCAAACCGATAGCCTTATAATAAAAGGTGGGACCCACAACAGGCAGCAAATCATAGATAACATAGTAGAGAAAGAACGAACCCAAGATGATGAAAGCCGTCTTTTCAAATTCTCCGTAGCGTTTGAAGAAGTAGAAAAGCAACACGACTACAATCATCGGATAATAGGCCGCATAACCGCAATCCATAAGTTCGCTCACGATTGGCGACGGGAAAGCACGCGCAAAATCAAGTGCCGGCTGGAAGCCGAAAAGCTGTTGTTCCCACGTAGCAAAAAGGTGATCAAGGTTTGGAAACATGCGGTTGATCTCGTAGGTATCGGGATACCACCATGCCAACATGCCCATTTGAGCAGCTACGCGGGCAAACATCGTGAGCTTGCAAGGCATCATTCGATAGACCGCCCACAGGGCAATGGTCATCGCTCCCACGCGAACACGTCCCCAGATCATAGCGTCGGGATTGACTAATTTGGTAGAAGTGAACAGCACAATCAGCAGTGTAAACGCCATATAAGCTAACACTACCCACTCAAAAGGCAGCAGTCCCTTGTGCTCGGCTGTCCACCCTTTACCCTGCCAAGGCCATGTAAAAGTATTGTTTTTTCTTTTGTTTGCCATTTACAACCAATTGTTCTCGCGATACCAGGCAATAGTTCTCCGCGTGCCTTCTGCAAGGTCTACCTGCGGATGAAAGCCCAATTCGTCTACTGTAGGCTCTATGTTGCAACGCCAGTTGCGCTGTTTCAGAATGTTGTATTTGTCGTTGTTGAGGGCTGAAATCTTACCCGTTATGCGACCGATATGCTCACCAAAGAACGTCACGAGGCGCAAAACCCACACCGGTGCCTTAATCCTAATCCACCAAGGGCGGCCCAGACAGTCGTGAATGAGATTGCTGAAATCGGACGATTGATAGACGTTGCCGTCGCTGAGAAAGTATTTCCGGCCGTCACGTCCATGGTCGAGTGCTAAGAAAACGGCCTGAACCACATCGGTTACATAGACAAACGTAATGTCCTGGCGCTTGAAACCAACCGAAAAGTCAGTGTGTCCCTTGATGCTTTTTGCCATGAGAAAATAGTCTTTCTCGCGTGGGCCATAGACTCCCGTGGGGCGCAGAATGATGTAGGGAAAGTCATTTCCGATGCTGTCTAAGTATTGCTCGGCCATCAATTTGCTTTTACCATAGGCCGTGTTTGGCCGCGGATGGTCGTGTTCGCTTATCTCCTGATAGGGCTGTTGCTCCTTGATTGCACCGAAAACGCTGAGACTACTCAAGTAAACGAAACGGCGGATAGGCATCTTCAAGGCCAATAAAGCCTGCACAAGATGGCGTGTTCCGTCGGTGTTGACTTTGAAGAAGTCTTCTGTATGCAGGCACTTTGTGGCACCTGCAGCATGCACAACATAGTCGAACTCATGTCCGGCCAATTGCTTTTCCAATTCTTTCTGTGAGGATAGATTAAGTTCAATGAAATTGATTCGCTTGTCGGTGAGATACTTCTTCGAACTACTTTTCCTCACAGCAGCCCACACTTCCATCTCCCGACGCAGCGCTTCCTCCACAATAAAGCTGCCAATGAAACCACTGGCACCCGTTACTAATATTTTCATCAAATAGCTATTTACGGGGCAAAATTAATGGATTTTCCATGAATGGCAAAGGATTTTAGGGAATATTTAGCTTTGTATCGGACTGTCATGTGCCCACAATTATGCATTATAAATTATGAATTATGTATTCATGAAATAGGAAATGAGCTTTTATTCTGCCTGACCTTACAAGGGTTCGGTGGCTTTCTGAGCCAGCGCAGGCAATTCAACTGAAGGGTGACTATATACCCGTAAACTTCACATTCATTTAAGGTCATTTCATGTTTTCGAACCCCTTGCCTTGCAACTTGCATCAAATGACCTCGCCATCTGCGTCAAGTTACAGCCTAACTTGCGTCAAGTTACGTGGTCATCTGACGCAAGTTACACGGTGATTTGCATCAAGTTGCCACACGATTTAATAGAGATTATCAGATGATTGGGTATATATTGTTCTACGGATTACCTATTTATTATATGGTAACAATGGATGTTGTGTTGTGCGATGCGTGCCATGCTGGGCTATCCCGACTTTCGTTCCTATAGATAACAATGGAGGTTATGCTGTACGATGAGGCATTTTCCATATAGCAACTGCATAGCAGTTATACTTTTGAAAGTGTGGCAAGATAACAGGCGAGATATGAGCCTGCAACGTAACTGCATAGCAGTTATGCTTTTGAAAGCCCGTGGTTGGCGAGGAACGAGCCTACCTCGGGAGAGTGATAATATGTGGTTTTCAAACCCGGTACGGGTTTTGTTTTTTCCAATTACGTAGAAGATAAGAAAAAGCTGAACCCGTTCTGGGTTCACTTCATGCGTCCATTCAATCCCCACGTAGGCTCACTTCGCTCGCCAACATGGGGCTTTCAAGAGCACAACTCGTACCGAGTTGCGAATATGGAAAATGATAATATACATTATAAATATAAGACTTTTAAAAGCACAACTCGTACCGAGTTGCATGCTTATTATCTGTTTTACGGCCACATCTATATCGGGGTTAACTGCACAACTCGTACTGAGTTGTATGCTTATTTGATTCATTTTACGGCGTAAAGTGACGCAAGTCACACGGTCATCTGCATCAAGTTACGCTGCAATCTGCGTCAAGTTACACGGTGATTTGACGCAAGTTGCAAGACGATTTGACGTGAGTTGTCCCATTATCTGTTTTAGATTTTATAATCTTTTGATAGCCAATGGATTGCTGACCGTTTGAAGTTGAGGATTGATTGAAGCAAAGAAATTTTATATTTTGAAAAGAAAAGCGCAGAAAAGTGCTTGATGAAGAAAATCAACACCTAAGCAATCACCTTTTTACTGATGTTCGGAACGATGAAATAAAAAGTGGGCTTGTCAATGAAAATCATTGACAAGCCCATGTAATCTGTATTACGATAAATCTTTACAATTATGCGTTTACAGCGTCAGCGAGTTCAGCACCTGCCTTGAACTTAGCCACTTTCTTGGCTGCGATCTTGATTTTAGCCTTTGTAGCTGGGTTGATACCCTCACGAGCCGGACGCTCGTTAACACTGAATGTGCCGAAACCTACGAGCTGAATCTTGTCACCAGCAACGAGAGCTTCTTTGATTGCAGCTGTTGTTGCGTCCAATGCTTTCTTTGCATCTGCCTTGCTCAAACCTGCTCCTGCAGCGATTTTGTCGATCAATTCTGTTTTGTTCATAATTCTGTTTAATTAAGATGATTATTTAATGAATAATTTTCTGTTTATTTGGCAAATATAGATTATTCCTTTCATAAAACAAACAAAAAAGGGAAAAAAGTGGGATAAAAAGTGAAAAATAAGGCTAATCGGCCCATTTCGGCGCTGATTAAGGGATATTTTTAGTAATTTTGCAGCTGATAACTGCAAATAGATAATTTCTTAAAAACAACGGATATGATGCGTATTCCAACGATAACCAAGAACCTTCTCATTGTCAACGTAGTGGCATTCTTGATGATGTGGATATTTCAAGGAATGAATTTCATGGGCGGAGGACCGATAGATTTGAACAACATCTTTGGTCTTCATTTCTTTCTTGCCTCTGATTTTCATTTTTATCAACTGGTCACTTACATGTTCATGCATGCCAACTTGGAGCATATCTTCTTTAATATGTTTGCCCTTTGGATGTTTGGTATGGTCGTGGAGAATGTGTGGGGACCGCGCAAGTTCTTGTTTTATTACATTTTATGTGGTATCGGAGCCGGTGTTTTTCAAGAGGCAGCACAGTTTGTTTCGTTTTATATGACGGTGTCTTCTCAGGTTCCTTCGTTCGCTTTGAGCCAGTTCCCTGAGATTGCACATCAGTTAAGTCCGATGCTCAACAACTGGACAACAGTGGGTGCTTCGGGTGCCGTTTATGCCATTTTGTTGGCTTTCGGCATGATATTTCCCAATGAGAAACTTTTCATTATCCCCATTCCTGTGCCCATTAAAGCCAAGTGGTTTGTGATGATCTATGCGGGAATAGAACTCTTTGCGGCCATGGCAACGACGGGTGACAACGTGGCTCATCTGGCCCATTTGGGTGGAATGGTCGTGGGTTTCTTCCTGATTCGCTATTGGAGAAGACATCCGGGAGCACATTACAACCGCTCCCAAGGACAGCAGTTCTTCAACAACATGAAACGTAAATGGGATAACCGTGGCAAGCAACAAGACTTGGGAAGCACCAATACTCGTGCCAATGGCAATGTTTATAACAGTCATCAGAGCGACTGGGATTATAACCGTCGTGAGCGCGAAGACCAGAAAGAAGTAGACCAAATACTCGATAAGATTCGTAAAAGTGGCTACGATAGTCTGTCTGCTGATGAGAAGCGAAAGCTCTTCGACAGTAGTAAAAAGAACTGATAGCAGGACTTATGTTGCGCAATTTCAAACGTTTTACCCTGCAGGTAGTAGCCGGAGCTAATCTGGCTACTATCTTTATGATGCTCTTTGTGGGCTTCTCTGATCGCTTCAATCCTGTCAATCATCAAGTGTTGGCCAATGCCGGATTGGTGTTTCCGGTGTTTCTTGCCATTAATTTTGGCTTTCTCATCTTCTGGCTTTGCTTCAAGAAGAAAGGAGCTTTGCTTTCTCTTGCGGGCTATCTTGTGTGCTATGTGCCCGTAAGAACCTATATTCCGTTCAATATTCCGCATAGCATTCCCGATGATGCTATCAAGGTAATGTCCTACAATGTGTGGAGTTTTGCAGGTTGGGAACGCCATGCCGACGGCAAGTTTCCTATCTTGGAATACATCCGAGAGCAGCAACCTGACATTCTTTGTCTGCAGGAAGCCATGACAAATGAGATTGGACAGGCTCGTGTAGACTCGGTTCTTAACAAGATTTATGCCTATAAAGACACGATGAAGTTCTCTCCGTCGAGCGATTGTATAGCACTTTACAGCCGCTATCCTATCGTTTCTCATGAGCGCATTGTCTATCCTTCGCGTGGCAATCTCAGTGGTGCTTTCGAAGTAAAGATAGGCAACGACACGGTGATTGTGGTCAACAACCACCTTGAAACCACGGGACTTTCGAATGAGGATAAACGTGAGTTTAAGTCGATGGTCAAAGGAAATCTGCTTACATCGGATGCCAAACAAGCCTCTTACCGCTTGATAGATAAACTCGGAGAAGCCTCTGCAAAGCGGGCTGTTCAGGCCGATGCTGTGGCACGATATATCAGTAAGCATTCTGATAGGAGCATGATTGTGTGTGGCGATTTCAATGACAGTCCGATTTCATATGCCCGACATACCATTGCAAAAGGTCTCACCGATTGCTTCATTGCGACTGGAAATGGCCTTGGAGTGAGCTATCATAATGGGGGAATGTATGTGAGGATTGACCATATCATGTGTTCAAAAGATTGGCAACCCTATGGTTGTAAAGTCGACAGAAGCATCGGTGAATCCGACCACTACCCTATCCTTTGCTGGCTTAAAAAGCAAGGAAAACATTGAAAAACATACATTTCATGTGCATAAATTTTACAGACTGCAAGAAAATTTGTATTTTTGCACGTCTGCATACGATAGGTGACACTATTGTGTTGAGCATAGAAAAACAATAAATCAATAACAAATAAAAAGATGCAAAACAAAGGAATTGTAATTTGTACAGCCGTCCTTCTGACGCTTGCAAGCATTTTCTATCTTTCATTCTCGGTTGCCACAAGCTATTACGACAGCCAAGCTGCGAAGCTTAAAGACCCAATTGCACAGCAGGATTACAAGGATTCTGTGAAGTATCTGGGCATTTACTCTTATCAGAAGTGCTTGGAAACCCAGATTGGATTAGGACTTGACCTGAAGGGTGGTATGAATGTGATCCTTGAGATCTCTGTACCTGACGTGCTTGAAACGTTGGCTGATCACAAGACAGACCCCGCTTTCACTAAGTCTATGAAGCAAGCTCGTGCTGAAGAGGAAACGAGTCAGAGTGATTTTATCTCGCTTTTCTTGAAGTATTATCGTCAGAATGCACCGGGACATCGCCTTGCCGAAATCTTTGCTACACAGCAATTGCAGGGTAAGATCAATCCACAGAGCTCTGACTCAGAAGTAGAGAAAGTGCTTCGTGAGGAAGTTCAGGCTGCCATTGATAACTCTTTCAACGTTGTTCGCACTCGTATTGACAAGTTTGGTGTCGTACAACCCAACATCCAGAAACTCGAAGGACAGACCGGCCGCATTATGGTTGAGATGCCAGGTATCAAAGAACCCGAGCGCATGCGTAAGCTTTTGCAGGGTAGTGCGAACCTCGAATTCTGGGAAACCTACAATGCTGAAGAGGTAATTCCTTACTTGCAACAGCTCGACAGCCGTCTTGCCAACGATGCTTCCAACGATACAACCACTGCACAACAAACTCAGAAAAAGGCTGTTGTCAAGGGAGTTAAATTCCAAGTGAAGAATGCTGATAAGGAAACTGTAGCTCAGAAGAGCAATGCCCAAATGGAAGCTGCAAAGAAACAGCATCCATTGTTGGCTATGCTTCAGCCTACGGGACAGAATTCTTTGGCACTCGTTGGCTACGCAAGTGTGCGTGATACGGCAGCCATTGATAAGCTCATCTATGGTCAGATTGCTAAGCAAGTGTTGCCTTCTGACATCAAACTGCTCTGGAGTGCTACTCCGGAAGACGGCATCAAGGCCAAGAACATCTTTGGACTCTATGCAATCAAGGTTACTTCAAACAACGGACAGGCTCCTCTTCAGGGTGATGTTGTCGTTGATGCAAAGGACGAATTCAATCATGTAACGGGTCAACCTGAGGTTAACATGACTATGAATACCGAGGGTGCACGACGTTGGGCTGCTTTGACAAAAGCCAATGTAGGCAAGGCTATTGCTATCGTTCTCGATGATGCCGTATATTCAGCTCCGCGCGTAAATGGTGAGATTGACGGCGGTTCAAGTGCTATCTCCGGTAACTTCACGGTTGAAATGACCAAAGACCTTGCCAACACTTTGAAGTCAGGTCGTATGCCGGCACCTGCCCGTATCGTTCAGGAAGAAGTCGTAGGACCTACACTTGGTGCTGCATCTATCCAGCAGGGAATTGTTTCTTTCGCTATAGCTTTCGTGCTGTTGATTATCTATATGGTGATGATGTATAACTTCATCCCAGGTATGATTGCTAATACAGCGTTGGTTATCAACGTATTTTTCACGCTCGGTATACTTACTTCGTTCCAGGCTGCACTGACAATGTCGGGTATTGCAGGTATGGTGCTGTCGTTAGGTACGGCTGTCGATGCCAACGTTCTTATCTATGAGCGCATCAAAGAAGAGCTACGTGCGGGCAAAGGTATGAAGCAAGCCGTTGCAGCGGGATATAGTAATGCCTTCTCTGCTATCTTCGACTCTAACTTAACTTCACTCATCACGGGTGTCATTCTCTATGTATTTGGAACGGGACCTATTCAAGGTTTCGCCACAACATGGATTATCGGTATTGTTTGTTCGTTCTTCAGTGCAGTGTTCCTGACACGTCTTGTTTACGAACATCAGCTGAAGAAAGACCGTTGGCAGAACCTAAAATACTGGACAGGTATCAGTAAGAACCTCATGCAGGGCAAAAACTTCAAGTTCATGTCAATGTATAAAGGCACCTTTACTGTTGCTATTATCGCTGCAATCGTCTTCATTGGAAGCTTCTTCGTGCGTGGTCTTGCACAGAGTATTGACTTCACCGGAGGTCGCAACTACGTTGTTCAGTTCGAGAAATCTACCGAGCCTGAAGAGGTTCGTGAGGTGCTTATTCACATCTTCCCGGGCTGCACCACCGGTGCACTTTCATTGGGAACAGACAACAAGACCATTCGAATTTCTACCAACTATAAGATAGAATCCAACAGTCCTACGATTGATGATGAGGCTGAAACCAAGCTTTATCAAGGCTTGAAGAAGGCCGGACTCATCAGCCAGAAGAGTGTAGAGGCATTCAAGAACCCGGATGTTCGTGCCGGTGGTTCTATCATCAGCAGTTCTAAGGTGGGCCCATCTGTGGCCAAGGATGTAACTTATGGGGCTATCATCAGCGTCATCATCGCTCTTGTTGCCATATTCCTCTACATCCTTATACGCTTCCGCAACGTGGCTTTCTCTGCCGGTTCAACGATTGCATTGGTATTGGATGCACTGACCGTTATCGGCTTGTTCTCGCTCTTGCAGGGTCTGTTGCCATTCTCACTCGAGGTAGATCAGACCTTCATCGGTGCTGTTCTGACCGTCATCGGTTACTCTATCAACGATAAAGTGGTTGTGTTCGACCGTATACGTGAGAACTTAAAGCTTCATCCGAAGCAGGATATACAGGTGCTCTTCAATGATTCTATCAACCAGACACTGGCACGTACTATCAACACCTCATTCTCAACGTTGATTGTGTTGTTGGTAATTCTGCTGTTGGGTGGTAAGAGTATCCAGCCATTTGCTTTCGCAATGACTATCGGTGTCATATTCGGTACACTCTCTTCTATCTTCATCGCTTCTCCGATTGCTTATCTCTTAATGGGTAAGAGCATCAAGGATCGTCGCACGGAAGAGACTGCAACCGAGGCTGTTGAAGTGAAATAAGCTTATATATAATAAGGTGTAACGCCGTAAGGTGGCGTTGCATGTAAAATAAAAAGTCCGTAGATGCACATGCATTTACGGACTTTTTTGTTGCTTTCTCATAGCTTATAAGAAGTAATCCTTATTCTGAAACATCTTTACAAAACGCTTTCGTATTCTTCATGAAACTTTCCTCTGTGCTGAAAATGCCTGAAATTTGAATAGTTTATAACTCGCTATGTATCAATAGTTTATACAAAAAGCAGAATGATATCTATGAATGAACCTCGCCATTTGCGTCAGATTACCTTGTCATTTGCGTCAAATCACGTGTTAATCAGCATCAAGTTGTGCGTCAATCTGCCTCAAAAAGCAATGTGTTTTGCGTCAAAATGCGTCACAACTTCTCTTTTCCGGTGTTGAAATCTCTTTTTTTTGGTCCTTATTCCTCTGTTTTCTCGTTCTTGATTTCTCTATTTCCCGTTTTTAAATCTCCGTTTTTTTCAGATGTTTTTTGACAAAGTCTGTTTTTAGAAACAATATCTCTTTAGTTTTTATTCGCGGGTTTTTATAGGTTGAAATATCCATTGATATTTCGTTATTTTTTTGAAACCGTAGTTTAATATCATCCAGTCACTATTGTGAAACGAAGTTAGGTGTTAAATCAATGGCGTGTAGTGAATTGCGTAAGGCCTCCTACCCGCTTCGCGGTATATCTTAGAATATTGAAGAATATCTGTGATAATAGGCGTCATTTGCTTATGAATAGCGTGATATATTCTAAGATATTCTCCGATATTCTTCGATGTCGCTTGCGACGGGGAGGCCTAAAAGTCAAAGGAAGGGCCTCCTACCCGCTTCGCGGTATATCTTAGAATATTGAAGAATATCTGTGATAATAGGCGTCATTTGCTTAGGAATAGCATTATATATTCTAATATATTCTCTGATAT